>Ga0209901_1000005_pt1 | contig 204323 bp, 184 predicted proteins | sample OrgsoiDNA_201058_FD_185806 | JGI IMG/M metagenome (GOLD analysis project Ga0209901, IMG submission 185806) | Permafrost soil microbial communities from the Arctic, to analyse light accelerated degradation of dissolved organic matter (DOM) -... | ecosystem: Environmental > Terrestrial > Soil >...
AGGAAGGCCCGCACGTCCAGTAACCGGCATGCCAGTTGCCCAGGGCCGAAGCGTCGTCCCAGCCGAACAGGACAAATGCAGCAGTACCGGCCAGCGCAACGGGCAGTGACAAGGGGTTGGCCATGGCGGTGGCCTGGGTCATGGGCACGCCGCGTCGGCGCATGAGGGGCACGGTCATGACGCTGCCACCCACCCCGAGGCAGGCGGCGATGCTGCCGATGACGATGCCTGTGAGGGTGTTGGCCGCCGTCGATACCCGGCGACCTGTGGGGGCTGCGGTGGACATGAAACCAGAGCGAAACAGGCAATCCAGAATGGTCAGGCCCAGATAAACCACGAACGCCCAGCGCAACCATTGACCCTGCACAAGCGTCGCAGCCCCTGCGCCGAGCAGCGATCCCACAGCGATGGGGGCCAGCAGGGGGCGTATTTGCTGCCAGTCGAGGGTGCCTGCCAGATGGTGTCGACGGGTCGCCAACGCGGCTCCGAAGATCATGACGCAGGTCGAGGTCGCCACGGCAATCTGCATCGCGACCAGCCCCGTCGGGCTTTGGGCGCCATGCGCTGCGATCAATGCCGTATAGAGCAAAGGCACGACGACAAAGCCGCCACCAAAACCGAACAGCACGGTGGTGACCCCCGCCAGGCCGCCGAACAGCGCCAGTATCAAATAGAAAAACATTGTGTGACCTCCGTTGCGAAAGAAGGTCAGGTTATGGGGCCGGGTGCTGGCTCGCTTGCGTCAATCAGTCAATAATGTTTGCTTTTCGGCCAAATGAGCCTGCCATGCGTAACGTTCCTCTTGCCAGCGTTGATGCAGTACCGCGCCCGGTATTGGCAATCGGCACCGACTATCCGCCGGGCACCCTGCTTGAGATGCACAGCCATCGGCGGGCGCAATTGCTCTATGGGGCCACCGGCTTGATGGAGGTGGGCACCAGCGATGGGGCCTGGGTCGTGCCGCCTTACAGTGGGGTCTGGATTCCTGCTGGCAAGCCGCATCAGGTACGGATGATGGGAGTCAGCACTCGCAGCCTGTACATCGAGCCTGCCGCAGCGCCTCGCATTGGCGAGCAGTGCGAGGTGCTCAAGGTTTCGCCGCTGTTGCGGCATTTGCTGCTGGAGGCCATCGAGGTGCCTGCCGAATACCAAGAGCTGGGCAGGGATGGCCTGATGATGCAGCTGGTTCTGCATGAGGTCTCCCGCGCGCAGCCGTTGCCGTTTTTCGCGCCCATCCCCCCTGAACCGCGACTGGCCGAGTTGTGTATCGCCTTTCTACATCAGCCCAATATTCAAGTGTCGCCCGGTGAATGGGCAAAACGGCTGCACAAGAGCGAGCGCACCTTCACGCGATTCTTTCGTCAGGAAACGGGCATGTCCTTCGGCGAATGGCGCCAGCAGGCCTGCATGTTGGCGGCATTGTCGCGGCTCGGTGCTGGTGCGCGGGTGACCGCTGTGGCACTGGAGCTGGGTTACGACAACCCCGGTGCATTCTCGACCCTGTTTCGCAAGCGGCTGGGCGTCTCACCCTCGAAGTTCATGGAAAACTGACGGCACGGGTTCAGCATAGCCTGCCCGGTTCGCATGTCATAACTGACATTTAGCCGACATAAAGGAGACAAATAGCCGAGCCAGGTCCACAATGCCCCACGGAAAAAGATCAAGGAACGGTCGGGTATGAGTGCAGGAAGTACACGTTTTGCCCACATTGACAGCTTGCGCGCAATTGCCGCCCTGCTGGTGGTGTGGATGCATACTTCGGAACATTTCGTTCTGTTCGCGGCACCCTCTATTCAGGATCGACTTCACGACGTCGCCGGTTTCATGGACTTCGGTCGTATCGGTGTGGTGGTGTTTTTCGCCATCAGCGGCTTCGTCATTCCCTCCAGCCTGCGTGGCGAACGCAGTGCATGCTGCCGTGAGTTCGTCATCAAACGGCTGTTCCGTTTGTACCCGGTCTACTGGGTGTCGATTCCCCTGGGGCTGGTGACCTTCTGGACCATCTGGGGCAAGGACATCTCGCTGCCGACCATCCTTTGGAACCTGACCATGGTCCAGGAGGCTGCGGGTCATGTCTCCATTCAGGGGCAATATTGGACCCTGCAGACAGAGCTGGTCTTTTATGTACTGTGCATGGTCCTTTTCGTTCAGGGCGTGCTGCGCTCAAACGCCGTGTTGAGTGCGCTGATCATTGGTTTCAGCTCGATTTTCTTTATACCGCTGGCGCTTTCGTTTACCGGCAGGCCGTTGCCATTTACGGTTGCGCCCGCTGTTTCAATGCTCGCCTTGCACCTGGGCGTGATGTTCTGGGGTGCGCTGTTCCGCATCTGGTACGACGGCAAAGCCATGCCGATGCTGGCGAAACTGGCGGTGTTCGGTTACGTCGCGCTGTGGCTGACCATGGCGGTCTTTGCGGTGTTCTATTACGCCCTGGTCAAGCCCGATATCAAGATCCTGCATTTCTTCATTCCCTATTCCCTGGGCGTTGCGCTGTTCACGGCGCTGGCGATCTACGGCAAAGTTAAACCCGCGTGGCTGGTATGGCTGGGCACCATCAGTTATTCCCTGTACCTGTTCCACCCGGTGGCCATGTACGGGTTCTCGTGGGTGATCCAGAATGGCGACATTCACTGGCTGAAAAACTGGCCCACCGGTGCATACATGCTGGTCACCCTGGCCGCGACGATTGCCATCTCGGCCGTGACTTATCGCTTCGTGGAGCTGCCCGCCATCCGTCTGGGCAACTTCCTGGCCCATGGTAAAGAGGGCCGCCGTCCGCTGGCGCAAAAAGTGGAGCTGTGACGGGGGGCAGGCAGGAGCCGGTGTCCTCAATACCCTTGAGCTGTGTGCAACCCCAAGGGAAAGGGCTCCAGGGCCAGGCTATGAACCTGCTCGACACACCGCAACCCGTCCGCTGTGCGCACGCCGCTGACGGCGTTGGGCTGTGACGAGCTGTGCAACTGCAGCACTTCGTTCGGATTGGGGAATTCGGCGATCCACAGGGAAAGTTGACCTTCGGGGGCTGACTGCAAATGATTGGCCAGCGCCCCCGCGCCGCCTGTGCTGCAGTGATAACGATGCAGGTACAAGGTTTCTCCCCGGAGCGGAACACTCCCTGATACCGGATTAAGTACCGCCAGGGTCTGATCCTGTATCAGCACCCGGGACCTGGGCAGGAACACCTCCGTCCATTCCGGGATTTTCGCCAGTTCCCTGCGCAGCCGCGTGCGTTCGTCCAGTGACGGGTACTGCCACAGGTGGAGAAAGTGCACGTTATCCGGGGTTTCGATGACCCAGGCACCCAGCAGCTCTCCAAAACGACTGCCGCGCAACGGCAGGCACAGGTTATTGAACAGTTCGCGGTACGCAGGCCATTTCGCGTTGCTGAAACGGTACTCTCTGAGCTCGTGAATCATCGGTTTTCGGCCTCGGTGAGGTGGGTTTTGCACAAGACTGTAAACGTTTACAGTTTAAATGACAAAACCGTCTGTCGTGGCCTGGCGTACTGTGCTTTAAGCGGCAGCGAGGATGGGCGAGGGTGCCGTAAGGGTGTTTCAGGCGCCTGAGGAGTCAGTGTTTACGACACGCTGGTGTAGTGGATCCGTAAAGTGGACGCAAAAAAAAGCGTTTGCTAATATCCCTGCCGGTCTGTAAAGGTTTACGAGCATTGAGCATTCCATTGTGCAGGGTTTGCTCTGCTCAAGCTCCGCAGGTTTCGCTTTCCTCTGCGCATCAGGCCATCGATGCGATTTCCTTCACTTGCTCGTTCTTCACCTGAGGCCTGAACAGGGGTTGCAGGGCAGGGCGGGCCTTCGATGTATCGGCCAGGTTTATGAGTGAACGCAAAAAATCAGATCCACATTTGCGCAAGCGTGCGGGTTTGAAGGATGTTGCACTGGCGACGGGCGTATCCGTAGCGACGGTTTCACGTAGCTTCAATGCGCCGGAGACCGTCAGTGACAAGGTTCGCCAGGGGGTTCTGGAGGCCGCGCGCAAGCTGGGCTACAGCCCCAACCCCGCAGCCCAGGCGCTACGCCTGCAACGCACACATATCGTGGGTGCGGTTTTTCCTACCACCTACCACGGTATCTACTCGCAGATGGTGGGGCAGTTTCAGAAGCGGATGACAGACGCGGGCTACATGTCGTTCCTGCTGACGGTCGACTTCGATAACAGCAAGCTGTACGAGCCCGTGCGCAGGTTGATCGAGCGCGGTGCCGAAGCCTTGATGATCGTCGGGCGCATCGAAGACCCGCGACTGATCGACTACCTGCAGCAAATGCACATTCCCGTCATCTGCGGTTATTCGGCGCTGGCCGACGAAGACTTCCCCTCCATAGGGATCGACAACTACGCCGCCACCTCCCAGGTGATGGAATACCTGTCGCAATTGGGGCACCGGGAATTTGCCATGCTGGCCGGGCCGACCCGGCACAACGATCGTCAGCAGGACCGGGTCCGGGCCTTTACCGACGCCTTGCAACGCATGGGTATCCCGGGCGAGCCGAGGATATTCGAGGACCCGCGGGGTTATTCCATCGAATTCGGGCTCAGGGCGCTGCAGACCATTCTGGTCGAACACCCCGACGTCACGGCGATCGTTTGCAACAGTGATGCCTATGGCATGGCGGTGGTTGCCGAGGCGCGGCGCCAGGGGCTGAATGTCCCCACGGATCTGTCGGTGACCGGTTTCGATGACCTGGATTACGCCGCGATTGTTGAACCTCCACTGACCACCGTTTCGGTTTCGGCCAATGAAATGGGGGTCTTCGCCGCTGAGGCGTTGATTGGTGCACTGACAGAAAATCGTCCCATCCGCTCCCATCGCCTGCAGAGCAGGCTGATTGTGCGGGGCTCTACGGGCGTGGCGCCCACCCGGTGAAGTCATACGGCGTTTGTAGCTGAGTGCTTAGAACCCCCATGTGCAATGCATGGGGTTGTCTCGTTGTAGATTTCATCTCCTGGACTGTTCCCTCCAACTGCGTTCTTGCGACCTGTCTAAACCGCTGTTTTCAGAAAATAACGGCGCCAAAACGGTGCATTTTTCTTCGTCATGACATCTTTCGGTGCGCTTCTGGCCCAGTAAATACGGGGCCTAGCCGCATCTAAAAAATTTTGTTACCTCGCTTGACACCCCCCTGGAAAGATGGTGTTCTGTAAACGTTTACAGAATAAAAAAGTTGGTTGCATTCCTGCCCCTTGACGAACCAGACGCTGGTTTCAGATCAACACAACCGGAACGATTTCCATGAAAAAGCACTTGATGCACATCACCCGAACAGCCGCTGCCGCATTCATTGCGGCATTGGTGTTTTCCAACCTTGCGGCGGCAGCCGAGCCTGCCTCGGAGCCGCTTTGGGCTAACGTCCAGAAGTCCGGTGTGCTTCGAGCGGGCGCAGGCCTTGCGCCGCCAGACGTCATCCGCGACCCGCAGACCGGCGAATACAGCGGCATTTTCGTTGATCTGTTGCGTGAATTCGCAGACAAGGAACTGGGCGGGGTCAAGGTTCAGTTCGTCGACACGGACTGGGACAACATGATTGCCGGTCTCAATAGCAACAAATGGGATGTGGCCATGGCGATCAACCGCAAGCCACAGCGGGCGATGGTCATTCACTTCAGTGAGCCGTCGCGGTTCTTCGAAGTGTCGTTGGTCTACAACAAGGACAACCCGAAGATCAAAGCCGTCAACGACTTCTCGAAAAACTTCGATAACGAAAACATCACCTTCGCCGTTGTAGGCGGGACCGCTGAAGAACAGGCGCTGTCAGCCCGGGTTCACAAAGCCAAAATCCTGAAGTTGCCTAACATTGGTGATGTGCGCCTGGCGGTTTCCAGTCGTCGTGCTGATGTCTCCGTGGCCGACTCTGTCACCAACCAGTTGTTCATCAACGCCAACGAAGGCTGGGCTGTCGCGGCGATGCCTGAGCCGGCGCTGGCCAAGCAAGGGATCGCCTATGGCTTCCGTCGCTCGGTCCCGCTGGATGACATCGAGGCGTTCAACATCTTCATTGAGCAGAAAGCGGCGGATGGCAGCGTTGCGCGTCTGACCCAGAAGTACTCCGCCAAGGATCCCGGCCAATAACGTTTCACGAATGATGGCAGTGACCGGGGCCGTCTGGCGGCGGCCCCGCAGCACAGTTCCTGTGAGAGATACCGAGATGTCCGACGCATTCATCAAGATTTCCAACCTGCATAAAAGCTACGGCCTGGGCGCGCTCAAAGTGCTCAATGGCCTGGACCGCACCATTGCCCGCAATGACCGGCTGGTGATCGTAGGGCCCAGCGGCGGTGGCAAAAGCACCATGCTGCGCTGTGTCATGGGCCTGGAGGACATTGATTCGGGCAGCATTGAAATGAACGGCGAGTCTTATATTTCCACTGGCCGAAATGGCAAGACCGTGATCAACCGTGCCCTGCAAAAACAGATCGGGATGGTGTTCCAGCATTACACGCTGTTCCCCCACCTGACGGTTCGGCAGAACCTGACATTGGCCCCGGTCCGTGCCCATGGTATTTCGCCGGCAAAGGCCAATGAAAAAGCCGAGACCTTGCTGACGCGTTTTGGCCTGGCCGCCAAACTGGATGCGCACCCCTCCAAGTTATCCGGTGGGCAAAAACAACGGGTGGCGATTGCCAGGGCCTTGATGCTCGATCCCAAGTTGATGTTGTTCGATGAAGTCACCTCGGCACTGGACCCGGAATTGGTGTTTGAAGTGGAAGGCATGATGTCGGAACTGGCCGATGGCGGCATGCCCATGATGATCGTCACCCACGATATGAACTTTGCGAAGAACATCGCCACCGAGATCGTGTTTTGCGCGGGTGGCGTTATTGTCGAATCCGCCCCTCCCCAAGCGTTCTTTGGTGCGCCACAAATGCCGCGCACCCGAGAGTTTCTTAAAACCATCAGGTCCGGCGGATCTGAATGAGGGCGCAGTAATGGACTTTCATTCAGTTATCAGCAATGCCGGGCAATTGTGGTCGGGGCTGATCATTACCCTGGAACTTTCGGCCCTTACCATTACCATCTCGGTCTTCACAGGTTTTATTGTTGCGCTGCTTTCAATCAGCCCTTATAAAGTTGTGCGTTTGCCCATCCGTACTTACATCGAGATATTCCGCTGCACGCCCGCACTGGTGCAGGTGGTGTGGTTCTTTTATTGCGTGCCGGTGCTGTTCAATGTGTTCTGGGAACCCTTCACCATGGGCGTGATCGTGTTTTCCCTGAACCTGACGGCGTACAACGCCGAAGCGTATCGGGCGGCGATTCAGGCGGTACCCGGCGCCCATGGCGATGCGGCCGTGGCACTTGGGCTCAAACGTACCCAGTATTACCGCTTCGTGGTGTTCCCCCAGGCCTTGAGGCTGGCGGTCCCCGTATTGTTGACCAACAGCATCGGCATGATCCAGCAAAGTGCATTGGTGGCACTGGTTGCAGTTAACGACCTGATGTACGAATCCAAGGCGCTGGCGTCACAAACGTATCGGCCGGTCGAGGTTTTCACGACGGCTGCAGCTATCTACTTTGTGATTTCCCTGATCATGAGTCGCGTCGTCGAGTTCGTCGGCAAGCGTACCCGTCGATTGATTGACGCAAGGTAAGGGAGGGGACGACCGTGACGTACACTTTCGACTTTGCAATTCTCTGGAAATTTCTGCCGGTCATCGGTTCGGGATTGCTGATCACCCTGCAAGTTGCCCTGGCCTCCATTGCCGTGGGCGCCGTCGTGGGATTTTTCCTGGCGTATATACGCAATTACAGTTCGTTCATTCCAGCAGCCATCGCGACGACCATTGTCGAGTTTCTGCGGGGTGTCCCGGTATTGATTCAGTTGTTTTGGGTGTTCTTTTGTTTTCCCGTCATCTTCGGCATCGAGACCAGTCCGTTCTTCTCGGCGTTCTTCGCCTTGATGATGTATATGGCGGCTATTTGCAGTGAGTCTTTCCGCTCGGCGTTTGCCACTATCGAAAAAGAACAATGGGACGCGAGTGTCGCGTTGGGTATTCCGGGCCGGGTCATGATGCTTTATGTGATTCTTCCCCAGTCATTGTTGCGGGCAGCACCGACCTTGTTGTCAAACGCTGTTTCGGTATTCAAGGAGTCGGCCATCGTGTCGGCAGTGGGGATGGCGGACATGATGTTCGTGGGCCGCAATGTATCCAGTGCAACGGGTCACCCCATTGAAGTCTTGACGCTGATTGCCGGTGTTTACTTCGTCATTGCCTTTCCATTGACCCGGGCTGTTTCAGTGGTCGAGGGGCGAATACTGCATCGCTTGAAACTTTAACGCTCTTTTTAACAAGCAGTCTGTGCATCCAGCGACGAGAGTAGCTGGCCGGTCCATGACGTCTTCAGATCCATAGTCAGGTGAAAAATCATGAAACTAAAAGATAAAGTGGTATTGATTACAGGTGCTGGTGCCGGCATTGGCGAGGCGACCGCAAGGTTGTTTGCCGAGAACGGTGCCCAAGTGGTCATCGCGGACCGTTATATCGAGCAGGCCCGTGTTGTGGCGGACTCCATCGGTGCTCAGGCGTTTGCGGTGCAGGCCGATGTTGCTGTTGCCAGCCAGGTGCAGAGCATGGTGGAGCAGGTGGTGGAGCATTTCGGTGGCATCGACATCCTGTTCAACAACGCAGGCTTCGGGACGCTGGGAACAGTGGTCACGCTGGAAGAAGAAACCTGGGACCAAGTGATCGATGCCAACCTCAAGGGCGTATTTCTGTGCTCCAAGTATGTGGTCCCACAGATCGTCAAGCGCGGCGGTGGAGTGATCATCAATATGGCGTCTACCATTTCGGTGGTCGGCATCAAGGATCGTGCGGCGTATGTTGCGGCCAAGGGCGGCGTTGCGGCATTGACCAGGGCCATGGCGCTGGACCACGCGGCCGAAGGTATTCGCGTCAACAGCATTGCGCCGGGTGTTATCGCTTCCAGCTACTACGACAAGATTTTCCAGGAAGTGCCGGACCCTGCGGCATTCAAACGTGGACTGGAGGCCCGTTCGCCGCTCAATAAAATGGGTGAGCCCATCGATATTGCGCGCATGGCGTTGTTCCTGGCCTGTGACGACTCCAACTTTGCCACGGGTGCCATGTTTACGGTGGACGGTGGTTATACCGCGTGGTGATGTAAGGGCTCTGTTCTCAAGGAGGTGTGTATGAAGATGAAACGTATGATCAACGTCGTGGGGGTTCATGTCGGCGGCGAACGCAATGACGTGATCACCGGCGGTGTGCTGAACGTCCCGGGCAAGACCATGCTCGACAAGATGCTGTACCTGCAGAATGAAGGCGATGACCTGAGACGGTTCCTGCTGCACGAGCCCCGTGGCAGTGTCACCCAGTGCATCAACCTGGTGCTGCCATCGTCTCACCCCGAGGCGGATGTGGGCTTCATTATCATGGAGGCCGAGTTCTACGCCGCCATGTCCGGCAGCAACACTATCTGCACCGTGACTGCCTTGCTCGAAACCGGCATGTTCCCGATGCAGGAGCCGGTGACCCACCTCACACTGGAAGCGCCTGGCGGGATCGTCAAGGTCGAGGCAGCCTGTCGCGATGGCAAGTGCGTCAGCGTCAAGTTTTCCAACGTGCCGTGCTTCGTCTACGCCCTGGACAAAGTTATCGAAGTACCCGGCATTGGTTCGCTGACCGTGGATGCGGCCTATGGCGGCATGAACTACGTACTGGTCGACGCAGCGGCGCTGGGCTATGGCATCACGCCCGACGAAGCGGGGGAGTTGTCCGAAGTCGGCGAGATCATCAAGGCTGCAGCGGCCGAGCAGATTCCCGTGGTTCACCCCGAATACCCGGACATCCACACCATTAACCAGACCCTGTTCGCCGGCCCGTTGTTCGACGTCGACGGTGGCAAGCGTTCGAAAAACGGCGTCATCGTCTCTCCAGGTCGACTCGACCGCTCGCCATGCGGCACCGGTACCAGCGCTCGCCTGGCGGTGATGCACGCCAAAGGGCAGATCAAGCCGGGTGAACGCTTCATCCATGAGTCGATTATCGGCTCCACCTTCAGCGCGGAAATTGTCGAGCTCTTGACCGTGGGCGGGTTGCCCGGCATTCGGCCGACCATAGAGGGCAGTGCCTGGATTACCGGTTTTCATCAGTACGTACTCGATGAGTCCGACCCGTTCCCGACGGGCTATACCTTGAGCGACATCTGGCGCGGCATAAAGTGAATACACGTCTTGCGCCTTGTGAGTGGGCGCGGGGCAGAAGATGGACGGTTATTGCGGTTTGCACTGTAAACGATTACAAAATAGTCGAAAGTGCTGCCCTTTAGTCCAAACATAAATTGACATAATTCGCTTTTATAGCGATGAAAACGATTGCTGAGCGATGCCGCCGAGGTGTCGTTTCGCATCATGATTTGGAGGATGTGCAAATGACTGATTCAAAAGACACCCCGGCCGCAGAGCTCAAGGGCACCCTGAAATACATCACCCGGGAAACCGAGACCAGCTATTGGCAGCCCAAGCCGGCCAACGGTTATGTGACCGTGTCCGTTTCGCCCCAGCACTTCAAGATGAACCGGGATTTTGCGGTCGGCACCCAGACACTGCCACCAGGCGGGCGGGTACGTGAGCACGCCCACTCGGCCAACGAAGAAGTGCTGCATTTCGTCAGCGGCACCGGCTCTGCGGTGGTGGATGGCAAGCATTACAAGCTTGAGCCCGGCGTGACGCTGTTTCTCGGCGAGCACAATTCCCACACTTTCACCAACGAAGGTGACGTGGATCTGCATTGGGTCTGGTTCATGACCCCAAGCGGCCTGGAAACCTTCTTCCGTGACATCGGCCGTCCACGCCAGCACGGAGATGCGGCTCCCGAGCCATTCGAGCGCCCGGAAAATATCAAGCAGATCGAAGGTACCGGTCTATTCGCCTACACCAAGAGTTGAGGCCCGCCATGTCGACACCCCTTTTCGTACAGGACTGCGGCCAGGGGCCGGCGGTCATACTCATCTCGGGCCTTGGTGGTTTGGGTGCGTTCTGGCAGCCGGTCATCGAGCGGATGAGCAGCAGTTATCGCGTCATCACGTTCGACCACCCCGGTGTCGGGCGCAGTGGGATAGAAGGCTTGCCGACCATTCCAGGCATTGTGGATGCCGTTCTCCAGATCATGGATGACAAGGGCCTGGAGCGCGTTCATCTGGTGGGCCATTCCACGGGTTCGCTGGTGGCGCAGACCCTGGCGCTGGACCATCCGAAACAGGTGGCCAGCGTCGTGCTGAGCAGCGGCTGGGCGAAACCCGACAAGCGCTTCGAGGACTTCTTCGCCTACCGCAAATACTTGCTGGCACGCCTGGGTGGGGCGGCCTACACCGCGCTGACCCGGCTCATTGCCTACCCGTCGCGTTATTACGAAGAGCATTTTGCCGTCGAGCCTGCATTGAACTTCGATGAGGTCTCGCCGGTGGATATCGAAATGAACCAGGCCCGCATGGACATGTTGTTGAACTACAGTCGCCATGGCGAACTGGGGACAATCAGTCACCCGGTGACAGTGATCGGTGCACGGGACGATTACATCGTGCCGTTTCATCATTCACAGGAACTGGCGCGCCTGATTCCTGGCGCTGCATTGATCGAGCTGTCTGGCGGCCACTTTGCGCCAGTCACCCGCAGCTCCGCCTATTGCGCGTTGTTGCAATCGTTTTGGGAGTCGGCAGCATGACAACGGCAACCCTTTCCCGGGTCGGCATCATCGGCCTGGGCGCCATGGGCACCCAGGTGCTCAACGCCCTGCAGGCCACGCACTTGCCCCTGGCTGCCTTTGCGGTACTCAATAATTCCACTGCTTCGAACACGGGCGCGTCGTTGCGCCATTACCAGTCGTTCAGTGATGTAAGGGATTTGATCAACTGGCGGCCTGATCTGGTCATCGAATGCGCGGGGCATTCGGCGGTCATCCATACGGTGCCGGTGCTGCTGGCGGCGGGTATTGACGTCATCGTCGCCTCCATCGGCGCGTTGGCCGATCAACCCTTGCATCGTCACTTGCAAGAGGCGGCGCAGGAAGGCGACGCACGATTGATCCTGGTGTCAGGCGCTATCGGCGGGCTGGACGCGTTGCGCTCGGCGCGGTTGGCCGGTCTGGATGAAGTGCTGTATGTCGGTCGCAAACCACCCCGGGCCTGGGCCGGTTCGCCAGCCGAGGAAGCGTTCGACCTGACGCGGATCAAGGTGCCCACCACCATTTTCCGTGGCACCGCTGCGCAAGCGTCGATGCAATTCCCCAAGAACGCCAATGTTACCGCTGCCGTCGCGTTATCAGGAGTGGGGTTTGACAAGACCCAGGTCGAGCTGGTGGCCGACCCGGACGTTGACCGTAACGTGCACGAAGTGCAGGCCCGCGGACCGTTCGGCGAGTTGAGCATCCGCCTGGCCAACAACCCGCTTCCCGAAAACCCGAAGACCTCCTGGCTGGCGGCCTTGAGTATCGAAGAAGCGGTGTGCAAGCAGATGCTGAGCCTGGTGTTCTGACGGGGGTGTCGGCCCAGAGACATTGCCGGTGACTGATGCACTGCATTCGCGAGCAAGCTCGCTCCCACAATGGTTAGGCATTCAGCCCGGAATTTGCGGTGGACTGCAAACCGGTGGGAGCGAGCTTGCTCGCGAAGGCGTCAGCCCCGAGGCGCGCAGTGCAGGGTTTTAAACTATACCCAGCAGGTATCAATCGAGACCAATTCCGTATTGGCCCCCCTGAAAAAAGCAGCAGAGAATCGATTCGCACCTCCAGAAAACCCTGCGAGTATCGATATGCTTTTTTCTGCCATTGAATCGATCGAGACGATCATTGTTGATCTTCCGACCATCCGCCCGCACAAGCTGGCGATGCATACCATGCAGCATCAGACGCTGGTGATCATTCGCCTGCGCTGCGCCGACGGTATCGAGGGGATCGGCGAGGCCACCACCATCGGCGGCCTGAGCTACGGCAACGAAAGCCCCGATAGCATCAAGACCAACATCGACAAGTTTTTCGCCCCTCTGCTGATCGGCCAGGATGCGTGCAATATCAATGCGGCCATGCTGCGCCTGGATAGCAGCATCCGGGGCAACACCTTTGCCAAATCAGGTATCGAGAGTGCATTGCTCGACGCCCACGGCAAACGCCTGGGGCTGCCGGTCAGTGAGCTGCTGGGAGGGCGGGTTCGCGAGTCATTGCCGGTGGCCTGGACCTTGGCCAGCGGCAACACCGAAAAAGACATCGCCGAAGGCGAGAAGATGCTTGACCTGCGTCGCCATCGTATCTTCAAGCTGAAGATCGGCGCCGGTGAAGTGAGCCGTGACCTGGCCCACGTGATCGCCATCAAGAAAGCCCTGGGAGACCGCGCCAGCGTGCGGGTCGACGTCAATCAGGCCTGGGACGAAGCCGTGGCAGTGCGAGCTTGCCGCGTGCTGGGCGACAACGGCATCGACCTGATCGAACAACCGATTTCCCGCAATAACCGCAGCGGCATGGTGCGCCTGAATGCCATCAGCCCAGTGCCGATCATGGCCGACGAGTCCATCGAGTGCGTGGAGGATGCCTTCAACCTCGCCCGCGAAGGCGCCGCTTCGGTGTTCGCCCTGAAAATCGCCAAGAACGGCGGGCCCCGTGCGGTGCTGCGTACGGCGGCGATTGCGCAGGCGGCGGGCATTGGCTTGTACGGCGGGACCATGCTTGAAGGTGGCATCGGCACCATGGCCTCGGCCCAAGCGTTCCTGACGCTGTCGCAGTTGGCCTGGGATACCGAACTGTTCGGCCCGTTGCTTCTGACTGAAGACATTCTGGTTGCGCCACTTGAGTACCGCGACTTCCACCTGCACGTGTCGCAGGCACCCGGCCTGGGCCTGGAGCTGGATGAGGAGCGCCTGGCGTTCATGCGTAGGGATAAGAAATCTGCTGTCACGTCCTTTGCCTGAGGAGGCGTTGCTATGTTGTTCCACGTAAAAATGACCGTGAATCTGCCTCTGGACATGGACCCGGAGCGTGCGGCAAAACTCAAGGCCGATGAAAAGGCTTTTTCCCAACGCCTGCAGGAAGAAGGAATATGGCGTCACCTGTGGCGCATTGCCGGGCTGTACGCCAACTACAGCATTTTCGACGTGGACAGCGTGCAAACGCTGCATGATCTGCTGATGCAATTGCCGCTGTACCCGTATATGGCGATTGAGGTCACCGCGATGTGCCGTCATCCGTCCTCGATTCGCGACAACGATCGTTAAACCCCGACTTGCCCGTTGTGCGAGCGTCCCTAATAAATAGAAATAACGATGAGGTTTGAGCCATGAGTATCAGAATTTCCCACACCGCCGATGCGCAGAAATTCCTCGAAGAGGCCAGCGGGCTGTTTACCGAAGGCGGCAACACCCGCGCCAAATCGCTGATCCATCGCATTCTCAAGGATGCGGTCAACATCATCGAAGACCTGGAAGTGACCCCGGAAGAGTTCTGGAAGGCGGTCAATTACCTCAATGAACTGGGCAGCCGTCAGGAAGCCGGTTTGCTGGTAGCGGGACTGGGCCTTGAGCATTACCTCGACTTGCTGATGGACGCCGCCGATGAGCAGGCTGGCAAATCCGGCGGCACACCGCGCACCATCGAAGGGCCGCTGTACGTGGCGGGTGCACCGCTGTCCGACTACGAAGCGCGGCTGGATGACGGCACCGACCCCGGCGTGCCGTTGTTCATGCAGGGCCAGGTCACCGACACCCACGGCGTTCCGTTGGCGGGCGCTATCGTTGACGTCTGGCAGGCCAATACGGGGGGCACTTATTCGTACTTCGATGGCAGCCAGTCTGAGTTCAACCTGCGGCGCCGGATCGTCGCTGATGCTCAGGGCCGTTATCGCTTTCGCAGCATCGTACCGTCGGGCTACGGTTGCCCGCCAGACGGTCCGACCCAGCAGTTGCTCAATCAACTGGGGCGTCATGGCCAGCGTCCGGCGCATATTCACTTCTTCATTTCGGCGGCGGACCATCGCCACCTGACCACGCAGATCAACCTGGCGGGCGACAAATACCTGCATGACGATTTCGCCTACGCCACCCGCGATGAGCTGATTGCCGAGATTCATTTCAGTGATGATCAGACCAGGGCCGCCGAACACGGTGTCAGTGGTCGTTTCGCCGAAATCGAATTCGACTTCACCCTGCAGTCCACAGCCGAGCCAGTGCAGCAGAAGCGCATGGAACGGGTTCGCGCGCTGGAGAATTAATACCGCTCTGAAGGTACGAAACCTGTGGGAACGACCGGAGTGGCGATCCCACAGGTTGAACTGCCCGACCTCACATTCAGTTCGCCCTGCTGCGGGCATACACCGCAACGATCACGAAACAGCCCAGCGGCAGCAGATAGGCCAGGGCCGTGGATGAATGATCGGCCACGCGTCCCATCAGGTAGGGCATGAATGCACCACCCACGATGGCCATGATCAGGAATGAACTGCCGCGTTTGGCTTGCTCGCCCAAGTCTTTGACGCCCATGGCGAACAGGGTGGGGAACATGATCGACATGAAGAAGAAAATTCCGATCAGGGCCACCACCGACACCACTTCGACACCGGACACCACCAGTGCACAGAGCGCGATGTTGATCACGGCATAGGTCAACAACAGGCGCTGAGCGCTGACAAACCCCATCAGCCAGGTGCTGAAGAAGCGCCCGAGCATGAAACACAGCATGGCGATGGACAGCAGGTAAGCGCCTTGCTGGCTGTTGACGCTGGCCCAATGCTCGGTGGCGAAATTGATGAAAAACGCGCCAACCCCCACCTGTGCGGCCACATAGAAAAACAGCGTGACCACCGCAGCGGTAAAGCCTTTTTGTCGCCACACCGACTGGCCGTCAGTCTGCCTGATGATGTGCGCCTGGTTGCGCAGGTCCGGCAAGGGTGTCCTGGCGATCAAGGCGGCGATCAGTAGCACGATGACGGCGATCACCACGTAGGTGGTTTTCAGCGAGTCGGTGGTATCGATGGCATTGGCACCGCCGAAAAACAGGGTGCCGCCGATGAGGGGACCGAAAAACTGCCCCAGCCCGTTGAAGGACTGCGCCATATTCAGGCGTCGTTCGGCTCCTTTGGGTTCACCCAGTAACGTGGCGTAGGGGTTGGCAGCGGTTTCCAGGCAGCCCAGGCCGCAAGCGATGACGAACAGCGCCAGCAGAAAGAACGGGAAGCTGGCCGCCGACGCCGCTGGCATGAACAGGAAGGCGCCGCAGGCGTACAGGCACAGGCCCAGCAGAATCCCGGCCTTGTAGCCGTATTTGTCCATCATCAGGCTGGCGGGCAGGGCGATCACGAAGTACGCGCCGAAGTAGGCGCCTTGCAACAGCCCGGACTGGGCCTTGCTGACATGCAGGGTTTCCTGGAAGTGCTTGTTCAGGACATCCAGCAGGCCATAGGACAGGCCCCATAAAAAGAACAGGCTGGTAACCAGAATCAGCGCCCAGCGATAGGACGTCAGCGCACGGTCGCCCGATGGGGCCACCGTGGTGGTGGATTTGGTGAACATGACGCATCTCCTTTTATTGTTGTAAGGGCTCAGCGGTTCAGTGATGCAGGTGGTGCGTTATCGGTGGCTGGAGGCTTCTGTGGGGGCAAGCGGGAGCGGCAGGCAGTGTCGCTCCCGGGGTCAATCAGCCGCGAAAGCGAAACTGCTCTCGGGAAGCGGCTTTCATCTGGATGGAGTAGCCCGGTGCCTGGGGCGGCATGTAAGCCGCATCACGAATCACACAAGGGTCTTCGAAGTGTTCGTGCAGGTGGTCGACGAACTCGATCACCCGGCCTTCGGTGGTGCCGGCGATGCACAGGTAATCGATCATCGACAGGTGCTGTACGTACTCGCACAGCCCGACGCCGCCGGCATGGGGGCAGACCGGCAGGTTGTATTTGGCCGCCATCAGCATCACGGCCAGCACTTCGTTGACACCGCCCAGGCGGCAGGCATCGATCTGCACCACGTCGATGGCGCCGCGCATGATCAGTTGCTTGAAGATGACGCGGTTCTGGCACATTTCACCGGTGGCAACCTTCACCGGCGCTACGCCTTCGCGGATCTTGCGATGGCCTTCCACGTCGTCAGGGCTGGTGGGTTCTTCGATGAACCAGGGTTTGGCGAACGCCAGCTCACGCACCCAGTTGATGGCCGCATCCACTTCCCACATCTGGTTGGCGTCGATCATCAGGTGGCGTTCCGGGCCGATTACCTCACGGGCAATCCGCACGCGGCGGATATCATCCTCCAGGTCGCGCCCGACTTTCAGCTTGATGTAGGAGAAACCGGCATCGATGGCCTCCTGGCAAAGCCTGCGCAGTTTCTCGTCGGAGTAACCCAACCAACCGGCTGAGGTTGTGTAGCAGGGGTAGCCGCTGGCTTCCAGTTGTTGGAGGCGCTGGGCTTTGCCCTCCGCGCGCTGGCGCAGCAATGCCAGGGCTTCATCGGGCGTGATGCAGTCGGTGATGTAGCGGAAGTCGATGCAGCGCACCAGTTCTTCCGGGGACATGTCCGCCACCAGGCGCCATACCGGTTTGCCTTCTGCCTTGGCCCACAAATCCCAGGCGGCGTTGACCACTGCGGCGGTCGCCAGGTGAATCGCGCCCTTGTCCGGGCCGATCCAGCGTAACTGGCTGTCGCCGGTCACGTGATGCCAGAAGCGCCCCATGTCCTCGGCAATCCAGCTCAGTTCAAGCCCGATCAACAGGGGTTCCAGGGCCTTGATGGCGGCGCAGCAGATCTCGTTGCCCCGGCCGATGGTAAAGGTCAGGCCATGGCCTTCAAGGGCGGGATTGTCGGTTTGCAGGATGACATAGGCGGCTGAATAGTCCGGGTCCGGGTTCATGGCGTCGGAGCCGTCCAGCAAGTCGGAGGTGGGAAAGCGGATGTCTTCCACGCGAACGGAGGTGATGATAGTCATGGGTTTGGTGTTCTCCCTTGTTGTAATTAGGGTTTTTGCAATCAGGGATTCTCACTCAATAGGCCTAATGGTCAGGCCAATTTGGGTGTAAAAAATAGCGTGAGTATGGGAGACAACGAACAGGCCTGTTATTCTGCCGTTTCGTGAAATCTGTCCATTGGTCAGGCCATTGGTCCTCTTGTAGCACGGTCAAATTTGCTCGACAAGCGCATTTTCCTGCCGGAAATGCACCACGAGCGTTGCGCCAAACTGAGCTGGGTTCGCTATGCCTTTTCAAGTAATTGACAACCAACGGCTTTATCGCCAGATCGCCGATCAGTTGCGGGCCCTGATCGACAGCGGAGAATTCCCCCCTGGTAGCCGCCTGCCCGCCGAACGGGAACTGGCCAAGTTGCTGGGGGTGAGCAGGGCGTCGGTCCGTGAGGCCATGATTGCCCTTGAAGTGATCGGCCTGGTGGATGTGCGGGTCGGCAACGGTGTACTGGTCTGTGTTCCGCCATCCGGGCCGGTGTCCGATGATCCGGTGATGACCCAGGCCACCCGTGATCAGTGGCAGGAGCTGGACCCCGAACTGGGCGTCGAAATTGACTTCAGTGCCGAGATCCCGCCGTTCGCCCTGTTGCAGGCGCGGCGCTTGATTGAGCCAGAGGCGGCGGCGTTGGCGGCGATCAATGCCAGCGACGAGGATTTGCGTTCGATCCAGGCCGCCTTCGAGCGCAATGTCCAGGACAACCGTGAAGGCTCCCACACCCATCCTGGCGACCGCCTGTTTCATATCCGCATTGCCCAGGCGTCAGGCAATCCGGCGTACTCGCTGATGATCCGCCACCTGTTGGGGCACCGTTACGGCAGCATGTTCCAGAGCCTGCAACGGCATTACACCAGCGATGACATGCCCCATCGCTCTGAGGATGAACACCGTCGTGTGCTGCAGGCCCTTGAAGCCAGGGACGCCGAAGGTGCCCGCCTGGCGATGCAGGAGCACCTGGATGAAGTGATCCGGATTTTCAGCCGTGGCGGGCAGTAGGCCGATTTGCTGCGCAGGTCATGGCGCGTAATTGATCCGGTTGCGCCCGTTTCGCTTGGCGCTGTAGAGCGCTTTGTCAGCCTTGTCCAGCCACGCGGCGGCATCCTGCAATTGGGCGTCGAAGGTCGCCACACCGATACTTAAACTCATGGCCAACCCCGGAATTCTGGCGTGGCGATAGGCGTGAATGGTCACCAGCAGTAGCCTGAGTCTTTGTCCCGCCTGGTCGGGTGGTATACCGGGAAAGATCACACAGAACTCGTCACCACCGATTCGGCCGACAATCCCTATGGTGTGCAGGGTCTTGATCATGTCGGCGCTCAACTGCCTGAGCATGTCATCGCCCACCAGGTGGCCGTAGGTGTCATTGATGGTCTTGAAATGGTCGATGTCGATGAGCGCGATGGTGGTGGGATGCGACAGGGCCTTGCATTTGACGAACTGCGTCTGCATCAGGGCCATCCATGAGCCGTGGTTGAGCAGGCCGGTCAGGCTGTCGGTCCGGCTCAGTTTGCTGAGCGCAAGCTTATGTTCCGTCAGCTTGACCGCCAGCCTGTAGCACACCATGCCCACGGCCAGCGGGTAGATGAAGATCATGGGCAGGCAGGCATAGATCTGTAGCGGGGTGGTCTGTAGCACGAGGGTGGGTGAAGCCAGCAGGTAGACACTCGCCGCACCCAGCAAGGAAGCAACGCTGCCCTGCAGAAACAGCCGCAGGCCGCCTGCGGCGATGGTGTTCATGGCCGCCATCGACACGATCACGATCGACGGCAGGGGGTTGAAGCCGATGGCCGCCGCCCAGCCCGCGATAAGGAAAGAGTCGCACAGCAGGTTACGGTGCTCGGCCTGGAAAGGCCGTGCTGAACGACGCGCCAGTTGATAGGCGACATGGGGCCAGACAAAACCGTTAAGCAGCAGTGGCAGCCAGAGCCAGGGCCACGCCTGCAAGTCGTGCAAGGCTGGCAGGACACTGACGAAACCTACCGCCAGCCCGACGCAGCGCGGGGCATACATCCGTTTTGCAAACGAAATACCGTTGTGGCGTTGATCTTCCATGGCACTCCTGCCGGGTATTTGCGGGTTTGGAGCCAGCCCGATTCCTGTTTGATTCAGATGGCTGGACAGTAGTTGAAGGTGAGGCGATCAGCAAGATTCGCCTGTGCTGGAACCGCGGTCGTGCGGGCCTTTGTATCGCAACTTGTCCTGGCCTCATAAAGCTACATGGGCACGCAAATCCGGCAGGGCCGGTACACAGTGCGGATACATCCGGGGGCTAGTGTCGCGCTGCTCAGGCACAGACATTTTGCTCAAAGGAGCCAATCCATGAAGTGGGCTTATATCGGTTTGTTTACGACGGTCATGACCTGTGCCACGTTCGCGGCGATCCCCCTGGCTTTCGCAGAGGGCAGCACAGACAAGGCAGCATCGCCCATCTACGGTGTAACGGTCCCTGACGGCTATCGCCAATGGGAACTGGTCGCCCCCGCCGTGGAAGGTGCGCCGCTGAACGAAATCCGCGCAGTGCTGGGCAATCCCATCGCGATGAAGGCATACAAGGAAGGAACCTTGCCATTCCCGGACGGCGCGATCCTGGCGAAGCTGGCGTGGAAGCACGTGCAGTCCCCGGAGTTCGACTCCGCGTCCATACCTGGCGCTGCGACCACGGTGCAGTTCATGGTCAAGGATTCGGTCAAGTATGCGGCCTCGGGCGGCTGGGGTTTTGGCCGGTTCATCAATGGCCAGCCGGTGGACATCAAGCAACATGAAACCTGCCTGGCCTGCCATCAATCGCGTGTGAAGGACCACGACCTGGTGTTTACGCGTTTGGCGCAGTAGTGATTGTTTGTTGATTCAACTGACGATGTCAGGCGACGAAGATTTACTGTGAGCCAACTTGTGGGCGAAAGGGCTCGACGCGCTGTATCAGGTACGCCGCCTCGCCAATAAGTTGGCTCCCGCAAATTGAGACCGAGTGTGCTGCAAGATGTGAGTCTCCAAATCCCGTACTGGCTATACGATGCCGATGTCATCCGCCAGCAGGTCGCCCGCCTGGGTGCTTTCGACACCCTTCGTTACGCGTAGAAAGCCAACCCCAACCTGCACATTCTCAAGTTGATGAAAAGCCTGGACGCGTCAGTCGATGCCGTTGTTTGCTGCGCGACAGCGCGGCCTCTGGACGGCGGGCGACTTCCCTCCAGGTTTGCACGAACTGTATCGCTGTGTATCTGACTGCCGGTTTGATACCTGAACATTTCACACAAGGCTGTTCGCGACACATTCGAGATACCTCTGGGGCGTCAAATAGGTTCCAACGCGGCCACTTACACCGGCCTCTGCGAATGAACCTTTTCCCGCTGATGACCCGAGGAACCCACCATGAACAGCAAATCCCTCTTCGCCACCTTCCTGTTTGCCGCCCTGAGTATCGGCGCCGTTTCTGCTCAGGCCGCCGATGCTAAACCGGCCAGCCACCTGTTTGGCACTCATCTGGATATCAAGAAAGTGCTGTCCAGCACCGAGGACGATATCGGCACTTGTGGTGTGGTGAAGTCGCAGTTGAGTTACCTGGATTCCAAGGGCCAACAGCAGAGTTTCAACTACCTCAAGTTCTCTGATCAGTGCACTGAAGAGAACTAAGCCTGTAACCGTATCCCAATTGATCACTACCTTGTTACCAGGAGCTGAACATGAAACATAAACACGCAGCATTGGCCGCCACCCTCGCATTCTCGCTGACTGCACTTACTTCCAGTGCCTTTGCCGCCGATGAGCATAAACCCCAGGAAAAGTGCTACGGCGTATCGCTGGCCGGTCAGAACGACTGCGCGGCAGGTGCCGGTACTTCCTGCGCCGGCACCGCGAAGGCCGACTACCAGGGCAATGCCTGGGTGCTGGTGGACAAGGGCACGTGCACCACGATCAAGACGCCGAAAGGCTTCGGTTCGTTGACCGAGCAACCTTGACAGAGCGCACCCAGTTTTAATGACCTGGTTAGATCGGCCTCAACTAAGGCATCACGATGAACAATAACTTAAGTGCAATAACGCACGTCTGCGAACGCGTATTACCGCAGTCGCTGTTGTTACTGGTCGCCCGGCTCGGGATCGCTTCGGTGTTCTTTCTTTCAGGGCGCACCAAGGTGACAGGGTTACTGACCCTCAAGCCTTCGACGTATCAGTTGTTTGATAGCGAATACGCCCTGCCACTTATTTCGTCTGACCTGGCAGCGCACCTGGCGACTTACGCCGAGCATCTGTTCCCGATCCTGCTGGTGCTCGGATTCCTGACTCGGCCTGCAGCGGCCGCACTGCTGGGGATGACCCTGGTCATCGAGATTTTCGTTTACCCGGATGCATGGCCAACCCACCTGAGCTGGGCCGGTCTGTTGCTGCCACTGATTGCCTGTGGCGGCGGCAAATGGTCGCTGGACCACCTGCTGCGGCGCTGAGCAATCACTTCAAAACCGCTGATCTCAAAACTCTGACATCAACAACATCAGGCTACCAGGCCTGCGGAGAAACACCCATGCGCATCCTTTCATCCCTTGCCCTCGCCATGGCGCTTGCCACGCCGATGCTCGCGTCAGCGGCAGAGCCTGCACCGCCTACCGGGGCCAAGAACATCGTCATTGTCCACGGCGCGTTCGTTGACGGCTCTGGCTGGCGAGTGGTGCACGACATCCTGATCCACAAGGGCTACCACGTAACGGTTGTTCAGCAGCCGCACACCACGCTGGATGCCGATGTGGCAGCCACCCGCGAGATTCTCGACCAGCAGGTAGGCCCGGTGGTGCTGGTGGGTCATAGCTCGGGCGGTACCGTTATTTCGCTGGCCGGTGAGCGGGCCAAGGTCAAGGCACTGGTTTACGTGGCGGGCCTGCAGCCTGAAGTGGGCGAAAGCATGGCACAGCTGCTGGGCTCCATGCCGTCACCCAGCAATGACGTCATCGCCACCCAGGACGGTCATCTGTTCTTTGACCGGGCCAAATTCAACGCTGACTTTGCCGGTGACATGACCACCAACCGCACCGACTTCATGGCCGCCTCCCAGGTGCCGGTCACCGAGTCCATTTTCAAGACCCAGATCTGGGCCGCCGCATGGCACCACAAACCGACCTACGGGATCGTCGCCACCGACGACCGTGCCCTGAGCCCCGATCTGCAGCGCTGGATGTACAAGCGTGCCGGTTCCAGGGTGACCGAGATCAAGGCCAGCCACTCGGTCTACATCTCCCAGCCTGAAGCCGTGGCGAACGTTATCGAAGAAGCGGCCCTGGCGGCCAAGTAATCCTTAAACCCTTAGCTGCACACACCCTGTCTGATTTGGAGAAAACACCATGAGCATGACCATGAAATCGCGTTTCAGCGTTGCTACTGCTGCCGCCCTGATCGCACTGGCGTCGGCCTCGTTCGCCGCCTCCGCCAGCGCCGCTGACGAGAAAGAACAACCGGGCCGCTGCTACGGCGTCAACACTTGCAAGGGCACCAGCCTGTGCGCCACGGCCAAGAGTGACTGCAAAGGCCTCAACAGCTGCAAGGGGCAGGGCGTGGTGGTCAAGACCAAGACCGAGTGCCTGAACGCTGGCGGCACCTTGACCGAGCCTAAGTAAGAGGCCAACTGGCCCGAGAAAATACCGCTCGGGCCAGTTGTTCGTTCCACCCTTGAAGGCGAGTACGCGCAATGTCCGTATCCAACCCCCTTTTCTCAGGCTACGGTCTCGGCCTGCGCAAGGAACACTACAAGGACTTCCTGGAGACCACGGTCTCTGTCGATTTTGTCGAAGTGATCTCCGAAAATTTCATGGTCGAAGGCGGTCAGCCTCGCCATATCCTGCGCCAGATCCGCGAACGGCATCCCGTTGCGCTGCACGGCGTTTCCATGTCGATTGGCTCGGCCGACGGGCTTGACCGGGATTACCTGCGTCGCCTGAAGTCGCTGGCTGACGAAATTGAACCGCTGTTCGTGTCCGACCACCTGAGCTGGTCGCGCATTGGCGGGTTCAACTCCCATGACCTGCTGCCGGTGCCCTACACCGAAGAAGCGCTGGACCGGGTTTGCGCCAATATTTCCATGGCCCAGGACACCCTCGGTCGCCCCATGCTGTTTGAGAACCCGTCGAGTTACCTCACCTTCGAAGGGGCGGTGATGAGCGAGTGGGAATTTATTGCGGCCATGGCCAAACGCACCGGCTGCGACTTGATCCTGGACGTCAACAACGTCTTCGTCAGCGCCAGTAATCACGGTTTCGATGCCCTGGCGTTTCTCGATGGCATCCCGGCTGATCGGGTGCGTCAGATCCACCTTGCCGGGCACAGCCAGGGGCAGGACCTGTTGATCGACACCCACGACAGCCCGGTTTGCGAGGATGTCTGGGCGCTTTACGCCAAGGCCATTTCGTTGCTCGGCCCGGTCGCGACCATGATCGAGCGTGACGACGACATTCCACCCCTGGCGGACCTGCTGGCCGAGCTGGACAAGGCTCGCCACCTGGGTGCGCTAGACGCTCGCGCCCGCAGGGGAGAGGCGGCATGACCCTGGCCCAGATGCAGCACAACTTCCGGGCCTGGCTGGTTACGGCATCGGACACCGCCGCAGGCCAGTTGGGCACTGTCGCCAACGCAGGGCTGGCGGTTTATCAGAACAATTACCGCGGGCAACTGGTGGGTTGTCTGGAAGAGGCATTCACCCACGTGCGCAGATGGATCGGTGAAGACACCTTTCGCAATGCCGCTATCACCCATGTCGACAGCCGCCCACCGCATTCGTGGACCCTGGATGCCTATGCCAGTGGCTTCGGTGAAACCCTGGTGGAACTGTTCCCGCGCAATCCCGACCTGCATGAGTTGGCCTGGATCGAGTGGTCGCTGTCGCAATCGTTCGTGGCGGCCGACGCAGAACCGTTGTCTCCCCAGGCCCTGGCATTGGTCGACTGGGACACCGCACGCCTGAGATTGACACCTTCACTCATGTGCCACGTCGCCACCACCAATGCCGAACGTATCTGGTCGGCGCTGTGGGAAAAGACCGAAGTCCCCGAGGGCCAGATGCTGCCCCAGCCGGGCGGTTTGATTGTCTGGCGGCGCGGTTTTACATCACGCCTCAAGCAAGTGGAGGCGCTAGAGCTGGAGGTCCTGCTTGAACTGCAGGGCGACGGCCGTTTCGCGGCCTTGTGCGACAGGCTCGTCGAGCGTCTGGGGGAGGCCGAGGGTATCGCCCGGGCCGGTTCGCTGCTGGCTGACTGGCTGGGCGCCGAACTCATTGTCGGTATCGATTGACGACAGTCCCGCTGACGCTACCCAACAGATACGTATTGAACAAAGGAGCACCACCATGTCCGAACACCAACCCGAGCGTCGTCGTTTCCTGAAGTCTGCCGCAGCGGGTGTTGCCGCCTTCACACTGGCTGACATGGGCCTCGCAGTGGCGGCTTCGGGGCCAGAAAATGCTGCGCCGGTTGCGAGTAAAACCCTGGCACGCATGCCGGTGCGCCAGGTCCAGACGGACGTGCTGGACGTCGGTTACCACGAGGTCGGCCCGGAGGAGGGCCGGGCGGTGATCCTGCTCCACGGCTTCCCTTATGACATTCACAGCTATGTCGAGGTCGCACCGATACTGGCGGCCCAGGGCATGCGGGTCATCGTGCCGTACCTGCGCGGTCATGGCACCACGCGCTTTCTGGACAAGGACACGCCACGCTCCGGTCAGCAGGGCGCCCTGGGCCAGGACGTGCTGGATTTGATGAACGCGCTGCATATCCCCGAAGCAGTTCTGGCCGGTTACGACTGGGGCAGCCGTGCGGCCTGTGTGGCGGCGGCCTTGAAGCCAAGCCGTTGTGTCGGGTTGGTCTCGGTCAACGGTTACCTGATCCAGAACATTGCCAGGGCCAGTGAGCCGGCGCCGATTTCGGTGGAGCATGGCCTTTGGTTCCAGTACTACTTCCAGACCGAGCGAGGCCGCTTGGGGTTACAGGCCAACCGCCGCGACCTGGCACGCACGCTGTGGGCCGACAACTCGCCCACCTGGCACTTCGATGACGCCACCTTCGACCGCGCTGCCCAGGCGTTTGATAACCCGGACTACGTCGATATCGTCATCCACAACTATCGTCACCGCCTGGGCATGGAGCCGGGCATTTTCGACTATGCGGAGATCGAGAAAAAACTGGCCCAGACACCGCCGATCACAGTGCCCAGCATCACCCTGGACGGCACCGCCGATGGCGTAATCCCCGCCACCGACGGCACCTCCCACGTCGCCCGATTCACCGGGCCACGTAGCCATCGGCAGGTGCCGGGTGTCGGCCACAACCTCCCTCAGGAAGCCCCGCAAGTGTTTGCCGATGCTGTGGCCGAATTGGTACGCAACGGCAAGTGGAGAACCTGACCGGTCAGGTCTGACGCCATCGCGGGCAAGCTCGCTCTCATAGAAAATAAATTATCTAATTGATTTAAAAGATAATTTTTTTTCCGATTTATCGGCCTGTTCTGCTAGCGCCAGCGCAGCCTCGACGAGGGTGGGACGACTCCCACAGGGAATTTGGGCCTGAAAACAAAATCTGTGATGAATGCAGAACCAGTGGGAGCCGAGCTTGCTCGCGAAGGCGTCAGCCCTGATACATCGTCGGTGACTGGTGCACTGTATTCGTGAGCAAGCTCACTCCCACAAGGAATTTGGGCCTGAAACAAAATCTGTGATGAATGCAGAACCAGTGGAAGTCGAGCTTGCTCGCGAAGGTTGCCTCAAACCCGCGCCAGGGCCTGGGCCAGGTCGTTGCGCAGGTCTTCGACATCTTCGACGCCCACTGACAAACGTATCAGCGCATCGCCGATACCCAGTTGTGTACGGGTTTCTACGGGGATGGTGGCGTGGGTCATGATCGCCGGGTGTTCGATCAGGCTTTCTACCCCACCCAGGCTCTCGGCCAGGGCGAAGATCTGCACACTTTCGAGAAAGCGTCTGGCGCCGGCCAGATCGGTCTTCAGGTCCAGGGAAATCATCCCACCGAAACCGCGCATTTGCCGTCGCGCCAGTTCGTGTTGTGGGTGCGAGGGCAGGCCGGGGTAATAAACCCGCGCCACTTGGGGCTGGCGCTCCAGCCATTGCGCCAGTTCCAGGGCGTTGCTGCAGTGGCGTTCCATGCGCAGGGCCAGGGTTTTCACCCCGCGCAGGGTCAGGAATGCGTCGAACGGCCCGGCGATGGCGCCCACGGAGTTTTGCAGGAAGCCCACGCGCTCGGCCAGTTCCGGGTTCGCGACTACCGCGATGCCACCGATCACGTCAGAGTGGCCGTTCAGGTATTTGGTGGTCGAGTGCACCACGATATCGAACCCCAGCTCCAGCGGGCGCTGTATCCATGGGCTGGCGAAGGTGTTGTCGGCGACGCAGATGATGCCCCGGTCGCGGCAGATACGGGCAATCGCTGCAAGGTCGGTGAGGCTTAGCAGGGGGTTGCTCGGGGTCTCGACCCAGACCATGCGGGTGTCGTCCTGCAGCGAGGCTTCGAATGTCGACAGGTCCGTCAGGTCGACAAAACTGAAACGATGCCCGGCGCTGCGTTTGCGCACCTTGTCGAACAGGCGGAACGTGCCGCCGTACAGGTCATTGCCGGAAACAATGTGAGACCCGGCGTCCAGCAGTTCAAGCACACTGGAAATCGCCGCCAGCCCCGAGGCAAACGCAAAGGCCTTGGTGCCGCCTTCCAGGTCCGCCACGCAGCGCTCCAGGGCAAAGCGCGTGGGGTTGTGGGAGCGGCCGTAGTCCAGGCCCTTATGCACGCCGGGGCTCTGTTGCAAATACGTGGAGTTGGCGTAGATGGGTGGCATCAGCGCCCCGGTGGAAGGGTCCGGCGTTTGTCCCGCGTGGATCACACGGGTGGCGAAAGCGTGCGAATTGGCGGTGTCGTCGTGCTGACTCATGCGAGGGATCTCCTTAAGTGATTGAGCATGTCGACGCGGGTGATCAGGCCGTGGAAGCCTGAGGCGTCGGCGATGATCGCCACCAGCCCACGGTCGAGTTCCGCTTGAAGTTCGGCCAGGCTGGCGCCGGGTGTCAGGGTCTGCAGTTTGTCGGTCATGGCGCTGGCCACGGTCATGCGAAAGTGCGAAGCATCTTCCTGCATGCCCAGCAAAATATCGGACTCGTCGATCACACCGACCAGCCGCTGTCCGGCCACCAGCACCGGCAGTTGTGACACATCGGCCAGACGCATGCGCTGGAAGGCGGTCAGCAGCGTGTCGTCCGGCGCCACGCTGATCACCCTGCCATCTTCGAAGCGCCGCGCGATCAGGTCCCGCAGGTCGCCGTAGCGTTTGTATTTCAGCAGGCCCTGGTCGGTCATCCACTGATCGTTGTAGACCTTCGACAGATAGCGGGTGCCGGTGTCACAGACAAAACTGACCACGCGCTTGGGCTCTGTCTGTTCGCGGCAATAGCGCAGGGCGGCGGCCAGCAGGGTGCCGGTCGATGAGCCGCCGAGAATGCCTTCGGCACGCAGCAACTGGCGGGCATGGTCGAAGCTCTCTTCATCGCTGATGGAATAGGCGTGGCGCACGCTGGAAAGATCGGCAATGGACGGAATGAAATCCTCGCCAATGCCTTCGACAGCCCAGGAACCTGCGGTTCCGATTGTGCCGCTGCGGCTGTATTCAGCCATCACCGAGCCGACCGGGTCGGCCAGTACCATGGCCAGGTCGGGTTGAACGCGGCGAAAGAAACGGGTCAGCCCGGTCAGGGTACCCGCCGACCCCACACCGACGACGATGGCGTCCAGATCATGCTGGGTTTGTGCCCAGATCTCCGGGGCGGTGCTGCATTCGTGGGCCAGGGGGTTGGCAGGGTTGTTGAACTGATCGGCAAAGAACGCGCCGGGAATCTCCTGCGCCAGCCGTGCGGCAACGTCCTGATAGTAGTCGGCGTGGCCTTTGCCTACATCGGAACGGGTGATGTGCACTTCGGCACCCATGGCCTTGAGGTGCAGGACTTTCTCGGTGGACATTTTGTCCGGCACCACCAGCACCACCCGATAACCCTTGGCGCGGCCTACCAGGGCCAGGCCCAGGCCGGTGTTGCCTGCGGTGGCCTCAACGATGGTGCCGCCGGGTTGCAGGCGGCCATCGCGTTCGGCGGCGTCGATCATTGCGAGGCCGATACGGTCCTTGATGGAGCCGCCGGGGTTCTGGGATTCGAGTTTGAGGAACAGCGTGCACGGGCCGGTATCGAAACGGCTGACGCGCACCAGCGGGGTATTGCCGATCAGTTCCAGTACGGCTGGGCGAGAGCTGTTCTGGCGAGAATCTTTCGGCATGTCATCACCTCCTTGGATGGGGCTGCGACCTGCGACATGTCATGGCGCTTGAACCGCCGCAGGCAATGCGTGGCATGGAACATAGGCCGGGATTGCGTCAGTCGCAACTTTGCCCCGGCCAATGAACAGCGTAGCCCGTTAGACAGCAATACTTGCCCGAGTGCCCTCAGACGTCGTACACGACTGTGCAGATCCATGGATAATGACGCCGCATGTTCATGATCGAGTGGGTAAATACCAGTGAATCAACTTTTGGCAATGCGCGCGTTTGTGCGGGTGGTGGAAACCGGCTCTTTCAGCCGCGCCGCGGACCAGTTGACGATTCCACGTTCAACCATCAGCAAACTGATCACCGACCTGGAAAAACATCTGGGCATCAAGTTGATGCATCGCACCACCCGTGTTGTCGCCGCGACATCGGATGGTTTTGAATACTACAACCAGGCGATACGGCTGGTGGCTGAACTGGACGCTGTGGATAACGCGGCGCGTGGCAACAAGCTCAAGCCCAGTGGGCACCTGCGGATCGACGCACCGTCTTCGTTTGCCAATTGCCTGCTGATACCGGCGCTGGCGGATTTTCATTGCGAGTACCCGGATTTATCCATTGCGTTGGGGATCAGTGATCGGCCCGTCAATATCGTGGGGGAGGGCGTGGACTGTGTGATCCGTGCCGGTCGGCTGGATGACCTGACGATGATCGGGCGAAAGATTGCCCAGCTTGAGTACGTCACCTGCGCGTCCCCTGCCTATCTTGAGCGGATGGGCATGCCTTCTTCGCCAACGGATCTGCAGCAAGGCCATATCAAGGCAGGCTACTTCTTTGCCGCCACGGCTAGGCCTGAGCCGTTGATTTTCGAGCGAGGGACTGATCGATTCGAGGTAGGCAACTGTGAGTTTTCCACCAATGAAGGTAATGGCCTGAAGGAGTTGCTGCTCGCAAGTCTGGGGGTTGGGCAGCACTTCAGACGCATTGTTCAGCCCTATCTGGACGCCGGCACCCTGGTCCCGGTGCTGGAAGACTGGTCTCGACCGTCAATGCCGCTGCATATCGTGTATCCACCCAATCGACATCAAAATGCCAGGCTGAAAGTGTTTATCGACTGGATCATGCACACGTTCGCAGAAGATGCACCTGTTTGAGGCGAGGGTATTTTATGGGTACCGGGCAGTCAGCAACTGCCCGCCCCCCGTTGTTATTTTCGGCGGTGTTAGTTTGTCTTATTCGGACTCGGGAATAATGGCCGTTACGCGAATTTCAATCCGCATGGTTGAAAGTCCAAGGGCCTCGACACCCAGTTGCGTCCAGATAGGCGAGTGGTCAGGCATGTAGTGGCGATACAGTGTGACCATGGTCTCATTAACTTCGGGAGGGAAGCCGCCAACATGGTAAGAGTTGACGTGCACCACATGCTTCCAGGTGGCACCCGCCGTTGCCAGCGTGCGTTCGAGGTTCTGGAACGCCAGGGTGATCTCTTCCACAAGGGACTCGGGGATTTGCAGGTTATCGTCCCAGCCGCCCTGGCCGGAGGTCTCCACCCGATTACCGATTTTCAATGCCTGGGAGTAGTGCAACTTGTCCAGCATCAAGTCCCCATAACCCGGGGTGACGAACAGTTCTGGTTTGCTCATGTTGTTCCTTGGTGGAATACGGTATTTGAAATGATAAATAACGACGGGCGAGTTGATAATTGTTGGATCGCCACCCCGGTCGCGCCAACAAGATCGCGTTTACAGTTATAAATGGGCGGTACGTCGGGTAAGTTAGTTTGTGCAACTTGCCAGGCAAATGCTAATAGACCGTAGGGGAGAACAAAATCCCTTATTTATGTCATGACTGTCCATGTGTGTGGATAATCGAGGTGAGCAGATAGTGTGAGACCCTCGACGTGGCAGCCTCACAGGCTATCGGCGTATCGACGATCAGTCTTCGATGTTGCCCATGGCGGTGGTGTTGAAGCCGCCGTCTACATACATGATTTCACCGCTGATGCCGGACGCCAGGTCCGAGCACAGGAAGGCCCCCGCGTTACCGACTTCTTCGATGGTGACGTTACGACGCAAAGGGGTCTGCGCTTCGTTGGCCGCGAGCATCTTGCGGAAATTCTTGATGCCGGAGGCGGCCAGGGTGCGGATCGGGCCAGCCGATACGGCGTTGACGCGGATGCCTTCGGGGCCAAGGGAACCTGCCAGGTAGCGAACCCCGGCTTCCAGGGAGGCTTTGGCCATGCCCATCACGTTGTAGTTGGGCATGGTGCGCTCGGCGCCCAGGTAAGAAAGGGTCAGCAGGCTGCCATTGCGGCCTTTCATCATCGGGCGACCGGCCTTGGCCAGGGCCACGAAGCTGTACGCGCTGATGTCGTGTGAGATTCGGAACCCTTCCCGGGTGGTGGCATCGGTAAAGTCGCCGTCCAGTTGGTCACCCGGGGCGAAACCTACGGAGTGCACGATGCAGTCCAGGCCATCCCATTGCTTGCCCAGTGCTTCGAAGACCTGAGTGATCTCGTCATCGCTGGCCACGTCGCAAGGAAAGCACAGGTCCGCGCTGGATCCCCAGCTCGCTGCGAACTCTTCTACGCGCCCTTTGAGCTTTTCGTTCTGGTAGGTAAAGGCAAGCTCTGCACCTTCCCGATGCATGGCGCTGGCGATGCCGGACGCGATGGACAGCTTACTGGCGACACCGACGATCAAGACTCGTTTACCGGCTAGAAAACCCATGTATTGCTCCTTTTTATCTCAGCTTTAAACAGCAGCAGGTTCCTGAAAAGTGGCTTCCAGCGACTGTTCCTGTCTTGGTAGATGTCGCTGAGGAGCTACCGGTCACGGGCCGAGCGGGCATCAGGCAATCAAAGGTTCTGCCACTGAACCGCACCGATCAGCCTGGCCTGCCTGTTCTGGGCATCCCACCTGATGACGCGCAGCAAGGGCGCGTTGGTGGCAATCAGGATGGCTTGCTGGGGGTCGCTTTCCACGAAGTGGGTGCAGGCCAGCGCCAGTACTGCCTGGGCCTTGTGGGCGGCGACTTGTCCCGGGCTGTCGTCATGGGAATCGGGGGTGCGCATGATCAGTTGAATATCACCAAAGCCGTGCCGGTCCAACCAGTCCTGGGTCCGCGCGCGGTCCATTTCCGGGCGGCCGGTGACAATCGCTTTTACTTTTCCGAAGGTCGGAACGTCCGCGAAGGGAGCAAGTTGGTCGCGTTCATGAAGCGCTGTGTGCAGATCGGCTTCGTAACGTTCAAGCGAGATATCGGGCAGCAGGATGCCATCAAGATCGATTGCGTAGATATCGTAGTGATGGTCGTCGGCCATGGCGCCGGTAAGCCCACCCGCGGTGTCTTTCCAACGCTCCCGGTAGCCGTGGGTGTAGGCCTGACGTTCCCAGGGGAACAACACAAAATAGCCCTGGCCATCGATGCCATAGTCGGGCCGGATACAACTCAGGTCATCGAAGCCTGCGGTCAGGGTCTTGACCTCCAGGCCCTGGGCCTGAAGGTAGGCCAGGCAGTCGGACAAGGTGTGACCCGCGCCTGCGATGTCTTCGCAGAGCAGGACCTTGCTGCCAGGTGGCGGCAGGGGGATCGACGAGTCCCAGGACACTTCCCGGAGGGCGCGGTTGTACCTCAGGAAGGTCGGGGGCGCGCCAGTGGCATGGGAGACCATCAAGGCCAGCGGGGCGCCGCCACGCAGGATGCCGATCACGCACACAAAGGCCTCTGCAATCAACGTCGGCTGCAACGATGCAATCCACCGATCCATCTGTTCGTAGGAAAGGGGGAGGACCGGTTTGTTCAAGGGCGAGACCTTTTCGGGTGTGTTGGAGCGAGCTTGCTCGCGCAGAACGACGTCTGCAACTGCCTGGCACAGGTTGCGGCCAAACATAGGGTCACCCACTGACCGGTCAGATCAAAGATGATCCGCATCAATCACGGCCTTGGCGAAGGCTTGTGGGTCTTCCTGAGGCAGGTTGTGGCCGATGCCGCCGGTGATGAGCCGGTATTCATACTTGCCGGTGAAGCGCTTGGCATAGTCCGCGGCAGCCGGGTGCGGCGCACCATTGGCGTCACCCTCAAGCGTGATGGTGGGCACGCTGATGGACGGGGCCTTGGCCAATTGCTTTTCCAGTGCGTCGTATTTGGCTTCGCCCTTGATCAGGCCCAGGCGCCAGCGGTAGTTGAAGATCGAGATGGCGACATGGTCCGGGTTGTCCAGGGCTGCCGCGCTGCGATCAAAGGTGGCGTCGTCGAACTTCCATTGCGGTGACGCCAGTTGCCAGATCAGCTTGGCGAAGTCGTGGCGGTATTTCTCGTAGCCCAGACGGCCGCGTTCGGTGGCGAAGTAGTACTGGTACCACCATTGCAACTCGGCCTTGGGCGGTAATGGGGTCTTGCCTGCTTCCTGGTTGCCGATGAGGTAGCCGCTGACAGCCACCAGCGCCTGCACCCGGTCCGGCCAGAGCGCCGCAACGATGTCGGCGGTGCGTGCGCCCCAATCGTAGCCGCCCAGGACCGCGCGCTTGACCTTGAGCGCGTTCATGAAGTCGATGACATCGACAGCCAGCGCGGCGGGTTGGCCGTTGCGAAGCGTCTTGGCGGACAGGAAATGAGTGTCACCGTAACCCCGTGCATAAGGGATCAGCACCCGATAACCCTTCGCTGCCAACAAGGGCGCCACATCGGTATAGCTGTGAATGTCGTAGGGCCAGCCGTGCAGCAGAATCACCACCGGCCCGTCGGCAGGGCCGACTTCGGCATACGCCACGTTCAGCAAGCCGGCGTTGACGTGCTTGAGCGGGCCGAACGAGCTGTCGACCGCCTGGGTGCTGGCGGCGCTGATTGCGGCGGGTTCTGCGGTGCTGGTTTGCGCGTTGGCAACTCCCGGTGCACCGAACTGCAGCAGTGCGAAGGCGAGAACTGACGAGCCCATCAAGCGACGGCGGTTTGCCCCAGAGGGGGTGTGCAGCGATTTGTTGTTCAGGAAGGGCATGCTGAGGATTCCTTTGCAGGCAATTGGCCCGGACTCTGGCTGATATTAGTCGGCCATCGGTCGGTGGCTGGCAGGGAGGAGAAAAAAGCGCTCCTGAACCCTTGACCTCAGTTGATCGCAGCGACGTATCTGGGCTGTTTCAAAATACCTGTCGGGTTAAAGCCTATGTATCCCCGTGTCTGTTAGACACATTGGGATACATAGCGATGCGGCCTCTCACTTGCAAATCAGCCGATTCGACATACAACAGTTTGTACTCGGCGACCAGGTCTTCAAGGCTGAAGGCGCGATTCAGGCCACTGGGGTTGGGCAGCACCCACACCATGGCACCGGCAAATGTCTTGAACTGACAGCCCCATGCGACGTTCTTCTGATCGAAAATGGCCTGGTAAGCGACCTTGCCCAGAAAGGCGATATGACGCGGCGCGAAGGTCTGGATTTTTGTCCGCAGGTGATCGGTGGCCGCAATGAACTCATGCCATGAAAGCTCACCTGCGCTGCGCGTGGGTCGACTCACCGCAGTCGTTAGCCCGCATCCATAGTCAAGCAACGAGCGGCCCTCTTCAGGGGCAATGCACTCAGGCGTGAACCCGGCCTGATGGATGACTTTCCAGAATCGATTGCTCCTGTTGGCAAAGTGCAGCCCGCGTTCGGCGGAACTCTGCCCCGGATTTATTCCGCAAAAGATCACGGTCAGGTTGCCAGACAAAATATCGGGCAAGGCAGTCAGGGTCATTGGCAAGGCACCGTAAACGTTCAGGTAAAGCACGAGCGCGATGGTAGCGTGGCGAGCCTGGGCATCGCCACACGTTGACACAATTCACGGTGCGACATTAATAACCATCCGGTTGGTTATTAATTGTGAGCAATGATGGGGCGCAAAAGAGTTATCCGTCAGGACGCCATTCTTGATGCTGCAGAACGGGTCGTTGGCCGCGACGGGGCGGTGAATCTGACCCTGGATGCGGTCGCAACAGAAGCCTGTGTCAGCAAAGCCAGTGTCATCTACGACTACAAATCCAAGCAGGGCTTGATTGAGGCGGTGGTCGAACGGGCCTTTCGTGCCGACAACGAGCACCACGTCCGAACTGAAGCGAAACTGGAGAGTGCCGACAGCACGGCCATTCGCGGCAGGATACTGGCAGCGTCCGAACCGCCACCGCCTGAATTCCGGGCCGTGGCCCTCAACCTGAGCGCGGCACTGACGTTGAACGAGGTGCTGCGGCAAAAGATGCAGGCCAATCAGTCGGCCGTTATCGAGCGAATCCTGGATGACTCGTCTTCTTCTCGCGGCGCATTGCTGGCCTATCTGGCGCTGGAGGGGCTGAAACTCCTTGAGTACCTGGATTTCCATCAGTTTGAACACAGCGAGCGGTCACGGATTATTCGTGAGATTAACTGGCTCGTGAACGTGAGCCCGGAAGAAACGGCTCTGCTCGAAAAAAACGATAGTCAACCCGGCGACTGAACCATGACCCAAGAACATACAGCCCCTTTAGCAAACACTCTGGGAATTGATTCCAAACAGGGCATGAAAGGGTGCGACGTGCTGATTCACGCCGCTGCCGATACCCAGCATGGGCGGGGCACGGCGCAGCAGAAGCGCACCAACGAAGACGGCACCCGGACTGTTTTTGAAGCTGCCCGCTCTGCCGGGATTCGCAAGGCCATCCATATCAGCACTGAGTCGGTGCTGGCGGCGGGAGCACCGCTGGTCAACGTCGATGAAACCCATCCGCTGCCGCGCAAGCCCGCTGGTGAGTATTCTCGAAGCAAGGGGGTTGCCGAGAACATTGCCCTGGCCTTCAACAGCACGGATTTCAAGGTTGTCGCGTTGCGCCCCCGATTCGTATGGGGCCGCGACGATACCACCGCACTGCCCACCATTGTGGCGGCGGTACGTGCCGGGCAATTTGCCTGGATCAGCGGTGGGACGTATTTGACATCGACGATCCATATCGGCAATTTGTGCGCGGCCATCGAGCGTGCCATTCAGCGTGGCCGTGGGGGTGAAGTCTATTTTGTGGCCGACGACGAGCCGGTCCAGTTCCGCCACTTCCTTACGCAGTTACTGGAAACCCAGGGGATACAGGCACCTGACAAATCGGTGCCTCGCGCCGTGCTCCGCGTCGTCGCGCATATGGGCGATCTGATCGGAGCGGTATCGGGCGGGCGAATCAAGGTGCCGCTGACGTTGCAGTCCTTTGCCACCTCGGCGGTGGACATCACCCTGAACATCGAAAAGGCGCGAAAGGAGCTTGACTACGTGCCCGTTATTTCACGCGAACAGGGGCTCTATGAACTGCGGGCAGTTGCCAACCTGTGACGCAGTTAATACCACCGAAAATTGAATTTACAGGAGTAAAGATGGACGCATGGACACTGCATTGGCTGGAAGCTTCGGGCAGCCTTGCCGAGCATCGTGCTGAAGTGATCGCGGAGTTTGACGTGGCCTGTCAGGCCATCGCGCGCCTGATGCCGCCGCCACGTCTTGATATCCTGATTCAGCGCCTGCCGGGTGAGACCATCCCTGAACTCGGCATGGTCGGGCGCGCGTACCGCAGCAGCATGTTCACGATAACCCTGGACCCGGACAATCCGAACTTCCTCCCCAGCTTGCGCTCCGGCGCGTTGCATCGGCACGTCATCCACGAGGTCCATCATTGCCTGCGCATGGCGGGCCCGGGCTATGGCTGGACGCTGGGCGAGGCCCTGGTCAGCGAAGGGCTTGCGGGGCAGTTTGTCCGGCACTTGCTGGGCAGCGAACCGGAGCCATGGGAGCAGGCTGTCAGCCACGCCGAGCTTCGACACTCGCCGGTAGACTTTGGCACGCTGGAGTCCACTTACTACAACCACAACGAGTGGTTCTTCGGCGTGGGGGCTTACCCTAAATGGCTGGGTTACACCCTGGGTGATCAGATGGTCGGGCAGTGGCTGGCGTCGGTGGGCGAAATCGATGCTGCAACCTGGGTCAATGTCCCGGCCAGGGACATCGTTGCCATCGCGCTTGAGGCTGGCCTGGTGCGGCCCGGAGCTTGAGCCTTGAACCTTGAGTCGGCGGAAAAGTCGCGCAAGCCGTACACATCAGACTCCGTCTGGTTGCACGGCTTGCTGCTGGACATGTTCAAGGAATCGGGAGGAAAACAATTCCACCAACCCTTGTTTGCGTGACTCGCTGGAACGAATGACCAGAAAGCCGGTGTCGATCCGCACGCTAAGCGGGCGGATCAGCAGGCCTCTGGCGAGAAACTCCTGCGCCGAGGGCGGGTCGACGATGCTGATGCCCAGGCCCTGGGCAACCAACGCGCAGGCGGTGTACGTCAGGCTGGTCTCGATCTGGGTGATACGCGGAACCTCCGACAGGGCCAATTGAACCCCGGCGGCAAACACCGACCCTGGCCTGAGCCCGATAAAACGCTGATGCGCCAGATCGCCGGGGGCCAGCACCTCATGGGCCGCCAGGGGGTGATCCGGTGGCAAGACCACCACGGCGTCCATGGCCACCACTTGCATGTCCAGCCCATGGCGATTCAGCGGCCCTTCTGCGTAGCCGATGTCGATCTGCCCGGCGGCTACCATCTCGGCTACCTGATGCGACGGTATGCCCAACAGGCTGACCTGTACGTCTGGCCGCTCTGTCAGAAAGTGCGCCAGGAACTGCGGCAGCAGGGTATTGGCCACTGCGGGCATGGCCGCGATACGTAGCGAGCCGGCCGTGTGTTCGCGGATGCCGGTTGCCAGACGGGCAATACGCTCCAGGCCAATAAACGAGCGCTCCACTTCAGGGATCAGTGAAATCGCCTGCGGTGTGGGCAGTAGCTGATTGCCGCGCCGCTCAAACAGCGGGAATGCCACCACATCTTCAAAGTCCCGGATCAGGCGCGTGACCGCTGGCTGGGTGACCGCCATCAGGTTGGCGGCGCCCGTCATGCTGCCGGTGCGCATCACCGCATGAAATGCCTCGACTTGCCGCAGGTTCAGTCGCATGGCCCCTCCGTTAAAAGCTCATCAAATATGGGTTAAGCCCCCTGTTGGATCGCCACTCCGGTCGCTCCAACAATGTTATCGACCATAATATTTACGCATTTCGAATCATTGATAAGTGATTATGGATTATGAAACCCCTGTGCGAAATTGGCTTTGCAAAATAATGTTCCGGCAAGACCGCTGCCGGTCTGATCCACCACTGTCGAGCGCACAGCGCCTGCGGGGTTTCTACGTGACCTTTTGGCAAATAATGGGTTTTGGCGATCAAGGCTGGGCGGCTGACATGCTGCGCGCCACGGTCTCCACCTGCACCATCGCGTTGTGCGGATTTCTTTTCGGTGGCGTGATCGGCTGCCTCGGTTGCTGGGCCAAATTGTCGCGTTACAGCGTGCTTCACTGGTTGGCCGACCTTTACACCACAGTGCTTCGCGGCGTGCCCGATCTGCTGGTGATCTACCTCTTTTACTTCGGCAGCAGCATGGTCCTGACCCAAGTGGCGCAGTCACTGGGGGTTAACGGTTTCATGGGCCTGCCAGCCTTTCTGATCGGGTTCCTGGCCATTTCGGTGGTGTGCGGTGCTTACCAGATCGAGGTGCTGCGCGGGGCTTTTGGCAGCGTACCGCCCGGCAGCATTGAGGCGGGCAGGTCGTTGGGCCTGGGCGGCTTCAAGCTGTTGCTGTTGGTGGTTGCACCCCAGGCGCTGCGTTTTGCACTGCCGGGGCTGGGCAACATCTGGTTGCTGGTGCTCAAGGAGTCGGCGCTGATCAGCGTGGTGGGCATGGTCGAGCTCATGCGTCAGTCACAGATCGGTGCGGGAGCCACTCACCAGCCGTTCTACTTCTATGCCACGGCGGGCGCGCTGTATTTTCTGATCAGCCTGTCCAGCAGCCACCTCATTGGCCGGCTTGAGCGTCGGTTGTCCCTGCCCATGAGGAGAGCGTGATGGATTGGGGCTTTCTGTCTGACTGCCTGCAACGCTTGTTGCGCGGCGTCCCGCTGACACTTGAACTGGCGATGTTCTCCTGCCTGATTGGCTTTGTGCTGGCCTGGGTGCTGTGTGCGATGCGCCTGTCTGACCGCCGCTGGCTCGACTACCCGGCACGCGCCTTCATCGAGGTGTTTCGTGGCACGCCGCTGCTGGTGCAGCTGTTCATCATCTACTACGGCCTGGGCCAGTTCGCCTGGCTGCGTGAGAGTTTTGCCTGGGCGTACCTGAGGGAAGCCTATTGGTGCGTGTTGCTGGCGCTTTCGCTTAACACCGCCGCCTATGCCAGCGAGATTCTGCGCGGTGGTGTGTTGTCGGTGCCGGGAGGCCAGAAGGAGGCCGCCGTGGCGATGGGGCTGACGCAAACGCAACTCTGGCGCTACGTGGTACTGCCTCTGGCCTGGCGGCAAATGCTCCCGGCATACGGCAACGAAATCATTCTGATGGTGAAGTCCACATCGCTGGCTTCAATCGTCACGCTGATGGAGGTCACCGGCATCGCGGCACGACTGGTGTCCGAATCCTACCGGCCGGTGGAGGTGTTCATCTGCGCCGGAGCGCTGTACCTGACGTTCAATTTCCTGGTCACCCGCGTGGTCATGCTGCTTGAAACTCGCTTGAGGCGAGGCATGCAGCGTGGCCGCTGATGTTGTGAGCTCAACCGTCCTGTCATTTTCGAGGAAACACGCCATGTCTTTGAAAGCAGTGCTGCAGGTGTCGATGGTCTGTGCAGGCTTGTGGATGTCCGCAAGCCACGCCGCTGAAGCCCCCGTTTTGAAAATCGCTACCGAGGGTGCCTACGCGCCGTGGAATTTCACCAAGCCGGGCGGTCAGCTCGATGGTTTTGAAATCGACCTGGCCCACGACTTGTGTCAGCGCATGAAGGTCACTTGCCAGATCACTGCACAGGACTGGGACGGCCTGATTCCTTCGCTCAACGCTGGCAAGTTCGACGCCATCATGGCGGGCATGAGCATTACCGAAAAACGCCAGGAAGTGATTGGTTTCAGTCGGCCTTATGCCGCACCACTCAACGGTTTTCTGGTGATGGATAAAGGCGCACTGACCGCTTTGCCGGGGGCCGGTAGCAGCATTGACCTGGACCATGACGAGGCGGGTGCCAAGGCGCTGATCGCTCAGATGACGCCGCTGCTCAAGGGCAAGGTGCTCGGTGTGCAGGGTTCGACTACGGCCTCGGCCTTCGCCGAGAAATACCTGTCGAACCTGGTGGAAGTCCGTGAATACAAGACCGTGGACGCCCACAACCTGGACCTGCTCAGCGGCCGGATCGATGCCGTACTGGCCAACGCCGTGGTGCTGAAACTGGCCACCGAAGGGGATGCCATGCAGGGCTCGAAGATGGCCGGGCCGATATTTGCCGGCGGTGTTTTCGGCCCGGGCATTGGCGTGGGTTTGCGCAAGAGCGACGTCGAACTCAAGGCTCATTTTGACCAGGCAATCACCGAGGCGGTTGCTGACGGTACGGTCAAAAGACTCTCGCAAAAGTGGCTGAAACTCGACGTTACGCCGCTGAAGTAAAGGCGTGCCGGGTTATGTGCGCGCGGTCATGTGTGAATCGGTGTGGAGCAGGATTGGATGACTGGTGAAACGATCGTCGTCGGCGGTGGCCTGGTTGGGCTGGCAGTCGCCTATGGGCTGGCCCGTGAGGGTCAGTCGGTCAGGTTGCTGGACCAGGGCGATGTAGCCTGGCGCGCGGCGCGTGGCAACTTCGGGCTGGTGTGGGTGCAGGGCAAGGGTTATGGGATGCCGGCGTATGCGCGGTGGACGTTGGGCTCGGCGGCGGCCTGGCCGCGTCTGGCGCAGGATCTGCTCGCCGAGACCGGCATCGATGTGCACCTGCATCAACCCGGCGGTTTTCTGCTGTGCCTGGAGGAGGCCGAGCTGGCTGAAGAGTCTCGGCGTCTTCATTGGCTGCGGGACGCGCTTGGCGGCGACTACCGCTTCGAGGAACTTGCGCCTGCTGAATTGCGCCGCCGTTTACCGGGTGTAGGCCCAGATGTGGTCGGCGCCTGTTATTGCCCTGCGGACGGTCACGTCAATCCGCTGTTGCTGTTGCGGGCGTTGACCATGGCGGCCCAGCGCCGAGGCGTGGTGCTGCAGACCGGTTGTGATGTGCAACGCATTGAGCGACAGGGCGAAGGCTATCAACTGACAGGTGCCCGTCAGATTTGGCTTGGGGATCGCGTGGTGCTGGCCGCAGGCCTGGGCAACAAGGCACTGGCCACGCAGGTGGGGTTGAACGTCGAGGTGACGCCCAATCGTGGGCAGATCCTGGTGACGGAGCGGCTTGCGCCGTTTCTCAGCCACCCCACCAACTATGTCCGGCAAACCGCAGAGGGCAGTGTGCAGTTGGGCGACTCTCATGAAGCGGCGGGGCTGAACGACAGCGTCAGCGCCAGCGTCGTGGCGTCTCTGGCCCAGCGCGCGGTGATGTGTTTCCCCAGGCTGGCCGGTGTGCAACTGGTGCGTGCCTGGGGCGCCTTGCGGGTGTTGAGCCCGGATGGTTTTCCCATCTACCAGCAGTCCCGCGAGTGCCCTGGGGTATTTGCGGTGACTTGCCACAGCGGCGTCACCCTGGCAGCCGCCCATGCCTTTGAATTGGCGCCGTGGATTATCGGGGCAGCGCGGCCGGAGGTCTTGGGGGCTTTCAGCGATCAACGCTTTCAGCAGGTTTCAGGGGAGGCGAGTCATGGTCACTGAGGCGCTGTTTCGCAGCATCGATCAGACCGAGCCGCAGGTCACCATCGAGTTTAATGGCCAGCCGCTCGATGTTCCCGCGCACATGACCCTGGCGGCGGCCTTGCTGGCCGCCGGTGTTCGCCAGACCCGCAACACCCCGGTCAGCGGTGCGCCCCGAACCGCGTATTGCATGATGGGTGTGTGCTTCGATTGTCTGGTGCTGATCGACGGTGTTTCCCGGCAGGCGTGTCAGGTCCGGGTCAAGCCGGGCCTCAGGGTTCATACCCATTCCCCCGTCCACATTGAGGGCGATACCGATGCCTGAACAGATTGAAGTACTCATCCTGGGTGCCGGGCCTGCCGGTATGGCAGCCGCCCTGCAACTCAAGTCGCTGGGCATTGGCGTGCGGGTGCTGGATGAGCAACGCAGCCCCGGCGGGCAGATCTACCGTGAGGTCAACAACGCGTCTTCGGCCCGCAAACGCTTGCTGGGCGCTGATTACGCGGCAGGCGGCGAGACCGTTGCCGCGTTTCTCGCCAGTGATATCGACTACGTGCCGAACGCCTCTGTCTGGCTGATCGATGCCGAGCGGCAGGTGCATTACCACGTCGCGGGCCAGGCACAGGTGGTGCAGGCTCAACGCATTCTGTTGTGCTGTGGCGCCTATGAACGGCCGATGCCGATTCCAGGCTGGACCTTGCCCGGTGTGATGACGGCAGGGGCCGGGCAGATTTTGCTGAAAAGCGGCGGCCAGGTCCCGGCCGGTGCCGTGGTGTTGGCCGGCAGCGGGCCGTTGCTTTACTTGCTGGCGGTGCAGTACCTGCAGGCCGGTGTGCGGGTCAAGGCGTTGGTGGACACCTGCACCCGGTCAGACCTGCTGTCGGCGCTTCGTTACTTTCCCGCAGCGCTCAAGGGCTGGCGGCAGCTGCGTAAAGGCATCGGCCTGATGCACACCCTTCGCCGTGCAGGTATCCCCTGGCACCGGGGTGCAAGCGATCTGCGAGTCGAGGGCAGCGGGCAGGCGACGGCGCTGACATTTGAAACCGACGGGCGTCAGCAGCGCATTGCCTGTGACCTGGTTCTGTTGCACCAAGGCGTGGTGCCTAACACCCAGCCGAGCCTGTCGATTTCCGCGGCCCATCGCTGGGACGAAAGCCAGATGTGCTGGGTGGCGGAACAGGATGAGTGGGGCGAGCTCAGCGTGCCCGGATGCTTTATCGCCGGTGATGCGGCAGGTATCGATGGCGCCGAGGCCGCTCTGGTGCAGGGGCGGGTGGTTGCGGTCGGCATTGCGCTGTCGTTGCAGCGTCTGTCGTCACAGGCGGCCCTTCAACACGCCAGGCCCCTGCGCCGTACGTTGGCCACTTATCGCAGCGTGCGTCCGTTTCTGGAACGGTTGTATCGCCCGCAACCTGCGCTGAACAGCCCGGCCGACACGACCATTATCTGTCGCTGCGAGGAAGTGACTGCGGGCGCCATCCGTGAGTACGCGGCGCTCGGTTGCCTGGGCCCCAACCAGACCAAGGCATTTGGCCGATGTGGCATGGGGCCTTGTCAGGGGCGCCAATGCGGCCTGGCCGTGACCCAGATTCTGGCCGCTGCCCACGATGTCAGCCCCGCAGAGGTTGGCTATTACCGGATTCGTCCGCCCCTCAAACCCATCACGCTGGCGGAACTCGCCAGTGAAGACTGACCCCAAGGAAACCTGAAAATGACCGCAATTACTCGTCAGGACAGTAACGCCCGACTCAGCCGTGCCGTGATCCACAACGGTGTTGTCTGGCTTGCAGGCGTTGCTCCCGCAGACTGCACGCAGGATATCGTCGGCCAGACCCGCCAGGTATTGGCCCGCATCGATGAGCTGCTGGCGCAGGCTGGCAGCGACCGGGGGCGTTTGCTTTCGGTGCAGATCTGGATGGCCCGCATGGCGCAGCACCTGGATGTGATGAACGAAGAGTGGATCAACTGGCTGGGCGACGCCGGTCGACCGGCTCGTGCGACGTGTCAGGTTGCGTTCGATGACCCCGATCTGCTGGTGGAAATCATCGTCACCGCCGCTATCTGATCCCCAGGAAGGTCTTCCCATGACTCGATACATCGACGTAACCGACCTGACCGAACTGGTCCGGATCAAAGGCCTGTTGCCCTGTCTGGCCGAGATGGCGGACTACATCCGCGAGGACTACCTGCGCTGGGCCGACTTCGAAAAATGTGCGCGGCTTGCCAACCATTCACCGGAGGGGGTCATCGAACTGATGCCCATTTCCGACGCCGCGCTGTACGCCTTCAAATACGTCAACGGCCACCCCAGAAATACCCTGGAAGGCATGCTGACGGTGATGGCGTTCGGCGCCTTGGGCGACGTCGATACCGGTGCGCCGGTGTTGCTCAGTGAAATGACGCTCACCACTGCGATCCGTACCGCGGCCACATCTGCGCTAGCCGCACGCTACATGGCCCGGCCCGGCAGCCGGCGCATGGCACTCATCGGCAACGGGTCGCAGAGCGAATTCCAGGCCCTGGCCTTTTATCATCTGTTGGGTGTCGATCAGATCCATCTGTATGACATCGACCCGGCGGCCAGCGCCAAACTGGCCACCAACCTTCGTGCCTGGCCGAGTATTACCGTGCACATCGCCCACTCCGTCGCCGAGGCGGTGTGCGGCGCTGACATTGTGACCACGGTGACCGCCGACAAGACCTACGCGACGATCCTGACGCCGGACATGATTGAGCCGGGCATGCACCTTAATGCGGTGGGCGGAGATTGCCCCGGCAAGACCGAGCTGCATCGCGATATCGTCGAGCGCGCCCGGGTGGTGGTCGAGTACGAACCCCAGAGCCGAATCGAGGGTGAAATCCAGCAGTTGCCTGCCGACTCTCCCGTCACCCATTTGTGGCAGGTCATCAACCAACAGGCGCCTGGCCGCGAGAGCGAGGCGCAGATCACGCTGTTCGACTCCGTGGGTTTTGCGTTGGAAGACTATTCGGCCCTGCGTTACGTGCTGGACAGCGCCAAGGCGCTGAATATCGGCTCAGACATTCAATTGGTGCCGCGCCTGGAGAACCCCAAGGATCTGTTCGCGCTGCTCAAACCCGCTATCGCGGCCCCCCAACAGCGGCGTGCCTAACAATAAAAACGATCTCACCTTTTTCGAAACTGCCCTTACACCAACTACAAAAGCAGAGGGATACCCGTGGGACTTCATTCCACCTTCGACACGATTCAGTTGGCGGTCAGCGATCCTGACACACCCAAAAGCCAGGTGCTTGCGGGCGCCATCAAACTGCAGATCGAGCAGTTGCACAAACGCTATGGTGAGCATGAAGTGCTCAAGGGCATTTCGCTGCAAGCACGCAGTGGTGATGTCATCAGCCTGATTGGCGCCAGTGGTTCCGGCAAAAGCACCTTGCTGCGCTGTATCAACTTTCTCGAACAACCCGACGCCGGGGTGATCACCCTGGACGGCACCCGCATCGAGATGCGCAATGCCAAGGGCGGCTACCAGACGCCCGATGCCAGGCAGTTGCAGAACCTGCGGACACGACTGGCGATGGTGTTCCAGCATTTCAATTTGTGGAGCCACATGACCGTCCTGGAAAACATCTGCCTGGCGCCACAACGGGTTCTGGGGGTGAACCGCCAGCAGGCCCTGGAGCGTGCCTACAAGTACCTGGACAAAGTGGGCCTGGCACGACAACTTGCCGGGCAGTACCCCGCGTTTCTTTCCGGAGGCCAGCAACAGCGGGTCGCCATCGCGAGAGCTTTGGCGATGGAGCCCGAGATCATCCTGTTTGACGAGCCCACATCAGCCCTTGACCCAGAGTTGGTAGGCGAAGTCCTGAAGGTGATACAGACGTTGGCCCAAGAGGGCCGCACCATGGTGATGGTCACCCACGAAATGGCCTTCGCTCGCCAGGTTTCTTCTCAGGTCCTGTTTCTTCATCAGGGTCGCGTGGAAGAACAGGGCAGTGCGGACATACTGGATGCGCCACAAAGCGAGCGACTCAAACAGTTCCTTTCAAATCGGTTGAAGTGATCCTGAACAGTCATTTGCGCGATGAGTTCGTTCATCGCATTGGGTTTGTCAGCTAACCACAATGCTTCCGGACTGACGCCTTCGCTAGCAAGCTAGCTCCCACAGGTTTTGTAGCTGCCATATGGGCTGGTTTGAAAACGGATCTCTGTGGGAGTTAGCCCGTCGTCCAGACACCGCGGTATCGCGCAGCAAACACGGCACCCTGTAGGAGCGGACTCGTCCGCGAAGACGTCGGCACAGGTGATATCTTCCGCGCCAGAGACATCGCTTTCCCGGTCGCTCCTACAGCAGATTTTCGTTGCTTGAAATAATCAGTTAAATCAGCAAATTAAATCTTGTTTGATGAGGGTTAGTTTGCTCACGAATGTGGTGCATCAGTCTCAAGCTCTTGATGAAGTGAAGTCCGCCTATTCAGGCAGCAGATTTTGTCACAAGGTCAAAGGCCAGCTTGAGCAGGGGTACGACGACGCATACGCAGATTGCATTCAACTGCCAGCGCATGACTTTCATTTCAGAGCGCAGCTCGGTAATCGCGGTGCTTAGTCTTGTTTCAACCTGCTGCAGGTCGGCCGTGGTCGCCAGTTTTTCCACATCCGCCTCCCAGGCATCCACTACGGCTTTGGCCTTGTCGGCGGGCACGTTGGCAGAAATCAGTGCGTCGTAAAGTGAGAATGATATTTTCATAGCTTCGTTCATAACCACCGCAAATTCAATGAACAGATACCTCGTTCGTGGGGAGGAGTTTTGTTCATTGCGAATTGTGCGTCTATCAGACGTTTCCGAAGTTTGCGTGTATCAATGTCTGGAACGCCGCTTGATATCTGGCATTGCTCCATGACTTTCAGGCCAGAACGAAACGTCTTGCTCCGGGATGGGTCAACATCTTTCAATCGCCAGGGAATGCCTTATGAAAACACCTCGACCGTCCGCGCGTTCTGAACCCCTTAATCAACTTCGAAATCTCAAAATGGCAAGGTCCGCACATGCGTATGTGCGGGGTAGCACGGTGCAGTTTTATGAGTGGCTGCACAGCCAGCGAGGGCGCCGGCTGCCCAGCGGCCCCGCTGTCTGGATTTGCGGGGATTGTCATGCCGGGAACCTCGGGCCCACAGGTGATCTGAAAGGCAAAATTGACATACACATCCGTGATCTGGATCAGACGGTGATAGGTAACCCTGTGCACGATCTGGTCAGGCTCGCCCTGTCGTTGGCCACGGCCGCGCGAGGGTCGGATTTGCCGGGGGTGACCACCGCACGCATGCTTGAAGAAATGATGCGCGGTTACGAGTCGGCGTTTGAAGACGACGTCGATGAGGAGCCGCTTCGGCCAGCTCAGGTCAAGGCGGGCATGCGAAGCGCGGTGCAGAGAACCTGGAAAAACCTGGCCCAGGAGCGTATTGAAGACACCCGGCCCACCATTCCCTTGGGCAAGCACTTCTGGTCACTCTCCCGTTCAGAACGCAATGCGTTGAAAACCCTGTGTGCCACGCCGGAAATTCACACCCTGGTGACGTCGCTCAAGGGCCGCTCCAGCGATGACAAGGTGGAGTTGCTCGATTCGGCCTACTGGGTAAAAGGCTGCAGCTCCCTGGGGTTGCTTAGGTACGCGGCGTTGTTGGGTGTGGGTGAAGCAGATGATCAGGAATATTGCCTGATCGACATCAAGGAGGCGGTCGGTGCCGCCGCACCTCGTGTCGCCAGAGCGCATATGCCAAGGGACAACGGCAAGCGTGTGGTGGAGGGCGCCCGGCATCTTTCACCCGGGCTGGGCAACCGGATGATTGCCACCCGCTTACTCGATCACGGATTTTTCATTCGGGAACTGCTCCCTCAGGACATGAAGCTTGAGCTGGATCAGTTAAGCGAGCGCGAGGCGATGCGTGCGGCAGGCTATCTCGCCAAAGTGGTAGGCATTGCCCATGCGCGGCAAATGGACAGTGCAACACGTGCTTCGTGGATCAAGGACTTGCAACTCAATCGGTCACAAACCATGGATGCACCGTCCTGGCTCTGGTCCAGCGTGGTTCAGTTGGTGGGAAACCATGAGAAAGGGTATCTGGAGCACTGCCGTCGGTATGCGCTGTCGCATTGAGTGATCCCGGTGTTGTCGGTAACACCATTGCCTGGTTCTAAATGAGGCTATGACGGTGGTTGTGGCGTTTTGCCACACCCCGGCGCGTCGCCTCTTTGATCTGGATCAACGGCGTCAGATGGGTCTGTAGGAAAAATACCTGCATTCCCACTGAGTGTTGATCATGTCTGCTCATTTCGACTTCCTGAAAAAACCGCTGGCGAAGGAAATCGGCCTGATTTTGCTGATCAAGCTCGTGTTGCTGATGGGAATCCGTAGCGTCTGGTTCGACGCTCCGGTGGCTGTCAAGGATGACAGCGCTCACGTCGGCCAGCACTTGCTGGGCTCACCCTCCGTTCCTTCTGAGAAGGCCCCAAAATGATTTCGGAATCAGTCGTCGACTTATCTCGGCTGCAATTCGCCATGACCGCGCTGTACCACTTTCTGTTTGTCCCGCTGACCCTGGGCATGACCTTCCTGCTGGCGATCATGGAGTCGGTCTATGTCATGACCGGCAAACAGGTCTACAAGGACATGACCCAGTTCTGGGGCAAGCTGTTTGGCATCAACTTCGCGCTGGGGGTGACCACCGGCCTGACCATGGAATTTCAATTCGGCACCAACTGGGCCTACTACAGCCATTACGTGGGTGACATTTTCGGTGCGCCGCTGGCCATTGAAGGGATGATGGCATTCTTTCTTGAATCCACGCTCATCGGTCTGTTTTTCTTCGGTTGGGATCGCCTGTCGAAGGTTCAGCACCTGGGCGTCACCTGGCTGGTGGCGCTGGGTTCGAACCTGTCGGCGCTGTGGATTCTCATCGCCAATGGCTGGATGCAGAACCCGGTCGGTGCCGAATTCAACTTCGTCACCATGCGCATGGAGCTGACCAGCTTCAGCGACCTTATCTTCAACCCCGTGGCCCAGGTCAAATTCGTCCACACCGTGGCATCCGGTTATGTCACGGGGGCGATCTTTGTGTTGGCGATTTCCAGCTGGTACTTGCTCAAAGGTCGCGATGTTGCCTTTGCCCGTCGCTCGTTCGCCATCGCTTCGGCGTTCGGCATGGCGTCGATTCTGTCGGTGATCATCCTCGGCGATGAGTCCGGCTACGAGATCGGTGATGTACAGAAAACCAAGCTCGCCGCCATCGAAGCAGAGTGGGAAACCGAACCGGCACCGGCCTCGTTCACGCTGTTCGGCCTGCCGAATCAGGCAGAGCAACGCACCGATTATGCGGTGAAGATCCCTTATGTCATGGGCATCATTGCCACCCGTTCGGTGGACAAGCAGGTCACCGGCATCAAGGACCTGGTCGCTGAGCATCAGGACCGTATCCGCAGCGGCATGGTCGCCTACGACTTGTTAGGCAAGCTGCGCGCGGGTGACAAGAGTGCGCAAACCCTGGATGCCTTCAACGGCGTGAAAAAGGACCTGGGCTACGGCCTGTTGCTCAAGAAGTACACCGAGAAGGTAGTGGACGCCAACGAACAGCAGATCAAACAGGCAGCGCTGGATTCCATTCCAGGCGTGGCCTCGATCTTCTGGACGTTCCGTCTGATGGTGCTCAGCGGGGTGCTGATGCTGTTGCTGTTTGCCTGTGCCTTCTGGGCCTCGGCGCGCAAGAACGAAACCCGCAAACGTTGGTTGCTCAAGTGGGCGCTGTTCAGTCTGCCACTGCCTTGGGTCGCTACCCAGACCGGCTGGTACGTTGCCGAGCATGGTCGTCAGCCCTGGTCGATCGCTGAAGTGCTGCCGGTGCATTTGTCCACCTCGAGCCTGTCCAGCGCCGATGTCATGGGGTCGTTACTGGCGCTGGTGGCGTTCTACACCCTGCTGCTGGTGATCGAGATGTACCTGATGATCAAGTTCGCAAGGCTAGGGCCGAGCAGTCTGCACACCGGGCGTTATCACTTCGAACGCGAGGCTGAACCGGCCCGTGTCAACCCGCCAGTCCTGGCTTGAGGAGTAATGACCATGTTTGATTATGAAAGCCTCAAGCTGATTTGGTGGGTACTGGTGGGCGTGCTGTTGATCGGCTTTGCCCTGACTGACGGGTTCGACCTGGGCGCGGCGATGCTGATGCCGTTCGTAGGTCGCACCGATAACGAGAGGCGAGTGGTGATCAACACCATCGCGCCGCACTGGGATGGCAATCAGGTCTGGCTGATCACGGCCGGTGGCGCTTTGTTCGCCGCCTGGCCGCTGGTATATGCCGCCTCATTCTCGGGGTTCTATTGGGCGATGCTGCTGGTGCTGTTCGCGCTTTTTGTCCGCCCTGTGGGCTTTGACTACCGCAGCAAGTTGTCCAACACCCGCTGGCGCCAGAGCTGGGACTGGGGGCTGTTCGTGGGCGGCTTAGTACCGTCGCTGGTGTTTGGCGTCGCGTTTGGCAACCTGTTCCTGGGCGTGCCGTTCCAGTTCGACGAGACCCTGCGTTCCAGCTATCACGGCAACTTCTGGCAGTTGCTCAGCCCGTTCGGCCTGCTCGCTGGTGTCGTCAGCCTGAGCATGCTGGGCATGCACGGCGGCACCTGGCTGTTGATGCGCACCGAAGGCGCTATTGCGCGGCGCTCCCGAGTGGCGGCGCAGTTGACCGGGCTGGTGTTTCTGTTGAGTTTCATCGGCGCCGGGTTGTGGCTGATGTTTGGGGGTATCAATGGCTTGATGATCACTTCGACCTTCGATGCCGGCAGCGCGCTGAACCCGCTGGCAAAGACTGTGGTAGCGGGTAATCAAGGCTGGATGAGCAACTACGCGCAGCATCCGTTGACCTGGATCGCTCCGCTGCTGGGTGTGTTCGGCGGTGTGCTGGCGTTCTTGAGTGCCACGGCGGGCAGTGGCCGCCTGGCCTTTCTCGGTAGCAGCCTGGCGATTGTCGGTACGCTCTGCACAGCAGGTTTTGCGCTGTTCCCGTTTGTGATGCCGTCCAGCCTTGACCCGGCGTCGAGCCTCACGGTGTGGGATGCAGTGTCCAGCCAGCGAACCCTGACCATCATGCTGGTGGCTGCGGTGATCTTCGTGCCGCTGATCCTCTGCTACACGCTTTGGTGCTACGCCAAAATGTGGGGCAAGGTCACCACTACACACATCGACAGCAACCCCCACGGTTTGTACTGAGGAGAAACGTTATGTGGTATTTCGCCTGGATCCTCGGCGTTTTGCTGGCCTGCAGCTTCGGCATCATCAACGCATTGTGGCTGGAGGCTTCCAACAGCCTGGGCCCGGAGGCGGGCAGTGATGAGTGAGGCACTGGCGGCGCCCCTGCGGCATGGTTTCAGTCGTGGGCTGTCGCTGTTGCTGGCGGCGCCGCTGAGCCTGATTCTGCTGATCCACCCGGCGTCGATGCTCGACGCCCAGGGCAACTACAGCCACAACCTCTTGATGCTGATCATGGTGGGCGTGGCCGGTGGTTTCGTCCACGGCGTGGGCTTCGACCCACGTGCGCTGGCATGGCGCCTGATCTTTCACCCGCTGCTGGCGTGGTGCTTGATGGCCCTGGGGTATGCGATGTGGGGCAGGGGGATTGCATTCCAATTGTAGGCGTGTGGCGGACGGTAAGTTCTTGCCCGCGATGGTGGTGTGTCAGTCACCGGCAATGCCTGGGGTCTGACGCCATCGCGAGCAAGCTCGGCTTCTACAGGTTTGCAGCCTACGCCAAACTCAGAAACACCGGCTCCAGCTCCGCTGTTTCCGTCTGCAACAGCCATGCCTCGAATTCGTCTTTTTGTGTATTGCTCTTGGGGACGGGGGCGTAATAGACCAGCCGCAAGTGCCGGTCGATATCGATCGTCAAGGTCGTATGCTCTAACGTGATGTCACCGAACGACTGGATCGAGAGGTAACGAATACCCTGGCAAGGCCCATTGATGTCTTGCCGGGACCACCAGTCCTTGAATTGCGGGCTGACGGTTTCCAGGTCACGTACCAGATCGGCGACATCACTTTCCTTGGCAGCGTGAACATAATCCCTGCGAAAACTTGAGAGCATCTGCATCGCCTGTTCATCCCACGGACAAAAAAGCGAACGCATTCTTTCGTCCATGAATAGCATCCACAGCATGTTTCTGTGTTCGGGAAGTTTGTCGGAAAAGTTGAAAACCTTGTCGGCTGCCGGGTTCCAGGCCACCACATCCCATCGCAAATTCAGTACATAAGCCGGACGCAACTGAAGGTCATCCATCAAACGATGTATGACTTTTGGCACAGTGGACCAGGTTTCTCCCAACTCTGCCGGTGGACGCTGATGCGTGAGCAGATAAAGGTGTCTACGCTCCATTGAATCGAGTTTCAAAACCCGGCAGAGGTTATCCAGGAACGCCGGGGAAACGCCGATATCGCGGCCTTGCTCAAGCCAGGTGTACCAGCTCAGCCCTACACCCGCCAAGGCTGCTACCTCTTCACGACGTAACCCTGGGGTTCGTCGTCGCCCGGTGGCGGGCAATCCCACCTGCTCGGGTGATACCCGTTCCCGTCGGCTGCGGAGGAACTCAGCTAGATCGTTTCGGGTACGTTCAAGTGTCCTTCCCATGATCCGGTTACTCCTAGTAACAGCATAAACAGTTGCCATTGTATCGAATCCGGGCTTGCTAAAGAATCCATCGCGCCGGGTTAAACCGGTCCTTTTAACCTGCGAAGGATAATGCGCAGGAATGACTGCCAAGGAGTTGTAAGGGATGTATCAGGCACTTCTGCAGAAGCAGCTGGAGGCTTTGCGCACCTCTGGCCAGTATCGCCACTTCACGACTTTGAACCGGATTTGCGGTCGTTATCCGCTGGCTCTTCTTCCGGAAAATAACAACAACGAAGTCGTGGTGTGGTGCAGTAACGATTACCTCGGGATGTCGCAGCATCCAAGTGCCAGGACCGCCATGCATGACGCCATTGATACATACGGTGCAGGTGCCGGCGGGTCGCGTAACATCGGTGGAACCCACGATCTTTTCAGCCGACTGGAGTCGAGCATTGCCGAATGGCACGGGAAAGAAGCCGCGCTGGTGTTCCCGACCGGGTTCGGGTCGAACGATGCAACCCTGCAATGTTTATTGAGGCAGCTGCCGGAGTGCGTGGTGTTTAGTGATGCACTGAACCACGCCTCGATCATCAATGGCATCCGTGCGGTGACCGGCGAGCGGCAAGTGTTCCGGCACAATGACCTCGCCCATCTGGAAGAGCTGCTGTCTGGCTATCCGCTGGACCGTCCGAAAATCGTGGTGTTCGAGTCCATCTACTCGATGGATGGAGATCGGGCACCTATCGCCGACATCGTGCGCATCGCGAAAAAGTACAACGCGCTGACTTACCTCGATGAAGTCCATGCGGTGGGGATGTACGGCCCGCGCGGCGCCGGGCTTGCTGCCGAGATGGGCGTCCAGGATCAGGTAGACATCATCCAGGGCACCATGGCCAAGGCCATTGGTGTGATTGGTGGCTATGTGGCCGCCAGCCGGATTGTCATCGACGCGATCCGCTCGTTCTGCACTGGCTTCATCTTCACCACCGCTTTGCCACCCGCCGTGGTCGCGGGGTGCCTGGCCAGTGTCGAACACCTCAAGGCCAGCAACGATGAGAGGAAAGCGCTGCACGCCAAGACGCTTTATCTGCGTGCGCAGCTTGAAAGCCATGGCATCCCGGTCATGGCCTGTTCGACGACCCACGTACTGCCCGTGCTGATCGGCAATGGCGCCTTGTGCAAGGCGGCCGCCGAGCGTCTGCTGCACACCTTCGGTATTTACTTGCAGCCCATCAACTCGCCTTCAGTGCCGGTGGGGACAGAGCGGTTCCGGGTCAATGTGACGCCTAACCATAGCGACGCCCAGATCGAGCACCTTGCCCGTTCGCTGCGCGAGACCTTCCTGCATTTCGATATCCCGCTGACGCATGGCTACCCAATCAGCGACTACGAAGTCAGAGGTGTGGCGTGACCGGCGCACAAGAGGTCGTTGTGGAACGGGCAAGCTTCAGGCACATCGACTCGGTCATCGAGCTTCGGGCGCTTTTGCTGGAAGACTCAACCCAAAGCTACGCGTGCACTTCACCCCAGGAACGGATGCTGTGGCGAACCGCCTATGGCAAGTGGCTGAGCGAGACACTGCACTCATCCCTGGACGTTTGCTTGCTGGTGGCCGTTAAGGGGCATCAGGTCGTGGGGTGTGTGACGGGCTTCATTGACCGTCGGGCCCCAGGCCCGGATTGCCTCAACGGTTGGTGCGGCTGGGTCCAGTCGATGGTTGTGGCTCCGCCGTTGCGGGGCCAGGGCATATCGCGGGCCCTGATGCAGTCATTAATGAAGTGGTTTGAGGCTCGGGATGTCGGCAAGGTCGTCTTGCAGTCAACGCCCTCGGCCGAGCACCTCTACGAGGGGTTGGGTTACTGCCGCAGCTCCGAGCCAGTGCTGACCTGGCAAGTACGGGAGCATTGCGCATGAACATCCTTATTGTGGGTCTGGGTTATGCCGGCCGCCGCTTTCAGCGTGCCTTCGAGTTGTTGGGGCGAGAACACCCCGTGCAACTGGCGTACTGCTCGCGTCGACCGAAGAAGACAGAACTGCCGTACTACCCGACTCTGAAAGATGCATTGCGCGAGCTGCAGCCGGAAATCGTGGTGGTGAGCGCCAACGACATCAACCATGTCGACGTCCTCCAGGATCTGGCCGGGTACAGCGGTTTTGTGATCTGCGAAAAACCGATGTTGACGTCCAGTGACGATCTGACAGCCATCAGCAGCGGTCTGCAGAACCTGAGTGGTTTTGCCCTGGACCTGGTGGAGCGCTATTCCGAAGCCACGGCGCACCTGAAGGCGTTAGTCGATGCCAATGGCTGGCGCCTGTTGAGGTCCAGCTTCCACTGGGGCAAGGATCGTTTGAACGATTACCGGCCGACCTGTGGTGTGGTGAGTGAGGTGATTCATGCGCTGGACCTGGTGAGCTGGATCTGTCCATCCCCGGAGGCGATAAAGCTTGAGCATGCCATCGGGGTACGGTCGGACTTCTCCATTTCCGGTAGCGATGTCCTGGATACCGTGATGTTTACCGCGAACCTGTCCGGTGCGGCGGTCGCCGGGTATGCCAGCTTCGTGAATATCCATCGGCAACGTACGGTGGATTTCACCTTCGCTGACCCCGAGGGCCAGATTATCCACTCGCGCCTGGAGTTTGATGAGCCCAGCTGGGATTCGGATCACCTGCGCATCTGGACCCGAAACGAGCGTGGCGCAATCGTCGAGCTGGAGCGAAAGAGCTACGAGAGCGGTTCTGACCTGTCCACGGCCACCATCCTCAAACTCACCCGGCTGTGCGACGACGTGCTGCGCTTCGTCGCCCACGGCGCATCACCCCGCCAACCGTTTGCCGACCTCGATACAACCCTCGAGCTGCAAACCCTGCTCAACGAAATTGACACCCAATCATTGACCGGCGTTGCCGTGGGTTATGTCCAGGGTCGCGAACGGACCCTCATTCCTGAAGACGCAGATCTCGAAAGTCTGGGCTAAAGAATTTAACAAGGAGTTTCACCATGTGCGGTATAGCTGGATGGCTTTCTTTTGGCCAAGACCTGAACCACCAACGCGAGACCCTGGAACGCATGACCATGACCATGGCCAATCGCGGACCGGATGCTGGCGGAGTATGGATCGATGGTCCGGTTGGTCTGGGGCACCGACGCCTGTCCATCATCGACCTGGAAGGCGGGCGCCAACCGATGCTGGCGCGCCATGCCGGTAAGGTTGCAGCGACCATCACCTACAGCGGTGAGGTCTACAACTTCCCAGAGTTGCGCAGCGAATTGTTGAGCCGTGGCCATCAGTTCGAAACCAACAGCGACACCGAAGTGGTGCTGCGTGCCTACGTTGAATGGGGCGTTGCGTTCACCGAGCGGCTCAACGGAATGTACGCCTTTGCGATCTGGGACCTGCGTTCCCAGACGCTGCACCTGGTTCGTGACCGCATGGGGGTCAAGCCGCTTTATTACTTCCCGACTGCCGATGGCGTGATCTTCGGTTCGGAACCCAAGGCGCTGCTGGCCAACCCTTTGGTACCTCGCAAGGTGGGTGCCGACGGGCTGCGTGAAATCTTCGAGATGGTCAAGACACCCGGGCACGCCATATTTGAAGGCATGCACGAAGTGTTGCCTGGGGAGTTCGTCTCCATCAGCCGCAATGGCCTTGCTCGCCATCGCTACTGGCAGCTGGAAGCCCGTGAACACACCGATGACCTGAAACAGACGATCCAGCACACCCGGGATTTGCTCGAGGACATCGTTGATCGTCAGATCGTAGCCGACGTGCCGCTGTGCAGCTTGCTGTCTGGCGGGCTGGACTCCTCGATCATCACCGCGCTGGCGTCCAAGAAGCTGTTGGCCGCGGGCAAGGAGAACATCCGTTCCTTCTCCCTGGACTTCGTGGACCACGGCGGTGGCTTCACTGGTGATGCGGTAAGAGGCACGCCGGACGCGCCGTTCGTGAAAGACCTGGTGCAGAAGATCCGCTCGACACATGGCGAAATCCTGCTCGATAGCCGTGAGATGGCCGATCCGGTCCTGCGCTCGAAAATTATCCAGGCTCTGGATCTGCCGCCAGCGTTCTGGGGAGATATGTGGCCGTCGCTGTATCGCCTGTTCGAAGAGGTGCGCAAGCACTCCACCGTGGCCCTTTCTGGGGAATCTGCCGATGAAGTGTTCGGCGGCTATCGCTGGTTCCACGACCCGGATGCGATTCAGGCAGACACCTTCCCGTGGCTGACATCGGTCACCGGCAAGTACTTCGACGGCAAGCCGCTGTTCTCGAGAGGGCTGATGAGCAAGCTCTCCATGGATGAGTTCGTCGGCGATTCTTATCAGCAGGCCGTACGTGAAGTGCCGGTGCTGCCGGGGGAAAGTGCGGTTGATCGCAGAATGCGGGAGATGACCTACGTCAACCTGACCCGGTTCGTGCAGACCCTGCTCGATCGCAAGGATCGCATGAGCATGGCTGTGGGCCTTGAAGTGCGTGTGCCGTTCTGTGACCACCGACTGGTGGAATATGCCTTCAACATTCCCTGGGAAATGAAGGCTTTCGATGGTCGCGAGAAGAGCATCCTGCGTGCCGCCACCCGTGATCTGTTGCCGACATCGATTTCTGATCGGGTCAAAAGCCCTTATCCATCCACTCAGGACCCTGCGTACGAAGCGGCGCTGCGTGCCGATCTGGCCGCGATCATGGCCGACTCCAATGCGCCGGTCCGGCAACTGCTGGATGCCCAGCGCGTTGGCGACACCCTGAATCGCCCGATGGGGAACAACTCCCCGATGTACGACCGCATGGGTATGGAGCTGGCGGTAGGGCTCAATGCCTGGCTCACCGAGTACGACGTCAACCTGGCTATCTGATCAGGATGGGGTGCGGCGGTGCGAGCCGCTGCACTCGCACTTTCAATAGGGAAATTTTCATGTCCAAGACTACATCCCCCTCGGTTTACCTGATCGCGGTCGGCGCCTTTGCGTTAGGCATGGCGTCCTTCGTGACGGCAGGCCTGATCCCCATGATTGAACGGGCTTTCAGTGTCCAGGTGGCGGTCGCTGCGCAGCTGGTGACGGCATTTACCCTGGCGTACGGTATCGGCTCGCCGGTGTTCGTGGCGCTCTTGCCAGCGCAACGACAGCGTTTCGGATTGTTGTGTGCCTTGGCCCTTTTTGTGTTGGCCAACGCGGCCAGTGCCCTGGTCGATGATTTTGTCTTGCTGCTGGTTTGCCGTGCATTGGCGGGCCTGGGGGCAGGGGTTTACCTCGCTACCGGGATCGCGGCCTCTGCGGCGGTATCCGCCCCGGAACGTCGCGGCAAAGCTATTGCCATCATCATGGGCGGCATGGCCAGCGGCACCGTTCTTGGCGTGCCGCTGAGCCTGGTTCTGGCCGAGCAGTTCGGCTGGCAGGCAGCGCTGTGGCTGGTTGCCCTGCTGGGTGCGATCTCGTTTGTGGGGCTGCTGGTCAAGCTGCCCGCCATTCCTGGCGGCCCGCAAGTGGCGCTTGGCCGTAAGCTGGCCTTACTGACAGACAAACGGGTGGCCACGATCCTGGCGGTCTCATTGCTTGCGGCGGTATCCAGCCTGGGCATGTACACCTTCATTGCGCCGCTGATGACTGATCCTGCCTATGGCGGCATCGACAGTGTGACGCCTTATTTGTGGGTGTGGGGCGTGGGCGGGGTGGCCGGGAGCTTTCTGGTTGGCCCGCTGGTGGACGTCATCAAGGGGCCGATGTTGACGTTCCTGATCATGCTGATTCTGACCGTTGCGCTGTTGGCGTTGCCACTGGCCGCCGCCGTCTCGCCGTGGCTGGCCATGCTTCCGCTGGCAGTGTGGGGCGCTGTGGGTTGGGCCTTGCAGGTGCCACAAAACAATGAGCTGCTCGAGGCCCGTGACCAGAACGGTGACGCCAACCTGGCGGTCGCCTTGAACGAATCGGCGCTTTACCTGGGAAGTGCCCTGGGCGCAGCGGCGGGTGGCTTCATGTTGCTCCTGCAGATGCCGGGCTGGGCGCTTGCAGTCAGTGCCGGTGCAGTGGCATTTCTCGGGGCACTGCTGCAGATATTGAACCTGCGCAACAGCAAGCCTCGGCAGCTTAACAAGACCTTTGCGAGCACGACGCAGCAAGAGGTTTGATCGCGTAACAGACCAGCGCCTGCCGTATCGGCAGGCGCGCTCTGCACTTCAAGCGTCGAGCCACGTCATGGCGTGATCGACAGGTGTTTTTCGATGATGTCCAGCAACAGTCGGTTGTCCACGGTTTGCAGCACATTCACCAGGCCGCTGGTGGATGGATCAATGGCAACATCCAGCCGTAGCGGCTGTTTGTAACGCCAGGTTTTCCCCCGTGTCCGGCCTGGGCGCAACTCCACGTCCGTGTAGTACTGCGCACCGGTTGCGACGTTGGGATCGATCAGCCAGGCGATGACCAGCGCGTCATGTATCCAGCAGCCAGCCAGGCTGCGAGTGGACATCGAGTAGTCGATCCATGGCCTGAAGGTCTCGCAGACGAAGTTGGCGAGTGGCGTATTGAATTGCTCGATACGGTCCAGATCGTCGTGGGTCATCAAGGTTTTTGTGGTGACATCCAACGGCACCAGGGTGATGTTGGCGCCGCAATTCAAGACGCGGTGGGCCGCTTCCGGGTCGAATCCGAAGTTGGTGTCTTTGATGTAATCATCCACGGCAAACACACCGCCCATGATCACGATTTCCCTGACCGCAGACGTCATTTGCGGGTAGCGCTCAATTGCCAGCGCCACGTTAGTCAGTGGCCCGATCGCCACCAGGGTGATTTCCCCGGGGTTGGCGCAAATCAACTGACCGATGGCATCCGCCGCTTCCTGCTCCGGCGCCTGGAACTCACGGGGCGCGCGTACGCCTTGCCACAAGTGGGATAACTGGCGCTTGTGGACGGTATTGTCCAGTGCATCGCGCCAAGGGGCGCTGGGTTCTTGCAACGCCTGGGTGCTACCCCTGACAACCGGCAGGGAGCGGCCGACCCTGGCCATCAGATCCTTGGCGACGTTGTAGCCCACGGCGCTTGGGGTATTACCCGCAACGGTGGTGACCAACTCAAGCGAAAGTGTTGGTGCTGCCAGTGCCAGCGATAATGCCAAACCATCGTCGACATTCGCGCCTGCAATCCCGTTGCCGGGATCGCAATCAATAATTAAACGTTTCATTTCACCTTCTTTTTTCAGGCACGCGGTGCGTTCATAGCATTGCATCCGCAGGACTCACCAATCACCAAACGGTGAGAAAACTCTTGCAGCTTTACCTCCCCATCCCAGGCCAACAGCATCGCAATGGCCGCCTTGGCCATTTCTGCGACGGGTTGGCAGACCGTGGTCAGTGACGGGGCATAAAACGCTGACTCATCCGTACCGTTGAAGCAGACCAGCGCCACTTGCTCGGGGACTTTCAGGCCATGCTCCGACAGGGCCCGGATGCAGCCTATTGCTTGTGCTTCATTGGAGCAGAACAGTGCGCGGGCAGGGCGCCCATTTGCCAACATGCGCTGTGTCGCCTCATACCCGCCTTTTCGTGTGTAGCTGGCGGGAAGTATCCATTCGTGGCGCTCCTGGATCCCGTAGTCCGCCAATGCATCACGCCATCCGCTCAGACGGTCCTGAGCGTTCAGCATTTCTGGCGGCCCGCAGACAATGCCCACCTCGCGGTAACCGTGGCTGAGCAAGTGCGCAGTCACTTGGCGGGCTGCGGCGCGCTCATCGACCCGCAGCATATTGACGGGCAGGGTGGGGTCGACCCGGTCGAGCATCACGAATGGCGTGCCGCTGGCCTGGATCAGATCAATGTGAGGGTTGCGGTCGACGCTGGTGTAGAACAAGCCATCCACCCGCTGGCTCAGCAGGCTGTTGACCAGGTTCAGCTCGCGTTTGCGGCAGTCGCCCGAGTCGCCCAGCAGGATGACCAGGCCATTATCCAAGGCCTCCTGTTGCAGTGCATGGGCGAAGGAGGCGATGAAGGTATTCGAAATATTGGGGACGATAAGCCCATAGGTTCTGGTCTTGCCCGAGGCCAGTGCCTGGGCAACGCCATTTGGCCGATAACCGGTGTTTTTTATGGCGTCCAGTACGCGCTGGCGGGTGGCCTTGGCGACAGGTCTGGGGCCATTGTTGATGACGTAGCTGACCACCGCTACTGAGGTGCCTGCTTCGCGGGCTACATCATCTCGTGTCGCTCGGCCTGAGTTCTGTTTCGTCAAGGCAACCCACCATTTCCTGTGAAAAGACAGACACCCAAGTGTTGTCAGGTTGCGAATCTACTCGCGTAGATATTCGCGCTAAAAAAAATCAAAAGGAGGTGAGGTTGATGAAGGGAAATATCACTTCACACGCTGACCAATACCGGCTTTTGAGATCCAATATTGTCGCCTCTGTTTTGTTTCATTTTGATGACTCCAGTGCCATTCCCCTTTAGCCACCTGCAACCCCTTTCTTCAACCTTGCGTTAGCGGATCAGAAAATCGCGTAGGTGTAGCTGAAGATCAGGCGAGCCTGATCGACCGCTCCAACGTTCGGAATGCCACTGCGAAAGCTGCCTTCACGCAGGGAGGTGCCGAAGCCTTTCAGGAAACCACTCTGCACCACGTAGTCGATACGCATGTCACGTTCCCATTCAGAGTACCGGGCGGTGCCGTCAGTCGAGCGAATATTGTCGCCATGCAGATAAAGCGCCGATGCCGAAAGGCCGGGGACGCCCAGCGCCGCGAAGTCATAGGAGTATTGGGCAAAGTTGGTGTTTTCTCCGGCGCGGATAAACGAGTTATCCATCACATCGGTGATGAGGTACACACTGGCACCGCCATTGCCCTGGTTGTTGCCCGCGCCGCTCAGTACGTTCCCCTGGTTCAGATACACGGTGCCGCCCGAGTCGGAAACCTGCTGGCGCCCCAGCATGAGTGAGCTGCCTCCCAGGGAATAGGTAAACGCGGCACTCCAGGTGGTGTTATCCACTTTGCCGGGCTGACTGGCGTAGCCGCCGTTGTTATTGAAGATATAACCGGGCGTGCCGTTTTTGCCTTGCGAATTGCTGTTGAAGTATCGCAGGTCGGTTTTAAATCGGGAGTTACCGCTCAGTTGAGTGGTGTTCAACAGGCCAAAGAAGTCTTGTGAGTAATAATTGGTGAGGTTGGCGTGGTAATACTGCAGGGTTGTATCTTTAGTGGGTTTCCAGTCTGCGCCCGCATAGGTGAACGTGTCACTTGGCTGGGTGCCACCCGCGACGGCGAGCCCTGTGGCGTTGGAGGATGCACGTCCTGTGGAGCGACTCAGTTGTCCGGCATTGATCGTCAGGTTGTCGATTTCCTTCGACGTCATCGTCACCCCTTCGAAGGTTTGTGGCAGCAGCCGACCGTCGTTTGCAATCAGGATGGGAAGGTTGGGGGACAGCCCGCCGCCCAGGTGAAATTCTGTTTTCGAGACGCGAGCCTTGGCATTGCCTGCAAGCCGGCTCCAGCTGTCTACGGGGGTGCCGTCGGAGTTTACGGGAGCAAATGAGTTCGAGGTATTGGCGTTCGGGTGCTGGGTTCCCCCGGAAAGGTTGAAGGCCTGCATGGCCTGAAGATCCAGGCCAAACCCTATTGTTCCCTGGGTAAACCCGGAAAGGTAATCCAGCTTGAAACCTTGCGTCACCTCGTTTTGGTCGACACCCGGGGTATTTGGGTTATCGCTGCGAAGGTAGTAAGTGCGCGAGCTGACCGACGCGCTACTGTCATCAATAAAGCCTGCAGCCAGTACTTGTTGGGCCAGGATACTGGTAGTAACGGCCAGTGCGAGGGAAGGTTTTTTCATTACGATGCTCCTGTAAGTTTGCCGATCAATAGGCATGGCTTTGCCCGGCCGGTAAAAACAGCCGTGCGGATTTACGCCTTTCTATGAGGCGTTAGAGGTTTACGGTGGTGCGCTAACGTAGTGTCAGTGTTCTATTTTTGGCGTGCAGCGCCCCTGCCCAAGTTCACAGAACGAAGGGTGCAAGTTGAAAGTTTACGAGTACGGTAAGAGCTGAACTGGTCGTGGTGTTAAATGGCGTCTTCCAGAGCATTCAGATCGCGACCGCGAGTTTCTGGTGCAACAAAGGTCGTCAGGAAACCAATCCCCGCCATGACGAAAAAGTACGCAGCAATCGACCACCAATGGCCGGTCCACGACAGGAGCGCGGCAGCGATCAATGGCGCTGTGCCCCCCGACAGAATCGAACCCAATTCCTTGGCCATGGCCAACTTGGTGTAGCGATTCTTTACCCCGAACATTTCAACGCCCCAGGCGGCCTGCACGCCGAATATCCCCAGAGAGGCCAGGCCCATGCCCACCACGATGATGGTAATGACGATGGCGGGGTCCCGAGAGTCCAGCAACATGAAGGCCGGGAAGGCATAAAGCATCAGCAGCAGGCAGAACCAGCGGTAGGTAATGCGTCTGCCAAAGCGATCAGACAGCCAGCCGGCCAATGGAATGATCAAGAAGCCCAGTATCGACGCGATCAACACAGCCTGAGTCGCCACAGATTTATCGACGGCCAGCACCTTCACCACATAGCCGACGATAAAGCCCTGGGCCAGATAGGACGGACCGTTCTCGCCGATGCGCAAACCGACCATGGTGAGAAATGCCCGGCTGTTTTTCCAGAAACCAGCAGGCTGCTCACGGCTGGAGACTGAGGCCAGAGTGTTGTCGCGCTGGGCCTGCAGCTCTGCTTTTCTGAGTTCGAACACCGGCGTTTCTGGCAGATTACGACGGATCCACAGGGCGGCCAGGGCAATCAGTGAGCTGCACAGGAACGGGATGCGCCATCCCCACTCTTGCAATGACTGCTGATCCATTTGCACAACAGCCAGCCACACCATGGATGCCAGCAGGGTGCCGCTGTTGGAGCCCAGCGCAATGACCGATGACACCAGCCCGCGTTTTTTTGCCGGCGCGAACTCGCCCAGCATTACCGTGCCCGCAGCCAATTCGGCGCCTGCACCAAAGCCCTGGGTAAAGCGAAGCAGCACCAGGCAAGCGGGGGCCCAGATGCCGATCGAAGCGTAACCGGGGATCAAGCCGATCAATGTGGTGGAAGCCCCCATCAACACGACGGTCGAGATCATGACGGCCTTGCGCCCCTTGCGATCGCCCAGCCAGCCGAAAAACAGCGCACCGATTGGCCGCGCCACAAAGCCCACGGACCATGTGGCGAACGTGGAGAGCAGTGCCATCGCCGGTGTGACATTGGGGAAAAAAACATCGCCAAAAATAAGACCTGCGGCCAAGCCATAGAGGGCGAAATCCGCATATTCCATCGCCGTACCCAGCCAGCAGGCGAGGGTGGCACGATACAACTCCCGACGTCCCTGCGGGGTCATCAAGCTTTCATCCGCTGCGGCCCGTGCTCTGGCAGCAGCGGGTCGGGCAGCACTTTCAACTGTGGACATCAAAAAACTCCTGGTCTGAGGTTGGCCTGCACTGGCCACTTAACGGCTCTACCCTGGTGTCGATAACCGCTCTATCTCTATCGTTCTACGGTTATCTACGCGCGTAGATAACCGTCCTTGAAAATCGGCCTTGGGATATACCCCAGAGGCCGATGCTTGAAATCAATAGAGCGGTTTGCTGTCCGTAGCCGACATGTTCGCGTCAAACTTGGCGCAAGAGTCGTTAGAGCCGTGCCGGGATCTTAGTCCGGGTTGTATTGCATTCGAATGACAGGTTCGTTCGTAGGGCGTGCCGGCCGTCACTGCGTACCATCGCTGGGGTTAATAGTGAGCATCACGCGTTTTAAGTTCCGTTCTTGCAACGAAACTGGACAATACCCTGCACTGAAAACCGTGCCCGATCAGCAGCATTTTGTACAGGAACCCGCCGATGCGTAAGTTACTTATCCCTGCCACCTTCATTGCCTTTTCGCTTCTGGCCGGTTGCGCCTCGGCCCCCAATGAGCCAACGCTGACCCTGGAGACAACAAAGTCCCCCGAGCAATTCGCGGCGTGCGTGGTGCCAAAACTTCAAGGGCACTCGCTGAACCCGACGCTGACGCAATCCCAGCGGCATTACCGGATTGTCGTGTCCAGTTCACTGGCGGCGGACAACGTGATCGAGGCGTACAAAGCTGCGTCGGGCGGGAAAATATTTGTCTACGAGCGCAGCCTGCTGCCGTTCGGCTTTGGGCGGGCGGCTAAAGAGTGCGTGTGATTGCTACCTGGTTTCCCAGAGCTCGACCGTTACGAGACGGACGTTGCCGTGCAGCGTCCTGGTCGAGCCATCGAAAGGCGCCGATTATTGACTGGTGGTGATGCGCGCCATGAACAGGCGAGTCAGGCTGGCGATCTGTTCGGTTTTTTCATCGAGTGCGAAATGGCCCGCATCCAGAATGTGAACCTCGGCACCAGGCACATCGTCCTTGTAGCGCATGGCCCCCGGCACAATGAACGACGGGTCGTACTTTCCCCACATGACCAGCATGGGCGGCTGGTTGTCTTTCAGCCATTGCTGCCATTTAGGGTAAGAGGCGACGTTGTTTTGGTAGTCCAGCAACAACGCCGACTGTATCGCCCGCTGTCCCGGACGGGATAATGCGGCAAATTCGTCTTCCCAGGCATCAGGGTTGTAACGCTCGGGATGAGGGCTGATGCCCAAGTGACGCTGCTTCGTGCCCTCGTACCCCATGAACGCATCGACTTGCTCGGGATGTTCGGAAGGGGCCTTCCAATACTTGGCGATGTTTGCCCACTTCACACCCAGACCTTCGTCATAGGAATTGGCATTCTGAATGATGATGCCGTGCAATTTTTGCGGAGCGTTGAGGATCATCCGAAAGCCCACCGGGCCGCCATAGTCCTGCATGAACAGGGTGTACTTATCGATTCCCAATTGCGTGAGCAATTTGCCCATGGTGTCGGCCAGGTGGTCAAACGTGTAGGCGTAGGTCGCAGCGCAAGGCGCGTCGCTTCTGCCGAACCCAGGGTAGTCGGGTGCGATCAGGTGATATCGATCAGCAAGTAGCGGTATCAGCGAATCCCACATACGTGACGACGAAGGGTAGCCATGAAGCAGCACAAGGGTCGGGGCGTCTTTGCGTCCGGCCTCACGATAAAAAACCTTCACGCCGTCCACACTGGACCAGTGATAGGCAGTGGACTCAGTGGTGTAGGGGATGGAGGGCACAGGTCCGGCAGCCTGTGCCGGTTCGGTCATCGAAAGCGTTGTCATGAGTATTCCCAGCATGCAAAAGGTCGGAATGTTCAAAGAGGTCTGATCTCTGATTTGCGCATTTCCCGGTGAAATGCACCTGGGATCAGATTGGACGCATCCGAGAACGGGCACCATTGGCCCGATGACCGTTTTTCATTAGAATCGGGCCAATGTTAATCAGGCCAGCATCCGTGAAAAAAAGTTTGAGAGTTGCAGTCATCGCCTTCAATAACATCAGCCCCTTTCACCTTTCCGTACCCTGCCTTGTGTTTGGTAAAGATCGCAGAGTGGGAGATTCACCCTGGTTCGAGCTGGTGGTCTGTGCGGGCGAGGAGGGGGTGCTGGTCACCAACGCCGGTTTCGCCATCCACTGCGATCACGGTCTGAATCAGGTCGCCGGGGCTGATATTGTGATCGTTCCGAGCTGGCGGGATGTCACTGAACCGCCGCCGGATGCACTCGTCGAAACGCTTAAGGCAGCCCATGCAAGAGGAGCCCTGGTTGTCGGTCTTTGCCTGGGGGCGTTCGTACTTGCGCATGCGGGTCTGCTGTGCGGCAAACGTGCAACGACGCACTGGGCCTGGGCAGCGCATCTGGCGCGAGACTTTCCTCGAATCGAAGTGGACCCAAAAGTGCTGTACGTCGAAGCCGAGCAGATTCTTACCTCCGCAGGCGTCGCAGCGGGGCTTGATTGCTGCATCCATATCGTCAGGCGTACCTATGGGCGGGGGGTCGCCAACTCGTTGGCACGTCAGCTACTAGTCTCTCCTCATCGGGACGGAGGCCAGGCTCAGTTCATCAGTCAGCCTGTCCCCCAAGGCGCAGGCGACGAGCGCCTCAGCCAGTTAATAGACTGGCTGAGGGCAAACCTGGGCCAACCTTTGGCGATCGATCAGGTCGCGGCGAGGCTGGCGATGAGCAGGCGCAGTTTCACCCGGCACTTCAAGCAACTGACCGGCTCGACTTTTGGGAAATGGCTCACTAACGAGCGAATCAAAGCAGCTCAACTGCAGCTCGAAACAACCCACCATAGCATTGAGCTGATCGCTAATTCCTGCGGGTTCGGCACAAGCCTCTCTTTACGTCAGCACTTTTCATCGATCGTCGGCTTGAGTCCGACAACCTACCGGAAGGCTTATCAACGCTAGGCTTGGCGTCTGGATTTCAGTAAGGCGCTGGCAGCGAGCTGACAGAAGGTAGATCTCCCTCACTTGCGGCACCTTGCGCGAAAGGGGATGATGCCTCTCACAATAGGGTAGGGGGGTATACTATGTCGCACACTCACTCCGGAAAAGACGAGCTGCTCAAACGCGTCAAACGCATTGCCGGGCAAGTACAGGCAATCGAGCGCGCGCTGGAAGACGAAGCGGACTGCGGCAAGACGCTGCATCTGGTGGCGGCCACCCGTGGCGCGATCAATGGATTGCTCGACGAAATCATCGAAGACCATGCTTTGGAACATGTCGCCAAGCCGGGCCTGACTGATGAAGAGCGGGAAAAGGGCGTTAAAGAACTCCTCGAAGCCATTCGTCGTTATTCGAAGTGAGACACCCATGAAAATCACATCTGCTTCATCTTCTGAGTACGTCCATAGCCACGACTTTCTGGGCACAGGCCACGATGAGAACGCCAGGCGCACCTTGTGGGTCGTGATCCTGACGGTGGTCATGATGGTGGGTGAAATCACCGCCGGCTACATCACGGGCTCCATGGCGCTACTGGCCGACGGCTTTCATATGGCGACGCATGCCGGCGCATTGGGCATCGCAGCCGCTGCCTACGTATTTGCCCGTAAGCACTCGACGAATAACGCCTACAGCTTTGGCACCGGCAAAGTGGGTGATCTGGGTGGGTTCGCCTCGGCACTGATTTTGGGCCTGATCTCAATCGGTATCGGCATCGAATCAGTTATGCGTCTTCTTGAACCAACCCAGGTGCAGTTCGGGATGGCTATCTGGATCGCGGTGATCGGCCTGGCGGTGAACATTGTCAGTGCGCTGCTGCTGTCGGGTAGTGGCGGTCATGATCACGGGCACGGGCACGGCCATGACCATCATCACGGGCACTCCCACAGCAAAGACAACAACCTGCGGTCGGCTTATGTCCACGTGCTGGCTGACGCAGTGACTTCGGTGCTGGCCATCGTTGCACTGCTGGCAGGGAAGTTTCTGGGTTGGGTATGGCTTGACCCTGCCATGGGTATTGTGGGCGCTGTAGTCATTGCGCGTTGGGCGTGGTCGCTGATGAGGGACACCGCCTCAGTGCTGCTGGACAAGACCGATGAGCACGTGGCCGAAGAAATTCGTGATCTGCTCGATCAAACAGGCAAGCTCAACATTACGGATCTTCACGTCTGGCGTGTGGGGCCGGACGCTCGGGCCGCAATCGTCAGCGTGTATGGGTCTTCGGAAATGTCTGCTGCTGACGTACGTGCAGCGTTGGAACCCGTCCATGAAGTGACTCACCTTACGGTGGAGTACAGGGCTGCTTGATACCTTGAAACTGGAATGAAGAGTGTTTGTTTTGGGGGGGCGGGGCATCGTGCGGCGGAGGATAGAAGCCTTTGATCAACCGGGTTCGTCTTTTTAGCCAGATGGCGTTATAGTTCCGCCATATGGCAAAGGAGTGGAAATGATGATTCCTGAAAGCAGCGTACTTCACCCGGTAGCGCACGACCCGTCCCGGCCCTTGCAGCTGTTGTTCGGTGAAGGCAAAAACCTCAAGGCCACCAGCGCGTTCGAGCTGCATTCGATGATGGAGAAGGGGTTCCCATCCGACAGGGTCATTGCATTCGTTCAGTCGTATAGTCAGTTTCGCGACCATCAGGTGTTCGCCAAAATCATAGGGCTGTCCGAGCGCACCGTACAACGACGCATCAAGAAGCCTGAGCCATTAACGGCAGAGCAGACCAATAGCACCTGGCGCTTGGCCAGCGTTCTGAGCAAGGCCGAAGACATACTCGGTGATCGCCAGCAGGCGGTGAACTGGATGACGTCGCCCGCCATGGGCCTTGAGGGGCGGGCGCCTATTGATCTGTTGACGACCCAAATGGGATTTGAGCTGGTGGAAGACTTCCTCACTCGCATGGAGTACGGGGTGTATTCCTGATGACGGTCGTGCCAGGGAATGGTGAGTTGTATCTGTGGCGACTTGATCAGGAGAGGCATGCTTCCAGTTGGTCGTCGGGCATCGGCGCGGAACTGGCCGGTGGCCGCTGGAACTCTAAAGGCATCAAAACCGTGTACTGCTCTGCGGATCCCTCTACCGCGATCCTGGAGGTTGCAGTTCATAAGGGGTTTCAGGCGCTGGACACCGTTCCACACGTCCTGACGTGCGCGCGGGTGATCGATCCGAAGCGAGTGCATCATGTGCTGCCGGGTTCAGTACCGAATCCAAATTGGCTGTTTCCAGGTTCGCCTGGGCGGGGTCAGCAGCAATATGGAGACGGTTTGCTGGCTCAACATCCCTTCATACTGATTCCCTCGGCGGTATCTCGGCATAGCTGGAATGTGCTGGTGAACCCAGTCATTGCCCAAGGGATGTTTGAGGTGGTTAGCCGGGAGCGATTTGCGTTGGATACGAGGCTAAATCCGCCTTGACAGGCTTGCACCATTCTGGCTTTTGGTCGTCAGTGCAGACCATAGGGCCGATGCTGCCGGAGGGCTGACTGACCCTTCACGTTCAAGTGCGGACGAAGGTGGACACTTTGAAGCGGTGAAGGCCAGGATTTTCAAATCCCGTAAATGACAAGACCCCTCTATTGAGGGGTCTCTAAGTTGGCTCCACGACCTGGACTCGAACCAGGGACCCAATGATTAACAGTCATTTGCTCTACCAACTGAGCTATCGCGGAATGAGCGCTATGTTACTGATTAGAATCAGGAAGTCAAGCTTTTCGCGCAAAAATAATCAGCTTTTCGTCGGTTCCTTTTCAGAAAATGTAGTCGGTGGTCAGGAAACTCGACTCACGGTTGTGGATGATGTCGCTGACCAGGGTTTTGTTGCCTTCCTGGAACTTGGTAGCTACCAGGGTGCGGATTGAAAACACACGCAATGCGTCATGCACGGAGAGGGTGCCTTCCGCCGAATTTTTGCGGCCGTTGAACGGGAAGGCGTCCGGGCCGCGTTGGCACTGGGCATTGATGTTGATGCGACCGACCTGATTGACGAAGGCGTCGACCAGCCGTCCCACCTGTTTGGAGTCGTTGCCGAAGATACTCAGTTGCTGGCCGAAATCTGAGTCCAGCACGTAGTCGATCACTTTCTCGACGTCGCGATAGACCACCACCGGAACCACAGGCCCGAACTGTTCTTCGTGGTAGACCCGCATGTCCGAGGTCACGGGGTACAGCAGGGCCGGGTAGAAGAAGTTCTCGTTGACCTCGCCACCGCCCTCGTTGATGACCTTGGCGCCCTTGCTCACGGCGTCGGCCACCAGGCCTTGCAGGAAGTCGGTCTTGCCCGGTTCAGGCAGCGGCGTCAGGGAAACGCCGGGTTCCCAGGGCATGCCGGGTTTGAGTTGTGCGAGTTTTTGCTGGAATTTCTCCAGGAAACTGCCGACCACCTTTTCGTGCACAAACAGGATTTTCAGGGCGGTGCAGCGCTGGCCGTTGAACGACAGTGAGCCGGTTACGGCCTCGCTGACGGCGTTGTCCAGGTCCACATCCGGCAGCACGATGCCCGGATTCTTGGCGTCCAGGCCCAGTGCAGCGCGCAGGCGGTGGGGTTTTGGGTGCAGTTTTTTCAGGGCGCTGGCGGCCTTGTTGGTGCCGATGAAGGCGAAGACATCGATCTTGCCGCTGGCCATCAGCGCGCTCACGGTTTCGCGGCCACTGCCGTAGATCACGTTGATCACGCCAGCGGGGAAGCTGTCGCGGAAGGCCTCAAGCAGCGGGCGAATCAGCAGCACACCGAATTTTGCCGGTTTGAAGACCACGGTGTTGCCCATGATCAACGCCGGGATCAGGGTGGTGAAGGTTTCGTTCAGCGGGTAGTTGTAGGGCCCCATGCACAGGGTGACGCCCAGCGGCACACGGCGGATCTGGCCCAGGGTGTCCTGCTCCAGTTCAAAGCGGCTGGAACGGCGATCCAGCTCCTTGAGGGCGCCGATGGTGTCGACGATGTAATCGCAGGTGCGGTCGAACTCTTTTTCTGAGTCCTTGAGGTTCTTGCCGATCTCCCACATCAGCAGCTTGACCACGGCTTCGCGCTGTTCGCGCATGCGCTTGAGGAAGGCCTCGACGTGCTGGATGCGATCCACCACACGCATGGTCGGCCATTGCCCCTGGCCGCGGTCATACGCCTGGACGGCGGCGTCCAGAGCGGTCATGGCAGTGTGTTCATCCATCAACGGTGTGCTGCCGAGAATCACCGCTTCATGCCCGTTTGCCGTTTGCAGGCACACCGGGCTGCGCACCGGCGCCAACGGGCCCTGCCACAGGTGCAGGGCGCCATTGACCAGGTATTCGCGCTGTTCGATGGCAGGGCCAGGGCGGTACTGCTCGGGGATGTCTTCGGCGGCAGGAAACAGGTTTTTCAGGCGGGTGCTCAAGCTCATCTTTCTTCCCTCGTGGATGGGTGCGAAACGCAGAACATGGCTGACTTTACGCCGCTGATTCCTCGTCGGCCATCACTCATCCCGCGTCAGCACTTCCAGCAGCTCAATCTCGAAGGTCAAGTCCGAATGAGGCTTGATCAGGGCGCCCATCTGCCTGTCGCCGTACGCCAGGTGGGCAGGGACGAACAACGTGCGCTTGCCACCGACTTTCATGCCCATCAGGCCCTGGTCCCAGCCCTTGATCACCCGCCCCGTACCAATCACGCACTGAAATGGCTTGCCGCGATCATGGGAAGAGTCGAACTGGGTGCCATCTTCGAGAAATCCCCGGTACTGAGTGGTGATCAAGGCACCTTTGACCACCTCTTTACCGTCGCCCAACACCATATCCGTGACCTGCAATTCGCTGCTCATGACCTGTTCCCGTTATGTGGCTCTTGAAAGCCCGTCACGTTGCCGACCTGTTGCGGCGCCGTCAACGCGCAGGTGTGTTCACGTCCATGGAGCGGGTGGCCAACTGGGTGGCGGTCTCTTCATCGATGGGCAGTGAAAAGCGGAACGTCGCGCCCCGGCCCGGCAGGTCGATCAGGCGCACTTCGCGGCCATGCAGTTGCAGGATCCGATGCACGATACGCAAGCCCAGGCCGCCATCCCGACGTGCGCCGCCGATGTTAAAGGGTCGTAGAAACAGGCCTTCACGCAGCTCAGGGGCAATGCCGGGGCCGGTGTCGCTGACGGTGATTTCAACAAATTGTCCTTGAGGCTTGAGGGTGATCTCGACTTCGCCATCGACCGGGGTGTAGCGCAGGGCGTTGTCGAAGAGGTTGGTCAGGACGCGCTCGATCAAGCCCAGGTCGGCACAGGCTCCGGGTAATGACGGTGCGAACGTCGCCTTGAGCTTGACCGCGCGGGCTTCGGCGGTGAGTTCGAATTTCTGGAAGATGTCCTGCACCAGATCGGTCAGGGAAAACCGTTCCAGCACGGGCTGCACGAAGCCATGCTCCAGCCGCACCAGCTCCAGCAACGATTGTGCCAGACCGCCCACCTTGCGGCTCTGGTCCAGGGCAATGCCCAGGTAACGACGGCGGTCGCTGGGGCTCAGTGTTGCGTCCTTGAGCGACAGGGTTTCCAGGTAGCCGTGCAGCGACGCCAGGGGCGTGCGCAGGTCATGGGAGATATTGGCGACCATCTCCCGGCGTTCCTGGTCCTGGCGGGTCAGTGAGCACCATTGTTCCCCCAGCCGTGCTTCCATCTGGCGGAAGGTGGCGTCCAGAATCGCGATTTCGTCGTGGGTGTTTTTGTCGGTCGGCAGGGCGGGCAGCGGCTCAGGTGTTTCCACTGGCGTGCCATCGATGTCGAATTGACCCACCGTTTCGGTCAGGCGGCGCAATGGCCGGGTGATCCAGGCAAAGGCGGCCAGACCCGCCAGCAGGCACAGCAGCGCGACCAGAGCGATGGACAGCAGGGCGGTGTTCAGGGCCACGCTGGTGGCACCTCGCTCGGCGATCCGGTCGTGCTCTTCGCTGAGCAGGACCACATACAGATACCCGGTCTCCTTACCGTTGAACTTCAAGGGGGCAGCGCTGAACACCTTTTTGCCGTCCATGCTTCGCGGGTCGTCCCCCAGGATCGGCAAGGCATCGCCCTGCAGCAAGCGATGCACGGGCGCCAGGTCGACTTGCTCGCGCCGCAGGCGGCCAACGGGTGCCGCGTTACCGACGATGCGCCCGTTGGCGTCGAGCAGGTACACCTCGACACTGGGGTTAACCAGCATCAATTGGCTGAACAGGTCACGAACCGCCTCGGGCTTGAGACCGTTGGCGTCCATCAATTGAGTGTCGCGGGCAATGTGTTCAGCGAGATCACGGGACAGGCCCTGGACCACTTCCAGTTCGTGCATGCTGTTGGAGCGCACTTGCATCCACGCCGACGTGCCGCAGCAGATCAGCAGCAACAGCGCGAAAACCAGTGACAGGCGTTGGGTAAGGGTCAATCGCACGAACTGTCCTCCGGCGTGGCGAATTTATAGCCTCGACCCCAAACGGTGAGGATGCGCGTCGGTTGTGTCGGGTCGGTTTCCACCTTGGCCCGCAGCCGATTGATGTGCGTGTTGACGGTGTGTTCGTAGCCTTCGTGGCTGTAACCCCACACGGCGTTGAGCAGGTCCATGCGGGAAAACACCTTGCCGGGCTGGCGCGCGAAAAAATACAGCAGATCGAACTCCCGGGGCGTGAGGTCCAGGCGTCTGCCATCGAGCAGTGCCTCCCGGGACAAGGGGTCCACCGACAGCCCGCCCGTGGCCAGGCTGCCCGCGTCCATACGCAGATTGCGCGCCAGGGCATCGACCCGGCGCAACAGCGCCTTGACCCGAGCCACCAGCTCCATCATCGAAAACGGCTTGGCCAGGTAGTCGTCTGCGCCCAGCTCAAGGCCCAGGATGCGGTGCATTTCGCTTGAACGCGCGCTGGTGATGATGATCGGCGTGTAGCGGGTCATGGCCCGGGCGCGGCGGCAGATTTCCAGGCCATCCACGCCCGGCAGCATCAAGTCCAGGATCAACGCGTCCCAGCCCCCTTGTTCCAGCAAACGCAGGCCTTCATAGCCATCGGCGCTGTGAACGACTTCGAATTGCTCATCGCGCAGGTGCAGGCAAATCAGGTCGGCGATGTGCATGTCGTCTTCGACCACGAGAACGCGTTTGGGCTGATCCATCGATACAGGGCCTGTAGGGCAGGGCGCTTCAGGTGCGCGATGGCCCATTGTGCGTTTTTTTTACCTGCTGAGTTATCACGAATTGTTTAACTCTGCGTGAGGATTTAGCGAGCACCCTGCACGTAGGCTTTCTCCATTGCGATTCAACACGGATTTCAGGAGACGATCATGCTTACTAGGCGACAGTTGATCATGGCGAGCGGCAGTGCCGGTGCGGTCGCGCTTGCCATCGGTTTGTTACCCCGTTTCGCGGCAAACGCGCAAACCGTGGTGGAGGACACCCCCATCGAGACATACGAGGTGACTCACACTGACGCCGAGTGGCATGCGCTGCTCAGCGACGACCAGTTTGCCGTTCTGCGCCGTGGTGGCACCGAGCGTCCGTATAGCAATGCCCTGAATGACGAGCACCATGAGGGGATCTTTGACTGCGCCGGCTGTGATCTACCGTTGTTTTCGTCCAGCACCAAATTTGACAGCCACACCGGCTGGCCGAGCTTCTGGCAGCCGCTGGACCAGGCGGTCGCGATTCGCACCGACACCTCGTTTGGCGTGTTGCGCAAGGAGGTTCACTGTCGTCGTTGTGGCGGCCACCTGGGGCACGTGTTCACTGACGGCCCAAAACCCACCGGCCTGCGTTACTGCATGAACGGGCTGGCCATGAAATTCGAACAGAAAATCGCGTAAGCGACCTGACGCCCCTTTTATTCAGCCAATAAGGCCGACCTTATGTTGCTTCTAACACTTGCTTATCTGGGTGGCGTTCTGACGATTGTCAGTCCTTGTATCCTGCCGGTACTGCCGTTTGTTTTCGCCCGTACCGGCCAGCCTTTCGTGCGCAGTGGCTTGCCGTTGCTGGCCGGCATGGCCGTGACCTTTGCCCTGGTGGCATCGCTGGCCGCTGTCGGTGGCGGCTGGGTAGTTCAGGTCAACCAGTACGGTCGCTGGCTGGCGCTGGTGTTCGTTGCGCTGTTCGCCCTGACGCTGTTGTTCCCCAAGCTGTCTGACCGGCTGACCCGGCCCTTGGTGGCCGCGGGCAGTCGTCTGTCAGAAGCTGCGGGGCAAGACCCCAAACCACGCCCCGGTGCGTCGTTTCTGATTGGCGTTGCCACCGGTCTGCTGTGGGCCCCTTGTGCCGGTCCCATCCTGGGGCTGGTATTGACCGGTGCCGCGCTGCAAGGCGCAAGCATCGGCACCACTTTGCTGCTGCTGGCTTACGCTGCCGGTGCGGCCACTTCCCTGGCGGTTGCACTGTTGCTTGGCGGCAAGGTTTTCGCGGCCATGAAGCGCTCCATCGGTGCGGGTGAATGGCTGCGCCGTGGTCTGGGTGCATTGATGCTGGTGGGTGTCGCGGCGATTTCCCTGGGCCTGGACACCGGTTTCCTGACCCAGGTTTCCACGGCATCCACGGGCACTCTGGAGCAGGCACTGGTAGGCCGTCTGGCAGGTAATACCCCAGGCAATCCACCGGCAGACGGCGGTGCAATGAAGGCACAAAGCGCTGTGCTGAGCGACGATCAGCCAGGTTCGAGCATGATGGCGTCCGGGGCAATGATGATGGCTGCCAAGCAGACGCCAACGTTGCCAATAGAAGGTGATCTGCCTTCGCTGTCCGGTGCCGTGCAATGGCTCAACTCCGAGCCGCTGACCGCTGAGTCCCTGCGCGGCAAAGTGGTGCTGGTGGATTTCTGGACCTACTCCTGCATCAACTGCCTGCGCACGCTGCCGTACCTCAAGGCATGGGCCGCGAAATACCATGACCAGGGTCTGGTGGTGATTGGTGTGCATGCCCCTGAATTCGCCTTCGAACGCGATGTGGGCAACGTCACCAAGGCCATGCACGACCTGGGCATCACCTACCCGGTGGCCATCGACAACGACTATTCGATCTGGCGCGCATTCGGCAACCAATACTGGCCTGCCCATTACTTTGTCGACGCCCAGGGGCACATTCGTTATCACCACTTCGGTGAAGGCAACTACGCCGAGTCCGAGCAGGTTATCCAGCAACTGCTGCGTGAGGCCGGTAACAAGCAAGTGGCAGGTGGCTTGATCGACGCCAGCGGCAACGGCGTGCAACAGGCGGCAGACATGAGCGACGTTCGCTCGCCAGAGACCTATATCGGTTACGAGCGTGCCGAGAAATTCGTTTCCCCAGGTGGCGCCAAGCCTGATCGCCTTGCCAACTACAGCGTGCCTGCTTCGCTGGCCCTCAATGACTGGGGTTTGAAAGGCAGCTGGAATATCGGTTCCGAGCAAGCCTTGTCCGCCACACCGTCGGCCCAGATCACCTACCGCTTCCACGCCCGTGACCTGCACCTGGTGCTAGGCCCGGGCGCTGACGGCAAGCCGGTGCGTTTCAAAGTAACCATCGACGGCAAGGCACCGGGCGATGCCCACGGTACGGATGTGACGCCAGATGGCAGCGGCACCGTGACCGGCCAACGCCTGTACCAACTGGTCCGCCAGCAAGGTGACGTGGCTGACCATACCTTCAGCATTGAATTCATCGATTCAGGTGTGTCGGCCTATGCCTTCACGTTCGGTTGATACGGCGCGCAAACCATGCGTCGTCCCATTGATTCAGGAGTGAGCAGCATGAGTACCCACAAATCTTCAGCAGGTTTCGTACGACGTGGCCTGCAGTTCGCGTTCACCGGCCTGGTGCTGTTGCAGGCTGCCGGTTGCTCCTTTGCCTCGGCAGAAGATGCCGTGATCATTCCGGCGCCGAAGCAGGATGAGGTGGCAAGCACCGCACCTACGGAAACCGCCGTGTTCTCCGGCGGCTGCTTCTGGGGCGTGCAGGGTGTGTTCCAGCATGTCCAGGGCGTGAAAAATGCAGTGTCCGGTTATGCAGGCGGCGCCGCTAACACGGCCCAGTACGAGCGTGTCAGCGAAGGCGATACTGGCCACGCCGAGTCGGTGCAAGTGACCTTCGACCCGTCGAAAGTCAGCTATGGCTCGCTGCTTCAGATCTTCTTTTCGGTCGCCCATGACCCGACTGAAGTGAACCGCCAGGGGCCGGACACTGGCACCCAGTACCGCTCGGCGATCTTCCCGGAAAGTGCCGAACAACAGAAAGTGGCCCAGGCTTACATCACACAACTGGACGAAGCCCACGTGTTCAAGAAGCCCATCGCCACCCATGTCGAGAAGTACACCGGTTTCTACCCGGCTGAGGGGTATCACCAGAACTTCCTGACCCTGCACCCGAACCATCCGTACATCGTGGTCAACGATCTGCCGAAGGTCGCGCAACTCAAGCAGGTGTTTGCAGACCGTTATGTCAGTGATCCGGTGCTGGTGAAGGCTGCGTTGTAATACCCATTTCATGTTGCGATCTGAAGGAGCGAACTCATTCGCGATGCGGTAGGCCAGTCACCGAACATGCTGACTGCAGCTGGCCTCTCGCGAATGAATTCGCTCCCACAGGTTCGGCGTTGACCCTGGGTTTCTATGATCGCCCCCAGGGCAAACGACTCGCCATCGACTGGCCGGACCGCTACAGTTGCCGTTCTGGCCGGCTTACATGACGGCCGAGCGCAGGAACAAGGCACCCAGGCTGAAGATGATCGTCACCGCCGGTATCGGCTCCGATCACACCGACCTGCAAGGCGCCATGGACCGTGTGATCGCGGTGGCGGAAGTCACGCACTGCAACAGCAACAGCGTTGCCGAACACATGATCAACGCCCAGTCGCTTAAACACTTCAAGCGCGGCGCGTACCTGATCAAGTCCGCTCGCTGTAATACGACTCAGCAAAAAAAGGGGAAGCCTTGGCTTCCCCCGTTTTCGTTAGTGCTGAAATCGCCTGCTTTACATGTATTCGGTGCTGACGGTCATGGCCTGAACAGCAGAGGCCTTTTCCTGAACGGTCAGGGTGTCCCACATGTGCACCTTGGCGAAGAAGCCCAGGCCGGCAACCACGTACAGGCTCAAGGTGAACGCAATAACAATCGAAACGAAGGTCCAGCGGCCACCGTCGTTGTCTTCGCGGGCGAAGTTTCGCGAGTTTTGTGCATTGCGTTGCGACGAGCTGGTCGCAAGACGTTTGAACCACTGGAGCAGGTTAATCACGATGAGCCGCAGCATGGGAATAGCCTCAATGTTGTAGAAACCGTGAGTCGGCGCGGGCTGTGAAGCGTCCGGCCAGGACTCGAAAATCTTTGCTTTGCTGCCGCCAAAAGGGCACCGCACAAGCTGAAAACGAAAAAAGCCCGTCTATGACGGGCTTCTTTTTATGATTGGGGTCAATCCGGTGCATTCGAATTCCAAGACAGAAACTGTCGGAAAAGTTCGAATCCGCATCCGTTTGCCGATTGAGAAACATTTTAGAACAAAATATTTCTGCAATCTAGAGTGCTCTTGTAGTCATCAGACAACTGGAGCTGTTTGGGCCTGCGACATATTGTCGCTGAACCAGTCTGCTGGATCGCTTTCCCCCGACCTGGGTTACAACTTGGCAAGCAGACGGGTCAGCTCACGTTTGGCAGCAAGGCCGGAATGAGCGCGCTTGAGCAGGTCTTGCGTGAGGTTCTTGTACATCTCCACGGCTTCCGGGGACGACGTGACACTGGCAATACCGGTGGAGATATTGGGCAATTCCCCCAGGCGGTAGGGGCTGACGGCCACATAACTGGTGTGCGACTGTTCGAAGATCTGGAAGGTGGCGCTGGGCAGGGTTTCGTCAACCAGGAAGATATTGAAGCGCGAGCCTTCGCTGCCAATCTTGTCGATCAGGTTTTCCACCTCCCGCCGTGCCAGCAATGCGCGCTCCATGCGCACGCTTTGGGGCAGGTCCAGACGTCCCACCAGACCGATGTGCAGGTAACGTTCAATCTGCCGCAGGCTGACGATGCTTTGCACCTCGAACTTCTGCTTGAAGAAGGTCGCCTTACGTTCGTTGAGAATCTCCAGAATCTGCGCCTGCATGGCGTCCTGGCGGGCATCGAAGTCGTTGGGCCGTGCTTCATCGAGCATGGTCTTGAACAGCTCCGAGTATTCCGGAGACGTCAGCAGGTAGGAAAAGGGATCGAAATAGGACTGAATCGATACCGAGCGCGCTTCCAGCTGACGCATGCGTTCGAAGTAACCCAGGGCATTGTCGAAATACTCGGTGTCGGAACCCAACAGGCTGGTCAGCGAGACCTTGAGCAAGTCGGCCAGGCGGTCGAGTGTTTCCAGCTTGACGATCTTGCCCAGCTCCAGGCGGTAGACCGCCGCCCGTGAGATGTCGAGTTTCTCGGCGACCTGGTCGGCGTTGAGCTGGCGTCCGATGCGGTAGGCCCTGAGGCGTTCGCCAATGGCAAGGTAATCGATTTGGCTCACTGCTTCTCCGTAAGTCAGGGATGTCGGCGATGTGAATCGCTTGACGGGAAATCCGCCGTCAGTGTATCAATATTTAGACGAAAGCGTTGCGGTTGTCTAAAAAATACAAAAAAGGTCCGACCCTTGTCCATTCCAGCTTCCGTTCATCCGCCCGACTAACGCCTGATTTCCACCCGGGATCTTTGTTTCCTGCCACCGAGTTCGCTCAGTGGCCCTTGCCGACACGGTGCCCATACGAAGTGACACGCTGATCGGCTATCGCTACAGCGCCGACTACACCGAACCCAATAACCGCCAGGATGTGGCTATGAATACTCGCGCAACAAGTTCGTTAACCACGACAAGCCGCGGGCTACCACCGATGCTTTGTCGGTCAACGTCGAGTGGCATTTTTGAAGCTGTAATCTTTTTCGTCTGCTCAGTATCAAAAATTAGACAAATGGAAACGTTCTTCGTAGACTCGAAACCGTCGCAATGATTTAGGGCTATCAGGGCTATCAGGGCCGTTGCTGACCGATCAGGGACTTCGTCGAATCATTCCGTGCCGTATTGTCTGTGCTGTCTAAAAAAACATACAAAAAGAGGAATTCCCTTGTGACGCATTCCAAAGAGTTGCCCCAGGCCAAGGCTGATGCCGCCCCACGACGAGCGTTGATCGCCAGCGTGACGGGTTACGCCATGGACGGTTTCGATTTACTGATTCTGGGGTTCATGCTCCCGGCGATCACCCTCAGCCTGGGGCTCAACAGCTCCGAAGCCGGGTCGCTGGTGACCTGGACCTTGCTCGGTGCCGTGGCGGGCGGTTTGGTGTTCGGGCAATTGAGCGACCGCTATGGCCGGGTCAAGATGCTCAGTGTCTGCATTCTGGTGTTTTCCGTGTTCACCGGTCTGTGTGCGTTCGCCCAGGGGTATTGGGACCTGTTGGCGTATCGGACTGCAGCGGGTTTCGGTCTCGGCGGAGAGTTCGGCATTGGCATGGCGCTGATCGCCGAGACCTGGCCAGCACACAAACGCAATCGGGCTTCTTCCTACGTGGGCATGGGCTGGCAGGCAGGCGTGCTGGCGGCGGCGATCCTGACGCCATTGTTGTTGCCCCACATCGGCTGGCGCGGCATGTTTCTTATCGGTCTGGTTCCCGCGCTGACGTCCTTTGTCATTCGCCACACCATGGGTGAGCCCCAGGCCTTTGTACGTTCCACGGTCAAACCGATCTCCTTCGCCCGACGTTTCAGCGAGCTTTTCAAGGACCGCGCGACCAGCAAGGCCAGCATCGGCGTCATCGTTCTGACCTCGGTGCAGAACTTCGGTTACTACGGAATCATGATCTGGATGCCGAGTTACCTGGCGAAAAAATTCGGTTTTTCTCTCACCGCTTCCGGCACCTGGACGGCTGTAACAGTCTTGGGCATGGCGTTTGGTATCTGGCTGTTCGGGCAACTGGCTGACCGTTTCGGTCGCTGGAAAATCTTCCTGCTCTACCAGGCGGGGGCTGCGGTGATGGTGCTGCTATACGCCAACCTGACGAGTCCGGTGGAGATGCTGTTCGCTGGCGCAATCATGGGGATCTTCGTCAACGGCATGATTGGCGGCTACGGCGCACTGATCTCTGATCTTTACCCGACGCAGGTGCGAGCCACTGCCCAGAATGTTTTGTTTAACGTGGGACGTGGGGTGGGCGGGTTCGGGCCGTTGGTGGTGGGCTCCATTGCTTATGGCGTTTCGTTCAGCGCGGCCATTACCTTGCTGTCGGTGATATACCTGCTGGCCATGGCCGCGACGGTGTTCCTGTTGCCACGCACCTCCACTGAGGTTGAGTCTGCTGCTGCGGTGGCCGGTTCGGTGAATATTGATTGAGGGAGACGCGGGTTACCAGCGCGTTCGTTCGTGCAGTATCAAAAATTAGACAGTGATTGAATCAAGGCGTAGATTGAATCCACCAGAGTTTGGAAACACGCCGTCATATCCCGCCCTGCACAGGCGGGAGCTTTTTCTATTGTTCAGGCTGTATCAAAAATTAGACAGAGAGGTGAGGTGATGAATGCCTGCTCCGATGTAAAACAAGAGGTCAACCCGCACATGAATGATTCGAACACGCGCTGCTGCCAGGTTTTTGCGGTTTCTCCCCCCGATGACACTCGCGCTGCGGTCCTGGTCAACGAATGGGTGAACGACGAATACAAACGCCTGGTACTGCAGGCCGACGGCGCAGCGTGCCATTCGCAACCGGGGCAATTCTTCAACCTGCTGTGCCCGGCCGAAGGTGAGCACAAGCCGTTTTTTCGCCGTCCCATGAGCACCTATAAAGCCGACCCTGTCAGCGGTCAGGTGGAGTTCTTGTACAAGGTCACCGGTAAGGGCACCTACGGCCTGGAAAGCCTGCTGGAAGGCCAGACTCTGGAAATACTCGGTCCTCTGGGCCAGGGCTTCACGTTGTCGGGGGACTGGCAACACATGGTCATCGTTGGCCGTGGCGTCGGCCTGGCGACCCTGGCACCTCTTGCCGAAGCGGCCCATGAGCGGGGCATCAAGCTCACTGCGGTGCTCAGCGCCCGTAATGCGAAGAACCTGTTGTCGGCGCAGCGTTTCGAATCCCTGGGCGCCGATGTCATCGCGTTGCTCGATGAGGACGGCAGTAGTTCACCGGAAAACCTGGAGCGGGTGCTACGTGAAGTCATCGCCCGTGAGGGTTCGAATGCACTGTTTACCTGCGGTTCGAAACGCATCACCCGGCTGCTCAAGCAGTTGTCTGCCGAACTGGGTTTGTTCGGCCAGGTTGCGCTTGAGCAACAGATGGTCTGCGGCCTGGGCATGTGCCAGTGCTGCGTCGAGGTCTTTGAAGTCGAGGGTGTGCGGGTGGGTAAACGGGTCTGCCTGGAAGGCCCGGTCTTTGATCTGGCGGAGGTGACGCAATGATTGATTTAAGCGTGAACGTCGGGCGGCTGCGCCTGAAAAATCCGGTGATGCCTGCATCGGGCACCTTCGCTGAAGAGTTGACCCACCTGCTGGATTTCAACCAGCTCGGTGCCCTGGTCACCAAGACTATCACCAGTGAAATGCGCACCGGCAACCCCATGCCACGGGTCTGTGAACTGCCCGACGGCATGATGAACGCCATCGGCATTCCCAGTAAGGGCGCGGATGCCTACATCGACAAATCGGTGCCGTTCTACCGGGATTTCGATTCGCCGCTGATCGTCAGCGTGTCGGCACCCACGGTACAAGGGTTCGCCGTACTGGCTGCCCGGTTGTCCGGGGTGCCGGGTATTTCCGGGATCGAAGCCAACATTTCCTGCCCGAACATCGAGGCCCATGGTCAGTCCTTCGGCATGGAGGCCCAGAGTACGGCGCAGGTGGTCAAGGCCATGCGCGCGGTTACCGATTTGCCGCTATGGGTCAAGCTCACGCCTAACAGCGGCCATGTCACCGATGTGGCCATCGCCGCGCAGGAGGAGGGGGCCGACGCCGTCGTGGTGGGCAATACGTTGCTGGGGCTGGCGATCGATATCGAACGTGGCCGCGCCCGCTTGGGGAATTTCATGGGCGGGATTTCCGGCTCGATGATCAAGCCGTTGATGGTACGGCTGACCTACCAATGCGCCCAGGTGCTGAAAATCCCGGTGATCGGCTGCGGTGGCATCAGCACTGCCGATGATGCGCTTGAATACCTCTTTGCCGGTGCCAGCGCTGTTCAGGTCGGCACCGCGACCTTCATTCATCCCAAGGCGATGCACCTGATCGTCGATGAACTGTCTGCCTTCTGTCGGCGCAAGGGCATTGCCCGGCTCAGTTCAATCATCGGCAGCCTCGACGACTCCCTGGCGGCACCCTTCGGAGTACAGTCATGAGCGGCATGAGCGGCATGAGCGGCATGAGCGGCTTGTGGACCCAGGAAGCGGAACGCATCTTTGCCGACATCGCCCGGCTGTCCAGCGACCCGGAAGTCGGCATCACCCGCGAAAGCTATGGCGAAGGCGAGAGCAAGGCCATCGACTACCTCAGCCACTACGCCCGTTCCTGTGGTTTGCAGGTGCACAGCGATGCGGCTGGTAACGTGATTTTCCAGCGTGAGTGCGACTCCGGCGAACCTGCGCTGTGGTGCGGCTCACACCTGGACTCTGTACCACAAGGGGGCAATTACGACGGTCTGGCGGGTGTGGTGTCGGGGCTGTTGTGTTTGCGCAGGCTGGACGAGGAACAGGTCCGCACGGCACGTCCCTTCCGGGTGCTGGGCCTGCGGGGCGAGGAAAGCGCGTGGTTCGGCAAATCCTATATTGGCTCCCGAGCGGTGATTGGCGGCTTGAAGGCTGCGGACCTGCAACTGGCCAACCGATTCAATAAAAAGAGCCTGGGTGATTGCATGCGCGCCGTCGGCGCCGATATCGAGGCCATCGAGCAGCAGGAATGGCTCATCGACCGGACGCAGTTTGCCGGCTACCTCGAAGTCCACATCGAGCAGGCCGAGTCGCTGGAGAATAAACAGCAGCCCGTCGGCGTAGTGCCGGGTATTCGCGGCAATCTGCGACACAACCACGTCTGCTGCCGGGGCGAAGACGGACACTCTGGCGCCGTATCCCGTGAAGACCGCCATGACTCGGTCTTCGCCTTCAGTGAATGGGTGGCCTGCATTGACCGGATGTGGGCCGACTGGGTCGCCCAGGGCCGTGATCTGGTGGCGACGGTGGGCACCTTGAATACCAACGCTGCCCACCATGCCGTTTCGCGTATTCCGGGGGAAGTGCATTTCAGCCTGGAACTGCGCAGCCTGCATCAGCAGACCCTTGATGACTTCTATGCCGCGATTCAGCTCGCCCGGCAGGAAATCGAACAGACCCGGGGCGTGCGGTTCGAGTTCGACACCCGCATCGATACCGCAGAGGCAGCGATGCATGAGCCTTGGGTCGAACATCTGGTGGACATCGCCCGTGACCATGACTGCCAGGGGTTGCTGATCCCCAGCGGCGCGGGCCATGACGCCGCCATCTTCGCGAATCAGGGCATCCCCTGCGCGATGCTGTTTATCCGTAACCAACACGGCTCCCACAACCCCCACGAGGCAATGCGCATCAGCGATTTCGTGATTGCCACCGATATCCTTTACCAGGCTGCACAGGAGTTGACGCTATGAACCGCGATAACTGGCTGATCAAAAACGCGACGGTGGTGAACGAGGGCCGTCGCTTCCTGAGTGACGTATTGATTGGCGATGGGAAAATCCAGCGCATCGCCAGCCCTATAAAAGCTGACGACGGGATCACCGTCATCGACGCCCAAGGGCTGTGGCTGTTGCCGGGGATGATCGATGATCAGGTGCATTTTCGTGAGCCGGGCCTGACCCACAAGGCTGACATTGCCAGTGAATCCCGAGCCTGCGCGGCAGGCGGTATCACCAGCTTCATGGAAATGCCCAACACCCGTCCGCCCGCACTGGACCAGGTGTCGCTGGAAGCCAAGTACGCGATTGCCGCACAGTCCTCGGCGGTCAATTACGCCTTTTACCTGGGCGCCAGCAACGACAACCTTGAAGCGATCAAGGCCATTGACCCTCTTTCAACACCAGGGGTGAAGGTGTTCATGGGCGCTTCCACCGGCAACATGTTGGTGGATGACCCTGAGGTACTGGACGGCATTTTTCGCGACACCCCGGTGATGATCATTACCCACTGCGAAGACAGCCCCATGATCGACGTCAACCTCAAGGAGGCCGAGGGTCGCTATGGCGAACAGATTCCGGCCTGGGAGCATCCGCTGATCCGCTCTCGGGAGGCCTGCATCAAATCCACCCACCTGGCTATCGGCCTGGCGCGCAAACACAACGCACGTCTGCATGTGCTGCATATCACCACGGCTGAAGAACTGGAGCTGTTCGAACCGGGCCCAATCAGCGGCAAGCGCATCACCGCAGAAACCTGCGTGCACTTTCTGCATTTCAACGATCAGGATTACAGGCGTCTCGGGCACTTGCTCAAGTGCAACCCGGCCGTGAAAACCGAACAGGATCGCAAGGCCATCGTGGCTGCCCTGGCTGACGGGCGCCTGGACGTATTGGCCACCGACCACGCCCCGCATTTGCTGGAGGAAAAACAGGCCGTGTACGGCAAGGCGCCGTCAGGCCTGCCGCTGGTGCAATTCGCTCTGCAAGCCGCGCTGCAACGGGTATTCGACGGTGAGTTGAGCCTTGAACGGTTGGTGGAAGCCGTCAGTCATGCGCCAGCCCAGCTGTTTGATGTGGCAGGGCGGGGCTTCATTCGTGAAGGTTACGCCGCCGACCTGGTGCTGGTAGACCCGCTCAAACCATACCGGGTCGAGCGCACCGAAGTCTTGTCCAAATGCGGCTGGTCACCGTTTGAGGGCGAAACCTTTTCGTCCAGCATCATCGCCACCTTTGTGAACGGGCAGCGGGTCTGGGACGGCTCGCATATCGACACCAGCGTGCGTGGCCAGCGGTTGAGGTTCGACAGATGAGCCTGGCCACCGTGATCAAATTATCAGGAGATACACCGATGTTTTCCGATGTCGTCGCAGAGTTTCAAGCAGCCTTGCCAGGTACCGAGTCCTTCAAACGAGTACGGGTGCAATGCGAAGCGCTCATCCGCAGCCAGCCCGAACAAGCCACCGTTTGTTTTGTCATCGGCGAGTTCTGCCGCGCCTATGTGCTGTTCTACGAGGATCAGGAAGTACGACCGGCATTTGCCCAGACCATCAAGGCGCAATTGCTCGGTTACATGCTGAACCTCGACGCGGCGCTGCAAAGCGACGATCCGGCCTCGCTGTTGCAGGCGCTGAATCAGGTGACCCAGGCCTATGCCGGGGACCGGGGGTTGATCTAGGTTCATTTTTACTCACTACCGTAGAGTATTTGGCCCTGAAGCAAGCATCCGCGGCAGATGCAAACCCTGTGGGAGCGAATTTATTCGCGAATGCGATATGTCAGGCACCGGTGATAGTGAATGTGCTGGCCTCTCGCGAATGAATTCGCTCCCGCAAGTCCCCCAGATAATCCCCACACACACTCACCGAATCCGAAACAGGTGGTCCAGGGAAAGCTTGCCAGCGCCGCGTCCGATCAGGATCAGCAGCAGGCCGGCCCAGGAAAGATGGGTTGGCCAGGCATCGGGGTACACGAAGATCTCGATGACCAGAGTCATGCCCAACAACGCTGCGGCGGAGACGCGGGTGAACAGCCCCAGCACCAGCAGCACCGGAAAGAAATGCTCGGAGTACGTGGCAATGTGCGCCGCGATATCCGACGGGATCAGCGGGATTTTGTACTCATCCCGAAACAGCTCGTAAGTACTGTCAGTGATGGTCAGAAAACCGCTGACCTTGGTGCGTCCGGACATCAGGAACAAGGCGGCAATCGACAGGCGAGCGATCAACGACAGCAATGAATCGCTGATCAGCAGGTGCAAGCGGTCGGTGATGCGGTTCCAGCCGGCACGCAGGCCGAATTGAGGGGCTGACACAGTGGTTTTTGTGGTGTCCATGATGTTCTCCAGCGGGTAGCGTGTGTTCAACGTGGCTCGACAACGGCACTGACGAATACGTCCGCCGTGACCAGCCGAGTGAGGAGGTCGCTGATATCCAGCGCCGGGTTCAGCTCCAGTGCCCGTTCGGCTGCCTGCTCCAACGGCAGACCGGCGACACAGGCATCGAGAAACAGACAGTCGGTAGCACTGACGGCCTGCCAGGTCACGCGTCCGGCGCTGCGGATGAGCAGGGCGCCTTCACCGATCCAGTCCAGGTTTTCAGGCATCTCAAGCTGCTCGCGGTTGATCCGCCACAGCGTGTAGGCCGGCTGATCGGCGAACCAGCGCCAGGTCGCGGCGGCGCGAGGCTTGAGCAACAGGCGACCCATGTCGTCGGGAGCAACCGTGCCCAGCGCTGCCAGATCAATGCTCGGTTCATCAAGGGCTACATGCACCTGGCTCCAGCACCGGTCCAGCCGAGCAACGTTACCCAGGTAGGGCATTTGCTGTGCGTGTTCGAAGGCATCCAGGAACGCCGGGAACGCTTCGCCGTAATTGAGCAGCCGCGCATCTCCGGGCGGTGACGCCGTGACGTGGATGGCCGCTGCGGCGCGGAACCATTCGCTGCCCACCAGACGCTCGATGGTCGGGAAGTTGGCAGACAGCGCGTCGATGCAGCCTTTCATCACGGTGTTGCGATAGACCGAAAACCCCGGTTGCTCGCTCAGTTGGGCCATGGCGGCAGACTCGACGCCATACAAAGCATCGACGAATGCGTCCTGAAAACCGGTCAGTGACAGTTTCATTGCGCAGCCTCCAACACCGTCTGGGCGGTCGTGCGTTCAGCCATCAGTACTTCGAACGGCGGAATATGGTCATCGCGTTCGATCAGCGTTGGCCGGGCGCCGATGCGGGCAATCAGCCGTTGATAGAGCGTCCACACCTCATCGGCCACCGGCGCGTCGTGGGAGTCGATCAACAAAGATGAGTTACCGGGGTCGATGCTATGGCCAGCGAGGTGAATTTCCATCACGGCGTGCCCAGGAAATGCATCCAGCCATGCGCCAGCGTCAAAGCCCATGTTGTGGGCGCTGATGTGCACATTGTTGACGTCCAGCAATAAGCCACAGCCGGTGACCTTGCTCAGTTCGGCGAGAAAGTCGATTTCGCTCCAGTCATGCCCGTCCAGGCGCAGGTAATGGGTCGGGTTTTCGATGGCGATGCGCCGACCCAGTGCGTCCTGGGTGCGCTGGATATTGCCCGCGATGCGTTGCAGGGCTTCATGAGTGCGGGGAAAGGGCAGCAAATCCGGGTGATACTGGCCGCGCCAGGCAGACCATGCCAGGTGTTCGGAGACCAGCGCAGGCTGCACTCGATCAGCCAGGGCCTTGAGCCGTTGCAGGTGAAGCGGGTCAGGCGGGCAGTCGGCAGCCAGGGACAGGGAAACCCCATGCAATGACAACGCATGCCGGCTGCCAATGGCTTCCAGCCAGGCCAGGCGTGGGCCACCGTCGACCATGTAGTTCTCGGGATGCACCTCGAACCACAGGCCGCTTGCTGCGCATTGCAGTGCTGCGTCGTAGTGGTCCGCTTTAAGGCCCAGACCTGCGCCCATCTGTTGAGTGTTCATGTGCTTTGTGCCTTTTGCTTGCAGTCGAGAGGTAGTTCGTCGCAGGGGCCGGATCGGTTACAGGCTAAGTAAAACAATTCAATTTTTCCTCTTGAGCGAATTCCGTCATTATTCGCCGCACGAAACGTTGCGCCTTGTTCGTAATAGACCTTCACTGCCTTTACGTGCGTATTTTCAAAATATTTCATTCCCGGTGTAACCAGAGCGAGCGATGGACCGAATTACCCATAACGAATCGTTACGCAGGCGGGAAACTGAGCTCCAGGCATTGTTTTTGGCCGGGCTGGATGGCAATCAGGCGTCCTATCGAAATTTTCTTTCGCAACTGAGCATTCATTTGCGGGGGTTTTTGAGAACCCGACTGCAGCGACAACCGGGCGAAATCGAGGATCTGCTGCAGGAAGTGCTGCTGGCGGTGCATAACGCACGTCAAAGCTACCGGGCCGACCAGCCCCTGACAGCCTGGGTATTTGCCATCGCTCGCTACAAGCTGACGGATTTTTTCCGTTCGCGGTCGCGCCATGACGGGCGCAATGACTCTCTGGATGACGCTGACGAGCTGTTTGCCGAGCCTCATCTTGAGCCCGCCCAGGCGAGCCGGGATCTGGAAAAACTGCTGGTTCAGTTGCCGGACCGCCAACGCTTGCCGATCGTGCACGTGAAACTTGAAGGACTGTCGGTCATGGAAACGGCCAAGATGACCGGGCTGTCGGAATCGGCCGTAAAGATTGGAGTGCATCGGGGGCTCAAGGCCCTGGCTGCACTGATTAGAGGTACACGATGAAAACTGATGATCTGGTTTCCCTGCTTGCCAACGGTGTCGAACCCGTTGATCGCCAGGCGTTGAGCAAGCGGTTTGGTGTCGCGGTGCTGATCGGTTTGCTAGGCGCAACCGCGTTGGTCCTGGCGACCTTCGGAGCCCGTCCGGATTTGCTCCAAGTGGCGGTGACGCCGATATTCTGGGCCAAGCTGGCCTTGCCGTTGTTGCTGATGCTGGGTGCGCTGTCGACGGTCACGCGTCTGGCCCGGCCCGGCATGCGCGCCGGGGTCAGGGGCGGGGCGCTGATCACCATCGCGGTCGCTGCGGTCTGGGCTGGCGCGCTGTACGTTTTGGCGGTTGCCGAGCCTGATACCCGGGTGGCCATCGTGCTGGGCAAGACCTGGCGCGTGTGTGCGATCAATATCACGGCGCTGTCGATTCCCGGTTTCATTGCCGTGTTCTGGGCATTGCGTGGGCTGGCTCCGACCCGGCTGCGCCTGACCGGCGCCTGCGGCGGTTTGCTGGCAAGCGCCATGGCGACCCTTGCGTACTGCCTGCATTGCCCTGAAATGGGGGTGCCATTCTGGGGCGCCTGGTACTTGTTGGGGATGCTGTTGCCGACCTTGATTGGCGCCTGGCTGGGGCCGCGCTGGCTGCGTTGGTAAATCCGCCTGTTCCGGGCACTTGACCGGCGTAATGCCAACCTTCAGCATGGAAGCCTTTAGTCCCGGCAGCGTTACTGCTCGCGGACTTGTTTACGCAAGCCGGCCCGAATAAGCGTTTGAACGCACTTTCGGGCAGAAAACTGGAATTTTAGGGGACGTCATGGGCCACGATATCAACTGGGCAACGCTGGGTTTCGATTACATCAAGACGGATTTGCGCTACCTGCAATACTGGCGCGACGGCGCCTGGCAGGAAGGCACCTTGACCGAAGACAACGTGTTGCACATCAGTGAAGGTTCACCGGCGCTGCATTACGGCCAGCAATGCTTCGAAGGCCTCAAGGCCTATCGCTGCAAGGACGGCTCTATCAACCTGTTCCGCCCAGAACAGAACGCCTTCCGCATGCAGCGCAGCTGCAGCCGCGTGATGATGCCCCACGTTCCGACCGAAGCCTTCATCGAGGCCTGCAAGCAGGTCGTACGCGCCAACGAACACTTCATCCCGCCTTATGGCAGCGGTGGCTCGCTGTACCTGCGTCCGTTCGTAATCGGTATCGGTGACAACGTTGGCGTACGTCCTGCGCCGGAATACATCTTCTCGATCTTCTGCGTACCGGTTGGTGCTTATTTCAAGACCGGCATGAAGCCAAGCAACTTCATGATCTCAAGCTATGACCGCGCTGCGCCTCAAGGTACCGGTGCCGCCAAGGTCGGTGGTAACTACGCTGCCAGTCTGATGCCGGGCATCGAAGCCAAGAAGCACCATTTCTCCGACTGTATCTACCTGGATCCGCAGAGCCATTCGAAGATCGAAGAAGTGGGCACTGCCAACTTCTTCGCCATCACCCACGACAACAAGTTCGTCACGCCGAAGTCGCCTTCGGTACTGCCGGGCATTACCCGTCTGTCGTTGATCGAACTGGCGCAATCGCGTCTGGGTCTGGAAGTTGTTGAAGGCGACGTGTTCATCGACCGCCTGAGCGATTTCAAGGAAGCGGGTGCTTGTGGCACGGCCGCCGTGATTTCGCCGATTGGCGGGATTCAGTACAACGGTGAGCTGCATGTATTCCACAGCGAAACCGAAGTCGGCCCCGTTACCCAGCGCCTGTACGACGAGCTGACTGGCGTGCAAGCGGGCGATGTCGAAGCGCCAGAGGGCTGGATCGTCAAGGTTTAAGCCATCTGATGTGAAAGAAGGCCTGTCCCATGACAGGCCTTTTTTTGTATCTGAATTTCCTCTCATCCAAAAATTGAAAAAATATTTTGCGAAATTCGCAGACAGGTCTAGTGTGTGTAAAACGTTTTAGTAAACCGATTTACCTGCTTTCTCCAACAATAAAAATAAGAGGCAAAAGCCATGCATCTGTCCCGCCGTCGTTTTGTGCAGTCCGCCGCTATTGGTGCTGCTGCGCTGTCCGTTTCACGATTCAGCCAGGCGGCCACCCCCGTCCTGCGGCTTTCCTCGACCATGACGTCCGATGAGAACTCCGCCCATTACCTTTTTTACAAGCGCTTCAGCGAAAACCTGCAACAGGCGGTGGGCGACCGCATCCGCGTGGACTTCTTCGCCAACGGCCAACTGGGCAAGGAGGCCGATGTGGTGCAGCAGGTGCGTCTGGGGTCCATTGACATGATGATCACCGGCAGTTCGATCTGGGCTACTGCCTTGCCCGAGCTGGCGCTGCTGGATCTGGGTTTCCTGTTCGACAGTTACGACCACGTCAGCCGCTCGGTGGAGGGCGGCGTCGGCGAGATCTACAACAAGTTGCTAGAGGCCCGTACCGGTTGTTCAATTGTTGGCTGGGGCTCGCACTTCAGCGCCCGCAGCGTCTACACCAAACCACCGATCAAGGACCTGGCCTCGGTACAGAACGTCAAATTGCGGGTACTGCCGACCCAGGCCTTCATTGAAACCTTCAAGCTGCTGGGCGCCATTCCGACTCCGATTGCCTTCAACGAGGTGTACACCGCCGTACAAACCGGTGTGGTGGAAGGCTTCGAGCATGACGCTGCCAGCGTGCTTGCCAACAAACTCGATGAGGTGGTGCGCAACAGTTGGCAGACCAACCACTTGTTCAGCCCGTGCATCGCGGTAATCGGCAAGCGCGGGCTGGCGAAGATCCCGGCTGACCTGCACACAGCCTTCGTCCAGGCCGCCCATGACGCGAGCATTTCCCAGCGCCAGGCCGCAGCGGTCAAGGGCGCCGAAGCACTCCAGGCGTTGGCCAAGGGCGGCATGACGTTCTACCCCATGGTAGACGCTGAGCGCGACAGTACCCGCAAACTGATGCGCGAAAAGCTGTGGGTGCCGTTCACCCAAAGCAATCCGTCGATGGCGCCGGTCCTGGCGGCCATCGATGCGGCTCGTGGTTGAGCCGCTGTGAACGATCAAGGGTTTTCACTCAATAAAAACAACAAGAGACGCCCGTCATGAATCCTTCCAGCAGCGTCCTCGCCGTTACGGACCCGGCCCTTGAGCCACGTGCTCAAATTGCAGGTCCAGCCGTTGCGAGCAAAGAGTGGGGTTTCGATACCCGGCCCGCCAGCGGCAGATTACTGGCCATGCTCTGCACCTTCATTGAGCGCCTGTGCGCGGTGGTCCTGGCCGTGGACGTCATTGTGGTGTTCGTTTCGGTGATCCTGCGTTACTTCGTGCACCACCCCGTGGACTGGGCGGAGGAGGTGGCCCGTGGCTTGATGGTCATGCTGGTGTTCCTGGGCGGCGCCACGGTGCTGGCGCGCAAGCAGCATGTGCATGTGGATTTCTTTCGGGCGCTGCTCCCGGCAGCCTGGCAGCAGGCTGCCCACCAAGTGGGTGGCTGGCTGGTGGCGGGCACGGCGGCCGGGTTGGCGTTTTCATCCTGGCTGTTGCTGGAGGATTCCACCAACGTAGCGACGCCCATGGGCTTGCCGCAATGGATCAACGTGGCACCGGTGTTTGTCGGCGCACTGTTGATGACAGTGGTCGGGGTTGCCAACGCCATCAACGGCGCCAGCCGCGTTACCTGGCTGACCCTGATCGGCTGCCTTGTGGTCGCCAGCGCCCTCTGGGGCTGGAACACCCATGTCGAAGCCTACGCCGTGCAGCCCTGGGGGTTGCTGTTGGGCGGGTTTGTTTGCGGCTTGCTGGTGGGCGTGCCCATCGCGTTTGTGCTGGCGCTGTGTGCGCTGCTGTACTTCATCGCCGATCCCTCTTTGCCCATGGTGATCTACTCCCAGCAGGTGATGGCAGGCATGGATCACTTCGTGTTGCTGGCGATTCCGTTCTTTGTGCTCGCCGGGCTGGTGATGGAGGTCAACGGCATGTCGTCGCGGTTGATTGAGTTGCTGGTGCGCATCTTTGGCCGGGTGCGGGGCTCTATGAACCTGATCGCGATCCTGGCCACGGCGTTTTTCTCCGGTGTTTCAGGCTCCAAGCTGGCTGATATCGCCGCCGTGGGCGGGATCGTGGTCCCGGCCGTTCGACGTACCCGCCAGGACCCCAACGAAACCGCAGCGGTGCTGGCCGCATCAGCGGTGATGGCCGAGACCATTCCGCCATGCATCAACATGATCATCATGGGCTTCGTGGCCAACATCTCGATCGGTGGTCTGTTCCTGGCCGGCATCGTGCCTGCGGTGTTTCTGGCCATGGGCCTGGCGACCATGGCCGTCATCTTCGGGCGCAAGGTCGACCCGAACGTGGCGTTCCCCAACCGCATGCCGTTGTTGCGCTTGCTGGGTGGGGCCCTGGTAGCCTTGATCATGGTCGCGATGATCGGCAAGGGTGTGACCTCCGGCGTGGCAACGTCCACGGAAGTGTCAGCCTTTGCCGTGGTGTATGCGTTGCTGGTGGGCGGGGTGACCTTTCGCGAGTTGACGCCCAAGGCCATCGCCAGGCTCTTCGTGCGCTCTGCCTCGATGGCGGCCGGCATTCTCTTTATCATTGCTGCCGCTTCCAGCGTGGCATTTGCCCTGACCATTCTGCAGATCCCGGCGATCATTTCCGACGCCATGCTGGCCCTGGCCCACAACTACGGACCGCTGGCGTTCCTCGGTGCGTCGGTGGTGATCATGGTGGTGTTTGGCGCGGTGCTCGAAGGGGCGCCGGCATTGATCATCTTCGGGCCTTTGCTGGTACCGATTGCGGTACAGGTGGGCATCAACCCGTTGCACTTCGGCACCGTCGCCGTGATCGCGATGGGCCTGGGATTGTTTTCCCCGCCGTTTGGTCTGGGGTTGTTCGCGACTTGCGCGATGACCGGCACGCGGGTGGAAGACGTCTCACGGCGCATGCTCAAGTACCTGCTGCTACTGGCGGTCATGCTGATTCTGATTGTTTTGGTGCCATCGATTTCTCTGTGGCTGCCACGCACCTTCAATATGGGTTAAGGCAAAGATGGCGACGATTCATGATGTGGCAGCCCTGGCGGGCGTGTCAGTAAGTTCGGTTTCCAACGTATTGAACCAGCGCACGGAGAAGCTCAGCGCCGAGACTTTCTCACGGGTCGAGGCGGCCATTCAGGAGTTGAACTACCGGCCAAACCGTATCGCCCGACAGCTCAAGACCGGGCATACCCCCATGCTCGGTTTGCTGGTGCCGTCCACGGCCAACCCGATGTATGGCCAGATTGCGCTGCAGATCGAAGCGACGGCCCAGACCCTGTTCGGCTATCGCCTGCTGTTGGGCAATACCCACCGGGATAAGCTGCAGGAAGCGCGGATGTTCGAAGATCTGCTGTCGTTCGGCGTGCGCTCGGTGATTGTGGTGTCGTCCATGGATGACGAGCGCCACCTCGATGAGGCCGTGGCCAGCGGCCTTGCGGTGGTCAGTTACGACCGCAGCACCATCGCGGGTGTCGATTCGCAGGTCGATCACGTCTCGCCCGACAACTACATGGCGGGTTACATCGCTGCTGATCACCTCATCGCCCACGGCCACCAGCGCCTGGCGTTCCTGGTGCCCAGCGGCAAGACCGTCAGCCGCGGCAACAAGATCAACGGCTTTCTCAAGCGCGCACAGGAGGCCGGCTTACAGGGCAGTGCGCAAGTCATCGAAGGTGTTGTCGCCGAAACCTTCGGTGACTCGGAACTGGCAGACCTGGGGTTTGCGATGGCGGGGCGGATCGCGGCCATGACGCCGATGCCAACGGGCGTCGTGACCGTCAACGACATGCTCGCCATCGGCCTGTTGTCCGGGCTGCACCAGGCGGGTTTGCGTGTCCCGGAGGATATTTCCGTGGTCGGCATGGACGGTCTGTCCATCGCGGCGTTCAGTAACCCAAGCCTGACGTCGGTGGCTATGCCCCTGACCGAGATGGCCGATGCGATGGTCAGGCGGGCAGTGGAGCGCTCGCGGCAAACCGACCTGCACCCCGCCAACCTGATCTTCCAACCCACGCTGGTCGCTCGCCATTCAGTGACCACGCCTGCGCGAGATAAAAACGCATGAATACGACGACTCATATCTTCCTCACGCACTCACCGCAGACTCTTGAAAACTACTACGGCCCCCGGGCTCTGACGCAGTTGAACGAACTTGGCCGCGTCAGGCTCAACGAAGGGCCGACGCTGCTGTCGGTAGATGAGTTGGTTCGGCGTGCGGCGGGCTGCCAGATCATTGTGGCCAGTCGCGAAGCTGCAGCACCTGCCGAGCTGTTCGAGCGCTTGCCGGACCTGGCGGCCATATGTCGGGTTGCGGTGGATATCCGCAATATCGATGTCGAGGCCGCTAGCCGCCACGGGGTGCTGGTCACACGGGCCACGCCGGGGTTCGACACTTCGGTCAGTGAGTGGGTGATTGGCGTCATGCTGGATTTGAGCCGGGGCATCAGCCGCGCGGCGGCCAGTTACTGGCAAGGGCAAGCCCCGCAGATCACCATGGGCCGCGAATTAAGGGGCTCGACCCTGGGCATCGTCGGCTATGGCTTCATTGGCCAGCGACTGGCAGCCATCGCCCGGTTGCTGGAAATGAAGGTGCTGGTCAGCGACCCGAATGTGTTGATCCGCGAGCCAGGTATCGAGCAAGTGCCGTTCGATCAGTTGCTCAAGATTTCCGATTACGTCGTGTGCCTGGCGCCCGCGCTGCCGCAGACCGCCAACCTGTTTGGCCGTGCGCAGTTTGCCGCCATGCGCCGCAACGCCTATTTCATCAATGCCTCACGGGGTGAGCTGGTGGATGAGCAGGCGTTGTTGCAGGCGCTGGATCAGGGGCACATCGCCGGTTGCGCCCTGGACGTGGGGCGCGCCCCGGACCAGATGCCGAGCCCGAACCTGGCCAGGCACCCCAAGGTAGTCGCCAACCCGCACATCGGCGGCCTGACACCCCAGGCCAGTGAGCATCAGGCGATGGACACCGTGCGCCAGGTGCAGGCATTGCTTGAGGGCACTGTCCCGCAGGGCGCGGTCAACCTGCACGAAGCATTCCGTGCGACCCATTTGTTCGGCCTTGCCGATAACCCGCTTCACTCATAACAAGAAAGAGGAGCTGACCCATGACTGACCACCCGCAACAAACACCGGCGCTGGCCTGCGATTGCCACGTCCACGTTTATGAACCACAGCGCTTCCCGCTGTCCGCCGCCGCCCCGCTGGCCACCTGGAGCGACTATCAGCAGGTGCAAGCGCGCCTTGGCCTGCAGCGGGCGGTGCTGGTGCAGCCGGTGGGTTATGGCTTTGATAACGCTTGCCTGCTGGACGCGTTGTCGCAGGCAGGCCCCGCTGCCAGAGGCATTGCGGTAATCAAGCCTGATATCAGCGAGCAGCATTTGAGCGAACTGCACGAGGCGGGCGTGCGGGGTGTGCGGTTCATGATGATCAAGGGCGCAGGCGGCGCGTTGCCCTGGGATGCGCTGGAACCTATCGCCGCCCGTATTGCCGAGTTCGGTTGGGTGATCAACCTGCAACTGGACGGGCGCGAACTGCCCGAATACGAATCGCGACTGCAGGCGTTGCCCGGCTCGTTGAGCATCGATCATATCGGCAAGTTTTTGGAGCCCGTGGACACCGGGCATGCGGGATTTCAGAGCCTGTTGCGCTTGCTGGATCGCGGCAAGACCTGGGTGAAGGTCTCAGCGCCCTATGAAACCTCGAAGCTTGGTGCGCCTCATTACGATGACGTCAGTGTGCTCGCCAAGGCCTTGGTCCAGGCCCATGCCGAACGTTGCCTGTGGGCCAGCAACTGGCCGCATCCCGGTCGCAACCCGCAGCCGGACGATGCCGCGATGCTGGACTTGCTGACTTACTGGGCCCCACAGGCGAGCGTCCGGCGGCAGATTCTGGTGGATAACCCGGTGACGCTCTACGGGTTCTGATGCGAGGCCAGGCACGTATTCACGCGCCTGGCCCGGAGTGAGTCACTGGTAATCAGTGCTCAGGGTCAGGCTTTCCCACTGATCGATTTCTGCCTGCAAGGACTTCAGCTTTTCCCACAAAATCAAAGGTGTTCACCGAATCTGCATTGCCTGTTTTGGCTGTACATTTGAGTGCCTGTCAGCAAGGTGATACACGCAAAAAAATACTAAAACGTCGCCAATGTCGTCCACCTCCTCATAAAACAGAAAACTGGCCACAGAACTCGCGTTTTGATTTCGATGCTGTAGTGTGTTGGTTTTGGTCTCGGTGCTGCGATGAGTCTTGAGGAGAACCGTGAAAACGCCGCAGAGCTCGACGCGCTGCTGGCCAATTGCGCCAATGAACCCATTCGTACCCCGGGCGCCATTCAGCCCCACGGTGTACTGCTGGCGCTGGACGAGGTGAGCTGGACGGTCCAGCAAGTCAGTATCAATACGCAGGCGTTGCTGGCCCGAACACCTGAGTCCTTGCTGGGGCAGTCAGTGGAAGCAGCGCTGGGCGAGGAGCAGGCCGCCATCATCCGACAGGTCGCCATGTCCCATGACCTGAACGAAGCAAACCCGCTGCCAATGGTCTGCAACGGCAGGGCAGTCGACGGGATTTTGCATCGTCATGACGGCGTGTTGATGCTGGAAATCGAAGACTCGGTTCAGATGCCCACCTCCCGGCTCCTGGGCCTTGAGCGCGGGCTCAGCCGGACCCTGAGACGCTTGCAGGCGGCCAGTTCGTTGCAAATGCTCTATGACATCAGCGTCAACGAAATCCAAGCCCTTACCGGTTACGACCGGGTGCTGATCTACCGGTTTGAAGCCCAGGACCATGGTCAGGTCATTGCCGAAGCCTCGAGTGCGGCGATGGACTCGTATAACGGCCTGTTCTTCCCGGCGTCGGATATTCCGGCACAGGCACGTGAGCTATACCGCATCAATTGGTTGCGCATCATCCCCGATGCCACTTATGTGCCGGTGCCATTGCTGCCCCCTGTGCGCCCGGACACCGGGCAACCGCTGGACATGAGCTTTTCGGTATTGCGCAGTGTGTCGCCGATTCACTGTCAGTACATGCAGAACATGGGTGTGCTGTCGTCGATGAGTATTTCACTGCTCAAGGATGACCGACTGTGGGGGTTGATCAGTTGCGGTAACCGTCAACCGTTGCGAGTGCCACATGAGTTGCGCATGGCCTGCCAGACCATCGGCCAGGTGCTTTCGATGCAGATCAACGCCCTTGAAGAACAGGAAATAGCCCGCCAACGGCAGGACAAGGAAGCGTTGCTGGGGGCCCTCGCGCAAAAGATGCAGCAGGCAAGGGTTGATGTGCTGGAAGCGCTGATTGCCGATCCTGATCAGCTCATGTTGCTCACCGAGGCCACAGGAGTCGCCGTTCTGGTGGAGGATCGTCTGCACCTGTTCGGCAAATGCCCGAATGAAGCTCAGGTGCGTGAGCTCCAACAATGGGTTCGCGAACAGGACTGCGGTGTGGTCGAGTCTTCCAGCCTGAGTACCCGCTTCCCGGCGGCCCGCGAGTATCAGGCTGTGGCGAGCGGACTGCTGGCGTTCACCTTGCCCAAACCGGTAGACAACGCGGTGCTGTGGTTTCGGGTTGAAGTCAGGGAAACGGTCAACTGGAGCGGCAACCCGGTCAAGACGGTCGGCAACCAGCGGCTGCAACCCCGTTCTTCCTTTGACGTCTGGAAACAAGAGGTGGACGGCAAGGCTCGGCCCTGGGCGGCAGGGGAACTGTTCGCAGCCACTGATTTGCGTCGTTCGGCACTGGAATCCGACCTCGGGCTGCAAGTCATCCGGGAGCGTGAGGCGGTGCGTGCGCGCGATGACTTGGTGGCGGTGGTCTCCCATGATCTGCGCAGCCCCATGACAATCATCGTCATGCAATGCGGCATGATGCAACGGCTGATCAGCGCCGAAACCAGTCCGGGATCAAAGCGCATCACCGCGGCCATCGACACGATGCAACGGGCGACCACGCGCATGACCAACCTGCTGGACGATCTGCTCGATACCTCGAAAATCGAAGCGGGTCGTTATTCCATTTCGCCCAAACTGCTTGAAGTCAGCCAGATATTCGAAGAGGCCTACAGCTTGTTGGCGCCCTTGGCTTTGAGCAAATTCATCCGGATCACATTCACCGCCGAACCGGACCTGAAAATCATGGCCGATCCGGAAAGGCTGTTTCAGGTGCTGTCCAATCTGGTCGGCAACGCCATCAAATTCACCCCCGTGGGTGGCAAAATCGAGACGATCGCCAGAACCGCCGGGGACTTCGTACTGTTCTTGGTGACTGACAACGGAGGCGGTATTTCCCCTGAGCAGTTGCCCCATGTGTTCGAACGTTACTGGCGAATTCGCGAGGGCAATCCCGGCGGAACCGGACTGGGCTTGTACATTTCCATGGGGATCATCAAGGCTCATGGTGGCGAGTTATGGGCCAGGAGCGAGCCGGGGCAGGGCAGTGAGTTCAGCTTCACCGTGCCCCTTGCAGGTCACTCGACACCGGGGTAACCGCAGTGTTGGTTGATGTACCCGATTCAGCGTCTTGCATGGGCGTTTCCCGCAAGTTCGCTACTACGCGCTTCCAGCCATCGTCGCAACGCAGTCCCTCAGGTTTGCTTTCGATGCTTTCTATGACCGCCTGCAGTTGCAGGCGGTTTTGTTCAAGGCGCAGCTGAAAGGCTTCGATTTCTGCCACCTTGCGTTTCAGGCTGGCCACCAACGTCTGATGGTCGAGTTGTTGCGAGGTGGCGCCGGGCAGCAGGGCACGGATTTCGTCCAGGGCAAACCCTGCCTGCTGTGCTTTCTGGATGATTTCCAGCAGTTGCAGTGACTGCGCGGGGAACTCCCGGTAGCCGTTGGCCCCGCGTCTGGCACCAGGGATCAGCCCCTGGGTTTCGTAAAAACGGATTCGAGAAGCGCTCAGTTGGCTGAGTCTGGCCAGTTCGCCGATCTTCATCGGTGCTCTCCGGGGGTGTTGACATTAAAGTGAACTTTAAACTTAGGGTAAGGACCTCACAACCGAGGATTACCCGATGTCGCCCTTTGAACCCCTGCAACTGCCCAACGGTGTGCGCATCCCCAACCGCATCGCCAAGGCCGCCATGGAAGAAAACATGGCGGATGCCGAACAAGGGCCGTCGCCGCAACTGATGCGTCTTTACCAGGCCTGGGCCGAAGGGGGCACGGGGCTGATTCTGTCGGGCAACGTCATGATCGACCGCCGCGCCATGACCGGGCCAGGCGGCGTGGCGCTGGAGGATGAGCGGCAACTGGATAAGTTCCGGCAATGGGCCCGGATCGGCAGGGCCAAAGGCGCGCAGTTCTGGTTGCAGATCAATCACCCGGGGCGCCAGATCTTCGCCAACCTGGGACAGACAGCGCTGGCGCCCTCGGCCATTGCCCTGGACATGGGCAAGGCCTCCCGTTACTTCGCGGTGCCCAAGGCCATGGATGAGCAGGACATTGCTGAGGTTATTCAGCGCTTTGCCCGGACGGCGGAACTGGCCGAGCAGGCCGGGTTCACGGGGGTGGAGATTCACGCCGCCCATGGTTATCTGCTTAGCCAGTTTCTGTCGCCCCTGAGCAATCAGCGCACGGATCGCTGGGGCGGCTCGCTGACCAATCGCGCAAGGTTGTTGATCGAGGTCGTCCAGGCGGTTCGTCGTCGGGTGGACGCATCGTTCTGTGTGGCGGTCAAACTCAACTCAGCGGATTTCCAGCGCGGCGGCTTCAGTGCCGAAGATGCCCGGGAGGTGGTGCAACTGCTCAACGGCCATGAAGTCGATCTCGTGGAACTATCGGGTGGCAGCTATGAAGCCCCGGCGATGCAAGGCCAGACCCGGGATGGGCGCACGCTGGCCCGTGAGGCGTACTTCCTGTCGTTTGCGCAGCAAATCGCAGAGGTCGCACGCATGCCGCTGATGGTGACCGGTGGCATCCGCCGCCGCGCCGTCGTTGAGCAAGTACTGGCCAGCGGCATCCAGATGTGTGGTATCGCCACGGCGCTGGCCCTGGACCCTGGCTTGCCCAATGCCTGGAAGCAGGGCGATGAAACCCGGGTCCTAACGAAAGCCCTGACCTGGAAAAGCAAGACGCTCGCCAACCTGGCTTCCATGGCCGTGGTCAAGTTCCAGCTGCGGCGCCTGGGCAAGGGCAAGCCAACCCGGCCAGATGTTTCTCCCTTGCGGGCACTGGTGGTTGACCAGTTGATCAAGGCGCGCCGCACCCGGCAGTATCGGCGGGTGATGGGCAGCTAAAACACAATGTGCTCGCGGGTTCTTAGTGACGAAAAACAGGGTCTGAAGGCACTATGCGGTGCACTCCATGTTTTTCAGGCACAGGCACCGCTGTGAACATCGATACCCGAATCAAGTTTCGCCATCTGGTGTGTTTTCTGGAAGTGGCGCGCCAGGGCAGCCTGGCACGTGCCTCGGACAAGCTTGCGATCAGTCAGCCGGCGCTGTCCAAGACACTCAAGGAGCTGGAAACGCTGCTGGAAACCTCCTTGTTTGTGCGCAGCAAAAGCGGTGCGGCGCTGACAGAGGCGGGGGTGGCTTTCCTGCGTTATGCCGGGCCCAGCGTCCAGTCCTTGCGCGAAGGGGTCAACACCCTGCGCGCTGGCGGTCATGAGCCGGCGACGGTGCGCCTTGGAGTGTTGTCGACTGTGGAAAGCCTGCTGGTGCCGGAAGTCATATGCCGTTTACATGCGCAACATCCCTCGCTGGTGGTCAGCGTTGTCACCGGCCCTAGCGCCTACCTGCTGTCGCAACTGCGGTTGGGCGAGCTGGATCTGGTGGTCGGGCGCATGACCGACAGCCCACAAATTCAGGGCCTGATATTCGAGCACCTGTACAGCGAATCCATGACCCTGGTAGTACGCCGAGACCACCCGCTGGTCACTGGAGTGCTGGGGCGTGAGCGTCTGGGGGAGTATCCGTTGGTCTTGCCGCTGGCGGGTACCACGATTCGCAAGCTCGTCGACAGCCTGTTCGTGCAATACGGCATCAGTCCGCCGCCCCAACGTCTGGAAACCTTGTCCCTCACCCTTAGCCGACGTTATGTGCAGTGCAGCGATGCCGTCTGGATCGCACCCTTCGATGCCGTGCGCGAAGACCTCACCAATGGTGAACTGGCCGAACTGGAGCTGGGCATGCGTGAGCCGGGCGGCTCGGTGGGGGTGTCCAGTAATCCTGCGTTGCCGCTGTCGATGGCCGCGCAATGGAGTGTCGAGGTGTTGCGGGAGGTCGGGCAGGGTTATCGGGAGGGGCGCTATCCATAACCATTTGGTTATGGATGCCTCGGCATTTTTCAATGTTCCATCAGGCCGGATGTAACGACACTGCAGCCTCTACTGCCCTACAAGAGAGACTGCCATGCCTGATGCGCAGCAAAGCCGTTTCGTCATCCGTGATCGAAATTGGCACCCGAAAGCCCTGACGCCCGATTACAAGACCTCGATCCTGCGCTCCCCGCGCCAGGCGCTGGTGAGTATTCCCCAGTCTGTTTCCGAAAGCAGTGGCCCGGATTTTTCGCACCTTAAGTTCGGGCGTCACGATCACGATTTGTTGCTGAATTTCAACAGCGGTGGCCTGCCCATCGGCGAGCGAATCATCCTTGCCGGTCGGGTCTGTGATCAGTATGGCAAGCCGGTACCCCATACCCTGGTGGAAATCTGGCAGGCGAACGCCGGAGGCCGCTACCGCCATAAACGCGACAGCTACCTGGCGCCCCTTGACCCGAATTTCGGTGGTGTGGGTCGTGCCCTTACCGACCGCGATGGCAATTACAGTTTTCGCACCATCAAACCCGGTCCGTATCCGTGGCGCAACGGCCCCAACGATTGGCGTCCGGCCCATATCCATGTCTCGGTCAGCGGTCCGTCGATTGCCACGCGGCTGATTACTCAGCTGTACTTCGAGGGCGATCCGTTGATCCCGCTGTGCCCGATCGTCAAAGCCATCAGCAATGCCGAGGCGGTCCAGAGTCTCATTGCCCGACTCGACATGGGCATGGCCAACCCCATGGACTGCCTGGCCTATCGCTTTGACATTGTCCTGCGCGGCCAGCGTAAGACTCACTTCGAAAACTGCTGAGGAGCGCCGAGCATGCCTGTTCAACTTCTGCCCGAAACCCCATCGCAAACGTCGGGGCCTTACGTGCACATCGGCCTGGCGCTGGAAGTGGCTGGCAACCCGCCACGGGAGCTGGAGATCTGGAACCGGATGGCCAGGCCCGAAGCGCCCGGCGAGCATATTCTGCTGCTGGGGCATGTCTACGATGGCAACGGCCACTTGATTCGCGACTCGTTCCTTGAACTCTGGCAAGCCGATCATGAGGGTGTCTACGACAGCATTTTTGACCCGGACAAAGCCTTCAACAGCTTCGGGCGCACGGCAACCGCCGACGATGGTGAATGGCTGATGCACACCATCAAACCCGGCCGGGTCAACAATGCGGCCGGCGTGCCAATGGCGGCCCACGTGAATGTCTCGCTGTTCGCCAGGGGCATCAATATCCATCTGCAGACCCGTCTGTATTTCGACGACGAAGCCCAGGCCAATGCCCTGGACCCGGTGCTGAACCTGATCGAGCAACCACCACGCAGACAAACCCTGATCGCCCGGCGCTGCACGGTGGACGGCAAGCTGGCCTATCGTTTCGACATCCGGGTGCAAGGCGAAGAGGAGACGGTGTTCTTGGATTTTTGACACCCGGCACGAATCGATTCTGGATGGGAGACGTGATGTGAACAGAGCGAACAATCAGCTTTTCGATGCCTATTTCACGCAGGACACGATGCGCGAGATTTTCTCCGATCAGGGGCGAGTTCAGGGCATGCTGGATTTCGAGGCCGCACTGGCCCGGGCGCAGGCCAGTATTGGCCTGATCCCCAAGGAGGTGCTGGCTGATATCGAGGCGGCTTGCCGTGCCGGGTTGTTCGACTTCGATGAGCTGGCCGTGGCCATTGGCGATGCCGGCAACTCGGCAATCCCCTTGGTCAAGGCGCTGAACCGCAAGGTGGCCGCCCGCAACGAAGTGGCCGAGCGTTATCTGCACCTGGGTGCTACCAGCCAGGATGTGATGGACACCGGTCTGGTGTTGCAACTGCGCGCTGCTGTCCAGTTGCTGGAGCGCGATCTCAAGCAATTGGCCGACTCGCTTTCCACACAGGCTCAGCGCTACGCAGGCACGCCACTGGCGGGCAGAACCTGGTTGCAGCAGGCGACACCGGTCACCCTGGGGATGAAGATTGCGGGGTGGCTGGGGGCGGTGACCCGTCATCGTCAGCGCCTGAACGAGATCAAGCCCCGGTTGCTGTGCCTGCAGTTTGGCGGTGCCTCCGGCAGCCTGGCGGCGTTGGGCGATCAGGCATTGCCGGTGGCTGAAGCCTTGGCGCGTGAGCTCAAACTCCACCTGCCGGAACAGCCCTGGCACACCCAGCGCGACCGGCTGGTGGAGTTCGCTAGCCTGCTGGGTATGATCGCGGGCAGCCTGGGCAAGGTCGGGCGAGACATCAGTTTGTTGATGCAGACCGAGGTGGGTGAGGTGTTCGAACCGTCGGTGCCAGGCAAGGGTGGCTCCTCGACCATGCCCCACAAACGCAACCCGGTGGGTGCAGCAGTGATGATCAGCGCCGCGACCCGGGCGCCCGGGCTGGTGGCGACGATGCTGGCCGCCATGCCCCAGGAGCATGAACGCAGCCTCGGCCTGTGGCATGCCGAGTGGGACACGCTGCCGGACCTGTGCTGCCTGGTTTCAGGGTCTCTGCAACAGGCGCGTCAGGTGGTGCCGGGGCTGGAGGTCAATGCCGAACGCATGCTGCACAACCTTGAACTGACCCAGGGGCTGGTGCTGGCCGAAGCCGTGAGCATCGCCCTGGCGCTACGCATTGGTCGTGACGCCGCTCACCACCTGATCGAGCAATGTTGCCGCCGTGCGGTTGCCCAGGGCGAACATTTGCGAGTCGTGCTCGGGGCTGAGCCTGAGGTGACGAAGCAGCTTTCCGATAGCGCGCTGAACAGCCTGCTGGACCCAAGCCATTACCTGGGGCAGTCCCAGCGCTGGGTCAAACGTGCGATTGCCGAACATCATGCCTTTAGGCCAGGACACTGAAATGGATGAAAAACAACGTTACGACGCAGGTATGAGCGTGCGCCGGGAAGTGCTGGGCGATGCCCACGTGGACCGCAGCCTGGAGAAGCTCACGCCTTTCAACAACGAGTTTCAGGAGATGATCACCCGCCATGCCTGGGGCGACATCTGGACGCGCCCGGGTTTGCCACGCCATACCCGCAGCCTGATCACCATCGCCATGCTCATTGGCATGAATCGGGAGGGCGAATTGCGCCTGCATCTGCGCGCGGCTCGCAACAACGGCGTGACCCGTGAAGAGATCAAGGAAGTACTGATGCAAAGTGCGATTTATTGCGGCATTCCAGCGGCCAATGCGTCGTTCCACCTGGCCGAAGCGGTTTGGGAGGAGGTCGGGGTGGAGTCTTTGTAGCGCTTTGTGCTGCCTGGGCGGGCGGTGAACGTTGAAGGAATGGGCGGGCCAGAAAATCAGACTTTCCCCCAGTCTTTGTTGGAGAAGTCTGCATGGGTTCTATATTCTCTGGCGTTATTACTGTTGTCCGGCTGACAGGGTTATGGTTTCTACGCGCCCTCCGGACAAGGATTCTGCCCCGGCCAAGGAAATCCGATGAGCACCGTGAGTACGCCGTTGTCCGGCGTCAACAAGCCACTCAAGGGCATTGCGTTCATCGTAATGGCCACGTTTCTGTTTTCCAGCCATGACACGTTGTCCAAATACCTTTCCGGCATCTACCCGATCATCATGGTGGTCTGGGTGCGTTATGTAGTGCACACGCTGCTGATGGCCTGCATCTTCATGCCGTCAGCGGGTCTGCGCGTGCTGCGCACCAAGCGTCCGGGTTTACAGGCCCTGCGTGCGGCCTGCCTGCTGGGCACCAGCCTCTTGTTCACCAGCGGCCTGATGTTCATTCCCCTGGCCGAGGCCACGGCGGTAAACTTCCTTGCGCCGTTGCTGGTGACTGCATTGTCAGTGCCGTTGCTCAAGGAGCGTGTCACCCGCGGCCAATGGATTGCGGTGCTGGTGGGTTTCAGCGGGGTATTGATCATCGTCCATCCGGGGGGCGAACTGTTCACGCCCGCCGTGCTGCTGCCGCTGGGCTCGGCGATGTGCTTTGCCTGTTATCAACTGCTGACCCGGCTGGTGGCGACCCATGACAGTCCGACCACCAGCAACTTCTTTGCCGGGCTGTTCAACAGCCTCCTGATGAGCGCTTTGGTGCCGTTCTTCTGGCAGACCCCGGAACTCAAGCATCTGCCATTGATGCTGGCGCTGGGCACCTGCGGGATGGTCGCGCACCTGCTGTTAACTCAGGCGTTTCGCTTCGCTGCGCCGGCAATGCTGGCGCCGTTCAGCTATTGCCAGATCGTGTTTGCCGGATTGCTGGGTTATCTGATTTTCGATCATTCGCCGTCGCTCCTGGCCCAGTTGGGCATCACCGTGATCTGCCTGAGCGGGCTGGCCGCCGCCTGGCAGCAGCGGCGCAAGGGATGATACCCCCCCACAGTTCAGAGCATTTCAGCGAAATCAACTCAACAAAATCCCTCGCGCCATGCCGGTGGCTGCAATAACCATCAGTATCATCAGCGCCGCTTCGATATGGCTGATTCGGGAAAAGCGCCCGGCGCGACTGGTGTCGACGGGCATGTTGTTCTTGAATGCAATGCGCCATTTGATCAGTGCAATCATGGGCACCAGTTCAAGGAGCAGAATCAGAACGAAGGCGAGCATTTTCAAGTGGAACAACGGCTGGTGCAGGTAGTACTGCGAGCCTTTTTCCAGTCCCCCGAATGCACGGTAGGCGCCGGTCGCCAGCAGCACGCCAGCAGAAATCCCCCAGATGTTGTCGACCACGAATACGTCGCGAAACGAGCGTAGATCATCGGTGCGCAGGCGCCGCAGCGCCCGTCCTCTGGCCAGCACGGCTGCCAGCGCAAATCCGAACGCTACCAGATGAACCGCAGCAAACAACCATTTAGCGAGCATGTTCGAGTCTCCGATCGGTTCGAGTTTTTCACGAGCGATGACTGAGTTTTAGCTCATGGGAGCGATATTTGCGCGCTAGTTGGCAGTGAGGGGCGATGTTTTATAGGGGCAGGCACGAATCGTCACCACCCGAACAGGGAAGTTTTCAGTGCCTTCAATGAAGATTGTTGAGCGTTGCAGGAGCGCAGACAGTGCCCTGGCCCCTGCAAATCAATGGCGGGATTAATCTTTGGCCTGGATCCCGTTCTTGCGCATGCTCAGGTTTTTCTCGTTGCGGTATTGCATTGCAACTTCCGGCGGTGCGCCGCGGGTCTTGCCGGTTTCCATCCATACTCGCATACGGCTGGCATCGGCGAAGTGGGTGTACTTGCCGAATGCATCAAGAATCACCACCGATACCGGGCGATTGGCCATGGTCGTCAACAATACCAGGCAATGACCTGCCTGATTGGTGAAGCCGGTCTTGGTCAACTTGATGTCCCAGGTGGAGTTGCGAATCAGATGGTCGGTATTGCTGAAACCCAGGGTGTAAGTCGGTTTACGGAAGGTGACCGTCTTTTCCGGTGTAGTGCTCAACTCGCTGAGCATTGGATAATGACGTGCCGCCAACAGCAACTTGCTCAGGTCACGAGCGGTTGAAACGTTGTAAACCGACAGGCCGGTCGGCTCGACATAGACCGTGTGACTCATGCCCAGCGATTTTGCCTTGGCGTTCATGGCCTGAATGAACTTGGCGTAACCGCCCGGATAGCTGTGGGCCAGGCTGGCGGCGGCACGGTTTTCCGAGGACATCAAGGCAATCAGCAACATCTGCTTGCGGTCAAGTTCGCTGCCGAGCTTGACCCGGGAAAAAACGCCTTTCATTTCCTTGGTCTGGGAAATATCGACCTTGATCATTTCGTCCATCGGCAACTTGGCGTCCAGGGTCACCATGGCGGTCATGAGTTTGGTCACCGACGCAATAGGCAGGACCAGATCAGGGTTATTACCGTACAGAACTTTGCCGGTTTGCAGGTCAGTGACCAACGCGCTGCCGGAAGCGAGGTGAAGTTGGGAAGGGTCGCGGTTAAGTACCTGGGATTCATTCGCCAGGGCGGTGTTGGAGAATGCGGCGCCTGTACATACAAATAATAGGCTTAATAGTGAAAGGCGAATTTTCAAGAAAATGACTCACAAAAATGGAATATGGGGTATCGCACTGGAATATAAGTAAACCGTTGCATTTTATGAGCAGGCAACTCGCCATGTCGATGGGGGAAAGAGGGTGTTTTAGCAATAAAAACGGGAGAATGAGGCGGTTTCATGATTTGAACACCAACAACGGTCCGATTCGGCCGCTACCATCGATATTCATGGTGTCTGGCGGCTGCACCGATTAGCATTCCACGCCATCGAGTTCACTGCTTCCGTAGACTTAAGGAGTCGCGCAATGCCCAAGGGTTTTATCAGCAAGGATTACGCCGCACTGGTGACGTTTGCGGTGGTGGTTGCAGTACTTTTGCTGGGCGCCGGTTTTCTTTCACGGCCAACTGACTGGGCAGGCTGGGTCCAGGCGACAGCGCTGATCGTCGGCCTGATGGTTGCCATCGCCGTGCCTGCGATCCAGAAAAAACAGGACGCTGTTACTCAACACAAGCAGATGCGTGAGCGGGAAATGGGTTACGCCCGCCGCATGCAGTATTTCTGTGGCGAGCTGAACGAGCTGCTGGCAAAGATCAATGCCAACCTGATCCATTTGCGTGCCACCGACCGGCATCGCCTGCAGCACACGCTTCAGGACCTGCTGCACAGGCTGTTTGAGTCCCACAAGCATGACCTGAACGACGACCGCGTGATTATTGCCCACGAGTTGCGGCAATTGGCCAATGAGCTGATTGACGAGCTGGAGAGTGGCCGCGCGGATCGGGTGTTGTTGATGAACCTGGAGAAGCGCCTGCAAAAGCTGGCGCACCGTTGCCAGGTCAATGCCACCATCGCCGAGCGGTTGTAAGGCTGCACGAACGAAAAAAGCGATGGACCACAAACTGTGGGAGATCCTTCGTCGTCCAGACGCCGCGCTGTCGCGCAGCAAACGGAGCCCTTGTAGGAGCGGACTCGTCCGCGAAGACGTCGGCACAGGCGATATCTTCCGCGCCTGAGACATCGCTTTCGCGGACGAGACTGCGCGTCCCGGTCGCTCCTACAGTAGATTTTCGTTGCTTGAAATCATCAGTTAAATCAACGAATTAAATCTTGTTTGATAAGAGCGCGCTTTCTCAACCCAGCCGCCCTTGCCGATGCAGTTGCTCACCGATGCGCTGGATCTCCGCCTCGCCCTGCCTGAGTGCTGCCTTGCTGGTGTGCACGGAATAGTGGCCGAGCACCAGGTCATGGGGATGCTTCACGGCTGAGCCCAGCACGAACACCGTGTCGCCATGAGCGACGAACTCTATCGCTGCCTCGGACTCCTCAAAAATCCCCAGTTCTCCCGAGTCCAGGTGTGTGCCGTCCTCCGTAGCCAGCCCACCGGTGTCCAGGGCAACCCAGCACAGGGTATGGCCGGCAGGCGGAACGTATCGCCAATGCTCGCCATCTTTGAGGTGCACGGCCAGGTAGTTCATGGGCGCCGGGGCTTCGATCACGCTCTGCGCCGCACCATAGTGACCAAGCAGGACACGGGCAGGGCCTTCGCGAGGCACCTGCGACGGTGTCAGGTACTGGCTTTGGGACGGGGCGTTTTCTAGCGCGGCGGGCAGTGCCACCCAGAGCTGAAAGCCGTGCACCCGTGTCACGTCCGGAGCAGGAACATTGGTGTGCCATACCCCGTTACCGGCCTGCATCCATTCAACGCTGCCAGCCACCAGTTGACCCTTGCCACCTGTGGTGTCTTCGTAAAGGGTCTCGCCTTCTATCAGGTAGGTCAGCGTTGCAATCCCTGAGTGGGGGTGCAGGCCAAAGCCTTTCTGGCCGGCTTTTGGCCGCAGGCTGAACAGGTCGAGGAATACAAACGGCTTGATGAGTTCGCCCAGATCGCCGGGGCTGACCAGACGAGTAATCGGCCCGTGGGTAGTGCCATGGGTACGGAAACGCAGGGCGCGAGCTGTTTTTACGGGGGCACTGATCATGGTGTGGCCTTCAATGTCTGGGGCTGTTGGCTGGCCTTCATTATTGCAATGGTTCGATTGCTTGATTAGCTGTCAGAATGGGATTGCACTCGTCCATAAAAGCAAGGAATCCGCCTCATGTTCGATTTGAACGACATCGCCATGTTCGTGCAGGTGGTGCGTTGCGGCAGCTTTGCCGAAGCGGCCCGGCGCCTGGGGTTGCCGGCCAATACGGTTAGCCGGCGCATCCAGCAGTTGGAGGCGCAGTTGGGGACGCGGCTGATGCAGCGTTCCACTCGCAAACTGACATTGACCAGCGCTGGCGAAGGCTTCCACCAGCGTTGTGCCGGGGCGGTTGACGGTTTGCTTGAGGCGGGCCAGGAGCTGGTCATGGGGCATCAGGAACCGAGTGGCCTGATCCGGGTGGCGGCAATGGCTGATTTCTTCGAGTTCCTGCCGATGGAGTGGATTGCCGAGTTCCTGGGCGCATATCCGCTGGTGCGCCTGGAGTTCGTGCTCAGTGACGCCCGGGCCGATTTGATTGCCGAACAGATCGACGTTGCCTTTCGCGCAGGCGCCTTGAGCGATTCTGGCTATGTCGCCAGCCAGTTACTGGGCCCGCGCAGGGACGGTCTGGTGGCAAGCCCTGCCTACATAGCGGCTCATGGCATGCCTGGCTCTTTGGATGCGTTGGCGCAACATGACTGCGTGACCTCGGCTCACCCCAGCGGGCGCAGCACTTGGCGGCTGACCGGGCCTGACGGTATCGAGGAAGAAGTCCAGGTGAGTGGCCGATTCAGTGGCAACACCGCCCAGGCATTGCGCAAGGCGACTCTGGCAGGTCTCGGTATTGCGTTGTTGCCACCCGCCGTGGCCCGGGTCGATGTTCAGTCCGGGCTGCTCGTGCCAGTGTTGCCTTCTTATCAGCGCGCGAGCCAGGGCATGAGCATCGTCTACCCGAGTCGCAAGCATTTGCCGGGCGCGGTGTCGGCGTTCATTGAACTGATGATGGTAAAGATGAATGAAAGTGGGCTGTTTGCATGACAACCCTCACATCTTCAAGCCGGCGGTTCAGTATTTATCATGCGCATAAAAAAGCCCGCATCAAAAATGCGGGCAAGGGGCTGTGCGGAGCAACGCACGATTCAAGGAAACCAGAGTTCGTCATCAACCGTTCAAAGTATGCAGGCCCAGTTTCTCGGACAAGGCCTGGGCGGCAGGCAGCGAGGAGAGCGGTCCGCTCACAGGTTCACCGTTTTGCATCAGATACCAACAGGCCAGTAACCCGCGTGCTCTTAGCTGGGCGGGAACTGCGCTTCCAATCACCGACATGATCTGGACGTTGTTCATTACTGCCTCCACCAATCTATGGCGCTACTTTACGGCGCCATCGGAACGAGCAGAAATCATCGCTCTCGATAGTGGACATCGACAGTAAGAGTGCGGTTAAGGCGTCAACACGGTTGACTCTTTGAACAGAGAAGTAGCCACGCAGGGAAGTCAGTTCACGACCTGATCGAGCATGGCCACCACTTCATGGTCCGACAGCACACCTTTTTCAACCAGGTTCTGTGCCAGCAGCGACAGAAACTTTGCGGTGCGGTGGCCTTCCAGGCTTTTTAACTCGGTCAACGCACTGTAGACCTTGTTTGAAGTGCAAAGACCCTGGGCTCGATGGGGATGCTGTGTCGGCATGGCGGCGTCCTTTTTCTTATGGTGACTGGCGTGCGATTCGAGCAGCAGAAAATACGATACGGATGTTACGCAGACACGAACAATGATGACGAATTCAATCGGCTTCGCTGTTCTGTGTGCGACGTCGACCATGGCCTGACAGTCTCAGGTATGGCACGCGAATAAAAAACCGGAAAAAAACAACCCCGCCTTGCGGGCGGGGTTGGAAGCAACTGGTCAGTAGCGACGGTAGTAACCACCACCGTAATAGCCGTGTGGAGGGCCGTAGTAAACCGGCTGATAGTAATGTGGATGGTAGTAGACCGGCGGAGCCACCACGTAGGTCGGCTGGTAATAAACCGGAGGCGGAGGTGCCTGAACATAAACCGGAGCCGGTGCATAAACAGGCTGCGGTTGAACATAGACGGTTCTGGGCTGGCTGGAAACGATAGCTGATCCCACCACCGCACCAACAACTGCACCCACCACTGCTGGGCCACCCCAGCCACCGCCATGAGCGGAAGCCTGGCCTGCAAGGGCGAGGGCACCTAAAAACAAGGCAACCTTGGGGATTTGACGAATCATGACTGTTCCTCGGCTTTCAACCCCGTTGTCGCGAGCCTGCGTTACTCTCAAGCACTGCCACGGGATACATTCTAAGACAGCGGTTTCGAGGAAATCTGCGAAGCCGTTGAGTAAATTTTGTGTAAGGTACGGGGCGACTTTTATCTCGTCCTGTTCCTGCTAATGTCGGACGGCTGATATTACGCCTTCCGGGCACGTTTTTTCTAATACCGTTGAGTAGAAAATATGCCGATAACACCAAATAAAGAGACGCAGCTGTGCATGTCCCTCGCTGCGCGGCCGGGTAACTTCGGTGTTCGCTTTCATAATCATCTGTACGAGCAGCTTGGGCTGAACTTTTTTTACAAGCCCTTTACCACCACTGACTTACCCGCTGCCGTTGGCGGCATTCGTGCCCTGGGTATTCGCGGGTGCGCGGTTTCAATGCCGTTCAAAGAGGCGTGTATCGAACTGATTGATGAAATGGACGCCTCAGCCGCCGCCATTCAATCGATCAATACCATCGTCAACACCGATGGGCATCTGAAGGCGTACAACACCGATTACATTGCCGTCGAACAATTGCTTGAAAGCCACCAGGTTGCGAAAACCGCTTTCGCCTTGCGCGGCAGCGGCGGCATGGCCAAGGCGGTGGCATTTGCCATGCGTGACGCCGGTTTTACCCAAGGGTTGATCGTTGCGCGCAATGAAGTGGCCGGTCGGGCGCTGGCCAGTGCCTGTGGCTTTGAGTGGCAGGCACAACTGGGTGATGCCCGGCCGCCGTTGCTGGTCAACGTCACGCCATTGGGCATGATCGGCGCCCAGGCCGATGCGCTGTCTTTTGATGAAGTTGCGATTGAAGCGGCGCAAACGGTGTTCGATGTCATCGCCAGCCCGGCTCGAACCCCGTTGATCCTGGCAGCCGAGCGTCATGGCAAACGTCTGATTACGGGTGATGAGGTCGCAGCCATTCAGGCGCTTGAACAGTTCGTGTTGTACACCGGCGTAAGGCCCACTGCCGAGCAGTTCCGCCTGGCGGCGGAGTATGCTCGGGGTTGATGTTTTTCGGCTAATCGTTGGTGCGGGGTCTGTGGGTTTGGCAGGTGGTTGCTATTCGAGCCGCGCCAATCGTTCTTCAAGGGCGGCAATGCGTGCCTCCAGCTCGTCGATTCGTTCTGCCGACACCGAACTGCCGCCAGAGCGCTCCGGGCTGTTCTGACGCGTGGCGAGAATGGCTTCCAGGTCTGCCGGATCACCCAGGGCGTGCATGTAGCGATCTTCCCGTTGTCCTGACTGGCGCGGCAGCAGCATCGCCAGGCCTCGGGCAATAAGGCGTTCAAGCTGATGGACGATCTGATCGGTGTCTTCGAAGTCGTGCATGCGGTTGCTGCGGGTCAACAGTTCATTGACGGTTTGCGGACCACGCAACAGCAGCAGACCGGTCAGAATCACTTGTGCGGGCACCAGCTCCAGCGTCTTGTCGACGCGGTGTTCCCAGCGGTCGGCACGGCTGCCCATGACCAGGCGCGTCAAACCACGGCCTTCCAGGACGCGCAGGCTTTGGCCCACGGCGCCTTGTGCGAGATTCATCACAGGGTCACGGCTGGTTTTCTGATTGCAGGCGATGACCAGGGCGTTAAGGGTCAATGGATAGGTTTCAGGGCTGGTGGCCTGTTTTTCGATCAGGCAACCGAGGATCCGGACTTCCGTGCTGGTGAGGTGCAGCTGTTCGGCAGCCTCGGACGCTGTCGTTGAAGACGGCTCGGTGGACATGGCGCTTTCCCTAAGCGTTGGAGGGCTGTCAGCGTAGAGGCTTGATGGTGTAAAAGACAAGCCGCTTCATGTGTCGCCATGCCTATAATCGCGCCTTCTTCAAAACAGGATCTGCCATGACTATTTCCCTGTATGCCGCTTCCATCCCGGTTTTCAAACAAATGCTCACCGCCTTGAGCGATGTGCTGGCCAAGGCTGAAGCCCACGCAACTGAAAAAAACATTCAGCCTGAGGCGCTTTTGCAGGCGCGTCTGTTCCCGGACATGCTGCCGTTCACTCGTCAGGTACAGATCGCCGTCGACTTCGCCAAAGGTGCCTCGGCACGCTTGGCCGGTCTGGAAATCCCGAAATACGACGACACCGAAACCACCTTCGCCGAGCTGCAAGCTTTGCTCGCCAAGGCCCTGGCCTTTATTGGCAGCATCAAGCCAGAACAGGTAGACGGTAACGAAGAGCTGCAAATCGTCCTGCGCCCAGGCACACCTAAAGAAAAAACCCTCAGTGGCCAGACTTATCTGCTGGGCTACAGCCTGCCGCAGTTCTTCTTCCACGTGACCACCGCTTACGATCTGCTTCGCCACAATGGCGTCGAGATTGGCAAGCGTGATTTCATGGGCACCTACTGATTGCGATCGGTGCTTCGCTGATGTAATCAAGCTGCTGTCTGAGTTCGTTCAGGCAGCGGTTTTTTAAACGCCTTGCCACTCATCCTAAGCGGGCTGCTGCCGCTTTCTGCTACTATCACTGTCCCTCTAAAGCTATTCCCCCACAGATCTTTCCGTATGGACTGATCTGTTTTGTCGTTCTGGAGTTTTTGATGTTCCTGCCCATTTTTCTGTTGTCGGCTGCTGGCTTCACGGTGCTGACCACGGAGTTCGTGATTGTCGGCCTGCTGCCGGCCATTGCCCGCGACCTTGATGTTTCGGTGTCCCAGGCGGGGCTTTTGGTGACGCTGTTCGCCTTTACGGTGGCCGCGTTCGGGCCATTTCTGACGGCCTATTTTTCCCGTTTCGAGCGCAAGCGGCTGTTCATCATCGTGCTGATCATGTTCGGCCTGTCCAATGCGGTGGCGGCCATGGCGTCCAACATCTGGATCATGGGCGTCGCCCGGTTGATTCCTGCCCTCGGCTTGCCAGTGTTCTGGGCGCTGACCAGTGAGACCGCCGTAGACATCGTGGGGCCTGCCCTTGCGGGGCGCGCCATTGAAAAGATCAGCTTCGGCATCGTTTGCGCCACCGTGTTTGGCATCCCTGTGGGAACCTTGATTTCCGACGCTTTCGGCTGGCGGACGGCGTTCGTAGTGCTCTCGGTGGTGGCCTTCGCCAAGGCCTTGCTGCTGTGGCTCTATTTGCCCGTGACGCCGTTACACCGCGAGCAGGTGTCATTGCTGCGCCAGTTCAGGATCCTGCGTAACCCACTGATGATCGGGCATGTGTTGCTGTCGGTGCTGGTGTTCAGCGGCATGTTCACGGCCTACACCTATCTGGCGGACATGCTTGAGCGCCTGGCCGGTTTCGACGGTGCGCTGGTAGGCTGGTGCCTCATGGGCTTTGGTGCCGTCGGCCTGATCGGCAATTCGTTGGGCGGTCGCATGGTGGACCGTCACCCGCTGATTGCCAGCCTGGTGTTTTGCTCGGTGATGGTCATCGGCATGGTCGCCGTGGTGCCCAGCATCCATACGCCGGTGGCGCTGGTCCTGGCGTTGGCGGTATGGGGGATCACCCAGGCTGCGTTGTTCCTCGTCAGCCATGTCCGCCTGATGAAAACGGCGCCCCACGCACCCGCGTTTGCGGCTTCGCTGAACATTGCAGGCGGCAATCTGGGTATTGGTATTGGTGCGATTGTCGGCGGCCGTGTCATTGACCATCTTGGGCTGGGCAATCTTGGCTTTGTGGCCGCGGCAATCATCGTGGTGGCGATCCTGCTGGCGCTGCTGCTGATGACGTCGGCACGGCAAACCGTCCCTGCTTAACCCTTGTCGGTAAAAAGCTTGCGCCGTGCGCCTTCGGTGATGGCCACGATGCCAGGGTGCTTGACCTTGCGCTCCACGGAAATGGCGTAGAACGACTCGGTGACCGCATCGGTCTGGCCGATGAGTTCTACGCCGTACTGCGCCTTCACCTCGTCAGCAATCACGCTGGGGGCGATGAAGATTCCGCTGCCTGACTTGCCGAATGCCTTCATCAACGCGCTGTCGTCGAATTCGCCGACAATGCGAAGCTGCACTTTCTGCTCGGCGAACCAGCGCATCAACCGGCTACGAACGACGGTTTCCTGCCCGGGAATCAGTAGCGGGGCGCCCTGCATGCCGTGGGGGAAATTCTGGCCATACCGCTCGGCCAGCTCGCGGGTGGCGAAAAAGCTGATGCCGCATTCCCCCAGCTTCTGGCTAAAACCCTTGATGTCGAGGTGAGTGGGCATGGGGCTGTCGGAAATCACCAGGTCCAGCCGCTGGATCGCCAGGTCCGCCAACAGACGCTCCAGTTTGTCTTCCCGACAGGTGATTCGGATGGGGTCGTCCAGCTCCATCGTGGGCGCGATCAGCCGATAGACGATGGACTTGGGAACAACGTCCGCAACCCCCACACGAAACAGGGTCTGCTGTTCGCCCGGCTGGGTGCGCAGCACAGCTTCCAGTTCGCCCCCCAACTGAAACATCTGCTCGGCGTAGGGCAGGGCGAGGCGACCGGCTTCGGTCAGTTCCAGTTGTCTGCCGACGCGCTTGAACAATTGGACGCCGAAGGTTTGCTCCAGCAGGCTTATCTGCCCGCTGATGGTCTGGGGCGTAAGGTTCAGTTGCTCGCAGGCGCGCACGATGCTGCCGGTTTTGGCGACGACCCAAAAATAATGCAGCTGCCGGTAGTTGAGCATGGGGTTTGCCGATTCGTAAAAATCGAAGTATAGCTCCAATAAATACGAATTTTCCTGAAGTGTTCGCCTCCCTAGAATGCTCCGTTATCACGGGCGGTCGCACACTGCCCGCTTTCTCATGGCTGACGCAGGGCAACCGAATGGAATATCTAGTAGAACTGGCACTCAGCCCCACCGCATGGATAGCCTTGGCGACACTGGTGGTCATGGAGATCGTGCTGGGTATCGACAACCTTATCTTTATCTCGATCCTGACCAATAAGCTGCCGAAACATCAGCAAGCCAAGGCCCGCCGCCTTGGTATCAGCATGGCGTTGATTCTGCGGCTGGGCCTGCTCAGTACGGTCGCCTGGATCGTGCAACTGACTGAACCTGTGATCGAGCTGTTCGGCCAGATGTTCTCCTGGAAAGACATGATCCTGATTGCCGGTGGCCTGTTCCTGGTCTGGAAGGCGACCACGGAAATTCACCACAACGTGGAGGCCAAGGTCGAGGCGGAGCAGGTCATCGCCACGACCGTGGTCATGAGCACGGCTGCGGCGATCGGTCAGATCCTGCTGTTGGACCTGGTGTTCTCTATTGACAGTATTGTCACTGCTGTCGGCATGACCCAGCACTTGCCGATCATGATTATTGCCGTGGTTGTTGCGGTCATTGTGATGCTGGTGGCTGCGGAGCCGTTGGCGAAGTTCATCAACGATAACCCCACCGTCGTGATGCTGGCGTTGGGTTTCCTGATCATGATCGGTATGACTCTGATCGCCGAAGGCTTTGGCGTTCACGTACCCAAGGGCTATGTGTATGCCGCAATGACGTTCTCGGCAGTGATTGAAGGCTTGAACATGCTGTCACGCAGGGCCAGGAAAAAGCAGCTCGCTGCCCAGGGCTGATTGCACCGCGCAATACAAAACGACCGACTGGAGCGATCCATGATCGGTCGTTTTCATGTCCGGGGGATCAGTGGGTGATGGCAGGGGGGCGCTTGATGTGTTCCCGCTTTGGGAGCTCGTTGGGGGCAAAGTGTGGCGGCGGGGCTTGACGATAATGGCGGCGGGAAATCCGCATTACCCCCCAGAGCATCGCAATAGCGACGGCCAGCCACCCAGCGATCAGCATCACGATTATCATTCCCAGGCTCATACGTCCTCCGGTTTCGCTGTCTCTGTGATCGACAGTCTAGTAGCTGCGATGTTTCTGTTCGTTGACCGCGGACCTCTCCTCAGGACCGATTTGATCTATGCAAGTGCGTTCACTGCAGGTTGAGGCTATACCCGCGCCTTGAGCCGTCCTATGATCAGCGTCCAAGTCGGGCCGACGGTTGCCCGGCGCCTGTTTAAGCGAGTGCAGATTGTGGTGCTAACCCCCTGGATTCATAGCCTTCGGTCCAAGCGGACGGGGCTGGTTGCTGCGTTGCTTTTGAGCCTGACAGCCTGTGCGGGTTCCGTAGCCCCTGAAATCCAGCGCCTGCCGGATCGGGTCGAGCTGACGGCCGTGCCCTTCTTCCACGGTAATGTCTATGAGAGCGGCCCCGGTGCGCTGGCCAGCATGTTGACCCAGCAACATGTGCAGATCACGCCGGGCTTGCTCGCCAAACCTCTGAAACTGCCGGGTGCCCAAGTGGCAATTGAACAGAACATGGTGAGCCTGGCCCGCGAATATGGTTTCGTGGTCTATCCCCTGGACAGCGAACTGCCCGCGCTGCTGGCTCAAGTGTCGGCAGGTTACCCGGTGATGGTGAGGTTTTCGGAAGGGTCCGCTTTCTGGAAAGAACCCCGCTACGGCGTGCTGGTCGGGTACAACCGTGTCAAGCAGACGGTATTGCTGCAGGCCGGTATGGACCGCCGTCTGCTGATGAGCTTCAGTAGCTTCACCTCCGCCTGGAAGAATGCCGGGGGCTGGGCGGTGTTGATTCAGTCACCGCGCCAGATCCCTGCCCAGGTCGACGCCCAGCGCTGGCTGAAAGCAGCCAATGATCTGGCCCAGGCCGGGCAGGAACAGGCTGCGGGTGAAGCGGTCAAGGCGCTCAAGGCGCGCTGAGGTTGTGTAGGTCCGTACACAAAACTGTGGGAGAGAATTCATTCGCGAAGCGGACTGTCAGCCACAGCAGATGTTGAATGTGCTGGCCTCTCGCGAATAAATTCGCTCCCACAGGTTGCCGCTAGACATAGAATTGCCTACAGATTTCATGTCTCGATTAACCGTCACTGCATGAATCAGAACCCCAACCGGTCTCGCAGGCTGTAATACCACGCCCCCATCGCGGTGAACGGCGTCCTGAACAACTGACCGCCGGGGAAGGGGTAGTGGGGCAGGTCGGCGAATGCGTCAAAACGCTCTGCTTGCCCGCGCAATGCTTCGGCCAGCACTTTGCCCGCCAGGTGGGTGTAAGTGACGCCATGGCCGCTGCAGCCCTGGGAGTAGTAAATGTTGTCGCCCAGACGTCCGACCTGAGGAAGTCTCGATAACGTCAGCAGGAAGTTGCCTGTCCAGGCGTAGTCGATCTTCACGTTCTTGAGTTGCGGGAACGCCTTGATCATCTTCGGGCGAATGATCGCTTCGATGTTCGCCGGATCGCGAGCGCCATACACCACGCCGCCGCCGAAAATCAGGCGCTTGTCGGACGAAAGACGGTAGTAATCCAGTAGGTAGTTACAGTCTTCGACACAATAGTCTTGTGGCAGCAATGTGCTGGCCACTTCATCGCTCAAGGGTTCGGTGGTGATCACCTGGGTGCCGCAGGGCATGGATTTGGCAGCCAGTTCCGGCACCAGATTGCCCAGGTAGGCGTTGCCCGCTACGATAATGAACTTGGCCCGCACCTTGCCTTGTGCGGTATGCACCACCGGGTTGGCCCCGCGCTCGATGCGTATCGCCGCCGATTGCTCATGAATGACGCCACCCAAAGACTCCACCGCCGCCGCTTCACCCAGGGCGAGGTTCAAGGGGTGAATGTGTCCGCCGCTCATGTCGAGCATGCCGCCGATGTACTGGTCACAGGCCACCACTTCGCGAATGCGGCGCTTGTCCATCAACTCCAGCTGTGTGTGCCCATAACGCTCCCAGAGCTTCTGCTGGGCTTCCAGGTGGCCCATCTGTTTAGGTGTCAGGGCTGCAAACACGCCACCGTCCTTCAGGTCGCACTGGATCTGATACTTCGCCACCCGCTCACGAATGATCGCGCCACCCTCGAACGCCATCTGCCCCAGCAACTGTGCCTGCTTCGCGGCCACCGTGCGTTCGATGACATCAATGTCACGGCTGTAGCTGTTGACGATCTGCCCACCGTTACGGCCCGAGGCACCAAAGCCGACCCTGGCTGCTTCCAGGACCGTGACCTTGAACCCATGCTCCAGCAAAAACAGCGCGCTGGACAAACCGGTGTAGCCCGCGCCAATAACGCAAACATCGGTTTGCACTTCACCTTGAAGCGGCAAACGCTCCGGCGTCGGGTTCGCTGAAGCCGCGTAATAAGACTGTGGGTAGGGAGTGTTCGTCATCCTGAAACCTCTGTTTTATATTTTTTACGATGACCAGATCCTACCTTAGAAGAAATTCCGCTGCCAGCTACCCGTAAAATCGAGGCGAAAAGCTGACTCGAAAAAAAATACGCATATTCATGAGGTTAGCGCGAAAAAAGGTGTTGACACACATCCTGGATTCCGTAGAATGCGCCCCACAGCAGGCACGTAGCTCAGTTGGTTAGAGCACCACCTTGACATGGTGGGGGTCGTTGGTTCGAGTCCAATCGCGCCTACCAAACAAAATCCGCTCTGCTGGGCGGTCTATAAAGGGTCAACCGAAAGGTTGGCCCTTTTTTGCGTGTGCGATTTGCAAAGCGTTCGGCGCATCCAGGGCAAGCTGGTTCTCGCAGATCCGTTCAAGCATATCGGGGAGATGGAATAGGGCGAGGGCATGGTATTCGCTCCAGAGGGCTTACAGGAGCGCAGCAGCAGGCGGGAACCAAGAGGTCGGCGATCAGCCTTCGGGCCATGCAACGATTGCGTGACCCAAAGGGAGTTACACGCGTTTAGATCCGGATGATCTGCGTGATGTGCGCTTTACCTTTAAGAGGTGCAAAGATTTCCACGATCGATTTCCAGCTTGCTGGCGAGCCAGGCTGCGATGCTTTCGCTTGGAAACGATAGTTTGTGCCGGCGACGACCTGAGTCGAAACCGTCTCAGGGGTATATTGCACACCCACGAAGCCTTCCAGGGCTTCTTTGAATACCGCTTGGTCCTTTGGTGTCAGTTCGTGGGAAGGAGTCCATCCGCCAACAATGTTTTCTTGAGCCGACATACTATAAATCTCCATATTTAAGTTCCTACTCGTCTGGCTTTTCGGAGTTCGCCCCGTCTATTGAATGGTTTCCGGAATCCATTTCCTGAGAGCGCTCCCGGGCAACGACTTTTGGTCGCAAACCAGAGTATTGGGAAAGCACCCTTGCTTGACACTTTGGTCGGGCAAGGTCGGCCATAAACTCGAGCGTATGCTCGAGTGTTCGGCTATAGAGGATTGGGTGGTGGTCACCAGCTTCAGATCCTCGTCCCTGATAGAAACAATCACCAATGAATGATGGTTGCCAGACGTCCGCGTCCTTTCTATGGCGGCTCTGCGTATGAGGCGTGCCGCTTGATGGCACTAAGCTATCAAATGCGAAGGGTATGTATGTAAGTGTTTAGCTCTACCGGGTGTAAGACATTCATGACTGGTAAATCGCTACTCAGCGCATGACTCCACAGTTTTGAGCCCGGAGGGTGTTGAAATATGCAGCTATCGTCGGCCAACTCAGCGAGTACAAGGGTGGCTGCATAGCTTGTACGAACTCAGCGAAGCAGGAGGCCCAAACAAACTGAACGGAGCCCCTTGCTCAGGCTCAGACAATTATCTGTCCGCTGCTCTGGTGCCTGGAGATTGTCTGATGCTTAAAGCTACCGATGCGGGTGTCCTCAACATTGCCTTTGATGAAGCAGGGCCTCCAGGCGGATGGCCGGTGATCCTGCTGCATGGGTTTCCATACGATATTCATAGCTACGAAGAAGTGATCCCGATTCTTGTAGGCAAGGGGGCCAGGGTCATCACGCCGTATCTGAGAGGTTTTGGGCCGACGCGCTTTCTGGATGAAAGAACGCCGCGCTCGGGCCAGCAAGCGGCAATCGCTCATGACCTTTTAGCCTTAATGAACGCACTCAACGTTGAGGCTGCCTATCTTGTGGGCTACGACTGGGGTGGTCGGGGGGCCTGCATTGTTGCTGCTTTATGGCCTGAGCGCGTCCTGGGGCTGGTGAGCGTGAGCTCCTATGCCATTCAGGACATTGCGGCGGCCATGAGACCTGCCAGGCCAGAAGCTGAATTTCCGCTTTGGTATCAGTATTACTTCCTTACCGAGCGTGGCCGTCAGGCGCTGATCCAGGATCGACGTGCGCTGTGCCGCCTGCTGTGGATGCAATGGTCGCCTACGTGGGCTTTCTCTGAAGAAGACTTCGAACGATCAGCTGTTGCATTCGATAATCCGGATTTTGTTGATGTAGTGATCCACTCATACCGTCATCGTTTCGGACTCGCCCAGGGAGACCCCGCGTATGCGCCCACAGAAGCCGCTTTAGCCAGGCAACCCCCGATAAACGTACCGGTATTTACGCTCGATGGAGGAGACGATGGTGTAGATGTCGTGAGTACCAGGGCGCATGCCAGGCATTTCACCGGCCTTTACCAGTACCGGTTGATCGAGGGTGCCGGGCACAATCTGGCGCAGGAGAAACCTTATGAGTTTGCCGACGTTGTAGTTGCGCTTAGAGAGCTTGTGAATGACGTTCGCAGGTCCTGACGATATTTCTGCACCGACGCCTTCGCGAGCAAGCTCGCTCCCACAGATTTTGTGTGTAGCCGAGACTCTGTTCTGAATACCGCCCCCCTGTAGGAGCCAACTTGTTGGCGAATGCGGTGCTTCAGTCACCTACGATATTTTGGGCTGAGGCCTTCGCGAGCAAGGTGGATCGCCACCCCGGTCGCTCCAACAGGTTTGGTGCTCGCCGCAATCTTGCCCATATGCTCAAAATTCCCCAGGCGACTTCACAGGCAGTCGTTGGTTTTTTGTCCTTGCCATGGCATCCCACTCTGCCAGGCGCGCGGTCTTTGTTTGAGGGGAATACAAGCAGAGCTCGGCACCGGCTTGATCCTTCATGGATGGCGGTGACTTCGTGCCCTGAATGAACACGGCAACGACTTCGTCTGGCTCGGGGAAGTGGGTGGAAGGCTTGAGGACGGAAGGGTTTACCAGACTGCTTTTGGCCTTGCAGGCCTTTATCGCTGCATCCTTGATTTGAGTTGCCTCAAGGGGTGCAGCCAGCGCGGTTGTGTTTGCCAGACAGCTTGCCATCAGGGCCAACCATAGCGTTCTCAATTTTAAACTCCTTGGGTAGTTGATTGATCGTTCCCACGCTTCGCGTGGTCATGCATCACTTGACGCGCTGCGTCCGCCTTTGAAGCCGGCGCAGGCTATGCGCCGTGATGGCGCTGCCCGGCCTTGGTGATCAACTCGTCCCTGTACTCCGTGAGCGCTCTGGTATAAGGCGCCAGGCCATTGCCATCCGCTGTCTTCAACGCAGCATCAAGCATTGTCGCGAGGGCCAGTTCCACGTTGCCTATGTCATGCAAGGCGAGGGCGGTGAATGCCAACAGCGCAGCATTGACGGGCCTTTCCTTGTTTGCGTCTTGTAACCTGTCAAGCGACTCCTGAGCTCGCCCCATGTTCCTGAGAGTGCTGCTGTAACCCACCAGAAATTCGAAGCGTTGTTCTTCCGGTACTCCGAGGTGCCAGGCAATCTCGTAGTGAGTCAGGGCATCACTTTCGTCGCCTATACGATCACAGGCATAAGCGGCTGCAATTTGAGCCCGCACGTCTTCCGGGTTCTGCTTTACCAACGCCCCTGCGCATACGTGTGCAGCCTGGAAGTCTTTGGCGTGACTAAAAGCCAAAATGGCTGCAAGTTTGGCGTCCATTTAATGCTTGTTCCTTGGGTTTGCTATTTGGATTCGTGCATACAAATAGCATAATGTGCCGCTTCAATAGAACTCCTTGATCCTGACAGTGAGTCCAAATGATCAATACCCATACCTCCCCGGTTGTTATTCGTGGTGCGGTGCCCCGGGATGCCCTGTGTATTGGGGTAATTGGTATGCAGGTGTTCCTCGACACTTATGCTACCGAAGGTATTCGCGAGTCCATTGCCCGTGAGGTGTTGGAGTCATTTTCACCCGATGTCATATCTAAATTACTCATTCAGCCTGATATCGCGCTCTTCGTTGCGCAGATGAATGGTCACCTTATTGGTTTTGCGCAGATCGCCATGCAAGCCAGCCATGAATTGATCTGCACCCCGAATGTTGCCGAGCTACAGCGTCTTTATGTACAGGAGCGGTTCACGGGCAAAGGGATCGGTTACAGGCTGCTTCAGGAGGCGGAAAAGCATGCTCAGCTTGGCGGCGCCTCTATGCTTTGGGCTACGGTCTGGGCCGGGAATGAGCGTGCGCTTGATTTTTATCCTCGGCAAGCCTATGAACATCTGGGTTCGCCTTCCTATGTTTTTCAGAATGAAACCCATAAAAATCTACTGTTCGGCAAAAAGCTGTGATTGGAGCGATGACGTTCAATTTGCCTTACAGAGATGCTCTAAGCACCTGAACTGCGCAGCGTTGCTTTTCTGACTCGTCGACGGTGAGGGGCCTTTCACAGTATTCCCGGCTTAAAAACATAATGGCATCGTTACCATCCGGGCCATCGGCATAGCCCGGGTGATGTGCAATCTCCGCCAGCAATGCCTGTGAGACCGGCGCAACATGAAAGTGCACATTGAACCCGGGAGAGAACCCCAGTTTGTAGAACACGACTTTGTAGGGTGAATACACCTTTACCAGTAAGCGCTCACAGCTTTTCATTATCAGGCCCAGGGATGACAGGGCCTCGTCACTCAAGTCACTGATTTCCGACGCGGATTCTTCAGATGTAATGATCAGATACCCGTCGTAACGTGCGTCACGCCGATGGCTGACCACCCAATGGGCATTGCTGAAAACCCTTAGCTCGTCCATAACACGCCCATTCAATAAACCTCTGTCCTGTACCGAATCGATCTGTTTGCGAGATGCTTGTGGCGGCGGGTATTTTCGAAGCGTCTGTGTAATCGTCATGAGAAATCTGGCCCGGTATTTTAAGCGGGTGCCATTCAAGAACTCACAAACCGAGCAGAAAAATGAACCGTCGCAAGAAGATAAAGCAGTTGTTACAGGCTCACGCCAAAAAGGCCAGCGCCAAATTGGCACCGCAAAACAAGGCTAAATACATTAGCAAAGCTGACCGATTGAAGCTGGCTGCTGAAGCCGATCAAGGCTCAAGCATCTCTACCGAGAGCCCATCGGCGTAGCTCAAGCGCCACCGCAATTTACACGTTTGATTGGGTGTTCATTCCGATGGTTCGTACCGGGCGAATGCGGGCTACGCCCGTCGTCAGAACGGTTTATTGGGCAGGAACTTGCCGTCTAGGGTGATCACGGCTCGCGATCCTCCTTCCGGGTCTTGAGAACGGGGTGAACGCATCCGGGTTTGAAGAGTCCAGTACTGCTTACAGCATTGCAATCGTAATCGCTGTCGTGGGGTCCAGTTTGGCGGGTATGCGGAGGGCTTGCGGCAGGCTTCTTTCACGCAGCATTGTCGAGGAGAAACGCATGGTCTCGCCTTACACGATCCACATATCAGATGAACGTCTCGCTACCATCAACGCCAGGGTCGCAGCGTACGACTGGGCCCAGCTTCCCGATACAGGGGGCTGGAAATCGGGGGTTGGTATCAACGACCTCAAGCGCCTGGTCAGCTATTGGCAAAACAGATACGACTGGCGCAAGGTCGAAAGACGCCTCAATCAACTGCCCAACTTCATCGCCGAGATTGAGGGCGAGGGCATCCATTTCCTCCACCTGCGGGGCGATGGCTCCAAACCGCCGATTCTTCTGCTCCACGGCTGGCCGGGTTCTTATCTTGAGTTTGAACAGATGCTCGAACCACTCGCGGCTGATGGGCATGACGTCATTGTTCCATCGCTTCCAGGTTTTGCTTTTTCCAAACCCATCACTGGGGTTATCGGTCCGCGTCGGGCGGCGGAACTGATGCACGGGCTCATGGTTCGGCTGTTCGGGAAATCCCGATTCATCGCTCAGGGGGGCGACTGGGGCTCCGGCATTGCAGCCTGGCTGGCCCATGACCGACCTGATGCGCTATTGGGTATTCACCTCAATATGGCTGACCTTCTCGCGCAGGATACGCCTGCAAGCACCCCCGAGGAGAAGGCGTTCGTCGCCAGGCGTGCGGTTATCCTCGACTGGGAAACCGGCTACAACCATCAGCAGGAGACCCGCCCCCAGACCCTGGGAGTCGCGATGGCAGACAGCCCCGTTGGCGCGGCTGGCTGGATACTGGAAAAGTTTGGCAAGTGGGCAGATTTGCCGATGACTGCGGATGGTAGCCCCGACATCTGGAGCAGATTTTCAGAAGAGGCGTTACTGACCAACATCATGCTTTACGTTGCGCCGTCGTCGGTCGTGACCGCGACCTGGATGTATCACGGTAAACGGCTGGAAGGATCGGGGAAATTCCCGGACGGTACGCGCATTACGGTACCGACGGGCTTCGCGGCCTTTCGCGACCCCGTATTCGTGCCGCCGCCGCGTTCCTTTGCCGAAAAAACCTTCAATATCGTGCATTGGACGGACATGCCGGCAGGCGGCCACTTCGCGGCGTGGGAGCAGCCTGAGTTGCTGTTGGCCGATCTGCGGACGTTTATTGCGAAGGTTTCAACATAGGATTTCCCACACCGGATTTCTGTTCGGCCCAACATCTCAGACAAAAGCAAAACCCTGTAAACGGGCTTGCTCGCGAAGAGCGATGACGATTTTTCTGGTAATGATGTGAATTCTCAATAAACTGCCCGCCATTCAGGCTGATTGAATATCCGGATGGAGTGGGGCGCGGGTTATGGACAATGGCGGAAGTCAGCAACAGCTGAGCGAGCTTTTTATCGGTCAGCGCCGTGCGCTTGTTCGAATGTTGTCGCGGGTGGTGGGCTGCGCCAGCCTGGCCGAGGACCTGGCCCAGGAAACCTATCTCAAGGTTGCCAAGGCTCTGAGCGCACGACCTATCGAGCATATAAGCCCCTTTCTCTATCAGACCGCGCAGTACCTGGCGTTCGACCATTTGCGCACTCAGCGCAGTAAACGCCGATTCGAGTGCCAGGTGGTGGATGAACGCACGCTGGTTGACGTACCCACGACAGTCCCTGGGCCGGAGAGCCAAGTACAGAGCCAGCAGCAGTTGCAGCAGTTTCAGCAGATACTCGCCACGTTGCCCAAGCGTCAGCAGCAGATCCTGGTATTGAATAAACTGCACGGCCTTTCACAAGCGCAGATAGCCCAACGCCTGGACGTTTCGCTGAGCACTGTAGAAAAAGACCTGCGCGGTGCCCTCAATGCCTGCACCACCCATGATCAGGTCCCCCATGGCTGACTCATCCGATAAAGTCATCCCCGGCGAAATGGCGCGAATGCAAGCGACCCAATGGTTCAGCCAACGTGACGAGGTCGCTGGCGACCCACTGCTTGACGCACGTTTCAAGCAATGGCGGGACGCCGATCCTGAGCATGCTTGTGCGTATCAGGCCCTTGAAGACCTGTGGCGCAACAGTGCCTTTGAGCAGGCGTTGAAGAATATCGAGGTCGATCTGGATATTCCGCCTGCGCCCAGGTGGCACAAACGCCGCCCCGTACGACGGCTGGCGGCGGCTGCCGCTTTGTTGCTGATGCTCGGTGCGGGATGGATGTCGGATGTTCCCATGCACATGCGCGCCGATCACATAACCGCTTTAGCCGAAGTGCAACGCCTGACCCTCGATGATGGCTCGCGGATTGTGCTGGGCAGCAACAGCGCCATCAGCGTCCACATGGAAGGCGACGACCGCCGAATTTCCTTGTTGCGGGGCGAGTTCTACATCGAAGCGTTCCATGACGCCTCGCGTCCGCTGATTGTCGATGCCGGGCGTTCGACGGTGACCGTGGCCGGTACGCAATTCAGTGTCGGCTTGCAGGATCAGCTAGTGACGGTTGCGGTGCGCGAGGGGCGTGTGCGTGTTGCCGACCCGTCGGGCGGGCAGAGCCTGTTGCGGGCGGGGCAGTGGCAGCAGGTCGGTCATGGCCAGTTGCAAACCCTGCATGAGCAAGGCGCGGACCGGCAGCTCGCCTGGCTCAACGGTCGTTTGTCTTTCCAGGATGTGCCCTTGGCCGAGGTGCTGGGCACACTCGAGCGCTACTATCCGGGCCACATTGTGCTGCTCAACGACCGCGCGGCCCAGTTCCGGGTCAGTGGCAACTATGGGCTGGATGATCCGTTGGCGATCATTGAGGCCTTGAGCAAAGTGACCTCGACCCAGGTCACGCATCTGCCCGGTTCGACGCTGATCATTCGCTAAAACGCGCGGTTTGGTAAAAATTCTGAAAAAAGTTTTACGGGTTTTCCGGGCCCAACCCGTCAGGTTTTTTTGCTGTTGCAAATAATTCCTATTCAAGTGGGGCTCGTATGTTCGTTTCAACCCTGAATCCGACCTTTATCCGCAGCGCCCTGGCGCTTGGAGTCTTGATGGCGTGCGACGCAGTCGTGGCGGCCGAACCTGTTGGGGACAGTGCCGCCAGCCAGATCGTGCACACTCATGCATTCGCCATCGCTCGCCAGCCGCTGAGTGCTGCCCTCGACCAACTGAGCATCCAGAGTGGGCTGCAGATCGTTTATTCGTCGGACATGGCCAAAGGCATCGATTCTCCCGCCGTCAACGGCCAGATGACGGCGTACCAAGCCTTGGCGCACCTGCTGGTGGGTACCCGGCTGGGTGTCGAACAGACGGGTCCGAATGCTGTGCTGCTCACGCATCTGCCTGCTGTCGAGGGGCTGGAACTGGGTGCCACCAGCATCATCAGCAATCAGCTGGGTACGGTGACCGAGGGCTCGGGTTCCTACACCCCAGGCACCATCGCCACCGCCACGCGACTGGTCCTGACACCCCGTGAAACGCCTCAGTCGATTTCCGTGGTCACGCGCCAGGCGATGGACGACTTCAACCTCAAATCCATCGACGACGTGATGCGTCATACGCCCGGGATCACCGTTGCGGCTTACGACAGCGAGCGCACCAGCTATTTCTCCCGCGGGTTTGCCATCCAGAACTTCCAGTACGACGGTATTCCGATTCTTCAGGACGCCCAGTATTCGTCCGGTCACACCCTCACCGACACGGTGATCTACGACCGGGTGGAAATACTCAAGGGGGCGACCGGGCTGCTGACGGGCGCGGGTGGTCTTGGCGGTACGATCAACATGGTACGCAAGAAGCCCACGGCGCAATTCCAGGGCTATGTGGATCTGGGTGCAGGCTCCTGGGATAACTATCGTTCCGAAGTTGATGTCAGCGGCCCGCTGACCGAAACGGGCGACGTGCGGGGCAGGGCAGTGGCCGCCTACCAGGACAAGCGCTCGTTCATGGACCACTACCAGCGCCAGACGAGCGTCTACTACGGGATTCTGGAGTTCGACCTGTCGCCAGACACGCTGCTGACCGTGGGCGCCGATTATCAGGACAGCGACCCGCAAGGTTCGAGCTGGTCAGGCAGTGCCTCGCTGTTCGACTCGGCCGGCAATCGCATCAGCACGCCGCGCTCATTCAACAACGGGGCTAAATTCAGCGGCTGGACCCAGTACACCCGCACGGTGTTCTCGACCCTTGAGCACAGCTTCGAAAATGGCTGGGTCGCCAAGGCGCAATACAACCACCAGATCAATGGTTACGACGCGCCGCTGGCCGCTTTGCTGTCGCCCAATGTCAGCACCGGGAACGCCATGATGCTGACCCGTAAATACACCGGCGAAACCACCAGCGACACCGGCGACCTCTATACGACCGGGCCTTTCAGCCTGTTCGGGCGCGAGCATCAACTGGTACTGGGCACGTCGGTCTCCAGGTCGCGCTGGCTGGGCAGGGATTACACCAACGCCACCAACTTCAACAACAGCCATGACTACTTCAACTGGGATGGCGATGCCCCGCACCCGGATTGGGGCGCGCAGACCAAGCGTAACGATGAGACCACAAGCCAGAGCGCCCAGTACGTCACGGGGCGTTTCAGCCTGGCGGATGGCCTGTCGCTGCTGCTGGGTACGCGGGTCAACAATTACGAGGTGAGCGGCACCAGTCAGGTCAAGGACAGCGGTAAAGTCGTGCCTTATGCCGGTGTGGTCTACGACTTCACTGAGAACCTGTCGGCCTATGCGAGCTACACCGAAATCTACCTGCCACAAGATGACTATCGCGACCGAAACAACAAACCCGTCGAACCGGACGAAGGCAAGAACTACGAGCTTGGCCTCAAGGGTGAATTTTTCGAAGGCCGCCTGAACGCGAGCCTGGCGTACTTCGAGGTTCACGAGAAAAATCGCTCAGTCGATGACGACGACTACGTTGCCGACAGCTACCCCGGGCTTGATTACGCGTCCAAAGGCATCAAGGCCAAGACCAAGGGTTACGAAGCTGAAATTTCCGGTGAACTGGCACCCGGTTGGCAGCTGCAAGCGGGCTACACCCACAAGATCATTCGCGATCAGTCCGGAGCCAAGGTTTCCACCTGGGAGCCCGAAGACCAGGTCAACCTCTACACCAGCTACAAACTGACCGGCAGCCTCGACAAACTGACCTTGGGCAGCGGCGTGCGCTGGCAGGGCACGGGGTGGAAAGTGCTCTCCAACTATGCCAAAGGCACCGAAGAGAAGTTCTCTCAAGACCCGCTATGGCTGGTAGACCTGATGGCGCGATACCAGATAACCAAGAACGTCTCGGCGACCATTAACGTCAACAACCTGTTCGACAACAGGTACTACACCAATATCGGTTTCTACAATTCATCCTATTACGGTGATCCGCGAAACGTGATGCTGAGTACCCGCTGGACGTTCTAGCTGGCGGCATTTTATGGCTTGAACTGGAATGTTCAGTACAGTATTGAGCATCACAATCCGGCTCGATTAACCATTACTGCATGAATCAGAGCCGGGCCAGGGTGCCGTCCATTACATCTTCAAGGAAAGTCCGGTCGGGCATGGATTGCCCGAGGACTCGCAAGCCGTAATAGCTACTCAGAAACGTACGCGCCATTTCCAGTGCAGACCGCTCCGAAGACACCTCGCCGTTGCGTTGCCCGACAGCGAACACATGGCAGAGCACCTGCTCCAGTCGAGAGACATACACGCGGCTGATGTCGGCCACTACCGGATCCGTCCCCGCACGATCCAGCGCGGCGAACAGCGCCATGCAACCGCGCCCTCTGGAAGGGCCAAGGTCTCCGTCCACGCCCCATTGCATCAAGGCGCGCAGGCGTTCTTTCACCGAGCCAGGGCCATTGAGTATCTGCGCTTGTGCCTCGATCCCCAGTTCCTGATAACGGCGCAAAGCCAGTTCATAGAGCTTATGTTTGCTGCCGAAAGCGTGATAAAGGCTGCCACGACCCAGGCCCGTACGCTCGCACAGTTCCTGCGCGGAGCTGCCTTCGTAACCGTTGGAGCAGAACACATCCATCGCGGCTTCGATCACCGTCGTGTCGTCGAACTCTCTGGGGCGTCCACTCATGACGTACTCATTATCTGATGACCAGGTTTGTCGCCAGGGCGGTTCAAACGGCCGCCTGGCCCACGGCGAAAGAGTCTTCCAGCATATGGCATCGGGTGATCAACCCATCCTTTACGATCAGGTCGAACGCGAACGCCGTCTCGATCAGCTTACCTGTGCGCTTGACCCGTGAAGCCAGAATGCCCAGTGCCACGGCCCGACTGCCGTGAACCAGAATATCGGTGACTTCGAACCGTTCCGATATCAGCAATTCACGGACCTGGCCATAGAACTCAGCGACACCCTGTCGACCAGTCTTGCGCCCGATCCATGAAACGGCGTTGGTGTCGCCAGCAATAAACCAATCAACATCCTCGCTGAACAGCGAGGCAATGTTCGCGAGCTCTGCGCCGCTGCCGACGGTGGTGAACAGATTTTCCACGGTGCTGCGAACGGCTTGGTGTGTCATATGGCGTGTCCTTTAGGTGTGCGAGGCTCGGGCGTTGTGCGGGGTATTTTGGGTAATAGTTTAATGACTGGTCAAGTATTGGGTGTGGGGGAGTTGGCCGTGGCGGGTGTAAGGAGGCTGAGCGTGCGAGCTGATAACCCGGCTCGGCTCATGTATCAGCAAGCCGGGTTCGTGTTCATGGGTATCGATTCCAATAACTATCATCGATACGAGTTGCGCAACTGATTCCAGCGTTGATGGTCGTTGGTTCCCGGCCCATCGTCCGCGAAGCCGTCGGCACAGGCGATATCTACCGGGCCTGAAACATAGCTTTCGCGGACGAGTCCGCTCCTACATAGATCGTGTTTGTTGCGTGACAGCGACTCCCACTCAAACAACCGTCAACCCTGTCCATAGCTCGGATACAGCCCAAAGGCGTTCGGCAAGTTCCGGGTCAGCCGCCCATCTCGCCACGCCTTTGCGGCCCGACGCCGGTTCGTTGAAGGGCGCGATGTTGGAGTCTTCGCAGTACACACCGCCTTTGCCGTTCAGCGCGGGACTGGTTGCGCACCACAGGCCTGTCGCGGCGCCTTGCTCGATATTTTTGAGGCCCGACTCGGGGTCCAGTCGTTGGTGGCCGTGTTCATCCATGATGTCGAATGCGGCGACTTCGGCTGCACTGAGGTGGCGGCCCAGGTCTGTCAGTATCTGGCCAGGGTGCAGCGAAAACGCCCGCACGCCCTGTTTATGGCCACGTCGGTCGAGTGCTATGGCAAACAGTGCATTGGCTGTTTTCGACTGGCCGTAGGCAGTCCATTTGTCGTATGGGCGGTGCAGGAAATCGATGTCTTCAAAGTCGATTCCCGCGATCTGATGCCCTCGCGACGACACTGCAATCACTCGCGCCGAACCCGCGGCGACCAGGGCGGGCCAAAGCCCACAGGTCAGGCGGTAGTGACCGAGGTGATTGGTGGCGAACTGGCTTTCGTGCCCATCAGCATCGCGTGTCAGCGGGGAGGCCATCACTCCGGCACAATTGATCAGCAGGGAAACAGGCTTGCCGCTTTTGATGATGCTTTGGCTAAAAGCTTGAACCGAATAAGGCTGTATAAGATCCATGGCCTGCACGGTGACGCCTACAATTCCGGCCAGGGCAGCCCGGGCTCGGTCGGGGTCTCTGGCAGGCACTATGACGTGCGCGCCTGCGTTGGCGAGGCTTCTTGAGGTGACCAGCCCGAGACCTGAATAACCGCCTGTGACGATGGCGGTTTGTCCGGTCAAATCGATGCCAGCCATCACCTCGACAGCGGTGCTGGCAGCATTGAATGGGCTATTGATGGGTTGCTGGAGCGTTGTCATGGGTTGTGCCCTGCATGGGTATCGGATAACTGGATTCTTCTCTAAACTGCCTGGACGAAACAGCTCAATAAATCCGGTTTTCTGTCGTGATCATCCAAAACGCCGCTTCTGATCCGTTATCCGATGTACTGGCTTTGGCAGGGCTTCGCGCTGCCTGTTCAGTGCGCTTGCAGGCCGGAGGCATCTGGGCGCTGCGCTTTCGGCCCATTGAATTGAAGTTCAATGTGGTAAGGCGGGGTGAATGCTGGCTGCGTGTGCAAGGCATGCCTGCGACGCTTCTGCGTGCGGGGGATTGCTTTGTGGTTTCGCGCACGCCGTTCATCCTGGCGAGCGGGCCGGACGTCGAGGCGGTAAACGCCACCGAGGTCTTTGCCCACAGCGGTACCTCCACGACATTTGGCCTCGGTGACGACGTGGAGTTGCTGGGTGGCAGCGTCTCGCTGGGCAGCCCTGACGCAGTGGAGTTGCTCGATCTGCTGCCTCCCGCGGTCATCATCCACGCTGAGTCCAGAGCCGCATCGTCATTTGGCTGGCTGCTGGATGAGCTGGATCGTGAATGGCAGTCGAGCCACGTTGGCGCGTACACCATGTGCAATGACTTGCTGCGGCTGATCTTTGTTCATGCGCTGCGCCATCACATCACCGCCGCCGAGACTGCTGATCTGAATTGGCTGGGAGGGTTGCGAGACCCTGCTATCGCTCTGGTTCTGCGTGGGATTCACGGTGCGCCTGAGAAGCCATGGCGGCTGGATGAAATGGCAGATATTGCCTGTATGTCTCGCTCCAGCTTTGCGGCGTTGTTCAAGGCGCGAGTGGGGCAGGCCCCGGTGGAATATGCCACGCGCTGGCGGATGCGAGTGGCGGCGTCGCGCTTGCGTCATGGCGTAGAAAGCGTGGCAACTGTCGCGGCTTCGCTGGGCTATCTCTCCGATGCGGCCTTCGGTGTTGCGTTCCGGCGCGTTCATGGTCAATCGCCAGGGCGGTATCGGCGCGACGTGATGGCTGAGCAGGGGCTGCTCAGCACGGCGAACAAACCGTCCCTAATTTCAGAATGATGTCCTCGGATTAATCTGATATTCGGGGTCATCACAGCTTGATAGCGTTTTCCCCTTTACTGCATTCCTGAAGGGGGAGAGGGCTATGAAATCATCCGAGAGTCCGCATCAAACGCTGCTGCATGAGTACCCACAAAAATTTGCCGAACTGACGGCGGACGTGCTTTTCGGCGATATCTGGCAGCGCGTGCAACTGTCGCCTCGGGAGCGGAGTCTGGTGACGGTGGCGGCCCTGGTTGCCATGTATCGGCTGGAGCAACTGCCGTTCCATTTGAAGCGTGCGGTGGACAACGGACTGAGCCTCGACGAGCTGGCTGAAGCCATTACTCACCTGGCGTTCTATTCCGGCTGGCCGACGGCTGCATCGGCCTTGGGGTTGTTGAGCGAACTGCGTGCTTCTCTTGCTCGGGAGGACGTCAGTCTTTAAGAAACATCGTGAGTGACTGAACCAACGCATTCGTGAGCAAGCTCACTTGTTCAGAGGTTGCTACAAAACCTGTTGGAGCGAGATTTGCCCGCGAAGACGTCGCCTGTGCCGACGTCTTCGCGGACAAGTCCGCTCCTACACAGACCGTGTGAAAACTACTGCGGGCTGTGCGCCTTCGGCGTTACGCGCACAATACGGCGTTAAAAACAGGCGGAAAATGCTCATTTAGAACACCTGGACGTCGGACGCGACCCCGGCCGTTTTCCGCCTGTTTTGCCTTGTCTTGCCTTCGCTCGCGACGTTTTCACACGGTCTGTACAGGGGCCGTGTTTGCTGCGCGACAGCGCGGCGTCTGGACGACGGGCGACCTCCCACAGTGGCCATGATAGGTTGGGCCCAAATCTGTGGTCACACATGACACCGGTGGGAGTCGAGCTTGCTCGCGAAGGCGTCAGGCCTGCAAACATTGTCGGCGGCTGATTCACCGTCATCGCGGGCAAGGTGGGACGCCACCCCGGCCACTCCTAAAATAGGTTTTGTGTTCAGGTCAATGTCTGCGGTCAACCATAGAATCTCCCACAGGATTTTCGTCATTGCATGGCGGCTGGCGTGACTAAAATAAACGCATCACCCCCCACCCCGGAGAACCAAGATGAGCCATAAGAATATTATTTGTCTCTGGTACGACGGCACCGCGCTGGACGCTGCAACCTTCTACGCGGCGACGTTCCCGAACAGCGCCGTGTCAGCTGTTCATCACGCACCGGGCGACTACCCGGCGGGCAAGCAGGGGGACGTATTGACGGTCGAGTTCACAGTCATGGGTATCCCTTGTCTGGGACTGAACGGTGGGGCAGGGTTCAAGCACAGCGAAGCGTTCTCGTTCCAGGTTGCCACTGACGATCAAGCTGAAACCGACCGCTTGTGGAACGCCATAGTCAGCAACGGCGGCCAGGAAAGCGCCTGCGGCTGGTGTAAGGACAAATGGGGCTTGTCGTGGCAGATCACGCCGCGCATCCTGGTGGCCGCCATCACCAACCCTGATCGGGCAGCGGCCAAGCGTGCGTTTGACGCCATGATGGGGATGGGGAAAATCGACATTTCTGCAATCGAAGCGGCGCTGGCGACGTCTTCGTAAGCGTGTTTGCCAGATTTGAAGGCTTGCTCTCGTCTCCAAAGATCCATATAGTTGAGTGAGTACTCAGTCTATTTCGAGATATTTCCCATGGCACGCCCTTTGAGTCCAGAAAAACGGACCGCCCTGTTGTTATCTGCCATGCACGCCATTGCAGAGCAGGGTGTGCTGGCCAGCACCTCAAGCATCGCGCGCCGCGCCGGGGTGGCCGAGGGTACCTTGTTTACCTATTTCAAGAGCAAGGAAGTGCTGTTCCAGGAGCTTTACCTGCACCTCAAACGCAGCCTGGCCAGCGCCATGATGTCTGACTTCCCGGCCACTGCCGATTACCGGCAGCGTATGCAGTTCATCTTTCTACGCTATGTAAATTGGGGGCTGGGCAACGCCGTCGAGCGGCTTGTCGTAGGTCGTCTATCATCATCCGGGCAGATATCTGACGAAACCCGGATCTTGGGAATGGAGCCCTTCCTGGCGGTTTCCCAGACGATGCAGGATGGAGTGCGAGACGGCGTGCTGGTCAACGCCTCGATCAGCTTTCTGTCGTCAGTAATAGAAAACATCGCCAATACGACGATTGAACACGCTGAAAAGCTCCCGCAAGACGCCCAACATCACCAGCAACTGGGGTTTGAAATGTTGTGGCGGGCAATAACGGCTTAAAAAATTTATCCATTAGATGAGTGATTGATCGCTCAAAAAACAGCAAGGAGTTACATCATGTCCAGTCAGAAGTGGTTTATCACCGGCGCGTCCGGCGGTCTGGGGCTTGCACTCACTGAAAAAGTGCTCGCCCAGGGGCATTCTGTGGTTGCAGCAGTGCGTCGTGTCGAGGCCATGCAGGCGCTGAAACAGGCCTATCCGGATCGGCTCGAACTTGAGTCAGTGGACCTGACCAATCGTGAACAGATTCAGGCCGCTGCGGCGCGCCACGCCGATGTCGACGTGGTGGTCAATAACGCCGGCGGTGCGGTTATTGGCGCGATGGAGGAGATGAGCGAGGCTGATATCGAACAGCAGATCGCGCTGAATCTGCTGGCGCCCATTCACATTACCCGCGCCTTCCTCGGTGCGTTGCGCGCAAAGAAAAGCGGAACCTTTATCCATGTCAGCAGTGTCGGCGGACGCGCCGCTTTCCCGGGTGGTTCGCTGTACCACGCGGCGAAGTTCGGCCTTGAAGGTTTTGCCGAAGCACTGAGCCAGGAGATCGCCGAGTTCGGCATCAAGACCATCATCATCGAGCCCGGCTCCATCAAGACAGGCTTCGTGGCCAACATCCGCTGGACCAAGGAACAGGACGTCTACAAGGACAGCGCGGTTGGCAAGCTACGCCGCTGGATCGAGGAAAACGGTGAGGAGTATGCGTCGGGCGACCCGGTGAAAATGGCCGAGGCTATCTACACCGTCAGCCAGCTCCCGGAGCCACCGTTGCGCACCGCCCTGGGTGGGGACGTCTATTCGGTACTGGAAGCCAGCTATACCCGCAGTCTGGCCGCGCTTCAGGCCCAGAAGGAAATCGCTGAGTCCGTGATGTTCGAAGGCAAAACGGGCTTCACGCCGGAGTGAGAAATACCCCTTGCCGCTGCAAGCCGCCAGCAATGTGATGTTTTTTGCTGGCGGCTACGAAAGCTCTGTCAGTAGACTACTTTCATTTGGCTGATTGAGTCGCCCTGAACCTGTGTGGTGAACTCTTTCCAAACCCCATCCGCAGTCGGCGATAACAACGTGATTGAAGTAACTGAAGTTTCCATTGCCCAGCTGCGCGCTGCGCTCGAATCTGGCGAGACCACGGCAGTTAAGTTGGTACAGGCCTATCTCGCCAGGATCGAAGCCTACGACGGACCTCATACACCCACCGCTCTCAATGCGGTGGTGGTTCGCAACCCCGATGTCCTCAAGGAAGCTCAGGCGTCCGATGCCCGCCGGGCCAAGGGTCAGACGCTCGGTCCGCTGGACGGCATTCCCTATACGGCCAAGGACAGCTACCTGGTCAAGGGGCTCACCGCAGCCTCCGGCAGCCCGGCCTTCGCAAAGCTGACGGCTCACCGTGATGCATTCACCATTGAACGGCTGCGCGCCGCCGGCGCCATTTGCCTGGGCAAGACCAACATGCCGCCCATGGCCAACGGCGGGATGCAGCGCGGGGTCTATGGCCGGGCAGAGAGCCCGTACAACGCTGACTACCTCACCGCGCCGTTCGCTTCAGGGTCATCCAATGGCGCTGGTACAGCTACCGCTGCCAGTTTCTCTGCGTTTGGTCTGGCAGAAGAAACCTGGTCAAGCGGGCGCGGGCCGGCTTCAAACAATGGCCTGTGCGCTTATACCCCGTCCCGTGGCGTGATCTCGGTGCGCGGTAACTGGCCACTGACTCCAACCATGGACGTCGTGGTGCCCTATGCCAGGACCATGGCCGACCTGCTGGAGGTGCTCGACGTCGTAGTGGCAGAGGATCCGGATACCCGTGGTGATCTGTGGCGGCTGCAACCCTGGGTGCCGATTCCGAGCGTGGCCTCGGTACGCCCTGCGTCCTATGGCGCACTGGCGACCACCGCTGACGCCCTCTCGGGCAAGCGCTTCGGCGTGCCCCGCATGTACATCAATGCCGACGCCGAAGCAGGCACCAGCGAAGCACCGGGGATCGGTGGCCCGACGGGGCAGCGGATCAACACCCGCGCCAGCGTCATCGCGCTCTGGGAGGCCGCTCGCAAGGCCCTCGAAACGGCGGGGGCTGAGGTGATCGAGGTGGATTTCCCGCTGGTTTCCAATTGCGAAGGCGATCGTCCGGGCACGCCGACGGTGTATACCCGCGGGCTGGTGTCCAAAGAGTTCCTGCATCATGAGTTGTGGGACCTGTCGGCCTGGGCGTTCGATGATTTTCTGCGGGCCAACGGCGACCCCGCCTTGAACCGTCTGGTGGACGTGGACGGGCCGAAGATCTTCCCCCACGACCCAGGCACCTTGCCAAACCGCGAGGGCGACCTGGCTGCCGGCATGGACGAGTACGTGCGGATGGCCGAGCGCGGCATCACCCCGTGGAACGAGATCAGCACCTTGCCTGACGGCCTGCGCGGCCTTGAACAGACACGGCGCCTCGATCTTGAAGACTGGATGGATCGATTGGGGCTCGATGCGGTGATCTTCCCGACAGTCGCCGACGTCGGCCCCGCGAATGCCGATGTCGATCCCGAGTCTGCAGACATCGCCTGGAGCAATGGCGTCTGGGTCGCCAACGGTAACCTCGCCATCCGCCACTTGGGCGTGCCTACCGTCACTGTGCCAATGGGCGTCATGGTCGATATCGGCATGCCCGTCGGCCTGACCTTCGCCGGTCGCGCCTATGACGATTCGACGCTGCTGCACCTGGCTTGCGCCTTTGAGTCGACCGGGACCAAACGCCTGATCCCGCCACGGACACCGGCATTGGTGGATAAGAAATAAAACCGGTGGGAGATCTATGTTTGAGGGCGACCTGTGGGAGCCAATTCATTCGCGATGAGGTGTGTCAGGCACCGCAGAAGTTGAATGTGGCCTCTCGCGAATGAATTCGCTCCCACAGCTCCGACGATTTTCGTCATGCCATGCTCAACTGATGGTTCATCGCGCCGCCAGCGGGAACCCGGCCTGTTTGGCGGACCACACCACCACAAGGGTGATCAGCAGTAAAAGCAGCACGGCGGGGGAAAACGCTGCAGCCCCGAAGTGATCCAGCAGAACGGCGCCGATAACCCCGCCGCCCGCGATGGCCGCGTTCCAGGTGGTCACCAGCATCGATTGCGCGAAGTCCGTAGCCTCGCCGGCAGTGTTTGCCAAGGCCGTCTGAAACAGCGTCGGTGCCCCTCCGAAAGCAAGCCCCCAGCAACTCATTGCCGCATAAATGGCGATGGGTTCGTTGGCTGCCGCACCCACGACCAGGGCGGCGAGGCCGAACAGTGCCGTGCAGACCAGCGTCAGGCCCCTAAGATGACGGTCGATCAATACGCCGATTATCCAGATCCCCAACAACGAGGTAACGCCGAACACCAGCAGGACGAGATCCGTGCGTTCCTCCATATGGACGGTCACCAGAAAAGGCGCGATGTAGGTGTAGAGGATGTTGTGCGCGAGGACAAATCCCAGAACCACCAGCAGTACCGGACGCACCCCCGGAATTGTGATCACCTTGCTGGCCGACAATCGCTTGCCCATGGGCTGGCCAGGAAAGTCCGGTACACCCAGGCGGACCCAGACGATCAGTACGAGTGTCAGCAGGGTGATAGCGCCGAAACACATGCGCCAGCCCACCAGGGCCCCAAGAAAAGTGCCAGCGGGCACTCCTAAGGAGAACGCCAGTGGTGCACCGACCATGGCGACCGCAATGGCGCGTCCTTTCTGATGCTCGGGCACCATCCGGGCGGCATAACCCGCTACCAGCGCCCAGAGCAAGCCTGCCGATACGCCTGCCAGAAAGCGGCCGCTCATGGTCAAGGCGTAACTGGTCGAAAACGCCGTCACCGTATTGGCAACCGCAAAGCCCGCAATGGCAATCAGCAGCAACGGCCTGCGTCGCATCCCTTGCGTGGCGGCCGTCAATGGGATGGCGGCCACCAGCGACCCTATTGCGTAGACCGTGATCATCTGTCCGATCCAGGTTTGCGGCACATCCATGTCCAGGGCCATTTGTGGCAGCAGGCCAGCCGGGAGCGCTTCGGTCAGGATGGTGATGAATCCCGCCATGGCCAGGGCCATGAGTGAGGCCAGGGGCAAACCTTGGGTGTTTGCAGCAGAGAAGCGGGGCATCGCAATATCCTTGTTTAACGGCAGTACCGCCCACGATAGAAATTCCGGGGCTATGGAAAAAGTAGGGTAATGTTCCTCGCTATAAGGACTTAAAGTTCCGCAATGAAGGTGCACAGTGGACAGCGTGAATGGTTTTGTCGTATTTGTGCAGGTCGCCGAGACCCGCAGTTTTGTAGCGGCTGGCAGGCTGCTGGGTATTTCGGCGTCTGCCGTTGGCAAGAGCGTGGTACGCCTGGAGACGAAACTGGGTGTACGTCTTTTTCATCGCAGCACTCGCAGCGTTGCCTTGACTGCCGAGGGCCAGATGTTTTTGGAGCGCAGCCGCCGGATTCTTGCGGAAATCGAGGCGGCGGAGCAGGAACTGTCTCAAGCGACGGCGACACCCCGTGGCCGTCTGCGCATCAGTCTGCCGTCGGTGAGCCCGTTGATGCTGCCAGTGCTCGGCCAGTTCATGGCCGAGTACCCTGATATCGAATTGGACCTGGATTTTACCGATCGCCTGGTCGATGTGATCGAGGATGGCTTTGATGCCGTCATCAGAACCGGCGAGCCAACCGATTCGCGCCTTTCGGCCCGCAAGCTTGGGACGTTCCGCGTGCTGTTGGTGGCCTCACCCGAGTATCTGCAGCAGCGTGGAACGCCGCAGGTGCCCCTTGATCTACTCGGGCACACCTGCCTGCATTACCGGTTTCCCAGCAGTGGCAAGCTGGAGACATGGGCGCTGCGTAGCCTGCCGGGCGATCCCGAACTGCAACTGCCCGTTTCAATGATCTGCAATAACATCGAAACCCGGGTGTGCTTTGCGCTTCGAGGTCGGGGTATCGCTTATTTGCCGGATTTTTCGATCAGAGAGCCCTTGGCTGAAGGGCATTTGCTGCCCATATTGACGAACCACCTGGAGCGCACAAACGTGTTTTATGTCCTGTGGCCCGCAAGCAAACATCCCTCTCCCAAGGTTCGGGCGCTGGTTGATTACCTCGCCACCCATGTCTTCCCCGAGCCTGATCAGGCTGAGCGATGAAGCATATTTTCAAGGTCGGCAATCAGCCCCGGTCCTGCGGGCCAGTTCGATCAGTTTCGTCACAAGGCCCTGTTTTGTGGTGTCGTGAATCTGCGACAAGCGCATCACCGAGACATTGATACCCCGCTGAAGCAACTCACGGCCCGCCAGTTCAGAGGTGACGCGAGGGTTTGGATGATCGGCGTTGAAGTAACCCTCATCCGCTATTTGATCTGGCGCCACCTGGGACGTGCTGGCATGAAACCGTGCGGCAGCCATCGTGTTCACCGATTACGGCGCACTGCCTGTCGGGCAACGCAACATCTTGCGTCTGATCTTCTGCAATCCGAAAATCGCGAAGAACTGAGTTGATGGGGGAACGGCGGCGCATTTGATACGCCGCCAAAGGTTAAGTGGCTTACTGCTGATCGCGCTTAATAAGGTTGTAGCGGCGCACATACTCTTCATATGACAGGCTTTTGTCGGCTGCCAGGTCATCCAGCAACTGACTGCTGGTTTTCTTCCCGATGACGACCTCCGGGGCGGTTCCCTGCTTGAGTGCCGCAATAAAGGTCGGGTCGTTGAACAGGTCGGTCAATCCCGCCGCCAGCGCTCTGTCCAGCGCCAGGCCTGCATTGCTGCCTGTCATCAGCATCGTGTTCGCTTCCTTGCCTTGCGACATGATCGTGCGGCTGTAGAGAAGCTTGTTTGCTGCATCAGAGACTCGCACCGACAGGCTGAGATCTGCCACGGCATCTCCCGAGACAAAACCCACTTTGTGGTCGTTGTAGAAGCGATTTATTTCCGCCACCAGCTTGATGTCACCCGACCCACTACCGGATCGGAAACCGCGAGCGCTTATCTCCTGCTTGATGGCCCTGGCGACGGTAACGGTTACCGGCTCAGTGGGGGTGATAGGCGCTGTTTCCATGCCGAACCCGTTCTTCTTGCTGCTTACCTTGGACTTGTCGACCCTTGCATCGTTAACTTCAACCGACACCTGCGAGTTCGCTGCGCCAGGGATCTGAGCTACACCCTGCTGCTGGGCGTAGTGGATGTCGATCTTTTCGGAGGTAAAGGCACAGCCGGTCAGGACTGAAGCAGCAGCCAGGGCAATTAATGTTCTCAGGAGGCGCATCGAAAAATTCCATTTCAGGGTTAACGCATTGACTGTGCCGCACGCGTCATCTGTGCGTGCTGGAGTCAGCGGCGGGTGGGTTTGATTTCAATCGGGTGGCGTCGGGCTTACGCGTGATGATTGAGTATCGGTGTTGATACTCAGGCTGGGTTGAATTCCATTTCAGATAGGACAGGTCGGGGATTCTACCTACCTGGAATGGCTATGTGCTATTGCGTCGTGTTTTTTCGTGCCCTCGACTGCCCTGAAGCATCGTTAGTGCCTGACTCACAGCTTTCACTGGCACCAAGAGCCTGCGCTCCAAGGCACCGGCTTTATAGCTTGAACTTGCTCACCAGCGTTTGCAGATGCACACCCAGCCGTGCCAGTTCAATGCTGGAGGCCGCTGTTTCTTCACTGGCTGCAGCCGTCTGTTCTGACACTTCGCGAACGTTGAGTACGCTACGGTTGATCTCTTCAGCCACTGTGCTTTGTTGCTCGGAGGCTGCCGCGATCTGCAGGTTCATGGATTCGATATCGGCCACGCTGCGGCTGATGTCCGTCAATGAAGTGGCTGTACGGCGAGTCAGCTCAACGCTGCTATCGGTCAACGTGCGGCTGTTTTCCAGGATCTTCGCTACTTGTTGTGTGCCGCTTTGCAAACCGGTGATCAAGCCTTCGATTTCTTCGGTGGAGGTCTGTGTTCTCTGCGCCAGGCTGCGTACTTCATCCGCCACCACGGCAAAGCCACGTCCGGCTTCACCTGCGCAGGCCGCTTCAATGGCGGCGTTCAAGGCCAGCAGGTTGGTTTGCTGGGCCACCGACTTGATGACATCCAGCACCGTGCCGATCTTGTCGCTTTCACGTTTGAGACCGTCCATGGCGTCGGTGGAAAGGCCCACCTCACTGGCCAGGCGGGTGATCTGCTCGATGGCCTGACGCACCACTTCGTCACTGGCGCGTGCTTCGTGGCCGGCGTTGACGGCGGCGTGGGACGCTTGTTCGGCGCTGCGTGCCACTTCCTGCACGGTTGCGGCCATCTCGTTCATCGCGGTAGCCACCTGATCGGTTTCAAGCTTCTGGCTGTTGACCCCGGCGCTGGTTTGCTCGGTCACGGCCGACAACTCCTCCGCCGAACTGGCAATCTGCACCACGCCGTCGCGAAGCTCGCCAATCAACTCACGCAGGTTGAGCGTCATGCGTTGCATGGTGGATTGCAGCAACCCCAGTTCATCGCGTCGTGACACGTTGATGTTCTGGCTGAGATCACCTGCCGCAACCCGCTCAGCGCTCTTGAGGGTTTCCATCAGGGGGGCAACGATCAAACGGGTGATCAGCCACGCGGCCAGAATGCCCAACAGCAAGGCCAGGACTGTCGCGCCGAGCAGTAGTTGGCCGGCCATCGCCACTTCCTGGTCACGCTTGCCGGTCTGAATCTCGGACAGTTTCCCGCTGGCTTCGAACAGGCTGACGATATCGACGTTCAGGTCTGCCTGAGACTGCTCGGAGCTTGCGTCGTTATGCGCTTCGGTGGCGCGAATGAAGTCCTGGAAGTGGGTGCGATAGTGTTCAAGCGAAGTCCGGGCCTGTTTGACCCAACGTAAGTCTTCGGGCGATTTGAGGCGCGCGCCGATGATTTCAATACAACGACTCAATTCATCCAGTGCCTTGACCACACCCGCGGCCTGCGTGGCGTCGGGTTTGAGCGTATAGGTCAAGCGCCCGATGCGCACATCACGTGCTACTTCATTGAGTCTGGCAATGGTGGTGAGTTTTTCTCCTCGATCACCCAGATTGGTTAGCCCCGTCCATCCGGTGACCGCAATCAATATCGTCAACGCCAGAACAAGAGCGAAACCCAGGGCCAATTTCGACCTGACACTTACGTTACCCAACAGCTTTACGACCGAACTGAACATTAATACATCCGTGCTATTCAAGATTTTATATGCATGAGTGCTATCGATCAGAGCGCAGGGCCCTGTCCTGTGGCTGACCTGTATCGACAGCTTGCTATAAAAGATGAGTACGGAAATTCAGGTCAGTTAAGACACAAACCTGTGGGGGGTATGTTTGGCCGCAATCGGCAGGAGCCAACTTGTTGGCGAATGCGGTGTATCAGTCACCTGTGCTATATCAGGACCTACGCCTTCGCGGGCAAGTCCCGCTCCAACAGTGGCGCTGCCCCCTGGATTGGCTACCTGGCACTGAGCAACAGTGCCAGGCATTTTGCTTCTTATCAGTTGCGCTTGCCGCCCAGAGCGCCACCCGCTGCACCACCCAGGCCCGCGCCGATGGTTGCGCCGGTGCTGCCGCCCAGTTTGTTGCCGATCAGCGAACCGCCTGCTGCACCCAGGCCACCACCAACTGCAGCTTTGAATTTCTTGCCTTTCTTGGCAGAGACGGCACCGCCTGCCGCGCCGCCCAGGCCTGCGCCGAGGGCCGCACCTGTGCTGCCGCCGCCGAACTTCTGACCCAGAACACTACCCAGAGCGCCACCCACGCCGCCACCGACTGCAGCCTGGGTGCCGCCTTCAGCCATGGCCCCTTGGGCAAACAGGGCGCTTAAAACCAGGGCTGAAAGTACTTTACGCATGTTGCGAACCTCAAAAAAATAAGAGGCTTATTGTCGCTTCATGGCTGTATTCAAGTAAATGTTTCTGAATGATACGGTCATCACCTTCGGCGACCTTGCAGGTGGCGTAAACCCCAATACAATGGAGTTCATGTGCAATAGGGATGTCGCCATGGACCCACGTCTTGCCGGGCTTTCTTTCTTACTGACCCTGAGCTGGATATCAGTCGTGATATTCGTGATGTGGTTTTTGTCGCGCAGTTGACCTGCGCGTTTTTGAACGGCGGCTGCGTTAATGGTGGGCTTGTTCAGGCCCGGCTGTTTTCCTGCTGTGCACGCTCTGCCTTTTCTTTGCGATGGTTATTGATGTCGAGCTTGATGCCCCAAGCCATCACCAGAATTCCAAAAATGACCAAAACAACGAGTTGACCTGTAGGCATGACATTGCTCCCTGCGGAAAATGTCTATTGAACCGATGATTAACGGTTTGTGACAATTCAAAGGGTTTGCAAGATGTTTCTGGGCTCGGAGCGGGAGGGCATGGACTGACCTGAGGCCACCCAGTAGACTCGCCGCACAAGGACGACTGACGGAACACGCAATGAAGCAACCCCCCCTTATTCTTGCCGCAACGGCATTCGCACTAATGTTTACCCCCCAGGCGCAAAGCGCCGAAATCTTCAAATGCAAAACGGCTGACGGCAGAACAATTTTCTCCAGTACTGGCTGTGGCACTGAAGTGGGCGTGGTCGAACGACCTCAACTCAAGTTCAATGATGTCGGCTCATTTGCCACTGCCGAGGAAGTCGACCGCTGGCATAGCGGGCGTGATCCTCGCGCCCGGAACAGTCGCTCCCCTGCAACGGAAAAGAAAGGCGAAGAGACGTTTAACGAGAAGGCGGCCCGGATGCGTTACGAAATGATCGAGAGGGCTATCGGCCAGTAACGTTCCAGCGCATGCAACCATGAATATCGTTTCCATGTAAGGACTGAACGAGATGCGGCTATACGTGGTGCGGCATGGTGAGACCCAGGCCAATATTGAAGGCCGATATGTGGGCTCACTCAACCCGGCGCTGACCGAGCGCGGGCAGCAACAGGCCCGGTCGCTCGAAGCACAGCTCCCTGAGCACATTGATGCCATCGTGGTTTCGCCGCTGCTCAGGGCCCAGCAGACCGCCGGGATTCTCAACCGCAACCTGCAACTGCCCTTGCTGACCATGGCATGTTTCCGGGAGCGAGACGTGGGTGTTTTTGAAGGCCTGACTCAGGAGCAGGCCCGGCAGGGTTATCCCGAGCTTTGGGCGCAGAACATCACCCGGCAATGGCACGTTGGGCCCACGGACGGCGAATCGATCCATGAAGTAGTGGAGCGTGTAAGCCAGGGGCTGATCGAGTTGATGGATACTTTTGCCGGCCAGGTCGTTGTCCTGGTCGCCCACGGCTTCGTGGCCAAGACGATTCGCGCTTTGGCCAGGCACGATTTTTCGGACTTCTTTGATTGGCAATTGCCGAACGGGAACATACTGGCGCTGGAAAGCCTGGACCGATCACTGCGAAATTACTCAGACATTACTGTCGTTTCTCCGCGCCTGTGAAAAGATAGCCCGCTTGAATGCTCCCGACGCAAAAGGCGCTCGGGGGTGTTATGTGTAAGGTCATCGGGGCGTAAGGGTTTTGGTATGAATGTGCAATCAACAGACGTCGTGAATGTTTCGGCGGGTATCGAACTGGATACTGCCGCCGCCACACTGGCTCTCGCGTTCGACGCGGACCCTTTCATGCGCTGGATGTATGACGATCCTCTTAACTATCTGGAGAACATTCCTGCGTTGTTTCGCGCCATCGGCCAGGAGTCGGTGGAAGAGGGCGCAGCCCAGCGTACGGCGGACGGTGCCGGCGTTGCGTTCTGGCTTCCTCCTGGCGTTGCCGGCGCTTCCGAGCCGATCCAGGCAGTCATCTCCCGAAGTGTCGCCCTCGACAAACAGAGCGCCATCGGTGCTGCCATGGAGCAGACCGAGCATTACCGGCCCAGGGAGCCGCACTGGTATCTGTCGACACTGGGTGTGGACGCAGCCCATCGCAACAAGGGCTGCGGCGCGCTGCTGCTCAAGCACAGGCTGCGAACCTGTGATGAGCAACACCTGCCGGCTTACCTGTGGTCGTCCAGCCCGCAGAATATTTCGTTTTATGAGCGCCACGGCTTTCAGGTCACCTGTACCGTGCAGGAAGGGGCGGCGCCAGCGATCTTCACCATGCTGCGTGAGGCCCGTTAGGACGACCAAAATCGTGGGAGCGAGCCAGCTCGCTCCTGCACATTGCCGGCAAACATGAAATCTCCCGCTGAAGCCTCAGCGCTTGAGCCTTTCCATCAGCGGCAGCATTTTCGGCCGCTGGATGGCCCATTCCTCACGGCTTATCCCCAACAGCACGACATCGATTCGTTTCCCGTCCTTGATGACATTTTTACGTCGCACGCCTTCGATGCTGAACCCGAACTTTTGATGCATCTTGATCACGGCCGGGTTGGTTTCCAGTACCTCGCAGTTCAACTTCTCCAGCCCTACGGTGTTGAACGCATGATCGAGCAGCCAGAACTCAATCAGGCTGCCCATGCCTTTTCCCTGCTGTGATGCATCCAGGTAGAACGCCCAGTCGGCGGTTTCATGCACCCGGTTGATGGCGCTCAAGGAGACCACCCCGCAGGCCTGTCCATCGGCCATGACCACAAACACGGACTGGCGATCATTGCCCCGCTGGCTGTCGATCCACCCTTGGTGCTCGGCTTCGGATATTTCATGGGAGGTGTACATGAACTTGCGAACGTCGGGCTGGTTGCGCAGCCCACGGACTGCATCCTGTACTTCCCGCGATGCGTGCAGAAGAGGAAGAAATTGCATGTTCAGGCCTTGCTAAGAGGAGCCCGGCGCCTGCGGGCAGGCGCTCGGGTTGCTGTCGGTTTACATCGGTGGCGTGACGCCATCCTTGCCTGCGGAGATGCCTTGGGCCGTCAGGCTGCCGTCGGCGCCTTTCTGGGCGAACAGGACCACTTTCACACCAGGTTTGAGCAGGCTCCGGTCGCCCGGTGTCAGGTTCACGATCGGCACGTCGTCAGGGATGACGATTTTCTTCTGGCCGCCCTTGTAGTTAACGGTGATGGTCCGGCCGTTGCTGGTCACCAGATCGCCCACTGAGCCATTGGTCATGGTGCTGTCTTTGGTCAGGTCGAAGGCACGATGCCCGTCCCCTGTGCCGGCCATTTCCGGTGGGAAGACGTGAACTTCCAGTGCCTTGAGGGTGCCGTCGGGGAGGGGCACGGCGGCGGAGCCGATGTAACTGCCGGGCTTGATATCCGAGACCTGCGCCAGGGTTACGGCGCGAACCTGGGTGTCCTTGGTCAGGTTGACCGTCACATCTTCGCCGCGGTTGGTATGCACCTTCAGCGCATCGCCTTCTACCGAGGTGATTGCGCCGCGCACCGCCACGCGAGGGGCAGGCGCATCTTCGGCCTGGGCGGGGCTGGTGATCAGCAAGGCTGTTGCCAGGAGGGTCGACGTCAGAACGGTGCCACGCAACAACTTGTTGAGTGTCGAATTCATGTAGGTGGTTTCCTGTTGGATTTCCGGCAGAGGGAAGCACGAGCTTACACCCATGACTCCCGCCAGTTCATCCACGCAAACGAAAACAGGCCCCTGATCATGACGTCATGCCCTCTGGGTCGCCGGTTGCTCCATCAGTTTGTCCAGGGAGATGGGCAGGTCCCGGATGCGTTTCCCCGTGGCGTTTGCGACGGCATTGGCGATGGCTGCCGCAAGGCCCGTGGTGCCAATCTCGCCAATGCCACGGGCACCGAACTCGTTGAGTTTGTAGTCCGGGTAATCCAGCAGGATCACGTCGATGTCTGGCTGGTCGGCGTGTACCGGCACCATGTATTCGGCGTAATTGTTGTTGGACGGCAGGCCGTTGCGCTCATCGAACTCACTGGCTTCGAACATCGCCATGCCAATGGCCATGACAATCGCGCCCTCGACCTGATTGCGGGCGGTGGTCGAGTTGATGATTTGCCCGGCATCGATGGCGCTCACGACCCTGGACACCCTCAAGCGCGAGATGCCCGGATCCCAGCGCACCTCAACGAAGTGCGCGCCAAATGAGCGAAACGAGTACTTGTCGGTTTCTGCCATGCCCGTGTGGGCCTCGCCATCGGCGCTGGCGAGTTTTTGCCCTTTAAGCACCTCGGCAAACGTCAGGTGTTTGTCGCCGTTCTTGAGCTGGCCGTCCTCGATTACCAAATCGTCTGCCTTGTTGCCCGCATATACGCCTCGGGCGCTGGTGGCGAAGGTTTTCAGCTGTGTCAGGGCCTGGCGTGTGGCGTCGGCAATGGCCGGCAGCACGCTGGCGGTGGCCCATGAACCACCGGAAACCGGGGCAGCCGGGAACGACGAATTACCCAGCTCCACCTCGATCTTGTCCAGGGGCAACCCGGTCAGACTGCTGACCACCTGGGCGACGATGGTGTAAGTGCCGGTGCCGATGTCCTGCACGCCGCAGATGGCGTAGGCCGTGCCGTCTGCCCGCAGGGACACCCGTGCCTCGGCTGGCGTGCGATAAGCGTCCCAGTTGCAGGCAGCCATGCCGTAACCGATCAGCTCGGTACCGTCCCGCATCTCGCCACTGTGCGGGTTTCGGTTGTGCCAGCCAAAGCGTTCGGCGGCCTGGTCGATGGCGTCGGTCAGATGGTTGCTCGACCACGGCAGGTTCTGGCTCTCGTCGCGGTCGGACACGTTGAGTTTGCGAAAGGCCAGGGGGTCCATGTTCAGGGTTTCGGCCATCTCGTCCATGGCCGACTCCAGGGCAAACAACCCCGGCGCCGCGCCCGGTGCACGCATTGAGGTGGGCGTACCGCGATTGACCTCCACGGTCTTGTGGCTGACGGTCAGGTTCGGGCAACTGTAGAGGCTGCGGGTCACCACGCCGCAGTTTTCCACGTATTGATCCGTGAACGAGGTGGTGTTGATGGACTCATGCCGCAATGACACCAGCTTGCCCTGGGCATCGGTCGCCAGTCGCAGGCGCTGCCGGGTTTCCGGGCGATGGCCGGTGGTGGTGAACATCTGCTGGCGCGGCACGACCAACTGCACCGGACGGCCCAGCATTTTCGAGGCGCCGCAGACGGCCACCGAATGTGGCCAGATCCACAGTTTGCTGCCGAACCCGGAGCCAATGAACGGCGCCCGGACTTCCACCTTGTCTGGCGTCAGGCCGAAGATCCGCGACAGGGCATTGCGATGGGCAACCACGCCCTGGGTCGCTTCGTACACGAACAGGTGGCCGTCTTCCCAATACGCCACGGTGGCGTGCATCTCCATCGGGTTATGGGTCTCCACCGGGGTGGTGTAGGTGACATCGATGCTGTGGGCAGCGCTGTCGAAGGCCGGCCCCGGCTCGCCCCGTGAATGCCCGCGACCGCCATCCTTGGGCGCGCCGGACTTGAGGCCTTGATCCAGATTGGCAATGGCGGGCGTTGTGTCGTACTTCACCTTGACCTTGTAGGCCGCAGCCCGCGCATGCTCAAAGGTGTCGGCCACTACCAGGGCCACGAACTGTCCGGCGTAGTGCACCGTATCGTCTTCGAAGGGCAGGCGGTTTTCTTCGGCCTTGCTGGCCGTGAGGATGGTCGCAGGCGACAAGGGCAGGGGCGAGGTGTGATACACGTCCGCAAAGTGCCCGTGGTGGAAGATATCCAGCACCCCCGGGGATTTGCGCGCTTCATCCAGGTCCAGCGCGACCACTTTGCCGCTGGCCACGGTGCTGAAAACGCCATAGCCGTAGGCCATGTCTTTTATATGGTGATCGGCTGCATACATCGCGCCGCCGGTGACTTTGCGGCGCCCGTCGATGCGGCGCGGGCCCGCACCGATCATGGGGCTGCGCTGGGCTTGTTTATCGTCGCTCATGGTTGCTTGCTCATGATTTGTAGCTCCCGTCAGGCTGTCAACGTGCTGAGGTTGCGAATGATTGCCTGCTGAGCCAGCGGGATCTTGTAGGCGTTATGGCGGTAAGCCACAGCACCTTGCAGCGCGATAGCCGCGACCTTCTCCAGGTTCTGTTGCGTAAGGGGCTGGTGTTGCAAGGCCCGTTCGGCCTCATGGGCACGCCATGGCTTGGTGCCAACGCCACCCATGGCGATGCGCGCTTCACGCACCGTATTGCCATCCATCACCAGAATCACGGCGCTGGACACCAGGGCAAATTGGTAGGAAGCGCGGTCCCTGAGTTTCAGATAACCCGAACGGCTGTTGGCCAGAGGCGGGTCGAGCAGCACATGGGTGATCAGCTCGTCATCGCGTAATGCGTGTTCTTTCCAGGGCGTTGCGCCGGGCAGCAAGTGAAAGTCGAGAAAGTCGATCTTGCGTTGTTCCGTACCTTGCCCTTTGGCGCCCTGCACCAGCACCGTCGCGCCAATGGCCGCCATGGCCACGCACATGTCGGAAGGGTGGCTGGCGATGCATTGATCGCTGGTACCCAGTACCGCGTGGACACTGCGGTTATGCCCTTCGATGGCCGCGCATCCCGAGCCCGGCTCGCGCTTGTTGCAGGGCGAGACGCCGTCCCTGAAGTAATTGCAGCGCACCCGCTGCATCACGTTGCCAGCGGTGGTCGCCTTGTTGCGTAACTGGGTGGTCGCCCCGGATAACAGCGCCTGGGACAACACCGGGTAGTGTGTCTGGATGTAAGCGTGGCGCGCCAGGGCCGTGTTGCTCACCAGGGCGCCGATCCGCACGCTGCCATCGTCCTGCACCTCGATCTGGTTCAGGGCCAGGTGATTGACGTCGATCACCTGGTCGGCGCGCATCACGTCCAGCTTCACCAGATCCAGCAGGGTAGTCCCGCCCGCCAGGAAAAACGCCGAGTCAGACTGCGAATGAGCGACCACTGCCTGCTCGACAGTGTTCGCCCGCACATAATCAAGGGCTCTCATCAACTGACCTCCTGCATCTTTATCCGGGCTGACTGCACGGCTGCGAGGATGTTCTTGTACGCGCCACACCGGCAGATATTGCCGCTCATGGCCTCGCGCACGCTGGCGTCATCGGCGCCAATGTCCTTGTCGTTGAGGATCGCCACCGCGCTCATGATCTGACCTGAGGTGCAGTAACCGCACTGGTAGGCGTCGTGTTCCCAGAAGGCTTCCTGTACCGGGTGCAGGGTGCCGCTCTGGGCCAGGCCTTCGATGGTGGTGATCTCGTCACCTTCATGCATTGCCGCGAGCGACAGGCACGAGTTGATCGACCGGCCATTGACATGGACGGTGCAGGCGCCGCACTGGCCATGATCACAGCCTTTCTTGGTGCCGGTCAGGTTCAAGCGATCACGCAGCACATCCAGCAACGCGGCATTGCCGGGCAGGTTCAGCGTGTGGGCCTGGCCATTGACCTTGAGGGTCATGCGCCGCTCGCCCTTGGCCGGTTCGGGTGGTTGATCGTCGATGACCGCTGCCTGAGCCTGTCCGGCCAGTTGCATCCACACCGGCGCGGTGGCAGCTGCGAGGCTGGAGACACCGATGGATTTGAGGAAGCTTCGACGCGAAGGGACCGCAAACCCGGCCAGCGAAGAGGGTTCATCTGGCGTGTCGTGCTGATCTTTCATGACAGATACCTCGTTGTTCAGACGCCGCGTGGTCGCGTAACGCGCGTCTGACCGATGAGCCTAGTGCTGGCGCACTGCAGTTCCACACCTGTGGTCGGGCCAGTCGTTATTTCTGACCGGGGGCGAAGTTGAATAATTCACTGCATTTTGTCAGTCATTGAAAGCAGGCTATTTGGCATTACGGAGCTGAGAAATAATCTCAAACGATAATACTAATTATTACCTGAGCGCCTTCGTCTTAAAGACAAAGATCGGTATCTCAAGCCCCTTTGCCGATATGTCCACTGGCCACAGGAGAATAAATACGATGGCATTTGATCGTGAAGACGCGCAGTACAAAGTGCTGGTCAATCATGAGGATCAGTATTCGCTTTGGCCCGATTACAAAGCGGTGCCTGCTGGCTGGCGGGAAGCTGGCAAGCAGGGCAACAAGGCTGAATGCCTGGCCTACGTAGAGCAGAACTGGACCGACATGCGGCCCTTGAGCCTCAGGCAGGCGATGGACGGGCAGGCAGAGAGGCACTGAGTGATGCCGCGTCCTAGCCTGCGTCTTTACTGCCTGCCGTATTCGGGTGCCAGCGCGATGGTCTACGCGCGCTGGCGTCGCAAGTTGCCGGAGTGGATCGAGGTCTGTCCCCTTGAGTTGCCGGGCCGGGGGCGGCGCTTCAACGATCCGTTGCAGACCGATCTGCCAGCCCTGGTCAACCAGTTGGCTGGCGAGTTGCAAGGCAATCTCGACCTTCCTTATGCGCTGTTCGGCCATAGCCTCGGCGCGCTGGTGGCATTCGAGCTGGCCCATGCGTTGCGCCGTAACGGCCTGCCACCGGCATCGGCACTCTTTGCCAGCGGTGCACCGGCCCCCGCCTTTCGCGAGTACCACACCGAACTGGCGGTAGAGCAGAGTGACACGCAACTGCTGGCCCGCCTGCGCCAGCTGGGTGGCACCCCCGACGCGGTGTTCGAAGACCCGGAGATGCTGCGCCTGACGCTCCCGGTGTTGCGCGCGGACTTCCTGCTGTGTGGGCGTTATCGCTATTCCCGCCGCGCCTTGCTCAATTGCCCCCTGCATGTGTTTGGCGGCAAGCAGGACCGTTTATCGGCCCAGTCCCTGACCGCCTGGCAGGACGAAACCACCGAGGGCTTCTCCCTGGAAATGTTCGAGGGCGGCCACTTTTTCATCAATGCCCATGAGTCGCGGCTGCTCGATCTGATCGTCGAACGCCTGCAGCCAGTCGGGTCAGCGCCACAGGCCGTTCGGGCTTGAGCGGAGGAGTCGCCATGCACACCAGTCAATTGTTTACCCTTGAGACGATGCCCGGCATTCGCGGTGGCCTGCCGCTGTTGGTTCAGGCCCGGGGTGAAGGCATCGACCTGCTGGACGCCCTTGCCGAGCTGCGAACTCTGGCTGACCAGCGGCTTTACGACTGCGCAGGTTTGCTGTTGCGCGGTTTTCACGTCGGCGGTGCCGAGCGCTTCCGTGAGTTCGCCGCAGGCTTTGGGCATCCGCTGCTCAATTACGAGTTTGGCTCAACGCCGCGCAGCAATGTGACGTCCGGGGTCTACACCTCCACCGAATACCCGGCTCATCAGCACATCCCGCTGCACAACGAGCAGGCCTACACCCGCGAATGGCCGATGAAGATCTGGTTCTACTGCGTGCAGGCGGCACAGGTGGGGGGCGAAACCCCGATTGCCGACAGCCGCGAAGTCTATCGCCGCATCCCCGAGAGAATCCGCCAGCGCTTCACCGATCGCGGCCTGATGTACGTCCGTAACTTCGGCAACGGCCTGGACGTGGCCTGGGAGCAGGTCTTCAACACCGAAAACCAGCAGGAAGTCGAAGCCTACTGTCGCCAGCACCGCATCGACTGCGAATGGAAAGACGACGGCGAGTTGCGCACCCGCCAGCTCTGCCAGGCCGTGGCTCGTCATCCGCGCACCGGAGATCACGTCTGGTTCAACCAGGCTCATCTGTTCCACATCTCCAATCTGCCAGCGAACGTGCGGGAAAACCTGCTGGCGGTGGTGGACGAAGAAGACCTGCCGCGCAACGTCTACTACGGCGATGGCGGCGAAATCGAAAACTCGTTGCTCGACGAGGTTCGCGGCGTGCTGGAAGAGACCAAGGTGATCTTCCCCTGGTACAGCGGCGACGTCCTGATGCTCGACAACATGCTGGCTGCCCATGCCCGTACCCCTTTCAGCGGGCCGCGCAAAGTAGTGGTGGCCATGGCCGAAGGCTACGGCGCAGACGCCGCCACCTCATGAACAGGCCCCCATGGCTCCAGTGAGCCGACAAGCCGTCAGTGCGATCGCTGCGTGACGGGTCGGCGACCCTATTTTCAGAACTGCCCCGCTGGGCGCCCAAGCGCCCGCCGTCATTACAGGTAATGCCATGAACGACCATTACGAAGCCCTTAATCTGGTTGAGGCGTTGCAGCACCACGCCTGCGAAACGCCCCGCAAGATTGCCTTGCGTTTCATTGCCGATGGCGTTGACGAACCGCTCAGCTATCACGAACTGGACGAGCGTGCCCGCGCCCTTGCGGTGTGGATGCGGCAACAGGCGCGACCGGGGGCACGTGCGGTGCTGTTGCTGCCCAGCGGCCCGGATTACGTCGTAGGGTTTTTCGCTTGCCTGTATGCCGGCATCATTGCCGTCCCGGCTTATCCGCCGGAGTCGGTACGCCCACAGCATCTGCTGCGTCTGCGGGCGATTCTTCAGGATGCCGAACCTGCCCTGGTGCTGACGGACTCAACCCTGATCGAGCCCCTGCGCCCGGCCTGTCAGGGCGAAGGTGTCGGCTCGCCGGTACTGCTGGCGGTCGATGAAACGTCCCGTGAGCTGGCTGCGCAATGGCAGATGCCCGCGTTGCATAACGATGACGTCGCCTTCCTGCAATACACCTCCGGCTCTACCTCGACGCCCAAGGGAGTGCAGGTGACCCACGGCAACCTGCTGGCCAACGAGCAACTGATTCGCCACGGCTTCGGCATCGACAGCAACGACGTCATCGTCAGCTGGCTGCCGCTGTTCCACGACATGGGGTTGATTGGCGGCCTGCTGCAACCGGTCTACAGCGGCATTGCCTGTGTGCTGATGTCGCCACGCTACTTCCTGGAGCGGCCGCTGCGCTGGCTGGAAGCGATCAGCCGTTACAAGGGCACCATCAGCGGCGGCCCCGACTTCGCCTACCGCCTGTGCTGCGAGCGGATCAACGAAGCCGCCTTGGCAGGCCTGGACCTGAGCAGTTGGCGTCTGGCGTTTTCAGGTTCCGAGCCCATCCGGCCGGACACGCTGGAGCGCTTCGCGGGCCAGTTCGCTGCGGCAGGTTTTGATGAGAACTGTTATTTCGCCTGCTATGGCCTGGCCGAAGCCACGCTGTTCGTCAGTGGCAGCCGGCGCGGTCAAGGTATTGCCACGCTTGAAGTCGACACCCAGGCCCTTGCCGAAAACCAGGGCCGCCCCGGTCGTGGCACCCAGATGGTGAGCTGTGGCTGGAGCCAGCCGGAGCACCCGTTGCTGCTGGTTGACCCGGCCACCGGTGAACCGGTGCAGGCAGGCCGCGTCGGTGAAGTCTGGAGTTCCGGCCCCAGCGTTGCCCATGGCTACTGGCGCAACCCCGAGGCGAGCGCCAAGAGCTTTGTCCAGCACGATGGCCGCACCTGGCTGCGCACCGGCGACCTGGGTTTCCTCTACCACGACCAGTTGTTCATCACCGGTCGTCTCAAGGACATGATCATCATTCGTGGCCAGAATCTGTACCCCCAGGATCTGGAACGCTGCGTCGAAGAAGAGGTAGACGTGGTGCGCAAGGGCCGGGTTGCCGCCTTCGCCATCGAGCATGAGGGCCGCGAAGGCATCGGCATTGCCGCAGAAATCGGCCGCAGCGTGCGCAAGCTGATTAGCGCCGATGTGCTGATCAAGGCCATCAGCACGGCATTGGCCGAACGCTTCCAGGAGCCGCCAGTGCTGATTGCCCTGTTGGAGCCGGGTGCTTTGCCCAAAACCTCCAGCGGCAAACTGCAGCGTTCGGCCTGCCGTCAGGGGCTGGCCGATGGCAGCGTCGCCACCTATGCGGTGCAACGTGTTGGCCAGGTGCTGGAAGGTGCCCGGCAAGCCAGCGAGCCCCTCAATGCGGCTGAGCAAACGATGGCCCAGCTGTGGGCACAAGTATTGGAAACCCCGGTGCTGGATCGCCAGGACAACTTTTTCGCCCTGGGCGGTAATTCCATCAAGGCCGCTCAACTGATTGCCCGTCTGCGCGAGCGAGAAGGCCGGGCTGTAGAGCTGCGCCTGCTGTTCGAAGCGCCGCAACTGGGTGATTTTGTCGCCGCCCTGGCCAGCCAGCCCAAGGCAGTCATCGCACCGGTGACGGTGCTTGATCGTCAGCAACCCTTGCTGCCGTCCCTGGCCCAGCGCCGTTTGTGGTTCCTCTGGAAGCTTGAGCCTGAAAGCGCTGTCTACCACATCGGTGGTCGCTTGCGACTGCGCGGCAAGCTGGATCGCACGGTGCTGTTGCAGGCGTTCTCGGCGCTGCTGCAACGCCATGAAACCCTGCGCAGCCGGTTTGTCGAGTCTGACGACGGTCAGGTGCAATTGCGTTTCGACACGGTAGACAAGGTGCCTTTGAGTGAGGTGGACTTCGCGTCCCTTGCTTGCGCCAACCAAGCGCTGGAAGCCAGTAAAGATGCTGAGCGATTTGTCGCTGAACCCTTCGATCTGGCCAACGGCCCGCTGTTGCGCCTGCGCCTGCAACACCTGGGCAACGATGATCTGCAACTGCTGCTGTGTGTGCACCACATCGTTGCCGATGGCTGGTCACTGAACCTGCTGTTGGGCGAGTTCGCCGAACTCTATAACGCGCAGCTGGAAAACCGTGACGCCGTGATGGCCCCGCTGCACATGCAATACCTGGATCTGGCCGAAGACCAGCGCCAGCGCATGGAAGCGGGTGAGGGCGAGCGTCAATTGAACTGGTGGAAAGACTACCTGGGCACCGAGCACGTGCCCCTTGAGCTGCCTTTCGCCATGGCCGGTCGGTCTGAACAGGAGGCACGAGCGGCCTTCGTCGAGGATCAACTGGACGCCAGCCTCAGCGCTGAACTACGCGATCTGGCCCAGCGCCACGGCGTCACCTCGGCCATGCTGTTGCTCGCGGCGTTCAACCTGCTGCTGCAACGCTACAGTGGCAAGCACGATCTGCGGGTTGGCATGACCCAGGCCGGTCGCGACAGTGAGGCCAGCGAAGGGCTGGTCGGTTTCTTCGTCAACCTGCTGGTGGTGCGCAGCGAGTTGCCTGCTGGCCTGAGTCTGGCGGCGTTGTTGCAGCAGACCCGCGATGGCCTGTTGCAGGCCCAGGCTCATCAGTCTCTGCCGTTTGAACAACTGGTTGAGGCGCTGCAACCCGAGCGTGTCCAGGGCCGGCATCCGCTGTGCCAGACCGCCTTCGACTACCAGCAGCAGATTCGGGTGGTGGACAGTCTGTCAGGCCTGCACGTGCAGGCGCTGGAGCAGATTGACCTGCAAACGCCGTTCGATCTGGTCCTGCGTGTGCGTGAAGGTCAGGACGGCCTGCGCCTGAGTTTTTGCTACCCCGGCGAACGTTACGCCGCCAGCGGCATGCAGCGTCTGGCGGGCAACTTCCGCCGTCTGCTGCTGGCGTTGCTGCGTCATCCGGCCAATGCGCCGCTACAGGCTACGGCCTGGCTACCAGACAACGAATGGCGCGCCACCGATGAGCTACCGAGCGTGCCTTTTGAGCCGCTGAGTGAGCTGATTGCCGCGCAATGCGAAGCCCTGGGTGACGCACCGGCGTTGATCGACCCCCAGCAGGAGTTGAGTTTTGCCCGGCTGGAGGCGCAGTCCAATCGTCTGGCCCATCACCTGATCGGCCAGGGTATCCGCCCTGAAACCCGTGTCGGCGTCGCCTTGCCCCGAGGCGTGGACATCCCCCTGGCGCTGTTGGCCGTCATGAAAGCCGGCGGTGCCTATGTGCCGCTGGACGTCGATTACCCCCGCGACCGTCTGGCGTGGTTGATGCAGGATGCCGGTATTCAGTTGCTGATAACTCACAGCAGCCTGCGCGAGCGCTTGCCGTTGCCGGAGGGCGTCACTTGCTTGCAACTCGATGCCCTGGACCTGTCCGCTGAATCGACGCATCGCCCTGTACCCCGCGTGCACGCCAGCAACCTCGCGTACCTGATCTACACCTCCGGCTCCACCGGCCAGCCCAAGGGTGTGGCGGTGGCCCATGGGGAAATTGCCATGCATTGCCGGGCAATCGGCGAGCGCTATGCCATGACCCCGGCCGACCGCGAACTGATTTTCATGTCCTTTGCGTTCGATGGCGCCCATGAACGTTGGCTGACCGCGCTGTCCCACGGTGCAAGTCTGCTGATTCGGGGTGATGAGCTGTGGACCGCAGAACAGACCCTGGAGCGCCTGCGTGAACATGGCGTCAGCGTGGCGGCATTCCCGCCAGCCTACCTGCTGCAACTGGCCGAACAGGCCGGGCAGCACGGCCATGCACCGAGCATGCGCATTTACTGCTTCGGCGGTGACGCGGTGCCCGAGGCCAGTTTCGAGCTGGCCCGTCGCAACCTGCGCTCAGCTCATTTGATCAACGGCTACGGGCCGACCGAAACCGTGGTCACGCCGATGCTCTGGAAGGCCGACGCCCAGACTCAATGCAACGCTGCCTATGCGCCTATCGGTGAAGTGGTCGGGGCCCGCCGTTTGTACGTCCTGGATGAACACTTGCAGCCGTTACCCCGTGGCGTTGCAGGTGAGCTCTACATCGGCGGTGAAGGCCTGGCCCGTGGGTATCACCAGCGCCCCGGCCTGACCGCAGAACGCTTTGTTGCCGACCCGTTCAGCGAAACCGGCGCTCGCCTGTACCGCACCGGCGATCTGGTGCGCTGGCGTGAAGATAACGCCATGGATTACCTGGGGCGTATCGACCAGCAGGTCAAGATTCGGGGTTTCCGCATCGAGCCGGGTGAAATCGAAGCGCGCCTGCGGGCGTTGCCGGGGATCCAGGAAGCCGCCGTGGCTGCACGCCAATCCATTCAAGGCGCGCAACTGGTGGGTTATGTGGTGGCAGTGCCGGGTGTCGAACTGACGGCCGATGCCCTGAAAACTGCGCTTCGCAAGCAATTGCCGGACTACATGGTGCCGACCCACATCGTCACCCTGCAAAGTCTGCCCCTGAACATCAACGGCAAGCTCGACCGTAAGGCGCTGCCTGAGCCCCAAGGCCAGCATGCTGAATTCGTGGCACCGTTGGAGGGCATCGAAAGCCGTGTCGCGGCCATCTGGGCCGAAGTGTTGGGCGTGGCGCGAATCGGTCGCGAAGACGACTTTTTCGAGCTGGGCGGTCATTCATTACTCGCCACTCAGATGGTTTCACGGATCAAACGCGACCTCGGCCTGGACTGCCCGCTGCGCACCTTGTTCGAAAGCTCGACGCTGATTGCCTTTGCCGCGTGTCTGGCGGATCTTCACGTACCCGCAAGCCCACGGGCGTTGTTGCGGGCCTTGCCGCGTGAAGGGGCGATGCCCTTGTCGGCCGCTCAGAGCCGCCTCTGGTTCTTCTGGCAGATGGAGCCCGACAGCGCCGCCTACAACGTGCCCGGTGCCTTGCGTTTGCGCGGGTCGCTCGACCGCACAGCCCTGCGCCAGGCCTTTGATGCGTTGGTGCAGCGCCACGAAACCTTGCGCACCCGTTTCGACGAAATCGACGGTCATCCGTTCCAGTTGATCGACGTGGCGCAACCCTTGGCGTTGATCGAACATGACCTGATCACCGCCGTCGACGCCGAACAGCAGGCCCGTTCTCTGGCCGCTGCCGAGGCGCGTCGCCCGTTCGATCTGCGTCAGGGGCCATTGCTGCGCCTCAGCCTGATTCGTCTGGCGGCCGATCATCACGTGTTGCTGCTGACCTTGCACCACATGGTCTCCGATGGCTGGTCGATCCGGGTGCTGGTCAACGAGTTCAGCGAGCTGTATGGCGCTTTCGCTGCCGGCCGCGCGCCGGTACTCAATGCCCTGACCGTGCAATACGCCGACTATGCCCAATGGCAACAGGCGCTGTTGCTGGACGGTGAAGGTGAACGCCAGCTGGCGTGGTGGAAGACCTGCCTGGGCGAGAACCAGACGGTACTGGAACTGGCCGCTGACCGTCCGCGTCCGCCGGTGCAGAGTTACCTGGGGGCCAGCCTGGATTTTGCCCTGGACAGCGAACTGGGTGCTCGCCTGAAAGCGTTGGCCAAGGTCCACAACGTGACCTTGTTCATGCTCCTGTTCGCTGCCTATGGCGTGTTGTTGCGTGGCTACAGCGGCCAGCGGGACTTGCGTATCGCCGTGCCGATTGCCAACCGGCAACGGGTGGAAACCGAAGGGCTGATCGGCTTCTTCGTCAACACTCAGGTGATGCCGTGCCGCATCGATGACGCGGCCAGCTTTGCCGAACTGCTGGCCCAGACCCGCCAACTGGCACTGGGGGCGCAGGCCAATCAGGACTTGCCGTTCGAACAACTGGTCGAAGCCCTGCAACCGGAGCGCAGCCTGGCGCATAACCCGCTGGTGCAGGTGAAGTTCAACTTCGGTTTTGACGTCAGCGTGCTGCCCCGTGCGGGCGACCTGAGCCTGGAGCTGTTCAGTGAAGAACAGTACGGCGCACGCTTCGACCTTGCGCTGGACATGGCCGAGAGCCAGGACGGAGGGCTGCGCGGCAGTTTTGTGTACGCCACCGACCTGTTCGATGCCTCCAGCGTGCAGGCCATCGCGCAGACCTTCCGTCATCTGCTGGCACGCCTGTGTGTCGCGGCGGATCGGCCTTTGGGCCAGCTTCCTCTGGCCGCAGAAACCGAGGCTGCCGTGTTGCATGGCGAGCAGCGCACCTGGCCACATAACGACGTGCTTGGGATGTTTACCGCGCAGGTCGCGGCTCAACCTCACGCCATCGCTGTGCAGTCCTGGGATGGACAATTGAGCTACGGGCAACTGGACGCCGAAGCCAATCGACTGGCCCAGCGTTTGCGGGCAGCCGGTGTGCAGCCGGGTGATCGTCTGGCCCTGTGTCAGGCACGCGGTACGCACTGGCTGTTGATGTTGCTCGGCGTGCTCAAGGCCGGTGCCGCTTATGTGCCACTGGACCCGACCCTGGTGCCGACGCGCTTGCAACGGCTGGTGGCCGACAGCGACGTCCGCTACGTATTGCTGGGTGATCCGGCATTGATGGCGCATTTCGGCGAACAGGCGCTGCTGGTGGACGAGGCCAGCCAGCAAAGCTTTACCGACGCCCCGTTGCCTTTGCACATTGACCCGAAGCAACCGGCCTACGTGATCTTCACCTCAGGTTCTACCGGTCAGCCCAAGGGTGTGGTGGTCAGCCACAGCGCGCTGGCCAACTACGTTCAGGGCGTGCAGGCCCGGCTCGGGCTTGAGGCCGGGGAGGGCATGGCGATGGTATCGTCGGTGGCCGCCGACCTGGGCAACACCACCTTGTTCGGCGCCCTGTGCAGTGGCGCACGGCTGTGCCTGGCCAGTGCCGATGAAGTGGCCGATGCCGAACGCTTTGCGGCGTTCATGCAGGACAACGCCGTCGATGTGTTGAAGATCGTGCCCGGTCATCTCAGCGGCTTGCTCGCGGCTGTAGGGCAGGCCACGGTGCTGCCGCGCCGCTTGCTGGTCATGGGCGGTGAGGCGTGCGATCGCCGTTTGCTGCACAGCATTCGAGAGCTGGCACCCGAGTGCCGGATCGTCAACCACTACGGGCCGAGCGAGGCCACCGTCGGCGTCCTGACCCACGAACTGCAGGCGCTGGCTGAGCTGCCATCGGGCGTTCTGGCCATCGGTCAGCCGCTGCCCAACACCTTCGTGCGCATCCTCGACGAGCGCCTGAATCCAGTACCTGCCGGTGTGCCCGGTGAACTGCTGATTGGTGGTGCGGGTTTGGCGGACGGCTATCTGGGTCAACCGGAACTGACTGCCGAACGCTTCATTCACATCGCCGGTGAGCGCCTGTACCGCAGCGGCGACCGCGTGCGTTTGCGTCATGACGGGTTGGTGCAGTTCCTGGGTCGCCTGGATGATCAGGTCAAGATTCGCGGCTACCGGGTTGAACCCCAGGAAGTTTCCCTGGCACTGCGCAGCCTGCCGGGGGTCAGTGAGGCGCTGGTCCTGGCCGAGCGCGAAGGTGACGGCCCTATGCGCCTGCTGGCCTGGTGTGTGGCCGATACCGACAACGCTGAAGTCCTGCATCAGGCCCTGGCCGCCCTTGTGCCCGATTACATGCTGCCGGCGCAACTGACGCTGCTGCCAAGCATTCCGTTGACTGCCAACGGCAAGGTTGATCGTCAGGCGTTGCAACGTCCTCAGACCATTGCGTTACAGCGCTCGTCCGAAACGCCACTGAGCGGGCTGGAAAGCCAGCTGGCCGAGATCTGGCAGGCTGTGCTGAACGTTGAGCAGGTGCGTGCCGAGGACAACTTCTTCGAGCTGGGCGGGGACTCGATCCTCAGCCTGCAGATCATCGCCCGTATCCGCAAGCTGGGTTACAAGCTCAGCCCCAAAAAACTATTTGAGCACCAGAGCGTCAGGCAACTGGCGCAATGGCTGGAAAACAGCGGCCCGGCCAAACCGGTTACCGCGCCGCTTGCAGTGGCCGTGACCGGCGAGCTGCCGTTGGCGCCGGTGCAGGTGCGCTTCTTCGAACGCGCCACCCCGGACCAGCGCAACCACTGGAACCAGGCACTGCTGTTGCAACCTCGGCAGGCGCTGGATCTGGAGGTGCTGGCCCGTGCGCTGCACTGGCTCACCCATCAGCACGATGCGCTGCGTCTGCGCTTTGAGGTGAGCGGGGCTGGCGTCAAGCAAGTCAACGCCGAACCTGGCCTGCTCGACCTGACGCTGCTCTGGCGCCGTCGTGCGGCGGATGCCCAGACACTGGAGCGCTTGTGCGATGAGGCGCAGCGCAGCCTGAACCTGCAACAGGGGCCGTTGCTGCGGGCCATGCATGTGATCATGGCCGATGGCAGCGAACGGCTGCTGCTGGTGGTTCACCACCTGGCGGTGGACGGGGTGTCGTGGCGCGTCCTGCTTGAAGACCTGCAAGGTGCTTATCGTCAGTTGCTCAAAGGCCAGGCGGTCGCGGCGGTGGCAAAAACCGACAGCTATCAGGTTTGGGCACGGCGTCAGCAGGCGTGTGCCGACAGCCTGGAACTGCAAGGCGAACTGGCTTACTGGCAAGCACAACTGCGCGATGCCCCGACCTTGCCCCAAGCGCGTAGCGATGCGTCGCTGACCTGGCGCGAGGCGGCGCGGCATGCCTTCAGCCTGGACAGCGAGGCCACTCGCCAACTGCTGGGCCCGGCGCAACAGGCCTATCGCACCCAGATCAATGACCTTTTGTTGACGGCGCTGACTCGTGCCCTGTGTACCTGGAGCGGCGCCCCCGAGGCGTTGATCGAGCTGGAAGGCCATGGTCGGGATGCCTTTGATGAAGGCGCGGCCCTGGACCTGAGCCGCACGGTCGGCTGGTTCACCAGCCTCTATCCGGTGCGTTTACGCCCTCATGGCGAGCATGGCCAGTCGCTGAAAGCGATCAAGGAGCAGCTGCGCCAAGTACCCAGAGCTGGCATCGGTTATGGCTTGTTGCGCTACGCCAGTTCGGCAGGCGCAAGCCTTCGTGCGTTGTCACCAGCCCGGGTGACCTTCAATTACCTGGGGCAACTGGACCAGCAATTTGCGGAGTCGGACTTCCTGCCCGCCAGTGAAAGCAGCGGCCATACCCACGCCCAAAACGCCGCGCTGGGCAACTGGCTGGTGTTCAACGGCAAGGTGCTCGGTGGTTGCCTGCAACTTGAGCTGAACTACAGCCGCGAGATGTTCGACGCCGTGGCCATCGAGCAACTGCAAGCGCTGTTGCACAGCGAGTTGCTGGAGCTGGTGCAGCATTGCGTGCATGCCACTCCGGCATTCACCCCCAGCGATTTGCCGCTGGCGGGGCTGGATCAACCGGCGCTGGACGCATTGCCTCTTGCTGGCAGCAACCTGGAAGATCTGTATCCGCTGTCACCGATGCAGCAGGGCATGCTGTTCCACGCCCTCGATGTGCCGGGCTCGGCGCTGTACGTCAACCAGCTGCGGGTCGATCTGGATGGCCTGGACGAGGCGCGCTTCATCGATGCCTGGGGCCAGGTGCTCAAGCGCCATGCCACCTTGCGCAGCGGCTTCCTCGCTGAGGGCCTGGACGCACCGTTGCAGTTCGTTCTGCGTCACGCTGAGCTGCCGGTTGAGCGTTTTGACTGGCGCGACCGCGTCCTGGACGCTGCGGCGCTGGATGAGCTGGCGGATCAGCAGCGTCAACGCGGCTTCGATCTGAGCCGGCCACCCTTGCAGCGTCTGGCGCTGGTGCGTCTGGGCGAACAGCGTTATCACCTGGCCTGGACCTGCCATCACTTGCTGCTCGATGGCTGGAGCAGTGCGCGCTTGATCGGCGAAGTGCTTGCGCTGTACCAGGGCGCGAGCCTGCCAGCGATGCAGGGTCGCTACCGTGACTACATCGGCTGGTTGCAGGCCCAGGACAGCACCGTTAGTGAAGGCTTCTGGCGTCAGCGTCTGGCCGGGTTCGACGAGCCAACGCTGCTGGCCAGTGCCTGCACCGGCAGCTACGTCGCTGAACCAATACGTGAAGTGCGCACTCGTCTGAATGCTGTTTCGACGCAGCGTTTGCAGCACTTTGCCCAGCAACAGCGAGTGACCCTCAACACCCTGCTGCAAGGCGCGTGGCTGCTGCTTCTGCAACGCTACAGCGGGCAAACGCGGGTGGCTTTCGGTGCCACCGTGGCTGGGCGACCCGCCAACCTGCCTGCTGCCGAGGAAATGCTTGGGCTGTTCATCAATACCTTGCCCATCGTGGCCCAGCCTGAGGCGGAACAACCCCTGGGCGACTGGCTGCGCAGCCTGCTGGATTACAACCTTGAGGTGCGCGAATTCGAGCACAGCCCGCTGTATGACATCCAGCGTTGGGCGGGGCGCGGTGGTCAGGCGCTGTTTGACAGCATCCTGGTCTTCGAGAACTTCCCCATGGATGCCGCCTTGTTGCAGGCGCCTTCGGATGGCAACGGCTTGCGGATCCTCGGTCATCAGCCAGTGGATGCCACCAACTATGCCCTGACGCTTGTGGCCAGCGCAGGTGAATGCCTGGACGTGCGTTATGGCTACCGGGCCGAACGCTTCTGCGCCAGCCAGGTGGAGCGCGTGCGTGATCACTTTGAGCGTCTGTTGCTGAGCTTCTGTGACAGCGCTGAATGTCGCCTGGCTGAACTGCCGATGCTGGCCGATACCGAGCGCGAACAACTGCTGCACGGCTGGAACGCGACCCAGGCGAGCTTCCCGGATCAGGTGCAATTGCAAAGCCTGATCGAAACGCAGGTGGCGACGACGCCTGACGCCCTGGCCCTGCAATTCGGCGCGCAACGCCTGAGCTACCGCGAGCTGAACACCAAGGCCAACCAACTGGCGCGCTGGCTGCGTAGCCAGGGCGTGGGCCCGGACGTGCTGGTGGGTGTCTGCGCCGAACGTTCGATTGAACTGGTGCTGGCCTTGCTGGCCATCGTCAAGGCCGGCGGCGCTTATGTGCCGATGGACCCGGACTATCCGCAGGAGCGTCTGGAACACATGCTCGCCGACAGCGGCGTCAGCCTGTTGCTGACCCAGCAACATCTGCTGGCTCAGTTGCCTGCCAGCGACGCCCAGCAGTTCTGCCTGGACAGCGACTGGTCGCAGGTGCAGGCGCTGGATGACAGTGATCTGCCGACCCTCGGCAGCCCACAGAACCTGGCGTACCTGATCTACACCTCCGGCTCCACCGGCAAACCCAAGGGCGCCGGCAACAGCCACGCGGCCCTGATCAACCGCCTGCACTGGATGCAGAAGGCCTACGGCCTGACCAGCAGCGACCGGATTCTGCAAAAGACTCCGTTCAGTTTCGACGTGTCGGTCTGGGAATTCTTCTGGCCGCTGATCACTGGCGCTGCACTGGTGGTGGCCGAGCCGGGCGCCCATCGCGACCCACAGGAACTGCGCCGGGTGATCAACGACGGACAGGTCAGCGTGCTGCACTTTGTGCCATCCATGCTGCAAGCCTTCGTGATGTCCGGCGAGCTGGAACACTGCCCGAGCCTCAAACAGGTGATGTGCAGCGGTGAAGCCTTGCCTTACGAGCTGCAACAGCAGTTCCGTGAGCGTCATTCGGCGCGATTGCACAATCTGTATGGCCCCACCGAAGCGGCCATCGACGTCAGCTTCTGGGCCTGCGACGAAGAAAACGAGCGCCATGTGGTGCCGATTGGGCGGCCCATCGACAACCTGCGGTTGCTGATTCTCGACGCCTCACTGGAGCCGGTGCCTCAAGGCGTGCCGGGCGAGTTGTACATCGGCGGTATCGGTCTGGCGCGGGGTTATCACCAGCGTCCGGGGCTGACGGCCGAACGTTTCGTGGCTGATCCATTCAGTACGGGAGAGCGCTTGTATCGCACCGGCGATCTGGCCCGCTGGCGCGCAGACGGTGCCATCGAGTACGTGGGCCGCATCGACCATCAGGTGAAGATCCGTGGCCTGCGTATCGAACTGGGTGAAATCGAAGCTCGCCTGCAAGGTCTGGCCGCAGTAGACGAAGCCGTGGTGATCGCCCGGGATACGCCCCAGGGCAAGCAATTGCTGGGTTATGTGGTGGCATCGGCGGATGGCGACAGCCTGCGCCGGGCACTGTTGGAACAGTTGCCGGACTACATGGTGCCTGCGCAGATCATCGTGCTCGACGCCATGCCGTTGTCGCCCAACGGCAAGCTCGAACGCAAGGCGTTGCCAGAACCGGATTTCACCCAGATGCAGAAGAGCTATCAGGCGCCGCGCGATGACCGCGAACGCTTACTGGCAGATATCTGGCAGACCGTGCTGGGGATCGCCCAGGTCGGCATCGATGACAACTTCTTCGAGCTGGGTGGCGATTCCATTGTCTCCATCCAGGTGGTGAGCCGTGCCCGTCAGGCTGGCTTGAAACTGAGCCCCAAGGACCTGTTCCAGCACCAGACCTTGCAGGCCCTTGCCGCCGTCGCCCGGCAGGCCGACGCGGTGCCGGTTCGTGGCCCGGAAAGTGGCCGCACGCCGCTGTTGCCGATCCAGCATTGGTTCTTCGAACAGGTGCTTACCCAGCGCGGACACTGGAACCAGTCGGTGTTGCTCAACAGCCGCGAGCGCCTTGATGTTGCACGCCTGACCCAGGCTCTGCAGCAGCTTTGCCAGCACCATGACGGCTTGCGCCTGCGCTTTGCCGAACCTTTCGACAGCGCGGAATATGCAGCCCCGCAACGCAATGACGCGTTGCTCTGGGTGCGACAGGCCGCGAGCGCCGAGGCCTTGCTTGAGCACTGTGAAGCGGCGCAACGCAGCCTGGACCTTGCCGATGGTCCGCTGTTGCGGGCGCTGCTGGTTGAAATGCCGGACGCGAGCCAGCGCCTGTTGCTGGTCATCCATCACCTGGTGGTGGACGGGGTTTCCTGGCGCGTGCTGCTTGAAGACCTGCAAAGCCTTTACCGGCAGTTGGACTGTGCAACTCCGGTGCAACTGCCGCCGCGCAGCAGTTCGTTCAAGCAATGGGCCGAGCGCCTGGGGGAACTGGCCCGCAGTCAGGAACTGCTGGAAGAACTCGATTACTGGCAGGGCAACCTGCAAGGGACCACCGGCGACCTGCCGACAGACGCCTCGCACGCACACCTGAGTGGCCGCGATGCACGGGTTCATGTGCTCAAGCTGGATACCGAGACCACCACGCAATTACTGCAACAGGCACCTGCCGCGTATCGCACCCAGGTCAACGACCTGCTGTTGACCGCGTTGGCCCGCAGTCTGTGTGCCTGGACCGGGCACGACTCGGCCCTGGTGCAACTGGAAGGCCATGGCCGTGAAGAACTGTTCGACGACATCGACCTGAGCCGCACAGTGGGCTGGTTCACCAGCCTGTTCCCGTTGCGCCTGCACGCCAGCGGTCATCCGGCGCAGGCGCTGAAGTCCGTCAAGGAGCAACTGCGCAACCTGCCGCGACGTGGCCTGGGCTACGGCCTGTTGCGCTACCTCGGCGGGCAGGCCGAAACCCTGGCCGCGCTGCCCGAAGCCCGGGTGACCTTCAACTATTTGGGGCAGTTCGACGGCAGCTTCGGCGCTGACGCGCTGTTTGCGCCAGGCACCGAAAGTGTCGGTGCCAACCGCGATATTGATGCACCCCTGGGCAACTGGCTCAGCATCGACGGCCAGGTGTTCGGCGGCCAGTTGAGCCTGCGCTGGACCTACAGCGCGGCGATGTTCGATGACGCGGTAATCGAGGCGCTGGCACAGACGTATGCCGACCAGTTGCAGGCGCTGATCGAACATTGCCTCGAGGAGGGTGCCGGTGGCGTCACGCCGTCGGACTTCCCGCTGGCAGGTCTGGATCAGGCCGGGCTGGATGCTCTTTCATTGTCAGCGCCACAGATCGAAGACCTCTATCCGCTGTCGCCGATGCAGCAGGGCATGCTGTTCCACGCCTTGTATGAGCGTGAGGGCGGCGTCTACGTCAATCAACTGCAAGTTGAGATCGAGGGCGTGGACCCAGAGCGCTTCCGCAGTGCCTGGCAAGCCGCGCTGGACAGCCACGATAACCTGCGTGCGGGCTTCCTGTGGGACGGCCTGGAGCAACCCTTGCAATTGATCCGCCGCGAGCTGCAACTGCCGCTGCGCGTGCTGGACTGGCGCGGCAGGCCCGATCAGGCCGGTGCCCTGGAAGACCTGGCCCATGCGCAACGCGAGCAGGGTTTTGCCCTTGACCAGCCACCGTTGTTGCGGCTGGTGCTGGTGCGTTGCGACGAACAGCGCTACCAGTTGATCTACACCCATCACCACATCCTCATGGACGGCTGGAGCAACGCCCAGCTATTCGCCGAAGTGCTGCACCGTTATGCCGGGCAGGATGTCCGGGTGAGCGGCCGTTACCGGGATTACATCCAGTGGCTGCAACAGCGTGATGCCGTGGCTAGCCAGGCGTTCTGGCAGCAGCAACTGGCGCCGCTGGATGCACCGACCCGCCTCGCGGACTGTTTGCCACGCGGCACGGCAGCAGAGGGTTTCGGTCAGGTTCAGCGCCTGTTGACCCTTGAGCAAGGTGCGCGCCTGGGTAACTTCGCGCGTCGGCACAAGGTCACGGTCAATACCCTGGTGCAAGCTGCCTGGGCCCTGCTGTTGCAACGCTATAGCGGACAATCCACCGTGGTTTTTGGCGCTACGGTCGCTGGTCGTCCCGCAGAACTGGCGGGCATCGAGCAACAGTTGGGGTTGTTCATCAACAGCCTGCCGGTGGTGGTGGCGCCGGGCATGGAGCAGTCGGTCGCTGACTACCTGCAAGGGCTGCAAGCCCAGAACCTGCAACTGCGCGAGCACGAACACACCCCGCTGAACGTGATCCATCGCCTGTTTGGCCAAAGCGGCGAGGCGTTGTTCGACAGCCTGCTGGTGTTTGAAAACTACCCGGTGGCCGAGGTGCTGAATCAGGCGCCGGGCGGCTTGCGCTTCTCCGGCATGCAAGCCCAGGAGAACACCAACTACCCGCTGACCCTGATGGTGGCCCAGGCTGAGCGTCTGCGCCTGAACTTCGACTATCGCAGCAGCCATTTCCAGGCCGGGGTCGTTGAGGCCTTGAGCGAACAGTTGCTGCATCTGTTCTGGCAACTGAGCGAAGACGGCCAGCGGCCGTTGGGGGAGATTGGCCTGCTTGATGCGCCCCAGGCGCAACGTGTACTGGCGCAAAGCGACGCCAGTGCGGTGGACTATCCACGCCAGGCGACCCTGCATGACCTGATCGCCCAACAGGCGCACCGTAGCCCGACAGCCCTGGCGCTGCATGACGGGCAGCAACAGCTCAGCCATGGCGAACTGAACGCGCGGGCTAACCGTCTGGCGCGCTGGTTGCGCAGTCAGGGGGTAGGCGCCGATTCACGGGTGGGTGTGGCGCTGGAACGCTCGGTGGAACTGTCGGTGGCGTTGCTGGCGGTGCTCAAGGCCGGGGCTGCCTATGTGCCGCTGGACCCTGAGTTCCCGGCCGAGCGCCTGGCGCACATGCTGGCCGACAGCGAGGTACGCCTGTTGCTGACCCAGGAGTGCCTGCTGGCTGAACTGCCGGCCAGCGGTGCCAGCGTGTTCTGCCTGGACCGCGACGCATCGCAGCTTGAGGCACTCCCGGATCACGACCTTGCCAGCCATGAACTTGATCGTGCCGTCAGCGCGGATGACCTGGCGTATGTGATCTACACCTCCGGCTCCACCGGCAAACCCAAAGGTGTCGCGGTGCGTCATGGCGGGGTGGTCAACTTCATGTTGAGCATGGCCCGCGAGCCGGGGCTGACGGCCAGCGACCGCGTATTGGCGCTGACCTCGCTGTCGTTCGACATTTCGGCGCTGGAGCTGTACCTGCCGCTGTTGGTGGGTGGCAGCGTCGTGCTGATCGACCGCGACAGTGCCCGGGATCCGGCACGACTGATGGCTGTGGCACTGGCGCAAAAGGTCACGGTGATCCAGGCCACACCGTCCACCTGGACCCTGCTCAGTGCCCACGATGATTTCCCGAACCTGCGGGGGTGTCGCTTCTTCTGCGGCGGTGAAGCGCTGTCGACGGAACTGGCCGATGTGCTCAACGAGCAGGCCGATGAGTTGTGGAACCTGTACGGCCCCACCGAGACCACCATCTGGTCGGCAGCCTGGCGGATTCTGCCAGGTCATCGCGCGTTACTGGGCAAGCCAATTGCCAACACTCGCCTGTACGTGCTCGACGCTGCGCTGCAACTGGCGCCGGTTGGTGTCGCGGGTGAGCTTTACATTGCCGGTGATGGCCTGGCTCGTGGTTACCATGGGCGTGCGGGGTTGTCTGCCGAGCGTTTCGTGGCCGATCCGTTCGCTGTGCTGCCGGGGGCGCGCATGTATCGCTCCGGCGACCTGGTGCGCTGGCGTGATGACGGCGTGCTGGAGTACCTGAGCCGCATTGATCATCAGGTCAAGGTCCGGGGTTTCCGCATCGAACTGGGCGAGATCGAGTCCTGCCTGTTGGCCTGTACCGGTGTTCGCGAAGCGGTGGTCATTGCTCGTGAGACGTCACTGGGCAAACAACTGCTGGGTTATGTCGTCGCTGATATCGACGCTGCCCTGAGCGCCGAATCCCTGCGCAGCGCCTTGCAGGCCGAACTGCCGGACTACATGGTGCCCGCGCAGGTGACGCTGCTGCCAGGCATGCCATTGACCCCCAACGGCAAGCTGGACCGCAAAGCCTTGCCAGACCCGGATTTCAGCCTGTTGCAACGTGGCTACCGGGAACCGGGTAATGCCCTTGAACAGCAACTGGTAGAACTGTGGCAGCAGGTATTGGGCTTGCAGCGCGTCGGCATCGACGACAACTTCTTCGAGTTGGGCGGAGACTCCATTGTCTCCATTCAACTGGTGGGCCGTGCGCGCTCGGCGGGCTTGCAGATGAGCCCCCGGCAGTTGTTCGAACACCCGACCGTGGCGCAACTGGCCCAGGTGATCGGCATTGTCCAAGCCTCTGCCAATAGCCATCGCAGTGCGCCAGCCGCAGGCGATACACGCTTCCCGCTGACGCGTCTGGAGCCGCAACAACTGGACAGCCTGGGGCTGGACCTGAGCCAGCTGGAAAACCTTTACCCGTTGTCGCCGATGCAACAGGGCATGTTGTTTCATGCCCTGGATAACCCGGGCTCCGGGCTCTACATCAACCAGATCAGTGTGCCGGTGCAAGGCCTGGATGCCACGCGTTTTGCCGTGGCCTGGGCCAGCGCCGTGGCCCGCCACGATGCGCTACGCAGCGGCTTTGTCTGGCAAAGCGGGCAGCGCGAGCCCTTGCAGGCGGTTTATCGCCGTGCCATGGCCGAGGTGCGCCTGCAGGATGCGGTCGAAGACCTGGCCGCTTTTGCCGAAGCGGATCGCCTGCAAGGTTTTGATCTGGCCAGGCCGCCGTTGCAGCGCCTGACCCTGGTGGATCTGGGTCAGGGGCGCCAGCAATTGATCTGGACCACCCACCACCTGCTGATGGATGGCTGGAGCGGCGCGCAACTGATCAAGGAAGTGCTGCAGCTGTACGCAGGCGTGCAGTTGCCACCGGTCGCGGGGCACTACGCCGATTACATAGACTGGCTGCAACGCCAGGACAACGTGGCGGCGGAGGCCTTCTGGCGTGAGCGCCTGACGGGGCTGGAGCAGCCGACGCTATTGGCCGACAGCCTGCAACGTCCGGCCCAGGGCGAGGGTCACGGCCTGAGCTACAGCCACTATGACAGCGCAGCCACCGAGCGCCTGAAAGCCTATGCCCGCAGCCAGCGCATCACCCTCAACACCCTGTTGCAGGCGGCGTGGCTGTTGTTGCTGCAACGCTACAGCGGTCAGCGTCGGGTGGTGTTCGGTGCTACGGTCGCCGGTCGCCCGGCGCAATTGCCGGGGGTGGACAGCCTGTTGGGGCTGTTCATCAATACCTTGCCAGTGACCCAGGCCCCTGAGCCCGGTGATGACCTGGGTGACTGGTTGCGTCAGTTGCAGGCCTACAACGTGCAGATCCGTGAGTTCGAACACACGCCGCTCTACGACATTCAGCGCTGGGCCGGGCACAGCGGCCAGGCCTTGTTCGACAGCATCATCGTGTTTGAAAACTACCCGGTGGACGAAGCGCTGCGCCGTGGCAATGCCAATGGCGACGGCCCGCACTTTGGTGAGTTGAGCCTCAAGGACGTCACCAACGTGCCCATGGACCTAGCGGTGCGCGTCGGTGAAGGCCTGGAGATTGAATACCAGTACCTGCGCAGCCATTTCGAGGCGTCTGCGGTGGAGCGCATTCGCGGCAACCTGGAGCAGATCCTCGACACCATCGTGGCTGGTCAGGCCCGGCGCATTGCTGATCTGGAGTGCCTGTCGCCGGGTGATCGGCAAGCCGTGGCGGCCTGTCGTGGTCCGCATCAATTGGCGCCGAAGGTCGAGCCTGTTCACCTGGCGATCTCGCGGCAGGCCCGTCAACGTGGCGAAGAAACCGCGTTGATCTGCGGCGACGAGCAGCTGGATTATCGCGCCCTGGACCTGGGCTCTAACCGCCTGGCCCATCGTTTGATGACCCTGGGCGTTGGCCCGGAAGTGCGGGTCGGCGTGGCCTTGCCACGGGGTGTCGCGATCCCTGTGGCGTTGCTGGCCGTGCTCAAGGCCGGGGGCGCCTATGTGCCGCTGGACGCGGAATACCCCCGTGAGCGCCTGGCGTTCCAGATGACCGATGCGGGTATCGCGTTGCTCATCACCGACAGCCGCTTGCGCGAACACCTGCCGCTGCCGGAAGGCGTGACGTGCCTGGAACTCGACTACCTGGACCTGAGCGCCGAAGACGACGACCTGCCGGTGGTCGCCCTGGAGCCTGGACACCTGGCATACATCATCTACACCTCGGGTTCCACCGGCCGGCCCAAGGGCGTGAGTGTTGCCCATGGGCCGCTGGCGATGCACTGCGCAGCGATCGGTGAGCTGTACGAAATGGACAGCAGCACCCGTGAGTTGCACTTCATGTCATTCGCCTTCGACGGCGCCCATGAACGCTGGCTGACGACGCTGGTTTTCGGCGGCAGCCTGGTACTGCGTGGTGACGAATTGTGGACCCCGGAGCAAACCTATGACGCGCTGCATGAACATCGGGTCAGCATTGCGGCTTTCCCGCCCGCTTACTTGCAGCAACTGGCCGAGCACGCGCTGAGGGACGGCAACCCGCCGCCCGTGCGCATCTATTGCTTCGGTGGGGACGCCGTGCCCAATGCCAGTTTTGACCTGGCCCGGCGTGCACTGCGGGCGCAATTCCTCACCAATGGCTATGGCCCCACTGAAACCGTGGTCACGCCACTGTTGTGGAAAGCCGACCCGGACACGGCCTGTGAAGCGGCGTATGCGCCGATTGGCAAAGGCGTCGGTCAGCGCCAGTTGTACATCCTCGACGAAGAACTGCGCCCCGTGCCCATGGGTGTGGCTGGCGAGCTGTACATCGGCGGCGAAGGCCTGGCGCGGGGTTATCACCAGCGTCCCGACCTGACGGCTGAACGTTTTGTTGCTGACCCGTTCAGCGATCAAGGCGGGCGGTTGTACCGCACCGGTGACCTGGTGCGTGGCCGTGCCGACGGGGTGATCGACTACGTGGGGCGCATCGACCATCAGGTGAAGATCCGCGGCTTCCGCATCGAACTGGGGGAAATCGAGGCGCGTCTGCAGGAACACCCTGACGTGCGCGAGGCCCTGGTGGTGGCCCGTGAGGCAACCAATGGCAAGCAACTGGTGGGCTATGTGGTGGGTCAACCCGACGCCACGCTGGCGGGGGACGAGCTACGTCAGTACCTGCGGGCCAGGCTGCCGGATTACATGGTGCCGGTGCAGGTGATCGTGCTGGCGCAGATGCCGCTGTCACCCAACGGCAAGCTCGACCGCAAGGCATTGCCGGAGCCGCAGTGGCAGGCCAGCAACCATTACACGGCGCCGCGCAATGAGGTGGAGCGTGTGCTGGCAGGCATCTGGCAGGACGTGCTTGAGGTCGAGCAGGTAGGTATCCACGACAACTTCTTCGACCTGGGGGGTGACTCGATTCTCAGCCTGCAAGTGATCTCCCGGGTGCGTCAGGCCGAGGGGCTGGACCTGGAAATACGCCTGCGTGACCTGCTGCAATACCAGACCATCGCCGGTTTGCTGGAGCGTGTGCAGGACACGGCAGACACGGGGCCGGGCGAGCTGCAAGCCGTGGGCGAGAGCCTGGCGGATGAGGCGTTTGGTTTGATCCCGATTCAGCAATGGCTGTTCGAGCAGAATCTTGAGCAACCGCAGCATTTCAACCAGGCAGTTTTGCTGGGCTGCCGCGAGGCGCTGGATGTTGGGCGGCTGGAAGCCGCGTTGCTGGCGGTGGTGCGCGAACACGCCAGCCTGCGTCTGGCCTTCTTCAAGGGCGCAGAAGGGCAGTGGCACCAGCGTTATTACGAGTGGGACGACTTGCAACAAGGGTTGGCTGCTGACCCTGTGCTTTGGGTGCGCAACGCCCAAGACAGTGAGGCGGCGCTGGTGATTGCCAATGAGGCGCAGCGCAGCCTGGACATCAGCAACGGTCGTCTGTTGCGAGGGGTCTACAGCGAGCTGGACGACGGCAGCCAGCGTTTGTTGCTGGTTGTACATCACCTCGGGGTGGACGGCGTGTCCTGGCGGATCTTGCTGGAAGACCTGCAACAGGCATACCTGCAAGCGGGCCGTGGTGAACTCCCTCGCTTCGCTGCGCCTACCAGCAGTTATCGGGCCTGGGCCCAGAGCCTGCATGAATACTCAGCGCACCCACGTCTACGTGGCGAGTTGCCGTACTGGCTGCAACAGACCGAACCTGCGGGCCTGGGTGAGCCTGCGCTGGACAACCCACGGGGCAGCCAGTGTGTGGCGCACATGCAGCAGGTGCAACTGCGTCTGGATCGCAACCTGACTACGCAATTGCTCAAGGTTGCCCCCGAGGCCTACCGCACCCAGATCAATGATCTGTTGCTGACGGCGCTGGGGCGCACCCTGTGTCGCTGGTGTGAAAGCGATTCGGTGCTGATCGGCCTGGAGGGCCATGGCCGTGAGGACATCTTCGACGGGCTTGATCACAGTCGCACGCTGGGCTGGTTCACCAGCCTGTTCCCCCTGCGCCTGACGCCGGGCGAGGGTGATTACGCTCAAGCGATCACGGCTGTCCGTCAGCAGATCCGTGCTGTTCCGGACAAGGGCATCGGTCACGGCGTGCTGCGCTATCTGGGGGATGCCCAGGTTCGTCAACAGTTGGCGGGCAGGGCGCAACCCCGGGTGACGTTTAACTACCTGGGGCAATTCGACCAGAGCTTTAACAGTGACGCCCTGTTTGCGCCGTTGCAGGAGCGGCCGGGCGATGCCTATGCCGCCAGTGCGCCGTTGAACAACCGGCTGGAGATCATCGGCCAGGTGTACGACGGCGAACTGGCCCTGCGATGCCTGTTCAGCAGCCGTGCGCTGCGAACCTCGACGGTGGAGCGCTTGATGGCGTCGTTACGTGACGAACTGCAAGGGGTCATTGAGCATTGCTGCGCTCAGATAGCCGAACCGGAGCGCCTGCCCGTATGAACCAGGCCCCTATTAACCTGCTTTGGCCAAACCTGACTGGCGCCGTAACGGCGCCGGGTCACAACGAACATCATCACGAGGTCAGCATGTTGCACCCGGAAATTTCTGCCTTTCTCGATATGGTCGACGATAGCCGCCTGGGCGGTCGTCCGGCACTTCACGAGCTTCCCGTGGTGCAAGCCCGAGAGGACTTTGAGGCGTCATCCAGAGCGCTGATGGCCGCTGCGCCGCAGATGCCGGTGGAGCAACTGACACTCCCTGTGCGTCAGGGGCGCGAGCTGGCGGCACGCCTTTATCTGCCCACGGGCAACGAATCAGCAAAGCGCCCGGTGATCCTCTATCTGCACGGCGGTGGCTACACCGTGGGCAGCCTCGATTCCCATGACGGGCTCTGTCGCACCCTGGCCCAGGCTTGCGGTAGCGCGGTATTTGCCTTGGGTTATCGGCTGGCGCCCGAGGCGCCATTCCCCGCCGCGCTGGATGACGTGCGCGACGGTTGGGAGTGGTTGCAGCGCAATGCCGAGGCCTTTGGCCTGGACAACCAGCGGGTGGCGGTGGCGGGTGACAGTGCTGGCGCCACCCTGGCCAGTGTCCTGGCGGCGCAACTGGCCAGCGAAGGCGACGTGCAACCCCGGGCGCAATTGCTGTTCTACCCGGCCACCGATGCCACCCGGCACAGTGAATCCCAGGTGCTGTTCGCCGAGGGCTATCTGCTGGAAACCGCGACCCTGGACTGGTTCTACCAGCAATACGCGCCCACCGAACAGCAGCGCCGCGACTGGCGTTGTTCGCCGCTGTACGCAGGCCAGGCCTTACGCGGTAGCGCACCGGCGCTGTTGTATGCCGCCGAGTTTGACCCGTTGCTGGATGAAGGCCTGGCCTACGCCCAGGTGCTGCGGGAGCAGGGCGTCAGGGTGCAGACGCAGTTGTGCAAGGGCATGCCCCATGACTTTCTGCGGATGGGCGGGTGGGTGCCCGAGGTGAGTGGCTACTACCGTCAGGCGGCGGACTTTCTGGCGGCGCACTGGTAAGGCATGAGGTGGTGAAAGGGGGGCAAAACCTTTGCCCCCCTCAACAGCAGAACCTGGTCAGGTGCGTTCGCGATGCATCAGCCAGAGGAAGTACGGACAGCCGATAAAGGCCGCCAGCAGGCCTGCGGAGATAGGCCACGGGTAGGCGATGTTGCGTCCCAGCCAGTCCGCCAGCAGCATGATCAGCGCGCCGATAATGGCACTGAGCAGGATGTTGGGCGCGGCCTTGCGGATCCCGAGTCGCCGGGCAATATGCGGGGCGATCAACCCGACAAAGCTCAATGGACCCACCACCAGAGTTGCAGTGGCCGTCAACACGGCGGCGGTCAGCAGTATCGCCAGATGGCTCAGGCGCAGCGGCAAGCCCAACGCCGACGCACTGCCATTGCCCAAGGTCAGCAGGTCCAGCGGCCGCGAGAGCAGCAGGCTGACGATCAGCATGGCCCCCGCGACTACCAGGGCGGTGGTCGCTGCCGGGCCGTCGACGTGGTACGTCGAGCCTGTCATCCAGCTCATCAGCAAGGTCATGCGCGGGTCACCGCTGGCCATCATCAACGTTCCCAGGGCGCCAAGCAGCGTGGTCAGGCAGACCCCGGTAAGCAACAGGCGTTCCGGGCTGAAGGCGCTGCGCCAGCCGAACCAGAGCAGCAACCCCAGGGTAATCATGGCGCCCGCACTCGCCGCCGGGACCATCAACGCCTGAGGGTGTGGCACCAGCAGGAACAGGATCATGACGCCCAGTGCCGCACCGGAGCTGGCCCCCAGCACTTCGGGGCTGGCCATGGGGTTGCCGGTCATGCGCTGCACCAGGAAACCGGCGACCGCCAGCATCGCACCGGCACACAGGGAGCCGAGCACCCGAGGCAGCCGCCATTGCGCGACACCACTGAGGTCTATCGGGTTGCTCCACTGCCAGCCATGCATGCCGAGGCCCAGGCCGATGGCGGGTATGGCCAGCACCAGCAACAGCACCGTTGCGATGCCGATGAGCCGACCGGGGTTGTTCAATTGCCGCAACGTGGAACGACTGGAAGAGACAATACCGCCGCTGCGTTGACGCTTGAGCAGCCACAACAGCAACGGCACGCTGAACACCGCGGTGAGAATACCGGCCGGAACCTCGCCGACGAAGCGCGACAGCTCACGGGCGCATTGGTCCACAAGACACAGCAGCGCGGCCCCCATCAACGGCGCCCATATCAGGCGTTGGCGCAGGGTACGCGCGCCGCTGAGCCGGGCGATGGCCGGGGCTGCAAGGCCGACGAAACCAATGATGCCTACGGCGCTGGTCACGAAGGCGCTGAGTGCGACGGCCACCAGCAGGCTGAGGGTGCGGGTGGTGCGCAGCGACACCCCCAGGCTGGCGGCGTTCTGGTCTTCCAGCGACAGGGCGGCCAGCGGTCTTGCCAGCAAACCGGCAATGATCGCGGCAACGGCCAGACGCGGTGCCAGGTACGTCACGCCATCCCAGCCACTCTGGTTGAGGGAGCCTGCCTGCCACAGCAGCAGGTCAATGAGGTAGTCGTGATTGAACAGCACCAGCAACGAGTTCAGCGCGTTGCAGTAGAGGCTGATGACCATGCCCGCGAGGATGAAACGCAGGGGCGACAGGGTTTTGCTCCAGGCAAAACCGAACAGCGCCAGGGTGGCGAGCCCGGCACCGACCAGGGTCACACCCTCCAGCCCATGCACCAGCAGGCCGGGCGCCCAGATCGTCGCCACGGAGAGGCCGAGGTTGGCGCCGCCTGCCACACCCAGGGTCACGGGTTCGGCCAACGGGTTGCGCAGCACTTGCTGGAACAGCGTACCGGCCAGGCCCAGGGCGGCACCCACCATCAGGCTGACGAGCAGGCGCGGGGCGAAGCTGTAATGCAGCAACACCTGGCGTGCGTCGTTGAGGTCGGGGTTCCACAGCCCCTGCCACCACAAGGTGCTGGGCATCAGGGCTTGCAGGCCGTGATAAGTCAGCAACGTCGCCAGCAGGATCAGCACCAACGCCCAGATACCGGGGCCGTACGATCGCTTCTGGTTGGCTAACGCAAGATGGATGGCCGGTTCAGACATGCTCGTTTTCTCCACGTCCATTCAGGTAGGCGGCGATCCATTCGGCCAGATTCAGGGTGGCGGCAGCACCGCCATAAGGGAAAAACTTGCTGAGTTCCAGGGTGTTACCACGGCGCACGGCTGGCAGGTTTTCCCATAGCGCGTTGACCTGGCGCAGGCTCTGCAGGCGCGCCGAGGTGGTGGGAATCTCGGTGTAGAGCAGGTGGGCGTCGGGGTTTTCGGCCAGCCGCTCGATGCCGATCAGGGCAATGCCCATGGTGCTGCTCGGGCCTTGCCAGGCGTTGACCAGCCCGAGGCGGTCAAGCACATCCTGAATCATGCTGCGTTTGCCATAGACCGTGGCATGGCGGCCGTCCTGGTTGAGTACCGCGACACAGACCGGCGGTTGTGGACGCTGCGCCAGTTGCCCGCGCAGTTCCTCGAAGCGTGCGTTGCCTGCAGCGATCCAGGCGGCTGCCTGGGGTTGCAGCTCCAGGCGCGCAGCCAGACGGGTCATGAAGTCGGTGGCGCTTGTCCAGACGCTGCCCGGTGCGGGGTAGATGTCCACCACTTCGGTGGGGGCGATGCCCTTGAGTGCGCGCTCGATGGAGGGCGGCATCTGGTCGCTGAGGATGAGTTGCGGCTGCAACTCCTTGATCAGTTCCAGATTCGGTTCCCAGTACGGGCCGACATCCAGCACTTGCGGTGGCAACGCGGCGGTGGGCATGCGACGGCTGTAGTAGCCACCATCGGAAATCGCCAGGGGCGACACGCCAAGGGTCAGCAGGGTTTCGGCGGCGGCCCAGTTGATCGCGATGATCCGGCGCAACGGATCGGACGACGCGGCCAGTGCGGGCAGCGCGGTTTTTGCAGTGGCTGTCGCAGAAGCTATGCCGCTGGCCATGGCAAGGCTGCCCAGGGCCAGTTGTTGAAGCAGATGGCGGCGGGTCAGGGGCATATTCGCCACCTCGTGGGGTAAGGGTTCATTGCGCTCCTCCGAAAACGACGACGGGCCCCTCGTTATGAGTGGCCCGGCTGGTGCGATCTTTTTGCAGGAACGAGGCGGGTTTGCAGTGCCTGCCCGCAAAACGTTCAGGACGTCTTGCGGGCAGGTAGATCCACCTCGGCAGCAGTTTTCAGGTGTTTATCACCATGAGTATTTCACGCTGCCCAGGAGGGTGCGGCGCACGCCCGGGTAGCATTCGTAAGGGTCGTCGCAGGTCGCTACAAAGCGCTTGTCGAACACGTTTTGCGCGTTCAGCCCCAGGGTTACGTTTTTGTTGACCGGGTAGCTGACACCGGCGTCGAACAGGGTGTAGCTGTTGACGTGGAAGGTGTTCTGGTTATCACCGAACAGGGAACCGGTGTAACGCGCGCCACCGCCCAGGCTCAGGCCGTTGAGTACACCATCGTCGCGGAAGGTGTAGTTCAGCCAGGTCGAAGCCATGTTCTTCGGAACGTTGGCCGGACGGTTGCCCTTGTCACCGTTGTTGCTCTTGGTGATCTTGGCCTGGGTGTAGGTGTAGGACGCGATCAGGTCCCAGTTGCGGTCCAGCTTGGCTTTGATCTCTGCCTCGATACCGCGGGAGCGTTGTTCACCTGAAGAACTCTGGTAGCCAGTGCTCAGCCCGTTGACGATTTCGGCCGTCAAGACGTTGGTCTTGGTCAGATCGTAGGCGGCCAGGGTCATCAGGATGGAGTCGTCAGGCTGGTACTTGACACCCGCTTCCCACTGATGCGCTTCGCTCGGGTCGAACGCCTGACCCGCACGGCTCAGACCGGTGTTCGGTACGAAGGACTCGGAGTAACTGACATAGGGTGCCAGGCCGAAATCGGTGAGGTAGGTCAGGCCCAGGCGACCGGTGAAGTCGTTGTCCTTCTGGGTGGTGGACACGCCGACATGGTTGTCCAGGTCATTACGCACGTAGTCGTAACGGCCGCCAGCGGTCAGGATCCAGTGATCGTCGAACTTGATCTGGTCCTGAACATAACCACCCACCTGTTCGATGGTCTGGTCGTAGCGGATGGTGCTGAAGCTGTTGGACGGGCCAGGGCGGGTAATGTCCTTGCCGTATTGCGGGTTATAGATATTCAGCGGTGGCGCCAGGATCCGCCAGCGGGCAATGTCGGCATCCTGCCAGGTGTAGTCGACACCCATCAGCAGCTTGTGGGTCAGCGGGCCGGTGGTGAAATCAGCCTGCAACTGGTTGTCGAGGTTGAAGGTGTCCATGTGCTGGTCAAAACGGTCAGCAACCCGGATCACGTTGCCGGTCGTAGGGTTGACGTTGGCAGGCAGCAGGTTCTGGAAGATCAGGTCCACCTGGCCATAACGTGCGTTCTGGCGGAATTCCCAGGTGTCATTGAAGCGGTGACGGAACTGGTAGCCGAGGCGGTACTGGTCCTGATTCAGGTGGTTGAAACTGTGATCGCCCAGCAGGGTGTCAGTCGCGTGACCGTTGGGTTTGCTGTAGACGAATACCGAGCCGCCGTTGCGGTCACGCAGGAAGTCGGTGAGTACGGTCAGGCTGGTGTTTTCGTCGGGTGCCCAGGTGAAGGAGGGCGCAATGAACAGCCGGTCATCCTTGATCTGGTGGTGATCGTCGTATTCCAGCTGGGTGTCGGTGTCACGGGCCAGACCCACGACGCGGTAGAGAAACTGACCGCTGTCGTCCAGCTTGCCGCCGACGTCGAACTGACCTTGCAAATGGTCACGGTTGCCGCCGGTGAGCTGGACCTCGTTCACATGGTCGGCCTCGGGCAGCTTGCTCACGCGGTTGATGATACCGCCCGCGTCACCCTGGCCAAACAGTGTGGAAGACGGGCCACGGACCACGTCAATGCGGTCGAACGCGTAAGGTTCACTGCGGAAGAAGGCGTAGCTGTTGTTCTGCTGGCGCAGGCCGTCCAGGTAGTCACTGGTGGACTGGCCGTTGAAGCCGCGAATGTATAGCCAGTCGAAACCCTTGGGGTCCAGACCGTAGCTTTCGACCTTGACGCCCGGCACATAGCGCAGGGCTTCGGTCACGGTCTGGGCGCCCTGGGCGTCCATCTGCTTGCGGGTGATGACCGAGATGGACTGCGGAATCTCGACGATCGGGGTGTCAGTCTTGCTGGCGCTTTTGGTGTACTTCGGTACGTAGCTGTCGTGCCCTTCGGCGACGTCGGCGCGACCGGAAATGATCTGCGCAGGTACGTTCATGGTGCCTGCGCTGTCGGTGGTGGCGGCCAGCAGGATCACTCGGCTGCCATCAACCTGATACTGGATGCCGGTGCCCTTGAGCAACGATGCCAAGGCCTGGGTCGGTTCTGTCTCGCCACTGAAACCGGCGCTGCGCAGGTTCTGCACCTGATCCGGGGTGAACACGATTTGCAAATTCGACTGCTTGCCGAGGCTGGTAAGCGCCGAACCCAGGGATTGGGCGGGGATGTCGATACGCACAGGTGCGGCGATCACGCCGGTGGCGGTCAGGGTCAGGCCCAGGGCCGCGACCCGGACCAGCAGCGCCAGTCGGTTGGGCTTGGGGTGTAGGGTGGTGCGGTTCCGATTCATCTTGATACTCCAGTGGTCTCGTTATTTTTTGGTATGTCTTGATGCGTTGGCAGGCATCTGCAAAAACGCGACGCTGTCCATGGAAACTGACACTCCCCGTGTCAGTGAACGGCAACGTTCTTCTTGTTAGTGGGTGGCGACGCCCTGGTCCGTCGGCAGGATCTCTACCGACGGGGTGGTCACTTCGATTATTTTCCCGGCGCTCATGCGCAGCAGACGGTCAGCCACATCGAAATAGCGGTCGTCGTGGGAGATCACGATCAGGGTCCGGCCCTGGGCGCGCAGCTCCGGCAACAGCTCGGTGTAGAAAATCCGGCGGAATTCCGGGTCCTGGTCGGCGGCCCATTCGTCGAACACCAGCACCGGACGCTTCTCCAGCCAGGCCTGGACCAGGGCCAGACGTTTGCGTTGGCCGGTGGAAAGGTCAGTGGTGGAGTAGTTGTGGTCGTTGAGGGTGACCTTGTGGGAAATCTCCAGGCGTTCCAGGTAGCGGTTGGCCTCGGCGGGGATTTCGGCGCTGTCCTTGAGCAGGTCTTCGAACAGGAAATAGTCAGAGAAGATGGTGGTGAACAACTGGCGGTAGTCGTCACGATTCTCATCGCCTACCGGCTGGCCGTTGATCAGCAGCTCGCCGCTTTTCGGCACATAGAGGCCTAGCAACAGCTTGATCATGCTGGTCTTGCCGCAGCCGTTTTCGCCGGCAATGAACAGGATTTCGCCGCGTTTGATTGTCAGGTTCAGGGGGCCGACACCGAAGCCGTTGCCGCCATCTTCGGTGGAGTAGTGGTAGCTCAGGTCTCGTAGCTCAAGCTCCTGGAAGTCCAGTGCCTGGCGCTGATCGTCGCGCAGCAGCAGGTTTGGCTCGGGGGACGAGAAACGCACCGAGAGCTCGGCGATACGACGGAACGCCACCTGGGCGCGGCTAACGATGGGCAGATTGCCCACCAGATGCTCCAGCGGGCCTTTCATGTACAGCAACACCAGAATGAAGCCGCTGAGGGTGGCCTTGTCCGTGCTCGGCCAGATCGCCTGATAGGCCAGGGCGACACCGATGACGATGAAGAACAGGGTTGAACCGAAGCCCTTGGCGATCACGAACAGGTTGATCGAGCGAACCTGAATGTCGCAGATGCGGTCGACCGTACCTTGCAGGCGTTCGCCGTAATGCTGGAAACGACGTGGGCGGCTGATGCGCAGTTCCTTGGCGCCTTCGGCCAGGGCGCGGTAATGCTTCTGCAGTTCGTCTTCTTCTTCCCGTGCCTTGAAGAAACCCCGGATACCGCGGCTACGCACAAAGAACTGCACGGCGCTGCCGATCACGATGGCCACCGCCGTCGTCAGGAACATCGGTGGCGACAACACCGCCAGGTAACCCAGGCAACTGAGGCAGACGGTCAAGGACACGGCCAGGGGCGCGAAGGCGAAGACAAAGTCACTGACGGTGTCGATGTCGTGGGTCAGCACCGGGATCAGGCGGTGGCTGCGATAGCGCTCGATCTGCTCGATGGGCGCCGACATGATTTTGCTGCCCAGTTCTTTGCGCAGCCGGGCGATGGAATGCTGGCCGACGTAGTTGGTGCCCATGTCGGAGATGATCGAACCCACCAGCGCCATCACGCAAAGCCCGGCGAAACCCAGCAGCAGCCCCGATTGCAGGCCGTCAGGGGAGTTCAGGCTGTGGTTGATGGTTGCCAGCAACGCGGTGATGCTCGCACCGCCGAGAATGCCGAGCAGGGTGGCGATCAACAACTGCGGCCAGAAGGGCCGCAGCAGCTTGAAAAGTTCACTGAGGGTGCTTTGCGAAGGTGTCTGCATCATCGTTTCCTGGGCTCGATTGCCGCGATCTGGACGCGCCGGGATTAAGGGTGAATCGCTGCTTCTGCCAGGCACGGCGCAAGCTAATTCGAATCATTCCTATTTAGACGAATGAGGCAGGGAAAAATTGAGGAAAATCGTTAACGATCAATTGGCTGCCCGCCAGCGGGGTGCTGTGGCGTGGGGAAGCCCCCGAAAAACAAGGCGTATAGCGCATCTGGTCTGTAGGACTCAGGGGCTTTAAACGTCAGACGGAGGAATCTTTCTGCGAAGGATTGTGGCTACTTGATCTCAGATGCAAATGAGAAACATTATAAACTTTTGCGATTGAGCTTCGTCCTTCAAAGGGAACGCATTTGCTAAGAGTGCGCCGTTGGCCGATACGCAGAATCGAGAGCGATGTCGTGCCCCCCCGCTAACGCAAACAGGACATTGGCATCATGACCCAGTTGATCTCACCGACTTACGACGTGCTTGGCATAGGCTTCGGCCCGTCCAATCTGGCGTTGGCGATTGCTTTGCAGGAGCACGCTCGTCAGCAAGGGCACAACTACCATGCGCTGTTCCTCGACAAGCAGAAGGACTACCGCTGGCACGGCAACACCCTGGTTGCCCAGAGTGAGTTGCAGATTTCCTTCCTCAAGGACCTGGTAACCCTGCGCAACCCCACCAGCCCATTCAGCTTCGTCAACTACCTGCAAGAGCAGGGACGACTGATCGACTTCATCAACCTGGGCACTTTTTACCCGTGCCGCATGGAGTACAACGACTACCTGTGCTGGGTGGCCCGGCAGTTTGCCGAGCAGAGCGCCTACGGCGAAGAAGTGACCCGCGTCGAGCCGGTCGAGAGCGCCAAGGGTGTGGAGTTGCTCAAGGTGCTATCCACCGATGCCCGTGGTCAGGAACGTTTCCGTCTGGCGCGCTCCATCGTCGTCAGCACCGGCGGCACGCCGCGTATTCCTGCGGCCTTCGCCCATCTGCGCGGCGATCCACGGGTCTTCCACCATTCCCGCTACCTGGAAAGCATGGCCAGGCAGCCTTGCGTACAGAACAAGCCGATGCGCATCGCCGTGATGGGTGGCGGGCAGAGCGCTGCCGAGGCTTTCATTGACCTGAACGACAGTTACCCGTCGGTCCAGGTGGACATGATCCTGCGCGCCGCGGTGCTCAAGCCTGCCGATGACAGCCCCTTCGTCAACGAGATTTTCGCTCCGCGCTACACCGACCTGGTGTTCAACGAGTCCCAGGCCGAGCGCGAAAAACTGATTCAGGCGTACCACAACACCAACTATTCGGTGGTGGACCTGAACCTGATCGAGCGCATCTACTCGATTTTCTACCGCCAGAAGGTTGCGGGTCAGGAGCGTCATGCGTTCCTTTGCCGTCGCAGTGTAGAGGCGGTGCGGGCTGACAATACGGGCCTTGAGTTGACGCTGCGTGACAGTGCGACCGGCGCCACCGAACAGCACCGTTACGACGCGGTGATTCTGGCGACGGGCTATGAGCGCAACTCCCATCGCGAGCTGCTGGCGCCGCTCAAAGATTACCTCGGCGACTTCGAAGTGGGCCGCGACTACCGTTTGCAGGCTGATCCGCGTCTGCACGCTGGCGTCTACATGCAGGGTTTCAGCCAGGACAGCCATGGCCTGAGCGATACCTTGTTGTCGGTGCTGCCGATGCGCGCTGCAGAAATCGCCGCCTCGATCTTTGCCCGTCCGCAGGTGGCCGGGAACCTGAGCAAGGAAGAGCGCAGCAAAACGGCGCAAAGCGCGTGAGCCGAGCCTGACGGCGGGGTGTTTGCCGCTGCGGGTTAAATTAAAGAGGGCCCTGTTCGTTATTCGAACGGGGTCATTTTGTTTTTCAATATTTTGCTTCCTGACATTTCCTTCCCGAGGCCATTGTTCCCATGCCTAGCTCTTCTGCCTGTCAGCCGCTGTTCCTGCCGGACGGTCGTCGTTTGTCCGTCGATGTGGGGGAGCGACGCTTGACCTTGTTGGTCGACGACCAGCCCCTGCTGGCATTCGTCCGTGACGGCGAGGCCTGGCAAGTACCGCAGGAGACGGCCACTTCGCAGTTGCCTTTCGCACTCTGGGCGTTTGCCGGCTGGAGCTTTGCCAGTGAACCGGACCTGCAACAGCTGCGTTTGAAGCTGGCCGAGGATCAGGTGCCCGCGGACTTGTTACACCAGGGTCTGCTCAATCGTGATGGCAGCGGTGGGCTGCAGATTGAGCGGGCGGCGTTCTGGCAAATGCCGCAGCCCTGGCTGATAGCACCGGGGGCAGGGGTTTATCCGCAGTTGCAGCGCATGAGCGAAGGGCGCCGTCATCCGTTGCGGCCACCCAAGCCCGAAGGCGAGGTCTACCGTCGCTTCGATGCGCGGCTGGGCAGCTGGATTTCCTTGCGGACCCTGAACATTGAACAGGATCTGGAGCGTTTCAATCGCTGGCAGAATCATCCTCGGGTATCGGCGTTCTGGGACGAGGCCGGCAGCCTTGCGCAGCACCGGGCCTATCTGGAAAAACTCGCCGCCGACCCCCACAGCCTGACCCTGATCGGTTGCTTCGACGACCAGCCGTTTGCCTATTACGAAGCCTATTGGGCCAAGGAAGACCGTATCGCGCCGTTTTACCCGGTAGGCGATTACGACCGTGGTATCCATATGCTGGTGGGCGAAGACAGCCATCGCGGCCCGCACAAGGTTCAAAGCTGGCTCAATGCGCTGGTGCATTATCTGCTGCTGGATGATCCCCGTACCCAGCGAATCGTTGCCGAGCCCCGTGCCGACAACGCCCGAATGATTGGCCACATGCAGGCACAGGGTTTCTGGCGGGAGAAGGAATTCGACTTCCCGCACAAGCGCGCAGCCTTGATGGTACAGAGCCGTGAAGTGTTCTTCGAGCGTTGCCGACTATGTTGATGCCCTGCCAGTTGGTACCTGTTGATTGCATCGGGGTGTGCCCATGATTGCCGCGCTCGCCCCTCTGTTTATGGGGCCGTTTGTCAGTTACCGCGACGTACTCGTCACCCGTGATGACCCGCGCCCCTCGATTCCCAGTGCGCTGTTGTTGGAGCCCGAGCATCTGGAGCCGGTGTTGCAGCGCTTTTCCCCCGAAAACGCGGGGCAGGACCGTCGTGCTCTGGCGTCGCAGTGGTCCAAGTATTATCTGGTGCGCCTGATTCCGCCGGTGGTGGCCGCTGCACTGGTGCTGGGCCATCGTCTGCCGCTGGATTTCGATCAGGTCGAAGTGGTGCTCGATGCGCAGGGGCTGCCGGAGGCGTTCAAGTTGCCGGATGAGGGCGGCGCGTTCAGCACGCGCCCAGCCGATCCGTTTCAGCGTTTCAGCGAGCTGCTCGACGGACATTTGCAGCCGTTCGTGCAGCGCCTTGCCAGCCAGGTGAAGTTGTCGCCCAAGGTGCTCTGGAGCAATGCCGGCAACTATTTCGAATGGTTCATGGGCGAAATGCTCAAGGCGTCACTGCCAGCCGCCTTGCTGGCCGATGGCAAGGCCCTGCTGGAAACCGAACGCCGGCCGGATGGCTCGCGCAATCCGATGTTTTTTCCCGTGAAGTACGTTGAGGTGCCATGCCACCTGCGCCCGGAGGGGAGTTGGCGCCAGCGGCGTGTGTGCTGTATTCGTTATCGGCTGGAGACCATGGGCCATTGCGACAACTGCCCATTGATCGACGAGCCCCCGCCACAGATGAGTGATCTGTAGCGGTAGCTCATCAGGCTTAGCTCACATAGCAGATGGGCGAGCCATTGACCGGGTTGGGCAGGACGCCCATCTCGATGCCGTAGATATCTTTCAGTATCTCGCTGCGCATCAGTTGGCCTGGGGTGCCCTGTGCCAACAAGCGGCCGTCATGCAGGGCCACCAGATGGTCGCAGTAACGCGCTGCCATGTTGATGTCGTGCAAGACCACCAGCACACCCAGGCCCAGTTCGGTGCTCAGCTCCTTGACCCGGGACAGCACTTCCACCTGATGGGCGATGTCCAGCGCAGACGTCGGTTCGTCGAGCAACAGGAAGCGGCTGTTCTGTGCCAGCAACATCGCCAGCCACACGCGCTGCCGCTCACCACCGGACAGTTGATCGACCATGCGATCGGCAAAGCCGTGGGTGTCGGTCAGCTCCAGGGCACGGTCGATCTGGGTTTTATCCTCGCGGGTGATGCGACCCAGTGCGCCATGCCACGGATAACGACCGAAGGCCACCAGCTCACGCACACTCAGGCTATCGGTCTGGGGCAATTGCTGTGGCAGGTAGGCCACCTGGCGAGCGAACTCGCGGCTGCTCCAGTTGCCCAGTGGCTTGCCGTCGAGGCTGATGGTGCCTTCACTGGCGTGCTGCTGACGGGCCAGCAGTTTGAGCAGCGTGGATTTACCCGAGCCGTTGTGACCGATCAGGCCGATCATCTGGCCATGGGGAAGTTGCAGGCTCAGGGGTTGCAGGAGCGTGCGTCCGGGGACGTTGAAGCTGACGTTTTCCAGATCGAACATTGAGTCGTCCTCGGCCGGCTGGGGCAGGCGGAAAAGAAACGAATTCTAATATAAATGCTAATGATTACCAAGTTGATCTGGCTGGTGATTTGATCGTTCCCACGCTCTGCGCGGTAACGATCAATTCAGTCACTCATGGGTGCGGGTCAGTTCCTCGATCAGCAATTGAGTGGGGATGGTCAGTTCGACGCCGTGGCGCGTGACGATCTCATATGGCTCATTGCGCGATGACAGCACCAGCGGCAGTTGCACCAGCATGCCGTGGTTGAGGGCCAGGTGTGCGACGTCCACCGGCATGACGGCCACTAGTTCCGGGTCTTGCAGCAGTAACGAAAGGGTGGTGAAGGTCGAGGAAGTCTCGATCGGGTACAGCGGAAAGCCCAGGCCTGATTCGCGAAACTCCCGTTCCAGGGTCTGGCGCATGGGCATGTTGACCGGGAACACCACCCAGCGGCTGTGGGCCAGATCTTCCAGGGTCAATTCAGCCCGTTGCGCAAAGGCATGCTGCGGATGCGCGACCACCACCAGCATCTCCTGTTCACGGGAGCGGGTGTCGTAGGCCGCCGGACGACGACTCACGCTGGTGCGGCATATCGCGACATCCAGCCGTCCCTGATCCAGCAGGCGCAAGAGGCGGGCGCTGGTGTCTTCCACCACTTCCACTGACAGCTCCGGCTGTTTGCGACGCAGCTTGGACAGCGCTTCCACCAGTGCAGGCACGGCGCCCATGATTACGCCCACCGACAGCCGTCCGCCGTGGCCCTGGAGGATGCCGATCATTTCTTCGCGCAAATGCGCCAGGTCTGTGTGGATCAGCCGCGCATAACGAATCACGCAACGCCCCAAGTCATTGGCTTCCAAGCCTTTGCTGGTGCGTTCGAACAGCGACGAGCCCAGGGTCGATTCGATCTCGTGCAAGGCCTTGGTGGCGCCTGGCTGGGTGATCGAGATTGATTCGGCAGCCTTGTGCAGCGAGCCGAACTCATCAAGGGCGATCAGCAGTCGCAATTGCTTGAGGCGCAGGCGTGAAACGATGGTGGTCAGGGATGGCAACATGGGGATCACTAAAAGTTATCGCTCAATCAGCAGCTCTCATTAGGCAGCACCTGCGGCTGAAATTAAAGTGGCCACACCGGTTTCAAGGGTATTGGCCCGAAACCCACCACAAAAATAAGCCGAAGGACCCCATTGCCATGCGCCTGATCCAATTCGAAACTCCTGAAGGCCAGCGTCACGTCGGCGTCATTGAAGGCGACCATATCCAGGTCGTCCGTGATGCCCGCAACACCCGCGAGCTGGCCCTCAGTGCCATTCGCCACGGTCGCAGCCTGGCCGCTGAAGTGCTCGCCCATGGCACTGATGACAGCGGGCAAAGCTACTTGGCTGCGCTTGGAGAAGGCCGGGTCCTGCCCCCGCTGGACCATGAAGATCCCGCCCATTGCCTGCTCAGCGGCACCGGCCTGACCCACCTGGGCAGCGCCTCGACCCGGGACAAGATGCACCAGAAGAACACTGCCGATCAGGCCGCCCTCACCGATACCGCGCGTATCTTCCAGTGGGGGATCGAGGGCGGGCGACCTGCCGCCGGTACGGTAGGCGTGCAGCCCGAGTGGTTCTACAAGGGGGACGGCTCGATTGTGGTCCGCCCGGGTCATGCCTTCCAGTCACCGACGTTTGCCGAAGACGCTGGCGAAGAGCCCGAGCTGACCGGCTTGTACGTGGTGGGCGATGACGGCCAGCCGTATCGTATCGGTTTTGCCCTGGGCAACGAGTTCTCCGACCACGTCATGGAGCGCCGTAACTACCTGTACCTGGCCCACTCCAAGCTGCGTAACTGCTCGTTTGGTCCGGAGTTGCGGGTGGGCGAGCTGCCGCGTCACCTGGCCGGGACCAGTCGCATCCGCCGTGATGGCAAGGTGATCTGGGAGAAAGAGTTCCTCAGTGGCGAGGACAACATGTGCCACAGCCTGGAGAACCTGGAGTACCACCATTTCAAATACACGCAGTTTCTGCGTCCGGGCGATGTGCATGTGCATTTCTTCGGCACCGCAACCTTGTCGTTCGCCGACAACATCCGCACCCGGCCCGGTGACCATTTTGAAATCAGCATCCCGGAATTCGGTGCGCCGTTGATCAACGGCATCGAGATCGGTGAGCCTGAACTGGCGCCGGGCAAGGTGCGTGCGCTTTAAAAACGTCACGCTCAGCCAGTCATGACGTGGGCCTAAAACAAGCATCTGTGGCTGATGCAAGCTCTGTGGGAGCGAATTTATTCGCGAAAGCGTTCTGTCAGGCGCCGGTGATGTTGACTGTACTGGCCTCTCGCGAATGAATTCGCTCCCACAAACCGTGGCCAATGGCTTCACCCCTGCATTTCATAACAACCATAAAAGTGAGATGAGCATGAAAACCAGTCCCGCACAGGCGGCGCCACTGGCCGCCTCGACACAGGCGCAAACGGCGCGGCCGACCACCGTACGCTGGCGGATTTTCCTGATTCTGCTGTTGCTGTCGGCGATCAATTACATCGACCGCGCCTCGTTGTCCGTGGCCATGCCGCTGATTTCCACCGAGTTCGAAATGACCCCGGCGCTGGAAGGCCTGATGCTCAGTGCGTTCTTCTGGTCTTACGCCTTGATGCAGATCCCCGGCGGCATGCTGCTGGACCGGTTCCAGGTACGCAACATCGTCGGCGTGGCGACGGTGGGTTGGGGCTTGTTCCAGGCCCTGGCCGGTGGCGCGCACAACTGGATTACACTGCTGGCAACACGGATCGGCCTGGGTGTGGCTGAATCGCCAATCATGCCAGCCGGTGCAAAACTCAACGGTGCCTGGCTGACCCCCAATGAACGTGGCCGTGGCGCGACGCTGGTCGATGGTGGTGCGCCTCTGGGCACGGCCTTCGGGGCGATCATCATTGCCGGGTTGATCACCTGGTTCGATTCCTGGCGCATCGCATTCTTCATCGCCGGTGTCGGCACCATGGTGGTGGGTGTCTGGGCCTGGTGGTACATCCGCAATCATCCTTCGGAACACCCCAAGGTCAACCCGGCTGAGCTGGCTTACATCACCGACGCCAACAACGCCGCCAGCAAAGCCAACGGCAGCCGCAAGGGCGTGCTCAAGGAACTGCTCAGAAGCCGTTCGGTGCTGGCGATGTTCGCCGGTTACGCCTGCTACAACAGCGTCTTCTATGGGCTGCTGACCTGGATGCCCAGCTACCTGCACCAGGCCCACAACATGGACATCAAGGCCATGGGTGGTGCGACCTTCCTGATCTTCATGTGCGGCTTTATCGGCGAGATCTTCGGCGGCTGGCTGTCGGACAAATGGAAAGCAGCAGGGGGCTCACCCAACACCGTCATGCGCAGCATGTTCGGCGGCTCCGCTGCCATCGCCGCGCTGTGCATCCTGTGCGTGGCCTATACACCCAACGCGGTGGCGGTGATTGCGTTGTTGTGCGTGGCGCTGTTCTTCATCCGCTGGTGCGGCATGTACTGGTGCTTGCCCGCCATTCTGGGCGGTCAGTCCAAGGCTGGTGTGTTGGGTGGCAGCATGAACTTCTGCGGCAACATGGTCGGGGTCATCGTGCCGATCCTGATTGGCCTGATCGTGCAGTTCACCGGTTCGTACTTCCTGGCGTTGATCTTTTTTGTGGTGATGGCCTTCGGTTTGATGCTGTTCTCCAGCCTGATCGATTATCGCGAGCGCGGTCTGGCCTGATCCATCGCGTTTGAATGAGGTAACTGTGATGCAACTCATAACTAAAACAGGCAACTCAAGCGTTGCCCATGCCGTGATTCGACTCAACCCGCTGGACGACGTCTTGGTCGCCCGGCAACCCTTGTCCCAGGGGCTGGAGCTGGCGGTGGAAGGCCTGGTGGTTCAGGAAGCGATTCCGGCCGGGCACAAGATCGCCAGCCGTGCCATTGAAGCCGGGCAGCCCGTGCGGCGCTACGGGCAAATCATTGGCTTTGCCAGCCAGCCCATCGCTGCGGGCCAACACGTACATGTCCACAACCTGGCCATGGGCGACATTTCCCGCGACTACGCCTTTGGTGTCGACGCGCGCGGCGCCGCCAGCCTGACCAACGAGACCTTCATGGGCATCGTGCGTGCCGACGGGCGTGTGGCCACCCGCAACTATGTGGGCATCCTCACCTCGGTCAATTGCTCGGCCACTGTCGCCAAGGCCATCGCCGACCATTTTCGTCGCGACATCAACCCCCAGGCATTGGCTGCGTACCCCAATGTCGACGGCGTGGTGGCGCTCACCCACAGCTTTGGTTGCGCGGTGGACCCCGGCGGCGAGGCCCTGGCCATGCTGCGGCGGACCCTGGGCGGTTATGCCATCCACCCCAACTTTGCCTCGGTGCTGATGATCGGCCTGGGCTGCGAGACCAATCAGATCGCTGACCTGCTGACCGCACAGGGGCTGGAGAAGAGTGAGTTGCTCCGGGCATTCACCATCCAGGGCACCGGGGGGACCTCCAAAACCATCGCCAGCGGCATCGCCCAGGTGAAATCGCTGCTGGCCGAGGCTAATCGTGTTGAGCGCCAGCCGGTGAGCGCCAAACACCTGATCATTGGCCTGCAGTGCGGGGGCTCCGATGGCTATTCAGGCATTACCGCCAACCCGGCCTTGGGCAACGCGGTGGACCGACTGGTTGCCGCTGGCGGCACCGCGATCCTTTCGGAAACCCCGGAAATCTATGGCGCGGAACACCTGCTGACGCGCCGCGCCGTCAGCCGTGCCGTAGGTGAGAAACTGATCGAGCGCATTCACTGGTGGGAAGCGTACTGCCAACGCATGAACGCTGAACTCAATAACAACCCGTCGGCGGGCAACAAGGCGGGCGGCCTGACCACGATCCTGGAGAAGTCCCTGGGCGCGGTGGCCAAGGCAGGTTCCAGCGATCTGGTGGATGTCTATGAGTACGCCGAAACCGTGCGCGCCCATGGGCTGGTGTTCATGGACACCCCGGGCTATGACCCGATTTCCGCCACCGGCCAGGTTGCGGGCGGCGCGAACCTGATCGCCTTCACCACAGGGCGGGGCTCGGCCTACGGTTGCGCGCCCTCGCCATCGATCAAGCTGGCGACCAATACACGGCTCTGGGAAACCCAGGAAGAAGACATGGACGTCAACTGCGGTGGTATCGCTGACGGCAGCATGACCATTGAAGAGCGGGGCGAATACATCTTCCGCATGATGCTGCGCATTGCCTCAGGTGAGCGCAGCAAAAGCGAGCAGCACGGGTATGGCCAGAACGAGTTCGTGCCGTGGCAGATCGGGGCGATTACCTGACCAGCGCGTATCTTCCAACCTGTGGGGGCTCTCTATTCGGCGACAACTCGCTCCCACAGGTGTTACATGCTGCAACAAAGTCTTCTTTTTAAATGCACTAACGCAAACAACTACAAATAAGGGCACATCTGCTTAGTTATAGGGCATTCGAACAAGTTGCTTGCCAGCAACCGCTGGCCGCCGTAAATATAAGCGCGGTCAGATTCTGGCTTTGGAGCGCTACTGGATGTCCACTCCCTTGATCCAAGACCTGCGGCATTCGAACGGTAGTGTTGCAACAGGTTCGGAAGCAAGCATGGATGCTTTTTCGCCTCGATCAAGTGGTGATGAAGACACAATAGAAACCCTCTTGGCGGCTGCCCGTGCAGATTCGCCTGATGTTGTCTGGGCGGCCTACCGCGCGGGTGAGCAGATGCACCTGTTGGGGCAGGGTGGCCCCGGCGGGCAATGGCCGACACTGATCTGTCGGGACCATTTCGATGCTTTTTGCGATGCCCGGCAGTTGCAGCGGCTGGCGACGGGCCGAGGCGAGGGTGTTCTGGGCTGGCTGCTGGTTCCGGCGGCACACTCGCGCGACCGCTTCCTGACAGACCTCGCCGGGCGCCTGGGCAGCCGGATGCAGGCCGACGCACTGGCCCGTGCCCAGATTACCCAGCGTGTGCTGTATGAAATCAGTTATCTGGCCAGCTCCACCCGCGACCGTCATGCGTTCCTGCAGGGCGTGCATCGTCAGTTGGCCACCTTGATCGACGCAGAGAACTTCTACCTCGCGCTCTATGACGATCACACCCGCAAGATTTCCTATCCGTATTACATCGACATTACCGACGTGGATGCGCTGGAAGCCGAGGCCCACGAGCACCTGGACCGCACGCGCCTGACCTTGACCGGCCATGTGCTCATTACCGAGCAACCCCTGTTTGTCGACGCCGCCGCGATTTTGCAGGCCGAAGCCCATCAGCGATTCTATTGCGCAGGCCATCGCCCGGAGTTCTGGATGGGCGCGCCGCTGAAAAACGCTTCTGATGAAGTGTTCGGCATGCTGGCCATGCAGGTGTACGACGTGTCGCGGATCTACAGCCTTGAAGACCGCGAGCTGTTTCTGGTGGTGTCGCGACACGTTGCGATGGCGCTGGACAGGCTGCTGCACCGGGCCGATCTTGAAGAAACCGTGCTGCGCCGGACCCAGGAGCTGTCGCTGCTCAACCGCGCCCTGAGGCAGGAAGTCACCGATCGCGAACGTGCCGAGCATTTGCAGAGCGCGTTGTTCCAGATCACCGAACTGTCGAGCCAGCCAGGGGACATGGCCGAGCTGTTTCAGAGCGTGCACGGTATCGTCAACGAGCTGTTGCCTGCGGTGAACTTCTACATCGCGCTGTTCGATGACGCCACCGGTGAGGTGACGTTCCCGTACTATGTCGATGAGCGCCTGACCTCGACACCTCCTGCGCGGCGCGGTCAGCGAGGTTTTACCGAGTACGTGATTCGCATGCGTCGCGCCTGTCTGATAGATGCCGAAGAGGCGTTGCGCCTGGAAGGCATCGGTGAAATCGAGGTTCGCAACGAAATCAATCGCTCCTCATCATGGCTGGGTATTCCGCTGTTCGAGGGCAACGTCATCCGTGGCGTGCTAGCGGTACAGAGCTATTCGATGGACGTGCGCTACTCATTGCGTGATCAGGAGCTGCTGACCTTCGTTTCCCGGCATATCGACACCGCCTTGTCCAGGCGTACCGCCGCCGAAGCGGTACACACCGCCAACCTGCGGCTTGAGGCGCGGGTTCAGGACCGCACCCGCGAGCTGGACCATGCCAACGCCAAGCTGCAACACGAAAACTCCCATGATTCGTTGACCGGCCTGCCCAATCGCAGCCATTTACAACAGCGCCTGCATTCGGCCTGGATTGATTTCTGCAACCAGGGTCGTGAGTTGGTGGTGATGTTCATTGACCTGGACCGCTTCAAGATGGTCAACGACAGTCTGGGGCACCATTTTGGTGATCTGCTGCTGACCCAGGCCGCCGACCGCTTACGCAGTTGCATGAACCAAGGCGACCTATTGGCCCGGCTGGGGGGCGACGAGTTTGCGGTGCTGGCGTTCGGCGTTCCGCTGGAGCAGGCGACCGCTATCGCCGAACGCATCCTGTCGGCCTTCGACGTGCCTTTTTATGTTGATGGTCACGCGGTGTTTTCGTCCTGCAGCATCGGTGTGGTCAGTGCCGACAGCCAGTTCCACAAGGAGCCCGCCGACCTGCTGCGTGACGCCGACACCGCGATGTACCGCGTCAAGCATGCCGGGCGTGACAGCTTCGCGGTGTTCAATCAGGAGCTACGCCGTGAGGTATCCGATCAGGTCGAGCAGGAAGGGGCATTGCGTAACGCTCTCAAGCGCACCGATGAGTTGCTGCCTTACTTTCAGCCCATCGTCTGCGTCAAGACCGGCAAAGTCCTGGCCCTGGAAGCCTTGATCCGCTGGCGTCAGCCCGACGGCCGCGTGATCGCGCCGGGGCAGTTTCTGCCTGCCCTTGAGGGGCTGCGCCTGATCGGTCGGCTGGACATGTACATGCTGCAGCGGGTGGTGGCGATCCTGGCACTGCCGCAGCACGCCCACTGGCCGCCTGTGCACGTCAACTGTTCAAGCTACAGCATCACCCGTCCGGCGTTTGCCAGCGATATCCTGGCACTCCTGGCCCGGCACCATGTGCTGCCGTCGCGAATTTGCCTGGAGTTGACCGAAGGCGCGCTGGTGGATGAGCCGGACCTGGCACGCCAGGCCATGAAGCAACTGGCCGACAACGGCATGTCGGTGGTGCTCGATGACTTCGGGGCGGGTTTTTCGTCCTTGAGTTACGTGCACCAGTATCACTTCAGCGGCTTGAAGATCGACAAGTCGTTCGTGCTGGAACTGACCCGCAGTGCCCGCAGCCGTGCCATCGTACGCGCCATCGTGCGCATGGCTGAGTCCCTGGATCTGACGGTGGTGGCCGAGGGGGTAGAGGACGCTGCCACGCTGGATTTGTTGCGGGAGATGGGGGCCGGCCAGGCGCAGGGTTATTACTTTGCGGTGCCCGTGCCTCAGAGCCTGCTGGACCTGACCGGGCTGCGCTGACGCGAGGCCTGCGCCGAATGAACCGTGGCTGACAAAAAATGCCAATAACTTCTGATCATATGAGCGACGTAACGGTTATTTGACCCGGCTCCCCCATCCCAAGGATTCTGCTGCCACTACTCACTTTTGGCTAACGGGAACTTCAGATGACCACCCGCCAACTCAGACTCGGCGCTTTCATGCGTCCTGTCAGCATTCATACCGGCGCCTGGCGCTATCCAGGCGCTGTTCGTGATGCCAACTTCAATTTCGCGCAACTCAAGCAACTTGCCCAGACTCTGGAGCGGGGCAAGTTCGATGCATTTTTCATGGCCGATCACCTGGCCTTGCTCAATATGCCCCTTGAGGCCCTCAAGCGCAGTCATACCGCGACGTCCTTCGAGCCCTTCACCTTGCTGTCTGCCCTGAGCCAGGCCACTGAGCACCTGGGCCTGATCGCCACGGCGTCCACCACCTTCGACGAGCCGTTCCATATCGCCCGGCGTTTTGCCTCCCTGGACCACCTTAGCAACGGTCGCGCAGGCTGGAATATCGTGACCACTGCGAACCCGGATGCAGCCTTGAACTTCGGTCTCAAGCAGGCCTTTGCCCATGACGAGCGCTATGCCAGGGCCCGGGAGTTCTATGACGTGGTGACCGGGCTGTGGGACAGCTGGGCCGATGATGCGTTTATCCGTGACGCAGAGAGCGGCGTGTTCTTCGACCCGTCGCGCCTGCATACCCTTGACCACCAGGGCAAATACCTGTCAGTGCGGGGGCCGCTGCACATCGCGCGTCCCGTGCAGGGCTGGCCGGTGATTGTCCAGGCGGGGGCTTCGGAGCCGGGGCGGCAATTGGCTGCCGAAACCGCGGAGGTGGTGTTTGTCGCACCGGGTACGCTGGAAGAAGGGCGCAAGTTCTATGCCGACGTCAAAGGCCGCATGCAAGCCCTGGGGCGTAATCGCGACCATCTGAAGATTCTGCCGGGGGCATTCGTGGTGGTGGGGGACACGGTCGAAGAGGCCAAGGCCATCCGCGCCAGACTCGACAGCCTGGTGCATTACGAGAGCGCCATCGCGTCCTTGTCGATTGCGCTGGGCCACGATGCGTCGAAGTTCGATCCCGACAGGTTTCTACCCCCCGTGCCGGAAACCAACGACAGCAAAAGCAGCCGCGAACGGGTGCTGGCCCTGGCCGACCGCGAACAACTGACGGTACGGCAACTGGCACAGCGCCTGGGTGGTTACGCCGGGCTGTCCTTTGTCGGCACTGCCCAGACCATTGCCGACCAGATGCAGGAATGGCTGGACACCGAGGGCTCGGACGGTTTCAACATCATGTTCCCGTGGTTGCCCGGTGGCGTGGATGACTTCGTTGAGAAGGTCATTCCCGAACTACAGGGGCGAGGGATTTTCCGCCGCGAGTATGAAGGCAAGACCTTGCGCGAGAACTTGGGGTTGCCAAGGCCTGAGAACCGGTTTTTTAGTTTGTAGGAGCAGGCTTGCTCAACGCGCCCAACTCACCCGCCAGAAGCCAAACAGGCTGATCAACCCTGACCCGACGACGCCCACGGCCACCAGGATGAAGGCCGTGTGCAGGCTGGCGTGGCCGAGAATCACCCAGACCGCCGCCACAACGGCGCATGCGAAACGCAGCATCCCGGCCACCAGCGGCCAGCCAATGCGCCCGGCACCTTGCCCGGCGAAGAACAGTTCCAGGGTGATGGCGATGAACGCGTAGAGCGGGGCCACCAGACGCAGATAATCCGCACCGACCCGCAACACATCAGGGTCATCGGTAAAAATACCCAGCCACAGCGTAGGCACCATCGCCACCACCAGCCCCAGCACTTCCACCAGCGCGGCAACGAACAAGGCGTTGACCAGGGCTGCCTTGCGCGCCCGGGCAACGTTGCCTGCCCCCAGGTTGGTACCGACCACCGTGATCGCTGCGGTGCCGAAACCGAACATCACCGGGATCAGCAGCATGTCCAGACGCGAGGCAATGCCGTAGCCCGCGATGGCGGCGATACCCGATACCCCGGCCGCAGCAGTCAGGGCCGTGACCGACAAGGTGGTCATGATGGCACTGAGCATCGAAATCAGGCCAATGCCCAGGATGGCCTCGAAATGGTCCTTGCGCAGCGGGTAGCGGCGCAGGCGCAGGTTCGAGCGGGGTGAGCGCATGTAGCTGACTGCGACGGCCAGCGCTCCCAGGTTGCAGATCACTTGCGCGACACCTGCCCCGGCGATACCCAGGTGTGGCAAACCCAGCCAGCCGACGATCAGGGCGGGGGAAAGGAACAGCGCAGCCAGGGTGCCGCACAGCATGATCATGGCGGGCACCTTGACGTTACCCGCACCACGCAGGGCCGATTGCAGCAGCATCAGGACCCAGAACGGAATCGCGCCGGCAAACAGAATGTTCGAGTACCCAAGGGCCAGTTGCAGCGCTTCACCGCTGCCACCCAGGAGCGAATACAACCCGCGTCCGAACAGCAGCAGGACAATCGTGAACAGCGCGCCAGCACCGATGCCGATGATCACTGCGTGCCACGCCAGGCTTTCGGCATCCTCCAGCCGTCCCGCGCCCCGGGCCCTGGCGATGGAGGAGGAGACACCACCGCCGATCCCGCCATTGGAGACCATCCCCATGAGCGTCACGACCGGTACTACCAGCGATGCGGCAGCAATGGCAGCGATGCCCAGGGAACTGACGAAATAGGTTTCGGCGATGGCCAATACCGTGGTCATCAACAACACGGCAACGGTGGGCAATGCCAGGCGGATCAGCATCGGCAGCAACGGGCCATGCAGCAGCGGGTTAGCCACGGGCGTACTGGCTGGTGTGACGGGGGGAGCCGCCAGCCGGTCTTGCTCGGCGATGGTAGGGTTTGACATGGAAGGGGTCCGGACAGGGCGCTGAGGTCTTTCTGCAGTGGCTACGAGAAAATGAGCGGCTATATAAACACAGGTGGCTTCAGAAAAATTGCAAGCCGTCAGGCAACCCGGCGAGCAGACAGGCGACCAAGCCAGGCCATTCTTACTTTCAGTTGTTCCTTTGAGTCTTACCTTTATAACGACCTTCCATCGGCCACCTTCTGCCGGTCATGGCAAGGCGCCGGGCCGGGGATTGCCGCCGTCATTGGCCAAAGGCGAGGGCGATTGCCACGCAAAGCCTTGATTTACCTGCCCTGCACGCCAATACCAAGGTTTGGCACTGGTTTTGCTCAACCCCTGATACATCCAAACCCAGATGAAGGAGGTACGCGATGAATATCGGTGGCATTCAACACAAGCACGCCATCTACCACCCCCCTGTGGCACCGACGACCGCGGATACACAAACCACGGATCCGTTCGCGAACACAGCGGCGGCTGCTTCGGCGGTTCCGGCTACGGCCAGCAACAACTCTGCGCAGAGCGGCACCACGGATCAGAGCGCCTACAACGAGTCGTTCGCCAAGATGATGGTCAACCTGCAAAGCACCAAGGCGCCAGCGGCCACCTCCGATTCGGACGCTGACTCTAACCCTGATCCTATTGCCAGTGTTGTAAAGGCAGCTGATCAGAGCATGAAAGGCTTGGCTACAGCCATTCCCGTTGGCAATGCTGCAGACGCTACGGGCTCTACCTCCACCAGCTCTACTGACACCTCAGGCCTGACGGGTGCGGCAAAGGAATTCATGGACTACATGAGCCAGTCGCCGGCGGAGCGTTTGCGTGAAAGCATCACTGGCCTGAGCAAAGAGGACTACGACAAGTTGTCTCCTGAGGACAAGGCCCAGGTAGACAAGAAAGTCCAGGACGCGATGAAAGCGCAGATGAACGCCAAGTCATCTGATCCTGCGACCCAGACTGCAGCGACTTCAGCGTTAGCGTAACGGTCAATGTTCACCGGCGGGTTTCGATTCGCTGAAATAAAAAGGGCTGACAGCGTTGTGAACGACCGTCGGCCCTTTTTTATGCGGCGTAGCAACAATCAGCCGCGCAGCGCCCGCAGCCACTGCAACCCTTCAGAAGTATTGCCACGCGGACGGTATTCACAGCCGATCCAGCCGGTGTAGCCCAACTGATCGATCAGGTCGAACAGGTAGGGGTAATTCAGCTCGTTATCAGTGTCTGGCTCGTTGCGGGCGGGGACACCTGCGATCTGAATGTGGCCGATGCCCGGGAAATCGCGCTTGAGCTTGACCGCTACATCGCCTTCAACGATCTGGCAGTGATAAACATCGAACTGCACCTTGAGGTTGTCGGCGCCCACTTCGCGGCAGATCGCCTGGGCCTGGTCCTGACGGTTGAGGAAGAAACCGGGGATGTCACGGGTGTTGATAGGCTCCAGCAGCACCGTGATACCGGCTTTGGCCGCTTGTGTGGCGGCGTGGCTGAGGTTTTCCAGGTACACCGCGTGATGGCGGGACCGGTCTGATTCTGACGGCAGCAACCCGGCCATGACGTGAATGCGGTCGTTGCCCAGGACAGCGGCGTACTCCAGCGCACGGCTCACCCCGTCACGAAACTCGGCTTCGCGCCCCGGCAGTGAAGCGATGCCTTTTTCGCCTTTGGCCCAGTCCCCCGGTGGCGCATTGAACATCGCCTGCACCAGACCGTTGTCGTCCAGACGCTGGCGCAGGTCCTGGGCGCTGTAGTCGTAGGGAAAAAGAAACTCCACCGCCTGAAAACCATCGGCCGCGGCGGCCGCAAAGCGATCGAGAAACTCGTGTTCCGGGTAAAGCATGCTGAGGTTGGCTGCGAAGCGAGGCATGGTCAGTCCTGAAATGAAGGAGGCGGCGTCATCGAAGGCTGTGATACAGGGCAGGGCTTATGGCTGTCAATAAACCTGTGGGGGCGCTCGGGATGGTTTTGGTTGAGCACAACCTTTGCGGCAGACACTAAAACCTGTTGGAGCGAGGCTTGCCCGCGAAGGGGCCGGTTGAGTCAGCGAACATCTCCAAACCGGAACCATAGTATTCGCGGGCAAGCCTCGCTCCAACGGGTCAGGTTGCGACCGAACATAGAATCTCCCACAGTAGATTTGTGTTCCGACCAGAACCTGCGGGAACACACAAAATCTGTGGGAGGTCACGCGTCGTCCAAACGCCGCGCTGTCGCGCAGCAAACACGCTCCTACGGTGGATTTTCTTCGCCTGAAGTAATCAGTTAAATCAACGAATTAAAACTTGTTTGATAAGAGGGCTTATGGCTGTCAATAAACCTGTGGGGGCGCTCGGGATGGTTTTGGTTGAGCACAACCTTTGCGGCAGACACTAAAACCTGTTGGAGCGAGGCTTGCCCGCGAAGGGGCCGGTTGAGTCAGCG
>Ga0209901_1000006_pt1 | contig 186766 bp, 165 predicted proteins | sample OrgsoiDNA_201058_FD_185806 | JGI IMG/M metagenome (GOLD analysis project Ga0209901, IMG submission 185806) | Permafrost soil microbial communities from the Arctic, to analyse light accelerated degradation of dissolved organic matter (DOM) -... | ecosystem: Environmental > Terrestrial > Soil >...
CCGTGGCCAGTTGCTGAACGAAACCCAGTACGACTGGCTGGGAACCCGCAACCTGGCGCTCAAGAGCATATTTGGTTACGACGACTGGGGGCAGCAGCGCAGTGAGACCGGGCCGGATGGAGTGGTGGCGTTCAGTGAGACCGACTTGATCGGCAGTGACGCAGGGCCCATTCAGCGCGAGTGGCAGCAAGTCAGCCAGTCAGCGACTGAACAATACAACCTGACCGTTACGCAAATGAACCTGTTCGAGAAGCCGGCCACGGTGGAGCGTTTCACCCGCGACGGCCAGAGTATCGGCAAGCAGCGCTACGAATACGACGGCCTGGGACGCACGGCCAGGGAAATCGACGCTCTGGATCACATCACCGACTATCGCTACGACCCTTTTGAGCGCATGGTTGAAACCACCCTGCCTGACCAGAGTGTGATCAAGCGTGAGTACGCTCTGCATAGCATCAAGGATCTTCCTGTCTCCATCAGCGTTGATGATCAAGTGCTTGGCGAGCAGGCTTTTGACGGGCTGGAGCGCATGTACCGCTCGGTGACCGGTGGCCGGACGCAGACGTTTACCTTCGACTCCGGACAAACCCAGCCCAAAGCTGTACTCACCGCCAGCGGGCAGGCCATTGAATACGTCTATCAGCCCTCGCTAGGCTCAGAGCCTCTGGTACGCAAGATACCAACCAGCAATATCACTGCCGATTACACCTACGATCCGCACAACGCCCGCTTGCTGCATTGTCAGGAACAGGGGCAAGAATTGTCCCGTGAGTACTACAGCACTGGCGACCTCAAGTCCGAAACCCGCGTACAAGGGGCGGGCACCTACAGCATGCAGTACAGCTATAGCCTCACCGGACTTTTACTCAGCTACACCGATGTCATTGGCCAGCCTCAGCGTTATGAATACGACAGCTACGGACGGCTGGAAAGCACCGGGTTGGGGCAAACCACGGCGACCTTCAGCTACAACGCGTTGGGCCAAACGCAACGCATCGAAACGGCTGACGGCGGGCAAAAGGTAGTTATTGATCTGCTTTACGATGATTTTGGCCGGGAAGTGCAGCGTACGTTCAACCTCAATGGCGCCATTCAGACCATGACCCAGGCCTATGATGCAACCGACCAACTGACCCAACGAACCCTGAAACAAGGCAGCAACGTTTTACGTGACGAAGTGTTCGGCTATGACACGCGCGGGCGACTGACCAGCTATACCTGCACCGGCACCCAACCGCCTGTCGATCCCTATGGCAAGGCCATCCAGAGTCAGTCGTTCCGCTTCGACAAGTACGACAATTTAATCTTGGTCCGCACGGTATTTACCGGGGGCACTAACAACGCCACCTATACCTATGACGACAAGGATCCGACGCAACTGCGCAGCGTGGCCAACAGTAATGCTGACTATCCGGCTATCACACTGGATTACGACCTGGACGGAAACCTGATCACCGACGAGCAGCAACGCACCCTGAGCTACGACGCACTGGGCCGGTTGACTCAAGTAAGCGGCCCCGGTGCCGGTGATCGCTATAGTTACGACCCACTGGACGCACTCGCTGGCCGTCTCAGCGACAGTGATGGCGACCAACGTTTCTACCGCAATGGTGAACTGGCCACCCACGTCAAAGGCAATCAGAACAGCAGCTTCATTCGCGGCGGTGATGCCCTGCTGGCCGAACGACAAGGCAGTACCACGCTGCTACTGGCCGCCGATGGCAATAACAGCGTAATGCGGGAAGTCACCGCCAGCGCCGTCAATGACTGCGCCTACACCGCCTACGGCCACCGCGATCCGGCAAACCCTGCCGCGGGGAAGCTGAGCTTTAACGGCGAATTCACCGAAGCCGGCACTGGCTGGCAATTACTGGGCAGCGGTTATCGCGCTTATAACCCGGTACTGATGCGCTTTCACAGCCCCGACAACCTGAGCCCGTTCGGTGAGGGTGGGTTGAATGCTTATGCGTATTGTGATGGGGATCCGGTGAATATGACGGATCCGACGGGGCATGTAGGTTTATTTACTCCGTTTAAAATGTTGTCCAGAGCTATAAAGCGAGTTCCTACCACTCAGACGAAAAAAGGAATTCCGACATTTTTAACGGAGCTTACGGGCGATAAAGAAGTCACTCGTCTGTATAAAATAACAAAGAGTGATGTTGCAAAATTGAAAAAAGTGGCAAGAGCTCGAGAACTTGGAGTAGGGGGTCCGGTTACTCAAATTGACGATGTCGTTCACCAATTTCAAACGGGAACATCGAAGGGCAAAGAGGCAGCAGCTACAGCAACGAAAGGCTTTGATTATGCCAAAAAAAATGTAGGTGAATATGGCATTACGAGGTATGCAAGAAAAACTATAGATCGCGAATTTAAAGAGCTTGAAGCGAAAGCGCTTGAAACAAAGTTTACGAGGAAAAATAAATTTGTTATTGCTATAAGAAATCCAGTTGAGGCACCCACTACCAAACGGGGACGGATACCCAATATTCTGGGCGGTAACACCGACAAGTATGATTAAATTTTAAAAGGGGCGGCTTATGTGGTTTGCCGCCCCAGTTATTTTCATCCAGTTTGCAAATAGAACGGAATTAAGCAAGCTGCGCCTCAATGCAACTCAATAACCCTCTGATCAATCGCCTTGACCAGCGCGGCCCTGAGCGAACTGACCCCAAACTTGCGGCGGATATTGCACAAGTGATAATTCACCGCAGCTTCGGTGCGGTCCAGGATACGGGCGATTTCCCAGGTGGATTTGCCCTTGACTGCCCATTCCAGGATCTCCCGTTCTTTGGTGGTCAACTGGACTGGTACGTCTGGCCCCTGAACCTCTGTCCATGGGTAATGCGCAGTGTTTGCAGCGGGGTGATTCATGGTGGGCTCCTTGTCCTGTGGAACGACAACCCACCATAACGCCCAGGCGTGTTTACCGAACCTGTCATAAATGACAGTGGAGCAGGGCATGCGCGTCGCGTAGATGTTTATCCAGCCGCTCTGGGCTGGGGCGTCTGGCGGTTTTGTGGCGGGTACTCGGCAGGATCACCGTCGGTCGGGTCAGATCCTTGCCAGCGAAGGCGTCAGACCAGAAACATGGTGGGTGACTGACCACTGCATTCGTGAGCAAGCTCACTCCCACAGGGACCGGCATTCAAACCAAAATCCGTCGTAGCTACAACACCTGTGGGAGCTAGCTTGCTAGCGAAGGCGTCAGGTCAGGAACATCGTGCCTGGCTGACACACCGGATTCGCGGACAAGCCTGGCCCCTACAGATTTCAAATGCCACCAACCTTGATCCCCGTGGCTTGCAGCCTACTCTTTACGGTTTCTTTATGCCGCAGCCTACCCGTCGCTCTCGTTCCTTTACGGGCTGGCTGCTGACAATTGGCCACAAGCGGCAGTCGCCGTATGACGGAGTATTTTCCATGAGTGTTCTGGACGGGGTGTCACTGCTGCTGGCAGCAGGGCTGTTCATTTACTTGCTGGTCGCGCTGTTACGCGCAGGCCGGAACTAGGAGTGGCCATGCACAGTTATGACTATCTATTGATCCTGGCCTTCTTCGTGCTGGTGCTGTTGCCCGCACCCTGGCTGGGGCGTTTCTACTATCGGGTGATGGAAGGCGAGCGCACCTGGCTGACGCCGGTTCTCGGGCCGGTGGAGCGCGCCTGCTACCGGATCTCCGGTGTCGATCCAAAAATCGAACAAAACTGGAAGACCTATGCGCTGGCCTTGCTGGTCTTCAACGCGGCGGGTTTCGTGCTGTTGTTCGCGATTCTGCTGTTCCAGAACCTGCTGCCCCTCAACCCGCAGAAACTGCCGGGTATGGAGTGGTCGCTGGCGTTCAACACCGCCATGAGTTTCGTCACCAACACCAACTGGCAGAGCTACAGCGGCGAAGCCTCGCTCAGCTACCTGAGCCAGATGGTTGGGCTGACCGTGCAGAACTTTGTCAGCGCGGCCACCGGTATCGCGGTGCTGGTTGCGTTCTGCCGTGGCATTGGCCGTCGCTCGACACAGAACCTGGGTAACTTCTGGGCCGACATGACCCGCTCGACGCTCTACGGCCTGCTGCCGATGTGCATCGTGCTGGCCTTGTTCCTGGTATGGCAGGGCGTGCCTCAGACCTTCTCGCATTACATCGATGCAGTGACCCTTCAAGGTGCTGACCAAAGCATCCCGCTCGGGCCAGCAGCGAGCCAGATCGCGATCAAGCAACTGGGCACCAACGGTGGTGGCTTCTTCGGCGCCAACTCGGCGCATCCGTTCGAGAACCCGACTGCCTGGACAGACCTCATCGAACTGGTGGCGATTCTGCTGATTCCAGTAGCGCTGATCTTCACCTTCGGTCACTACGTCAAGGACATGCGTCAGAGCCGGGCGATTCTGGCCTGCATGATGGTGTTGTTCCTGATCGGTGGTGCGACCTCCCTGTGGGCTGAGTACCAACCGAACCCGACCTTGAACATCCCGCAGGTTCAACAGACTGCACCGCTGGAAGGCAAGGAAACCCGCTTCGGTACCACCGGCACGGTGTTGTGGATGGCGGCGACGACGTCGGCTTCCAACGGATCGGTCAACGGCATGCATGACAGCCTCAACCCGCTGAGCGGCATGGTTGCACTGGCCAACATGATGGTCGGTGAGGTGATCTTCGGCGGTGTGGGTGCCGGTATGTACGGCATGTTGCTCAACGTCCTGATCGCGGTGTTCCTGGCGGGCCTGATGATTGGTCGCACCCCGGAATACCTGGGCAAGAAGCTACAGGCCCGAGAGGTCAAGCTGCTGGTCGCCACCCTGGTGGTGATGCCGGTTGGTGTGTTGGTGTTCGCGGCCCTGGCGGCCTGCCTGCCCGGCCCGATGGCTGCGGTCAGTAACCCCGGCGCCCACGGTTTCAGCCAGCTGCTTTACACCTACACCTCGGCCACGGCCAACAACGGCTCGGCGTTTGGCGGGTTCAGCGGCAACACCATGTTCCACAACCTGCTGATCAGCCTGTCGATGTTCCTGGGTCGCTACGGCTACATCATCCCGGTGCTGGCACTGGCGGGCAGCCTGGCTGCGAAGAAGACTGCACCGTTGGGCCTGAACAGCTTCCCTACCCATGGCCCGCTGTTCGTCACCCTGTTGAGCGTGACCATTGTGCTGGTCGGTTTGCTGACCTTCCTGCCGTCACTGGCTCTGGGGCCGATTGCCGAACACCTGAGCATGGGTTTCTGAGGAATAGATCATGAATATGCAGATACCTGCTTCAAAGTCTTCCGATCAGCCGCCTGTGGCTGAGCCGGCCAAGACCAACTTTTCTGCCCTGTGGCGTCCGGCGCTGATCCAGGCCTTCGTCAAGCTCGACCCGCGCCAGTTGCAACGTGCGCCGGTAATGCTGGTGGTTGAGCTGACCGCCGTGCTGACCACGATCCTGTGCGTCATCCCCGATGCGACCGTTCCGACCTCCGTAGCGGTACAGATCGCGGTGTGGTTGTGGTTCACCGTGTTGTTCGCCAACTTCGCCGAAGCGTTGGCTGAAGGTCGCGGCAAGGCCCGCGCCGACAGCCTCAAGGCCGGCAGCGAAGGCCTCAAGGCCCGGCTGCGGGAAGGAAACGGCACGTACAAGGTGGTGAACGCCAGCCAGTTGCGCAAAGGTGACGTGGTACGAGTCGAAGCCGGGGAGATGATCCCTGGTGACGGCGAAGTCATCGAGGGTATTGCTGCGGTCAACGAAGCGGCGATCACCGGTGAGTCCGCCCCTGTGATTCGTGAGTCCGGTGGTGACCGCTCGGCGGTGACCGGCAACACGCGTCTGGTGTCCGACTGGCTGGTGATCCGCATCAGTGCCAACCCTGGCGAATCGACCCTGGACCGCATGATTGCGTTGGTGGAAGGTGCCAAACGGCAGAAAACCCCCAACGAAGTCGCGCTGGACATCCTGCTGATCGGCCTGACCCTGATCTTCCTGCTGGTGGTCGTGACCCTGCAGCCGTTCGCACACTTTGCCAACGGCAGCCTGCCGCTGATCTTCCTGGTGGCGTTGCTGGTGACCCTGATTCCGACCACCATCGGTGGCCTGTTATCGGCGATCGGTATCGCCGGTATGGACCGTCTGGTGCGCCTGAACGTGATCGCCAAGTCGGGTCGTGCGGTGGAAGCGGCCGGTGACGTACACGTGCTGTTGCTGGACAAGACCGGCACCATCACCTTTGGTAACCGCCGCTGCACCGCGCTGTATGGCGCGCCAGGGGTGAGCACCAAAGAGCTGAGCGAAGGTGCACTGCTGGCCTCGCTGGCGGACGATACGGCTGAAGGTAAATCCATCGTCGAGCACGTGCGCAGCCTGCATTCGCTGGACGAGCCACCGGTTGCACAACTGACTGCTGTGCCTTTCAGCGCTGAAACCCGCTTGTCGGGCGTGGACTACCAGGGCCGTGTTTACCGCAAGGGTGCCGTGGATTCGTTGCTGGCCTTCGTGGGCATGAAACGTAGCGACCTGCCGCCATCCCTGGCCCGGGAAGTCGACAAGATTGCCAAGACGGGTGGTACACCTCTGCTGATCAGCGCCGAGGGCAAGCTGCTGGGCGCCATTCACCTCAAGGACGTGGTCAAGCCAGGGATCCGCGAGCGTTTCGCCGAGCTGCGCAAGCTGGGGATCCGCACCGTGATGGTCACCGGCGACAACCCGCTGACCGCTGCGGCCATCGCTGCCGAAGCCGGTGTGGACGACGTGCTGGCCGAAGCGACGCCAGAGAAGAAGCTCGAGCGCATCCGTCTTGAGCAGAACGACGGTCGTCTGGTGGCGATGTGTGGTGACGGTGCCAACGACGCTCCGGCACTGGCCCAGGCCGACGTCGGTATGGCGATGAACGATGGTACGCAGGCAGCCCGTGAAGCGGCAAACATGGTCGACCTGGACAGCGATCCGACCAAATTGCTGGACGTGGTACAGATCGGCAAGGAGTTGCTGGTGACCCGTGGCGCATTGACCACGTTCTCCATCGCCAACGACGTGGCCAAGTACTTCGCGATCCTGCCAGCGCTGTTCGCGGCGATCTATCCGCAGCTGGGGGTGCTGAACATCATGCACCTGGCCAGCCCGCAAAGCGCGATCCTCTCGGCCATCGTCTTCAACGCCCTGATCATCGTGGTGCTGATCCCGCTGGCCCTGCGTGGCGTGCGTGTGCAGGCAGCCAGCGCGGCACACCTGCTGCGTCGCAACCTGCTGATCTACGGTCTGGGTGGCATTGTGGTGCCGTTCGTGGGGATCAAGGCCATCGACATGCTGTTGACCGGCCTGCATCTGGTCTGATTCACCGTTGACCAAGCCGCGCGCCAATCGGGGCGCGGCGTTCACTGATTGAGGATTCGATAATGTCCACTGTATTGCGCCCGGCCTTGAGCCTGCTCGTTCTGATGTCCCTGATCACCGGCGTGGCCTATCCGCTGGTGGTAACCGGTGTTGCCCAAGTGGCATTCCCGGACCAGGCCAATGGCAGCCTGGTGTATGACAACGCGGGTAAGGTCCGGGGTTCGGAGCTGATCTCCCAGAGCTTCACCGGTGATGAATGGTTCCACTCACGGCCTTCTGCCGGTGCCTTTGCCACTGTTTCCAGCAGCGCCAGCAACCTGTCGCCCAGCAACCCGGCACTGGCAACACGAGTGGCCGCGGATGTGGTCAAGGAAGCGATTCCAGGGCAAGGGCCTGTTCCACTGGAAATGCTGACCACCTCGGGCAGCGGCCTGGACCCGCATCTTTCGCCTGAAAGCATCACCTATCAAATGTCCCGTGTCGCGGCGGCTCGCAACATGTCCATGAGCACCTTGCAGCGTCTGGTGGATGCCAATACCACCCGCCCACTGGTTGGCCCGCCTGTGGTTAACGTCTTGACCTTGAATCAAACCCTGAATGAGTTACCGTCAGCAAAACTTTGACGCGGGAAGAGACTATGACTGGCCAGTGGGGAGTGGCGATCGATGAGTGATTCAGGCCGTGCCGATGCATTGTTGGCGGACTTGCCCCGGGATGGCCGGGGCCGGCTGAAAGTCTTTCTCGGCGCCGCGCCGGGGGTGGGCAAAACCTACGCCATGCTCCAGGCTGCCCATGCGCAGTTGCGCCAAGGCACCCAGGTCATGGCGGGCGTGGTGGAAACCCATGGCAGGGCCGAAACCGAAGCCATGCTCAGTGGCCTGGTCCAGCAACCCTTGATCCGTTCCGAATACCGTGGGGTGACCCTCGAGGAAATGGACCTGGACGGGATCCTCAAGGTCGCACCCAAACTGGTGCTGGTGGACGAACTGGCCCACAGCAACGCCCCCGGCAGCCGGCACGCCAAGCGCTGGCAGGACATTCAGGAACTGCTGGCGGCGGGTATCGACGTCTACACCACCGTCAACGTCCAGCATCTGGAAAGCCTCAACGATCAGGTACGCGGCATCACCGGTGTGCAGGTGCGCGAAACCCTGCCGGACTGGGTGCTGCAGGAAGCCTACGAACTGGTACTGATCGACCTTCCACCCCGGGAACTGCTGGAGCGGCTGCGCGACGGCAAGGTCTACGTGCCCGAGCAGGCCCGGGCGGCCATCGATGCCTTCTTTACCCAGACCAACCTCACCGCCTTGCGCGAACTGGCGATGCAAACCGCCGCTGCCCAGGTCGATGATGACCTGGCCCAGGGTTATCGCCAGTTGGGGCAGGCGGCACCGGCTGTGCGCGGTCGTCTGCTGGTGGGCATCGACGGTGACGCCCAGGCCGAGCGGCTGGTGCGACATGCCAGTCGCGTGGCCCAGCGGCGTCACTTGCCGTGGAGCCTGGTGCATGTGGACAACGGTCGCGTGTTCGATGAACAGGCCCGCACCCGCTTGCAAAACGCCCAGCAACTGGCTGAACGCCTGGGGGGCGAAGTGGTGTTGTTGCGGGCCGGTGAAGTGGCGAAAACCCTGATTCAGCATGCCGCCGAACGCCGTGCGAGCCTGGTGCTGGTGGGGCAGTCACGACCTCGTTTGCGCCGGCATGTATTCGGCGGTGGGCTGGCCGCGCGGTTGTTGCGCGATGCCCATGGCCTGGAAATCAACGTACTGGACAGCGAAGTCCAGCCCAACCCGACGCGAGCGCGCTCGCCCCAGGCTGTGGCCTGGTTCGATTACGGGCTGGCACTGGTGGCGACGATTCTGGCCAGCGCCCTGGCCTGGGGTGTGGCCAGTGTCATGGCGCTGCCCAATATCTCGCTGGTGTTTCTGGCTGCCGTGTTGCTGGTGGCGGTGCGCAGCAGCCTGGGGCCGTCACTGGCGTGCGCCGCACTGTCGTTTCTCAGTTACGACTTCCTGTTCATCCCGCCTGTGTTTTCGTTCAGCATCCAGCGCGAAGAAGACGTCCTGACGCTGCTGTTCTTCCTGCTGATGGCGGCTTTGACCGGCAATCTCGCGGCCCGGCAGCGGCGTCAGTTGCAGGCATTGCGTGACACCCAGGAAGAAACCAGCGAGTTGCTGGACCTGTCCCGTAAACTCACTGCCGCTGCCGACCGGCAAGCCGTGCTGAGTGCCGCTGAACAGCACCTGGGCGGCTGGAAGGACTTGCACACCTGCCTGATGAACCGCGACCGGGACGGTGGCTGGAAAATCGAGAGCGGTGGTTCATTACAGCTCTCCGAGTCCGAACGCGCTGCCGCCGACTGGGCCTGGCAACACGATCAGGCCGCAGGCAAAGGCACCGGCACCTTGCCGTTCGGGCGCTGGTGGTGGTGGCCGTTATCGGCGGAAGAGGGGCCTTTGGCCTTGCTCGGCGTCTGCCCCCATGAAGGGCAAGTGTTTACGGCCCAGCGCCGTCGCTTGCTGACAGCCCTCAGCCAACCCCTGGCCCAGGCCCTGGCGCGGGCACAACTGGCCGAAGACCTGGAAGCCGCACGTTTGCATGGCGAAACCGAACAACTGCGTAGCGCCCTGCTGGCGTCGGTGTCCCATGACTTGCGCACGCCGTTGACCTCCATGCGGGGCAGCATCGACAGCCTGTTGGCCCTGGGCGAGGCGATCCCGGTGGAGGACCGTCGTGAATTGCTGGAAGGCACCCGCGATGAAGCCGAGCGCCTGGATCGTTATATCCAGAACCTGCTGGACATGACTCGCCTGGGGCACGGTGCCTTGAAGCTGGCGCGGGACTGGGTGTCCCCCGGCGATATCGTTGGCAGCGCCCTCAACCGGCTGCGGGCGGTATTGGCGCCCTTGCAGGTGAGTACCGACGTACCGGCGGATTTGCCGCTGCTGTACGTCCATGCAGCGCTGATCGAGCAGGCGCTGGTTAACGTGCTGGAAAACGCCGCGCGCTTTTCGCCATTGCACGGTCGCTTGCGACTGGAAGCGGGCGCCACGGACAGCGAGCTGTTTTTTGCTGTCAGCGATGAAGGACCGGGCATTCCCGAAGCGGAACGGGCGAAGATTTTCGACATGTTCTACACCGCCGCCCGTGGGGATCGGGGCGGGCAGGGCACGGGGCTGGGGCTGGCGATCTGTCAGGGTATGGTGGGTGCCCATGGCGGTCACATCAAGGTCGCCGAAGGCATCGACGGTCTAGGCACCTGCATCAGTCTCTATCTGCCCTTGCAGACCCAGCCGGAAGCGGAAATGGAGCAGGCGTTGTGACAGTGGGTTGCGCTAAGCTTCTGCCTGTCTCTTTACTTACCAAGCGCAGGCACTCATGAGTCAGACTTCGACCATCCTGGTCATTGACGACGAACCGCAAATCCGAAAATTCCTGCGTATCAGCCTGGCGTCCCAGGGTTACAAGGTGCTGGAAGCGGGTACAGGCACCGAGGGCTTGAGCCAGGCGGCGCTGAACAAACCGGACCTGCTGGTGCTCGACCTCGGGTTACCGGACATGGACGGCCAGCAGGTGCTGCGTGAGTTTCGCGAATGGTCCACGGTGCCGGTGCTGGTATTGTCGGTCCGTGCCAGCGAGGGCCAGAAGGTCCAGGCGCTGGACAGCGGCGCCAACGATTACGTGACCAAACCGTTCGGTATCCAGGAGTTTCTGGCACGGATCCGCGCGCTGTTGCGTCAGGCACCTGCGGGTGAACAGCAGCAGGCAGCACTGGAGTTTGGCCCGCTGACGGTGGACCTGGCCTATCGGCGGGTGCTGCTCGAAGGCGTCGAAGTCGGCCTGACCCGCAAGGAGTACGCAGTGCTGGCCCAACTGGCACGGCATCCGGGGCGGGTCATCACTCAACAGCAACTGCTCAAGGACATCTGGGGCCCGACCCACACCGAAGACAGCCACTACCTGCGCATCGTCGTCGGCCATCTGCGGCAAAAACTAGGCGATGATCCGACTTCGCCACGCTTTATCGTCACCGAAGCAGGGGTGGGGTACCGGTTGTTGGGGGCGTAAGCCTTCGCGAGCAAGCTCGCTGCAAAACCTGTGGGAGCGAATTCATTCGCGAGAGGCCGGTACGTTCAATATCTCTGGTGCCTGACGCTGCGCATCGCGAATGAATTCGCTCCCACACAGGCTGTGTGAAAACGTGGCGAGCGAAGGCTGCGCCTCGGTCTGGCTAATTCAATGCGGCGGGTGCTCTCGCTCATAGTGGTCCAGCGTATCGCGGGCAATCTCCCGGCCCAGGGCGATCAGTTCGGGTGCCTTGTAGAACTCGAAAAAACGACACACCCGTTTCGGCACGTTGATCAGGATGTCTGGCGGATAGCCCGCAATCTTGTATTGCGCCAACGAGGTCTGCATAACCTCGAAGCTCTGGTTGATCAAATCCAGCAGCGAAGCCGGCCCGACGTTATCGATGATGAACGAGCCGCTGGCGGATTTCGGCGCGCCCGCGGTTTCCGGTGCGGCGGCGGGTTGCTGCGCCTGGGGGTTGGCGGACTCTTCCAGCCACGGGTTGGCAATGGTCGCGGCAGTGGTCTTGATGCTGTCCTGCTCCAGGCGCAGCACGTCGCCATTGGCGGTTTCCAGCTTGCGGCGAAACGGCAGGTGCGAGCCAATGGAACTGATCAGGCTGTCGAAGCGTTTCTTGACCGCCGGTGCCCGTTCAATCACCGGCAGTTGGTAGTGCTTCTGGTTGGTGGAGTTGAGGTTGACCGCGATGATCAGGTCACAGTGGCTGGAAACCACCGGCACGATAGGCAGCGGGTTGAGCAGCCCACCGTCCACCAGCATGCGGTTGCCTTGCATGACCGGGGTGAACAGGCTGGGGATCGCCGCCGAGGCGCGCATCGCCTGGTGCAGGCTGCCTTCCTGGAACCAGATTTCCTGTTGGTTGGTCAGGTCGGTGGCCACCGCCGTATAGGGGATGCGCAGGTCTTCAATGTTGATCTCACCCACGATGTCGCGGATCTGGCCGAAGACCTTTTCCCCGCGAATGGCACCCAGACGAAAGCTGACATCCACCAGACGCAGTACATCCAGGTAATCCAGGCTTTCGATCCACTCGCGGTATTCCTTGAGCTTGCCTGCTGCGTAAATGCCCCCGACCACTGCCCCCATTGAGCATCCTGCGATACAGGCGATGTCGTAACCGCGTCGCTCCAGTTCTTCGATCACGCCAATGTGGGCATAACCACGAGCTCCCCCGGAACCCAGCACCAGTGCTATTCGTTTTTTCATGGGTCAATTCCTGATCGCTGTTGACTCACCATACGCGCAATTGAGAACCATCATTATTGAAAACGGTTACTCTTGCATCCCCGGCCAGGGGCACTTTTGTGTGCCTTCATCGTCAAAGCCGCACTATTGAATTTTATTTTTGAGGAAACACACCGATGAAAGCCTGGATCTGCCTGCCATTGTTAGCCTTGGTTCTCACAGGTTGTGCCGGTAAAACCACCTACCGCGACAGCTGCGCCACCGAACTGGACGGCGCCTGGAAGGAACTGGACCTGGCCAAGGCCGAAGGGTTTGCGGGGACTGTCAGCTACTCCAAGGCCTTGTCCTTGCTGACCGGGGCCAAGACCCAGCAGCAGTTTGAAGCGTTCGAAGGCTGCACCAGCAAGGCCGAGAAAGCGCGCTTCTACATCCGCGAGTCCCGCGCCGGGCGTTGATGCCTGTGGAGCGAACTCATTCGCGAAACGTCAGCACATTCAGCATTACCGGTAGCTGACACACCGCATTGCGAATGAATTCGCTCCCACAATCGTGTGAGCCTGAAGATTTTCCGTACATCCCGCACATCCCCCCGCTAATCTCAACCTGTCACCCATCAAACCCGTTTTTGATCTGGTGAAACGACCTGCGCCCGCCGTAAAGTGGCTGCATGTCTGGCGCGCTTTGCAGTCCCAGTCCTATAGCCATAAGCAGTCGCCTGAGAGATCACCATGGGCAGAAAACTCGATGCATGTCTTAACGCCATAAATGAAGTGGTGCTGGGCAAGGAGGCTCAGGTGCGGTTGGCCATGACCTGCCTGCTGGCGGGCGGCCACCTGTTGATCGAAGATTTGCCCGGCATGGGCAAGACCACCCTCAGCCATACCCTGGCCAAGGTGCTGGGCTTGAGCTTTCAGCGAATTCAGTTCACCTCGGACCTGCTGCCCGGTGACATCCTGGGTACGTCTGTGTTTGATCGTGACACCGGGCAATTCACCTTCCACCCCGGGCCGATCTTCGCCGAACTGGTGCTGGCCGACGAAATCAACCGCGCCACACCCAAGAGCCAGAGCGCCCTGCTTGAAGCCATGGAGGAGGGCCAGGTCACCATCGAAGGCGCGACTCGCCTGCTGCCGGATCCGTTTTTCGTCATCGCTACCCAGAACCCTTTCAGCCAGGGCGGCACCTTTGCCTTGCCAGAGTCGCAGCTGGATCGCTTCCTGATGCGCCTGTCCCTGGGTTACCCCGCCAGGGCTGCCGAGAAAGCCCTGCTGTTGGGTGAATCCCGACGTGATCTGTTGCCGCGCCTGCAGTCGATCCTCGACCACGCTGAACTGGCGGCATTGCAGGCCCAGGCCCGAAACGTGCGGGCCAGCGATGCACTGGTGGATTACGTGCTGCGGCTGGTGGACGCCACGCGCAGCCAGTCGCAGTTCGCCTACGGCCTGTCACCACGGGCCAGCCTGGCCATTCTCGCGGCGGCTCGCGCCTGGGCACTGCTGGCGGGGCGCGATTACGTGATCCCGGAGGACGTCCAGGCAATATTGCCTTCGGTGATCAGCCATCGCCTGCGCGAACGCGCCGACCCCACCGGGCATGGCGGCGGGGCATTGGTCCAGTGGCTACTGCGCGAGGTGCCGGTGCTTTGATCGAACAGCTCAAACCGATCTGGCAACGCTGGCTGGTGCGGCGAATTCCCCCGGCGTCGCGCATCGAACTCAACCACCGGCGCATCTTCATCATGCCCACTCGCAGCGGGGCCGTTTACGGCCTGGTGTTGGTGCTGATGCTGCTGGTGGCGATCAATTATCAGAACAGCCTGGCGTATGGCCTGACCTTTCTGCTGCTGTCGGTGGCGGTGCTGGGGATTCTGCACACCTACCGCAACCTCAGTGGTTTGATCATCAGCGCGGGGTCGGCGCGTTCGGTGTTTGTTGGCGAGCCAGTGCAACTGCGGTTGCGCCTTGAAAGCGCCGGGCACGCCCATCAGGCTATTTCCGTGGGCTGGGACAGCGTGCAATTGCAGCAGGCCGATGTGGCTGCTAATGCCTTGGCGGAAGTCGAGTTGACCCTGCCCGCCGTTACCCGGGGCTGGCTGCGGGCGCCGCGACTGCGGGTCGAGAGTGTTTTCCCTCTGAGCATCCTGCGCACCTGGAGCTGGCTGGACCTGGAGCAGACAGTGTTGATTTACCCACGTCCGGTGCCTGGCGCCATGCCGCTGTTGCAGGGCGTGCAGCCCCATGCAGAGGACGATGGCCTGGCGACTCAGGGGCAGGGCGTGGATGACTATCACGGCTTGCGTGTCTATCAACCGGGCGACAACCGGCGACGCCTGCACTGGAAGGCTTATTCCCGAGGTCAGGGGTTGCTGGTCAAGGACTTCACCGACTTGAGCGGCCATGACCTGTGCCTGGATTTCATGGCACTGGGCGGCGACATAGAAGAACGTCTGTCGCGCCTGTGCCACTGGGTGCTGGAGTTGTCCAAGCGCCAACAGCCGTTTGCCCTGCGGTTGCCCGACTTCCTGCTGCCAGTGAACAGCGGTGAGGTCCATGCCCAGGCGTGCCTGCGTGCACTGGCCCTTTACGGTATTCGGTCATGAAAGGGTTCTGGGCGACGAAGCCTGATGAGAGTCCCAGCCCGCCGATCCCCCGTGTCAGCCTGACCTGGCTGTTACTGGCCCAGGCGCTGGTGATCGTGCCGTTCGTGCTGCATGTGCCCTTGGCGCTGGTGGGGCTCTGGCTGGCCTGCACGATCTGGCGCATCCAGATTTTCCGCATGCGCGCGCAATACCCCAGCACTCTGGTCAAGCTGGCGTTGCTGGTGGGCACGGCGGCCGGGGTGTTTTTCTTTCGCGGTGGCCTGGTGGGGCTGGATGCCGGGGCGGCGCTGCTGATTGCCGCGTTCATTCTCAAGATGCTGGAAATGAAAACCCGGCGCGATGCCCTGGTGCTGATCTTCCTTGGCTTCTTCTGCGTGGTGGTGGGTTACCTGTTCGAGGACAACCTGCTCTGGGCGTTGTTTACTTTGCTACCGATCAGCACTTTGCTGGCCGCGTTGATTGGCTTGCAGCAATCGAACCTGGCCAGCAAGCCGGGCGGCACCTTCAAACTGGCGCTCAAACTGCTGTTGCAGGCCGTGCCGCTGATGCTGTTGCTGTTTCTGTTCTTCCCCCGGCTGGAGCCGCTCTGGTCGCTACCGCAACCGAGCAACAAGGGGGTCACGGGGCTGTCGGACAGCATGGCGCCGGGGGACATCGCCGAATTGAGCCAATCGGCGGCGTTGGTCTTTCGCGCCAGTTTCGACGGGCCGATCCCGCCGCGTAATCAGCAGTATTGGCGGGCGTTGACCCTGGAGCAGTTCGACGGGCGTCGCTGGTCGCAATCAGCGCGGGCACAGATTGGTCAGGCGCCGCAGTGGCAGAAGCTGGGGGATCCACTGGCTTACAGCATCGTCATGGAGCCCAGCGGCAAGCCCTGGCTGATGGCGCTGGATACCGGCGAAACCAATCTGCCCGAGGTGCGGCAGATGAGCGATTTCCGCTTGCAGCGTCGGCGCCCCGTTGAGCAACCCTTGTTGTACACCGTCAACTCCTGGCCGCAGGCCAGGCGCGAAAACCAGCCAGCGATCGCTGTCGTGCGTCAGGACCTGCAATTGCCGGCCAAGGGCAACCCCCAGGCGCGGCAGTGGGCGGCCGACTTGTTGCGCCGCTACCCTAAACCCGACGATCTGGCCCAGGCGATGCTGGCCTGGTTCAGCGACGAGCCTTTTCACTACACCCTCAAGCCGCCGACATTGGGCGCCAACAGCATCGATGACTTCCTGTTCGACAGCCGACGCGGGTTCTGTGCGCATTACGCCGGGGCCATGACGTTCGTGCTGCGGGCGGCCGGTATTCCGGCGCGGGTGGTAGCCGGTTATCAGGGCGGTGAGCTGAACCCGGACGGGCGCTACATCAGCGTGCGCCAGTTCGACGCCCACGCCTGGGTCGAGTACTGGCAGCCGGGTGTGGGCTGGCGCAGCGTCGACCCGACGGCGGCCGTGGCGCCGCAACGTATCGAACAGGGCCTGGAGCAGGCGTTGGCCCCGGATGAGGAGTTTCTTGCCGACTCGCCCATGTCAGCCCTGCGTTACCGAAACGTGCCATGGATCAATGCCCTGCGCCTGAGTTGGGATAACGTGAACTACGGCTGGCAGCGCTGGGTGCTGGGCTATCAGGGGCAGCAGCAACTGTTGGTGCTGGGGCGCTGGTTTTCCGGGTTTGATGCCCCGGTTTTTGCCGGCGGTATCGTTGGGGTACTTGGCTTGATTGCCCTGTGGCTGTTCAAGCCCTGGCAGCGGGAAAGCGATTCGCAGCTACGGTTGTTCAACGGGTTCGAACGGTTGTTGGCGCGCCATGGGCTGCGGCGCGAGCAAGGCGAGGGCGCACAGGCGTTTTCCCGGCGCGCGGCCCTGCAGTTCCCGGCCCAGGCCGAGGTGATTCAGGCATTCGCCGACGAATTCGAAGCACACCGCTATGCTGGTCAGTCTGGTTCCCTGACGGGCCTGCGACGACGCCTGAGGCAATTGCGCCGCGCATTGCCCTGGCGGCGCACGGCCCTGCGGGATGATCGTCATTGATGCAGCATTGAGAACAACAACGGGGAGTACATCATGTCGAAGCTGGTTGACCATCTGGTCGCTGAGGTTTTGAGCCTCAATGTCAAACTGCTTGCTTGCCATGCGCGTCTTGTGGCGTCCACCGACAGCGAGGCGCTACACGATTTGCGCACCACGGTTCGCCGCCTGCGCAGTGTGTTGCGCCCTCTGCAGGACCTGCCAGGCGTTGAGCAACTGGAGGAGGCCGCCAAGAGTGTGGGGCAGTTGACGACCCCTCTGCGTGATATGCAGGTGCTGGCGGCGTATCTGGTGGAGCAGGGGCAATACGACGCCGCCCGCAAACGCACCGGGTATTTGAATCGCGCCTGCCCCGGTGTGGCGACTTCCGCCGAGTTGAACCGGCTGTTTGGCATGCTGGATCAGTTCCCGGGCTTCCTGCGTGTGGAGCAGCGTCAGGGTTTGCTCAAAGGCCTGCGCAAGCAGATCGAAAAGCGCCTGGACAAACAATGGAAAAAACTGCGCGCCGCCATGGCCGATCCTGCCCATGACCGGCATCGCCTGCGGCTGCTGATCAAGCGCGTGCGCTACGCCGCCGAGGCCTATCCGGACTTCAGTCATCAATCGAAAAACATGATGGTGCGGTTGAAGGATGCGCAAGGCGAACTGGGCAACTGGCACGATCACTTGCAATGGCTGACCCAGGCGGGCAAGGAGCGGGATCTGGCGCCATGCATCGCCGGCTGGCAACTGGGCATCGTGCGCGCCGAACGCAAGGCCGATCAGGCACTCAAGCGGCTGGCGAAGGTTTGACATGCTCACGGACCTCCCACAAATGGCCGAAATGAAACCTGCATCAACGTAGAGGGCTCGCTACTATCGCCACATTGTCACTGACCATGGAGGTCCCATGAATTTTTCCGATCTGATCGCCGCCGTCCGCGATAACCCGTTGTCCGTAACTGTGCCGCGTGAATGGTCCCAGGGTCGCGCCTGTTTTGGTGGCTTGATGGTTGCGCTGCAATACGAGGCCATGCGTGCCAGGGTGCCTGAGGCGCGGCTGATTCGTTCGTTGGCGATTACCTTTGTCGGTCCGCCAGAGCCGGGTGTACCGATTGCCTTTGAAGTGGAGATACTGCGCGAAGGCAAGGCGGTCAGCCAGGTGCTGGGGCGCGCCACCCAGAACGGTCAGGTGATGACCTTGATTCAAGGCAGTTTCGGCGCGGCGCGTGAGTCAACGATAGCGTTTGATGCCGCCCCCGGTCCGCAGTTGAAACCCGCGCACGAGCTTCGGGAACTGCCTTATGTGGGCGGGGTGATGCCTGAGTACCTGCGCTTCATGGAAATGCGTTGGGGCCTGGGTGGTTTGCCGTTCAGCAACACGCCGTCACCGGCGATTGGTGGCTATGTGCGGTTTCGTGAAGTGGAAGAAGTGCCAATGACCCACGCCCATATCCTGGCGCTGGTGGACACCTGGCCACCCGCGCTGCTGCCGCACCTGAGCAGGCCCGCTCCCGGCAGTTCACTGACCTGGACCATCGAGTTCGTGCAGCCGATGCCGGTGATGAGCACCCATGATTGGGTCATGTATAAGGCGGACATCGAATATGCCCGTGACGGCTACGGTCATACTGCGGCAGGCGCCTGGACGGCCACTGGCGAATTGATCGCCATCAGCCGGCAGACGGTGACGGTGTTTGGTTGATTGCCCAGAACGTGTAGAAGTGGGCTTGCCCGCGGATAGAGGTGTGTCAGTGACCGAAATTTTTCAGGACTGACGCCATTGCGGGCAAGCGCGCTCCAGTACGGTTGGGCTCGAAATACACAACATCAGCGTCGATGCCGCTCCTTCCAGGCCCGCCACCATGCACCGCTCAGCACAAAGCGCGGGAAGGTCACGAACTGCTCGACCAGCAGGCGTTTGACGGCGTCGTTGCGGTCACTGAAAGGTTCTGACGCTTCTGCCTCCAGGGAGTGGCCATGACGCTGGAAAGCCAGCGCCGCGACCAGGCCGATGATGCCGATGGCCAGTGAAGAAAAGCTCCAGGACAGCAAACCATCGAGGATCAACAAGGCCGCGATGATGAACAGCGGCACGGCAATCAGGTGCAAGACCAGGTTGGCCGGGTGGCGGTGGTTATTGGCGTAGTTGCGCCATTGCCAGCTGTGCACGTTGGGAAGTCGTTTGCCCATGACTGCAGTCCTCTATCAAGCGTGAATCGATGCCTGAAGGATAGGCCCGGCGCGCAACCTCGGCGAATCAAGCGTTGCTATGGCCGTCATAGCCATTTACTTATAGCTTGAGTTGACCGATAGCCCTGTTCAATTCACCCGCCAGCGTCGCCAACTCATCGCTGGTGGTGGCCGACGCAACGGTCTGGCCCACGGTGCGTTCGGTAACATCCCGAATACTCACCACTGCCCGGTTCATTTCCTCCGCCACCTGGCTCTGCTGCTGTGCGGCCACCGCGATCTGCGTGTTGCTTTCGCGCATCTGGGCCACCGCGCCAGTGATGGCTGCCAGTGCCTCACCGGCCTCTTGTGCCTGTTTTACACAGTCATCGGCCTTGAACGAGCTTTCCTGCATGTAGTCCACGGCATCCCGGGTGCCAGCCTGCAACGCCGAGACCATGGTGGTGATCTCGTCGGTAGAGGTCTGGACGCGCCTGGCCAGGTGCCGTACTTCATCGGCGACCACCGCGAAGCCACGTCCCATCTCCCCGGCGCGGGCGGCTTCGATGGCCGCATTGAGCGCCAGCAGGTTGGTTTGCTCGGCAATGCTGTGGATGACGTTGACCACGCCGTTGATTTTCTGACTGTCCTCGGCCAGACGCTGGATCATTTCTGCGGTCTGCTGCACGCCGCTGGACAGCCCGGCGATGGACAGTTGCACGCGATCCACCACCTCCTTGCCACTGCCTGCCAGGGTGTCGGCGGTCTGCGACTGGTCACGGGTATCGCCTGCATGCTGAGCGATGTGATGCACCGTGGCGGTCATTTCGTTGATGGCGGTTGCCACCTGATCGGTTTCGCTCTGCTGGCCGAGCATACCCTGACGGACATCGCTCATGCCCGCGGCCAAATGAGCGGCGCCCTGATCGAGGCGTGCGGCCGTTTGCGCTACGGTGTTGACCACTCGCTGATAACCGGCCTGCATGGCATTGAAGGCCTTGGCCATTTGCCCGACTTCATCTTCGCCAGCCAGCGGCACGCGGGCAGACAGGTCGCCGCTGCGTTCTACATGCAGCATCACGTCCTTGAGGGTGTTGAGCTGGCTGAGCAGGAAACGGATCAGCAATTGCGACGCACCGAGCATTGCCAGCATCAGGACGCAGACGGCCAGCGCGTAATGGGCAAAGTGCTCACCCAGCACCTGCGTGAGGCTTGGCGCAAATGCCAGCACGGCGATGAGCGTTCCGTCAGGGCGGGTCACCACCTGGGCGCCGATCAACGAAGCGTCGTCGGTTATTTGTAGCGGATCCACGTCGACCCAGCCCTTGGCGTTGTTCAGCGCGGGCAAGGCCTGGTTGTTCAAGCCAGGCGTCTGGCCTGCTGCATAGCGCAGAAGATCTGGGGACGAGGGCAGGGCGTTATCGACAGGCCAGGCCTCGATTAACTGCGCCTTGCTCTGGGCCGAGCCCTGGGCAGCCGCCACCCGGGCCTGTTGCTCCAGTTGGACCGCGTACAACACCAGCAGCAACGTCGTGACGAAGGCGACGGCATTGACCGCCCAGAATTTGTATTTCAGCGAGACATTGCTAAGCCAGGTGCCCATGGGAGGCCTTCTTTGAGTGGCGGGGATTGATGTACGGCAAGGTGCCATCATCGTGCCGCCGCTTTTCAGGAAGACCGTTGATATGGGTCAAGAGAAGTACAAATAACCGGGCAAATCACTTCACTGCTGCGGTAATCGTCGGCAGGTCAAAGAACGCCCTGGCGCACGCGGTGCTATGAGCCGCCAGGTCTTCCAGGCTTTCACCCCGGTGCAGGGCCACTTCACGCAAAACCTCGGGCAGATAGGCCGGTTCGTTGCGGCCATTCTTGGGTTTTGGACGCAAGCTGCGGGGCAGCAGATAAGGGGCGTCGCTTTCCAGCATCAGGCGTCCGCGAGGAATATCGCGCACCAGCGGGTGCAAGTGGGTGCCGCGCCGCTCGTCGCAAATCCAGCCGGTGATGCCGATGTGCAGGTCCAGATCCAGGTAGCTGAACAGGGCGCGCTGCTCCCCGGTAAAACAATGCACCACGGCTGCAGGCAAACGGTCACGATAATCGCGCAGTATCTCCAGCAGGCGTTGATTGGCATCGCGCTCATGCAGGAAAACCGGCAGCTGCAATTCCACCGCCAATGCCAGGTGGGCTTCCAGGACTTTCTCCTGTTGCGTGCGTGGCGAGAAATCGCGATTGAAATCCAGCCCGCATTCGCCGACGGCACGGACCCGATTTTCTTTTAGCAGGCCACGCAACTCGCGCTCGGTATCGCTGGTCCAAGCGCTTGCCGAGTGAGGGTGAATCCCGGCGGTGGCGAACAGGCGATCACCTGTTTCGTCCAGTTGTTCGCACAGGGCCAATGCCTGTTCGCTGCCTTCGACACTGGTGCCGGTCAGGACCAACTGGCAGACGCCCGCGTCAAAGGCGCGATCCAGCACCGCCCGGTGTTTGCCGTCGAAGCTTGCGTTGGTCAGGTTGACGCCGATGTCGATGAGTTGCATGGGGCTACCTCTGGCTTAAGGCCGAAGAGAATATCAGAGCTTTTCTATTAATAAAAAAATCATAAAATTCAATAGTTTGAAATGTATTTCTAATGCTGTTTCGCAGGCCGAGTAGCGATATCCGCGAAGATATGCGAATCTCTCGCACCATTTCCCTGTTTTTTGTCTGGCATTTCCCTGGAGAGTTAATGACCCGAGCCTCGCTGTTAACCCTGTTTTGCCTCATGGCGCTGACACCGCTGCCTGCCAATGCGGTGCTGGCCGGACCGCCAGTGGTCATGAAAAAAAGCCAGGTACGCGACCTCGCGGCCATTCGTTCAAGCAAAGTGCTCCGGGTACTGGTCAACCAGAGTCGTAACAGTTGGGGTGAGGTCCAGGGCGAGGACATTGGCGTCGAATACCATCGGCTAAAGGCGTTCGAGCAGTACCTCAACGACCATGTCCGGGACGGCCAGCGAATCACCCTGAAAATGATCCCGCGCCCCAAGGACCAGTTGCTGATTGCCTTGCAACGGGGCGAGGGCGATCTGGTGGCGCCAGGAGAGCTGCTCGACACCACCGGCAGCCATGACATCGACGCCAGCGACCCGATCATGTCCCACGTCCCGCTAGTGGTTGTGGGGGCCAAGGGCGAGCGCAGCTTCAAGCGCATAGATCAGTTGTCCGGGCGAACCCTGATGCTGTCCAACGGCAGCGCTGCCGACGAAGCCGTGCATCAATTGAACCAGAAGCTGGCGCTACACAAGTTGCCACCGGTGAAGATCGAATGGGTCGACCCCAGCCTGGCAGTGGAAGATGTACTGGAGATGGTTCAGGCCGGGATCTTCCATCTGACGGTGGTGGAGTTGCCGATTGCCGAGCGCTGGGCCCGGGTCATGCCCAAGCTGCGGGTGGACAAGGCGCTGACCCTGAGCAGCAATCGTGACATGAACTGGTACGTGCGCCAGGACGCGTCGATGCTGCGGGCCAGTATTGACCGGTTCCTCGCCACCTATCGCCCCCCTGCCAATCAGGACGCCGCGTTCCAGCGGGTCTATCAAAAGCTCTACAAAGTGCACTCGCCGCTGGCCCAGGAAGATCGCAAGCGCCTGGAGAAACTGCGACCGATCCTGCAGCGGCACGCCGACGAACAAGGCATGGACTGGCTGAACCTGGCGGCCCTGGCGTTCAAGGAATCCGCCCTTGAGCCGGCGTCCAAAGGCAGTGGCGGCCCCACCGGGCTGCTGCAGATCACACCATCGGCAGCTCAGCGGGTCGGGGTGAGTAATATCCAGAGCGTGGACAACAACGTCCAGGCCGGTGCCAAGTACCTCGCGATGTTGCGCCGCAAGTTTTTCGCCAGCCCCCGGGTCAACGAGCGTGAGCGCATGGCGTTCACCCTGGCCGCCTACAACCTTGGGCCGGAACGGGTGCAGAGCATGCGCGCCGAAGCCAAGCGTCGTGGCCTGAACCCCAACCAGTGGTTTTTCCAGGTCGAGCGGGTCGCCATGGAACAGGCGGGCATGGGCGTCGTGAGTTACGTGAACAGCGTCAACAAGTACTACCTGGCCTACGACCGGGAGCGGGGCTCGCTGGAGACGCCGACACAACGGAAAGTCGCCATACGGAAATAATCTAATTAATCGATATTGATGCCGAGTTTTTTGCGATTTTCATATTGGTTACTTTAATTAAGATTGGCGTTACACCCTCTCACCCAAGGAACGATCCCATGAGCCTTTCCATCAAATCCGTGTTTACCACCCGGGCCGGTTATGGCCTGACTGTTGTGCGCATTTTGGTCGGCATCATCTTCATGGCCCACGGCAGCCAGAAACTGTTCGGCCTGTTTGGCGGCTACGGCCTGGAAGGGACCGCGCAATACATGGCCAGCCTGGGCCTGACGCCCGGCTACCTGATGGCGCTGTTGTCGGGTGGTTCTGAGTTCTTCGGTGGCCTGGCCCTGGTCATCGGCCTGCTGGCTCGCCCGGCAGCGGCGTTGCTGACAGTGATGCTGGTGGTTGCGATTCTCTCTGTGCATATCCATAACGGCCTGTTCATGGCCAACAACGGCTTCGAATTCGCCCTGGCGTTGCTGGGCGGCGTGCTGGCGGTGCTGATCGAGGGTGCAGGGCGTCTGTCGGTGGATCGGGTCATCGCCAATTCTTGAGGGCGCTGCGGTATCTGTAGGAGCGAATGCATTCGCGAGGCGGCTGGTCTGATACACCGCAGTAAGCCCTCTCGCCAACAGGTTGGCTCCTACAGCCAAGTGAATTCCATCGTTAATGGCAATTGACAATCAACCAGCGGCTTCTCTAGGATGCCGCTCATGCGCCGATTTAAACAGCTACTTGCGGGGCGCCAGAGTCAGAAACCTGACTTCGAAATACCGCTAAAGCGCTGGTTCGGTGTTGCCTCTCACCGCTGCCCAGCGGGATTCATGAGGCTGAGACAAAACACCATGAGCAGTTCACGCCCCCTTGTTCGCCTGGCACCCATCACCACCCAATTGCATCGCCGCAACCCGAAAATCCTGTTGGGCGGCTCACATCAGCCCACGCTGTTGCGCTATCTGGACGGCTGGCCCCGTCGCCACGGCGGCCCCCATGCCTTTCTGATTCAATTCGTCGACGCTGAACAATCCCTGTCCCGCTTCTCCAATGATCAGTTCGATCTGGCGGTGATTCAGTCTCCTGATGCCGAACACCTGGGAGAAGTGGTGGCCAACCTGACACGCATTGCCCGGCAGGGCCTGATCACCCGGCGCTGACGGCGGCTCAATGCGCGGTCAGCCACAACGCCGCAAGCGCTCCGATCAAGGCCGGCGGCATGACCACAATGCCCAGGCGCAGGAAGCGCAGGGCGCTGACATGCTGACCTTCACGACGCACCGCAACCAGCCAGAGCAGGGTGGCGAGGGAGCCGGTAATGGACAGGTTCGGCCCCAGGTCGACCCCGATCAACAAAGCGCTGGTGGTCTGCGGCGGTAAATGGGCAATGTGGCCCACGGACCCTGCGATCAGGCCCGCGGGCAAGTTGTTGATCAGGTTGCTGGCGATTGCTACCACGATGCCCGCGCCCCAGGTCGCCTGCGTGCTCGACGACCTGGCCAGCGACTCCAGCGAATGCGCCAGGACATCGATGATCCCGGTGTGCGCCAGGCCCTCCACCAGCACGAATAACCCCGCCACCAACGGCAGCACACCCCAGGACACGCCCTTGAGTACCGGTAACGGATTGAGGCGTTGGCGCAGGTGGACGAGGATCGCGGTCAGAGTGCCCGCCAGGAACGTCGGCAGGCCCAACTGCAGGTCGAAGGCCGAAGCCAGCAGTAACAACACCGCAGTCAGCATAATCCCCCAGGCCGTCAGGCGGGCACCGCTGGACAGGGGTTGCAGCTTGATGGTCGTTGCAAGCGGTTTGCGTAGCTGGGTGCGCTGTGTGAACCGCAGTACGCCATAAGTCAGGACAATGGCGGCAACGGAAGGCAGGCTGAATTGCCATAGCCAGGTCAACAGCGGCGGCATATGGCTGCCGAAAACCACCAGGTTGGCGGGATTGGAGATCGGCAAGACAAAGCTCGCGGCGTTGGCAATGAAGGCGCAGACGAACAGATAGGGCAATGGTTCTGCCTTGGCGGCCTTTGCTGCAGCATAGACAGCGGGTGTAAGGACCACGGCGGTGGCGTCGTTGGAGAGAAAGATCGTCACCAGAGTACCCACCAGAAACACCAGGTCGAACAGCCGTTGTCCCGAGCCTTTGGCATGCTGCGCGGCATACATCGCCAGCCAGTCGAACAGACCTTCCTGACGCGCCAGTTCGGCAATCACCATCATGCCGATCAGGAACAGATACACATCGCTGCCTTCACCCACCGCATGCAATGCCAGGCGCCAGGGAATCAGCCCCAGCCCGGTCAGCAGCAACGCCCCGGCCAGTGCCCAGACGTACTCGGGCAAGCGAAAGGGACGAAAAATCACTCCGCAGGTGGCGAGCGCGGCGACGATCCAGATGATCAACGAAGGATTGAATGCAGGCATGGGACTACTCAATTGAATGCTCAAGGCAATCGGGTGCGATGATCAAAGTGGCGTCGCAGGAGGCAGGGCAGAGGTCGGGCGGTCGGGCCGGCCGGCTCGATCACGCGCAATGTAAAGGGTTTCCGGCATTGCCAGCCAGAGCAGGAGAAAAGCAGCAGCGGCAACCGCCGCCAGGGTCAGGAACGCCGCGCTATAACCTGCCTGCTGAACCACCAGCCCCGCCAGGCTGTTGCTCAACGCAGCGCCCAGACCGAACACCGTCGACAACGCACCCAGACTCACATTGAAACGCCCTGTGCCCTGGGTCAGGTCTTTGACCACCAGCGGGAACAACGCGCCGAAGATCCCTGCGCCGACGCCATCGAGCATCTGCACCGCGACCAGCCAGTAGGGATCATTCGACAGGGTATACAGTACGCCGCGCAGGGGCAGGATCAGAAACCCGGCCAGCAGCAAAGGCTTTCGCCCCCAGACATCAGCCTTGTAACCCACCAGCAGGGCCGCTGGAACCATGATCAATTGCGCGGCGACAATGCAGGCCGAAGTTAGCGGTGTGGCCATCTGCAAGTTGGATTGCGCCAGTTTCTGGCTCACCAGCGGCAGCATGGCCGCGTTCGCCAAATGAAACAGCGCGCAGCACACGGCAAACAGCAGCAATGACCGATTTCCCAGCAGCACTGTCAGGCCCGAAGGCTGCTCGGTATGCTCGGCGTCATGGGGTTCCAGGCCTCGTGCGACCTCGTGATCGATGGCCTTGGCCGGCAAGAAGCTGATAGCAATGACGCTGGCCACGGCCATGATTGCCATCAGGTAAAACACCGCAACCGGCCCGAACAGATAGGCAAAGCCGCCCGCCAGCAACGCGGCGCAGGCATTACCGGCATGATTGAAGGTTTCGTTGCGCCCGGTTCGACGTGTGAATGCCTTGGGCCCCGTGACTCCCAGAGAAATCGCGGCAATTGCGGGTGCGAACACCGAAGCCGCTGCCGCGCTGAGCGCCTGGGTCAGGGCCACCAGGGTGAACGAGCTGGTCATCGGTAAGAGCAGGCAACTGCCAGTGACCAGCAACGCGGCGATGATAATGACCGCGCGCTTGCTGCGGGTCCGGTCGATCAGCGCACCGGCGGGCGTCTGGGTCATCAGCGCAGCGATCCCGGCCAGGGTCATGACCAGCCCGATGCTGGCCGGATCCCAGTGATGCACCGCCAGCAGATAGATCGCGAGATAAGGGCCCAGGCCGTCACGCACATCGGCGAGAAAGAAATTGAGGCCGTCGAGTGAAAGGTTGTTTCGGCCAGTAGACGGGTTGTCCATCGACGGTCTCTTTTTCAAGGGCACACATTTGTGCAATACGAATGTGTGACTGACCGGTGCCGCTGTGCTTAAGTTCAGGCGATTACGGATAACGAGGGGCGGACATGGTGTTTTTTATGCGGCGGGGAATGGGCTCGGCGTTGAGCTTTAATGGCGGGTACGTGGACACCGTCGGTTTCCTGGCATTGCAGGGGCTGTTCACGGCTCATGTCACGGGCAACTTCGTGACCATGGGTGTCAGCATCGTGCATGGCACCTCCGGGGCGCTGGCTAAATTGCTGGCGTTACCGGTGTTCATTGTGGTCGTGGGGCTTGCGCATCTGGCGGCTGTCTGGCTCAAGCGTCGTGAGCGGGCCGCATTGCCGGTGCTGTTTATCATTCATACCTTGTTGCTGGCGGCGTTTGCCATTATTGCGATCACGTTTGGCCCTTTCCCGGATGGCGACAGCACGACTGCGCTGGTGACAGGCATGACCGGCGTGGCGGCCATGGCGATCCAGAATGCGATATCCCGGCAACACATGAAGGGCGCGCCGCCCAGCACCTTGATGACGGGCAATGTGACCCAGGTGTCGATTGATCTCGCCAGCCTCTTGAGTCGCCCGGACCCCGAAAGCCGGGCCGCCATCATCGTGCGGCTCAAGCCTCTGGGGCAGAGCATCGTCGGGTTCGCGGCTGGCTGCATCGGTGCGGCGCTGATGTACCTGGCGTGCGGGTTGTGGTCGTTGGTACTGCCGGTTCTGGTGGCTTGCTGTATTTGCGTGCATGTCACCCGGTCCGGGGAATATTGAACCCGCGACGATGCATGCTGGGGGCAGCCGGGTGATCGGGTCGATGGTAGAGTGGCTCGCATATCAACACAGGCGAGCCATACATTGAGTACGAAAATAATCACCAGGGAGGGGCATGAAGCTCTGAAAAAGGAGCTTGATTATCTTTGGCGGGTGAAGCGGCCCGATACGACGCAAAAGGTCACCTGGGCCGCTTCATTGGGCGACCGCAGCGAGAACGCCGATTACCAGTACAACAAGAAGCTGCTGCGTGAAATCGACCGTCGCGTGCGTTACTTGCGCAAGCGCCTTGAAGACATGCGGGTGGTGGATTACTCGCCGGAGCAGGAAGGGCGGGTGTACTTCGGTGCCTGGGTCGAGATTGAAAACGAGCAGGGCGAAACCAAGCGTTTTCGGGTGGTGGGCTATGACGAAATCTACGAGCGGATGGATTACATCTCCATCGACTCACCGATGGCCCGCGCGCTGCTCAAAAAAGAAGTCGGCGACGAAGTGATCGTACAGACCCCCACCGGTGAAATGCTGTGGTGGGTGAATGTGATCGAGTACTTACAGGGCTGACACACCGCACATCTGCAGGAGTGGGCTTGCCCGCGATGGCGTCAGTCCTGAAACATTTCGGTCACTGACACGCCGCCACCGCGAGCAAGGTGGATCGCCACCCCGGTCGTTCCCACAGGTTTCAAACCTTAATCACAGGTGCTCAACCCTCTCGCAATACTGTCAACGGGCTCACATTCAACGCCCGGCGCGTACCAAATACCCCTGCGCCGCCCACCAGCAAGGCACCGATAACCGGCAGCAACAGCAGCCAGGCATGGGGGTGCCATTGCAGGTCGAAGGCGTAGCGGTACAGCACGAAGCTGACCAGTTCGCAGCCCAGCGCTGCCAGCACGCCGCTCGCTGCGCCCAGCAGGCCGAACTCGATACGCCGTGCCTTGATCAGCAATGCCCGCTCGGCACCCAGGGCGCGTAGCAGGGCGCCCTGGCGAATGCGTTCGTCCAGCGTCGCTTGCAGCCCCGAGAACAACACCGCCAGCCCGGCCGCCAGTACAAACAACAGCACGTACTGCACCGCCAGGGTTACCTGACCCAGGATGCTGCGCAGTTGCTCCAGCAGGGCTTCGACTTGAAGGATGGTGACTGCCGGGAAGGCGCGGGCCAGTTCGACGATCTGTTTGTCATTGCCCGGTGCCAGGTAAAAGCTGGTGAGGTACGTGGTGGGCAGATCCTTGAGCGTTCCAGGCTGGAAAATCATGAAGAAGTTGGGCTGGAAGGTGTCCCAGTTCACGGTGCGCAGGCTGGTGACCGTGGCTTCACGAGTCAGGCCGCCGACGATGAAACTCATGCGGTCGCCGACCTTGAGTCTCAGGCTGTCAGCCAGTTTCGCTTCTACCGAAACGCCCGGAATGGCGTTGGCGGCCGGGGGTTCGCTGCTCCACCAACTGCCCGCGGTCAGCGTGTTACCTTCCGGCATGTCCGCCGCCCAGGTCAGGCTCAGGTCGCGCTGTGTGGCGTTTTCGCCACGGGAGTCTTTGGTGACGAACTTGTTCACCGGGTCACCGTTGATGCTCATCAGGCGGCCCGGGATGACCGGATAAATGGGCGCGGAATGGCTGGACAGGTGGCTGATGCGTTCCGCGAAGTTGTCCTTGTCATTGGGCAGGATGTTGAGCACGAAGTAATTGGGCGCATCCTTGGGCAACTGGTTCTGCCAGGTGTCGAGCAGCTCGCCGCGCAACAGCGCAATCAAGCCCATGGACAGCAGGATCAGCCCGAACGCCAGGGATTGCCCGGCGGCTGCCAGTGGATGACGCAACAACTGGCCCAGGCCCAGCCGCCAGGGCAGCGAAGCGCCGGCCAGCAGGCGACGCAGGCTTTGCAGCGCCAGCAGCAACACCCCGCCGAGCACCACTGCAGCCACCAGCCCGCCACCGAGCAGGGCGAAGGTCAGCACCAGGTCCAGGCTCAGGCGCCACATGATCAGGCCCAACGCAAACAGGGCGGCACCATAGACCAGCCAGGAACTGGGCGGGATCGGCAGCATGTCGCGGCGCAATACCCGCAACGGCGGCACGCGGCCCAGTGCAGCAAGGGGCGGCAAGGCAAAGCCGGCCAACGCGACCAACCCGGTGCCAATCCCCGCAACGGCGGGCAGCAGGCCACCGGGCGGCACGGCGGCGGGCAGCAGGTCATGCAGCAGATAAAACAGGCCCAACTGCGCCAGCCAGCCGAGCAAGGCACCGCTGACGCTGGCCAACACACCCAGTATTGCCAGTTGCAGGCTGAACAGCGTCAGGGCTTCGCTGCGCGACAGGCCCAGGCAACGCAAGAGCGCGCTGGCATCAAAGCGCCGCGCGGCGAAGCGGGTAGCCGACAGGGCCACGGCGACACCGGACAGCAGCACCGCTACCAGGCTCGCCATGTTCAGGTAACGCTCGGCCTTGCCCAGGGCTCCACCGATCTGCTGGTTGCCGTCGCGGGCGTCCTGCAGGCGCTGGTTGGGCTCAAGGCCCGGCTCCACCGCTTTGCGATAGGCTGCCAACGCCTCCGGTGTGCCGCGCCACAGTTCGCGAAAGCTGACGCGACTGCCGGGCTGGACGATGCCAGTGGCTTGCAGGTCGGCGAGGTTGATCATCACTCTGGGCGTCAGGCTATAGAAATTGCCGGCGCGGTCGGGTTCGTAGGTCAGTACGCGGGTCAGCTTGAGGGTCTTGGAGCCGACATCGATGCTGTCACCGACTTTCATGTTCAGCGCCGCAAACAGTCGGGATTCGGCCCAGGCCTCACCGGGTTGCGGCTCACCGCCTGCGGTTTCTTCCTGATAGGGCGCCGCAGCGCTTTTCAGTTCGCCGCGCAACGGGTAGGCGGCGTCCACGGCTTTGACGCTGGCTAGCTGGATACCGCTGTCGGCCGCGATAACGCTGGAGAACTCAACCGTTTGCGCATGCTCAAGTTTGAGCTGCGTGCCTGCTTCGATCTGCGGCGCCTTGGCCGGGTCCGAGCCCTGGAGAATCAGGTCGGCGCCCAGAAATTCCGTGGCCCGCAGTAGCATCGCGCCGTTGAGGCGGGCGCCGAAGTATCCGATGGCGGTGCTGGCGGCAACCGCCACCAGCAGGGCGAAAAACAACACCCGCAATTCACCGGCGCGGGCGTCGCGCAGCAGTTGACGGGTCGCCAGGCTCAGCAGGCGAATAAACGGCAGGCGTGCCATCAAGGCTCCAGGGGGGCGACCAGACGGCCACCTTCGAGACGGATCAGGCGGCGGCAGCGATGTGCCAGGCGCTCATCGTGGGTAACCAGCACCAGCGTGGTGTTGCGCTCCTTGTTCAGTTCGAACAACAGATCGCTGATGCGCTCGCCGGTGTGGCTGTCCAGGTTGCCGGTGGGTTCGTCGGCAAACAACACTGACGGATCGGCAGCAAAGGCCCGGGCGATGGCCACTCGTTGCTGTTCGCCGCCGGACAACTGGCGGGGTGAATGGGTCAGGCGCTGGCCCAGGCCGACACGTTCGAGCAAGTGCCGCGCTTGATCGCGGGCATCCTTGCGGCCTTCCAGCTCCATGGGCAGCATCACGTTTTCCAGGGCGTTGAGGCTGTCGAGCAACTGGAATGACTGGAACACAAAGCCCACGTGTTCGGCCCGCACCCGCGCGCGCTGGTCTTCGTCCAGATCGCTGAGGTTACGCCCCGCGAGGGTGACGGCACCGGCGCTGGGCAAATCGAGCCCGGCCAGCAGCCCCAGCAGGGTGGACTTGCCCGAACCCGAGGCACCGACGATCGCCAGCGTGTCACCCTTGTTTAGTTCCAGGGAGAGTTCGTGCAGGATGGTCAGGTCACCTTCGGTGCTGGGGACCACTTTGCTGAGGTTCCGAGCACTGAGAATACTTTCGCTCATGGAGAATCCGATGCGTGCGTGGTTTTTAAGTGCTGGCCTGGGTTTGCTGTTGCTGTCTCAAGGAGCGTCGGCGGGCACGGTGTTGATCGTTGGCGATAGTATCAGCGCAGCTTTCGGCCTGGATACCCAGCTGGGTTGGGTTAGTTTGCTCAAGCAGCGGCTGCAGAAGGAAGGCTTCAAGGATACGGTGATCAATGCTTCGGTCAGCGGCGACACCAGTGCCGGAGGCCAGGCACGGCTGCCCGCGCTGCTTGCAGAGCACAAGCCTGAGCTGGTGATTCTGGAATTGGGGGGCAACGATGGCCTGCGCGGGCAACAGCCAGCGCAATTGCAACAAAATCTTGCATCAATGATCGACAGCTCCCGGGCCGCCGGGGCCAAGGTGCTTTTGCTGGGCATGCGCATTCCCCCCAACTACGGCCCTCGTTACACCAAGGCGTTTGCCGAGGTCTACAGTAATCTGGCCGACGACAAGAAAGTGCCCCTGGTGCCGTTCTTTCTCGAAGGGGTGGGCGGGGTGCCCGAGTTGATGCAGGCCGATGGACTGCATCCAGCGGTGGCTGCCCAGGGCAAGCTGCTGGAAAACGTCTGGCCGACGCTCAAGCCCTTGCTCTAAGGCGCATTTGGCGCTTTTCTCGTGGCGGGCTTTGGGCTAAGGTGGCGCCCCGATTTGGAGCCCCCGATGCCACGTCCCGCCTGGTCCCTTTTTGCTTATCAAATGATCGAGCCCGATGAGCAGCTCGACCTGTTTGCCTGTCAGGAAGTAAAAGTGCACCTGGTCGCGCGCCAACTCGAGCTTGGCGGCTCTGTGGACCGTACATTGTGTGGCACATTGTTGCCGGCTCAGCCACGCTGGTCCTTTGTCGAGCGTACGGTGTTTCGCGACGAACGCCTGTGTTCGCTGTGCCGGGCCATCGTCGAGGCGCAGAGGCGAGGTACTCGGCCGATCTGGCCTGAATTAAGATTCATGGAGTAAAGCGTCCCCTGACTCCCGGTTCTGCGGGCGGCAGTGTACAATTCGCTACTTTTCTCTTCGCCGTCTACCCCAAGGATTTCCCGGATGTTGTCGCGCATTCCAGCCGTTACCCGCTGTCTGTCGCTTGCTGCACTCTGTGCTGTGGGTCCTGTTTCTGCTTTGGAATTCCCGTTGCCGCCGCCAGGTGAAGACGTCGTCGGGCAGGTGCAGACCATCACTGCCAAGTACGAAGACACCTTCGCTGACCTGGGCACCAAGTACGACCTGGGTTACCTGGAGATGATCGCGGCCAACCCTGGCGTTGACGCCTGGCTGCCGGGTGCGGGCACGCAGATTACCCTGCCGACCCGTTTCGTGCTGCCGCCGGGCCCTCGCGAAGGCATCGTCATCAACCTGGCCGAGTACCGTCTGTACTACTACCCGAAAGGCCAGAACGTGGTTTACACCTACCCGCTGGGTATCGGTCGTGAAGGTTGGGGTTCTCCTATCGCCACCACCAAGGTGACCGCCAAGACGCCGAATCCGACCTGGACACCGCCTGCATCGGTCAAGGCCGAGCACGCTGCCGATGGCGATATCCTGCCCAACGTCGTACCGGCCGGGCCTGATAACCCGCTGGGCCCGTTCAAGTTCGGGCTGGGGTTGCCGGGTTACCTGATCCACGGTTCGAACAAGAAGTTCGGTATTGGCATGCGCACCAGCCACGGCTGTTTCCGTTTGTATAACAACAACGTACTTGAGCTGGCGGGTATTGTGCCGGTGGGCACTACCGTGCGGATCATGAACGAGCCGTACAAGTTCGGCGTGAGCGGTGGCAAGGTTTATCTTGAAGCCCACGCACCGCTTGATGAACAAGGCAACCCGTCGCTGGTGGACAAACACACCGCAGTGATCAACGCGCTGCTCAAGCGCGAAGACCTGGCCAACAACCTGCGCATGAACTGGGATGTGGTCCGCGATGTGGTGGCTGCCGAAGATGGCATGCCGGTAGAAATCGCCGAGCCGGGTACAGCTCCTGCGGCGCAGGTTGCTCCGGTCGTCTTGCAGTAACAATTACAGTAACAGCAGCGTCGAAACCCGTTCGCTTGGCCCGGTTGATCAGGGCAGGGCGGACGGGTTTTTTATGGCCTGGGTTTTTTGGGGCAGGCGCGGTGCGGTGAGGGCAAAAAACAGGCAAAAAAAAGCCGATCCGCAAACGGACCGGCTATTAATAATCCCGGGGGATTATTACTTGCGGCTTGCCTTGTCCAGCATGCGCAGAGCGCGCTCGTTGGCTTCGTCAGCAGTCTGCTGAGCTTTTTGAGCAGCAGCCAGAGCTTCGTCAGCTTTACGGTAAGCTTCGTCAGCGCGAGCTTGCGAACGAGCAGCTGCGTCTTCGGTAGCGGTCAGGCGAGCTTCGGTTTCTTTCGAAACGCTGCTGCAACCGGTAGCCAGAAGTGCAGCCAGAGCCAGAGCGGAAAATTTCAGAGCATTGTTCATTGTGTTCCCCTTCAAGGACTTTCTATTGATTAGTCATTTCTCAAAAAGGAGAAAATGACCGGCGTACATACTACCCACTGTTTGTAGTAAGTAAACGGACGAAGCGCAAGAAGCGGATAAATTTCTTGGCTTTGAAAGTGTTCGCTATCACTTCTCATGCGGTTTGTGTAAAAAACATCCAGCGTTATCGGGTAGATCTGCCAACTAGTGACCTTCTTGCCATCAAGGCTCTACGGCAGGGCGATGAGCCACTGTCGAAAATCGCTGTTCTAAAGTCGTATTGCCCCAGATCATGGGCCTGTCAGTGTTTCAATGATATGGCAGTGATATTTTTGTTTGCCCACTTGAACGGTGACTTTCACGCGTCAGCGACGTCTCAATCGACAACCTTCGGCATTGTTCGGTTCAACCGTCCGGGCAATCGGACATTCGGTCGCGTTTTTTTACGGTCGATACGCTTGAGCATATTCGACAATGGCGCCTACTATTTGCAGGTGCTCATTTGTTTGAGAACAGCAAAGCTCTTCTCGGTGTCCAAATCAGGCACAGGGTGGCGTAGATGTTCCTTCGCCGGAAAAACATCGGTAAGGTAGGGGTCAAATTCCAAGACCCGCGAGGAGTAGTGATGAGCGAGGCGTTGTCCATCCACCATGACCAATCCGGTCATCAGTTCGAGATCAATATAGACGGCCACCGTGCTTACCTGACCTATATGGATCTAGGCAAACAGACGCTGGATATCTATCGAACTTTTGTGCCTAACGCATTGCGTGGCCGTGGCATTGCCGCGGCGCTGACCGAGCAGGCCCTTGATTACGCCGACAGCATCGGTTACACCGTGATTCCTTCGTGTTCCTACGTCGAGCGTTACATGGAGCGCAATCAACGTCAGGCGGCGAAGATCTGACGATTGATCTTATTTGCGGCCAGCTTGCACAGGAAGTGGGAGAGGGCCTTGTAAACAAAAACGCCGAGCATTTGCTCGGCGTTTTGTTTTTACCTGCCTGACCGCGCGAATCAGCCGCGCTGACGCTTGGGCAGTACATCCTTGAGCTTGGCGTGCATCGAACGCAGGGTTTTTTCGGTGCTGTCCCAGTCGATGCAGGCATCGGTCACGGACACGCCGTATTCCAGATCCGCCAGGTTTTTTGGAATCGCCTGGCAGCCCCAGTTCAGATGGCTTTCTACCATAAGGCCGATGATCGACTCGTTGCCTTCCAGAATCTGGTTGGCCACGTTCTCCATGACCAGTGGTTGCAGAGCCGGGTCCTTGTTGGAGTTGGCGTGGCTGCAATCGACCATGATGTTAGGGCGAATCTTCGCCTTGTTCAGCGCCTGCTCGCACAGGGCAACGCTGACGGAATCATAGTTAGGCTTGCCGTTGCCGCCGCGCAGCACCACGTGACCATAGGCATTACCTTTGGTGGTGACGATGGAGACGCCACCTTCCTGGTTGATGCCCAGGAAACGGTGAGGGCTGGACACCGACTGCAAGGCGTTGATCGCCACGGTCAGGCCGCCATCAGTACCGTTCTTGAAGCCCACGGCGGACGAAAGCCCGGAAGCCATTTCGCGGTGAGTCTGGGATTCGGTGGTGCGTGCACCAATCGCCGACCAGCTGATCAGGTCCTGCAAGTACTGCGGGGAGATCGGGTCCAGCGCTTCGGTGGCGGTTGGCAAGCCCATTTCGGCCAGGTCCAGCAGCAACTGGCGACCGATGTGCAGGCCATCCTGGATCTTGAACGAGTCATCCAGGTACGGGTCGTTGATCAGGCCTTTCCAGCCGACCGTAGTGCGCGGCTTTTCAAAGTAGACGCGCATGACCAGATACAAGGTATCCGACACTTCAGCGGCCAGGGCCTTGAGGCGGTTTGCGTATTCGTGGGCCGCCTTGATGTCATGGATCGAGCAAGGGCCGATCACGATGAACAGGCGATGATCCTTGCCGTCGAGGATATTGCGAATTACGTCGCGCCCTTTGCTCACGGTGTGCAGGGCAGCATCGGAGAGAGGAATTTCACGCTTGAGCTGATCTGGCGTGATCAGAGTCTCGTTGGAGGAAACGTTGAGGTCGTCAATCGGTAAATCAGCCATCGTGTTACTCATCAGGTCACGGATGCTGGCCGCCAACGGTCCCCCTGCGGCGGAGCCCAGCATGATTGAGCGCAGCGGGGAGCGGAACCTTAGCGCGTTATCCCGTTGCTCGACAATGGGTATACGCGGGTTTTGTCCTGCAACAGGCCGCGTTTTCGGCTGTATGAAGATGAATTTGCAAGGCGCAGCGTCTGGACCGATAGTGTCCACCCGTCGACAGGATTACGTGCGTGGACTCGTTTGAACTGACAGATTTCGATATTGATCAGCGCCTTCTGGCGTTACCCGGCACTTCTCTGCTGATTTTTACCAGCGTCGGTTGCGCCCTTTGCCGTGTGGCCCGCGAGGTGTTGCCGGGGTTTAACCTGCCGGTGCAGCGCCTGTGCTGGATCGATGCCGGTGACAACGGTGGGGCTGTCCAGCGCTACCAGGTGTTCAACCTGCCGGCCATGTTCCTGGTGCACGAAGGCGAATTTCACGGCAGTGTGCGTTCGCGACTTGCAGCAGGGGAGCTGGGTGAAGCGGTGACCCGTGCCCTGAATCTTGAACCAGAGGATTTGCCCTGATGAATGAAGTGAAGCAACCCCGGATAGGCATTATCGGGACAGGGGCCATTGGTGGCTTTTATGGGGTGATGCTGGCCAGGGCCGGGTTTGATGTTCACTTCCTGTTGCGCAGCGAGTTCTCGGCCGTGACGGAGCGTGGCTTGCGCATTGACAGCCTGCTCCATGGCGAACTGCTGCTCAATCCGGTCCAGACCTATTCGTCGGCGCAGGACCTGCCCCCGTGCGACTGGTTGTTGGTGGGCGCAAAAACCACCAGCAATGCCAGCCTGGCACCGGCGATCATCCAGGCCGCGGCGCCCGGCGCCAAGGTTGTGTTGCTGCAGAACGGCCTGGCGGTCGAGGAAGACCTCAGGCCCTTGTTGCCGTCTTCGCTGCACCTGTTAGGTGGCCTGTGTTATGTCGGCGTCCATCGTGATGGTCCTGGGCTGGTCAGGCATCTGGCCGCGGGGGACATCAACCTGGGTTATCACAGTGGGCCGGCTGGGGATGACGCAGCGCGTCTGGCCATCCTTGAACAAGGGGCGGCGTTGTTTCAGCGGGCGGGAATCAAGTCCGTGGCGATGCAGAACCTGGACGCCGCGCGCTGGATGAAGCTGATCTGGAATGTGCCGTTCAATGGCTTGTCGGTGGTGCTGCGGGCCGGGACAACCCTGATGCTGGCCAATGAAAGCAGCCGTCAGTTGATTCTGGATGTGATGGACGAGGTGGTGCAGGGCCTTCAGGCTTGCGGCTACAGCATTCCCGACGGTTACATCAAACAGATGATGAACATGACGGATGCGATGCCCGATTACTGGCCCAGCATGTATTTCGATTTTGCCGAGCGCCGCCCCATGGAACTGGACACCATTTATGCGCGGCCTTTGGCGACGGCGCTGGCAGCCGGTTGCGACATGCCCAAGGTTCGGGCGTTGTATCAGGCCTTGAGCTTCATCGATGCGCGAGGGGCCAATCCGGTCTGATCTGAAGAGGGGGACGAGGCATGGTGGCGACGAATCCTGGCAACAAACTGGTACTGGCTATTTCCTCACGTGCCTTGTTCGACCTGCGTGACAGCCACGCGGTGTACATGGCTGACGGCGTGGCGGCCTACCGCAAGTATCAGATCGAGCATGAAGACGAGATTCTTGAACCCGGTGACGCCTACCTGCTGGTGGAAAAGCTGCTGAGCCTCAATGCAAGCCTGAGCAAGGCACGGGTCGAAGTTATTCTGGTCTCGCGCAACAGTGCAGACACCGGTTTGCGGGTGTTCAACTCGATCCAGCATTACGGCCTGGATATTTCTCGCGCTGCGTTCGTCGGCGGCCGCAGCCCTTATCCTTATCTGGCGGCCTTTGGTTGCCATCTGTTTCTCTCCACCCATGCCGAAGATGTGCGCAGTGCGCTGGATGCCGGCTTTGCGGCCGCCACCATTCTTTCGGGTGGCGCCCGACGTGCCGCCAGTGCCGAACTCAGAATTGCCTTTGACGGCGACGCGGTGCTGTTTTCCGATGATTCAGAGCGGGTTTATCAGGCCGGCGGGCTGGAAGCCTTTCAGGCCAACGAGCGCGAGGCCGCCCGAGAACCCTTGCGCGGCGGGCCTTTCAAGCCGTTTCTGGCCGCGCTGAACATTTTGCAGCGTGAGTTTCCCGAGGACTCCTGTCCGATCCGTACCGCTCTGGTGACCGCGCGATCAGCCCCGGCCCATGAACGGGTGATCAGGACATTGCGCGAGTGGGATATCCGTCTGGATGAGTCGCTGTTCCTTGGAGGCCTGGAAAAATCTGCCTTTCTCGAGGCCTTCGCCGCTGACGTGTTCTTCGATGACCAGCCTGGCCATTGCGAAAAGGCGCGAGAGGTTGTGGCGACAGGGCACGTGCCCCATGGAGTGAGCAACGAAATAAAACCATGAACCCTGGCCTGTCCGGGCCCAGTTTCTGCGGCACTGCTAAGCTCAATCAAATCTCGGCCATCCTGGCAGTCTGGGAGGTTACATGATTCGTTCGATGCTCTATGCCACGGACCTGGGTGTGTACGCGCCGTATGTCTTGCAGCATGCGCTGGTACTGGCTCGAACCTTTAACGCCGAGCTGCATGTGGTCCATGCGGTGGAGCCCATGGGGCTTTTCGCCGAGTCGGTGCTACAAAGTTATCTGGATGAGGAGGTGCTCAAAGAGTTGCACAGCCAGGGCCTGAATTCGGTCATGGAAGGCATCGAGCAACGGGTCATGGACGGCTTTCGCGACGAGCTGGGGGAAGGGCATCAGGATCTGGCCCTGATTCACACGGTCAGGGTCGTGCAGGGCGATCCCTCCAACGTGATACTCGAGCAGGCGCAGCAACTGGAAGTGGATCTATTGATCGTCGGCAGTCATAGCCATGGCGCGGTGGGGGATACGCCAATCGGTCGTACTGCAGCCAGGGTTTTGCAGCTCGCAGAGGTGCCGGTCTATCTGGTGCCAATGCTGCAGCACCGGCCCCGGGACTGATCAACGCGCATTTAGTGAAATCCTGCGTGCCATTCCCGTGTAAAAGTGATAAAAAGTTCTAGATTTATTCTTCCGACCATTAATATAGTTATATACCGTCGCTGATGCCGTAGCGTCTACCTGCTTTGAGGGATACATATGAAGCTTCAACAACTGCGCTACATCTGGGAAGTGGCGCACCACGACCTCAACGTTTCCGCCACGGCTCAGAGCCTGTATACCTCTCAGCCCGGGATCAGCAAACAGATCCGCCTGCTTGAAGATGAACTGGGCGTCGAGGTGTTCGCCCGCAGCGGCAAGCACCTGACCCGCGTCACGCCCGCCGGGGAACGCATCATCACCACCGCAGGTGAAATCCTGCGCAAGGTCGAAAGCATCAAGCAGATTGCCCAGGAATTCTCCAACGAGAAGAAAGGCACCCTGTCCATTGCCACCACTCACACCCAGGCACGTTATGCGCTGCCGCCGGTGATCAGCAATTTCATCAAGCAGTACCCGGACGTCGCCTTGCACATGCACCAGGGTTCGCCGATGCAGATCGCCGAAATGGCGGCCGATGGCACGGTGGATTTTGCCATCGCCACCGAGGCCCTGGAGCTGTTCGGTGATCTGGTGATGATGCCGTGCTACCGCTGGAACCGTTGCGTGGTTGTGCCTCAGGGTCACCCTCTGACCAAAGTGCCGAAGCTGACGCTGGAAGTGCTGGCTGAATACCCGATCGTGACCTACGTGTTTGGCTTCACCGGCCGCTCCAAGCTGGACGAGGCGTTCAGCCACCGTGGCCTGACGCCAAAAGTGGTATTCACCGCCGCCGACGCCGACGTGATCAAGACTTATGTACGCCTGGGCCTGGGCGTCGGTATCGTCGCCAAGATGGCGGTAGACGCCAAGCTCGACAACGACCTTGTTGTTCTGGATGCCAGCGAGTTGTTTGAATCGAGCATCACCAAGATCGGTTTCCGTCGCGGTACGTTCCTGCGTGGCTTCATGTGCGACTTCATCGAGAAGTTTGCCCCGCACCTGACCCGTGACGTGATGGCCAAAGCCATCCAGTGCCACAACAAGCAAGAGCTCGAAGACCTGTTCGACGGTGTTGAATTACCCGTGCATTGATTCACATAAATCGTGTGGGAGCGAGCTTGCTCGCCAAACAAGCCACACGGTTCATGAAAAACCTGTGGGAGCGAATTCATTCGCGAAAGGTCGGTACATCCAGCATCGTTATTGCCTGGCACACCGCATTGGCGAATGAATTCGCTCCCACAGAAAGCAGCCAGATATCGAGTCTCCCTTAAATCCCCGCCTTCTTCCTCCTCTGTCACAGCCTTGTGAATTCCTGTTAAAAACTGCGCCTTGTTGCGAAGCCTCCGGCTGTTTCGCGACCATCTGCCGTACCCTGAAATAACTTGAAACATTCAGGATAAGACCGATGACCACGATTCTGAGTACCGAACGCTCGCGCAGTGAACCTGCGAAAGGGGCCAGCGCTTTTGAAGATGTACTGAAAAATGCACGCGTGCTGACCAAGAGCGACGGCTCTGGGGATTACCAGCAGGCGAAACCGGGCGCCGCGGCTCCCGAGTATTTCAACTATCAGGACATCGAGAAGCCGGGCGCTGTCGCAGCCGAAACCGTTCGCTACACCGACAAGGACGGCAACAAGGTCATCGTCTACAAATCCAGCACCCCTGAACTGTACAAACAAGTGACTCAGGACTTCTTCGCCCGTGAAGCCCAGAAAGACGGCTACACCTTGTCCGTCGATAACACCGACACCCTGAGCTACTACGACAAGGTCACCGAGATTGACACCAGCCATGCCGATCAGGGCGTCATCACCTACAAGTTCGGCGCCAATCAGTGGGTGGTGAAGCAATCAAGCACCCCCGACACTTTCGCCCGCCTGGAAAAGCTCGACGACCTGATGAGCCACAAGGGCGACGGGTACGCCATTGCCGGCCCGGATCAGCAGTTACCGATTGCCACCACCGATTACAAATCCATCACCCGCCAGGGGGACGACAAGATCCTGGTGGAGACCGCCAGCGGCGAGAAGTACGTGGTGTCCAGGACCTTCAACCCCACGCTGTTCTCTCAAGTGGATGGCGTGCTCAAGGCCAAGGAAGTGGTGGATACAGGCAAGGCCGAAGGTTACGAGGTGCAAACCACTTTGCCGTCGAATTTCGACTACTCGAAATTGCAGGTCGACTCCATCGACAAGGACACTGGCGTCATCTTCTTCCAGTACGACGGCAAGAAATACCTGCTGCCGCCCTCTGACGCCAAGGCCAGCGATCAAGGCTACGAAACCATGAGCCACATCCGCGTCGGCCTCGCCGGGGCAGGCAGGATGCTGTCCACGCCCGCAGACCCGGCATTGAGCGGCAGCCAGTTGTATCAACTGCTGACCGCCGCCGATGAAGTCAAAGGTACGATGTCTGCCGATGTACTGAAAAACGCCTACAGCCTGCCCAACCAGCATGCGGTGCGCGACAGCGATGACCCGCTCAAGCTGGATCAGATCCAGTCCGTACAACCGTTCAGCGATGGTGTTCTGCAAGTCAACACCAAGGACGGCAAGACGCTGATGGTGGTGGAGCAACTGGCCCCCGAAGCGTTTGCAGCGTATGGCGACAAGGGCAAGTCCCTCGATGGCATCGCCAAGGCCCAGAGCGATGGTTACACCCTTGCCGGACCGACTGACTACCTGCCCAACACCGATGACATCAGCGCCATGGGTCAGCCTGGGGAGTACGGTCCGGGTCTGATCTCATTCACCTATCAGAAGCCGGGCGGCGAGACGCAGAAGATCATCGTCAGTGAAGACCTCAACCCCGAGATGTATCAGCAGGTCGCTGACCATCAGGCAGATATCTCCGCTCAGATCAACGACGTCGACAAGTTGCGGGCCGACCATGGCTTGCCGCCCGAAAGCGAGGTATCCCTGCGTGGCTTGACCACCACCGAGAAGGACGAAGACGGCAAGCCCCTGTCAGTGCAGGACCTGACCATGAAGGAACTGCTCGATGAGTATCGCGCCGGGGTCAAGGACGGCAGCATTGCCCAGGACGATCCCCGCGCGAAGTTTGTGCGCGCCATCGAAGCCAAGAGCATGTCCGAGAACGGCATGAGCATCGTGCCCGAACACGGCCAGTGGTATCAGGGCGATGCCGATGATCCGATCAGCGTTACCTCACGGGATGTGGACGAGAAAATCCTCGATGAGCGAGCCATCGACGAACAACTCAACACCCTGATGGGCGACCCCAACATCCAGAAAGACATGAAAGCCAAATATGACGATGCCTTGACCAAGGTCGATGGCGGGTCGGACAAGGTCGAGCAGACCAAACAGAAGTTGCTCGACAGCTCATCGTCGGACCAATACATCGAATACATCAATTCGCTGCAGGAAGGCGGCCACCCCGAACTGGCGCAGCAAGACCTGCAACAGACCTATGCCGACCTGCACGACATCGATCCGGCCAAAGCTGACCAGTTCTTGCAGAGCATGCAAAGCGCGGCCTACACCATCGAAATCAACAAGATGGTGGGGGATCCGAGCAAGGTGTCGGACGACAATTCGGCTTTGGCAACCCAGGATGTGGTCTCGCAGATTCTCAAGGGGGCCAAGAACGGTAGCATCGACATCCCCCGTAACTCGCTCAACAGTTACGAGAAGTTTGTCCAGGAGTTACTGGGCGACAAAACCAAGGCCAAGGATTTCGGCGCTGCACTGACTGCGTTGGGGGACACCTGGCAGAAGAACGGCAAGATCACCCTGGACGACATCAACAAGACGGTCAGCACCTACCCCGGCCTGTCCGATGAAACCCGCAGTTCATTCGTGCGCAACCTCAGCGTCATGAACGACCTGGGCATCCTCGGTTCGGCGGGGGGGACCGTGGCGCTGGTCAAGGCGGTGTATCAGGTGGCGGGCGGCAAAATCGGGGATACGCCTCAAGCCCGGCTGGCTGCTGCGTCGGACTTTATTTCCTTCCTGAGTGTGGACGGCCATTTCGCCAAGCTAGGGACCAATATCGTCGACAAGGTCTTCGGTACCAAGTCCAACGAAATGCTTGGCCTGAGCAAGTCGGTCCCTGACATGTGGAAAACACCGGGCACGCTGCCTGATGCTTCCGGCATACCGCAGACTAAAGAGAGCGTGCAGTCCGCGTTCTATGACTCCATCGACAACGCCATCCTGGACGGCAAGGACCCCGGCAAGGCCCTCAATTCAGGAGCCTTTAGTGACGAAAACATCGGCAAGATCCAGAAAGGCATCCAGGACGGCATCGAGAGCCGTGGCAAGTCGGTGGTGCCCAGCACGGCGTTCAAGATTGCCGGCAGCGTCATCAAGGTCATCGGCGCGGCCAGTGACGTGGCAGGCGGGTTGATTGGCGTGGTGCTGGGCGGGTTCAGTATCAAGGACGGCATCAAGGACGGCGACCCGATCAAGATCGCAACCGGTTCCCTGGGGATCGCTGGCGGTCTGGGCGGCATCATCGGTGGCATTACCAGCGTGGCCGGTGCCTTGGGCATCGGTGGCCGGGTGATTGCCGGCATGGGCCCGGTGGGTTTCGTGCTGTCCGGGGTGCTGGGTTTTGTCAGCGTCATTCTCGGCACGATCAAGACCAACAAGCTGCACAAGATCTCGCTGCAGAACTGGGACCAGATCAAGCAGTTCGAGAAGGACGGCCTGTTGGCGCCCAATGGAGCCGAAGCCTATGTCTGGCTGCAGACCTATCTGTCCAATTATGGCCAGCGGGATGCGCCCGGCGATCAGAGCATCTTCGACTACCGCGCTAGCGAATGGGACAGCCGCCAGACCCAGTTCGACGGCACCCACAAGGATTACGACGGCGACGGCCCGAACCTGTTCACGCAAAAGGATCGCCAGCCGTTTCAGGGCAAGTAAGTGGCTTATGGAAATCTTGTGGGAGCGAATTCATTCGCGAGGGGCCGGTAAAGCCAGCCTCACCGTTGGCTGACACACCGCATCGCGAATGAATTCGCTCCCACAGATTGCTCTCCAGCGATCCCTGATCGGTGACAACAAAAAACCGCCTCTCCCTTGGGATGAGGCGGTTTTCGTTTGCAGCATCAAGCCATCAATGCATGAACAGGGCAATCAGGATGATGACCGGGATTGGAACGCCGAGAAACCACAGCAGTAATGAGCGCATTGTCTTTCTCCTGGCTTAACGAAGGTTCGGGGTAGCAGGGGTGGGGGTGGTCGTATGGACCCGTGCCTTGAGGTAAGTCACTGCATCCCGGCGACGACCGCCGTAGATGGCTGCAAGGCTGGCGAAGAAAGCCCCGCAAAGCAGCGCTACAAACATCCAGAGCGATGTCCAGGCGGCAACTTTTGCGGCCGTATCAGCAGCGTTTTTGGCTGCGGTTTTCGCATCTTCCAGCGCTTTTTTCGCCTGACCGTAAACCTGGTCGACCCGGGCTTGTGCATCCACCTGACTCAGGTTGGTGCGCTGGGCGATCATCTGGGCGAGGTAGGTACGGTCTTCGTCGCTCATCTGACCATCGTTGTTCAACGTCTTGGCAAAGATGCGGAACACTACGCCGTGTGCAGCGTCATCGCTGACCGCAGCAGGACGATCATCGCGGAACAGGCTGTCGACGAAGTAGCCATAGTCCTGGCTGCTGGTATTGCTGGCAGCACTGCCTGCGGCCTGGGTTACCGCGCTTCCGGCACCGCCCACAACACTGGCTCCGGCCTGGACACTGCCGCTGACCACGCTGCCAATCGAACTCACGATCAATGTCGCCGCCACCAGGGTGGCAACTGCCCAGGACAGAAAACCGTGGGCTGTGTCGCGAAAGTAAACCTCATCGCCGTGCAGGTTCGCCCACTTCACCCGTAACCGACCGGCGATGTAACCGCCCAGGCCCGAAGCGACGATCTGGGTGAATGCCAGCCAGACAATTGTGGAAATACCTAATCCCTTGGCGCTGACTCCGCTATCGGCCCACGGCGACACTGCCGAGAAACCGAGGCCAAAGCCCAGTACCACCAGGATCAGGGAGAGTGCTGCTGCGCCCGCTGCCCCGGCGAAGATGGCCCCCCAGGAAACACCTGAGAGGTTCGCCGAGTGCTCGGTGGCGGTGGAGTAGCCATCAGAGGATGGAATCATTGTTGTTCTTCCTTGTTTAAAAGTGGATGACATCGTCCCTGCATACAAGTGCAGCCCGTATGCCAATAGTGGGTGTGTATGAGTTCTTAATAAAATCAACCAGTTATGATTTTCAGGGGTTTTTGATTCATGCAATTTGCAAGACCCTACCTAAATTCAGCAGGCGTTATGCATGGAACTAAAACTGCGTCAGTTCAACAGGTTGCGTTGCTTTCCTGAGAGCGTAGCGAAGCAGGCAGGACGCATTAGTTCTGTTCGCGCTTAGGTCGCTTTCAAGCGGCTATTTGGGCAGTGATGCCAGTTGCGGCAGGCACAAGCCAGCGATTCGCATATAGTGTCTATGGCTGTGCCTCATGCCCCCCATGCTCCTGTTTCTTCGAGAGGTTACTTCAACATGTTCTTACATCGCCCCCTGGAAGAAAAAGACATCCCCGTCGTGTGCGGATTACCACAGAATGTCGACGAGCTGTTTTATATGTTTCCCAAGGCTGTTTACCCTCTGACCCCACCGCAGCTCAAGGACGCCATTGACCGCCATTCCGACTCCACCGTTATAGAGATGAACGGGGAAGTCGTGGGCTATGCCAATTTTTCGCGCTGGGAATTTCGCGGTCGTTGCTCGCTGGGCAACGTGATCATCGATCCAAAGGCTCGCTCCAAAGGTGTAGGTCGCTACCTGATTGCCTACATGATGGACATCGCGTTCGACAAGCATGAAGCCAAGGAACTGACGGCCTCCTGTTATAACCATAACGTCCCTGGACTGTTGTTTTATCCCAAGCTGGGATTCAAGCCCTTTTCCATCGAGGAACGTCTGGACAAGCACGGCTCCAGGGTGGCGCTGATCCACCTGCGATTGCCCCGAGAAGTACCGGAGCCTCATCTGAAAAATTGATCGAAACGTCAATTTCAGCAGTAGCCGACAAACGGCGTTAATGGCGGATTGCCTTGTTTTCGTGCAGTACTTCGAAAATGGTTTATATACCCCGTCTTTTTCGTCGTTTTGTTTGGTGTGAGAAGCCAGTGAAACGTTTCTGCTGCCTCTGTTTAATAAACGAATGATCACGCCTTCACTTTTATTTTATAAAGTGCTTGCAGGGGGCGACGTTGCTTCACATTGGGGCGTGGAGTAGAGTCAAATTATCGGTGGCGGAGAGTTGTCCCCCTGAGTGTGATTCACCTCTGGTTTGAGCGCCCATAACTTATAAGTAGCGAGCGTCCGGTTATTGACTGGCTTGCTGAAGGAGTAGCAAATGATTGCCTATCGGCTGTCCACGTTAGAATTACGCGGCATTATCGAACGTGCTTTTCTGCCCATGCGTTGTAAATGTACGGTTGCCCCCGATTATTCGATGACAGTTCAAATCAGCGACCCTGTCTCCGATCGGGTGGAGCTTTGTGTGACGGGTATTTCCCTGGAACGGCTGAACACCAGCCGTGACATTTCCGATTTGATCGCCGAGCTGCGTTACGACCTCGCCAATGGCGGACGGCTGCAGAGCGAGGCCCGCTGGGGTTGAGCGCTGTTCGTTAGGGGTCTCACGCAGTTGCAAAAGCTGCGACGACCGTTGAGCCATGACGGCTTGCGGTCCTCGCAGCTTTTTTATGACCCTCTTTTTTGCCGGGCGCGATCGCTGTTTGCAACAAAGCGTTTCGTTACACACGTTTGGGTTTAAAGATTTTTTTCGGTAACTCAAACGCGTGAGTTTTAGCAGGCAATTTGTTCATTTCTAACCTTCCGTTCTAAACGACGCGTGTTTTGGAATAAACAGCGTCATATTAGTTGTCGCCGTTGACTCGCGAGTTGGGCAAATCGTTAGAACTAACGGCTGTGTACGTAGACGAAGTTCTAGTACAGGGATAACGGACCCCAGGCAGATCTTCAGCCGTTCGGATTACCAGACGGGGTGGGGTGGGTGATCGATCAGCCCTTGCCCTTCAGCCACGCGCACCATGCCGGTGAGTTGGGCATCGATTGTCGCTATTACCACAGCTCGGTGGAAACATCGGCCAGCGCTGGTTTCCCTCCTACGTACACCTGCATGAGCTGCCACTCGCAGATATGGTCTGACAGCGACGTGTTCGAACCGCTGCGCCGCAGCCTGCGCGACCAGACTTCGCTGCACTGGCAACGGGTGGCCAAACTCCCTCTTATCAAACAAGATTTAATTCGTTGATTAACTGATGATTTCAAGCAACGAAAATCTACTGCAGGAGCGACCGGGACGTGCAGTCTTGTCCGCGAAAGCGATGTCTCAGGCACGGAAGATATCGCCTGTGCCGATGTCTTCGCGGACGAGTCCGCTCCTACAAGGTCTCCGTTTGCTGCGCGACGGCGCGGCATCTGGACGACGGGTGACCTCCCGCAAAATCCCGTTCAGTGCAACGAACGGCGGTGCTCGTTCTCGAACAGCAATTTGAACTGTTCTTCCTCGGCGTCCTTGACCCGGTAATGATCCCGAATCGGGCCGGCTTCGATGCGGCCCTCAATGGCTACCCGGATCACCGTTGATTTGGGCAGGTCAGCCGGTACCTCACCCAGAATCGTCAGTTCGCGCAGGACCCGCCCGTTTTGCTCCACCGTCGCCAGACGTACTCGGCACGTGGCCTGCATCGCAATGGGGCCGAACAGTGTGTCCCGCAAGTAATCGAGCTCGGCGATGCCGGTTCGAAAGTCTTTTTCAGCGCTCATGACGCCACTCCTTGTCGTTGTCCTGATAAGCAGTGGAGGGTTCGAAAGCCCAATAGTTCGTGGGCCTTCAAAACCGGACGCTGAACGGCTGCTGGCTCACATCAGACTCAGGCTTCGGCGAAGGGCAGGGCGGCATCGCCAGCCCGGCGGACCTCGAACACGTTCAGGGTCATCGCCACCAGGGCGTAGTAACCGAATACGCCCACCAGCTCGACCATGGCCGTTTCGCCAAAGGCCTGCACGGCTTCGGCATAAAGCTCGTCATCGATGCGACGGTGGTCGTAGAGGGATTTGCCCAGGCGGAATATCAGCGCCTCGTCGCTGTGGGCGAATGCTGGTGTCTGGCGCCGGCGTAAGGCTTCAATCACCTCATCACTCAGGCCAGCGTTGCGCGCGATGGGTTCGTGAATCTGCCATTCAGCCTGGGATTGCCACCATGCGGCGGTGAACAGGATGGCCAGCTCGGTGAGGCGCAGTTCCAGTTGGGTGTTGTAGCGGCAAAAGGCACCCAGCCGCTGAGCATGATTGGCCAGGACCGGGCTGTGGACCCAGGCCAGGAAAGGCCCATCCAGATTGCCACGGGTGCCCATGATCTCCTGCAGGACTGCGCGCTGTGCGTCGTCCATCTGATCTTCTGCAAGGGGCTTCAAGCGGGACTGAATACTCATGGTGACGGCTCGCAAAGTGGGGAGCGGTTTTGTAACCCATTGCGGCGAGGAAGGCGATATGGACCACATCGTAATTTAAAGCTGTTGGACGCCACCCAGGTCGCTCCAACGAAGTCTGTGTTTGCTGCAAGGGGATTAGTGTAAGTGGCTAAAAATAAAAGTTGCTGTTAGCTGCCGTCAATAATCCTGCGTCAGAACGTACTTTTACAAGCCGTATAAATGGCTGTTGTTAATAACAACGCCTGCACCGCATCAACGAGTAAGGGGTGTCAACTTGCTGGCGCTGTAGTTTTAGCTCAATTGGCGTGTGTCAAAAAAAAATAAATAGCGGCTAACGGCTCGCTATGGGACGTGTTTTGGGTGAATTTCTGTCGTGTCAAAAAATATTATCTATAAGAATCAGTTATTTAAAATGATCTATGTTATTTGCAAGGAATTTTCTCGATAATTTGACACTTCGCCATAATTTTGAAATTATCGACGCATGTTTTCCTCGCTGCAAAAAGCTATTCATCCTTCACGTTGCTTGCAGATACCCGACCCAGAGACGTTAAAGGGCCGGGCGGTAGCATCCCTCGACGCTTAAGCAGCGTGCCAGCCCTTCGCCCATTTACCTGTGTCAGAACATAACCCTCGTCTTGACTGAGCGTTAATAAGGCCGCGTGTGCGAAGTTGTTTCGTACTGGCCGGCCCTGTGTGTTCAGTTCAACTCTTTAACCCTGTACGCGCAGTCTTTCTGACTGCGCGTCTGTGCGGCAGCCATTGCCGAATTCAGCAAGTAAGTACCTGCCTTGTTGCGTGTTGCCGCCTTCCGGAGTGGAGGTGGTATTGCCCATGCCCGAAGAAAAAGGACCCCCCCAAGTTGTTATTGGTTGCACTAACGCGTCGATCAAGTTTGGAGCAGATTATGTATGGAGATCATTTGGAAACCCTCTGTGGCTGCGTCGTAGGTGGCGCAGGGCCTGCAGGGATGGGCCTGTTGTTCAATGCCCTGAAAAGCGGCGCCCTGCCTGACCTTGCCAGGGATGGACTGATCATCGTCGATGCCAGCGCAACGCCGGGCACGGGACGATTGGGTGAATACCGTATTACCGCGAACTCGGTGGGGGATGTATTCCTCGACTGCCTGCGTGACCCGGCGTTGCGTGATGTATTCGAACCGCTGGAGCATTCGCCGGCCTACTGGCGCATCCGCCGCCAGGCGCAAAGTGCGCCGCAGTTATCCGATGTGGCGGAGCTTCTGGCTGAAGCCTCAAAACTGGTGCTGGATTTCATCGTCCAGCGCTATGACGTGAAGTTGTGGAGCAGCACCACCATCACGGAGGTTGTCAGCGACGGCGATGAATACCAGGTCTGGGTCGAGACCGGTGGCCGCACCCGGCGTCTGCGTTGCCGGACACTGGTGCTCAACCTGGGCGGTTTCCAGGACCCTCAATACCTGCTGGAGGGGCTGGCCGACCATGGACTGTCGTTACCGCCTTCGGTCCCCATCGTCAGCGCCGATACGCTGCTGCGGATGAACGCCGTCCAGTTGCGTGAGCACTTCGAGCCAGCGCTGGCCCATGGCGGCGGTGTCACGGTGGTGGGAGGCTCTCACAGCGCTTTTTCAATACTGGAGAACCTGGCGGATGCGCTGGAGATAGCCGGGCTTGAAGAGGTGACCCTGGTGCATCGCTCACCGATCCGGCTGTTCTACGAGAGCGTCGAGCTGGCGACGGCGGCAGGCTACGTGTTTGATCCGCTCAAGGACGTATGCCCGGTCTCCGGGCGGGTGAACCGTTCTGGCGGCCTGCGTTACCGGGCACTGGATGTCGGGCGCGAAGTCATCGGGCGTGGTCGTATCGGCAAGACGGGGGTGCGTGCACGCACGCTACAAATCGCTGGCGGCCCACCTGGCCAGTACGAAAGCGCCGTGCAGGCATTGATCGAATCCAGCGTGGTGGTGCAGTGCACCGGTTATCAGCCGCGTCTGCCAGCGATGACGTATGCCGATGGCACCGCGATCACCCTGCGCGAGGTCAAGGGCGGTCTGGACTCTGACCCGTCCGGCTGTCCGCTGGACACCTTTGGCCAGCGTCTGCATGGCCTGCATCTGTTCGGCCTGGGCTCCGGGCTGGGCATCGACCCCAAGCTGGGGAGCGAGCCTTCGTTTGACGGGCGTATCTACGGGGTCTGGCAGTTCCATAACGATGCAAGCCATTCGGTGATCGAGGCCGTAGTTGCCCGGCTGCACGAGCCTGCCATCAAGCTGGCATCGCGCAGCCGTAGCCTGGCAGAGCGTCTTGAGAAAGGCTTGCCATTTCTCTGGAACAACCGCCTTGCAGGCGCAAAAATCTGAATCCCTGTCCTTTGCGACAATCGATCCCGTACGGTCACTGGCCGTACGGGATTTTTTTTCGGGTTGATCAAGTGTCCGGCGGTGACGCATGGTGCTCATCATCCATAGATTGAGCCGGGTAACGGCATCATCTACTCTCGTGGCGTGGAACAGCGTTTTGACGGACTCAACAGGAGATCGGCGGCAATGCGTATTTTGATCGTGGGAGCAGGGGCCATTGGCGGTTACTTTGGCGGTCGATTGCTGGAAGCCGGACGCGATGTGACGTTCCTGGTCAGGCCCGGCCGTGCGGAAGAGCTGGACCGCGACGGGCTGATTGTCAGGAGCCCGCTGGGCAACATCCTGTACCCATCGCCGCCCCATGTGCTGACGCAAATGCTCAGCGATCCCTATGACCTCATCCTGCTCAGTTGCAAGTCCTATGACCTGGACTCGGCGATGGAGGCCTTCGCCAACGCGGTGGGGCCGGAAACGGCGATCCTGCCGTTGCTCAACGGCATGGCCCACCTGGACCGGCTGGCCGAGCGTTTCACCCCGCACAACGTGCTGGGCGGCCAGTGCCTGATTTCCCTGGACCGTGACGTGTCGGGGGCGATCCTGCATCTGAATGACACCAACCAGCTGTCTTTCGGCGAACTGAACGGCGCTTCCAACGAGCGAATCCTGCGAGTGGCCGAAGCGCTGGCCGATGCGGGTTTCGATGCCAATTTCAGCCAGCACATCGTTCAGGACATGTGGGATAAGTGGTGCTTCATCGCCACGGGGGCAGGGATCACCGGCTCCATGCGTGCCAGCCTGGGCGACGTACTGGTGTCTGGCGGCGAAGGGTTGATCGTCAGGCTCTTGAATGAATGCGCCAGCGTTGCCGAACACGCCGGTTACCCGCTGCACCCTGACGTGCGCCAGCGTTTTCTCAAGCTACTGACCACACCCGGTTCGAAGATGACGGCATCAATGCTGCGGGATATCGAGCGGGGTGCGCCCATCGAAGTCGAACACGTGCTTGGCGATCTGGTGGCGCGCCGCAACGCACCGTCCAGTGAGCCTGCACCGTTGTCAGTACTCGATTTTGCCTATACCCATCTCAAGGCTTACGAGGCGCGCCGTTTGCGCCACTGAATGTACAGACCCCTTCGCGGGCAAGCCTCGCTCCAACAATGGGTTTGTGTCTGAAACAACGCCTGTGGGAGCCAGACATAGAACCCACACAGGCTGTACAGGTTCGCTTTACTTACGCTCGGACAGCTCCATGATCATCCGCGTCAGCAGGTAGATACGCGGCGAAACGCTGTCTACCTCGGCGTATTCCTCCGGGGTATGGATGTTGCCGCCGACAATACCGAAGCCGTCGAGGGTCGGTACGCCGACGCCGGCCGACAGGCTGGCATCTGCCGCGCCGCCGCTGCCTTCGATGGTCAGCTTCTTGCCCAGTTCGCCATAGATCCCCTGGGCCATCGTCACCAGCTTGTCCGATTCAGCCGTCTGTGGCATTGGCGGCAGGCCACGAATCAGGCGTGTGGTGACCTCGGTGTCCGGGATCAGTTTGTCGGCTGAGACCCGCACCAGATCCTTCTCGACACGGTCGAACTCTTCCGGCGTTACCGCGCGCACATCCGCCTTGGCCGTGGCCTGATCCGGGATGACGTTGACCCGGTCACCGGCGTTGATCACGGTGAAGTTGATGGTGGTTTTCTTCTCGTGATCCCCCAGCTTGCCCAGTTGCAGGATCTGATGCGCCGCTTCCATCGCCGCATTGCGACCCAGTTCCGGTGCAACACCTGCGTGGGCGGCCTTACCCTTGACCTCGACCACCGCCGTGGCGCTGCCTTTGCGCCAGACCACCAGACCGTCGGCGGGACGCCCCGGCTCCAGGTTCAGCGTCACGTCGTGTTGTTTGGCGACTTTCTGGATCAGGGCGGTAGCCACGTCAGAGCCGCTTTCTTCGCTGGCATCGAGCAGGAAGGTGATTTGCGCGTAATCGGTAAACTTGATGTTGTTGAGGATTTTCAGCGCATAGATACCAGCGACGATCCCGCCCTTGTCATCCATCACCCCGGGGCCGTAGGCGCGCCCCTCCTTGATCTGAAAGGGCCGTGCCGCGGCCGATCCTTCCTTGAACACCGTGTCCATGTGCGCCATCAGCAGGATCTTCGCCTTGCCGGTGCCCTTGAGGGTGGCAACCACGTGGCTGCTTTTGTCCGGCGTGTTGGGGAAGGTCTCGATGCTGAAGCCGAGCTTTTTCAACTCGTCGACGGCAATCTCGCGGACCTGGGTCAGGCCCGGTTCATAGCCTGAACCGGAGTCGATATTCACCAGCCGTTCGAGCAGTTTGAGGGCTTCATCCTTGTACTGCAGCGAATCGGCCTGCACCTGCTGGTGTGGCTCGGCGAACGCTGCGGGTGTCGTCATGCCCAACGCGAAAGCCAGCCCAAGACGGGTGGCCAGGGACGAGCGAAGAAAATTGAAGGTCATGGGTCTATCCTTGTTTTCTTAGAATTTGTGCGCACACCCTACCGATTTTGCACAAGGTTCGGCACCCCCCATCGCACAAGGGCAAGACAGGCCGAACCTTTGTGGTCCTGCAACCTCATAACCTTAGGATTCATTGCAGTCAGAAGGAGGTCGAAAATGCCGGTCAAGCACGATTTGTCCAAGGATCTGGAGTTGTCCAAAGAGGAAATCATCCAACGCCGCGCCGTCGATACGCAGCTGAGTCGATTACTGGATCGCTACGACGAGGTGGATGCGCAAGTGGTCTCCGCCGAGGCCGGAGCCTCAGGAAACATCAGCGACGACGAGCTGAAAAAGCTCAAGGAAAAACGGCTGCTGGTGAAGGACAAAATCGTTCAGCGGCTGACGGACCCAACCTGACTGGATGTAGATTGAAGTCCATGACTGTGGGAGCGACCGGGGTCGCGATCCCACAGGTTTAATTGCACACTCAGTTCATACCTCCAGAGGGCAAGTCCACAGGCGATTGCGGTTGATGGCCGTTCTGGTTGCCAGAATTGTGGCCTGGGCCGGATGCTGAGGATGTCGTCCCGTTGACCAGGTCTTTCCCCATCTCCGTTGCCTTGTCATAACCCTCGCTGGCCAGGTGTTTTGCTTTGTCGGTCAGTTTGTCGCTGGCTTGACCCATCAACCGGTTTTCACGTTCGGTTGCAGGCAGCGCCGCGCCGATGGCAGCACCCAGTGCAATGCCAATGGCCGCCAGGGCCAGCGGTTGCTCGCGCAGCATGTAACTGAAGCCCGACTGCAGGTTACGCGCCTGCTGGCGGACCGTATCGCTAGCGTCGTGTGAACCCATGTTCACCTTATGCCCGGCCGAAGACACCTTGTCCCCCACCTGATCGGTCAGGTGGCTGGCCTTGTCGGCCACATGACTGGCCTTTTCCTTCATCTTGTTGGTGGTCTCCTGAAGCCTGGCCTTGGCGTTGCCAAAGGTATCGGTGACGCTTTCGGCCGCATCCGCCAGTCGTTCACCCATGTGGTCGAACATCGACGGCTCGCCATAGGCTGGCTTGCGGTTCTGGCCCATCATCAGCCACAGCAGGCCGACTGACGTCAGTACCGTGGGCACCGGGTTGGCCTTGATGGTGTTGCCCAGGTTGGTGAAGAACTCGCCACCGTTGCCCTTGGTATACGCCAGCACCTGATCGATCAACTGGCCCGGAGAAAACTTGCTCTCCAGGGCGTCGACGATATTGCCGATGCTATTGCGCTGGGCGTCGATTTCCCGCTCCAGGGTTTCCGGGCTTTTTTGTGCGTCGGTGTCGAAGCTTTCGAACCGATCGGTGTCATCGAAGCTGCTGTCGGTACTCATGAGACTTTCCTCTGGATGGCGTCCTTGTCTTTTTGCAAAGCGTTGACGGTGCGATCAGGGGTCAGGTTGCCGGGCTCGAGTTGCTTCTTGCCGGACTGAACCATGATGAAACCGACCACCATGGCGATGACGCCGACGATCAAGGCGGCAAGCCAGGGCGCCATGACATTGGCCAGGGCGTAGACGGCGGCCATCAACAGGATCACCAGCCCGGCGAGCATGACTACGGCACCTCCGGCCACCGCTGCAACGCCAGCCTTGGTGGCTGTGATCGATTCCTTGATTTCGGCCTTGGCCAATGCCAGTTCCTTGGTGACCAACGACGGAACTTCATGAGCCAGCTGACGAATCAGCCCCAGAACCGACGTTTCGTTTTCGGGAGTGCCGGTAGGGGGCATGTTAGGGGTAGTAGCCATTTACACATCTCCTCTGGAAAGGCCGTCTTTTGGCAGACCGGTTCTGGACGCGCCATCGCTGGACAGCTCGGATTGCCCTGGATTACTGCTCGAACCCTGGCTCGTTGAGCCTGCCGGACCTGTGTCCGGGTAGGTGGCAATGCCCCCATGCGGACCAGTGGCGGGGCTGCTGCCCGCCGTCGAGGTTCCCGCCTGGGCCGAGGACGTGCGATCCGGTACGCCGGGGCGGGCGCTGTGCAGGACGTCATCGGTGTGAGGCGGAGTCATTGGGACTTCTTCGTCAGCGGCGACTGCCTGGCTGATTTCAGTTTTATAGCGCTCACCCATCCGGTCGCTGGGCGTGCTGGATGCCAGTGTTGAAGTTGCACCGGTATTTGATGCTCTTAAAAACCGGGACAGCCCAAACCCCAACGCAATACTGCCGCTCAAAAATAACGCTGGATTATCCCTGGCCAACTTTCCTGCCTGCTGTAAAAGTTCATCGGCACTTTTACCGCGCAAGTTTTCGGCAAGGGTTGTCATGCTTTGCGCTACATCCGTTACATAATGCGACAGGCCGAAAGTATCGCTGTCCTGAAGTTGCTCTGCTGCGGATTTGGCACTTTTTGCCAGGGTTTCGATCTGCTCGGCTGCGGTGTCCCGATACTGCTCAAACTGCGCGGAGCCATGCTCCCTGGCCTGATCGAGGGCCGCTTTGGCGTCGTCCTGCAAGGCTTGCAGGTGGTCGGTCGCTGCCGGGTTGTTATTACGGTCACCGTCGCCGGTTGGGTTCTCATAGGTCGTGGCCATTGTCATTCACCGTCTTGTCCATTAACGAAGCGAAAAGAACGCGCTGCTCGTCCTGAGGCGCGCCGCGCATTCGTTTTACGTGTTTTGTTAGTGCCTACAGAGGGTGGACCGAGGCCTTTTGAAAGGAGTTCTAAGCGGGTGACAAGTGGTAATGAAGGCACAATGCCTTTGATTAATCGGCTGATCTGACTGGTTGATATAAAGGGTGGCGTCATGCGGCAGTTAGTTGCCGGGTGAGTATTAAAAGGCGAAGGGTGAGGTGTTTCTGGCAGGCATAAAAAACGGCGTCCCTGGGGACGCCGTTAGCCAATCCGCCGCCCGAAGGCGGCAGATGAGCCTCGAATGGGGGAGGGTTACGAATTCATTGTGGGTCTTGTTGCGGGGCAAGCTCGGCCTGGATGCGTTTGTAGATTTCTTCGCGATGCACAGAAACATTTTTCGGAGCGTTGATGCCTAGCCGGACCTGAAGCCCTTGAACGCCAAGAATCGTGACGGTGATCTCGTCACCAATGTTTATGCTTTCGCCTACTTTTCGGGTGAGTATCAACATAATCTTTTCCTTGATGGCCTCTTGAAACGCCTCTACCAAGAGGCTGGCGTTTGCCTTTGCGGGGTGATTGTTGCCGAGTACATCCAAATGCGTCCATCAATAAGACGCTATCGGTACGATTAAAATTCCCTCGGTTCATTTTCTTGTCATCAGGATTTGCATCCCAACCACGAGCTGGGGCGAATTCTGCACGTTTCTTGCTGCAAATGCCCGTATTTACTGGTCTCGACCTTTCCCCCCTGTCAGTGCGTGAACTATTGCACACCTCTTTGTCCTTTATTGCAAAGGACGCAGACGGCGTGATGAACAAATCGCCCTGATGACTACCACCGTAGACGTGACTTTGAAGCTGCGCCAGAGCGATCTGAAATCATTGCTGGAAAGCGTATCAGGACGTGTAGGAAAGCGGGTATGGCAGAGGGGATTTTTGGGATAGGGGACGGCTGTAAGCAGTGGTTTTGCAGGCGCAACCGGGACGCGTAGTCTTGTTGGCGAGACGGCGCGCCCGACCCCTCCTGCCAACAGTTGGCCCCTACAGATTCGGTGTTCTGCCGCAGATATTGTGTCGGACTCAAATCCAGGGTGGGAGTGAGCTTGCTCACGAATGCGGTGCGTCAGTCACTGAGGATGTATCAGCGCTGACGCCTTCGCGAGCAAGCTCGCTCCCACAGGTTTTGCGTCGGCCTGTCTGGGAGCGACCGGAGTGGTGAGTGACCTTGCTCGCGAAAAGACTTAGACCACCAGTGACAACAGCATGATGAAGATGATCGCCACCACGGAAAGGATGGTTTCCATCACGGTCCAGGTCTTGAAGGTTTCGGCCACGGTCATGTTGAAGTACTGCTTGACCAGCCAGAAACCGGCGTCATTGACGTGGGACAGGATCAGCGAGCCTGCCCCCGTTGCCAGCACCAGCAGCTCGCGGTTGACCCCCGGGATCAAACCCACCACGGGCGCGACGATACCAGCACCGGTGATGGTGGCCACCGTGGCCGAGCCCGTGGCGACGCGAATCACGCCCGCCACCAGCCACGCCAGCAGAATCGGCGAGATCTGTGCTTGCACCGCCATGTGACCGATGACGTCACCCACACCGCTGGCGACCAGCATTTGCTTGAAGCCGCCACCCGCACCCACGATCAGTACGATGGCTGCAACGGGCGCCAGGCTCTGATCCAGCAGCTTGATGATTTTCTGCCGGTCGAACCCCCGCGCTGCACCAAAGGTGTAGAACGCCAGCAGCAAGGCCGCCAGCAGGGCGGTGATGGGGTGGCCGATGAGGTCCATCCAGATCCTGAACATGTGGCCGTCGGGTAGCGCGACGTCGGCGAGGGTCTTGAGCAGCATCAGGAACACGGGCAGCAAGATGGTGATCAGGGTGATGCCAAAACCTGGCAGGTTCTCGTGGGTGGATTCCTTGGCGATCTGATCCATCAGCTCCTGGGAAGGCGTGCCCGGGATGTACTTGGAAATGAAGTTGCCATAGACAGGGCCGGCAATGATGGCCGTCGGCAGCGCAACGATCAGGCCGTAGAAAATGGTCTTGCCGATGTCTGCACCGAACACGCCGATGGCCAGCAGTGGTCCCGGATGGGGCGGCACCAGGCCATGCACCGCAGACAGCCCGGCCAGCAGCGGGATGCCGATCTTGACGATGGATACGCCGGTGCGCCGCGCAACAATGAACACCAGTGGGATCAGCAGCACGAAGCCTATTTCGAAGAACAGCGGGATGCCCACCAGGAAGGCGGAAAACATCATTGCCCAGTGCACGCGTTGCTTGCCGAACATGCGGATCAGGGTCTGTGCGATCTGATCGGCACCGCCGGAATCAGCCATCAGCTTCCCGAGCATGGTGCCCAGGCCGAGAATGATGCCGACAAAGCCAAGCACACCCCCAAAGCCGTCCTGGAAGGATTTCATGACCTTGTCCACCGGCATGCCGGAGGTCAACCCCAGAAAGCCGGCAGCCAGGGTCAGGGCCACGAAGGGGTGGACTTTGAAGCGGGTGATCAGCAGCACGAGGCCGATGATGGTCACCAAGGCGTCGACGAGCAGGTACGTCTCTTGGGTCATACCGAACATGGGATGTCTCTCCAGTTGTCGTTGTTTTTTGGAGTTACTGGTGTTGTCTGAGTGTTGTCTGAGTTCGTGTCATGCAGCGACAGCGCCAGTATCTCTGCAAGACAGCGCTGTCTTTTGCACGTAAGGCTTTACTCGGCCCGTGATGCCTTCCACCAGTCGGCGGCCTGCTGCCCGAGGGTATCGATAGGCAGCGTAGCATCCACCACCAGAGTCAGCGGCTCGCCATAGGGTGGCTCAAGGGTTGCGAACTGGCTGTCCACCAGGCTGGCGGGCATGAAGTGGCCGGGGCGGTGCTTGCAGCGCTCGACGGCCACTTCCGGGGTCAGTTCAAGAAAGATGAAACCCAGGCCCGGTACGGCGTCACGCAGGCGCTGGCGGTAGATCAGCTTGAGGGCAGAGCAGGTGAGGATCGGTTGTTCGCCATTGCGCAGGGCGCTGGCCAGTTCTTCGCCCAGGCGGGTCAGCCAGCCAGCACGGTCTTCATCGTTGAGGGGGTGGCCGGCGCTCATTTTGGCGATGTTTTCCGGCGGGTGGAACGCGTCGCCTTCAATCAGGCGGCCGCCGCTGTGCTCGGCAATCGAGGCGCCGACGGCGCTCTTGCCGCAACCGGAGACACCCATCACCACGAGGGCGGAAATAGCAGTTTTTGCAGAAGATGTTGCAACGTTCATAGGCACCTCAGCTGGAGACAGCGCTGTCTTTGGCGGTTGGCTTGAGTCGCCAGCCCGGGCTGCTTCCAGTTCTTTGTCGTTGTTATAGGTACATCGTTGGGGGTGTGTCTTTTGGTCATCGGGTCGCTGCTCGGTCTGTGTATGAAACAGCCACGAGAAAATATTGCGAGGCGCCGTGAGACAGCGCTACCTTAGAGCCCATTCGCGGTCCTTGGCAACCCCTCCGCATTTCTCATGATCAGTTGGCACCGCATGACACGTATTGGTTCCCGCTCCACTGGCCGTCCGACGCTCAATGAAGTCGCGCGACTGGCCGCCGTTTCCCCCATTACCGCTTCGCGCGCTCTGCGCGGCGTTGCAACCGTCGCGCCGGAACTGGTGGACAAGGTGCGTGCCGCCGCCCAAAGCCTGGGTTACGTCGCCAACCCGGCGGCCCGCGCCCTGGCGTCCTCCCAGAGTCATACCGTGGTGGTCCTGGTGCCATCGCTGTCCAACCAGTTGTTCATCGAAACCCTTGAAGCCATCCAGGAGGTGCTGCGTCCCCGTGGCCTGGAAGTGGTCATCGGCAACTATCACTATTCGCCCCAGGAAGAAGAAAATCTGCTGCGCACGCACCTGGCCAACCGCCCGCGTGGCCTGCTGCTGACGGGCTTCGATCACACGGCGGCATTGCGCCAGTTGATCGCTGCCAGTGGCGTGCCGTGTGTGCACATGATGGAGCTGGACCCGGCTCTGGGCGCTTATTGCGTGGGGTTTTCCCAGCAGGAGGCCGGAGCCGAGGCTGCGCGTCACTTGTTGGGACGTGGAAGGCGGCGTCTGGCCTACATTGGTGCGCAACTCGACCCAAGGGTGTTGCAACGCGGCACGGGTTTCAGGGGCGTGCTGCAGGACGCCGGGATGCATGATCCGGCGCTGGAACTGATGTCACCCTTGCCGTCATCCATTGGCCTGGGCAGCGAGCTGTTCGCCCGCCTGATGGAAGAACACCCAGACGTGGACGGGATCTTTTTCTGTAACGACGATTTGGCTCAGGGAGCGTCTCTTGAAGCGCTGCGGCGGGGGATAGCGATTCCCGGGCGGGTGTCGCTCATTGGTTTCAACGACCTGCCAGGCTCGGCGCACATGGTGCCGCGCCTGACCTCGATTCGTACGCCCCGGGAGGAAGTCGGCCAGCGTGCGGCGCAGTTGCTGTTGGGCCTTCTGGACGGCATCGCTCAGGAACCCCAGGTTGACCTGGGGTTTGAACTGGTGGTGCGGGAAAGTTCCTGAGGTTTGTTCCAAGGGGTTTGAGGTCAGGCCAGAGTCGGCATCTGGCACAAAACTGTGGGAGCGAATTCATTCGCGAGAGGCCAGTACACTCAGCATTTCTGGTGCCTGACACACCGCATCGCGAATGAATTCTCTCCCACAGGTTTTCGATAACCCGGTCAGAACCGAATTACTTTTCCTCGTTCTTGAACGCCAACCGGAACTCATGCAACAACGGCTCGGTGTAACCGCTGGGTTGCGCCCGGCCTTTGAACACCAGGTCGCGGGCCGCCTGGAACGCCACGGACTTGTCGAAATCCGTTGCCATGGGGGTGTACTGCGCGTCACCGGCGTTCTGCCGGTCCACCACTTTGGCCATGCGTTTCAGGGTTTCGAGGGTGTGGGTCTCGTCGATCACTTTGTGTCGCAGCCAGTTGGCGATGTGCTGGCTGGAAATCCGCAGCGTCGCCCGGTCCTCCATCAGGCCGACGTTATGGATGTCCGGCACCTTGGAGCAGCCGACCCCTTGTTCGACCCAGCGCACCACGTAGCCGAGCAGGCCTTGGGCATTGTTGTCGACTTCCTCGCGAATCTGCTCCTGGGTCCACTGGGCCTTGGCGACCACGGGAACGGTCAGCAGGTCATCGAGGATCTGTTGGCTGACGCTCTCCAGTTGCACCTGTTCCAGCTCTGCCTGCACGGCACGCACATCCACCTTGTGGTAGTGCAAGGCATGCAGGGTAGCGGCGGTCGGTGACGGCACCCAGGCGGTGGTTGCACCGGATTGTGGATGGCCGATTTTCTGTTCCAGCATATCCGCCATGCGGTCCGGCATGGCCCACATGCCTTTACCTATCTGTGCCCGGCCACGCAGGCCGCAAGCCAGGCCCACCAGCACGTTGCTGCGCTCGTAAGCCTTGATCCACGGCGTGTTCTTCATGTCGCCCTTGCGCAGCATCGGGCCTGCTTCCATGGCACTGTGAATCTCATCGCCGGTACGGTCCAAAAAGCCCGTATTGATGAACGCTACCCGCTCAGAGGCGGCATTGATGCAGGCCTTGAGGTTGACGCTGGTGCGCCGTTCCTCGTCCATGATCCCCATTTTCAGGGTGTTGCGCGGCAGCTTGAGCAAGACCTCGATGCGGCTGAACAGCTGCTCGGCGAAGGCGACTTCCACCGGGCCGTGCATTTTCGGTTTGACGATGTACACGCTGCCAGTGCGGGAGTTACCGCGTCGGGCCAGGTCATGCAGGGCGATGAGGCTGGTCATCACGCCATCGAGAATGCCTTCCGGAATTTGATGACCGTCACCGTCAACGATGGCCGGGTTGGTCATCAGGTGGCCGACGTTACGGATGAACAACAGCGAACGGCCATGCAGCTTCAGCGCGCTGCCGTCGGCGGCGGTGTATTCGCGGTCGGCGTTCAGGCGGCGGGTGATGGTCTTGCCGGCTTTTACCAGATCTTCCGTCAGGTCGCCCTTCATCAGGCCCAGCCAGTTGCGGTACACCGAGACCTTGTCGTCGGCATCCACAGCCGCCACCGAGTCTTCGCAATCGATGATGGTGGACAGCGCGGCTTCGAGCAGCAGGTCCTTGACGCCAGCGGCATCGGTAGCGCCGATGGGGCTGCTCGGGTCGATCTGGATTTCGATGTGCAGGCCGTGGTTCTTCAGCAAAATGGCGGTCGGTTGTTGTGCTTCGCCCTGGTAGCCGACGTATTTTTCTGGCTGTTGCAGGGCGGTCTGGCTGCCATCGGCCAGGGTGACGCGTAACTGGCCGCTGTCCACCTCATAACGCTGCGCATCGACGTGGGAGCCGCTGGCCAAGGGCGCGGCTTCATCGAGCAGGGCGCGGGCGAAGGCGATCACCTTGGTGCCGCGCAACGGGTTATAACCGGCGCTGATGTCGGCGCCCTGGTCGGTGGAGATCGCATCGGTGCCGTAGAGCGCATCGTACAGCGAGCCCCAGCGGGCATTGGCGGCGTTCAATGCATAACGGGCGTTGACGGCGGGCACCACCAGTTGCGGGCCGGCCTGCTCACTGATTTCGCTGTCGACATTGGCGGTGGTGGCTTGCACGTGGGCGGGCACTGGTTGCAGGTAACCAATGGACTCCAGGAAGCTGCGATAAGCCGGCATGTCGCTGATGGGGCCCGGATGGGACTTGTGCCAGGTGTCCAGCGCGGTCTGCAAGCGATCCCGTTCGGCCAGCAGGGCACGATTTTGCGGTGCCAGCTCATGAATCAGGGCATCGAAGCCCGCCCAGAATGTATCCCGTTCGATGCCAGTGCCGGGCAGCACCTCTTCATCGACAAAATGCTGCAGGTTGGCCGCGACCTTGAGCCGCTGGCAGGTGACGAATTCGGTCATTTCGGGTTCTCCGTAAATAGGGATTCAACAGGGTGGAATCTGGCTTAGCCGATCACCGCCACACCTGCCTTGGCCACTTGCGCGTCCTGCTCGGCCTTGACCCCGGAGACGCCCACAGCGCCAATCACATGGCCTTCAAAGATCACCGGCACGCCACCTTCGAGCGAGGTCAGCAGCGGCGCGGAAAGAAACGCAGTGCGACCTCCATTCACCATCTCTTCATACCCCTTGGACTCGCGACGGCCCAGTGCGGACGTGCGGGCCTTTTCGACGCTGATGTAACCGCCAATCGGCGCGCAGCCATCCAGGCGTTCGAAACCCAGCAGGTGGCCGCCGTCATCCACCACAGCGATGGACACGGCCCAGCCGTTGGTGTGCGCTTCGGTGCGGGCGGCCGCGAGGATCTGACGGACTTCGGTCTGGGACAGTACGGCTTTGGTTTTCATGAGTGCTCCAAAAAATAGTGGTTTCAGTGATTCGGCTCAGAGGTGGCCGTTTGATGCATGGCTTCTTCGATCAGTTCGATCCAGTGCCTGACCGGTGTACGACCCGCGCCTTCGAGGTGGGTCTGGCAACCGATGTTGGCGGTGGCGATGACTTGTGGTTTACCACTTTCCAGGGCGCTCATCTTGTTGTCGCGCAACTGCCGGGACAACTCGGGTTGGGTAATGGAGTAGGTGCCTGCCGAACCACAGCATAGGTGGCCGTCAGGCACAGCGGTCAGATTGAAACCCAGGCGGGTCAGCACGCTTTCCACCGCCCCTCCCAGTTTCTGTGCGTGTTGCAGGGTGCAAGGGCAATGGAAGGCCAGGCGCAGGTCACTGTGCACGCCGAGTTTTTCCAGCGGCTCGGCGCGCAACACTTCCACCAGGTCGCGGGTCAGGCCACTGACACGTTCAGCCTTGGCGGCATAGGCGGGGTCATCGCGCAGCAGATGGCCGTAGTCCTTGACGAAGGCACCGCAACCGCTGGCCGTCTGGACAATGGCTTCGGCACCGCTTTCGATGCTCGGCCACCAGGCATCGATGTTGCGCCGCGCCCGGTCCAGGCCTGCCTGTTGCGCGTTCAAGTGGTAGTCCACGGCGCCGCAGCAACCGGCCTGAGCAATCGGTTTGACGCTGATGCCGAGCCGGTCGAGCACTCGTGCCGTTGCCGCATTGGTGTTGGGCGACAGGCCCGGTTGTACGCAGCCTTCGAGCATCAATACCTGGCGCGTGTGATGCGGGGCAGGGCGTGCCTTGGCCGGGCGCACAGCGGCAGGCAGCTTGGCTTTCAACGCCTCGGGCAGCAGCGGGCGAAAGGTGTTGCCCAGTTGCGTCAGGGATTTGAACAGCGTTGCGTTCGGCACCACCGCCCGCAGGCTCTCGCGCAGCAGGCGCTGGCCCAACGGTCGGGGGACTGCGGCATCGACCACGGCGCGACCAATGTCCAGCAGGTTGTGGTAGTTCACCCCGGACGGGCAGGTGGTTTCGCAGTTGCGACACGACAGGCAGCGGTCCAGGTGCAGTTGGGTTTTTTCCGTGACCTCGTTGCCTTCCAGCACCTGCTTGATCAGGTAGATGCGCCCGCGTGGCCCGTCCAGCTCATCGCCCAGCAACTGGTAGGTAGGGCAGGTGGCGTTGCAGAAACCGCAATGCACACAGCTGCGCAGGATGCTTTCGGCTTCTTCGGCCCGGGGTAATTGTCTGGCCTGTTCGCTCAAGGTGGTTTGCATGGTCAGACCTCCGCGTACATGCGGCCCGGATTGAAAACTCCGTGCGGATCAAGTTGTGCCTTCAGTTGGCGGTGATAGCGCAGCAGTGGGGTGGCCAACGGGTGGAAAGGACTGTCGTGCAGGCCGGGGCTGTAGCAGGTGGCATGGCCGCCGACTTCGCTGACAATTCCCCGGATGGTCTCTGCGCTGGCGTCGGATTTCAGCCAGCGCTGGGCGCCGCCCCAATCGATCAATTGTTCGCCGGGCAAGGCCAGCACACCGGTATGGGTGGGCAGCGACAGGCGCCACAGCGGCAGGCCATCGGTGAAGAAATCCAGCTGTTGTTCGTTCAGTTGCTGCCACCAGATGCTCTCGATCACTTCGCCGCCCAGCCGGTCATGGGCCGCCGAGACCGAGCCTTCGCCGCCCTCCAGGCGCAAGCGTAACAGGCGACCGTCATGGCTGGCGGCGCTGATGGGGATTGGTTGCTGGCCCCATTCGGCCAACCTGAGCAAGGCGTGGGCGCTGTCCATTTCCAGGGCGATGCTCACGCATTGGCGCGGTTTGGGCAGGACCTTGAGGGAGACTTCGGTCAGCAGTCCGAGGCAGCCATAACTGCCCACCATCAGGCGCGACAGGTCGTAACCGGCGACGTTCTTCATCACCTCGCCGCCGAAGCGCAGGTGCTTGCCCAGGCCGGTGATGACCCGTGTACCCAGCACGAAATCCCGTACCGAACCGGACCAGGGGCGTCGTGGCCCGGAAATACCGGCTGCCACCATGCCGCCCACCGTGGCCTGGCCGCCGAACGAGGGCGGCTCACAAGGCAGCATTTGCCCCGCACGTTCCAGCGCCTCAGACAGCTCGCTCAGTGGCGTGCCAGCGCGGGCGGTGATGACCAGTTCGGTGGGGTCGTAGCTGACAATCCCGCGATGGGCACGGGTATCCAGTACTTCGCCTGCGGTTTCGCGACCCAGAAACGCCTTGCTGTTGGCCCCCTGGAGCCGCAGCGGCAAGTGGTGGTTCAGCGCCTGGTTGACCTGCTCCAGCAGGCTGGCGCTGTTATCAAGACCATGGTTGAGCGCTTCCATTTCGACAGCCATCAGAAACGCTCCAGTTCAGGGAAGGGCAGTTTGCCCATGTGCACGTGCATCGCACCAAATTCGGCACAGCGATGCAGGGTCGGAATGTTCTTGCCGGGGTTTAGCATGCCGCTGGGGTCAAAGGCCGCTTTCACCGCATGGAACAGGGTCAGTTCATCACTGTTGAACTGGGCGCACATCTGGTTGATTTTCTCCCGGCCCACGCCGTGCTCGCCGGTGATACTGCCGCCGACTTTCACACACAGCTCCAGGATCTTGCCGCCCAGGGCCTCGGCGCGATCCAGCTCTCCTGGTTGGTTGGCATCGAACAGGATCAACGGGTGCATGTTGCCGTCGCCCGCATGAAATACGTTGGCGACGCGCAGGTCGTATTCGGCTGACAGAGCCGCAATGCCCTGCAGCACCCCCGGCAGTTCGCGGCGCGGGATGGTGCCGTCCATGCAGTAATAGTCCGGCGACAGGCGACCCACCGCCGGGAACGCGTTCTTGCGACCGGCCCAGAAGCGCACGCGCTCGGCCTCATCCTTCGCTTGCCGCACTTCGGTGGCACCGGCGTTCTCCAGCACAGCACGCACCCGGGCGCAGTCGTCGTGGACATCCGCTTCGACGCCATCGAGTTCGCACAACAGGATCGCCTCGGCGTCCACGGGATAGCCCGCGTGGATAAAGTCCTCGGCGGCACGAATCGCCAGGTTGTCCATCATCTCCAGACCGCCGGGGATGATGCCTTCGGCAATGATGTCGCCCACTGCGCGCCCGGCTTTTTCCACCGAATCAAACGCCGCCAGCAGAACCCTGGCGACCTGGGGCTTGGGCAGCAGCTTGACGGTGACTTCGGTGATGATGCCGAGCATACCTTCGGAACCCGTGAACAGGGCCAACAGGTCGAAGCCTGGCGAGTCCAGCGCGTCTGAACCCAGGGTCATGGGCTCGCCTTCTACGGTGAGGATGTCCACTTTCAGCAGGTTGTGCACGGTCAGGCCGTATTTAAGGCAGTGCACGCCGCCCGCGTTCTCCGCGACGTTGCCGCCGATGGAGCAGGCGATCTGGGAGGAAGGATCGGGCGCGTAATAGAGGTCGTAAGGCGCGGCCGCCTGGGAAATCGCCAGGTTGCGCACCCCCGGCTGAACACGGGCGAAGCGCCCGGCGGGGTCGATGTGCAGGATCTTGTTGAAGCGCGCCATGACCAGCAGCACGCCTTTTTCCAGCGGCAGCGCACCACCGGACAGGCCCGTGCCCGCGCCGCGAGCCACTACGGGTACGTGGCGTTCGTGGCAGAGCTTGAGCAGGGTTTGAACTTGTTCAATTCGTTGCGGCAGGGCCACCAGCATCGGCGTGGTCCGGTAGGCAGACAGGCCATCGCATTCATAAGGCCGCAGTTCTTCTTCCCGGTGCAGGAGGTCCAGGTCAGGCAGTTGCTGTTGCAGGGCCTGCAGCAAGGCCTGTTTGTCGACCACCGGCAGGACACCGTCGACGCGTTCGTCGTACAGAATGTTCATGGGCTTGGAACCCTGTGTTGTTTTTATGGGAGCCTGTTCCTCATCACATCGAACGGCTGACTTGCATCATTGGTCCCGGCGGCTTTACTGTCTATGTCTTATAAGTGTGGTCGAACCAGTTTTTTTACTGGTTAGATGAATATGTGTATTTAAATAGCAATAAATTCAATGAGTTGTAGGCATGAATAAATTTAGCGCTTTTTGTTATGCTCGCTGGTCATACCAGTTGAAAGCATCATGATCGAACCCTCTGTCGCCCGCACGCCCCAGGTGGCCGATGTGGTCTGCGAGCGTATCGAGCGCCTGATCGTCGATGGCGTGCTCAAGACCGGCCAATTGCTGCCCTCTGAGAGGCGCCTCACCGAAAAGCTCGGCGTGTCCCGTACGGCGCTGCGTGAGGGCCTGAAACTGTTGCGTGCACGGGGCATTATCGAGACCGAGCAGGGCAAGGGCTCATTCGTGGCGAAGATGGGTGGGCACGCACCCACCTCGCCCTTGATGCACCTGTTCGGCTCGCAGCCGCGCACGCTGTATGACCTGTTCGAAGTGCGCAGCCTGCTGGAGGGCGAGTCCGCACGACTGGCGGCCTTGCGCGGCACCGACGCAGACTTCGTGCTCATCACCCGCAGCTACGACGCACTGGTGGCGGCTCACGCGCAAACGCTGGACGCTTCGGAGCATGCACGCCTGGATCATGCCTTTCACCTGGCGATCTGCGAGGCCTCCCACAACCCGGTGCTAGTGCAGACCCTGCGGTCGCTGACCGACTTGTTGCTCAGCACCGTATTTGCTTCCGTCAACAACCTGTATCACCGCGAACCGCAAAAGCGCCAGATCGATCGCCAGCATGCACGGCTTTACAACGCGGTGACCGGCCGTCTGCCGGAACAGGCGCGCAAGGCCGCCATTGCGCATATCCAGAGCATCAGCGACAACCTCAAGGAAATCGAGAACGAGGAACAGCGGTTGGTCAGGTCGACCTTGCGGCTGGAAGGGTGGGCGTAGCAGGGCGCAGCAAGCTTGCGTAAGGAGGCGTAAGCTCAGGCAAGCGAGCTTGCGCCTTGACACCTGCGGTGCAATCGCTCAGCTTACGCATGTCGTAAGCGGATTACGAAAGCACAATAATAAAGCCCTCAAATTAAAGGCAACGTGATTATTCCCCTATGAAAATCCTGGGCCTGCAACTGATCTTCGGCGACTTCCTTGCCCGTAGCGTGCGAGGGATCCCCTGCGCTCCACCCGCTGGAAAGTGATCTCGGCAACTCCGTTCTCTCACTTTCTGCAAGGAGCCAGACCATGGCTGATTCATACGAAAACCCAATGGGCCTGATGGGCTTTGAATTCATCGAGTTCGCATCACCGACGCCGGGTGTCCTGGAGCCGGTGTTCCAGATCATGGGCTTCACCAAAGTCGCCACTCACCGCTCCAAGGACGTGTCCCTGTACCGTCAGGGCGCGATCAATATCATCCTCAACAACGAGCCCAACAGCCTGGCCTCCTACTTTGCGGCCGAGCATGGGCCGTCGGTCTGCGGCATGGCGTTTCGGGTCAAGGACGCCCACAAGGCCTACAGCCGCGCGCTGGAACTGGGTGCGCAGCCGGTAGACATTCCTACCGGGCCGATGGAGCTGCGGCTGCCAGCGATCAAGGGGATTGGCGGTGCGCCGCTGTACCTGATCGACCGTTTTGGCGAAGGCACTTCGATCTACGACATCGACTTCAATTTCATCGACGGCGTGGACCGCAACCCCCCAGGTGCGGGCCTGAAGTTCATCGACCACCTGACCCATAACGTCTACCGCGGTCGCATGGCGTACTGGGCGAATTTCTACGAGAAGCTGTTCAACTTCCGCGAGATTCGCTACTTCGACATCAAGGGCGAATACACCGGCCTGACCTCCAAGGCCATGACCGCACCGGACGGCATGATCCGCATCCCGCTCAATGAAGAATCGTCCAAGGGCGCGGGGCAGATCGAAGAGTTCCTGATGAAGTTCAACGGCGAAGGGATCCAGCACGTGGCGTTCTTCACTGACGATCTGGTCAAGACCTGGGACGCGCTGAAAGCCATCGGCATGCGCTTCATGACCGCGCCACCGGACACCTACTACGAAATGCTCGAAGGGCGCCTGCCCAACCACGGCGAACCCCAGGATGAACTGCAAGCGCGGGGCATCCTGCTGGACGGCTCATCCGATGGTGGCGAGCGCCGTCTGCTGCTGCAGATCTTCTCGGAAACCCTCATGGGCCCGGTGTTCTTCGAGTTCATCCAGCGCAAGGGCGATGATGGTTTCGGCGAAGGCAACTTCAAGGCGCTGTTCGAATCCATCGAGCGTGATCAACTGCGGCGTGGCGTGTTGACGGCGGATTAGAGCGCAACCTTTGCAGGAGCGGGCTTGCCCGCGATGGCGGCGGTTCAGCCACCGACAATGTTTGCAGGCCTGACGCCATCGCGAGCAAGCTCACTCTTATCAAAAAAGATTTAATTCGTTGATTTACCTGATTATTTATGGCGACGAAAAACTACTGTAGGAGCGGACTCGTCCGCGAAAGCGATGTCTTAGGCACGGAAGATATCGCCTGTGCCGTCGTCTTCGCGGACAAGTCCGCTCCTACAGAGGGCCGTGTTTGCTACGCGACAGCGCGGCGTCTGGACGACGGGGAATCTCCTACAAGTTTGTGTGTTGCCGAAGATTCTGGTTTGAACCTAAGTCCAATGTAGGTGTGGGCATGCCCGCGATCACGGCAGTTCAGTCACCGACAATGTTTGCAGGCCTGACGCCATCGCGAGCAAGCTCACTCCAAGTTTGTGTGCTGCCGAAGATTCTGGTTTGAACCTAAATTCAGCGTAGGTGTGGGCTTGCCCCCACAGGTCTAAAACCCCGCCACCAATGACCCGCTTCGAGGCAAAAACCGGCCCTGGCGTTCGCCCTGGGCCTTGCCCTCGGCATAACTTAACTGCCCATTGACCCACACGCCGTCGATGCCTTCAGCGGCGCGTTGCGGGTCTTTGAAGTCGGCGACATCCTTGACCCTTTCGGGGTCGAACAGCACCAGGTCCGCATAAAACCCTTCACGAATCAGCCCCCGCTCATGCAGGCCAAAACGCGAGGCCGACAGGCCGGTCATCTTGTGTACGGCGGTGTGCAGCGGGAACAGGCCAAGGTCGCGGCTGAAATGCCCCAGCACGCGGGGAAACGCGCCCCACAGGCGAGGGTGCGGGAAGGGGTCTTCCGGCAAGCCATCGGAGCCGATCATCGACAGCGGGTGCTTGAGGATGCGCAGTACGTCTTTTTCGTCCATGCCGTAATACACCGCGCCCGCCGGTTGCAGCTTGCGTGCGGTGTCCAGCAACGAGAGGCCCCAATCCGCGGCGATGTCCGCCAGGTCACGACCGCCCTGGTCCGGGTGCGGTGTGGACCAGGTGATGGTGATGCGAAAGGCATCTGTCACCTGCTTTAGGTCCAGGGTCGAGGAGCTGGCGGCGTAGGGGTAGCAATCACAGCCCACCGGATGGGTGAGGGCGGCGCGCTCCAGGGATTCCAGCAGCAGCGGGCTGCGCCCCCAATTGCCTGCCCCGGCGCACTTGAGGTGGGAAATGATGACCGGCGCTTTGGCGTGGCGGCCAATCTGGAAGGCTTCGTCCATGGCCTCCAGCACCGGTTCGAATTCGCTGCGCAAGTGGGTGGTGTAAACGGCACCGAAGGCGGTCAGCTCTTCCGCCAGTTGCATGACTTCGTCGGTTTCGGCCGAGAACGCCGAGGCGTAGGCCAGGCCGGTGGAAAGCCCCAGGGCACCGGCCTCCAGGCTGTCGCGCAGTTGCTCGCGCATGGCGGCGATTTCGGCTGGCGTCGCGCTGCGGTACAAATCGTCCATGTGGTTGCTGCGCAAGGCGGTGTGGCCGATCAAGGCCGCGACATTCACCGCCGGCCGCGCTGCGTCAACGGCGTCGCGATAGTCGCTGAAGCGCGGGTAGACGAACGCGGCCCTTGAGCCCAGCAGGTTCATCGGGTCCGGCGGGTCGGCCCGCAGACAGACTGGAGATGCGCTGATCCCGCAATTGCCCACCACCACCGTGGTCACGCCCTGGCTGATCTTGGGCAGCATGTCCGGCTTGCGGATCACCACGGTGTCGTCATGGGTGTGCACGTCGATGAAGCCCGGCGCCAGAACGCGGCCTGTGGCGTCGATCTGCTGGTCGGCGGTGATCCCGTCCAGTGTGCCGATGCGGGCGATACGGCCTTCGCTGATCGCGACGTCAGCCAGATAGCCCGGCGTATCGCTGCCGTCGATGATCAGTGCATTGCGAATCAACAGGTCATGGTGCATGTCAGTCTCCCAGCGGCAGGCAGTCGTCACCGCCGCGGTAATCGTCCAGTGCCAGTTTGATGCGCCGCAGGCGTTCCTGATTGGCATCCGGTGCCGTCAGGGCCAGTTCCGTGGCAAGCACATCGATGGTCAGCAACATGCCGTAGCGCGCGGCGGTGGGTTTGTAGATGAAGTTGGTTTCAGCGATTTGGAGCGGCAGCACCACGTCCGCCAGCTTGCCCAGCGGCGAGTCGGGCAGGGTGATGGCCAGCACTTTTGCGCCGTAGCTGCGGGCCAGGGTCACGGCATCCAGCAGCTCCGGGGTGAGGCCGGTCAGTGAGCAGGCAATGATTGTATGGTCAGGGCCAAGGGTGGCTGCGATCAGCCGCATCATCACCGGGTCGTGGCTGGCGGCGATGGGGTAGCCCAGCCGCACCAGCCGGGTTTGCAGTTCATCGCTGCACAGGCTCGAGCAGCCGCCCATGCCGAACGCGTGCAGCATCCGCGCTTCGGTCAACAGCGCGACGGCGGCCACGAAGCGCGACTCCTCGAAACCCGCCAGGTGCTGGCGCAGGGTTGATTCGATATCCCCCACGATCTGGGTGAAAAACGCCGACTGTTCGGGCGCCTGCTCCGGATTGAGAAAGCGGCTGCCAACGCCACTGGCCTGGGCCAGTTGCAGGCGCAAGTCGCGCAGGTCACGGCAGCCGACACTGCGGGCAAAACGTGACAGGGTGGCGCCGCTGACTTCGGCGCGCTCGGCCAGCTCGTCCAGGCTGGCGCTGGCGGCGAACGCCACATCACCCAGGATCAAGCGCGCGATACGGCCTTCGGCGGCGCTGAAGGTCTCTTGCCGGGAGCGGATCTGGTAAAGGATGTCCATCAGAGCACCTGGGCCAGACCCAGGGTCAGGGCGAAGGCGACCACTGAAATCAGGGTCTCCAGCACTGTCCAGGTCTTGAAGGTTTGCGCGACAGTCATGTTGAAGTACTCCTTGATAAGCCAGAAACCACCGTCGTTGACGTGGGAAAAGATCACCGACCCAGCGCCTGTCGCCAGCACCAGCAGCTCTGGATGCGGATACCCGACGCCAATGGCCACAGGCGCGACAATGCCGGACGAAGTGGTCATCGCCACCGTGGCCGAGCCGGTTGCAACGCGCATCAGTGCGGCGAACAGCCAGCCCATGAACAGTGGCGAAAGGTGGAAGTCGTTGGCCAGCCCGACGATTTCATTGGTGATGCCGGTATCGATGAGGATCCGGTTCAAGCCGCCACCGGCGCCTACCAGCAGCGTAATGCTGGCCGTGGGCGCCAGGCATTCGTTGGTGAACTTGAGGATGGAATCGCGGCTGAAACCCTGCGCCAGCCCTAGGGTCCAGAAGCTTAGCAAGGTCGCCAGCAGCAGGGCGATCACAGAATTGCCGATGAACAACAGAAAGCTGTTGAAGCCGCTGCCCGGTGTGGAAATCAGGTTGGCCCAACCGCCGAGCAGCATCAGGAACACCGGCAGCAGGATAGTTGCCATGGTCAGGGCGAAGCTGGGCAGTTTGGTCCGGGGTTCGCGATCGGTGAACTGGGCGGCCAAGGGGTTGTTGGCGGGTAACTGAATGCGCGGCACGATGAATTTTGCGTACAGAGGCCCGGCGATGATCGCGGTAGGGATGCCGACCATGATCGCGTAGAACAGCGTTTGCCCGACCGACGCCTGGTAGGCCAGTACTGCCAGCATCGCAGCCGGGTGGGGCGGGACCAGGGCGTGGACCACCGACAGGCCGGCCACCATGGGCAGGCCGACCATCAGGATCGACACCCCGACCCGGCGTGCCACGGTAAAGGCAATGGGCACCAGCAGCACGAAGCCGACTTCGAAGAACAGCGGCAGCCCCACCAGAAAGGCGATGCAGACCATGGCCCAATGGGCATTACGCTCGCCAAAGCGGTCGATCAGGGTACGCGCCACCTGATCGGCGCCCCCGGATTCGGCCATCATCTTGCCGAGCATGGTTCCCAGTGCGACCACCAGCGCAATGTGCCCCAGTGTCTTGCCGACCCCGCCTTCATAGGCGCTGACCACGCTGGTGGCAGGCATGCCTGCGAGCAACGCCAGGCCAATGGAGATCAGGGTGATGACCACGAAGGGGTTGAGTCGATAGCGGGCAATCAACACGATCAGAGCGATGATCGCGACGGCAGCGTAAACCAGCAGCCACAGGCCGGAAGAAGGTGGCATCTATGAATTCCTTGCAGAGAAGTGAAGAGTCCTGAACGCGACGCAGCAGGGCTTCAGCCTGAATGCGGCACATCAATCGGTGTTTTCTCGGCAGTGGGTCTTGCAAAGGGTTTGCTGGGGCGGACGGAGTCGGGGCTAGAGCGATCACTGACAGTCATTATTTTTATCTCTGATTTCGTGATGAAAATAAATCTACACGAATAGATATAAATAATGCAATTTGTGAAAATAGTTTTCTTTTTCTGAGGTGTGATCGTTCCATTACAACGAACTGAAATGCTCCCGGTACGCCTGCGGCGCCACCGAAAGCGCCCGCACAAAGCTGCGGCGCAAGGTTTCTTCCGAGCCGAATCCGCAGCGGCTGGCGATGCGCTTGATGGGCAGTTCGCTTTCACCCAGCAGACGCCGGGCGGTTTCGACGCGCATTTGCTCGATGGCCTTGGCGGGCGTGTTGCCGGTTTGCGCCCGGTAATGACGCAGGAAGCTGCGTTCACTCATGCCTACCTGGGCCGCCAGGTTCGCGACCGAAAGATCACCCGCCAGGTTGTCGAGAATCCAGCCATGCAGATCGGCAAAACGCCCGCTGTTGCTCTGCAAGGCCAGTGTGCTGCTGAACTGTGCCTGCCCGCCCGGACGCTTGAGGAATACAACCAGGTCCTGAGCGATGGCCAGGGCGATGGGGTGTCCCAGGTCTTCTTCCACCATCGCCAGGGCCAGGTCGATGCCCGCTGTCACCCCGGCAGAAGTCCAGATGCGCCCTTGATTGATGAAGATCGGATCAGGTTCGACCTTCAAGCGTGGGTAGCGTCGGGCCAGTTCTTCGCACCTTTCCCAATGGGTCGCCACCCGCAGGCCGTCCAGCAAATCAGCGGCGGCCAGCAGAAACGCGCCGCTGCACACCGACGCCACGCGCCGCGCCGAGACCGCCTGGCGTCGCACCCAGGCCACCAGTTGCGGGTCTTGCTCGGCGGCAGCGATGCCCCAGCCGCCGGGCACGATCAATGTATCGCTGGTCTCGTCTGCGCCGGGTAGCGGGCTGGTCAGCAGGCCGAGCCCGGCCGATGACTGCACCGATTGCGCCTGGGCCGCCACCACCTTGGGGGCATAGGGCGTGCCCAGGCCGTGCTTGCGTGCCTGTATGTTGGCGGAGGCGAACACCTGCAAGGGCCCGGTAACGTCCAGCAATTGAACGTCGGGGAAGGCGAGGACATGGACGTTTCTGACGGCAGGGGGCATGGCGACACCGAGTATCTGTGATTGGCGTAAATCGAGGGGTGGTTGGCGTATCCGCCAAAGACTATCTGGCTAGAGTCACTCCGTCCACCCGTGGCCCGTTCTGCGGCAGTGGACGCCTTCCATTGAACAGGAGACATGTGATGACCCTTCATATCGGCTTGCTGGTATTCCCTTCTATCCAGCAGTTGGACCTTACCGGCCCATATGACGTATTTGCGTCATTGCCGGGGGTAACGGTGCACCTGGTGTGGAAAACCCGGGGTCCGATCCGGGCCAGTACCGGCCTGATTCTGCAGGCGGACATGAGCTATGAAGACTGCCCGGCGCTTGACGTCATCTGTATTCCGGGCGGCGTGGGCGTCGATGCATTGCTTGAAGACCGCGAGACACTGGAATTCATCAGGCTCCAGGCGACCAGCGCCCGGTTCGTTACCTCCGTGTGCACCGGCGCGCTGGTGCTGGGGGCTGCTGGTTTGCTCAAGGGGCGTCGCGCCACCACACACTGGGCCTCCCATGGTTTGCTGAAGGCGCTGGGGGCGATCCCGGTGCATGAGCGCGTTGTTCGCGATGGCAATTTGATCACAGGCGGCGGTATCACGGCCGGTATCGATTTCGCCCTGACGCTGGTGAGCGAGTTGCTCGGGCCTGAGCAGGCGCAACTGGTTCAGTTGCAACTGGAATACGCTCCGGCACCGCCGTTCAACTCGGGTCACCCCAGCACTGCGCCTACCGGAATACTCGCCACGGCCCAGGAACGTGCTGCGCCGGGCCTGGCCAAGCGCCAGGAGATCGTGGACCGGGTCGTCGAAGGTGGGTACTGGCGGTCGATTTGATAGCCGGCGCTGTCGGCGCCTGGTTTCAGGTCTGGATCAACGATCAGCCGATGGCGTGATTTCATACCAGCCAAGGAATAAATCCAGGGTCGACTCAATGACCCTGGATTGCATAGCGGAGGGCAGTGGCGGGCTGCCTTTGGTGATTTGGGGCCAGAAGGCAAAGGATTTGAGCAGACCATAGACCTGATGGGCGGCGAAGTCCGGCTCTACGGTCTTGAGACGGCCATCGGCCTGGGCAGCGGTGATCCAGCCATTGAAGGGTTTTTCCAGCTCGCTCATGCGCTTGACCATGTTCTGCGCCCGCTCCGGTGAGTGGATGGTCGCAGCAGTGACTACCCGCGCAAGATCCAGGAAGCTTTCGTCAGACATGGTCTGCATCTTGGTTTTCAGCAGCGCCCTCAACTGGTCGCGCAGCGGTCGGTCGGGGTAGTAAGCGGTGTCGGCTTGCCCGACAGCCCTGGCCCATAATTGGTGCAGAATCTCTGCAAACAATTCTTCCTTGCTGGGAAAGTGGTTGTACACCGTGCGCTTGGACACTTCGGCCGTCGCGGCGATCTTGTCCATGCTGGTGACGTCAAAACCGTTGGCACGGAACTCGGCAATGGCCGCCTGAACGATGGCTTCGCGTTTTCTATCGGTCAGGCGCAGGGGAGCTGTCATAGGTTCGCTTCAAACATGTGTTTGGGAAAAATTACACTGACTAGTTTACTTGTCATCAGGATTGATGCAAGCTTGAAACTACACCGTGTAGTGTAAAACACTGTTACATCTATCGGTGTCTCTGTCTTACGTGGTCCATCCCTCGCTTGCAACATTACGACCACCGGCAAGTCACGCGGGAAACTCGACCTGTCACCAGGAGTCAGCTATTCATGACCAGTCAAAATCCCAAGTCCCATTTGGGCACCGACTCAGCTTCTCTACCCGTCCTGCGCCAGCACGAGGGGCGCTACCGCAATCCCGCTCCGATGAATCGCCTGGGTTTCTTCAAGACCTTGGGTATTTTCTGGAACGCCTTCTTCAACAAGCCTCGGCATACCCGTCCGGCCGGACAAATCCCGGTGCAGTCGCTGTCGCGTCAGCAATTGCTGGCGGCGCCGGACAACAGCGTGTTTCGCCTGGGGCACTCCACGGTCCTGCTGAAGATGCGCAACCAGTTCTGGCTGACCGATCCGGTGTTCGCCGACCGCGCCTCGCCGGTGCAATGGGCCGGGCCGCAGCGCTTTCATCAGCCGCCGATCAGCCTTGAAGAGTTGCCGCCGATCAAGGCCGTGATCCTGTCGCACAACCATTACGACCACCTGGACCACATGGCGATCAAGGCCCTGGTCGCCAAGACCGAGCACTTCATCGCGCCCCTGGGTGTCGGCGATACCCTGATCGAGTGGGGCGTACCGGCGGCCAAGGTTCAGCAACTGGACTGGTGGCAGTCCACCGATATTGGCGGCATACGCTTTGTCGCAACGCCGTCCCAGCACTTTTCCGGTCGCTCGTTGCGTGACGGCAACCGCAGCCTTTGGGCGTCCTGGGTGATGATCAACGACCAGCAGCGGATATTCTTCAGTGGCGACACCGGGTATTTCGACGGCTTCAAGGTGATCGGCGAGCAATACGGGCCATTCGACCTGACGCTGATGGAAACCGGTGCCTACGACGCCAACTGGCCAGACGTGCACATGCAGCCGGAACAGACCCTGCAGGCGCATATCGACCTGCGCGGACGCTGGTTGCTGCCGATTCACAACGGTACGTTCGACCTGGCGATGCATGCGTGGCACGAACCCTTCGACCGGATTCTGGCTCTCGCCTGGGAGCGCAACATCGCCATCACCACCCCCCAAATGGGTCAGCCGTTTTACCTGCAGTATCCCAGTCGGTGTGAGGCCTGGTGGCTGAATGTCGAAGGGGTGGCCGAAGAGCCTGTGTCATCGCCAGTGGTGGTGGAAAACAGCAAGGCCGGTCGTGCCCGGTGCCAGGGGCGTCATGCCTGACGCCCTTCAGGCCAGCCTGGAGAGAAACACCTCTGCCAGCATGCACCGTGCACTGCCACCACCGATTCGCTCAATGGTGCCGATATCGACGATCACCGGGCGCGCATGACGCTCGATCAACGCCCGTTGCGGCCCCTGCAACGATTGCCAGGCGTTCAGCGACATCACAAGCAGCGGCGCACCTTTTTCGTCCTGCAGTTCCAGCATATTGCCGGCAAAATTTTCCAGCTGGTGCCAATCCAGTGTCAGCACCTGTTTGCCGGTATCGAGTAACGACTGTTCGATGGCCTGACGCTGTTGCAAGTCAGGTATCGATTGCAGGCAAATGATCGCGAGGTCACGACCCACGCTCATCATCACGTTGCTGTGGTAAATAGCCGCGCCATTACGGTCAACGGCGTTGAAGGCGCGGATCCGATAGTTCATGCGTCGTGCAAACAGCTCCAGCGCTTCGGGATGTGTGCGGCCGGAATGGCAGGCATAGGCAATGCGGTTCTGCCGGTCCAGCACCAGGCTTCCGGTGCCCTCAAGAAACACGCAATGTCGCTCCAGCGGGGTGAAATCAACGCGCTCGCGAATGACAAAGTGGTCCGCCAGGGTTTGCAGCACACCCTTGTCGCGCTCCAGCCGCCGGTTTTCGCCCTGCATTGGATACAGCACCAGGCAACCGTCGGGGTGAGTGCTCCAGCCGTTATTGGGGAAGATCGAGTCCGGCGTATGCGGTGTGGGTGAGTCCTGCACCACCAATACCGTAACCCCGTGTTCACGCAGGGTCTCGACATAGTGGTCGAATTCCAGCAGCGCCCGTTCACTGGCCTGGGCCGGGTCTAGGGGCGCTTGCTGGAAGCGGTTGTTGATGGCCGTATCCGGATTGAAACCGAACCGCACGGGGCGGATCATCAGGACGGTGTGGGTGGTTTGCATGGCAGGCGGCTCGCACGATTCGGAATGGGCTCATTGTCCGGTGGCGGGCGCTGCGGATGGTGTTGAAGTGGCACTGTGGTGCAGCAGTAACGGTTGTTTAGAAGCGGGTAAATGCGGTGTTTGGGATGCCGTCTTTGCTGCTGTAATTGCAGTGCGGTCACCTGTAAGGGATTCTATGTTTGGCCGCAACCTGTGGGAGCGAATCCATTCGCGAGAGGCCGGCACATTCAACATCACCGGTGCCTGATATGACGTATTCGCCAATAAATTCGCTCCCACAAGCTTATGTCTTTAGGTGGGTGATACGGGTTACACCACCAACGAAAGTACCTCTTGCACACCCTCAAGCAGACCCTCAATTGGGCTGTAGCTGCTGTGCAGCAGATGCAGCACACCATTGACGGTGGCAACCCCGATCATCTGTTCGCCTTCAATCCCGACAAACACCGCCGGGCCCCACAGCGCTTCCAGCTTCAACCCGCCGACCGGTGTCTCAAACGGCAGTTCACCCAGATTCGAGAGCATGGCTTCGCACGCACACATCTGTAGTTCGAACGCAGCGATACCATGGACGCCTGGATTGCTGGCGATCAATTGTCGATAGCCTCCGAAGATCGTGCCCAGCCCTTGTGGTGTTCTGAACGGCGCCAGATCGGCCACGACATTGCGTGCAATGCTCCAGAAATCTTCGAGGGTGTCGAGGGCATAGGCACCCACGGGGAATACGATCGACAGCCTGCAGTCCTCGCCGTCACCAATGTGCGGCCTGTTATTGACCGGTGAAACGATACGCACGGTTTCGTCTTGCCAGGGCGTGTGGCGGCTTCTGCCAGCGAGGGTCAACGCTGCAACCAGGGCGCCGTGGACAGTGGCGTTTTGCATGCGGGCGTATTCGCGCACGCGGCTTGTCAGTTCTGGCGACAACCGCAGGCTTTGAACGCGCAACGTCTCGCTGCGATTCAAGAGGCTGCCGAGCCTGGAAGGCACGCTTACCTCCGCCAGACCCGCTTCTGCAACCGCTGCGGGCTGGGGAGGGAGCAGCTTTTCCTGATACTGCGGCATCGAAAGTGGTGCAAGGCTCTCGCCGCCAAGCGCGTGCAAAAGGTCGCGAATGATGTAGCTGGCGGACAAACCGTCCCCGATCGCATGGTGCAAGGTCAGCAGCACTACGGACCGGCTTGGCCCATGCAACAGGACAAAGCGTGCCAGCAGGCTGTCGCGGGTTGGAATGGGCACGGACAGTTCGTGCTCCACTTCTTGCTCCCAACGCCTGGCCTGACTATCGGCAATCACTCTCACTGGAATGGCAGCATGGGGCAGCAGGCGAAAGAACGGCAGGCCTTGGTCATCGGTATCGATGCCGTGTTGCAGCAGCGGATGGCGCTGCTGCACCCCAGCAAACGCCGACTGCCAGGCTTCGATGGAGGTGGCGCCGCTTATTTCCGCCGCCAGCACAAAGTGTTTCGCACTGTTTTGATGGCTAAGCCAGAAGTAGGCCTCGCCCGGGCCAAGATAGCGCAGGGACGGTTGGCTGCTGTTCAAGATCGTGTCTCCGTTGATGAAAGGATGGGAATGAAATCAGTCGTGGGCATGCCGTGAAAACAACACCAGCAGCAAGGACAGGGCAACGATGACGGTGGCGATGATCACCACGGTGTGGGCGCCCAGATGATCCAGGACGAACCCGCCCGCCAGTGAGCCCACTGCAATGGCACCGTTGAACGCGATCACGAACAGCGAAATGGCGGCCTCCGAGTCCCCGGTTTCCCGCGCAGCACGGAATACCCAGGTTTGCAGGAGCACGGGCAGTGCTGCGTAGCTGATGCCCCAAGGGATCAACAGGGCAATGGCGACAGGTTTGAAGCCGCCAACCGCCGCCAGCAGCAACAGGCTCGCAGTCAGCAGGGCCAGGGTGCCGAGCAGGGCTTTGCGAAGCGACCTGGACATGGCTGAACCGATGGCGAAGTTGCCCAGCACTCCGGCAACGCCGTAGACCAGCAGCAACGAACTCATCCATGACTCAGGCAGCGCAACGACGTCCTGCAGGTAAGCCGTGATGTAGGTGTAGGCCAGGAAGTGGCCGGTCATCACCAGCGCGGTGACGTAGAACACCATGCGCATCGGGCCATGTTTGAAGGCCAGCACGATGGCGCCCAGGTTGCCGCTGCTTTGCGACGGCAAGGCTGGCAGCAGGACCAGTGCGGCCAGGCCGACCAACAGGCTCAGCAGCGAAAGGGCGGCAAAGGCGGCGTGCCAGCCGGCATACTGGCCGAGCAGCGTGCCCAATGGCACACCGAGTACAGCCGCGACCGCCAGGCCACCCAGTACCACGGATGTGGCCTTGACGGCCTGATGCTCCGGTACGAGACGGATCGCCATGGCCGTGGCAATGGACCAGAAAACGCCGATGGCCAGGGCAACGATCAGCCGTGCGATCAGCAAGGTCATGAAGTCGCTGGAAACAGCAGCCAGTGCATTACCGCCCAGGGAGAGCGCCATCAGCAGGACCATGACCCATTTGCGGTCGAACCTGCCGGTCAAGACGGTCAAGGGGCCTGCGGACAAGGCCACCACAATCGCGAACCCGGTCACCAGCAGTCCGGTCATGCCCAGGGACATGTGCACGCCCTCGGCAATGGGGCCGAGCAGGCCGATGGGCAGCATCTCGGAACTGACGAAGGTGAAGCAACCGATGGCCAGGGCAAGGATGGCCAGCCAGGTGCGCAGGGAAGTGTGTTGGGGCGAGGCGGACCTCGCGGACGTTGTGCCGGGCATATCGACTCCATTACTCAAGAACTGACAGTGGCAATTTTGAGGATTCGAAGTAATGGCGTCGATATCATGGATATCACTTTAAAAGTGATGTTGTGTCACTAATTAGTCTGCAATCAGTGCGGCCTGAAAGTTAGCGTGGCAAGCGCACCCCGGATAGGCTTTCGCAGATCGACAGCAGTTCATCCTGTAGTTCAGCCTTGCGCGTCGCCATGAGGGCCGGCTTCAGACGTTGGTGAAAGAAGTACTTGCCCGTGACCCTTGTCTCGGGAGCGTCCGAGGTCGCCAGCCACGCCTGGGTCAGGTGGGCCTTGTGCAGGTCATCGGGTGCATCGGGGCCGCCCATCTTTGTCGGCACCCAGCCCGGTTCGAGCGCGTTGGATTGCACATCCGGCCAGTAGCGTGCGACGGCAAAGGCGAGCAGTACATCGTGGAACTTGGTCTCGGAGTAGGCCTTATCACCTGCCCAGCGCCGTTCTTCCCACAGGACATCCTTGAGCTTGCCCTCCACCCATTGGTGCATGCCTGAACTCAGGTAGACCAGGCGTTGCGGCCTGGGTATCAGGCTGGTGAGCACGTAGGGCGCCAGGGTGTTGACCGCAAACAGCTCCGGCAACCCGTCTTCGGTCAGCACCCGGCGCGGTTCGCGATAGCCGATGCCAACGTTGTGAATGACGGCGTCCAGCGGCGGTAGTTGTTTTACCTGCTCGGCCACCGCGTGCATGTGCGACAGTCGCGACAGATCCCCCACCACCACATCCGTGAGCAGCGGCAGGGCGTTGAGCAGTTCCTCGGCACGGACCTCGTTACGGGCATGGGCGATGACCTGATGGCCTTGATCGAGCAGCAGTTTGGCGGTGGCGAAGCCGAGGCCGTCGGCAGAACCGGTAATGAATACGCGTGACATGGGCTGTTTTCCTTTTGATAGCGATAAGGTGCAACCGCGGGTTGCTTAACAGGCGAATCCTGCTCGCATCGCCCGCGCAGTTCGATATCGAAGCTGTCACTTCATCCTTGAGATTTTGTCATCAGTCAGGATGGCCTGTTGTCAGTCAGGAACGGGTTTGCCGATGATCGATGACACAAAGTCGAGAAAGGCCTTGGTCTTGGCCGGAGGGTGATTGCGGGACGGGTACAGCGCGTACAACGGGAAGCGCTCATCGGACCATTCTGGAAACAGGTCCACCAGACTGCCGTTGGCAATCAGGTTTTCAACCCCCAGCTCCATCACCTGCGCAATGCCAAAACCGGCCAGACAGACGCTGTGCATGGTGGTCACATCATTGACCGTCAGTTGATCCTCGGTTTCCACCTTGATCTTCTTGCGGCCCTTGATGAACTGCCACTTGAATTGCCGACTGGTCTCCGGGTCCCGGAACTGGATACAGACATGGGATGAGCCATTCAGCCCGGCTGGAGAGTCGGTTATCGGATTGTTTTTGAGGTAGCCAGGCGTTGCCACCGTGACAATGCGCGTATCCAGCAGCTTTCTGGCCACCAGGGTGGACGGTTTTGGTTCGCCGAAGCGGATGGCCAGGTCGAAACCGTCCGCAACCATGTCGCCCAGTTCTTCCCGGGTGATGAGTTCCAGTTTCAATTCCGGGTGCTGTTTGAGGAAAGCACCCAGGTGCGGGCCCAGGATCAGTCGCGAAAAGAACGGATGCACATTGACCCGAAGCTTGCCCCGCACGGCGGTTTTACCTTCGGCCGCCATTGAGGCAGCGTCTTCAAGCCCGGCCAGCAAGGGCGCGATCTGCTCGTAGAACCGGTGTCCTTCGTCGGTCAGCGAAACCGAACGGGTGGTGCGATCGAACAGGCGAATGCCAAGCCGTCCTTCGAGCCTGACAATGGAGCGGCTGACACCTGACGGGGTCATGTCCAGGGAGTCTGCCGCTGCGGCAAAACTGCCACCGCGCACCACAGCGGCAAGCACGCCGATGCCGTTGAGGGTGCGTTCATCAAAGGCCATGTCAGTTCTCCTGGTTCAGGGATGGCATGGCACTTTTAATGGAATATTGATGACGTCGCAACACTGTGTTGGAGCGAGGCTCTACGGCCTGTTAACGCTGGCTGCCATACACCGCAAACGAGAACGCCAGATACGCCGCCAGGGTTGAGGTCATGTCGCCGACGTCGGTGGTCGGGTTGACTTCGGTGATGGCCATGGCCGCGCAATGGGGAGCCAGCAGTTCGACCATTTCCAGAGCCTCGGCGGAACTGATGCCACCGGGTTCGTGGGCGCCTGCGCCAGGCGCGAAGGCCGGGTCGATGGCATCGATGTCGAAAGACAGGAACAAATGATCGGCACCTTTGACCCGTTCCAGAATCCGCTCGACCGTGGCCTGTGGCCCCAGGCGCAGCACTTCCCGGGCGGACAGGTGGATCAGGTCGTTGTCGTGCTTGAACTTGCCCGAGGCCGGGAAGTTGAAGTGACGTTCGCAGACCTGAATGCAGTCTTCGGCGGCGATCTGTTCCAGCTCCAGCGAACGGCGCATACCGCTGGACTGGCTGAAGCGACCCTGTTTGGCGCTCTCGTCCATCAGGTCCAGGTGGGCATCGAAGTGAATGATGCCGATACGACCCGGCAGGGCTTCACACACGCCGCGAGCCACCGGGAACAACAGGCTGTCGTCGCCGCCGATGACGATGGGCACGCGTCCGGCAGTGATGGAATCTTTCACGGCCGCGCTGGTGGCGGCGAAGGTTTTCTGGGTGTCGTGGGGGATGACCGCCACGTCGCCGCGATCCACCAGCAGGTGTTCGCCCACCTCCATGAAGGTATCGGTTTCCAGGCAGTAGACCTTGCCGTCCTGGATGCGCATGTTGATCCACTTCGCGCTTTCCCGCACCCGCGCCGGGGCGAAGCGCGAGCCGGGCCAGCCCAGGGTGGACTCGCCGTCGAATGGCACGCCCAGAAGATCGAATTGACGTTTAGCAGGGGTATTCATGGCAGACGCCTCTTGGTGTTTAACAGTAAAAGTTCGAACACAACGCGCCCGTCAGCGACGGGGTTGCAGGTACGCGGCCCAGCGTTTTTCCGCCAGACGAAACAGCGCCACCAGCAACAGAGTCAGGCACAGGTAGATAGCCCCGGCGGTGACATAGGGTTCGAACTGGATGTAGTAATTGAGGGTAATGTTGCGAGCCACGCCCGTGACTTCCATCAGCGTGACGGTGCTGGCCAGGGAGGTGGCGTGCAGCATCATGATGGTCTCGTTGCCGTACAGCGACAGGGTGCGGGTCAGCATCGCCGGCAGCAGGATCCGCCGCAGCAAGGTCCATGGCGTCATGCCGTAGGCCCGGGCCGCTTCGATTTCGCCGGGCGGCAGGTGACGCAGGCCCCCGGCGAAGATTTCCGTGGTGTAGGCGGTAGTGTTGAGGATGAACGCCAGCAACACGCAGAACAGCGGGTTGGACAGCCAGGTCCAGAAGATACTGCCGCGCAGCAACTCGAACTGCGCCAGCCCGTAGTAGATCAAAAACAGCTGAATCAGCAGCGGCGTGCCTCGGAACACCAGGGTGTAGGCCGCCACGCTCAGGCGTAAAAACGGGTTGCGGGCATTACGTGCCACGGCCAGCAACAGCGCCAGGAAGAAGCTGATGCCCAGCGCCACGATGGTCAGCAACAGGGTCAGTTTCAGGCCCTGGCCGTACAGGCCGATGTTGTCGGCAATCACATCCCAGCTCATCGTCCCGACTCCCGAACGCCCAGTGAATACCGTTTGCCGAGCCACGCCAGGGCGATCATCGACAGCACGGCGATGGACAGGTAGAAACCGCCCGCCAGCAGGTAAAAGGTGAAAGGTTTGGCGGTGGCTTCGGCCGCACCTTTGGCGCGGAACATGATGTCTTGCAGGCCGATCAGCGACACCAGTGCGGTGGCCTTGACCAGCACCAGCCAGTTGTTGGTGAAGCCAGGCAGGGCCAGGCGAATCATTTGCGGCAGGATGATGCTGCGAAAGGTCTTGCCACGCCCCAGGCCATAGGCTTGCGCCGCTTCCAGCTGGCCCCGGGGGATGCCCAGCAGCGCGCCGCGAAAGGTCTCGGTCATGTAGGCGCCAAAGATCACGCCCAGGGTCAGGAACCCGGCGAAGAACGGGCTGGGGTCGACGTTGTAGTCGCCGCCCGCAGCGCCGATCCATTGGTTGAGCAGGGCGGGCAGGCTGTAGAACATCAGCAGCATCAGCACCAGGTCAGGGATGCCTCGCATGAGGGTGGTGTACAGCGCTGCCAGCCCCCTGAGCAGCCGGTTGTTCGACAGCTTGCACAGCGCGCCGAGCAAGCCCAGCACCACGGCCAGCAGCAGGGCGGCCACTGCCAGCTGAAGGGTGATCCAGCCCGCATCAAGGACCGTGGTGATGTACTCGCTCAGCATGGTCACTTGCCGCCGAAGTATTTGGCGTTCAGCGCATCGAGCTTGCCGCTGTCGCGTACTTCAGCCAGGCCTGCGTTGATTTTCTTCAGCAGCTCGGTATTGCTCTTGTTGATCGCAATGGCCACGCCTTCGCCGAACTCGGGCGCGTCTTTACCGGTCAGTTGCGGGCCTATCAGCTCGAAGTCCTTGCCGTTGTCGCCGGCCAGAAAACTGTGGGTGATCTGCGCCTGATAGCTCATGTGAACATCCGCACGACCGGCGGCCAGCTCCAGATACGGCGCGCTGCCGCTGTCATAGCGCTTGATGGTGCTCTGGGGGTAATGCTTGGTCACGTAGGCGTCCATCGGTGTGCCGGTCTGAACGGCAATCACTTTGCCTTTCAGGCCCTCAGGCGAGGTGTCCAGGTGAGCGTCCTTGCGTCCCACGAAACGGAACACCGGGTGATCGTAGATATCGCTGAACGCGAGGATCTTGCGCCGCGCCTCGGTGACCGTCAGTTGTGAAATCAGTGCGTCGTACTTGCGTGCGATCAGCCCCGGAATCATGCCGTCCCATGCAGCGTTGATGATGTTGCAGTCCAGTTTTGCCGCGACGCAGACGTCTTGCGCCAGCTCGACGTCGTAGCCGGTCAGCTTGCCGGATGCATCCACCGATTCGAACGGCGGGAAGGTGGCATCGGTGGCGATGGTGATCTGATCCTTGGCCATGACCTGACCGGCAGCCGCCAGGACACCTGCGGCAAACAACAACTTGAATGAGGTTTTCATAATCGCTTCCTGATGCTGGATTAAGGGTTGGCAGTGGCTTGTCATGTCACGTTTTCCAGTGTTGCTGCGCAGTTGGGACGGCGTCTTTTCCGGTCACAGCTTGGGGCTGTGTCCTTGAAACTGTGTGTCGTAAATCGCGGCGCGGAGCCGCTTTTCGGTCGTAATGACCCACACCGCAGCCATATCGGCTGGAGTCTTTCTTTGTCTTTGTCGGTGGTTGAAAGTCAGGCCGCTGATGGCCTGGTCATTTCACCTTGGCCAGTTCCGGGTGGCTGACCAGTTTGTCGATGTGCAGCTCGGTTTCGTTGAACCATTGCTCGGTCAACACCCGGTAGTGCTCCATGTCCCGGCAGCGAATCCGCAGGCAGTAATCGAACGGTCCGCTGATCAACTGGCACTCGATCACTTCGGGGCAGCCCAGCATTCGTGCCTCGAACGCCTTCTGGGCCATGCGCGCGCTCTGGTGGGAGAGGGCAACCATCACCAGCAATGACAGGCCCGGTGCCAGGCGCTGCAAATCGATTTTGGCGCCGTAACCCTGAATGATTCCGCGTCGCTCCAGTTTGCGCACCCGCTCCAGGCAGGGGCGGGCGGTCAGGTGCACGCGCTCGGACAGCTCCTGAAAGGTGATGCGGCCTTCGCTGCGCAGGATGTCGAGAATCGCCAGATCGATTCGATCCAGGGCTGTTGCAGCGTCTTTAACGGGGGTATTCATGGCGGCGTCCTACTTCAAGCGGCCGGAAAGAAACTGTTGCAGGCGTTCGCTCTGCGGGCGGTCGAACAACCGGGCCGGGTCGCCCTGTTCTTCGATCCGGCCCTGATGCAGGAACAACGCCTGGGTCGACAGGTTGCGGGCAAACCCCATTTCATGGGTGACCACCACCATGGTCCGGCCTTCTTCGGCCAGGGTCTGCATGACCTTGAGCACTTCACCCACCAGCTCTGGGTCCAGCGCAGAGGTCGGTTCGTCGAACAGCATGACCTGGGGTTCCATGCACAGCGCGCGTGCGATGGCGACGCGTTGCTGCTGGCCGCCTGAAAGGTGCGCCGGGTACTTGTCGAAACTGTCGCGGTTGAGCCCGACCTTTGCCAGGTAGGCCTCACCACGCTCCCGGGCTTCGGCCCTGGTCAGGCCATGAACGTACATGGGCGCTTCCATGACGTTTTCCAGCACGGTCATGTGCGTCCACAGGCAGAAGTTCTGGAACACCATCGACAGCTGCCCGCGCAGGCGTTGCAACTGGGCTGGGTCTTTTGCGCGCAAGGCGCCGCTGCGTTTGTCGCGCAGGGTATTGAGGGTTTCGCCATTGACCTGGATGGTCCCGGCGTTGGGGTTTTCCAAAAAGTTGATGCAGCGCAAAAACGTGCTTTTGCCCGAGCCGCTGGAGCCGATGATGCTCACCACATCGCCGGACCGGGCCGTGAGGCTGACGCCCTTGATGACCTCATGGGCGCCATAGCTTTTGTGTAGGTCAGTGACTGCCAGTTTGTGCATCGTTCGCTCCGGATGAAAGACAGGTGAGGGCGGTGTGTCAGGCCGGTGGCGGCACGATGACCCACAGCGCGGTGCACACTTCATCTTTGGACGGGTTGACCCAGGTGTGCGGATCGGTCGGCGCGAAGGTCAGGGTGTCGCCGGCGCGCAGCAGGTAGGTCTCTTCGGCAACGCGCATTTGCAGGCAGCCACTCTGCACGTGCACCAGGTCGGCGGCGGCCTTGATCGAATAGGGCTCGGTGCCGGAACCACCGCCCGGTTCGATCACGGAATACAGCGCCATCATGTGTTCGTTGCCCGCGCCGCAGATCAGGTATTCGCGCATGCCTTCGCCGCCCAGGCTGATAGGCGCGCCTTGTCCGGCCGCCACGAATTTGGTCGAGGGCGGTTCGAACAGTTCACCCGGTTTGATACCGATGGCCTCACACACCCGTAACAGGGTCGCAACCGACGCCTGCACGGTGTCACGCTCGAAACGGCTGATGAACGACTTGCTTACACCAACCTTCTGCGCCACCTCATCGATCAGCATGCCCTTGGCCTGACGCAATGCCCGCAAGCGGCTACCGACGTTGAACGCATCAACAGGCTTGATCGATTCGGTCAGCGGTTCGGAGGCCGGCGATGCCGTTTTTTTGCTGGGCATGGGTGTTTCCTTGGGTTGCGTATTAGGTAACTTTTGTTTCCACAGCAAAGTACGGGCCAGAATATGGTTTTCCCGGTTTTATGGCGTTTATAGAGTTAATGGTGCGGTTGGGTGAGCGGGTTTTCGGCGTTCAGGTAAGTAATACGCAACCACTGTTTTTATAAAGTTGCGTATTACGAAACTGGATGTGTGCGGAAAATGAGTAGAAAAGTGACCGGAAATGGGGCGTGATGCCGGGTCATGGTGCACGCAGGGCTATCTTTCGAGCATCACGATTAACGCTGCTTGGGGTCCGGTGGCGTCCCAGGCCGAGGCTTTTCGCCCTGTTTGTTCAGGTTTTTATTGGTCTCACCGACCTTGCCGGCGTTTTCCGGTTTGTGGTTCAGGTCTTCGCGTTTCGATTCTTTGCTCATGGTGGTTGTCTCGGTGGTGGTGAATTTTTGCAGCTTGTGTGGGTCATGCAGTTTCTGCGGAGGCTGTCTCGATCAACGCCCTGGCTTCTTCCACCGTCAGGGGCTGCTTCATCCGCTCGGCCAGCAGGGCCACAGCACGTTCGTATTGGCAGGCGACCACTGCGGCAACGTTATTGCCCTGACTGAGCAGTGCGATGAACGTGTATTGCTCGGGTGCGCCGATATAGGTGATGTCATCCCACTGCTCGGCATACCCCAGGTAGTCGAAGTTCATGTCGAAGTGATAGGTCCAGAAGAACGGCACATCGGCGTAGCCAAGCCCCGCGCCGAGCATGTTTTGCGCGGCCACCCTGGCGTGTTGCTGGGCCAGCCGCCAATGTTCGATATGCACGTCGTTGCCCGCCAGTGGGAAGGTGGTAATGTCGCCAGCGGCCCACAGGTGTTCTGCCAGTTGCATGCCCGCATCAACCCGCAACGAGCCGTTGTCTGCACGGGGCACGCCTTGCACATAGGCTGTCATCGGGCTCACGCCTGTACCTGCCAACACCAGGTCGGCCGGCAGGCGTTCTGCGGTATTGAGCACCACCGCCTGCAGGTGTCCATCGCCCTCGAAGGCAACGGCGTCGACATGGGTGCGGAACAGCACACCATTTTGCTCATGCAGGGCGCGAATGGCCTGGCCGATGCGCGTGCCGAACTGCGACTCGAACGGGACTTCATGCCGGGCCAGCACCGTGACCTCCATTCCGCGTTTACGCAGTGCCGAAGCCGCTTCAAGCCCTATAAAGCTGGCGCCAATGATCACTGCCCGACCGTTTGCCGGTGCCGCGTCGAGAAGACGCTGTGCATGTTCCCGGGAGCGCAGCAGCACGACTTGCGGCAGGTGGGCACCCGGCAATGACAACTGATGAGGCTCACCACCGGTCGCAAGCAGGGCGGCGTCATAGTGAAAGTCGCGGCCATCACCCAGGGTGACGCGTTGTTCGCCCGGATTCAGCTCAATGACCTCACCCTGAACGCGTTCGATGTGTTGTTCCCGATAGAAATCAGGCTCACGCAAGGCGGGTGTTTCGTCGGGTGACATGTCCCCGGCGATGACGAATTTGCTCAACACCGTGCGGTCGTAACCCGGCTCGATTTCCCGGTCGATCATGACCACTCGCCCGCTGAAACCCTTTTCGCGCAAGGCGCAGGCAGCGGCTGTACCTGCTGCCCCTGCACCGACGATCACAAAGCAGCGCGGGTCGTGTGGCTGGCTTGCAGGCTTTTGTTCGGCCAAGGGCTGGTCGTCAACATGAACCTGTCCGTTCACAACCTGTGCCGGGAAGCGGGTCAAGTGATTGAGTGCCGGTGGCTCGCACAAACTGCCGTCATCGACATCGAACATCGCCTTGTGCCATGGGCAGATCAGCCGTCCGTTGCAAATCGCCCCGTCAGCTAGCGGTGCCCCGGCATGGGGGCATTCACCCTGATAGGCTCGCACCTGTTCGCCGATGCGTAGCAGGACGATTTTCTGCTCACCGATCTCGACCTGCATGCCTCGGTCTTCGCGCAGATCGGCGAAGCGGGCAACGTTATGCACTGACATGGCCTTTCTCCCGGACCTTTTTGTTGGGAGTCAGGCGTCGCCGCGAGGTTCAGTGCAATTGACGACTGTCTTCGCTCACCACGCAAGCCTTACCGCACTAGCCCCAGCCGTTCATGCCATTGGGCGATGGATTCCTCAGGGAGGACCTCGAACTGCTTGTCGCCCTTGCGCACATCCACCTCGACCCATGAGGCTTTGGAGTCGAGCAGCAGATGGGTGTGTTCGGGCGGCGTGGGCAACGGCGTGTCGATGGCCGAGGCGAAGGGGTGGATCAATTCGGGCCATTCCGGGCTGAACAGCCATAAGGCGCTGCCACAGAGTTTGCAGAAATGGCGCTCGGCGCTGCTGGTGTGCACGTGATGATCTTCGTGCATCTTGGCGTGGTAGATGGCGATGTTCTCCCGTCCCTTGACCTTGAGGCTTTTGGCATCGCCGCCCAGGTTGATCGAGTAGCCGCCACCGCCCTGGGTCTTGCGGCAGATTGAGCAGTAGCAGCGTTGGTACGGATAAGGATGAGCGCTGTTCAGGCTGAACTCGACCTCGCCGCAATGGCAGGAACCTTCCAGGTGCATGGCAAAACCTCCTTTTTACCGGCCCGCGGGGATAGGTGACTTTCCGGGCGCTTAGCGTCTAGACAAGTGAATTGTCGTGTTACGCGTGTGCGTTCGTCGGTTGGGGGCCGATTAATGGGCGCTGAACCGCGCTTGAGTGGTCAGACAAGCTGGAAAACGAGGCGTGTTGGCTGCCGATTAAAACTCCCGGGTCGATTACCTCGCTGAGAAGCCCATGGTTATTGAGCAAAATATATCCGTCAGCCTTTTTATGGTGGGCCTAAAGAACGTGGATCCACGGTCGATAGCTTCTGCAGTCGTATGATGACTATCGCTCATACGTCCTGCCATCTATAAAAAAGAGCCTACGGTCATGAACCTACGCAATATGACTATCGCCCGCCGTGCGGGCCTTGGTTTCACGCTGATTTCTCTGCTGGTTGCCTTGCTTGGCTGGTTCGCCCTGGCGCAAATGTCGACGATTCGCCAAAGCGAAGTGGCGGTCGAGAGCAAATGGATGCCCAGCATGCGCGTGGTCAACGACATTCGTGAGCTGATGCTGCGCATCCGTACCATCTCCCTGCGCCTGGCCCTGGACCCTGACCCGAAGAACATCGCTACTTACCGTAGCCAGCTGGACGTGCGTAATCAGGACCTGGCCAAGAAGCTCGACGTGTTCGCAGGCTTCGTCAACGGCGCCGAAGATCGCGCCCTCAGTGACCAGTTCCGTACCACCCTGGCCGAGTATCAGAAAGACATGGACCAATCGTTTGTCCTGGCCAACCAGAACGAGCGTGAGGCGCTGATCAAGCTGCAACTGGTGGACATGAAGACCGTGGTCGACGGGTCCGGCAAGCAACTGGCCGACCTGAGTGATTTCTACGCCAGGAAGGTGGATGAAGAAGGCCGTGCGGCGCAAATGCAGTACGACCATTCACGGGACGTGGTGCTGATTTTCGTGATTATCGCGGCCCTGGCCACCATCGTTTTGGCCATGTGGCTGACACGCAGCATCGTTCGCCCACTGGGTGAGGCGGTCATTGCCGCAGAGTATGTGGCGGCGGGCGATTTGACCCAGACCATTCGTGTCGAGGGGCGTGATGAGGTGTCGCGTCTGCTGCGTGCCCTGGAGCAGATGCAGGACAAACTACGCTCGGCCCTGCGCCTGATTGGCGGTTCTGCCACTCAGTTGGCGTCTGCTGCCAGCCAGTTGAACGCGGTGACCGAAGACAGCAACCGTGGCTTGCATCAGCAGAACGCAGAAATCGAACAGGCCGCCACGGCCATCAACGAAATGACCTCGGCGGTCGAAGAGGTGGCGCGCAACGCGGTGTCCACGTCCGAAGCGTCCCGTCATTCCAGCGTCTCGGCCCAGGCCGGGCAGGCGCGGGTGGTGGAAACCGTACAGTCGATCCAGACCCTGTCCAGTAACGTGCAGGCCACCTCGACGCTGGTCCAGAACCTGGCCGATCAGTCCCAGGACATTGGCAAGGTGCTGGATGTCATCCGCTCCATTGCCGAGCAAACCAACCTGCTGGCGCTCAATGCCGCGATTGAAGCCGCACGCGCCGGGGAGTCTGGGCGCGGTTTTGCCGTGGTGGCCGACGAGGTTCGGGCATTGGCCCATCGCACCCAGCAATCGACCCTGGAAATCGACAGGATGGTGTCGGCCATGCGCGGTGGTTCGGCCCAGGCGCTGCAGTCGATGCTGACCAGTCGCGAATACGCCGGTTCAACCTTGTTGCTGGCCCAGGGCGCTGGCGATTCCCTGAGCGAAATCACGGCCTCGATCAATCAGATCTCGGAGCGCAACATCGTGATTGCCAGCGCCGCTGAAGAGCAGGCACAGGTCGCCCGCGAGGTGGATCGCAATATCGTTAACATTCGTGACCTTTCGTTACAGTCGGCCTCCGGCTCTAACCAGATCAGTGCTTCGAGCCATGAACTCTCGCGTCTGGCGGCTGATCTGAACAACGTCGTCACGCGCTTCAAGGTCTGACCCGGGGAAGGGCTGCTTGCTGCTGGCTGGCCGTGGCGCGCATGATTCGCCACGGTCGGCGTTGCCGACAAGAATAAAAACAGTCTTCGGCAAAGAAAGGGCAGGTACTCGATGGACGACATCAAACGCGGGTTCAGCAGTTGGCTTCAGTCGCCTTGGCACAGGGGCTGGCTGTCGTCGGAAGGCAACCGCCTGCTAGGGTTCGCCAAGGCTTCGCGTCTGGCGCAGGGCTTCGGCAACCTGGATGACAACGGTCGGCTGCCGCTGAATGCCCATGCTGAAACCATGAACACCGCACGCATGACCCACAGCTTTGCGCTGGCTCATATCCGGGGCATCCCCGGTTGCGCGGCGCTGGTGGACCATGGGGTGGCGTCCCTGAGCGGCCCGCTGCGTGACGCCGAACACGGTGGCTGGTTCGACAAACCGCTGGAGGTTAGCGAGAACCCCGGCAAAGCCGCCTATCTGCACGCATTCGTTGCCCTGGCCGCCAGCTCGGCGGTGGTGGCCCAACGCCCGGGAGCCGATGCCTTGCTGGCCGATGCCATTGGCATCATCGAGGCGCATTTCTGGAGCGAAGAAGAAGGCGCGATGCGTGAGTCTTTCGCCCGTGACTGGAGCGACGAAGAAGCCTATCGCGGTGCCAACAGCAACATGCACAGCACGGAAGCCTTTCTTGCGCTGGCGGATGTGACCGGTGACACCGTCTGGCTGGACCGGGCGTTGCGTATTGTCGAACGGGTGATCCATGGGCACGCGGCAGCCAATGATTTCCAGGTCATCGAGCATTTCACCCGGCAATGGCAACCTGTCCCGGCTTACAACGAAGACAATCCGGCAGATGGTTTCCGGCCCTTTGGCACGACACCGGGCCACGCTTTCGAATGGGCGCGGCTGGTGCTGCATCTGGAGGCTGCACGTTTGCGTGCAAAACTGCCCACGCCGTCCTGGTTGCTGGACGATGCCCGTAAGCTGTTTGAAAACGCCTGCCGCTACGGCTGGGATGTCGACGGCCTGCCGGGCATTGTCTACACCCTGGACTGGCAGAACCGCCCCGTGGTTCGTCATCGCCTGCACTGGACCCACGCCGAAGCCAGCGCGGCCTCGGCTTCGCTGCTGCAGCGCACGGGCGAAAAGCAGTACGAGGAGTGGTACCGGATCTTCTGGGACTTCAGCGAAACCTTCTTCATCGACCGCGATAAAGGCAGCTGGCGCCACGAGTTGAACCCGCAGAACGAGCCCAGCGCCGACATCTGGGCAGGCAAGCCAGACTTGTATCACGCCTATCAGGCCACCTTGCTGCCGGTGCTGGCCCTGGCGCCGAGCCTCGCGACCGGGGTTGCGCGGCTGGGGTGATCGTTGTCTGGATCAGCTTCGCTAGCAAGGTGGATCGCCACCCCGGTGAACGAGCAACCGTTGGAGCGAGGCGTGCCCGCGAGGGGCCGGTGCAGTCAGCAAGCCTCTCCAAACCTGCACCAACGCCTTCGCGGGCAAGCCTCGCTCCAACAGGTTCAGTGCACCTTGTTCGCGAAGAGGCCATCAAGCCATATCCAACTCAATCCACGTCGGCGCATGGTCGCTGGCGTGGGGCAGGTCCCTTGGCCAGCGGTCGACTCCGGCGTCATGAAGACGCGGCGCCAGTTCGGCGTTGAGCAGCAGGTGGTCAATACGCAGCCCCGAGTCGCTTTGCCAGTGCTGGCGAAAGTAGTCCCAGAAGGTATAGATCCGCTCGTTGGGGAACTGCGCCCGAATCGCATCGGTCCAGCCCTGGTCCAGCAAACGCTGAAAACACTCACGGCTTTCGGGCTGCAGCAGCGCATCCTTGAGCCACGAACGGGTGTTGTAGATGTCCTCGTCAGTGGGCACCACGTTGTAATCCCCGGCCAGCACTACGGGGTGACCGCTGGCGTAGAGCTGTTTGGCGTGGGCGATCAGTTTTTCGAACCAGGCCAGCTTGTAATCAAATTTCGGCCCCGGCTGCGGGTTGCCATTGGGCAGGTACAGGCAGCCGACGATTACGCCGTGGGCCGCAGCTTCCAGGTAACGACTGTGGGTGTCCTTTTCGTTACCAGGCAGGCCCCGACGAATTTCCAGCGGGTCCATGCCCTTGGCCAGGATTGCCACCCCGTTCCACGATGACTGCCCCTGCCAGATCGCACCATAGCCTGCGTCGCGGATATCGCCGATGGGGAAGGTCTGGTCAGTAGCTTTGAGTTCTTGCAGACAAACGATGTCTGGCACTTCCTGCTCCAGCCAGTCCAGCAGGATCGGCAGGCGGGCACGGATTCCGTTGATATTGAAGGTGGCGATTCTGAGGCGTTCCACGGGGCTGACCTCTGGCAGGGAAGGCGATTGGGCACGGGGCTGCGCCACTGCTCAACTGCCTGGCATACGTGATACGCGGCCCCTCGACAAAGGTTTGAGGGGCCTGCGCGCCAGAGATTCAATGCAGGATTGCCAATGGCCTGTGCTTTCAGTTCCCTCTTTTTTTGTTTGTGCACACGGTCGAGGAGTCGTTGACAGGTCGTTACCAGGACGGGGATACTAAAAACAGAACATGGTTCTATCTAATAGAACAAACGCCATCAGCGCCTTGTAGACGGGAGATCCAGCGATGGAACACAACAGCGACATCGACATTCTGATCAGTGAGGTCGGTCCCCGTGACGGCCTGCAAAGCGTCAAGGCGACGATGCCGACCGCTTTGAAACTGCAGTGGATTTCTGCACTGGCGGCGTCGGGTCTGCGGGAAATCGAGATCGGTTCTTTCGTTTCGCCCAAGCTGCTGCCGCAGATGGCGGATGCTGCCGAGCTGGTGGCCCATGCCCTGACATTGCCGAACCTGTTCGTCACCGCGCTGGTGCCCAACTTCAAGGGCGCGCAGGCCGCATTCGAGGCGGGTGTGCACAAGATCACCATGCCGATTTCGGTCAGCGAGCCCCATTCGCTGGCCAACATCCGCAGAACCCATCAGCAGGCCTTCGATGAGGTTCGCAACGTGGTGGCGCTGCGTAACGCACGGTTCCCCGAGATTGAAATCGAGGCCGGTCTGTCCACGGTGTTCGGTTGCACGATTCAGGGTGAAGTGCCCGACGACGACACGATCCGCATCGCGCTGCTCATGGCTGAACTGGGGGTGGATGAGATTGGCCTGGCAGATACCGTCGGTTACGCCAACCCGACCCAGGTTCGACGCCTGTTCACCCGTTTGCGTCGGGAGCTGGGCGCCAAGGCGGGCAGTGCGCATTTCCATAACACCCGTGGGCAGGGGCTGGCCAATGTCGTGGCCGCGCTGGAAGTCGGGGTGACGACTCTCGATGCCTCTCAGGGCGGGATCGGCGGTTGCCCTTATGCGCCAGGAGCTTCGGGCAACATCGTCACCGAGGACCTGGTCTACCTGCTGGAAAGCATGGGCCTGCGCACCGGTGTCGATATTGATCGTCTGGTGGCCGCTCGCCAATGGCTGCAACAGGGCCTACCCGGCGAGCCGCTGTACGGGTTTATCCCGGATGCCGGTGTCGGCAAGAATTTCAGCTACGCGAAGAAGGCGGTATGAGCATGCAAAAGACCCCAACCAAACCGCTGCCGCTGGCGGGTATCCGCGTCGTCGAGTTCGTGCACATGGTCATGGGCCCGACCTGCGGCCTGGTGCTCGCGGATCTGGGCGCCGAAGTGATCAAGGTCGAGCCTACGCCGGAAGGTGACAACACCCGCCGTTTGACCGGTTCCGGTGCGGGTTACTGGATGACCTACAACCGCAACAAGAAAAGCTTCGCCGTGGACCTCAAAACACCTGAAGGCATGGCAGCGGTGCACAAGCTGATCGCCAGTGCCGATGTGGTCACCGAGAACTTCCGCCCGGGTGCGATGGAGAAGCTCGGCCTGGGTTACGAGCAGGTCAAGGCGATCAAGCCGGACATCATCTACAGCTCGATGAAAGGCTTTTTGCCTGGGCCTTACGACCAACGCACCGCTCTGGATGAAGTGGTGCAAATGATGACGGGCCTTGCCTACATGACGGGCCCGGTGGGTCGGCCTCTGCGCGCCGGTGCTTCAGTCAACGATGTGATGGGCGGCATGTTCAGCACCATCACCATTCTCGCCGCGCTGCTGCAACGCAAAACCACCGGCGAAGGGCAATTCGTACAGACCGGTCTGTTCGAGAACTCGGCGTTCCTGGTGGCCCAGCACATGATGCAGAACGTGGTTACGGGTAAACCGGCCGCCCCCATGCCCAACCGGTTATCGGCCTGGGCTATTTACGACGTGTTTGAAACTGCGGACGCGGGCCAGGTGTTCATCGGCGTGGTCAGCGACAGCCAGTGGCAGAGTTTCTGCGCAGCCTTCGAATTCCCTGAACTGGGCAATGACCCGGCGCTGGCAAAGAATACCCAGCGTGTTCATGCGCGTGAGGTGTTGATGCCTCTGGTGCGCGAACGCATCGCCGGCATGGACAAGGCTGCTGTCATGGCCCGGTGCGAAGGTGCAGGGCTGCCGTTCTCGCCTATCCAGACGCCCCAGGACATGTTCGAAGACAAACACCTGATCGAGTCCGGTGGCCTGGCGCAGTTGACCCTGCCTGATGGCGAGCACGTGGGTGTCCCGATGTTGCCATTTGAGATGGATGGTCAGCGCTTTGGTACTCGTTTGAATGTCCCTGAGTTGGGCAGTCATTCGGCTGAGTTGCTGGGGGAGATGGGGTACGACGCGGCAGCCATCGAGTCGATGCGTGCTGCGGGTGTGGTCAGGGGCTGAAGACCGCGCAATGCTGGTGACTTGAGCGGTCAACGGTTAAGGTAGCCGCTGTCTATGGAATCCGGCGCATTTGCGCCGATCTCTTCGAAGTCTTGTCACGAGCGATCATGAGTAAACAACCTCTGGAAACGGACCCTTCCACGCAACCGGCGGACGGCGGTGTCGCCGCAGTCGACAGGGCGTTCGCCATTCTTGGCGCATTCGACGTCGATCGCGGCAGCCTGACCCTGGCTGAAATTGCCCGGCGTACCGGGCTCTATAAAAGCACCATCCTGCGGTTGATGACCTCGCTGGAAAAAGCCGGCTTCATTCGTCGCCTCGTTGATGGTCAGTACGCGGTCGGCCCTGAGCCGTTGCGTCTGGCCCAGATCTACCAGACCTCCTTTCGCCTGCGCGACGTCATCTACCCGCTGCTGGAAGCCATCTCCGAAGAAAGCGGCGAAACCGCCTCGTTCTACGTGCTGGAAAACGACAGCCGTGTGGTGCTGTTTCGCGTCGAACCCAAGCGTGCGGTGCGTTACTCGATTCATGAGGGCGCCCGTTTGTCGTTGACTGCCGGTGCCTCGGGCAAGATTCTGCGGGCCTTCGCCCTGGCCGATTCGAGCCTGGCGCACGTGCGTGAGCAATTCTGGGCGTCGTCTCAAGGCGAGCGCGACCCGGAAACGGCCTCGGTGTCGGTCCCGGTATTCAGCGTCGCTCACGAATTGAAAGGCGCGCTAACGGTCTCGGCGCCGTCTGAGCGCTTCACCCGGGAGCACGTGCTGCCCACCAGCAAGTTGCTGCTCAGGCACGCGGCAGCCGCCACCAGTGCGCTGGGCGGTGATGCGCGGGAATTGTTGAAGGCGATGGAAGCGGACTGAGGGAAAACACAATACCTGTGGGAGCGAATTCATTCTCGAGAGGCCAGCACATTCAACATCACCGGTGCCTGATATACCCCATTCGCGAATAAAATCGCTGCCACAGTGCCTAATCAAATCCCACGCACAGCGTGGGAATGATCACAGGTCTTACTCAAGCTGTTCTGGTACTGAACCGGATGATCTGCCGGGCCAGGTAGCTACCGGTCAGGATCACGCAGAACAGGCGCAGGGTCTGCATGGCCAGCACGAAGCCGACGTCCGAGTGGGTATCAATGGCGATGATCGCCATGGTGTCCAGGCCGCCGGGGCTGGTTGCCAGGTAGACAGAGAGGAAATCCTTGCCCAGTAACCGGGCGATCCACCAGGCCGATATCGCACACAAGGCGATCATCAGCAGCGAGGCGCCGATCATGGCCGGCAGGCGACGCCAGACGTAATTGACGGTTTCGCGGTCAAAGCGCAGGCCGATGTAGCCGCCGATGGCGCCGTAGGCTACCGCGAACAGCCAGTCGGGAACGGTGATTTGCAACACGCCGCTCAGTTGCAGGGCGCCCCCCAGCACCACTGGCACCAACAGCGCCCCTGCGGGCAAGCGAGAACCGAGCACCACCCCGATCACCAGCACGGCCATGGTCTTGGCGAAATCCAGCAGGTTCAGGCTGTGCAACGCCAGGTCAGTGCTGTGGGCTGCGCTGCCACCCCCACCGACGCCCAGCATACGACTGACCAGTGCTCCGAGCATTACCACGCAGACCACGCGCACGTATTGCATGGTCGCCACCACCCGTGAGTCAGCCCCTGCGTCCTCAGCCATGCCCACCATCGCCGATGCGGCGCCCGGCGATGTGCCCCAGGCCGCCGTGCTGGGGGAGATCCCGCCGAAACGCACCACCGCCATGCTCACCACGGCGCTGAGCAGAACGGTGACCACCGTTGCCAGCAGCATGACGTGCCATGAACGTAGCGCCACTTCCAGCACGCTCAGGCTGATGGCGTGGGCAATCAGCACGCCGACGCAGCCCTGGCCAAGCTGGAACAGCCTGCGATTGATGCGAACCGTTGCCCCGGATACACCGAAGCCGATGGACACCAGCATCGGGCCGAGAAACAGCGCGCCCGGCACCCGCCAGAAGGCGAACAACTGACCGGCAGCACCGGCTAGCACGATCAGAAAAAACCATTGAAGCGGCGGCGGAAGGGTATTGAGCGATAGATCGGATATGCGTGACAAAGATGTTCTCCAAAGCATGGGGCATACCTCGTTGGTTCCTCATGGAGTTCTATCCAACGCAACGCAGTATCGACAGTCGGATCGATCAAGTCTATTTTCTAATAATCATGAATCTATAACTTTGGTTGATAAGTATGGACCTGCGCGATCTCACCTATTTTGAAACCATCGCCGAGCTGGGGCACTTGGGGCGCGCTGCGGAAAAACTCAATCGCAGCCAGCCTGCCTTGACCAAAAGCATCCAGCGTCTGGAAGAGTCGTTTGGCACCAAGCTGTTCCAGCGTGACGGGCGTCGAATCAAGCTGACCCCGGTGGGCGAACTGCTGCAGGCGCGGGGCAAGGTGCTGCAACAAAGCATCGCCCAGACCCAGCGCGAGGTCCGGGATTTCGCCAGCGGGGCGGTGGGCAACATCCGTCTGGGCTGCGCGGCGACCATGGCCGAATACCTGTTGCCGGAGCTGACCAGCGCCTTGTTGCAGCGGGCGCCGGACATCACCCTGAAACTGGTCATCGGCCAGGACGACCTGCTGCGTGATTCCCTGCGTTCCGGGGATCTGGACATGATCATCAGCGTCATGATCGCCAACGACGAGCAGTTCGTCAGTTATCCGATCCTGGAGGACGAGGCCGTGGTGATCGCCAGCCAGAACCATCCGATCTTCGATGCGCCGTTTCAGATGAGCGATTTGTGCCAGTACCGCTGGGTGCTGCCGCCGATCAGTGTCTCTTCGCGCAAGTGGGTGGACGAGGCGTTTTTGTCCAATCAACTGCCTGTGCCCAGGGTGCAGATCGAAACCAACTCGATCCCGTTGCTGCCCCGGCTGATCTCCCAGACCAGCCTGCTGAGTTTCATTTCCCGGGAAACCCTCGAGTACGGCAAGAACATGAAGTACCTGCGCGAAGTGCCGCTGACCCAAACCACCATGAAGCGAACCATCGGCGTGACCCTGCGCAACGGCGGCTACCTCTCACCCTCGGCCAACGCCATGGTGCAAATGCTGCGCGACAGCGGCAGCCTGTTCTTCAAGTGGCCCGAGACGGCGGCGGAGTCATAGCCACCTGTCACTTTGGGGATGGCAGGAGTAGCCTGTTTACCAGCCATTCGCCTGAATGACGGCAGACCCAGGGAGGTAACCCCCATGCATGTTCATCCCCACACGCTGATGTCGATCCCGTTTCACCCGCAACCTGACCACCATTTCGGCGGCGACCAGTCGCCCCTCAACGACTCCGACGCCGATGACGACACCGGTCATGAGAGCGATATCGACCTTGAAGAGTTGGGCCTCGAGGAATTCAGCGACTCGGACAAGCTGGATTCGGTGATCAGTGTCGACGTGGGATCATCGACGCTCGGTTGATTAAACCTGCGGGAGTGAGCTTGCTCACGAATGCGGAGTATCAGCCGCCCATGATGTTTCCGGGCTGACGCCTTCGCGAGCAAGCTCGGCTCCCACTGGTTCGGCATCTGCCACAGATGTTGTTCCAGACCCAAACCCCTTGTAGGAGTGGGCTTGCCCGCGATGACGGAGCATCATTCACCCACTATGTTTCAGGGCTGATGCTTTTGCGTGTTCATCAGATACCGCGCCAACCCCTCCACACCGCCTTCTGCCGAGGCACTGGCCCCGGCCCAACTGCACGCCAGCATGAGGTTGCGCGGCAGGCCGAAGTCTTCCACCAGCATGCCTTGCGCATCAAACCCGGCCGGATCATGGGGCACCAGCTGACGCAGTGACGCCACCGGTTTGAAGTAGGCCCAGACCGGTTTGTTCAACGCCACCGCCATGCCCACTTCAAAGGCCGTGCCGGAATCCGGTTCCAGGCCGCGAAACACATTGAGGTTGGCGAGCACCGCGCTGCAACGCTGGATCATGGCGATGTTCATCGAGTAAATCAGGCTGGCGGTCTGCTCTGGGGCAAGGCCGTCCGGTACTTCGTTGTCGAATGGGTACAACCCTTCCAGGCCATGGGCCGCGCACAGGGATTTGAGGTAGCGCCCATGTTCGATGGCGTCGGGCCGAAAGACATCGAAGCCGGCCAGATAAACGAGCGGGGCGGCGTGCTGGTTCATGTCGGTTACCTGAGTCATGGCGATTGTCCGGGTCAGTGCTTAGGCTGATTCTACAGAGCGACAGCGTAAGCCATCGCCCGCCATTGATCAGACCGGTGCATTCAAATGCATGCAGTGCTGGAATCTGTACGGATAACCAGTATCCTGAGCCCATCAAAAGCCTGCGTGAACCGTTGTCGTGAGTACGTCTCCCCTCGAAAACCCGTTCTATTATCTGGACAACTTCCGCCTGGTCCTGGACTGGATCGCCCAGCGTTATGACGACCTGCTGGATGCGCATGAGCGACAGTTCATTACGGATTTCACCCGACTGCCCAAGAACGCGCAGGCCTTATTGGTGCGGATGGTCATGCGCAAGGGCACCTTGTTTCGCGCCAGCAAGCTGAACTACGTCGAGATCGGCGATGTGCAACAGGCGGTCGCGCCGTTAGTGGCCCATGGCTGGATCGACCCGCAACCGTTGCTGGAACTGGACGCGCTGTTCGCCCTGTTGCGCAAGGCTGAGCTGAGTGCCTGTTTCAAGGCCCATGCCACCAGGGGCACGGAGCTGAAGGCCGATTTTCTGCAACGGCTACAGCCCCTTTACGAGTCGCCGCTAAGCCTTGTGCAATGGTTTGCGGAGCTTGAAGACCAGATACTCAGCCTTGAGGTCATGCCGATCTGTGACCGCCTGCGCTTGCTGTACTTTGGCAACCTGCATCAGGAATGGTCCGAATTCGTGCTGGCGGACCTGGGGGTTTACCGTTACGAGAAGGTCGAGTTCTCCATTGATTCGCGTGGCATCAGCGAGCGCGCAGACATCGATACCTGCCTGCACCTGCATGCCTGTCGTCAGGCGCTGGAGGGGGGCGAGACGCTGGAGTTACTGGCCCAACAGGCGATTGCCATCACCACCGCCAACCCTTGGCTGCAAATGCGCAGGGCCCGGCTGATGTTTCAGATTGGGCAACAGGCCGAGCGCTTGCAGGACTGGCCGCTGGCGTTGAGCGTCTATCAAGGCTGCGCTTACCCTGGAGCGCGTTCGCGGCAGATCCGGGTGCTGGAGCGCAGCGCCGAATATGCCCAGGCCATGGTCTTGCTTGAGCAGGCGCAACAGATGCCCGAAAGCGATGCCGAAACACAGCACCTGCAACGCATTCGCCCGCGCCTGCAACGCAAACTGGGCTTGCCCGCAGAGCGTCGGCGCGTTGCCAGGCCCGTGACCCGTCTGGACCTGAGTGTGACGCCCAGCCCGGACACCCGTGTGGAGCATCTGATCCAGGCGCATCTGGAGCAGGAAGGCGGCGTGGTGCATTACGTCGAGAACGCGCTGATCAATTCTCTGTTTGGGCTTTTGTGCTGGCCAGCGATCTTCGCTCCGCTTCCGGGCGCCTTTTTCCATCCGTTCCACAGCGCGCCCAGCGACCTCCACAGCCCGGACTTCTATCAGCGCCGTGCCGCGATGTTCGAGGCATGCCTGGCGCAACTCGATTCAATGGCGTACCAGACCACCATCCGCGAGCATTTCCAGAGCAAGGCCGGGCTGCAATCGCCGTTTGTATTCTGGGGCAGTCTGTCGCAGGAGCTGCTGGAGCAGGCGTTGCATTGTCTGCCTGCTGACCATCTGCGTCGCTGGTTTCGTCGGTTGCTGCTGGACATCAAGGCCAACCGCACGGGGATGCCGGACCTGATCCAGTTTTTCCCGGAGCAGCGCCATTACCGGATGATCGAGGTCAAGGGCCCCGGCGACAAGCTGCAGGACAACCAACTGCGCTGGCTGGATTTCTGCGCCGAGCACGACATGCCGGTGGTAGTTTGCTACGTGGAGTGGGCGCCCGTACCTGCGTAGGGCGCCCGATGGAGCAGCTTCAGAGGATCGAAATCGGGTAATCGACGATGACCCGGAATTCGTTCTGATCGCCTTCGGCCTGATCGGCATTACCGCGATGCCAGGCCTGACGCAGGCGTACCGAAAGGTTTTTGGCCGGTCCTTCCTGGACCACGTACTTGGCTTCCAGGTTGGTTTCGTGGTGTTTGCCGTCTTCGCCATAACCGTAGGCGCGGTACGGGCTGTCCGCTGCCATCTTGGTGCCATCGATGTCGCGACCATTGGCGTAGCGGGCCATGAAGCTCAGGCCAGGGATACCGTAGGCACTCATTGCCAGGTCATAACGGGCCTGCCAGGACTTCTCTCCCGGGCCGTTGAAGTCCGAATACTGGATGGAGTTGGCAAGGAAGATAGAGTCGCCGCCCGACCCCGGACCGTTGTCGCCGAAACCTACATAGTCAAACGGCTCGTCACCATGCACTTGTTGGTAGGCGAGGGTAAATGTATGACCCGCCAGGAAGTTGTAAGCGGCCGCCAGCGACCAAGTGGTGTTATCGATACTGCCGGCTTTTGCCGCACCTTCATCGAGGGTGCGATAGATATTGAAGTCGAATGTCACCGCCTGTTTGTTGGGAAGTGCCAAGGCATAGTTCGCGTTGCCGTAGTACTGACGCCAGATGTCTGCAAGTTCCGCCCCGTACAGCGAAACGGTAAAGGCATCATTAATGGCGTACTTGCCACCGATATAGTCTGCACTCTTGGCGGCGACCCCGGCATAAGTAGCGAAAATCTCCCCATCGGAACTGGTGTGTTGTGGACCATTACCGGCCGTAAAGTGTCCGGCTTCTACATCCAGGCCCTTGATCTCACTGCTCTGCAAGCTGAAACCGGTGGCGGTTTGTGGAAACAGACGCGTACCACCCGCGGCGAATACCGGCGCGGTGGGTTGCATCGTGCCCCATTTGAGTTCTGTCTGGGAAATCCGCATTTTCAGTGCGCCGCCTGCGGTGCCCCAGTTACTGACCGGACTGCCGTCACTGTCCACCGGAATGTTCCCGGTGCCGGAGTGCCCCGGGCCGCCGTCAAGCCTGAGGCCGTACCAGCCGTAGGCATCCACCCCGAAGCCCACTGTGCCCTGGGTAAAGCCCGAGCTGTAGGTGGCCATGATTCCTTGTGACCAGTCTCGCCTGTCCCGTATTCCGTTCTTACCATCGCGATTGAAGTAATAGTTACGCAGAAGAACATTCAATTTGCTGTCTTCCACAAAGCCTTTGGCATCTGCCTGATCGGTGACGAAGACCTCTGCCGCCGCCGTCTGAATACCGCCTGCCGCCAGCGCCAGCGCTATCAAACTCAAGTTCATTACTTTCATGATGGCTCTACCTTTGGGACTTTTGAGTTATTTGCCATCATTGTGAAATCATGATGGCCGTAGTGCACCCACAAGAGGCCAAGCATAATAGCTGTCTATCAATTCGCCACTTTCAAGGCGCGATGAGTTGAATAAGGCGTAAAGTTTCTGACGATTGGTTTAGGGGGCACTTATTATTTACTCGATTATTCGACACTCTAACCTGAACTGTGGTGTGTCATCCATGAAACATCGGATGCACTCATGCGTTGTTTTACAGGTGCCTCCATGAACATGGATAAGCGCGTTGAATTGGGTCATTGCGATGCTTCGTTGGCGAGCCTGATCAAGGGTAGCCAACGAACATCTGCACCGGTGAAACCATCAACTGCCGCCACCACTGCCGCCACCGGCACCGCCTGCGCCACCCCCCGCACCTCCGGCGCCACCACCGCCACCGCTGCCACCCATGCCGTTGCCGTTGCTCATGCCGCCGCCATTATTGTTGCCCATGCCGCTTCCGGTGCCTTTGTCCATCCCGCTACCGGAACCCTGGCCCATGCCGTTGTTGCCCATGCCACTGCCGTTGCCCATCCCGGAGCCGGTGCCGTTGGTGCCTTTATCCATCCCTGAGCCCGGCGTGCTGGGTGGAGCAGGGTTGGTGGGGCCGGTAGCGCCGGCGAACGCGCTGGCAGCGCCTGCTGTCAGCAGCCCGGCAAGTGCCAGCGCAGTCAATCTGTGCTTGATCATGATGTAGATCTCCACTTGTTATGGTCGATACAAGTGTTGGTCCCCGGGCCAGATCAATAGGTGCCGGTTACGCCGACAAGCGGCAACTTGCCACTGTCTAGAGATATGGTTGGACATCCAGATAGCGTATGGCCATCAATTTAAACATTTGGAAACACCTCCGGTTTCGTCCCGCTTTTACAGGGGGTTGGGCAATGTTTGAAGTAGGAAAGTCCTGGCGGAAAAGCCATCAGAAAGACATGACTCGAAAGACTGTCATTAAACAGCAACATTTCGAGGATTAAATCCGCATCAAGCCTTCCCCATGTGGATAAGCCCACCAAATTCTCTTGTTGAGGTATTGCCGTGATACTGCTGACTAAAAAACGCTTGTCGCTTTTGCTCGCTTCGCTGTGCCTGAGCGGTGTAGCCCACGCGACTGATGTAACGGGCGCTGGTTCGAGTTTCGTTTTTCCGGTGATCTCCAAGTGGTCCCAGGACTACAGCAAAACATCCGCTAACCGCATCAACTACCAGTCGATCGGTTCGGGTGGTGGCATCTCCCAGATCAAGGCTGCCACTGTCGACTTCGGCGCGTCTGACGCCCCATTGTCCGGTGAAGACCTTGCCGCTGGCGGTCTGGGCCAGTTCCCAAGCGTGATCGGCGGCATCGTGCCGGTGGTCAACGTTGAAGGCGTAGAGCCAGGCAAACTGAAACTCGACGGCCAGACCCTGGCTGATATCTTCCAGGGCAAAATCACCAAGTGGGACGATAAAGCCATCGTCGCTCTGAACCCTGGCCTGAAACTGCCTGCTTCTGCGATCACCGTGGTACACCGTTCGGACGGCTCGGGTACTACCTTCAACTTCACCAACTACCTGTCCAAGGTCAGCACGTCCTGGAACGACGCCCTCAAGTTTGGCGCTACCGTTCAATGGCCGGCCGGTGTGGGTGGCAAGGGTAACGAAGGTGTTTCTGCTTACGTGAAGCAGATCAAGGGCTCCATCGGTTACGTCGAGTATTCGTACGCAACCCAGAACAAAATGTCCTACACCCAGCTGAAAAACGGTGCTGGCAAGTTCATCGAGCCTAACGCCAAGGCGTTCGCTGCTGCCGCTGACACAGCTGACTGGGCAAACGCCAAAGACTTCAACCTGATCATGACCAATGCTCCTGGCGACTCGGCATGGCCGATCACCGCGACCACCTGGATCATCATGTACAAGAAGCCCAAGAACGAAGAGCAAAGCAAGGCTGCTTTCGACTTCTTCAAGTGGTCCCTGGAAAACGGTCAGGCACAAGCTGCCTCCCTGGATTACGTAGCACTGCCTAAGTCGCTGGTTGAGCGTATCGAAGGCTACTGGAAATCCGAATTCGCACATTGATATAGCCTGCGGCTCACCCCTGTCATCGCTCAACTGGTGGCAGGGGCTTTTCTTTGCGAGTGGACCCAAGATGACTGAAAACACCCAATACCTGTCCGCTGCGATTCCTGAAGTCGAAGACGCTGGCGAAAAACGGGCGGCGCGCGATCATCGCCACGACCTGTGGTTCAAACGCACGATGCAGGGCGCTGCCATGCTGGTGCTGCTCCTGCTGGGAAGCATCGCTGCTTCTACCCTGTGGGGCGGCAGCCTGGCGTTCTCGACCTTCGGCTTCGGTTTTCTTACCAGTACCGAATGGGATGCAGTCAACGGCCATTTCGGCGCGCTGGTCCCAATCTACGGCACCTTGGTCACGTCTTTCCTGGCCTTGCTGATCGCCGTACCCGTGAGCTTCGGCATCGCGATTTTTTTGACTGAAGTGGCGCCGCCCTGGTTGCGGATGCCAATTGCCTCAGCCATTGAACTGCTGGCGGGGATCCCCTCGATTATCTACGGCATGTGGGGACTGTTCGTGTTCGGTCCGTTCATGGCGGCTCACCTGGCACCCTGGATCAACGACAACCTCGGCGCACTGCCACTGATTGGCCCGATCTTCCAGGGCCCGCCGCTGGGGATTGGCATGCTTACCGCCGGTATCGTACTGGCCATCATGATCACGCCGTTCATTACCTCCGTGATGCAGGAAGTCTTCCGCAGCGTTCCGACCACCCTCAAGGAATCGGCTTACGCGCTGGGTGGCACGACCTGGGAAGTGGTCTGGGACATCGTCCTGCCTTACACCCGCTCTGCGGTGGTCGGCGGGATTTTCCTCGGTCTGGGCCGCGCCTTGGGCGAGACCATGGCCGTGACCTTCGTACTGGGTAACGCCCATCAGTTCTCCGCGTCGCTGATGATGCCGAGCAGCTCCATCGCTTCGGTCATCGCCAACGAGTTCAGCGAAGCTTATACCGACCTGCATCGCTCGGCGCTTATCGCACTGGGCTTCCTGCTGTTCGTGGTCACCTTTGTGGTGCTGGCACTGGCACGCCTGATGCTGTCGCGTCTTTCGCGTAAGGAAGGGCTATGAGTAGCAACGAAAACCTTTATCGCGTACGCAACCTCAAAAACAAGATCGCCATGGTCTTGAGTTGCGGCGCCACGGCGTTTGGTCTGTTGTGGCTGGTGTGGATCCTCTTGACCACCATCATCAACGGTATCGAAGCGCTGAACATCCAGCTGTTCACCCAGATGACGCCGCCACCGGGTTCCGAAGGCGGCCTGGCGAACGCTTTCTACGGCAGCTTCCTGATGTCCGGCATTGGCCTGTTGATCGGTACGCCGATCGGTTTGATGGCAGGGATCTGGCTGGCAGAGTTTGCGCGTCATTCGAAACTGGGCAACACCGTACGCTTCGTCAACGACATCCTGCTGTCGGCACCGTCCATCGTGCTGGGCCTGTTCGTCTACACCGCCGTGATCCTGCCGCTGAACTCGCTGACCAACCACCAGGTCGGTTTCTCGGCTATCGCCGGTGCCCTGGCCCTGGCGTTGCTGGTGATTCCAGTAGTGGTGCGTACCACCGATGAAATGCTCCAACTGCAACCCTCGACCATGCGCGAAGCCGCACTGGCCCTGGGTGTGCCGCAGTGGAAGCTGACCCTGCAAATCGTCCTGCGCGCGGCCAAGGCCGGTGTGGTGACCGGTGTGCTGTTGGCCTTGGCACGTATCACTGGCGAGACCGCACCGCTGTTGTTCACCGCTTTCGGTAACCAGTTCTGGAGCAGCAACGTACTCAAGCCCATCGCCAGTGTGCCGGTGGTGATCTTCCAGTACGCCATGAGCCCCTTCGATGACTGGCATTCCCTGGCCTGGGCAGGCGCATTGGTCCTGACCCTCTTCGTGCTGGTGCTGAGTCTGCTTTCTCGCTTAATAATTTTGCGCAATAGGGCGTCCTGATGAATAACCTTTCCCTTGCCGACGAAAAAACCAAGATTCAGGTACGCGGTCTGGAGTTTTTCTACAACAACCAGAAATCGCTGAAATCCATCAACATGAACATCCCGGAAAAGCGCATCACTGCGATCATCGGGCCATCCGGTTGCGGCAAGTCCACACTGCTGCGGGTGTTCAACCGTATCTACGCCATGTACCCGAAACAGGAAGCCCGCGGCGAAGTCTTGCTCAACGGTGAAAACATCCTGGCCCCTGGCTACTCCATGAACCGCCTGCGTAGCCACGTCGGCATGGTGTTCCAGAAGCCGGTGCCGTTCCCGATGTCGATCTTCGAGAACATTGCCTACGCAGTGCGTCACCACGAGAAGCTGTCACGTCGTGAAATGGAAGACCGTGTCGAGCAGGCCCTGCGTGGCGCGGCCCTGTGGGATGAAGTCAAAGACAAGCTCAAGCAAAGCGCCCAGAGCCTGTCCGGTGGTCAGCAACAGCGTCTGTGCATCGCCCGCACCATCGCACTGCGTCCACAGGTATTGCTGCTCGACGAACCGACCTCGGCACTCGACCCGATTTCTACCGGTCGTATCGAGCAGTTGATCACCGAACTCAAAGAGCAATTCACCGTGATCATCGTGACCCACAACATGCAACAGGCCGCTCGTTGCTCGGACTACACCGCGTTCATGTTCATGGGTGAACTGATCGAACACGGCGACACCGACACCATCTTCACCAAGCCGTCCAAGACCCAGACCGAGGACTACATCACCGGTCGTTTCGGTTGATGTGTTTGTTGATGGTCTGAACATGAAAATCCCGCGTTGATCGCGGGATTTTTCATTCAGGCGGACGGATCAGGTATTGGGGTGATGGGCAGTGAGCGATGTTTCATCGCCCATGAACGTCTCTAGTCGCGAGCGCAGCCAGCGTTCGGCCGGGTCGGTGTCCATCACGCTGAGCCAGACCATCGACAGGTCCAGGGTCGGGGTGATGAAGGGCAGGGGTTCGTCGCTTAGCAAGCCCAGGCCTGTCATGGCGCTGGCAGTGTATTGCGGCAGATTGGACAGCAGGTCGGTGCCGGCCATCAGCGCCGGGAGGGTGCTGTATTGCGGCACCGACAAGACCACATGGCGCTTGCGGCCCAGCGCGCTCAACCAGTCGTCAGCAAAACCGCTGATATTGGCCACATGGGACACCACCACGTGGGGCCGGGAGCAGTATTCATCCAGGGTCAGCGGGGTCGTTGACTTGTCGGCACGCACGACCCGGGGCTGCATGGTGCGCAACAGCTTGCGTTTGGCATTGGCCGGCAGTTCCCGGGTCAGGCAGACGCCCACGGTGATGTCGCCGGACATCAGCGATTCCGAGATATTCCAGTAATCCACGTGCTTGACCACGATCACGATGTTCGGTGCTTCCACGCGTACCGCGCGCAGCAAGGCGGGCAGCAGGCCGAATTCCACATCGTCGGACAGGCCGATGCGAAACGTCATGGTGCTGCTGGCCGGGTCGAAATCGGTGCTCAGGCTCAGCGCAGTGGACATGGCGTCCAGCGCAGGCGAGAGGTGCGCGATGATCTCCTGGGCCCGCGCCGTAGGCTCCATACGGTGCCCAACCCGAATGAACAGCGGGTCATTGAACAGCGTGCGCAAGCGGTTGAGCGCAGCGCTGATGGTCGGCTGGCCCAGGAAAAGCTTCTCGGCGGCGCGTGTCACATTGCGCTCTTGCATCAAGGTCTCGAACACCACCATCAGGTTGATATCGGCCTTGCGCAGTTCATTCCGGTTCATTCGTCATTACTCCTTGCCCCAGCCCCATGGCGAATACGTTGCGAAATGAGTCGGATAGTCTAGGTAAAATCCACTGTGGGGGCCAACTTGTTGCCTTATATAAAATGGTTTGAGCCCCTGTTGGATCGAGGCTTGCCCGCGAAGGGGCCCGTGCAGTGCGCAAATCTCGCGGGCAATCCTCGCCCCAACAAGGGCTACGGCATAGTGAACTTCCCTCAGCCCCCACCAGTCAGCTTTACATGCTCACCTTGAGGCGGACTGTCGATGCGTATTTCCTTGGATCAACAAGTTGCACTGGTGACCGGCGCCAGTTCCGGGCTGGGCGCTGCCGCGGCGCGGGCCCTGGCGGATGCAGGTGCAGCAGTGGTCATCAACTACAACGCCAAGCCTGAACCGGCTGAGCAACTGGCGGATGAAATTCGTGCAGGTGGCGGGCAAGCCATTGCCGTCGGCGCCGATGTGTCGAAAGAGGCCGATGTCGAGCACCTGTTTGCTGAAACCATCAAAGCCTTTGGCCGCCTGGACATTCTGCTGGCCAATTCAGGGCTGCAGAAGGACGCGCCCATTGCCGACCTGAGCCTGGAAGACTGGAACACAGTGATCGGCGTCAACCTGACCGGCCAGTTCCTGTGCGCCCGAGCGGCGTTGCGGCAATTCGCCCGGCAAGGCATTCGCCCCGAGGTGTCCAGGGCGCTGGGCAAGATCATTCACATGAGTTCGGTGCATCAGGTCATTCCCTGGGCCGGGCACGTCAACTATGCAGCGTCCAAGGGCGGTGTGGACCTGTTGATGCGCAGCATCGCCCAGGAGGTCGGCGAACAGCGAATCCGCGTCAACAGCATCGCTCCCGGCGCCATTCGCACGGCGATCAATACCCAGGTGACCGCCGATGAAACCGCCGAAAAAAAGCTTTTGGATCTGATTCCCTACGGGCGTGTCGGTGAACCTCAGGACGTGGCCAATGCCGTGGTCTGGCTGGCTTCGGATGCGTCCGATTACGTGCATGGCACCACCTTGTTCATCGATGGCGGGATGAGCCTGTACCCGGAGTTTCGTCACAATGGCTAACCTTCGCGAAGCACAAAACCCCATCGAAAACCACGGCATCATTGGCGATATGCGCAGTGCAGCGCTGGTGGCGGACACCGGCAGCATCGACTTTTGCTGTTGGCCGGATTTCGACAGCCCGACCATTTTCAGTGCGTTGCTCGATACGCCTGAGGCCGGGATCTTTCAGTTGGCGCCGGACTTGCCCGATGCCCGCCGCCAGCAGATCTATCTGCCTGACACCAACGTGCTGCAAACCCGCTGGATCGCCATGGACGCGGTGGTTGAAGTCACCGACCTGATGCCCATCGATGAGGATGAAAACAACCTGCCGCGCCTGGTGCGGCGGGTCAATGTGCGCTTCGGTCGGGCCACGATCCGCATGAACTGCCGGGTGCGCATGGACTACAGCCGGGCTGAAACCGTGGCGCGCATCGACGGCGATGATGTCTGTTTCGAGGCCCCGGGCCAACCTGCCATGCGCCTGTCCTCAACGGCACCCCTGAGCCTGGACCACCAGACCGCCGTGGCCGAATTCGTGATGGAGCAAGGGCAGACCATCGAGTTCATCCTGGGGGGCGCCGAGGATCCGCAAGTCAGCGCTGGCAAGTGTCAACGCTATTTCAGGGACACCCTCAGCTTCTGGCGGCGCTGGAGCAAACAGTCGGAGTATCGCGGCCGCTGGCGTGAAATCGTCACCCGCTCGGCACTGGCGCTCAAGCTTCTGACCTCGCGCCGCCACGGCGGCATTATCGCGGCCGCCACCTTCGGCTTGCCGGAAACGCCCGGTGGCGAGCGCAACTGGGACTACCGCTACACCTGGATCCGCGACGCTTCGTTTACCGTCTACGCCTTCATGCGCCTGGGGTACACCGATGAAGCCAATGCCTACATGCGTTGGGTTCGCGGGCGAGTAGGCGACTGCTGTGATGACTCGACCAGGCTGGGGATACTTTACTCGCTTGAAGGTCGTGAAGAGCTGCCAGAAGAGAATCTGGATCATCTGTCCGGTTATGGCGGCGCAAGGCCTGTGCGTATCGGCAACGAGGCCTACAAACAGACCCAGCTGGATATCTACGGCGAGTTGCTGGATGCGGTTTACCTGGCCAACAAGTACGGCGAGGCGATTGCCCACGAAGGCTGGAAACATGTCACGCAACTGGTGGATTACGTGTGCAAGCACTGGCGTGACAAGGACGTGGGCATCTGGGAGATGCGCGGTGATGACAAGCATTTCCTGCATTCGCGGCTGATGTGCTGGGTCGCGGTGGACCGCGCCATTCGCCTGTCGCTCAAACGCTCCCTGCCGGCACCCTTCGCCCGTTGGGACAAGGAACGCCAGGCGATTCATGACGACATCTGGGAAAACTTCTGGAACGAAGACCTCGGGCATTTCGTGCAGCACAAAGGCAGCCGGAACCTGGACGCCTCGATGTTGCTGATGCCGCTGGTGCGATTCGTCGGCGCCAGTGACCCGCGCTGGCTGGCAACCCTGGACGCCATCGAACGCACCCTGGTGCGCGACGGCATGGTATTCCGCTATCGCAATGACGACGACCATGACGATGGACTGATGGGTGAGGAGGGCGCGTTCGTGGCCTGTTCATTCTGGTACGTCGAATGCCTTGCCCGTGCCGGACGTGTCGAACAGGCGCATCTGGAGTTCGAGCAGTTGCTGCGCTACGCCAACCCTCTGGGGTTGTACGCAGAAGAGTTCGACACCCATGCCCACCACCTGGGCAATACTCCCCAGGCCTTGAGCCATCTGGCGTTGATCAGTGCGGCCAACTTTCTGGATCGTAAGCTCGATAAAGAGAAAACCCTGTGGCAGCCATGAGCACCTGTTCCATCCAGATCCCTGTTGGAGCGAGGCTTGCCCGCGAATGCGGTGTGTCAGTGAACATCAATGTATCCGGGCTGGCGCCTTCGCGGGCAAGCCTCGCTCCAACAGGACTCCACTCTATCTATGGGAGCGAGCTTGCTCGCGAATGAATTCGCTCCCACACAGTGCTGCACAGATGTGTGCCACTTTCGTTCAACGATCCTGCTTGAACCACGCCTGTACCGAAGCCCGTTGCAACTGGCGGTGGGTGTAGGCCTTGAGGTTCTCTGGCATTTCGTCGCCGTTGAGCACCAGGCGGGCCAGCATGATGGCCAGGTCGTTGTCTGCGATGCACCATTCGCCGAACAGGTTTTCGCGGTTGTCGCTTAGCAGGCTGTTGGCGCCTTTGATGAGCTTGCTGACGGCCTTGCGCGCGTTCTCCGAGAGCGGCGTGGTAGTGGGTTTGTAAAACACCACTTCGGTGGAGCGCTCTTCACGAATCGGCATCAAGTCGCTGCGTATCCAGGCCTGGACCTGACGGGCGCGGGCGCGGTCTTCGCGGTTGACGGGATAAACCGGCGCATACCGTGGCGCGGGAAACAGCTCTTCCAGGTACTCGCAGATGGCAGAGGATTCCGACAGGGTGAAGTCACCGTGGACCAGTGTCGGCACCCGTTGGCTGACCGACAGCCGGGAGAAGTCTGGCTGGTTCTGCTCGCCGATATTCAGGTCGACCGTTCGCACCTCGAAGGGAATGCCCTTTTCGGTCAGGGTCACGAACACCGCCATGGCGTAAGGGCTGGTGAACTGAGAGTCGACATAAAGTATGAAGTCTTGTCCTGACATTGCTCATCTCCTGTAGTGATTTTGTGCTGTTTGAGCTTCGTGTGGGGCCGGGACGCGCATTATTAATGGGCGTGGAAAAAATCTGCAATCCGCTCCAGTGCCATTTTCAGTTCGGTCCGGTTTCGCGCTGCCGAAAGGCTGATCCTTACCGCGTTGCTGTCGCTTTGCTTGACCGCGAATACGTCTGCGGGCACAACGTCCACCTGGGCCGACCTGCACGCCTGGGCCAGTGTCGTCGAGCTCAGGCTGCCGGTGAGCCAGGCATGGGGTGACGGGCAGTCTGTTTCATACAAGGCCGGGCCAAGAATCTTTTTCGCCATCCGCCAGCGGTGGATCACTTCCCGGGTCTGCCAGGCCAGGCGTCGCTGCGCGGTGCCGTCCGCGATCCACTGGCAGGCAATCGACAGGCACAGCGGCGAGACATCCCAATGGGTAGCCTGTGCCTGCGGGTCTATGCGTTCCAGCACCTCAGGATCGGCAGCGATCCATCCGACCCGCAGCCCTGCCGCCACCGTTTTTGACAGGCTGGTGATCAGCAGACCGCGTTTGCCCAGGACGCTGGCCAGGGGCGGGCTGTTGGTCAGTGCGCCGTATACATCGTCCTCGATCACCAGCAGATCGTGTTGCCTCACCACCTCGGCAATTTCGCTTCGCCTTTGCGCAGACAGGGTGGCCGATGTCGGGTTCTGCAAGGTGGGGGTCAGTACCACGACCTTGGCACCCGTGGCCCTGGCCATGCGGTCCAGTTCGTCCGGCAGGATGCCATGCCGATCCAGGGCAATTCCGTGCAAAGGCAGGCGCAGATGACGACACGCCGCCTTGATCCCCGGCGCGGTGAAGGCTTCCACCAGGACCGGTTCGCCGGGCTGGCAAAGGGACAGGAGCGCAGTGAACATGCCTTGTTGCGCGCCGGCGCAGAGCATCAGGTTGTCGACAGGGACGTTCAAGCCGCGCAGCTTCAGCCATGCAGCGCCCTGAGCGCGAGCCAGAAGCAGGTCATCGGCATTGAGGTAGCCGCTCAGCCGGGCAGTGTGCCCGCTTTCGATCATGCGGCCCAGCGCCAGGGCTTCGTCCTGGCTGGCGTCATCCACTGCCGGTACGTTGGTGGACAGGTCGACAAGGGCAGGGCGTTCGGCAGGTTGCTTGAGCCGGAACAGGGTCGCCTCCTTGCTGCCCGCCAACACATAGGTGCCGCGTCCTACTTCACCGGACACCAGGTGTCGCCGTGCCGCCTCGCGATAGGCCTGCATGGTCGTGCTGGGGTTCAGGCCCAGATTCCAGGCCAGGCGCCGCTGGGGTGGCAGGCGTTCACCGACTTTCAACTCACCGGTTTCGATGGCCAGGGTAATGGCTTCCACCAAAGCCAGGTATCGGGGTTGCTCTGAGTCCGTCAGGGTGGGTGTCCACATTTATTGTTGCTCATGCAATATAGGATTAAGCCCATACAATGCGCTGCCCCTAAGATGGGGTCAAACCCGGTTCCCACCTTGCTGAGGAATGCACGCCATGTTTGATCTCGACTCTTTGCGCCAGGCCGCCCAGGCCATTCGTCCCGTTGTTCCGGCCACCCCGCAATACGCCTGGCCACGCCTCGCCGAGCGGTTAGGGTGCGAGGTGTGGGTCAAGCATGAAAACCATACGCCGACCGGCGCCTTCAAGGTACGCGGTGGCCTGCTGTACGTTCAGGGCCTGCTCAACCGCAAGCCGGAAACCAAAGGCCTGGTGACCGCTACCCGTGGCAATCATGGACAAAGCCTGGCCCTGGCGGCGCGCAGTGTCGGGTTGCCGATCACCATCGTGGTGCCCTTGGGCAACTCCCTGGAAAAGAACGCGGCAATGCGGGCCCTGGGGGCAAGGGTCATCGAGCACGGCAAAGACTTCGATGAGGCCCGCGACGAAGCGGTGCTCCAGGCCATTACCTACGGTTATGAAAACGTTCCGCCGTTCCATGAGGACCTGATTCGCGGCGTTGCGACTTATGCGCTTGAGTTACTGGAGGCGGTGCAGGGGCTCGACACGGTGTATGTGCCGATTGGCATGGGGTCGGGGATTTGTGGCCTGATCCAGACACGGGACTTGCTGGGGCTCAAGACCGAGATTGTTGGCGTTGTTTCGCAGCATGCCGACGCCTTCGCCCAGAGTTTCGAGCAGTGGAAGGTCGTTACCACCGAAACCGCCAACACCTTCGCCGACGGCATGGCCTGTCGCATGCCGCTGCCTGAGTCCCTGGCGGTTGTTCGCGGGGGTGCAGCGCGAATCGTGCGGGTGACCGATGAAGAGGTGGGCCATGCCATTCGGGTATTCCATGAGGACACCCATAACATGGCCGAAGGTGCCGGTGCGGCGGGGCTGGCGGCGCTGATCCAGGAGCGCGGGCAGCAACAGGGCAAGAAGGTCGCGGTCATCCTCAGCGGCGCGAACATTGACAGGCGGCTGTTTGTTGAGGTGTTGGGTGGGGGTGATTGAGTTCAAGCCTTGCCCGGATCCTGTTGGAGCGAGGCTTGCCCGCGAAGCCAGTCTGTCAGGTTTGGAAATTCTGGCTGACTGTACAGGCCTCTTCGCGGGCAAGCCTCGCTCCAACGGATTTGTATGGACCCGGTGGGTGTTTTTATCAGCGCTGCAACCCCTTGATCAGCGCCTTGTTGAACGCAACCGGGTCTTCCATCTGCGGGGCATGGCCCATGCCGGGGAATTCGATCAGCCTGGCACCGGGGATCATGTTCGCTACCTGTTTGCCCAGCACGTTGTAGTGACCGATCTTCGCCTTGACGTCTGGCGGGGCGATGTCGCTGCCGATGGCTGTGGTGTCGGCATCACCGATCATCAGCAAGGTCGGCACCTGCAGTTTCGGGAACTCGTAGAACACCGGCTGGGTGAAGATCATGTCGTAGATCAGTGCCGAGTTCCACGCCACCAGCTTGTGCCCCGGCCCCTTGTTCAGGCCTGCCAGCATGTCCACCCACTTGTCGAACTCTGGCTTCCAGCGCCCGACGTAATAGGTGCTTTGCTCGTATTTGCGAATGCCCTCAGCGTTGAGTTTCAGCTCGCGCTCGTTCCATTGGTCAACGCTGCGATAAGGCACGCCCAGGGCTTTCCAGTCCTCCAGGCCAATGGGGTTGATCAGCACCAGTTGTTCGGTCTGTTTGGGGTACAGCAGGGCATAACGGGTGGCGAGCATGCCGCCCGTGGAGTGGCCGATGATCTCGGCCTTGCTGACCCCGAGGCTGTCGAGCAACGCATGGGTGTTCAGGGCCAGTTGCTGAAAGCTGTATTGATAGTGCTCAGGTTTGGTCGAGGTGCAGAAGCCGATCTGATCTGGTACCACCACCCGATAGCCCGCCTCGCTCAGCGCCTTGATGCTGTCCTCCCAGGTGGCGCCGCAGAAGTTCTTGCCGTGCATCAACACGGCCGTGTGACCGTTGGCGGTGCCTTTGGCGGCCACGTCCATGTAACCCATTTGCAGGGCCTGGCCCTGGGACTGGAAGCTGAATTTATGCAGCTCGTAGGGGTAGGTGAAACCTTCCAGTTCCTGACCATAGCTGGGCGTGTCGGCCAGGGCGGCACAGGGCAGCGTGGCGGCCAGCAGGAAACCGGCGATTTTGGCAAAAGACATGGGTAGCGGCTCCTTCAGCGATTATTTAACGCAGACACGGCGACCAGGGTCGCAGTCGTCAGGCGCTCGGGCAGCGCCGCCAGGTCAAACCAGGCCAGACCGCCATGTTTGTGGGGCTCGAGGATCTGCGGATCACCGCTGAACCCGGACGCCAGGTAAACCGGCGCCACCCAGTGCACGGCGTTGGTGGTATCGATCTGGTCGACCACGCACAGCAGGCTCAGGGCGTCCAGGGTGATGCCCAGTTCTTCGTTGATTTCCCGTCGCACCGCCTGTTCCACCGGTTCCAGCCAGTCGACCTTGCCTCCAGGCAAACCCCAGCACTGGGCTTCGGGCTCGGTCAGGCGCTGGATCAGCAGAATACGGCTGTCCTGCACAATGGCGGCGCCGCAGCCCAGCCGCGGCTCCTGAGTCATAGCGCGTCCTGTTTAGTGATCCACTTGCTGACGGTGGGCGGCTCATAGCCACGAATGGCGGCGAGCAGGGCATCGACGTCGTTTTCCACGATCAACATGTGGCGTTGCGGGGCTTTGACGAACGCTTGATCCACCAGATGATCCAGAAACACCGCCAGGCTGTCGTAGAAGCCAGCGACGTTCAGCAGCGAGCAGGGTTTGGTGTGGTGCCCCAGTTGCGCCCAGGTCCAGACTTCGAACAGTTCTTCCAGGGTGCCGATGCCACCGGGCAGGGCGATGAAACCGTCCGACAGTTCGGCCATCAGCGCTTTGCGTTCGTGCATGGATTCGACGATGCGCAGGTCAGTCAGACCGGTGTGCGCGAGTTCCTTTTGCAGCAGCGAGCGCGGAATGACGCCAATGACCTCGCCACCGGCGGCCTGTGCCGCATCGGCCACGGCCCCCATCAGGCCCACGGATGCGCCGCCGTAGACCAGGCCGATACCGTTTTCGGCCAGGGTCTTGCCCAGTAGCCTGGCCATTTCCAGGTACACCGGTTGACTGCCAGGGTTAGAGCCGCAAAACACACATAGACGCACGGGAATTCTCCTCAAGGTTGTCAGTCGGCGCAGGTTTTTTTCCTGCCCGACCGGTCACATTACCTGAGCCACGCCACTGGATCGAGAGGGCTATCGCTCAATCTCCCAGCGCTTCACCTTCCCGGCGCGGGTCGGCGCCACCGGCCCACGCGGCGTTGCCAGCAGCATCGCGGACCCTGACGATGGCCTGGGTGCCGCTGGTCATGTCCATTTCATTGATCGGGTGACCCTTGGCTTTCAGTGCCTGAATCAGGGCCGGGCTCATCAGGCCGTTTTCCAGTTCGGTGGCCCCGTTGCGGCTGCCGAAATTGGGCAGGTTGATGGCTGCTTGCGGGTCCAGGTTCCAGTCGAGCATCGCTACCAGTGACTTGGCCACATACTCAATGATCTGCGAGCCACCGGGTGAGCCGATCGCGGCGAGAAACTCACCATTCTGGCGATCAAATATCAACGTCGGGGCCATGGCCGACAGGGGGCGCTTGCCAGGTTGAACGCGGTTGGCCACCGGCAGGCCATTTTCGCTGGGGATGAAGGAGAAGTCGGTCAACTGGTTATTGAGGATGAACCCCTCGACCATGATGTGCGAGCCGAAGGAGCTTTCCACCGTGGTGGTCATGGACACTGCGCCACCCCGGTCGTCCACCGCGACGACTTGCGAAGTGGAAATACGCAGCGGCGAGCGGTCCGGTGCCACGGCCACTTCAATGCCTGCCGGTTTGCCGGGCTGGGCCTTGACCATGCTGCGATCACTGATCAACGCGGCGCGGCTGGCGAGGTAGCCTGGATCTATCAGCCCGGCAACGGGGACGGGAACGAAATCCGCGTCCGCCAGATAGAGCGCGCGGTCGGCATAGGTCAGGCGCTCTGCTTCGGCGATCAGGTGCACGGCCTCAGGGCGCGGTTCGATGGCGGCCGGGGTAGAAGCTGCCACGGGTTTGAGCGGCGGCAAGGCGAATTGATTGTCCCGTGTTTCCAGCGCCTGCAACGTACCCAGGATTTGCGCGATGGCGATGCCGCCCGAGGAAGGAGGTGGCATGCCACAGACCTGCCAGCGCTTGTAGTCGGAGCAGACCGGTGTGCGCTCTTTGGCTTGATAGCCTTGTAGATCTGCCAGGGACAGGCTGCCAGGGTTGGCGCTGCCCTGGACCTGGGCAACGATCTCTTTGGCGATGGCGCCTTGGTACAGCACGTCAGGGCCTTCCTTGGCCATGCGCCGGAATACGGCGGCCAGGGCAGGGTTCTTCAGCAATGTCCCCGTGGCCTTGACGCTGCCATCGGCGTTCATGAAATAGGCCGCCATGGCCGGTGATTTGGCCAGGAACGCATCCTTGCTCAGTTGGGTATGCAGGCGCGGTGAAATGGGAAAACCCTGCTCGGCCAGGTGGATTGCAGGCTCGAACAGCTGTGCCCAGGGCAGTTTGCCGTTCTCGCGATGGGCCAGCTCCAGGGCACGCATCACGCCGGGTATACCTACCGAGCGCCCGCCGATGCGCGCCTGGTTGAAGGCCATGGGTGTGCCGTCCGGTTTCAGGAACAGGCGCTCGGAGGCGCCAGCCGGGGCCGTTTCGCGGCCGTCGTAGGCATGTACGCGCTTGCCATCCCAGACCATGATGAACGCGCCGCCACCAATCCCTGTGGCTTGTGGTTCCACCAGGGTCAGTACCGCCTGCATGGCAATCGCGGCATCCACGGCTGAACCGCCGCGACGCAGAATCTCGCGTCCGGCCTCGGTAGCCAGCGGGTTGGCGGCGGCAGCCATGTGCCGGTTGGCGTGTTGGGTGACGAGGTCGGTGCGGTAACCCGATGCGATCTCAGGCGCCGGTGGCAGGTCGCCGACGGTCGATGACGGTGCCGTGCAGGCAAGCAGGCTAAGGGACGCGACGACTGCCGCAAACAGGGACAGGGGAGGACGACACAACAGAATTCGGGGGGACACGTGCAGGGCTCCGGTCAATGGATTGTTCGATTCCTGACGAATAAGGCAACAGGTCAGTGCGTGACGGGCCGGAATCTAGCACGGTTATGTCTGTGTGCCCTGTTGGAGATGTAAGGGCGAGGGGGCATGGCGATGCCTGGGGGCAGGCGTTTTATCGCGCCCCGCAGGCAGCAGAATGAGTTGAGGTGGTGTAAAGGGTAAACCTTCGAAAAGCTCCCCTTAGCGGGGCAGGACGTGTGGGGCTTCGATTCTTGATTTGAGTTTGTCGACGAAGGCTTTGGCTTGTTCTGCGCTGCTGAAGGTCACTTGGTAATTATTGAGTTTGACCAGCCATTCGGTACCGCGCAGCGATTTTTCGATTTTGACTGTCACCGGTAATTCCTCCACGTGTGGGCTCGACCGGGGAGGCCGAGACAAAATTAACGTACGAATCCAATCGCCAAAAACTCTGCTCCCGTTAGCCTGACTTGACCACACCTGATTTGCAGTAGACGACGAGTGACCGGGGTGTTCGTCCGGTCGCATGGCAAACGCAGGCCTTGTTGGAGCGAGGCTTGCCCGCGACGGCGGTGTGTCAGTCACTCGCGATAGCGATTTGTCAGTCACCCGCGATGTTTCAGGACTGACGCAATCGCGAACAAGGTGGATCGCCACCCCGGTGCTCTCACAGATATTGATCAAGGCTGACTGGCGCTCTCGGCCCACGAGGCTTCGATCAGCTTCACGAGGTTGTCCGGCAGCGGTGCGTAATCCAGGCCGAGCGCCTGGGGCTGACCCTGGTCCAGTGACCATTTGAAGAAGTCACGAACCGTCTTCTGCCGGTCGGCATCCTTGGATTGTCTGGGCATGATGATGAAGGTCGCTGCCGTGATGGGATAAGCCTTTTCATCCGGCGCATCGAGCAGTGTCAGGTCAAAGTCCCTGGCATTGACCCAGTCGGCTGAGGCCGCTGCCGCCCGAAAGCTGTCTGCACTGGGGGCGATGAACTGGCCGGCCTTATTCTGCAGCAGGCCGAAGTTCAACTTGTTCTGCTTGATGTAGGCGTATTCGACATAGCCAATGGAGTCCGGCATCTGTTTCACATACGCCGCGACGCCTTCACTGCCACTGCTGCCCAGGCCTGCCGGCCAGGTGACCGAGGTGCCTTCGCCGACTTTGGCTTTCCACTCAGGGCTGATGAGTGACAGGTATCGGGTCCAGTTATAGGTGGTGCCCGAATCATCCGAGCGGTGCACGACGTTGATCTTCGCGTCCGGCAGTGTCAGGCCCGGGTTGAGCGCAACGATGGCCGGGTCATTCCAGCGGGTGATTTTGCCCAGGAAAATACTGGCCAGCAGCGGGCCGCTGAATTTAAGGCTGCCTGGTTTGATCGAGGCAATGTTGATCACCGGCACCACACCGCCAATCACCGACGGAAACTGCGCCAGGCCCAGCGCCGCCAGTTGCTCTGGCTTCATCGGCAAGTCACTGGCGCCGAAATCCACCGCAGCGGCCTTGATCTGGGCGATGCCGCCCCCTGAGCCAATCGGCTGGTAGTTCACCCGTATGCCGGTCTTCTGGTTGTAGTCCGTGGCCCACTTGAACAGCACCGGGTAAATGAAGGTAGACCCCGCTCCGGTAACCTCATCGGCGGCATGGGCGCCAGCGCACAGGGAAAAGTTGAGTGCCAGACCCAACCCGGCAGCAAGCAGCCTTTTGGACAACTGAAGCATGGGTGACATCCTGTATTCAGAAAACCGGTAACGGTAAGACTATCGGACCACAGTAAATCGTATGGTTTGATGACAGATAGCCACCGGCCACCGTCGTGTGTTCGACCTCGGTCCAGGCGTCAGTCTTGGGCTAGTCTGTGCACAAATGTCGCAATGTGTATCAAGCGTGACTCTGGGGACAGTTTGATAACAAGCAGTGCCGGTTAAGGGCAAAACGACATTTCCCGCACCTCTGGAATGATTCAGAATGCACTTGCATTGTTGTATTTCTGTATCGCTTGCTTGCGCAACGTGGAGTTCGTCTTGGAATCATCTCCTCATATCATCGTGGTCGACGATCATCGCGACATACGTGATCTCGTGGGCAAATACCTCGAACAACACGGCTATCGCGTCAGCGTTGCGGAAAGCGCATTGGCGCTGCGCCGATTGCTGGAGCGCAGTTCGCCCGACCTGATCATCCTCGACGTCATGATGCCGGGGGAGGATGGCTTGAGCGTGTGCCGGCAATTGCAGGGCACGATCCCGATCATCTTTCTTACCGCAATGACCGAAGAACTGGACCGCATCATTGGTCTGGAACTGGGGGCCGATGACTACCTGTCCAAGCCGTTCAACCCTCGGGAATTGCTGGCGCGAATCAAGGCGGTGCTGCGCCGGGTTAACAGCTTGCCACCGCAGCGCGGCATGTCGACCGCCAAGATCCTGCGTTTTGACCAATGGACACTGAACGTCGGGCGCCGTGAGTTACTGGGGCTCGATGGTGTGGCGGTGGCGTTGAGCACGGCGGAGTTCCGGCTCTTGAGTACGTTTCTGGAGTACTCGGGCGTGGTGCTCAGTCGCGACCAGTTGCTTGACCTGACCATTGGCCGCACGTCCGACTATTTCGATCGCAGCATCGACAACCAGGTCAGCCGGTTGCGCAAGAAGATCGAAGTCGATCACCGGACCCCCATCCTGATCAAGACCCATTGGGGTGGCGGCTATAGCTTTACCGCTGAGGTCGAACGGCTATGATCCGCCTTTGGAGGCGCAGCCTGTCTGCGCGCCTTATCCTGTTCCTGTTGCTGGCATTGGCGTTATCCCAGGGTGTTGCCGTGCTGACATTCTGGAACGAGCGGGGCGTGGTGTTGAGAGCCGCAGCCCAGAGCGAGTTTTTCAGCCGCACGGCATCGCTCGCCGTGCTGCTGGAGGCGACCCCCGATTCATTGCAGTCGGACATCCTGAGTGTCAGCGGCACCAACTACACCCGCTTCTGGATATCTTCGGGCGCCTGTCATACGCCCGCCAGCTGGTGGAAGCAGGCCTGGGGCCATCTGATGGAACCGATGCCGGACCATGCAGCGCTTTATGACATCCATGAAGACCCCACGTTGGCATTGACCACCGCCAAGCACAGGCAGCCCGGTGACCTGATGGCGATCCACGACACCTTGCAATGGGTGGACCTGACGCCGCGCATGTGGCCCAACTCACGGACCGCCTTGTATGTGTCAGTGGATGCACTCAACGGCATGGGGCTTGCCCTGCGCCTGAGCAACGGAACGTGGCTCAACGCCGCCTACGCGAAATCCAACATGAACACCCCCTGGAGCACCCAGACCCTGAGTTTCCTGGCGATCACCGCGTTAGTGTTGTCGCTGATTGCCGTGCTGGTGGCGCGTGGTATCGCCAAGCCCTTGCGCCGCCTGGCGGACGCTGCCGAGCTGTTGGGTCGTGGCGAACTGGTGCCCCCGGTGGAAGAGTGCGGGACGGACGATGTGCGCAATACCATCGATGCCTTCAACCGCATGCAGGACCGGATTCAACGCTTCATTCAGGACCGCACCCGGATGCTGGCCGCCATGGGTCATGACCTGCGCACACCGTTAACGTCCTTGCGCCTGCGCGCCGAGTTCGTCTCGGACCCGGAAATCCAGGCCAAGATGCTCACCACCATCGAAGAAATCCGCAGCATGACCGAGGCGGCCATCGCCTATGCCCGGGAAGAAGCGACCGTGGAGGACACCCGCGCCGTAGAGCTGTCGGCACTGGTTGAAAGCCTGTGCGATGACCTGGCGGAAATGGGCATGGACGTGACCTTTATAGAAAGCTCGAAAATCAACTATCGCTGCCGCCCGGACGGGTTGCGCCGTGCCCTGCGCAATCTCATCGAGAACGGCATTCGTTATGGCGAACGGGCCAGGGTCAGCCTTGTGCACGACGCCGACGCCATTGCGATCACCATTGAGGACGACGGGCCGGGCATTCCGCAGGAATCCCTGGAGCAAGTGTTTGCCCCGTATTTCCGTCTTGAGGACTCACGCAACCGGGAAACCGGTGGTGTGGGTCTGGGCCTGTCCATCGCCCGTGAGATCGTGCGTCACCACGGTGGTGACATTTTCCTGCGCAATCAGGAGAAGGGCATGCGTGTGGTCATCAGCCTGCCGACCCACTGAGTGTGGCCCTCGGTAGCGCTGTTTGGTTGCAAATTGTATGACCCGACGCAGTTGCGACACTTTGCGACAAAACAGCCCGGCGTCGGCACAGTTCCGATACGTCGCTTGAGTAGCATCTCCCCAACGGATTGAAAAAGCTTCGGGCCGGTTGCCCGGACACTTCACTCACTTATGTTGGCGAGAAAAGACATGACTATTCGAACTGTGTTTCTGGCAGGTGCCGCCGCCGCAGCCTTGCTGGCCTGCGCAACCCAAGCGTCGGCTGACGAGAACGTAGTTGTTGAGCCCTACCACTACGGGATGCATCTGGACGTTGCAAAAGTCGTGAACTGGGACGTGCCAGAGAGCACCACGACCAAGGTGGTGACGGCCACCATGACCTACCTCGATTCCCAGGGGCAGATGCACAAAATGTCTTACCCAAGGATGGCGGAAGGTATTGATTCCGGGGACTGAAAAAACGGAGTCGGGCGAACCGCACAATAAAAACGCCTGAACAAGCCTGTCTTTACATCAAAACGCATCCTGTCTCTTGGCAGGATGCGTTTTTGCGGGACAGCTGAACCTTCATTTTTGATTGGGTAACTACATGTTAGGTCTGGTTCGAATCGCCTTGTCGCGACCCTATACCTTTGTTGTTCTAGCATTGCTCATCCTGATCATTGGCCCTCTGGCCGCTATGCGGACCCCGACGGATATCTTCCCCGATATCAAGATCCCGGTGGTCAGCGTGGTATGGCAGTACACCGGTCTGTCGCCAGACCAGATGGCTGGCCGGATCACATCGCCCTTCGAGCGCGTACTGACCACCACGGTAAACGATGTGGAACACATCGAAGCGTCGTCGGTTGCCGGCTTCGGCATCATCAAGATTTTCTTCCAGCCTACGGTCAACATCTCCTCGGCCAACGCCCAGGTGACGGCTGTTTCCCAGACGATCCTGCGGCAATTGCCACCGGGCATCACGCCGCCGCTGATCCTCAACTACAACGCCTCGACGGTGCCTATCGTCCAGTTGGCGTTGTCGGGGCACGGCTTGACCGAGCAGAACCTGAGCGATATCGCAACCAACCAGGTGCGGCCGTTTCTGTCGTCGGTGGCGGGGGCGTCGATTCCTTATCCGTTCGGGGGCAAAAGCCGCCAGGTGCTGATCGACCTCGATTCGGCGGCGTTGCAGGCGCGCGGCCTGACCGGGCAGGATGTGGCCGCAGCGCTGGCTGACCAGAACCTGATCGTGCCGGTGGGCACCCAGAAGATCGATCAGTTCGAGTACACGCTGCTGCTCAACAACGCGCCTTCGGATATCGCCGCACTGGGTGATCTGCCGGTGCGTACCGTCAATGGCACCACGGTGTATATCCGCGACGTCGCCAACGTGCGTGACGGCAACCCGCCGCAGACCAACATCGTCCACGTGAACGGCACGCGCTCGGCACTGCTCAGCGTGATGAAAAGCGGTTCGACCTCGACGCTGTCCATCATCGATGGCGTGAAGCAGTCCATGGCGGACCTCAAGCCCAACCTGCCGCCAGAGCTGGAAGTGGCCGCCATCGGCGACCAGTCGGTATTCGTGCGTGCTGCCGTCAGCGGCGTGGCCCGTGAAGGCGTGATCGCCGCATTGCTGACCAGCCTGATGATTCTGCTGTTCCTGGGCAGCTGGCGTTCGACGGTGATTATCGCGGTCTCCATTCCGTTGGCGATTCTGGGCTCGATCATCGCCCTGTCGGCCCTGGGCGAGACCTTGAACATCATGACCCTGGGCGGCCTGGCGCTGGCGGTGGGGATCCTGGTGGACGACGCTACGGTGACCATCGAGAACATCAACTGGCACCTGGAACACGGCAAGGAGGTCGAACCCGCGATCATGGACGGGGCGCGACAGATCGTGACGCCGGCGTTCGTCTCGCTGCTGTGTATTTGCATCGTGTTCGTGCCGATGTTTTTCCTCAACGGGGTTGCGCGTTACCTGTTCGTGCCGATGGCCGAGGCAGTGATTTTCGCCATGATTTCATCGTTCCTGCTGTCGCGTACGCTGGTGCCGACAATGGCCAACTACCTGCTCAAGGCCCACGGCCCCAGCCACGATGAAAACGGTGTGCTGATCGAACAGCCGCGCTCGTCCAACCCGCTGGTGCGTTTCCAGCGTCGTTTCGAGGCCGGCTTCGAGCGTGTCCGTGGCGGCTATCACCGCTTGCTGACCGTGGCCATGGCCCACCGTCCGACCTTTGTCATCGGCTTCATGGTGTTCGTGCTGGCATCATTTGCACTGGTGCCATTCCTGGGGCGCGACTTCTTCCCGTCAGTGGACGCAGGCCAGGTGTTGATGCACGTTCGTGCGCCCACAGGCACCCGTGTAGAAAACACCGCCGAGCTGTTCATCCATGTCGAGGACGCAATCCGCACCATGATCCCGCCCGCCGAACTGGGGGCGGTGGTGGACAACCTTGGCCAGCCGGTCAGTGGTATCAGCATCGCGTACAACAACACCGGTTCCCTGGGCTCCTGGGACGGTGACGTGCAGCTGACGCTCAAGGAAGGCCATGCGCCGACCGCCGATTACGTGAAAACCCTGCGTGAGCAGTTGCCACAGATGTTCCCTGGCGTGACGTTCTCGTTCCCGCCTGCGGACATCATCAGCCAGATCCTCAACTTCGGTTCGTCGGCACCCGTGGACCTGCAGATTCGTGGCGCCAACCTGCCCGCGAACTTTGCCTACGCCAACCATTTACTGCACGAAATCCGGCGTATACCGGGGGTGGCGGATGCCCGGATCCAGGAATCTCAGGCCAACCCGACCTTCGGCATCGATGTGGACCGTACCCAGGCCCGTCTGCTGGGCATCACGCCTCGCGACGTCACCAACAGCCTGGTGGTCAACCTGGCGGGCTCCAGCCAGGTGGCGCCGACGTTCTGGCTCAACCCGGCCAACGGTATCTCCTACCCGATTGTGATGCAGACGCCGCAGTACTCCCTCGACTCGCTGTCGGCCTTGCGCAACCTGCCGATTCGCGGCACTGCCACCGATGGCCAGTCCCAGGTCTTGGGTGGTCTGGCGACGATGACCCGTAAAAGCGGTAACGCCGTGGTCGATCAATACAACATCGTGCCGGTGGTGCAGATTCTGGCCACTACCCAAGGGCGGGATTTGGGCGCGGTTGCCGCCGATATCCAGCGGGTGGTTGCAGACAACACTTCAACCCTGCCCAAAGGCAGCAGCGTGGTATTGCTGGGCCAGGTCGACACCATGAACAAGGCGTTTGCCGGGTTGTTATTTGGCCTCATCGGTGCGGTGGCGTTGATCTACCTGCTGATCGTGGTCAACTTCCAGTCCTGGTCCGACCCCTTCGTGATCATCACCGGTCTGCCAGCGGCGCTGGCGGGGATCATCTGGATGCTGTTCGCCACCCATACCACGTTGTCGGTGCCGGCCTTGACCGGGGCGATCATGTGCATGGGGGTGGCGACGGCCAACTCGATTCTGGTGATCAGTTTCTGTCGAGAGCGGCTGGCTGAGCATGGCGATGCGGCGAAGGCAGCCTTGGAGGGTGGCTTTACCCGGTTCCGTCCGGTGCTGATGACCGCCCTGGCGATGATCATCGGCATGGCGCCCATGGCCCTGGGGCTTGGCGAAGGCGGTGAGCAGAATGCGCCGCTGGGTCGTGCGGTAATCGGCGGTCTGCTGTTCGCAACCGTTGCCACATTAATGTTTGTTCCGGTGGTTTTTTCCCTCATTCATCAACGGCAGGGGCGCGCTGGCGTACCGAAGGCCGCCTCTGGAGATGTTAATCATGCAATCTGACCGTAGCGAAAGTTCTTCGGCCAATCCCGCCGAACGCCGCCCACGACTGGGGCTGGCGGGTTTTATCGGCCTGTCACTGGTCGTCGTGGTAGTGGTTGCCGGCGTCAGTTCGCGTCACGCAGAAGACCGGGACCTGAATCAATGGGCGCGGGAACAGGCCGTGCCGACGGTGGTGGTCGCGGCGCCTGACGCCAGCGGCGCGGCAGCGCCCCTGTTGCTGCCGGGCCAGTTGCAAGCACTGATCAATGCGCCGATCTATGCCCGCACCAACGGCTACCTGAAGTCCTGGAAGAAAGACATCGGCGCCCACGTCAAGGCCGGTGAACTGTTGGGGGAAATCGACACGCCGGACCTGGACCAACAGTTGCTGCAGGCCAAGGCCGATCTGGCCAGTGCCAAGGCCAACTCGGCGCTTGCGGGCACCACGGCCAAACGCTGGCAGGCGATGCTGGGTTCAGACTCGGTTGCAAGGCAGGAAGTGGATGAGAAGACCGGTGACTATGCCGCCAAACAAGCGTTGACCAATGCCGCCCAGGCCAACCTGGACCGCATCGTCGCACTCAAGGCGTTCGCCCGTGTGGTTGCGCCGTTTGACGGCACCGTGACCGCTCGTAATACCGACGTCGGCGCGTTGATCAACGCCAGTGGCGGCGGCGCGGCATTGTTCGAGGTGTCCGACACCAGCAAGCTGCGGGTTTACGTGCGTGTGCCCCAGGCCTTTGCGCCGTCGTTGCACCGTGGCGATACCGCCGACCTGACAGTGCCGGAATACCCTGGCCGGGTGTTCAAGGCGAGCATCGACGCGGATGCCCGGACCATCAATGCCGGTTCAGGTACCACCCTGGTGCAACTGCTGGTGGATAACAGCGACCGGGCGCTGATGCCAGGTGCCTATGCGTCAGTGAAGTTTCAACTGCCAGCCGCAGCCCAGGGCCTGAGGCTGCCGGCCGACGCGCTGGTGTTCAACAGTGACGGCCTGCGAGTCGCCACGGTGGGCGCTGATGACAAGGTGCACTTCAAGACCGTGACCATCCAGCGCGACTTCGGCAAGACGGTGGAACTGGGGTCGGGGCTGCAGGCTTCGGATCGTGTCATCCAGAGCCCGCCTGATGGCCTGGCCGATGGTGACGCAGTGCATATCGCCAGTAACGTGAAGACGGTGGCTGCCAATGAAAAACCCTGAACGCCTGCTCGGAGCGCTTGCGGCGTTCCTGGCCCTGGGGGCCTGTTCGCTGGCCCCGGAGTACAAGCAGCCTGAGGTGCCGCTCGCCGAACATTATCAAACGGTCGGCCCCTGGATGCGCGGTGCACCCGCTGATCAGTTGCCTCGCGAAGGCTGGTGGAAACTCTACGGTGATCCGCGCCTGGATCAGCTGGAGCAGGGTCTGTTGACCCAGAACCCCGACCTGGCGGCGGCCCTGGCCCACTACCAGCAGTCCCGGGATTTCCTGGCCGAGATTCGTTCGGATCTGGTTCCGCATCTCTCGGTCGGTGGCAATGCCCAGCATGATCGCGAGTCAGACAACCGGCCATTGCGCGGTGCGACGTCGCCTGCGGTCTACAACAGCTTCACCCTGGACGCCCAGGTTGATTACGAAGTCGACCTGTGGGGCCGGGTACGCGACAGCGTGGCGGCGGGAACGGCCCAGGCCCAGGCTTCAGCGGCGGATTTCGCTTCTGCGCGGCTGAGCCTGGAGGTGCAACTGGCGGACAGTTACCTGGCCCTGATCAACCAGGATCGCCAGCTTGAACTGCTGCGCAAGAACATCGGTGAATACGAGCATGCGCTGCGTATCACCCGTTCACTGCACGACGGCGGCATCGTTTCGGGGCTTGATGTCACCCGCGCCCAAAGCCAGTTGTCCTCGACCCGTTCGTTGCTGAGCCAGACCCAGGCACAGCGTGGCCTGCTTGAGCATTCCATCGCGGTGCTGGTGGGGCAGTCGCCGTCCAGCTTCAAACTGGACACCCAGACGCGCCTGCCTGAGTTGCCAGCGATCCCGGTGGGGCTACCCTCGACGCTGTTGCAGCGTAGACCCGATATCGCTGCGGCTGAACGACGGGTGCAAGCGGCCAACTCGCAGATAGGTGTGGCGCGTGCCGCGTTCTTCCCGGCGTTGACGCTGAGCGGGCAGGGCGGTTTCCAGAGCGATGCGTACGGTGCCTTGTTGAGCGCGCCAAACCTGTACTGGGCCATCGGGCCGACGTTGTTCCTCAACGTGTTTGATGGCGGCAAACGCAAAGCCGAAGTCGCGGCGGCCCGTGCCGCCACCGAAGAGGCGGGCGCTCGTTACCGCAGCGTGGTGTTGTCAGCGTTCCAGCAGGTGGAGGACGACCAGACATTGCTCTCGGATCAGGCAGTGGCGCTGGTGGATCAGAACAACGCGGTCGACGCTGCACAGAAGACCCTGGATATGTCACTGGATCGCTATCAACAAGGGGCGGTGAATTATCTGGACGTGGTGGTCTCGCAAACGGCCGCCTTGCAAGCCCAGATGACCCAGCTTGACCTGCAGAGCCGCCAACTGCGCAGCAGCGTGCAACTGGTACGCGCGCTGGGCGGTGGCTGGTCGAGTGACGAGCTGGCGGTGTTGCACCACACGCTTTGAGGGATGTGGTGCAACACCTCGGCTTCTAGTTGGAATGCAATCTCCTGTAGGAGTGAGCTTGCTCGCGATGGCGCCAGCCCTGAGACGTTACCAGTGACTGATACACCGCGTTCGCGAGCAAGCTCGCTCCCACAGGTTTTGGGGTGACTACAGATGGGCTAATCAGCGGGTGGCCGCAGGTGCGGCATCGATCTTCACCCGGAACAGGCTGTAGGGTTTCTCGCGCAGATCCTTGCCGCCGTGGAACCCGGCCTGGCGATGCAACTGGTTGGCGGTGAAATACAGATAGCCGTCCGGACCGACCGACAAGGTGTCTGGCCACAGCACACGTGGGTCGTGAACGATGGTCTGCCAATTGCCGTCCGCCAGTTTGCGGATGCTGTTGTGTTCATAATCGCCGGCATAGATCGCGCCCTTGGCGTCGGCGGCCAGGCCATCTGAGGCACCTTTTTCGCCCAGATCCTTCACGGCGGCCGAGAGCTGGCTTTCGCTGACACTCGGGTCACGCAGCAAGGCGGTCGACACCGAATACAGGTGGCGAGTGGAGAGGGCGCAGAAGTACAGGGTCTGGCCATCTGCCGAAAGCGCGATGCCGTCGGCGGCGATGACGGGGCGTTTGGGCTTGCCGTCCGGGCCGCGTGTCATCAGGGCCTGACCTTCGACGACCGGGACGAAATCCGGATCAGCCGATGTCGAGCGATCACCGCTCAGGCGGCGTTTGGCGGTGCCGCTGGCAATGTCCATGACGATGATTGCGCCCGGGCCGTTTGCCGAGGAGTCGGTGACGTAGACCACCCCTTCCTTGCCGACGCGAAAATCAAAACGCATGTCATTGACGTAAGTGCTGGACAACGCCACGTCTGCCGGAAACACCAGGGTTTTCACCACCTTGTTGGTCTTCAGGTCAATGGCCACCAGCTTGGCGCCACCGGGCCTTGGTGCGGAGAAGCCTGGGGCAGCGGTGTCCAGCACCCACACCCGGCCCTGACCATCGGCGACCACGCTCTGCACACTGATGAAACCCTTGGCCGGGTCTTTCGGATTGGCGTTGTTCAGCGCCAGGTCAGGGTAGGGCACGACCTTGCCGTCACGGATTTCACCCACGGTAAAGGGCACGTCATCGCCCCAGCGCGGGAAGTTGATGAAGATACGACCATTCTCGGCAACCGTGACGCCTGTGGGCATGGCATCGTGGAAGGCAAACACCTGCTCGAGAGCGCCAATGGTTTTTTCGGCGGGCAGGTTGGTCGGGGCGGGCGCGGCTTGTGCGGTTTGTGTAGTGAGTGCAATGGTCAATGCCAACATTGACCACTGTGTCGGTTTCTTGAACAGCATGATGAACTCCTGAGACTGCCAGGCAATGGCCTGAACACGAGCGCGATGTGATGGCGCCTATCTTCTCTGTCCCGGAGATATTTGGAAAGGTTGAAAGCGAGCCAGGACTTTCGTCTTTTTATTGAAAGTGAGGTTTGTGGCCGGGCAGACGACGAAAGTCTGCTGCAGGAGCCAACAAGTTGGCTCCTGCAGAGCGTGATCTAACAGTTGAACTTTACTTCGCCAACAACGCCGCATAGCGGCTGATATCAATGTTGCCGCCACTGATAATGATGCCGACGCGCTGGCCCTTGAGCTGGTCTTTGATCTGGCGTGCGGCCGCCAGGCTCAGGCAGCCGGTCGGCTCCACCACCATCTTCATGCGTTCGGCGTAGAAGCGCATGGTGTCTACCAGTTGCTCATCCGAGGCGGTCAGGATGTCATCGACGTCGCGCTTGATGATTGCGAACGTCAGGTCGCCCAGGTGCTGGGTCTGCGCACCGTCGGCAATGGTTTTCGGGGTGTCGATATGCACCAGTTGACCGGAGCGGAACGACTGCTGGCCATCGTTGCCGGCTTCGGGTTCCACCCCATAGAGCGTGCACTGTGGTGCCAAAGCGCGAGCGGCCAGAGCCGAGCCTGACAACAGGCCACCGCCCCCCAGGCAGACGAACAGGGTGTCCAGCGGGCCGACTTCTTCGAGCAGTTCCTTGACCGCCGTGCCCTGGCCCGCGATCACGTCCGCATGGTCGTAGGGCGGGATCAGGGTGTAGCCATGCTCTTGTGCGAGCTTGCGGCCGATGGCTTCGCGGTCTTCGGTGTAACGGTCATACAGCACGACGCTGGCGCCGTAACCGCGAGTAGCTGCGATTTTTGCCGCCGGGGCGTCGTGTGGCATGACGATGGTCGCCGGGATACCCAGCAGCGATGCCGCCAGCGCGATGCCTTGGGCATGGTTACCCGAAGAGAAGGCCACGACGCCATGCTTGCGCTGACGCTCGTCGAACTTCGCCAGGGCATTGAACGCGCCACGAAACTTGAACGCGCCCATGCGTTGCAGGTTTTCGCATTTAAAGAAAAGCTCGGCGCCGATTTCATCGTTGATGGTGCGTGAGGTCAGCACCGGGGTGCGGTGGGCATAACCCTGGATTCGGGCGGCAGCTGCCTGGACATCGCTGTAGGTAGGGAGCGTCAGAGTGGTCATAGTCACCTGTATCGATAAGGTTTCGGCCCGTCAATTCGGCCTGGTGGTGAGCGTCAGTTCATTGCTGTTCAAACAGGTGATAGACGCAGGCATGGGGTTCTCTTTTCAAGAAGGTAAGGCGGATTATTTCGCGTAGCTGTAAACCGCCGCCCGTGACACACCCAGGTGCTGCGCCACGACTTCCATGGACTTGCGTATCTCCAGGCAGCCCGACGCCTTCAACTCCTTGAGCAAAGCGCGTCGCTCTTCGGCCTTGAGCGAGCGGGGAGTGCTTGCCATCCGGGCGGCAAACTGGTCGATGCGGGCGCGGATGGTCTCTGCATTGCCGGTATCGAGTGTCTCGCTGACACCGGCTTCAACCCGGGTGAACTGAGCCATTGCGCTTTGCAGGCTCTGGAACAAGGTCAGGTCCAGGTTCAGGCACAAAGCGGCGACGTAGCGTCCTTCTGCATCCTTGATACCGATCGAGGTGCTTTTTGCCTGGCGCCCATCGGGAAAACGATTGGCGTAGTTGGCGATGATTTCCGGGTAGTCGGGATCGGCAATACGTGCCAGGCCCAGCTCGGTGGTCGGGTCACCCACCTCGCGCCCTGACAGGTTGTTATGGATCGCATGGATGGAGTGCCTGGGGTCTTGCAGGTCGTGCACCACCACCTCGCAAAAAGGTGCCAGCGTCTCCCCCAACCCCTGGGCGACCCGCTTGAGTTGCTCCAACAGGTTTCGGGTTTCAGCCGTACTGTTTTTCATAACGACAGTCGGACTCTTGTGATGGAGTGTTTGGTCAAAGTATCCATTAAGTGACAGATTGTCCATGCTGTGGGTTTGAACAGCTCCGACGCTTGCCTTTTTGTTCTAGGGCTCTAACTCGCAGGTATTGGCCAATACCCGGGCGTTGTGGTGTTGTAGTTGTCTACAAAAAAAATCCCGAAGTGGAGGTATCAATATGCCTGCGCTCAAGGTATGAATGCCCTCGATATACAGGGCCACCCTCTTTTCAGCTCCCGGATCTAGCGACAGGTTATGAGAACAACAACGAAAATCGGTTCCGCTGTTTTGTTGGTCGCCGCCGTGTTGGTGGCAGTGTGGTTTTTCAAGGGGCGGGACGGTAATCCCAGCGCGCTGTGGACGATCATCAGCCAGAAATGCGTGCCCCATGAGCAACAGCAGAATAGTCCCGCGCCTTGCCTTCGGGTCGATTTGCAAGACGGCTATGTGCTGCTCAAGGATCTCAAGGGACCTTTGCATGATCTGTTCATGCCGGTGGCGAGGGTTTCGGGTATTGAAGATCCGGGCCTGACCAACGGGACCTTGCCGGATTACTTCACCCGGGCATGGGGGCAGCGCGAGGTGCTGTCCGAAGAGTTGAAAAAGCCGATTCCTGATACCGTCCTGTCACTGGCGATCAACTCCAGCCATGGCCGGTCCCAGAATCAGATGCACGTCCATATGGAATGCCTGCGTCCGGATGTCTACAAGACACTGACCAAGCAAACCGCCACCCTCACTGATCACTGGCAACCCCTGGGTGCGAAGCTGGTAGGGCATGACTACATTGCCCGCACCCTCAAACCGGATGAAGTGGGTGTGCAGAACCCGATCAAACTGCTGAGTCAGTACGTCCAGCAACAAGACGGCAGCATGAACAACTACGCCCTGGCCATGACCATGCTGCCTGATGGCCGCGCAGTGCTGCTGAGTGCACACGTCAACCTGCTGCAACTGGACTTCGCTTCTGCCGAGGAAATCCAGGACCCTCAGTGCAAGGTGGTGGGGGCGTTGTAACGTGTTGGAGCGAGGCTTGCCCGCGAAGGCGTCAGTCCTGAAACATCACCGGTGACTGACCCACCGCAATCGCGGGCAAGCCCACTCCTACAACTTGTGGAATCGCCTGATCCACAAACAACAACGCCCGCTTATAAGCGGGCGTTGTCGTTAGCGGCAACCGTCAGATCAGGCGGTTGGGCCTGCGGACTTGTTCGCGTCCCACTGCTGATACGGGATCGGCAGGTTGACCGACTCACCACGCCCGATCGGGTAGTAGTGGAAGCCTTTGCGGGCCAGTCGGTCGACGTCGTAGAGGTTACGACCGTCGAAGATCACCGGGGTCTTGAGGCGTTCCTGGATCAGTTTGAAGTCAGGTGCCTTGAACTGCTGCCACTCGGTGCAGACGATCAGGCCGTCGGCGCCGTTGAGGGCTGATTCCGGTGTGCCCACCAGGTGCAGGCCTGGGTGGTTGCCGTAGATGCGCTGGGTTTCCTGCATGGCTTCCGGGTCGAAAGCACGGACTTCGGCGCCAGCTTCCCACAGGGCTTCCATCAGTACACGGCTCGGGGCGTCGCGCATGTCGTCAGTGTTGGGTTTGAACGCCAGGCCCCAGATGGCAAAGGTCTTGCCCTTCAGGTCGCCTTTGAAGAAAGCATTCACGCGTTCGAACAGCTTGTTTTTCTGCCGCTCGTTGATCGCTTCCACGGCCACCAGCAGGTCGTTGGAGCAGTTGGCTTCCTTGGCGCTGTGGATCAGGGCCTGCATGTCCTTGCGGAAGCACGAACCGCCGTAGCCTGCGCCCGGGTAGATGAAGTGGTAACCGATGCGCGAGTCGGCGCCGATACCCAGACGCACGGACTCGATGTCGGCACCCAGGTGTTCAGCCAGCTCAGCGATCTGGTTGATGAAGCTGATCTTGGTCGCCAGCATGCAGTTGGCGGCGTATTTGGTCAGCTCGGCGCTACGCAGGTCCATGCACATGATGCGGTCATGGTTGCGGTTGAAAGGTGCGTAGATTTCACGCATCACTTCGCGCACTTCTTCGCGGGCGCAACCCACGACGATACGGTCCGGGCGGCGGCAATCGCTGACCGCCGAGCCTTCTTTAAGGAACTCGGGGTTGGAGACCATATCGAACTGCAGCGTGCGGCCGGTCTCGGCGAGGATCTTGTTGATGTGGGCGGTCATGGCGTCGCCGCTGCCGACCGGCACGGTGGATTTCTCCACCAGGATCAGGGGTTTTTCACGATAGCGGGCAACCGACTCGCCGACCGCGAAAAAGCTGCTCAGGTCTGCAGAACCGTCTTCGCGAGAAGGGGTGCCGACCGCGATGAACAGCACTTCGCCGTGCTCGATGGCCAGCTTCACGTCGCTGGTGAATTGCAGGTGGCCGGATTCCAGGCCCTCTTTCACCAGGTTCGCCAGACCCGGTTCGAAGATCGTGACGTGGCCTTTGCGAAGCTGCTCGACCTTCGACTCGTCAATGTCCATGCAGATGACGTCGTGGCCGACCTCAGCCAGTACCGTCGCTTGCACGAGACCTACGTAACCGCTACCGAAGACGCTGATTTTCATTACGAAATTTCCTGATGCTTGTTGCTTGGGGTGCGTCGAAAGTTAATCGTCAGGACGCCGAGGATGACCAGCGTCACCCCCAGAGTCCTGGACACGCTGAACGCTTCATTGAAGAACGGGAGACTGGCCGCCAACAGGTAGACCAGAGCATAACTGATGCTGAGCATCGAATAGGCGCGACTCAGGGGCAGATCGCGCAGGGCGCCGATCCAGCACAGCATTGACAATGCGTAGGCCAGAATCGAAACGGCCACGACCGCGACGGCCACCAGGGAAATCTGGCCGCCCAGCAGTGCATCCAGCCACTGGGCCGGGGCGGGCAGGCGCGTCATGCTCCAGCGCATGCCCAATTGTGCACTGCTGACCAGCAACACGCTGGCACCGGCGAAAAAGAAACCGCGTTGCAGGCTCATGCCTGTTGCCCCAATAGCACGACACCGGCGATCACGATGGCGACGCCGAGCCAGTGGCGGGTGTCGATGGTTTCGCGAAAGACATAGCGTGCCACCAGAGTGATCAGCACGAAGTTCAGGCTCAGCATGGGGTAGGCGATGCCGACATCCATGCGTTGCAGCACGAACAGCCATACCAGCAGGCCCAGGCCCAGGCAGGCGATGGCCAGCCACAGCCATGGCGTGCGCAGAACGCCCACCAGGCCCACCTCTCGCCCGCGCCAGCCTTCGACGGCGAACTTCTGGGCAACCTGGCCCATGCAGGTCAAGAGGCAAGTGGTCAGTAGCAGGAGCAGGGTCATGGAGGCGTCTGCGCGAAGATCAGGATCACGATATTGCCTTGTTCGTAACGGGTGTAATCCTTGGGCAGCATGTCGATTTCATGCAACTCGTCGTCGCTCTTGACGCGCATGACCACGCCCACCGAGCCTTCGCGTCGGGCATTCACCATCCACTGCTCGACGTCCAGGAGGTCAATCTGGCGACCTTTGACATCGGGGAAATCCAGACCGTATTTCACTTCACCGATGGTGTTGTACAGCGCGATATCGGTTTTCTGTACCCGCCAGGCCAAGGCTGACGCCGCACCGAGGTCATTGCTGAGCAGGTGTCTGGCCTGACGCAACTCCTGGGCGTGATCGGCGATGAACTGATCCGGCATCTTGTTGAAGACCACGCTGTTAGGCAGCGCAGCCGGCACCAGCGCGATGACCATCCACAGTCCGATGGCCGGCATGAACCACAACGCAATCGGCCTCAACAACTGAACGGCGTTGGCGATGATCCAGCCGGACAGGGCGATGATCGCCAGGGCCAGGTGGTCAGGCTCGTTGTCGTAGATGGCTTGTTTGCGCTGGAAGTACAGCAGGGCAGCGAGGCCGATAACGCCGAACACCAGGTTCAGCGTTGCGTTGACGCGCAAGACACGGGTCTGCGAGCGATCAAGGCGCTCCATCACCACATGACCGATCAGCAGCGCCATGGGCAGCAGGCACGGCATGATGTAGGTGGGCAGTTTGCCCTTGCTCAGGCTGAAAAACGCCAGGGGCAGGATCAGCCACAACAGCAGGAAGCCCGTCACCGCCTGACCCTTGGTCTGCCAGGCGTGCTTGAAGGCGCTTGGCATCAGTGCGACCCAGGGGGCGCAGCCAGCCACCAGCAACGGCAGGTAGAACCACCATGGCTGGGAGTGTTGGGCGTCTTCACCGGCGAAGCGACGGATGTGTTCGTGCCAGAAGAAGAACTCCCAGAAATCCGGTTCCTGGTGGTTGATTGCCAGGGACCACGGCAGGCACACCAGTACGGCCACGACAATCGCCAAGGGGCCGAAGGTGAACAGTTCACGCAGGCGTTTTTGCCACAGCATGTAGGGCGCAGCCACCAGGACTGGCAATACCAGTGCCAGGAAACCCTTGGTCATGACCCCCATGGCGCAGGCAAAGCCCAGCAGAACCCAGTACGCCACCCGTTGCTTGCCGACGGAATTGACCGCCAGCCACACGGCAATGACGCTCAGGTTGACCCAGAGGGTGAACTGCGGGTCCAGGTTGGAATAACCGGCCTGCCCGGCAATGAGGCCGAAACTCATGAACAGCAGGGCGCAGATCAGGCCCTTGCGTGAGTCGTTCCACATGCGCGTGGCAATCAGGTAGGTGAGTACGACGCTTAAGCCTGTAGCGAACGCTGAGGCAACACGTACGCCAAACAGGTTTTCACCGAATATCGCCTGGCCCAGCGCGATCAGCCAGTAGCCTGCAGACGGTTTTTCGAAGTAGCGCAGGCCCATGAAATGCGGCGAGATCCAGTTACCGGTCAGCAGCATTTCCTGGCTGATCTGTGCATAGCGGCTTTCGTCGGGTATCCATAGCCCGTGGGTTGCCATCGGCAACAGGTAGGCGAGGCCAAATGCGATAAGCAAGAGGCCTATTGTCCAACGCCTGGTCATACCGCCTGCACCCCGAGCCAGCCCTCACGGCCACCCAGTGTCCCGCGTGTCAAAAGCCCTTGGGGTACGCTGTCCATCGAAGACGGCAGCAGTTGGCCCAGCGGCTGGAAAAGAATGTCTCGCAACCGGGCCTGAGCCAGCAGTTGGCGGAAATCGTTAGCCATCAGAATCCCTTCCACTTCTGCATGTATGGTGTAGTTGTTCAGCGCGTCCGGCTTGAACCGGTCGAGGATGAACGCGTTGAAATCGCTGGCACTGACCTGCGGCCCGACGACTTCATCGAAAGTGGGCAGATCCACCGGAATCTGCGGCGCGCCCAGGCTGCCATCCACGAGCCGGGGCTGAAAGATGCTGGTGCCACGGCAATCGCTGTTGTAGCGAAAGTCGAAGGCCTGCTTGGCTTGAACCACACGCTCGTCGGCACGCCAGCCCGCAGAGGCTGAACAGTCGACGCGCTGGCCGATGATATCGCTCAGGCCGTCAACGCCCCGGCGAATCTGTTCGATCAGTTGGGCTTCGCTCCAGCGTCCGGCATTGGCCTGCCAGCCGTGGTGATCCCAGGCGTGCAGACCCACTTCGTGGCCCGCGTCGAGCGTGCGGCGCATCAGATGCCCCAGATCACGCCCGATGGGTTTGCCCGGCCATGCCGTGCCCGCCAGCAGAATGTCCCAGCCATAAAGGCTGGCCGCTTTTGAACGCAGCATTTTCCAGAAGAACTGGGGACGAATGAGGCGCCATAAATGGCGCCCCATGTTGTCCGGGCCGACGCTGAAGAAAAACGTCGCCTTTACCTGCGCTTCATCCAGCATGTCCAACAACCGCGGCACGCCCTCTCGGGTGCCGCGATAGGTGTCCACATCGATTCGCAGTCCTGCCTGCATTAGCGCTTGTCCGCGATTTCAGCCATGGCTTCGCGCAGGAAGAAGTCCAGGGTGTTGCCGATGGTTTCGCTCATCTCGACGGTTGGCTCCCAGTTCAGCAGGCGTTTGGCGTTTTCGATGCTTGGCTTGCGGTGTGCCACGTCCTGGTAACCGGTGCCGTAGAACGCCTTGCTTTCCACGTCGCGGAAACCGGCGAACGGAGGGAAGTTGCTGCGCAGCGGGTGAGCTTCGAACTGACGCAGCAGTTCTTCGCCCAGCTGACGAATGCTGGCTTCGTTTTCCGGGTTACCGATGTTGATGACCTGACCGTTGCACGCGTCATTGTCGTTGTCGATGATACGCGCCAGGGCTTCGATGCCGTCGGCGATGTCGGTGAAGCAGCGCTTCTGCTCGCCACCGTCGAACAGACGGATAGGCGTGCCTTCTACCAGGTTCAGAATCAACTGGGTGATGGCGCGCGAGCTGCCGATACGAGCCGAGTCCAGACGGTCCAGGCGCGGGCCCATCCAGTTGAACGGACGGAACAGGGTGAAGTTCAGGCCTTTGGCACCGTAAGCCCAGATCACGCGGTCCAGCAGTTGCTTGGAGACCGAGTAGATCCAGCGCTGCTTGTTGATCGGACCGACCACCAGGTTGGAGGTGTCTTCGTCGAAGTACTGGTCCTGGCACATGCCATACACTTCGGAGGTCGACGGGAAAATCACGCGCTTGTTGTACTTGACGCAGTAGCGAACCAGTTTCAGGTTCTCTTCGAAGTCCAGTTCGAATACGCGCAGCGGGTTGCGGGTGTATTCGATAGGGGTAGCGATGGCCACCAGCGGCAGGACCACGTCGCACTTCTTGATGTGGTACTCGATCCACTCGGAGTGAATGCTGATGTCGCCTTCCACGTAGTGGAAGTTCGGGTGGCTGCGCAGGCGGTCGATGGCGTCGGAACCGATGTCCAGGCCATAGATTTCGTAACGGTCGTCACGCAGCAGGCGCTCGGACAAGTGGTTACCGATGAAGCCGTTCACACCCAGGATCAGGACACGGGTGCGACGTGGCTTGCGGCCAGACTCGGCACCGCGCAGCACGGAGCCGTCGACCAGGCCCAGCTCGTCTGCCAGCGAAGGACCGGCCAGGTACAGGCCGTTTTCGTTGCGCTGACCAAAGGTCACTACCAGCGAGTCTTCACCGCAGGCAATGCGCAGCGGGTTGACGCTGATCACACGGCCTGGCGCCAGGCCTTCGTTGCCCTTGACGACTTCGGCGCTCCAGACGACCAGCTTGTGCTCGCCCACGGCACAGAACGCGCCCGGGTACGGTTGGGTCACGGCGCGAACCAGGTTGAACAGCTCTTCAGCCGGCTTTTTCCAGTCCAGCTTGCCGTCGGCAGCGGTACGGCGACCGAAGTAGGTGGCCCTGCTTTCGTCTTGTGCAGTTTCGGTCAGTTTGCCCTGAGCCAGTTGCGGCAGCGCGTCGCGCAGCAGGTTGGCGGCGGTGTCACGCAGTTTGGCGTGCAGTGTCAGGCCAGTATCAGCGCGCTCGATCGCGACTTTCTGCTGGGCCAGGATCGCGCCCGCATCGGCACGCTTGACCATACGGTGCAGGGTAACGCCGGTTTCGGTTTCGCCGTTGACCAGTACCCAGTTGGCTGGAGCGCGACCGCGGTAGCGGGGCAGCAGCGAACCGTGCAGGTTGAAAGCGCCTTTCTTCGCGGTGGCCAGCAGGGCCTCGCTCAGCAGGTTGCGGTAGTAGAACGAGAAGATGAAGTCCGGGTTCAGCTTGGCGATGCGCTCGATCCACAGTGGGTGGTTGGCGTCTTCTGGTGCATGAACCGGGATGCCTTTGCGGGCACACAATTGCGCAACCGAACCGTAGAAGGCGTTTTCCTTCGGGTCATCGGCGTGGGTGAATACCGCGGCGATTTCATAACCAGCGGCCAGAAGGGATTCGATGCCTGCGCAACCGATATCGTGATAGGCAAAGACGACAGCTTTCGGATTCATGGATTGACCTGAACATTCGAGGAGGAGGTTACCGGTGCATCACCCGTGTGCGCGGAAGGCTGCACGGGCTGACTGCGGAGTACTTTTTCAATAAAGAAGCGTGGGCGGGCCCTGACATCGCTGTACATGCGGCCCAGGTATTCACCCAGAAGCCCCATGCCGATGAATTGTCCGCCGGTGAACACAAAGAGCACGGCAAACAGGACGAAAGTGCCATCACCTGCCCAAGGGGCGCCGAATATAAGGCGCAACACCACCAACAGCAAGGCAAACAAACCACCCAACAGCGCCATGCTGAAGCCGATGATGCTCAGCAGTCGCAGGGGCGTGGTGGTCATGCAGGTCACCAGATCGAACATCAGGTTGATCAGGCGCATCGGGCTGTATTTGGAATCGCCATGCTCACGTTCGGCATGCTGCACCAGTACTTCGGTGGTGTGGCGAGCGAAGCTGTTGGCCAGGATCGGGATGAACGTGCTGCGTTCACGGCAGGCGAGCATGGCATCCACCACCGAGCGGCGGTAGGCGCGCAGCATGCAACCGTAGTCGCTCATGGATACGCCGGTGGAGCGTTGCACGGCAAGGTTGATCAAGCGCGAAGGCCAGCGGCGCAGGGCGGAGTCCTGGCGGTTGTTACGCACGGTGCCCACCACGTCATAACCCAGCTCGGCCTGGGCAACCAGGCGTGGAATTTCTTCCGGTGGGTTTTGCAGGTCGGCATCCAGGGTGATGACCAGATCGCCCTTGCTTTGCTCGAAACCGGCCATGATCGCGGCGTGCTGACCGTAGTTACGGTTCAGGATCACGGCAACGATCGGGCTGCCTTCACGCTCGGCGGCGTCCTGCAGGATCTGTGCGGACTCGTCGCGGCTGCCGTCGTCGACCAGCACGATCTCGAACTCGTGAGGCTGCAGACGGCAGGCTGCTTCGGTCCTGCGCAGCAGTTCCGGCAGGCTCTGTTCTTCGTTGTAGACCGGGATAACGATCGACACACGATTGATTGGATAGGGTCTCAAGAACGGGATTCCACAATGGTTTCAATAGCACTGGCGACACGCTCGACATCGTCGAAGGTCATGTCCGGGAACAGCGGAATCGACACCAGTCGCGTCGAGTTCCACTCAGTGTTGGGCAGCTGTACCGTCGGGAAGCGCTGACGGTAGTAGCTGTGCATGTGCGTTGCGATGAAGTGAATACCGGTGCCGATATTCTGCTCCTGCAGCGCTTTCATGAAGGCTTCGCGGTCCAGGCCGCAACGCTCGGGGTCGATACGCAGGATGAACAGATGCCAGGCATGCTGTTGTGGATACGACGGCAAGGCCAGCGGTTGCACCGGGACATGGGCCAGGCGCTCGAGGTAGGCCTGGGCCAGTTGCTCGCGCTTGGCGTTGATTTCGTCCAGGCGCTGCAATTGCACCAGGGCGATGGCGGCATTGATGTCCGCCAGGTTGTACTTGAAGCCCGGTTCGATGACTTCCGCCTGGGGCTTGCGGCCATGGGTCATGCGGTCATAGGCGTCCACGCCCAGGCCGTGAAACTTGAGCATGCGTACGCGGTTGGCGAATTTCTCGTCGTCAGTCACCAGCATCGCGCCTTCGGCGCAGGTCATGTTCTTGATGGCATGGAACGAGAAAATTGCGGTGCCCTGGGCGCCCACTGCGCGACCACGATAAAGCGTGCCCGCCGAGTGCGCGGCGTCTTCGATGACCGGGATGCCATGGCGCTCGGCCAGGGCGTACAGCGGGTCGAGGTCAAAGGCTGCACCGGCGTAATGCACCGGGATGATGGCCTTGGTTCGCGGGGTGATCGCTTGCTCGATGGCCTGCAGGTCACTCATCAGCGTGTCACGCTCGACGTCGACGAATACCGGCGTGGCGCCCAGCAGGCAAATCATGTTGGCCGTGGAGACCCAGGTCTGGGACGGAGTAATGACTTCATCGCCCGGACCGATGCCCAGAGCCAGTAGCGCGATGTGCATGGCGCCAGTGGCCGAAGACAATGCCACGGCATGTTTGCAACCAACGCGAGCGGCGAACTGTTGTTCCAGTTCATGGTTTTTCGGGCCTGTGGTGATCCATCCAGACCGCAATACCTGCTCTACGGCAGCAATTTCCTCATCGCCGATGCTTGGGCGAGAAAAAGGCAGAAAACTTTGACTCATGGAATCCTCTGGGCGGTTGCAGCCGTTTTCCTTGTAGAACTGGCGGCGCATGTGAATCAAAGGGTACGTTTATATTTACAAAATATGACTAGTATCCTACTCGCATCCTGAATGGTTTCTGAACGAGCAGGACATGACCGCAGGGTGGCTGCAGATCATCGGGAAACGTAGGCCCGTGTTGCGCTTGGGAAAAACCGATGGCTAGCTTAATCAATAACTGCTGATTACGCACCCGTCAGATGATTCCCGCATCTTGGTGCGACTCTTCGGATCGTAATATCCGGGGAAAAGTGTAGTCCGGCAACTCGATAGATCAAGACTTCCTGTCGGCTTTCTATTATTGAGGCGTTCAATCGTCGGCGATCCGGAGGATATCCGGCAGCGTCTGGCGCTCATGTCGGCTTTATAAGCGGGGGCGGGTAAACAGGCCATCAAAGGCATGTGAAAAGGGCGTCAATGGACTGAGTGGTGAAGCTTTCAACTGTGCAGGCTGTGTGGGAGCGAATTCATTCGCGATGCGGTGCGTCAGTCACCGGTGATGTTGAGTGTACGGGCCTCTCGCGAATGAATTCGCTCCTACAGGGGGGCTGACGTGGGTCTGGTGCTCTTGATTACGCGCTGACGGTCTTGCCCATCAGGTCGACCCGGCACCCCGGGCTGGCGTCATGCACTTTCAGGCTCATGTCATGCAGGCGAGCCACTGCGGCGACCATGCTCAGCCCCAGACCGTTGCCGGTGGTATGACGGCTGGATTCGGAGCGATACAGACGACGGAACACCGCTTCACGCTCGGCTTCCGGGATGCCGGGGCCATTGTCAGTGACGCGCAGGCCGGGGCCTTCTGGTAAAACCAGGACCGTGATCTGGATCCGGCTGTTGTCCGGGGAAAACTTGATGGCGTTGTCCAGCAGGTTGCAGGCCGCGTCGAACAGCATCTGGGCATCGCCGGACATGACTGCGGGCGACGGCGAAGGCTCGAACGTCAGGGTCATGCCGCGCTCTTCGGCCAGGGGCTCGAAGAACTCGGCGGCATCCGCGCCGATCAGGTTGAGGTCAACCCTGGCGAAGTTGCTGCGCCGGGCACTGTCTTCGATTTCCGAGATGCGCAGCAAGGCACGGAATGTTTGTAGCAGGCCGCGGGCTTCGGTAATCGCCGACTCGAGGGTCTGGGCGTAGTCGTCTTCGCGCAGTTCCCGGCGCTGGGCGCGCTCCAGGCCTGCAATCAGGCGGGTCAGGGGCGTACGCAAATCGTGGGCGATATCGTCACAGACGCCTTTGACCTCGCTCATCAGCCGCTCCAGTTCATCAAGCATGCTGTTGACCACATTGGCCAGGCGGTCGATATCGTCCAGGTTGCCCCGGGTCGGCAAGCGCCCGCTGAGGTCGCCCTCGATGATGCCTTTGATCGAGGAGCTCAGAGTGTCGAGCCGGCGTCTGGCCGAATAGCCCATGGCGATAGAACCCAGCAGGCCGACCACCAGCAGCAGGCCGCCGCCGGACACCAACGCATGGACCAGCAGTTCATCGAACTCGCGAATGTCATGCACGTCCTGGGAGGCGATCAGGATTTCACCGTCATCGAAGCGATGCGCCATGAAGCGTATGGTTCTTGTATAGCCACCGGGCTTTTCCCAGCGAAACTCATCGGCCTTTTCGTACTCCAGGTACGGCGGCATCGTCTGGATCACCCCGGCAATATGCTCGCCCTGGGCACTGAAAAGTCCCTGAGGCCAGCGTCCCTCGGCGTCCTGGAGCTCGTGGCGAATGACTTCCTGTTTGCGCAACAGGGGAGGTTGCAGCCTGCGGTTGTCGATTTGCCGATGCAGGCTCGCGTCGGTCTCGGACTTGAGGTATACCGCCGTTTGCCAATAGATATAGCCAAACAGGGCCAGAAACGAGAAGCCGAACAGGCCCAGGAACTTGAGGCCGGTGCGAAAGCTGGTGGTGCGGGGGATTTCACTCAGGTGCACGGAGAACATAACCAGCTCCACGCACGGTATGGATCATTTGTTCTTCACCTTCGCCATCCACCTTGCGGCGCAACCGGCCGATGTGGACTTCGATGACGTTGGTGCGTTCGTCATAGCTGTAATTCCACACTGCCTCGAACAACATGGTGCGGGTGACTACCTGGCCGGGGTTGCGCATCAGGTGTTCGAGCAGGGCATATTCACGGGGCACCAGGTCGATGGTCCGGTCGCCTCGGCGTACCGTGCGGTCCAGCAAGTCCACTTCCAGGTTGCCCAGCTTCAAGCGGCTTTCCCGCTCTTGGGTCACCGGTGCCGTGCGTCGGCGCACCAGGGCGTCCAGGCGTGCCGTGAGCTCGACGAATTCAAAGGGTTTGGTCAGGTAGTCATCGCCACCGGCACGCAAGCCCTTGACCCGTTCATCCAGTGCGCCCAGGGCGCTGAGGATCAGCACCGGCGTAGTGATGCTGGCGGCACGCAAGGCGGTCAACACGCCCAGACCATCCACGGCGCCCGGCAGCATGCGGTCCAGCACAATGATGTCGAACCCTCCGCCGAATGCTTGCAGCAAGCCGTCGCGACCATTGTCGACGCAGGTCACCTCAAAGCCGTGATCGAACAGTGCGGCCTCGATTTCCTCTGCGGTGGTTGCATCATCTTCGACAATGAGTACGTGGGTCATGGGCGCTCAGGCGGTCTCGTGGGGATTCGTAGTGAGGGAGCGGAGCATGTTCAGTGACGTACGTCGACTGCGTTCCCTGTTACAGGGGCATAGTGTGCCAAAGTGCAGCGAACGAAAAGGTCGCGATCACATGAACAAAAGTTTAGCTAATGACGGAAGGCGTACTGATAAAGCTGCCCTGTACGTGCCTCGCACCGATATCGACTCGTTCGGCGAGGAAGTCCAGAAATGCACGCACGCGCAAGGGCAGGTAGCCACCTTGCCCCACGAACACTGCGTGGACTTCTTCAACATCGCCGGGATTGAAGTCCTCGAGCACCGGCAGCAACCTTCCGGCGTCGACGTCCTCGCGCACCTGGAAGGCCGCCAGACGAGCCAGGCCCACGCCGGCCAGAGCCAGACGGTGCAGTGCTTCACCGTCGCTGGCCTGTGCGTTGCCGGTGACGGGAACCATGACCGTTTCGCCTTCCTGCAACAGCGGCCAGCCGGGCAGGGCGCGCACATAGTTGGCGCCCAGACGATTATGTTGGGCCAGCTCATCGGGTGTAGCCGGGGTGCCATGGCGCGCCAGGTAAGCGGGCGCACCAACGATAACCATGCGCGTCTGGCCCAGTTTGCGCGCCATCAGGTTCGAACTTTTGAGCGGGCCTGCACGTACGGCGACATCGGTGCGCTGCTCAAGGATGTCAATGACTTCATCGGTCAGCACGATATCCAGGGTGACGTCAGGGTGTAGGTCCAGAAATTCGGAAGCCAGCGGTAGCAGGAAGTGATGGCCGAAGGGGACGTTCGCGTTCACTCGCAGCCGCCCGCGCGGAGTAGCGTGTGCACTGGCGCAGCGTTCCGCTTCGTCCAGATCGGCCAGCAAACGCACACCGCGTTCGTAGAAGCCGCAGCCTTCGGGAGTGAGCTGGAGCTGGCGTGTAGAGCGGTTGATCAGTCGCGTCCCGAGGCGCTGCTCCAGGCGCGAGATCAGTTTGCTGACCGCCGAGGGCGTCATTGTGCAGGCACGGGCGGCAGCCGAGAAACTGCCCAGTTCGATGACGCGCACGAACACTTCCAGTTCGCCGGAGCGGTTGATTTCAAGGCGAGCCATGGCAACCTTTTGATGAGTTCAAGTCACAAATATTTGTCCTGAAGGCAGTCTAGTTCATAGGTGTCGATGAATTCATTATTTACTTCCAGATCGCCATTGAAGTCATTCATATGAAACGTGTTTCCAGGTCCTCGACCTCTCTGCTGCTTGCCCTGGCCTTGACCAGCGGGGCGTGCTTTAACCCGGGTATTGCGGCAGCGGCCACCGTCAACTGGATCGCCACCTGGGAGGCCAGTCCGCAGCCGGTGTGGGGAACGGATTTCCTGTTTCCTGCCAACGTCCCGCCGGTACTGCATGATCAAACCGTGCGCCAGGTGGCGCGGGTCAGTCTGGCTGGGCCGCGGGTGCGCATCGTGCTCTCCAACGCTTATGGGCGGCAGCCGCTTACGGTGGGCAAGGCAACGGTGGCCCGGCAGGCCAAGGGCGGTGCGGTGCTTGCCGACAGCCTGACGGTGGTGACCTTTGGTGGTCGGGATGTCGCAACCATCGCGCCTGGCGCGTCGTTGGTCAGCGATCCTGTCGCGCTGCCTGTGGCTGCCCTGCAACAGCTTGCTATCAGTGTGTACCTGCCGGAAGAGACACCGGTGAGCACCTTCCATTGGGACGGGCGTCAGACCGGTTGGATTATGTCGGGCGACCAGACCATGGCTTCCGTACTCAAGTGCCGGGAACCCGGTGCTCAGAGCACGACCGCGCGCCTGTTGTTGTCGGGGATCCAGGTCGAAGCGACGCATTCAGCGCACACGGTCGTGGTGATCGGTGATTCCATCACCGACGGTGCCACTGCCACCCTGGACAAGGACAGCCGATGGCCAGACTTCCTGGCCGAGCGCCTTGCTCCTCATGGTGTTGCTGTCGTCAATGCCGGTATTTCCGGTGGCCGCCTTCTGGCGGATGGCATGGGCGTCAACGCGTTGGCCCGGCTGGAGCGCGACGTGCTGGCCCAGCCGGGCGTACAAAGCCTCATTGTGATGCTGGGCATCAACGACATCGGCTGGCCGGGTACAGCCTTCGAGCCGACAAAGCCCCGGCCAACGCTGGAGGCGTTGACAGCAGGCTACCGTCAGTTGGTTGAACAGGCTCACAACCACGGAATCAGGGTGATCGGCGCAACCCTCACGCCGTTCGAAGGCGCGTTGCCGGGTACACCGCTGGATAACTATTACAGCGCCGACAAAGACGCCTTGCGTCGGCAGGTGAATGACTGGATTCGCACCAGCGGCGTGTTTGACGAGGTCGTCGATTTCGACGCAGTACTGCGCGACCCCACCCATCCGGCTCGCATCGGCGCGCGCTTCGATTCCGGCGACCACCTGCACCCCGGCGATGAGGGTAATCGCGCAATGGCCGAAGCTGTCGACCTCGCGACATTGCTGCCCGTGCGATAGACATGCGGTGGCGGGTTAGTCCATTCTTCGGCGTGATGCTTGAAGCGGGTCATTTCCAGACCTGCCGTCCGGCCAGCTCGCATCGACGTGGCTGATTCAGGCTTTCCCCAGGGGGCTGGTTTTGCGGATTCTGGTAATTGAAGACGATGCGCCCACGGCGGCTTATCTGGTGCGTGGCCTGAGCGAAAGCGGGCATGTCGTCGACGCCGCCGAAGACGGGAACAGTGGCCTGTCCATGGCGCTGGAAGGCATTTATGACGCATTGATTGTCGATCGTCGCCTGCCAGGGCTGGACGGGCTGGCGCTGGTCCGCAGTTTGCGCGAGCGCGGCATGCACACGCCGATCCTGATGCTCAGCGCCCTGGCCTCGACCGCCCATCGTGTCGAAGGCTTGCGCGCAGGCTGTGATGATTACCTGCCCAAACCCTATGCGTTCGTTGAAGTGCTGGCCCGGCTTGATGCCCTGCTGCGTACCGCTGATCAGCCCGCCAAAACCAGCCAGCTCGTGAAAGCCGGAGGATTGGTACTCGATTGCGCCACCCGCGTGGTGAGCCTTCAGGGGCGAAAGGTGGTGCTGCAACACCGGGAGTCGTTGATCCTGGCCAAGCTGATGCGCCACGCAGGCGAAGTGATGACCCGGGACATGTTGCTGGAAAGCGCCTGGGACTATGCCTTCGACCCCAACGATAACGTCATCGACAAGCACATCTATCGCCTGCGTCGAAAGCTCGACGAAGTGACCGCCAGCGCGATGATTCGCACGGTGGCGGGGGCCGGCTATCTCTTTGATGCGACAGGGGATAATGCCTGCGGCAGTTCCTAAACATTTGTTTAGCTCCAGAGGAACGCTGCGACAGTAGCGCATCGCTATCTTCGTGCCTTTCGTGGGTCATGCCACCTGGGTTACGGGGAACCTCAACACATGCCAGCCGCATCACTACCTGCGCCATTGCTGCAGCGATTCTTGCCGGCGCGACTCTCCAGATCGTGGGTGTTCATCGGGTGGCTGTCGCTTGGCGGTTGTTCGCTGGTGCCTGCCTATCACTCGCCGCAGCTTGCGGTGGCCCCCGCGTGGGACGGTGTGCAGCCTGGCGCGACGGCTATCGACACCGCCGCGGCGCAAGGCGGAGCCTGGTGGGAGGAGTTCCACAATCAGGAGCTGGACGGCTTGATCGCCAGAGGCATTGACCAGAACTACACGCTCAAGGCCGCCATCAGTCGCGTCGACGAAGCGCAATCCCTGGCCCAGGTAACGGGCGCGGCGCAGTACCCGCAGTTGTCCCTGGGTGGCAACTATCAGCATGAAGACAACTACGGCACTACAAAAAAACGCAGTGTGTCTGCCCAGGCGTCTTATGAGGTGGATTTCTGGGGCAAGGCCCGGGCCGCTGCCGATTCCTCCACCGCACTGGCCAATGCCAGCGGGTTCGATGCCCAGGCCCTGCGCATGACCCTGGACGCAACCATCGCCAACACCTATTTCCAGGTGCTGTCCCTGGATGATCGACTGGGGTTGGCCAGGTCCATTGCCGATGATGCGCAACAGGTGCTGGACCTGGTTCAGGTGCAGGCCAGTCAGGGCGCGGTTTCCAGCCTGGAAGTCGAGCAGCAGCGCAACGCCTTGCAGACGTTCCAGGCTGCCGTGCCGGCGCTGCGCCAGCAACGCGATGCGGCGTTGTATCAGCTTGCGGTGCTGGTCGGTGCTGCGCCGCAGGGGTTCACGGTCAGCCAGAACGGTTTGCAGAACCTTGCTGTGCCAGCACCGCACACTGGTCTTCCAATCGGTTTGCTGCGCCAGCGTCCGGATGTCCGGGCGGCGGAAGCGCGGTTGCAAGCGGCCAACTTCGATGTGGGCGTTGCCCGTGCCGCGTTCTTGCCCAACCTGTCGATTGACCTGCTCAGCGGGGTCGACACGCTGGCGGGCGGCGGTATCTGGAGCGTTATTGGCAGCTTGTCACAGCCGGTCTTCACCGGTGGGCAGCTCACGGGGCAGTTGCATATCGATCAGGCGCATTTCCGGGAGCTGACCGCCAGCTATCGCGAGTCAGTGATCGAAGCCCTGCAGGACGTGCAGACCCAGCTCAGCGCCGCGCATCAACTGGATCAGAGTTACACCCTGCATCAGGCCGCTGTGGAGTCCGCCCGGGAAGCCGCACGGCTGGCCCAGGTTCGCTATCGCCTCGGTTCCACGGACTTCCAGACCTTGTTGATCGTCGAGCGCACCCAGTACCAGGCCGAAGACAGCCTGTTGCAAGTGCGGTTGCAGCATTTGCAGGCTGCGGTCGGGCTGTTCCGTGCACTGGGCGGTGATTTTTCTGCCGCAAGTGTCGCTGGCAACCCGTCGTCTCCCGTTCTTTCCACCACCACTTCCATTGCCCAGGCCTCCCACCCATGACCGCGCAGCCATCCGTTTCGTCTTCTTCTCGCCGTTTGCGTCTCGTCGCGCTGGTTGTCGTGCTGGTCGTCGTTGTCGTGCTGGTGCGTCAGTTCTGGCCGGGCCGGGCTCATGCGGCGGCCGCGCCGAAAGAGGCAGCGGTGCCGGTGTCGATGCAGCAGGTGCAGCACAAAGACCTGCCGATCTGGCTTGACGCCATTGGTAATGTGCAGGCCCTCAACACCGTCAATGTTCGGGTTCAGGTCGATGGTGAACTGAAGAAAGTACTGTTTACCGAAGGCCAGATGGTCAACGCGGGCAGTCAACTGGCTCAGGTGGACCCACGGGTTTATCAGGCTCAGTTGGCCCAGGCTCAGGCGTTGGTCGCCAAGGACCAGGCGCAACTGGCCAACCTCAAGGTCAATCTGGAGCGGGCCACCAAACTGGCGGCGGCCAAGGCAGGCCCGGTGCAGGACGTCGATACGTTCCGCGCGCAACTGGCCGCCCAGCAGGCCAGCGTCCAGGCGGATCAGGCTTCGCTGGATAACGCGCGCCTGCAACTGGGCTTTACCCACATCATCGCGCCGTTGACCGGCCGCACCGGGCAACGTCTGCTGGATGAGGGCTCCATCGTGCACGGTGTAGATGCTACGGGCCTGGTGACCATCACCCAGATGAACCCGATCTCCGTGGCTTTTGCCGTATCCCAGGACAGTCTGGCGCAGATTCTTGAGGAAAACGCTCGCCAGCCGCTGCAAGTCGTGGCCCTGACCCGCGACGGCAAGCAGCAGATCGCATCCGGCAAGCTCAGCTTCATTGACAGCCAGGTGTCGGCGGCCAGCGGGCAGATTCAGCTCAAGGCCGAGTTCAACAACGACAACAGCCAGTTGTGGCCTGGGGAACTGGTCAGCGCACGCTTGCTGCTGCACACCCAGCATGACGCGACGGTGGTGTCGGCCAATGCCGTGCAGGAGGGGCAGAGCGGCCCGTACGTGTATGTGGTGAACGCCGAGCAGCGGGTCGAACCGCGCAACGTCGAGGCCTCGTCGGTCGTGGCGGGGGAACAGTGGATTCGTAACGGGCTGACGCCGGGCGAAACGGTGGTGGTGCAGGGGCAGTCACGGATAGCACCGGGTGTGCTGGTCACCACGGCCCAGGTTGACAACGCCAACGCCCAGGCACAGGCCGATGTGTCTGGCGCCTCCGGGGTGCAGCCATGAGTGCGGCGACGATGAGCGGTCTGGCGGGCCTGATTCAGCGCCGTGTCGGCCTGTGCCTGCTGGCATTGGGTGTGATGCTGGTGGGCAGTTTCGCGTACTTCCAGTTGCCGGTGGCACCCTTGCCGACAGTGGACTTTCCCACTATTCAGGTGACCGCCGTGTTGTCCGGTGCCAGCGCCGAGACCATGGCCAGTTCAGTGGCGACCCCGTTGGAGCGGGCGTTTGCCGCCGTACCGCAAGTCACCTCGATGACTTCCACCAGTGCCGAAGGCAAAACCCAGGTGGTGTTGCAGTTCGACCTGGCACGCAATATCGACGGCGCCGCTGAAGACGTGTTGTCGGCCATCAACACCGCCAGCGCTACGCTGCCGAAAACCATGACCAGCGCGCCAACCTTCAAGAAGGTCAACCCGGCCGAGTTCACCGTGCTGTCCCTGGCGTTGACCTCGCCGACCCGCACGCTGCATGAGCTGGACCTGTATGCCGACAACTACCTGGCCCAGCGGATCTCGCAGATGCCCGGTGTCGGTCTGGTGGATTTCCATGGTGAGCAGAAACCGGCCGTGCGGATCCAGATCGACCCCGATGCCCTGGCCGCCCGGGGTCTGACCCTGGAAGACGTACGCAGCGTCGTGGGCCTGAGCACCCTGGATCAACCCAAGGGCAGCCTCGACGGTCAGGACCACTCGATTACCCTCGGGGCGACTGACCAGTTGCTGGACCCCAAGGGCTATCGCGAACAAGTGGTTGCCTACAAGAACGGCGTACCGATCAAGCTCGGCGACCTGGGCCGAGTCATCGATGGCGCCGAGGACACTCAGCAATCGGCGGCCATTGGCGGTGTGCCAGCGATCATCGTCGACATTCACAAACAGCCGGGCTTCAACGTGCTGGCGACCATTGCCAACATCAAGGACAAGCTGCCGTCCCTGACCGCATCCCTGCCACGGGATGTGCAGGTGCAAGTGGTGGGCGACCGCACCCAGACCATCGAGGCGTCGGTCAACGATGTGCAGTTCACCCTGCTGCTGTCCATCGGGCTGGTGGTGCTGGTGATCTTCGTCTTCCTGCGCAAGGCCACGGCCACCATGATCCCGGCCATGACCATCCCGCTGTCGCTGGTGGCGACCTTCGGGGTCATGTACTTGCTGGGCTACAGCCTGGATAACCTGTCAATCATGGGCCTGGCCATCGCAGTGGGCTTTGTGGTCGATGACGCCATCGTGGTCATGGAAAACATCGTCCGCCACCTGGAGATGGGCAAGCCGCGTCTGCAGGCGTCGGTAGAGGGTTTGCGCGAGGTGGGCTTCACCATCGTTTCGATGACGGTGTCGCTGATTGCGGTGTTCCTGCCGATCCTGTTGATGGGCGGCATCGTCGGGCGGCTGATGCGTGAGTTCGCGGTCACGGTCAGTGTGGCGATCATCATGTCCTGCATCGTGTCATTGACCATCACGCCGATGTTCTGCGCGTGGTTGCTCAAACACGAAGAAGAGGCCGAACCGGGGCGCTTTTCCCAGGCCTGTGAAAACGCTTTTCTCGGCATTCTCAATGGGTATCGTCGCAGCCTGGACTGGGTGCTGGATCACCAGCGGCTGATGCTGGGTGTGGCCATGGCAACTTTCGTGGCCACGGCCGGGCTGTATGCCTACATCCCCAAGGGTTTCTTCCCGCAGCAGGATAACGGCCTGATTCAGGGCATTGCCGAAGCGGCCTCGGACATTTCGCCCATCGCCATGCGTGAACAGACGCTGTTGCTTGCGCAGATCGTTGCCAGGGACCCGGCGGTCGACAAGGTCTACAACTGGGTGGGCCCGAACCCGACCATCAGCCAGGGCCGGGTGATGATTGCCCTCAAGTCATTCTCCGAACGGACCGCCTCGGCCCGCCAGGTCATGGCCCGTTTGCAGCCGCAACTGGACAAGGTGCCCGGTATCAAGATGTACATGCAGGCCAACCAGGATATTCAGGTCGGTGGCCGGGCGAGCAAGACCCAGTACCAATACACCCTGCAGGACCCGGACGGCGCCGAGCTCAACCACTGGAGCGGAGTGTTGCTGGACAAGCTCAAAACCCTGCCGCAACTGCAACACGTGACCTCTGACCAGCAGCGTGCCACGCCCCAGGCGACACTGGCCATTGACCGGCCAACGGCGGCGCGGCTGGGAGTGTCGATTCAGGCCATCGATGACGTGCTGTATGACGCCTTCGGTCAGCGTCAGGTCGCGACCATGTTCACCCAGCTGGACCAGAACCACGTGATCCTTGAAGTGGACCCGCACTGGCAATTGTCCATCGAGACCCTTGGCCACCTGTATGTGCGCTCCACTGGCGGGGCGCTGGTGCCGCTGAACCTGGTGGCGAGCCTGCACAATGAGCTGGTGCCGATTGTCATCAACCACCAGGGCGTGTTCCCGGCGATTACCTTGTCGTTCGACGTGGCACCGGGTTACGCCTTGAGTGAAGCGGTCAACGCCATCGATCAGGCTTCACTGGCCGTGGCGGTGCCGGATCGGGTATCGGGCAGTTTCCAGGGCACGGCACAGGCGTTCCAGGATTCACTCAGGTCGCAGCCCTGGCTGATTCTGGCGGCGATCATCACTGTCTATATCGTGCTCGGCGTGCTGTATGAAAGCGCGATTCACCCCCTGACGATCATCTCAACCTTGCCCTCGGCCGGTTTTGGCGCGTTGCTGGCGTTGATCATCTGCGGGCAAGACCTTTCGGTGCTGGGGATGATCGGCATCATTTTGCTGATAGGGATCGTGAAGAAGAACGCGATCATGATCGTCGACTTCACCCTGGCGGCAGAACAGCAGGGTATGTCTCCCCGGGACGCAGTGCGTGAAGGCTGCCTGTTACGCCTGCGCCCGATTCTGATGACCTCGCTGGCCGCGCTGCTGGGCGCCGTACCCCTGGCCTTCGGCCACGGCGCGGGCTCGGAATTGCGCCAGCCTTTGGGCATCGCGATTGTCGGCGGCTTGGCGGTGTCGCAGATGCTGACGCTGTACACGACCCCGGTGGTCTATCTGTGGTTTGACCGCCTGCGCAAACGTCGCCGCGTGGCGGCAGTACCGGCGGTGGACATGGGGCATTAACGGAAACCCTGTTGGAGCGCCACTTCGGTCGCTCCCACAGATTGCCGCCAACTATAGAATCTTCCACCAGTAGATGCAGAACCTGTCGGCGCCCCCTAGTAACAAATGTCCCCCAGGTTGGACACGGCGGTATTTTCCGGGACGTTGTTCCAGCGCTCGAAGGTTTCCGCGAGTTGCAGGTCAGGGATCTGCTGGCAGAGTTTCACCACCGGGATGGCCAGCGCGGCAATGATCAGTGCGCTGGCCAGCCATCGTGTCCAGGATCCGCTCATGTTCGATCACTCCGCATTCAAGGCACGGGCAGGCGCAGAGACGTTGATGATCTGACGCTGGCCGGCCGCATCTTCGACGGTCAGGGTAAAGGGCACCTCATCGCCTTCCTTTATCTGCTGGTTCAGGTCCATCAACATCACGTGGTAGCTGCTGGGCTCCAGGGCCACTTTAGTCCCGGCAGGCAGTTTGACCTCGGCGACCTGCTGCATGCTCATCACGTCGTTGTTCATTACCATCTGGTGAATCTGCACCAGCTTCGCCGCCGGAGAGCCGACGTCCACCAGTTTGCCGTCGGTTGTCGACACGATCTGCATGAAGGCACCCGTGGCGTGCTGGCCTGGAACCGTAGCCCGGACCCAGGCATCGTGCACCGACACTTGCGCCGAGGCCTGGGAAGTCATGGCAAACAGGCCGCAGAACAGCAGTGACAGGGATGCAAATTTGGATAGGATCATTCTCTTATCTTTCCATGATGAAGTATGTGTGGCTGGCGCCATCAGCCGAGCGCCATGACTTTACGAACGTCTTCGGCGCATTCCTGGGCTGTCAACGATGACGACAGCGAGAGGCGCAGCTTGCCGTTGGCATCCAGTACATAGGTGGTTGCGGTGTGTGCCAGCGTGTAGGTGTCGCCTGCCGCGATCCTTTGGTAATAGATCTTGAATTCCTTGACCGCGTCCGCTGTTTGCTGGGTGTTGCCATACAGGCCGATAAAGCTGGGGTCGAAGGCATGCACATAGGCCTCCAGCACCTGCGGCGTGTCACGGTCCGGGTCCAGGGTGATGAAAATCACCTGCAACCGATCGCCGTCGGCCCCCAGCAGTTTCTTGATGCGCGCCGCACGGGCCAGGGTAGTCGGGCAGACGACCGGGCACTGGGTGAAGCCGAAAAACACCATGGGGATCTTGCCGTGGAAGTCGGCCAGGGTGCGTTCTTTGCCCTGGGGATCGGTGAGGGTGAAGGAACGGCCGAAATTTTCGTCGCTAAGGTCTGTGCCATGGATGGACGACAAGGCCTGCTTGTTCTCGCAACCGGCAATCATTGCCACGCCTAACAGGCCAAGCCCCGCAATTACCTTGCGACGGCTTATCGGGTAATTCATCACTACTGTCCTTGCTTGAATAGGCTAACGAGCGATGCTACCAATCAGCCAAATCTGATCGCAGTGCGACGTTGTGCCGCACCGATACCCAGGTCGCCAAGGGGAGGGGGATCACCGGTGGCTGCGTCAGACTGTCGCGCTCGGTTCCACTTCAGGTACTGCGTGCGGTCAGCCGTCTGTGCACCTTCGTTACGCGGATGCGGCTGACAAGTTCAGTCGGGTGGATTCAGTGTTAAAGTTCGCGCCATGAAAATTGCCCGCACCTATCGCTCACTCGCTACCTGGACGCTGTTTTTTTGCGTTCTGGTCAACGTGTTTGCCTGCGGTCTGGGTCATGGCGAAATGTCCGGCATGCGCCTGAACGGCATTGGCGGCCAGTTCTGTTCGGCCGTACGTACCACCGCGCCGGCGTTTGATCTGAAAGCCAGCGAGCAGCCGGTCAATGGCTGGGCGGCGCACTTTTCCTGCCCTGTCTGCTCCACGGCCATCCAGACCATCGCGTTGTTCTTCGGTCTGTTCTGGCTCGCAAGCCTGGGCGTCACGCAACGCTACCGCCGCGAAACCCGCTGCAAGGCCCCACCCCGATACCTGTGGCCCTCGACCAATCCCCGCGCTTCTCCTGCCTTTTGACGCGTTGAACCAGCCGCTTTGAATAACGGCTGCCTCTTCATGTGCTTTGCCCGCTGAGGTTCTCCATGGACCCGCGTCGGGCGAAACCATCTGCGATGAGATCGCTGGCTCAAGGACAGGATTCATGATCAAGAGATCCACCCCCGTTCCATTTCCGGATTACCCGGGCAATGCCCGTAGTTTCGTGCATCTGGATGCCCGTTTGCTGCCGTATTGGCACACCTTGTTCGACGTTTGCCCTGCATTGCTCAAGCTGGACCCGCCCGATGGCCTGAACCTGTTTCGCGAGTTCATGACCTGGGCGTATCGGCATCATCCGGCCCTGGACTGGACCTATTACCTGAACGTTTCGCGCTGGCTGCTGGCCTCTCGTTACCAGGCGAAGGTCAATGCCGAACACATCGAGACCTTCATGATCGCGGCGGCGGCCCGCTGGATAAACACCGATGACAGTCAGGCAGTGGGGCTGGTGCTGACCTGGAAGGGCATGGCGGAAAAGGTGTTTGACTGGAAAAAACCGCCGGAACCCTCGACCCGCATCGCCCTGGAGCATGAGGAAACGCCTCCGGCCGCATGGGACTTTGCCTGGTGCCCGCTGAGCGGCAAGAAGGGCGCGAACTTCCGGCGTTGGCTGCCTGTTTCGGGGTGAGGGTCTTATTGGTTGTGTGTTTTGTCGCAGATACCGGCCTGAACACAAAACCATTGTGGGAGTGGGCTTGCCCGCGATTGCGGTGCGTCAGTCACCGGTAATGTTTAAGGACTGACGCCTTAGCGATTAGGGTGGATCGCCACCCCGGTCGCTCCCACAGTCAAAAGCGCAAAGTAGCCCCCGTGGTGAGCCATTGGTCACGGTCGCCCGTCAGGTTGCGACCCAGCACCAGGTCGATGTCGACGTTCGGGCCAAGGTGCAGCCGGGGGCCTGCCTGCCAACTCTGGTCGCCGCCTTGCTGGCCATAACGCTCGGCGATCAGGGTCAACGAATCGACGACGGTGTATTCAAACCCCGTGCCCCAGGTCCAGGCGTGCTGCTGGTCGCCGTCGTTGTAGGCGTGGGTCCAGCCGGCGTCGACGTTGATGCGCAGTGCTTCGAATGGTTGATAGGTAAAGGGGATAGTGAAGTCTGCGCCGTCGAATGCATGCCCACGGTCCAGGGCGAAATGGCCAGTGGTAGTGAATGCCATTTCGATGCCCAGGTCTTTGTTGGCCAGAAGCTGCGCTTTCAATTGCGGGCTGAGCAGGTTCAGCGTGTCGCCCTCGCTGCGATCCCGTTGCGCAGTCAGGCCCCATTGGAATCCTGGCAGGCCCTGGAACGTGCAGGCGGTATCCAGCACAGTGCTGTTGGTGGAACGGTCATGGCGATTGCTGGTGTACCAGACATCGCTGTTGCATTGGCCAGGGTCGTTGACCGCGCCGTCGTCCACCACATAGGAACCGCCCGCAGCATGGGCTTTGGAGGCAAGGCTCAGGGCGGCGATGATCCCCAGCGTGGTGGTGATGAACAGCGCGTTGCGGCGTAAGCCCCGACGCTGGGAGACCGGCAAGTCACTGAGCAGTGACGAACTTGTTTTAGAGCGTGGCGTGGCCTGTTGATTATGAGTAGTCATTTCGGTCGGACCATACATGGGGTGTATTGATGAGTTTTTGCAGACGCTGGTAGAACTGTTTGGCCTCACAATAACTATTGAAAGACACTTTCCAGCGGGACGTTTTCACGAGCCAGCCATCGCGGGCGTGCAGCATTATCTTGAGCATGAGTCGCCCTCCGAATCGTGCGGTGTTAGTGCGGTGCTAAATAAGTTTTGATGTTGCGGTAACGCTTAAAGGTCTACGGTCAGGACCCGAATACCAGCGGTTCTGGCTTGTTCCACCAACTCTTCGGTGTCTTCGCCACCCGGCAGCGCGATCACCACGTCAGGCTTGCTGTCCAGCAGCATGAACTGGTTACGTCGGCGTTCGGCCTGCTTGCCATGCAGTTGCCAGTTGGGCGGGTAGCGCACAATGTCGGCACCGGCTTCCCGGGCCCAGTCTTCGATTTCACTGCCCAGGAACTGATTGCCGCCATGTACCAGCACGGTAATGCGTTGCACCTGGTTATAAGCATCCAGCACTTGGCGGGACATGTAGATATCACTGTAATGCCGGCCGGCACACATCAGGACGCGCATGGAAAGTTATCCTTATTGGCCAGTGGTTCTGTCTTTGTTTCGGTATGGATGTCGACGTTACGCTCACCGCTGCGCTCAAGCAGTGGATAAGCCAGTGCGGCGATATGGTGGTGCACGCGCCGGTAATCACGCAGCACGCGCTGAAAGATATCTCCGGACTCGGCCCAGGCACTCTTGTCGTCACGCAACTTGCGAAAGTGCTCCTGACTGGCGCCTGCTTCGAGTTTGCGAACGGTTTCCTTGTGGCCGATCAATTGATGAGCTGCGCCGACGTCTTCGCGTAGAAAGACCGTGATCGCCAGGCTCAGGCTGGCCATCAGTTCAGCGTGCAACGAGTGGATATGGCGCAGTTCGAAGGCAGAAAATCGCTCGCCACGGCTCCGTTTGCGCCATGCCAGTTGCGCCAGATTGCTCGCCAGTATGTCGCCAGCATGTTCCAGGTTGATCACGAACATGAGGATTTCCTGGGAGCGGTCAGCGTCTGCATCGCTCAGGCCGTCCTGGCCGATATCCGCCAGGTACGCACGAATGGCAGCACTCAACAGGTCCAGAGAATGGTCCAGCCGCCGGATGTCCTCGGCACAGGTTTGGGTGCTGTTTTCGAACAGTGCGAGCACGCGGCTGAGCATCGCCGAGAACATGTCAGCGATGCGCAATGCCTCTCGAACCGCGTTGGACAAGCCGATGTTGGCCACTTCCAGGCCAGCTTCGTCCAGGTATTGCGGCATCCCAGGATCTGCGGGTTTTTCCTGTTGCGCGAGGATTCGGGTCAACAGCGCGGCCAGTACCTGGGTCAGGCCAATGAAGACGATGGCCAGTGCCAGGCTGAACGCTGTGTGCAGGTACACCACCAGAGGCGCTGGGCCGATACCGAACGCATCGGTGGCCTGCACCAGCCGGGGCAAAAACGGCAGCACCACCAGTACGCCGCTCAGGCGAACCAGCAGGTTGCCCAGGGGCAGGCGTCGCGCGACCCTCGAGCCCGCGCTGAGCACGGACGGCAATGCGCCGCCGATGTTGGCCCCGAGCATCAGGGCGATGGCGGTGACGGGCGACATCATGGTGGCCCCGGCCAGGGACGAGATCAGCAGGACCACCGCCACGCTGGAGTGGCACAGCCAGGTCACCAGCATGCCAGCCACCACGGCGATGATCAGGTCACCTTCAAGGCTTTGCAGGATCACCCGGAATACGGATGTGCCTTCTATGTGTTGCAGCGTGCTGCTCAACAGGCTCAGGGCCAACAGCATCAGGCCCAGGCCGATCAAGGCACAACCCACGCTTTCATAACGTGAGTCATCGCGCAGGCGGAACACCGCAAAGCCGATGAACAAAATGATGGGCGTGGCAATCGAGGTATCAACGCTCAGCAGTTGCACCACCAGCGTGGAACCGATGTTGGCACCCAGCATGACGGCCAGCGCCGGTGCCAGGCTGATGGCGCCCGCCGCCGTGAACGAGGTGGCCATGAGGCTCACGGCCGTGCTGCTTTGCAGGATGCCGGTGATACCAATACCGCAGAGCAACGCCATCCAGCGGTTGCCGAGGTTTTTCCCAAGCCAGTTGCGTAACTGAGTACCGAAGCCACGCAGCAGCGCGGTCGAGATCATGTGGGTGCCCCATAGCAACAAGGCAATGGCACCCGCCAGGTTTATCAACAGTGTGGTTCCCATGAGGATTCTCCACGTCACTTCTTCAATGCCGCAGGGCATTCATTTTCTAGGAGGGCGCAGCAGCTTGATCGACTGACTGTTCAACGCACTGGACAGGTTCAAGAGGAACCGGGTTTCGATACTGGTCAACGTGCCGCGCGTGTAGAGCTTCACGCTGATGTTTCTGACGTATTGCGCTGCCCGGGATAACAGCAGGACCGATAAAGCCCGGACGCTATGGCTCGCAACGTCCTTCACTCTGACGAGAACATTCATGGCGTTTCTCTCTTTGGGTAATGCCGGTCAGTTGGGCCACCAAACCCCTGGGATATCCTGTGTTTGGCGGCAACCTGCGGCAGCGATTCAGTCGCGATACGGTGTGTCAGGCACCGCAGATGCTGAATGTGCTGGCCTCTCGCGAATGAACTCGCTCCCACAATTCACATTGTCAGTACCACTGCTTGAAGCGGCGGATGTAGACGGTCTTGAACAGCTGGGCGACAACGCAGTAGCTCACCAGGGTGGCGACCAACCATGGGAAGTAGGCCAGTGGCAACGGTTGCAGGCCGATGAGCGTGCCCAGCGGGGAGAAGGGCACGTAGATGCCGATGGCCATGATCAGGGTCGTCATCACTGTGACCGGCAGCGCGGCAGTGCTCTGGAAGAACGGGATCTTGCGGGTGCGCAGCATGTGCACCACCAGGGTCTGCGACAGCAAGCCTTCGATGAACCAGCCGGACTGGAACAGGGACTGCATTTCCACGCTGTTGGCTGCGAACACGTACCACATCAGGGCGAAGGTCGTGATGTCGAAGATCGACGAGGTCGGCCCGATCCAGATCATGAAACGCCCGATGTTTTTAGCGTCCCACTTGCGTGGTTTGCTCAGGTATTCCTTGTCCATCTTGTCCCACGGCAGGGCCAGCTGGGAGATGTCGTACATCAGGTTTTGCAGCAGCAAATGGATTGCCAGCATCGGCAGGAACGGGATGAACGCACTGGCTACCAGCACCGAGAACACGTTGCCGAAGTTGGAGCTGGCCGTCATGTTCAGGTACTTCATGATGTTGCCGAACGTTTCGCGGCCTTTGAGTACGCCTTCTTCCAGCACCATCAGGCTCTTCTCGAGCAGGATGATGTCCGCCGACTCCTTGGCGATGTCCGTGCCGCTGTCCACGGAAATGCCCACGTCTGCGTCACGCAGGGCTGGGGCATCGTTGATGCCGTCGCCCAGGAAACCCACGGTGTGGCCATTCGATTGCAGGGACTTGAGCACCCGGGATTTCTGCAGCGGGGTCAGTTTGGCGAAAACGGTACGCTCCTCGACCATACGCTTGAGCACGGCGTCATCCATGTGCTCGATTTCCTGGCCCAGCAATGGCAGGCCTGGCTCAAGGCCTACCTGACGGCAGATCTTGCTGGTCACAACGGCGTTGTCACCGGTCAGCACCTTGACCCGCACGCCGATCTCACGCAGTGCGGCAATAGCGGGGCCAGCGGTTTCCTTCGGTGGATCGAGGAAGGTCAGGAAGCCGCGGATCACCAGATCCCTTTCATCGGCGGTCTTGTACTGGGTCTTGGTGTCTGGCTTGAAGATGTCGCGGGTGCCGACGGCCAGCACCCGGAAGCCGTCCTTGTTGTAGTCATTGGCCAGTGTCAGCAGGTTTTGCCGACGTTTGTCATCGAGCGGGACAACGGCTTCGCCTTCCATCACGTGGGTGGAAATGGTCAGCATTTCCTCGACGGCACCCTTGCAGATCAGCAAGTGGTCGGCGCGCACGTCCTTGACGATGATCGACAGGCGACGACGGATGAAGTCGAAAGGCAGTTCATCGACCTTGGCGTAGCGGGTGGGTTTCTGGAATTTGGGGTCTGCTTCCGAGAACTGCACCACGGCCTGGTCCATCAGGTTTTTCATGCCGCTCTGGTGGTGGCTGTTAAGCCAGGCCAGGGCCAGGACCGAGTCATTGCGCTTGCCGCTGATATCGACGTGGTGCTCGAGGATGATCTTGTCCTGGGTCAGGGTGCCGGTCTTGTCGGTGCACAGCACGTCCATGGCGCCGAAGTTCTGAATGGCGTTCAGGCGCTTGACCACAACCTTGCGGCGGGCCATGGCCATGGCGCCCTTGGCCAGGTTGGCGCTGACGATCATGGGCAGCATTTCCGGGGTCAGGCCGACCGCCACGGCCAGCGCGAAGAGGAAGGCATCACCCCACTCGCCCTTGGAAAGACCGTTGATGAGGAACACCACTGGCACCATCACCAGCATGAAGCGGATCAGCAGCCAACTGACGCTATTCACCCCGCGGTCGAAAGCTGTCTGCACCCGTGAGCCGACGATGGCCTTGGCCAGGGAGCCGAAGTAAGTGCGCGGGCCGGTGGCGACCACCACTGCTTTTGCGGTGCCGCTGACCACGTTGGTGCCCATGAAGCAGATGTTGGGCAGGTCCAGCAGGTTGCCTTGGTCGGCTGCGCTGGCCGATGCCGATTTCTGTGCGACGTCGCCCAGGGTGTCGTACTTTTCGACGGGCAGCGCTTCGCCGGTCAGTACTGCCTGACTGATGAACAGGTCGCGGGATTCGATCAGCCGGATGTCGGCGGGGATCATGTCCCCGGCAGACAGGTGGACGATGTCGCCTGCCACCAGATCACGCATCGGCACTTCGCGGCGTGTAGCTTTGCTGTGGGCCTGTTCGCGACGCAATACGGTCGCGGTGGTGCGCACCATTGCCTTGAGGGTCTCGGCCGATTTCGCCGAGCGGTGTTCCTGCCAGAAACGCAGCAGGCTGCTGAGGGTGACCATGGTCATGATGATGATCACGGTGGTCAGGTCGCCTTCTTCCCCGTCACGCATGGGCAGCCAGAAGTCGGTGATGAAGCTGATGCCGGAGAGGGTCATCAACACGTAAATGAACGGGTTGTTGAAGGCATGCAGCAACTGGACGAGCGCATGAGGCGGCTTGTCGTGGGCAACCTCGTTGTGGCCTTCGGTTTTCAGGCGGCTGGAAGCTTCGGTTTCGGTCAGACCTTCCAGGGATGCCTTGACGTTGGCCAGGGTGACGGCCAGCCCGTTCTGGGCTTCACGGGCAGCGCGCATCGACAGCTTGGCTTCTTCGTTGGCGCCGCTTTTTTGCAATTTGAGTGTTTTAACTACAGTCATGTCAAAAGCTCCTGTCGCTGACACCGCGACAGGGCACCTCAATCACGGCCCGATTAATTCAGGGCGAGCGAATGCGTGCCGAGTCGCACTATCGGCGATCGGTTTAAATAAGGTTTATTACGTTTAAGTGCTCGCTGCAGGCTGAGTGAAAAACAGCATGCAGCGAGCCTACTACTGGCGTCGTCCATTGAAAATTACAGTAATGTTTAAAAGGCAGTGCAACTAACAGGCAACTAAGCATGCACATGAATTAATGCGTGCGCATTCTGATCCCAGAAGCGCGGCGCGTTAACTGTTTATGTGTTGCAAGTTGTCAGGCTGTGTAGATGCCAGCGGGCAGACTCAGTGACAGGCGTACCTGATGAGCGTCATCGGGCGGCCTGTACACTGAGGGTCCAGGCTGTCTGCGGAGCTCCAGCGTTGTTCGAGCTGGCCGGTAGCAGGGCTGATACGCCAGCCTACCTTGGGTCGCAGCACGGTCTTGGCACTGGGAGAATGGGCAGCGAACGGGGAGTTGGCACGCACGTGGAGTGATTGATCACGGGTCAGCTTGACGCGCATGGTGGAGGTAAATGCGCGTACGCCGGGCAAAACGGTGGATTTGAAGTTCATGAAACACCTCGCGACCGGACTTGCTCCGGAGGGGGTGAGTCACGATGGAGCGTTAAGCTCTAGCGCAGCTTACCCGGCCTGAGAGGCGAGTCCCGTCTATATTTGGGTTTAGCGCCCGAATCGCCGCTTTAGCGGTGACCGGACAGCGACTAGATACTGTGTCCATTGGATTCTTTAGTGAGGTTGAAAAAAGGCCTGTGTAACCGGCCCGGGCAATTTACTCAGGCAGTTTCCTAAAGTCAACGATTAAAAGACTTCTTTTAGGCGGAGTGCTCATTTATTCAAGTTTCGTTCAGTTTCATATCAACATCCGGGACCAAGTTACGGGATCCCGGATGTGTTCATGTTGTTGGACGCTGGCATGTTCAGCGATATGAACAGTGACCCATCAATTGGCCGGGGGGCGGGGAACCCAGTCCAGCAGGCGCTGTTTCAGGTCATGGCTGGCGGTCTGGTAATAGGTGATGGCGCGTATCACCAGCGGATCATCGGCCGTCACCCGGGATTCGAGGCTCGCACCCAGTGCCTCATCGTGGCGTCGCAGGCCTTTGCGCGGGCTGAGAATGGCCAGGTTGGTGCCGTCGAACAGCCCCAGGTGCTGGTAGTTGCCGATCAGCACTCGTGGCGGCAACGGGTTGTCCAGCAAGACGTTGCGCCCGAAGAAGGTCGAGGTGTAATCCAGGTTCAGCAAGCCCAGAAGGGTGGGCGCAAGGTCGATCTGGCTCGTCAACTGCGCGGTCTCACGTGCCGGGATGAGTTTGGGGGCGTAGATGAACAACGGGATCTGATAGTTGACCACCGGCAGGTCTTCCTTGCCGGCGCTGCCTGCGGTGTGGTCCGCGACGAAGACAAAGATCGTGTCATCGAACCAGGGTTTGCGACGGGCATCCTCCAGGAACTTGCCAATGGCGTAATCGGTGTACTTCACGGCGCCGTCACGTCCTTTGCCGGACGGGATGTCGATCCTGCCTTCCGGGTAGGTGTAGGGGCGATGGTTGGAGGTGGTCATCAGTTGGAGCAGGAATGGCTGTTTCTTGGCGTAATCAGCATCCGCCAGGTTCAGCGCCTGACGATAGAGATCTTCGTCCGCCATACCCCAGGCGTTCTTGAAGTGGATGTCGGCCTCGGGAACGCTGCTCTGGTCCACGACCCGATAGCCGTTGCCGCTGAAGAAGGCGTTCATGTTGTCGAAGTAACCTCGGCCGCCATAGACGAAGACACTGTCGTATCCAACCGCCGTCAGTTGCTGCCCCAGGCTGGCGTACCCGCTTTCACGGCCAATGCGCTTGACCACCGAGCGCCCAGGGGTGGGCGGGATCGACAGGGTGATTGCCTCCAGGCCACGGTCGGTGCGAGTGCCGGTGGCGTAGAAATTATTGAAATATAGGCTTTGCTTGCGCAACTGGTCCAGGTTGGGCGTGAGGTTGCGCGCGTCGCCATTGCTGCCCATGTACCGGGCGCTGAAGCTCTCGATGGTGACCAGCACGATGTTGGGGGTGCGCAGCGTCCCCGGGTTGTTGATGGTGCGGCGAATATCGAGGGGGTCTTTGCCGGTGAAGGTCGCGTTGGGTTCGTCCAACTCGGCGCGCAACTGCTGCCCGAGCTGTTCGGCTGGCAGGCTGCGATAGAACTGTTGGTAGTCCAGCTCATTGTTACGGAAGGCTGCAAAAAACTGATAAGGACCGTTGCTGGCCAGCTCATGCTGATAAGCATTGCCGCCCTGGTGCCTCGGGCTGTCCTGGCCGATCAGTTGCAGGCTAGCACCCGCCACCAGCAACAGACCGACGATCCCGGCCAGGCGTTGGCGCCATGAGGGCAGTGGCGCGACGAGGGCTTTTTTCACGGGCCGGTAAAGCGCGATGCTCAGGCCTATGGCGACCAGGGCCAGGATGCTCAGCAGTTTGCCAATGGGATACGACTCGAGAATGTTGTTCAGCACTTCGTCGGAGTAGACCAGATAGTCCACGGCGATGAAGTTGAAGCGCACGCCAAACTCATCCCAGAACAGCCACTCTGCCACGGCGGTGAACAGCATGATGAAGATGCTCAGGGTCATCACGCCGTGCAAAAACCAGCGGTGAGCCCTGGTGCGCCAGAGGCCGGGCGGGCATAGCAACAGGTACAGACCAAGGGGCAGGGCCGCATAGGTCAGGAATCCCAGGTCGTAGATCAGCCCGATACCAAAGATGGACACAAAACCGCCACCGGCTTCATCCAGATGGCTTAACAGCAATACGGAGCGGGTCAGGAGGAAAACCACCAGCCAGACGATGAGCAGCAGGAACAGATAGCGCATCGGCGCTGATCGAGGGGTACGCATTATTAATTCCTTTTATCCGCCAGCCTTGGGGCGGTGCGGGACGAGAAGCTTCTTGAGCAATCAAACGGAGCTGAAACAGGCGGGAATCTAGCGTCTATCGGGTTGGAGTAAGAGCGTATTTCGTATTTGGATGTGACAAAGAGTTTCCACGCAGGGCACAAGGGTAGGCGTCAAAGCGCGCCCGCGCAGGAAAAATGTTCGAGATGGCCCAAACGCTGACGAGGAGCGTTCGGGCCCGTTGGTGGGAATCCTTCGCTATCAGCGTGGTGGTGGGCTGACAGCGACCTTCAAATCAATCTTCAAATCAACGCCTGCCCCATCAGCCGTTCGAGCACCCGCAAAGGCGCTTGTTCAGGCTTGAGCATGGCTTCGATTTCCAGCAGGTATGTCTGTTCCAGAACGTACTGGCCGCTCATCGCCGCGTGGGAAACCTGATCGGTGAAGACCATCCAGGTGGTCCCTGGTGCAAATTCCTGGCGGCTCTGCACGGCGTGTTTCTGGTAGTCCTCGTCATGTTTCATCTGGTCGTGCAGGTGCAGCATGTAATGGTCATACGCGCTACGTGGGGTTTTGGTGATGCCCAGGGCGTTGAGCACCTGGCTTGAGCCCCACAGCGGCCTTGGCAGTTCGGGCAGGTAGCGTTCGGCAACCGTCTCGAAAGCTTCGCCAACACGCCAGGTACGGGGCTGGCCCACGGGGTTGATGTTGGTGAACACGCGCAGGATGCGTCTGCCCCGGGTAGGGGAGGACGGGAAGCTGTCGACGTGCAGGCGCGTGTCGTCCTTGCGCCATGATGTTCGCCGCCCCAGGATTTCCGAAGGACGGAAACTGGTTCGTGCCTGCAGCAGGCCCGATCCGTAGGGTGCCAGCAAGCTGTCCAGCAGGCTGCGCGTCGAGGTCGCGAAGCGCATCATCATCCGTTGCAGGTGCTGTTGCTCTGCGGCATGGGTTTTGAAACCCTTCAGCTCACCCGTAGACGGTTGCAGGCTGATGTTTTTACTGGCGCCGATGACCTGGGATGCAAACGCGCTGCGTTCGGATTCATCCACCGTGAAGTCGAGTTGAGGAAGCAGGACGACATTGCCCGCTTCAAGCGCGTCAATGATGTTGGTCTGTTCTTCTGCCGTTGCTGGATGATCCCAGCGTGTAATTGGAAAGCTGATAATGCTTGTCATGAAATCTCCCACTGCAATCCTTGCCCTTCGGTTGTGAGCACGGAGTGGTCCCATCGTTCCGTTCCGGGAAAAATGTTTGCAGATTGATGATGGAGCTATAGTGCTTTTTTCAGCAGATGGCACGGTGGTGAGGGTGCGGGGGGAAAAAGGAAGCGTTTTTGCAGCTGACGCCCGATGCTGCCGATGCCATCGACTGATACTCCGGGCTTACTTTAACATCAGGAAACATTTTTCTGGTTATAAGCCTTCCTTAAATTTTGCTCTTAAGGAGAAGATTTTGCGTTTACCTGGGCCAGGCAACCCTTGGCCATCCACGGACAGGCCCTGGCCCAGCCCAGTTTTATTTGGGCTTCGCCGTGTTCGTTGTAGTACGCGATCTTCAAATCACTGGCGTTGAAATCCAGTTTCACGAACCCGGGCCGTGACAGGGCAAAGGTCGCGTCGGTGCGACTTTTGTCCAGTTTGTACAAGGTCTGGCCGCCACCACCGGACACCAGCCAGGCCGGTTCACCCTCGTGCAGCAGCAGTTGCTGGTCGTGATCATGGCCGGACAGGTAGAGATCGACCTGGTTGCGTTCCAGCGCGGGCAGCAGGTCTGCGGTCAGTTGCTGGTCTTCGCCATGGGAGCCCGCGTTTCTGACCGGGTGATGGGCTGCCACCATTCGCCAGACCGGGGCGGGCGGCGATTGAAAGGCTTGTTCCAGAAAGTCGATTTGTTGCGGCAGGGTGGTCTTGTCAGCCGAGGTGTCGAGGAAGACCACCCGCAGCAATGGTTGCCCGCTGCTACCACCAAAGTCGCGCATGTAGGTGTGCGCGGGCATTTGCCAGCGTCCTGAGCCCTTGTGTTGCGCCGCGTATTCAAGTTCGAATTTCTGTGAGGTGGGGTAATCGTGGTTGCCCAGGGTGGCATAGAAGGGCACATGGCTGAGCCATTGCCCTGAGTAGACGCGCTCGAATTTCAGTTGCCAGTTCCAGTCGTTGATGCCCGTCAGTGACTTGCCATAGAAGTTGTCTCCCAGGAGAAACACGGCATCCAGGCGACCCTCCCGCTCGGCGACCGACTCCATGGCTCTGCCCACCTTCCACTGCATCGGTTTACCCGTGCCCTGGTCACCGAGGGCGATGATCGACAGCTGCGTCGGGTCAAGACCTGCAATGGGTACATAGGGCTGTGGCGGAATAAGCATCCAGCCGGTCCCGCCGATGCCCACCAGAATCAGCATTGAGAGCACGACGACCAGCCAGCGACGCCTTGCCTGGCCGGATGGGCTTTTTCGGGGTGTCATGGCGTTGTCGCGGTCCATACCGGTATGCTCCCTACCGGTGTTCAGCAGATCAGTTCTGCAACCCGTGCCGGTACGGCCACGCTAGCAATGCATTTGTTAACGGTTCGTCAACTTTTCATGCTTTTGGCGTTACCCATGCAGGCGGTTTTCACTTTGTTTTCACCGGCTTTTGTTCAAACTCGATGCCCGCACTGCATTGCAACAGGCGTTGCAGGCACAGACAAAATCCTGAATGAACCCTGAATAGGCTCAGCTTTGAGTCCCGTTTTCGGGTTTTTTTCACTACATTGGCGGCCTGGGTTTTTATCCGGTCGATGCATATATTCAACCGAGCACGCTTTCTTGGCGGCGTAATGAAAGAGGCAGTACCGTGGAAGCGCTGAACCAGTCCCTTTTCCTGATGATCAATGCGGGCGAACACCCCGCCCCGTGGATGCTCTGGCTGGCCACTGCCATCGCCCAATGGTTGATCTATCCCATCCTGCCGCTGATTGCGGTGCTCTGGTTCTGGGGTAACCGGGCTGACCGTGAGGCGGCCTTGTCCAGTTCTCTGACCCTGACCCTGGCGATAGCCTGCAATATCGTGATCGGCATGATCTGGATGCACCCGCGGCCGTTCATGATCGAACTGGGCCATACCTTCATGTACCACAAGGCTGAAACTTCATTCCCCAGTGATCACGCGGCGGTGTTCTTTTCCGTCGGGCTGGCGCTGTTGAGAACCCATTTGCGCAAGACCGGTGCCGTCATTGTACTGCTGGGTGTTGCGGTGGGCTGGTCGAGGGTCTATCTGGGTGTACATTTCCCCTTCGATATCATTGGAGCGTTGCTGGTTTCCATCGTGGCCAGCTGGATCGTGTCGCGGGTCTTGAGTCTGGGGAATATTAAAATGCGCCTGCTCAATTCGCTGGAGACGCTGTACCGCAAACTGTTCGCTGTCGCGATCAATAAAGGCTGGGTACAGGCTTGAGGCACTTGCCATCCAGGCCATGACGGCTACTTTTACCCGCTCTTGGTTATTAATACTCAAGCTCTTCGCCATTTCGGTCAGGGAAGAAATTCATGTCATCAAGCTTTACCCTTCGGTCTGCTTCGGAACATCACCGGCATTCCGTAGTGCTTGCGTTGCTCGCGCTGGTGCTTTTCGCGATTGGTAACTACCACCAGTCAGTGATTGGTTTCGATTCGCGATTCGTGCTCTTTGCCCAGGAAATGCTGCGTCACGGCCCCGGCCTTTTTCCGACATCCTATGGCGAGCCATACCCGGACTATTCGGCGACCTCCACCTTCTTCATCTACCTGCTCTCGTTGCCCTTTGGGCAGGTGAGCAGCCTGACGGCCTGGCTGCCGACTGCTATCGCCAGTGCCGTCGTGGTCATGTTGATGTATCGCCTGCTGGCGCCGTATTCACGCAACTGGGCGCTGGCCAGTATTGCCTTGATGCTGCTGAGCGTGACCTTCGTTACTGAAACCCGCGCCGTTTCGCTGGATCAGATGCTTGCCGCGGTTGCCTTCTCGGTGTTCTACCTGGCCTATGCCGCCGATCATTTCGGTGCATCCCGGCGGTTGCTGGCTGTGTTTGCCTTGCTGGTACTCGGGTTTGCCGTTCGTGGCCCCATCGGGCTGGTCATACCCACCGGCATGCTGTGCAGCTATTACCTGCTGACCGGCCAGTGGAAGCGGATGTTCGGTGTCGGCTTCGCCGCCCTGGCGTTGCTGGGTTTGTGCATTGGTCTGTTGCTATGGGCGGCTGACGTCAGTGGCGGTGCATCGTTCGTGCAGGATGTCATTCGCATGCAGGTCACCGGGCGCATCGACGGCAGCGAAGGCTCCAGCGGCGTGCTGTATTACTTCACCAGCGCGCTGGGCAACTACGCTCTGGCGTATCCGCTGGCTCTGCTGGCGCTGATCTGTGTGCTGGTGGCCGGTCGTGACGAGCGTGGCCCGGCGCTGACATTGCTGGGCTTGTGCGTGGCGGCGGGGCTGATCGTCATGATCGGTCTGTCGATCCCGATGGCCAAGAAGGCCCGTTATATCTTGCCGATGCTGCCAATGGCCGCCATCGCTGCGGCCTATCCTTTCCAGGCGAGCCAGGGGCGGGCGTTTGTATTTCTGCGCGGGCTGATCCAGGGGCTGTGGCTGATCATGCCCACCTTGCTGATTGCCGGCTTGCTGGTCATCCGCCACAAGTTTGCCGAGCGCATGGGTTCGGTGTCGGGCGTCATTGGCTTGCTGGTGGTGCTGCAGGCGGTTGCGCTGGCCTTCATGTTCAAGTTTCGCGCAGCACGCATCCCGGGGCTGGCAGGCTGTGCGGTGCTGGCGCTCTGGGGCGCTTACATCCTGGTGTTTGAACCGGTGGAGCGGCAGATGTACGACACGCGCTCGCTGACCCAGTCGGTGCAACAGGCCACCCAGGCCAACCCCGCACCGCTGGTGCTGTACGGCATGGGCAAAGATGCGAAGGCCATCAAGTTCGTGGTCAACATTGATGAAGACCTGCTGCCGGTCTTTGCCGATACCCCTGAGCAACTGGCGGCATTGCCAGGCCCGGCCTGGATCCTCTTGAGCAAGGCCGATTACCGCAAGTTGCCAGTTACCAGCGGTACACCGGTGCTGGGAGGGATGTTCGACAAGGACGACTACATGCTATTGCGCCGGGACCACTGAGGCCGGCGTCTGGTCGAAGACGAAAATCATGAGGTCGCCGCGTCTGAATTGTTTGCCGTCCTTAGGCAGCAATTCAACCTCATGACGTTCAGAAGCACTCTTGACCCGTAGCACCACCGCCACCGTGCCCTTGAGGCGTGCCTCTGTCATCCAGGACTGCACGCCTTCCAGGCCGACCCAGTGGGCCTTGGCCCCAGGGTAAGACAACCCGTAGCTCGCTTCGCCCATGGTGTTGAAGAGCACCACATTGGGATTCTTTGCGTGCCAGGCCAGTGCCGAAGCCGCTCCCAGTTCATTGCTCAGCAGGCTTTTGGCATTGGCCAGTTCCTCGTAATGCTCGGCAATGAAGGTGTCCGGGGTCTTGTTGTCGATGACGCTGTCTGGCAGCGCGGCAGGCAACAGTGCAACCAGCACACCGATGCCCAGCGCGGGCGTCAGCCACAGGGTCAAGGGGCGTATCCAGGCCAGGCCGTTGGCGATGATCCACACGCACATAACGACGATAAACAACGCCAGGTGCAGCGGCTCGTTGTTATAGACCGGTTGCCTGATTTGCAGGTACGCCAGCACTACCAGGGTGATGGTGCCGATGGCCAGATTGAGCAGCGCATTGCTGCGTAACGCGGTGGTCCAGCCTTGGTCCAGACGTTCGGCCAGGGTGTGTCCGATCAGCAGTGCCAGTGGCAGCATGCAAGGCATGATGTAGGTCGGCAGTTTGCCCCGGCTCAGGCTGAACAGCACCAGCGGCAAACAGAACCACATCAGCACGAAGGCGATTTTCGGATCACGTCGGGCCCGCCAGGACTGTTTGAAGGTCGTCGGCAGCAATAACGCCCAGGGCAGGCTGGAGACGATCAATAGCGGCATGTAAAACCACCATGGCCGGTCATGTTGGGCGTCATCGCCAGCGAAGCGTTGAACATGTTCATGCCAGAAGAAGAACCGCCAGAAATCCGGTTCGCGCACGTGCACGGTCAACACCCAGGGCAATGTCACCAGTACCGCGACCAGTATGGCGATCAGGCCGTAACGCAGGAGTTCGGTAAAGCGCCGCTGCCACAGCATGTAAGGCACGGCAATCAGCACGGGCAGCAACAACGCCAGAAAACCCTTGGTCATGAAGCCAATCCCGCAGGCCAGTCCCAGCAGTGCCCAGAACCCTGTGCGTGCCTTTGTGTTGCTGGCGTCGATGGCGCACCAGAGGGCAATCAGGCTGAGGTTCACCCACAAGGTGAATTGCGGGTCCAGGTTGGCGTAACCGGCTTGCCCGGCAATCAAGCCGAAACTCATGTAGATCGCTGCAGACATGAAGCTGCGGCGAGGGTCGTTCCAGAGGCGTCTGGCAATCAGCCATGTCAGCACCACGCTCAAGCCCAGGCTCAAGGCCGAGGCGATGCGCACGCCGAACAGGTTTTGCCCGAAAACCGCTTGTCCGGCAGCGATCAACCAGTAGCCCGCGGCCGGTTTTTCAAAGTAGCGCAGCCCCATGAAATGGGGGGCGGCCCAATTACCGCTCAGCAGCATTTCCTGGCTGATCTGTGCGTAACGGGTTTCGTCCGGTATCCATAAGCCATGAAAGGCCAACGGCATGAGATAGAAGAGGGTGAAACTCACTAACAACAGCGGCAGGGCAAAACGTCGAGTCATTTGTACAGAGCCCCCGACCATCCTGTGCGTTTATTTAAAACAGAGTTTTTATTGCAAAGTATTACAAGCTTTAACGGGAGTCGTTTCACAGGTGGTATTACTCCATGTGTAAAAATATGAAGAGGCCGCCGCCGTATTCATCCAAATCACGCAGCCACACAGCCATGAACTATATAACGTCATGGGCGGATTGCCAGAAAATAGCCAGCGCCGAGACAGTGTCTGGCGCCGAAGGGGGAAACAATAAGTAATAAATTTGTAAGCAAAATAACCGCTGTTTAATGGTCTCCCAATACGGCGGGATCTTTGATGTTTAAAGTCTCAACGGCAGAGTCCGCAATCTTTAAGGTTTTAGCCAGCGCAGGTTGCCAATCCTGAGGGTTCATGAGGCCAAGCACCTTGGGTTTTGCATGAGGTTCGACAGCCACGAATACGGCGCTGCTGTAGCCGCTTGTTGGCGCATGCTCGTAATTCAGCTCACCTTCGAACTTGCTGATGCAGTTGCTGTGCGTCACCAGGATCAGGTTGCGATGCGCCGCCTTGAGCGCCAATGCGTCTTTGAGCATGGTCTTGTCACAGTCGTAGAGCCAGCGCTGGGTTGAGCTGACAATCCCGAACATATAAAGGGCTGTCTGGGCGGTGCGCACGGTGGGGCTGGCCAGGATATCGCTGTTGCCAAGGCCCAGGGTACGGAATGCCTTGCCTACGTCGGTCGCCACTTCACTGCCTTTTTGGGTGATCCCGTCATCGGGGCCCAGGCAAGGATTCTTGGACCTGTCGCAGCGTTCGCCATGCCTGACAAGCACGATCAGGTCACCCGCCAGCCAGTGGGGGTAAAGACCGCTGGTCAGTACGTTGTCGCTTTTGCCCAGGTCGAGAGGGGCCCTGGACCAGAATGCGAAGCCCGCGAGTAGCAGTAACGCCGTCAGGCCGGTGATCCCGGCCAGCACTTTCTTCACCCGGCTACTGAGCCGCGATCCCGCCGTAAGCCTTGTGCGAGAGCGGCTGGCAATGGTTCCCTTCATGTGTTCTGGCTCCATAATTGTGCGCCCGTTGGTGTTATGTACAGCAGGGTCTTTTCGATTAATAAGTATTCATTTATCGAGCTGAACTTGAGCTGAATGGTTGTCTTGCCTGGCCAGCAAGTTAAAGCCGGGCAGGTAGGCGGGCGGTGAAATCCATGTGAAAAAATCGCGAGGTTGAAACGCGCAAGGATGTTAACAAGGTGCATGAATAAAAGCTGTCGAATAATTCATTTATTGGGGAAGTGGGTGACGGTCAATTGGCGTCAGGATGTAGCGGAGTCTGATGCTCATGCCCGCGACTTAGCACGCGGGTACAACTCTACCGAGTACTTCCTCATGAACATGTTTAAAGCGTTAGTGGTTGCTTCGTTAATGACTGTCTCTGTCGCTGCCATGGCGAAAGGGAGCGATGGCGGCGACAAGGTCATGGCCCAGATGGAAGCCAGACGCGACGTCGTCATGGCTGATTATGCCCACGCCACCCAGGCCAATGACAAAGCCTCTGCCGTTGCCGCCACCCAGAAGCCCGCCGCACCTGCTGGCTGAGGCAGGCAGGTCCTGATGATCCAGACCTTCAGAGCGGGCCGCCTCGACCCGCTTGCGGTCCAAAGATGCACGTTATCGACATAACTTTGACGGATGACCGGGTAAACTGCGCCCCGGTGTGTTGTTGAACGCCCGCCAGCGACCGGATTTTCATGCGATCACGGTCATGGTTTACCCGTTTACAGTCGATTGCTCGGTATCGTTTGGATAGTCATGGACGTAAGAAACAGTCTTAACCAGCGCATCATTTTTGTTTTTGCGCTGATGAGTGCCGTGGTAGCTGGCATCTTTGCGATTGGCATTGTTGCCACCGTCCATATCGTGGAAAAGAAGCTCACCACCATCAGCCTGGGCGGCAACCTGCATCGCCTGATGGTCATGGATAACAAGGAAAGCTGGAGCCACCGCCCAGAGAAGGACGAGTTCTTCTATGTCGAAGGGGAGAACGGCGACCTGGCACTGGACGATGACCTGAAAAACCTAGAGTCGGGCTTCGGCGAGCTGTCCCGGGGAAAGAAGCGTTATTACGTGATGGTCGACCATGTGGACGGCCGCAAGTACGTGCTGCTGCGTGACCAGCGCAATTTCGAGAAGCGCGAGCGGATTCTGTTCGCCATTGTTTTCGTCGGTTTCGTGCTCAGTATTTTGTTGGCGATCCTGCTGGGCAGGCTGCTGGCAAGCCGGGTGATGGCGCCGGTGGTGCGCTTGTCCCAGCAGGTGCGGCACCGAGACCAGATACTTGAGGTTGCGCCAGCCTTGTCTCCTGACTACGCCGAGGACGAGGTGGGCGAACTGGCGGTTGCCTTCGACCAGACCCTGGGCCGCCTGCGCGCGGCGTTGATCAGGGAAAAGCTGTTTACCAGCGATGTCAGCCATGAACTGCGCACGCCCTTGATGGTACTGGCGACGTCCTGCGAACTGTTGCAGGAGAACCCGCGCCTCGATCAGCGCTCCCTGGCCCAGGTGACGCGTATCTCCCGTGCCACCCAGGGCATGAGCCAACTGGTCGAAACCTTCCTGTTGCTGGCGCGCATCGAGGGCCAGAGAGCCCAGGAAGGCCCGCAAGCGACGCTGGCGGAGGTTGCCGAGGATCTGGTCGACACCTGGCAGCGATCTTTTGAGGAAAAGGGCCTGGCGTTCATCTACCTCCCGGGCCAGGCCTCCACGCAACGCTACAATCGGACGCTGTTGCACTCGGTCATGGGCAATCTGCTGCGTAATGCCTGGCATTACACCGACAACGGATTCATCCGCCTGACGTTGCAACCCACCGGTTTTACCGTGGAAGACAGCGGCATCGGCATCCCCGAGGAAAAACACCAGGCCATGTTTCAGCCTTTTGTACGCGGCGACGAACAGCGCGGCGAAGGGCTGGGGCTGGGGTTATCGCTGGTGCAGCGGATTTGCATGGGCCAGGGCTGGAGCGTGAGCCTGACCAGCCGTGAACCCAATGGCTGCTGCTTTCATGTTTCGCTGCAGACCGTCGCCCACGCTACGCCGCAGTTTGCAATCTGAGGGTGCAACCCCTGTAGGAGTGGACTTGCCCGCGATCGCGGTGTGTCAGTCACCCGCGATTTATCAGGATTGACGCCTTATCACTCAGCGCGCCTGGCCAGCAAGTACCCACCCACCAACATGCCCATGACGCACAAAATCGCCACGTACCAGGCTGGTGCCATGGGGCTGCTCTTGAGCATCAGGGTCACGACCAGAGGCGTCAGGCCGCCGAAAATGGCGTAGGCGATGTTGTAGGAGAACGACAGCCCGGAGAAGCGCACGGCGGCCGGGAACGCCTTGACCATCACCACAGGCACCGCGCCGGTGGTGCCTACAAAGAAACCGGTCACGCAATACAGCGGGAACAGCCACTGCGGGTTTGCCATCAGGCCGTGGTAGAAAATCCAGGAGCTGATGAGCCAACCCAGGCAGCCCAGCAACAGCACCCAGCCCGCCCCGAAGCGATCCGACATCCGGCCCGCGACGATGGTGCCCAGCGCCAGAAACACGATGGCCAGGCTGTTGGCCTGGAGGGTGAGGGCAGGGGCCAGGTTGTAGATTTTCTGCAGGAAGATCGGGGTCATCAGAATGACAACCAGCACGCCCGCCGACAGCACCCAGGTCAGCAGCATCGACACCACCATCGCGCCACGGTGATCACGCACCACGGACTTGAGCGGTACTTCGGCCGACAACTGCTTGCGCAACTGCAGTTCGGCGAAGATCGGCGTCTCGTGCAGGTAGCGACGCACATAGACCGACAGCAAGCCAAAGACACCGCCCAACACGAACGGGATACGCCAGGCGTAATCGGCGACTTCGGCGGGCGTGTAGCGGGTGTTGACCAGCGTCGCAATCAGCGACCCCAGCAGAATGCCTGTCGACAGACCCGCAGTGAGTACGCCACAGGCATAGCCGATCTTGTGCGTAGGCACGTGTTCGGAGACGAACACCCAGGCTCCCGGCACTTCACCGCCGATGGCTGCCCCTTGAATCAACCGCAGCACCAGCAGCAGGATCGGTGCCCAGGCGCCGATCTGGGCGTAGGTCGGCAACAGCCCCATCAGCAGTGTCGGCACTGCCATCAGGAAGATGCTGAGGGTAAACATCTTCTTGCGACCCAGAAGATCGCCGAAATGCGCCATCACAATCCCACCCAAAGGGCGGGCCAGGTAACCGGCGGCAAAAATGCCGAACGCCTGGAGCTGGCTCAACCATCCGGGCATTTCAGCGGGGAAGAACAGCTTGCCGACCACGGCGGCGAAAAACACGAAAATGACGAAATCGTAGAATTCCAGCGCGCCACCCAGAGCGGATAGCGACAGGGTTTTGTAATCGTTACGGTTCAGCAGGCGCGGGAGTGGCGTGGTGCTTGAGGGCACTGATGACATGGGACGGTTCTCTCGGGGCTGAATTTTGGTCGGGATCAGCAAGCAGTTGCCTGCAACTAACGTCGGATGAGCACGCGGTGGTGCTCTTCGGCAAATCCGTACCAAAATCTCCTGAGGAAAATCGACGTACCGGCCGAATGGGCCGGGCACCTCACCATAGCAAATTATTTCTGAATGTGAACAGATGGCGTGTGGGGTGTGAGGGCTCTATCACAACGCTGTGGTGCGTTGCGAGTAGCCCTGCTTCAGACGGCCATTTAAGACAAATACAAATCCCGCAGCGGTTCATGGCAGGTCACACCACAGGATTTGCCCCGCCGTTAACCGGCAGCACTACGCCAGTGACGAAGCTGGCGCGGGCGCTGGCCAGGAACAGCGCCACATCGGCCACTTCTTCCGGTTTGGCGTAACGGCCCATGGGGATCTGCGCTTCGCCTTCGCGTTGTACCTGTTCCTTGCTGATGCCCCGGCGCTTGGCGTCCAGTTCGAGGGCTTGATCGACGCGGCCGGTGTAGGTCGAGCCTGGGTTGATGACGTTGATACGAATACCGTAGCGGGCATAGTGGCTGGCAAGGCCCACCGTCGACAGCATCAGCGCTGCATTGGCTGAGCCTCCCGCGATGTGCGTCGAAGTCGGGTGTTTGCCGCCGCCACCGACGATGTTGACGATGGCCGCGCCATTCAGGGTTCCGCCAGCGTTTTGCGCCCTTGCGCGCAGGCGTTTGAGTACGGCGTCCTGGGTGTTGATGTAAGGGAAGAACTTGGCGTCGAATGCGGCGTGCCAGCGTTCGTTGTCCAGGGTTTCCGGTTCGTAGCGTTTGGCGGCCCCGGCACTGTTGATCAGGATGTCGATGGGCCCCAGTTGGTTTTCGATGGCGTCGATAACCGCTTCGGCCGATTCTGGGTCACTGAGGTCGGCAGCGAAGACCTCCACATGCAGGCCATCTGCGGCCAGCGCATTACGGGCTTCGTCCAGGGTTTGCGGGTTGCGTGCGATCAGCGCGACTTTTGCGCCTTCGGCGACAAAGGCCCGGGCCACGGCCAGGCCGATACCCTTGCTGCCACCAGTGACTACGGTGATTTTGTCAGTGAGTTCCAGGTTCATGGGCGCAGGTCTCGTCTGGGCAGATTAAGGACGGACAGACTAGCGCCTGGGGCTTGAAGCTTAAAGGCTTGATGCGCTGTATCAGGCATGCCGCTCAATCAACTGCGACCCCGTCTGCTGCAAACGGATCATATCCATCAGCTGCCGAAGCCCCGGTTGCGCCTGGCGTTGGCTTGAGTAGTACATGCACAGCGGCTGGCCCATGGACGACCACTGGGGCAGTACCTCCTGCAAGCGACCGTCATTGAGTTCCTGGGCGACGCGCTTTTCCAGGCAGTAGGCAATACCGACGCCTTGCACTGCCGCGTCAATGGAGGTCAGGGTGTCCGAGGCACTCAGGCTTCCTGGTACGTCGATGTGCAGCATGTCCGGGCCGTTGCCCAGTTCCCATTTGTAGGCGTTGTTATTGCCCAGGCGCATTTTTATGCAGCAGTGTTGCATGAGGTCCTGGGGCGTTTGCGGCATGCCGTGGCGGGTGATGTAGTCAGGGGAGGCGACCATGATCCAGCGCAGTTCGGCGGTCAGGGGCACGGCAATCATGTCTTGGGGGACGGTTGCGCCATAACGGATGCCGGCGTCATAGCCCTCGGCGACGATATCGACCATGCGGTCCTCGATCATCAGGTCCAGGTTGATCTGCGGGTAAGCATCGGTGAAGGGCCTGAGCACCGGGCTGATCAGCAGTTTCGCTGCATCCCTGGGCACATTGAGCCGCAGCCTGCCAATGGGCGAGTGGCGGTACAGGTCAAGGTCGTCCAGTGCGTCCTGGATGGTCTCGAAACCCACCACCAGTTTTTGTGCCAGCAGCGCACCTGCGTCAGTGGCCTCCACTGAGCGGCTGGTGCGGTTTAGCAGTTTCACCCCCAACCGGGTTTCCAGGTTGCGCATGGTGTGGCTCAGGGCTGATGTGGTGACGCCCAGCTCCAGCGCGGCCTGGCGAAAGCTGCGGCGACGAATGATGGCCATGAACACATTGAGATCGGCCAGTTCAGACCGGTTGAATGCTGCCATGTCAGAAGCCCTTTTTACGGTACGCGGAGTGAATGGGGCATTGAGCCATATTCAACGCTGGATGATCTAGAGTAACGATCCTTTTCAAGATTCGATTCTGCCAGAGGTCATCATGAGCATCGAAAAAATCATCATTCCGGGCATCGACAAGCCGGTTTCCCGGATTGCCCTGGGCACCTGGTCCATGGGTGGCTGGATGTGGGGTGGTGCCGACAACGACGTTTCGGTTCAGACCATCCGCCATGCGCTGGACCTGGGGATCAACCTGATCGACAGCGCGCCGGTGTATGGCAAGGGCCTGTCGGAGGAACTGATCGGCAAGGCCCTCAAGGGCATTCGTGATCAGGCCGTGATCGCGACCAAGGTCGGGCTGCAATGGGGTGAAGGCGGCGTGCGTCGCAACTCCACAGCCGGGCGGATTCGTCAGGAAATCGAAGACTCCTTGCGCCGTCTGGAAACCGACTACATCGACCTGTACCAGATCCACTGGCCAGACCCCCTGGTAGAGCAGGAAGAAACGGCGCTGGAGCTGGAAAAACTGCGCAAGGAAGGCAAGATCCTGGCGGTTGGCGTCAGCAACTACTCCCCAGCGCTGATGGACGAATTCCGTCAGTACACCGCGCTGGCCAGCGTGCAGCCGCCTTACAACCTGTTCGAACGCGCTATCGAAAGCGACATCCTGCCTTACGCCAGGCAAAACGAAATGGTGGTGCTGGCCTACGGTTCCCTGTGCCGTGGCCTGCTGACCGGTGCAATGCATTCGACTACCGCGTTCGACGGCGACGACATTCGCAACGCCGACCCGAAATTCAAGTCGCCGCGTTTCCAGCAATACCTGGGCGCCGTGGCAACCCTGGACCTGTTTGCCCGTGAGCGCTACGGCAAGTCGGTCATGGCACTGGCCTTGCGCTGGGTGCTGGACCAGGGCCCGACCATTGCACTGTGGGGTGCCCGTCGTCCTGACCAGTTGCAGGGCGTCGAAGAGGTATTCGGCTGGAGCTTGTCCGCCGCTGACCTCAAGGAAATCGACCAGATCCTGATCAACACCATCAAGGACCCGATCGGCCCTGAGTTCATGGCACCCGGTACGCGCTGACTGGCGCCGGGTTCATCTTGAGGGGGGTTCAGGCTTACTATTGCGCCCTCCGACTATCAGGGTGAACCATGGAAGCGCTTGCACCAGGGCTTGTGCTCGATGAAGCAGGGCACGCCCGTTGCGCCTGGCGTGACGCGTCGCCCGAATACCCCCACTACCATGATCATGAGTGGGGGCGCCCGGTCATCGATGACGTTCTGCTGTTCGAGAAGATCTGCCTTGAAGGTTTCCAGGCGGGCATGGCCTGGATCACGATCCTGCGCAAGCGGGAACACTTCCGGGCCGCGTTCGACGGGTTCGATTTTCGCCGTGTCGCGCTTTACACCGAGCAGGATGTCGAGCGGTTGATGGGCAATGCGGGGATTGTTCGCAACCGAAGCAAGATTGTCTCGACGATCAACAATGCAAAACGCGCCTGCGAGCTGGTCGACGAGACCGGTTCGCTGGGCCGCTGGCTCTGGGAGTTTGCACCGGCTGACGATGAGCGTCCGGCGGTGGTGGACCTTGAGTACTGGAGCGCCAATCCTACATCCCCGGCGTCCATTCGCTTGTCAAAAGCCCTCAAGAAACGCGGCTGGACCTTCGTCGGTCCCACCACGATTTATGCCTTCATGCAGGCCATGGGGTTGGTTAATGACCACCTCAGCGGGTGCGTGTGTCGTGAGGAAATTGAGGTGTTGCGTGGGGCAATAAGGTGCCATGGTTGATTCAGGGCTGTAGGCGCGAATTCATTCGCGAAGCGCCGGCACATCCAGCATCGAAGGCGCCTGATACACCGCATCGCGAATAAATTCGCTCCCACAGGGTTTGCAAAAAGCCTGTGGGAGTGTGAGCTCAGACCCGCACACTGCGTTGCTTAATAGCCCAACGACAACCCCGTATTGCGACGCGGATCATTCGCGCCGTAGAAGCGGTTATTGCCTACCGGTTTGCCACCCAGGGAAGGGGCGCCGACCAGAATGGCCGCGACGTGGTTCGACGGTTGTGGGCCGGTGAACTTCTGACCCCAGCCTTCTAGGATCTTCTGGGTGTCAGGGCTGATGGCGAACGGTTCCAGGTTGGTTTCTTCCGGCAGCCACTGCTGGTGGAAGCGTGGTGCATCGACGGCTTCCTGAATGTTCATGCCGTAATCGATCACGTTGAGCATGGTCAGCAGTGTCGCGGTAATGATGCGGCTGCCACCTGGCGTACCCACTACCATGACCGTCTTGCCGTCCTTGGTGACGATGGTCGGGCTCATGGACGACAGCGGCGTCTTGCCCGGGGCGATGGCGTTGGCTTCACCCTGGACCAGACCGTACATGTTCGGTACGCCGATCTTGGACGTAAAGTCATCCATCTCGTCGTTGAGGATCACGCCGGTCTTGCTGGCCATGACCCCGGCACCGAACCAGTCGTTCAAGGTGTAGGTCACCGACACCGCGTTACCCCATTTGTCGACGATGGAGTAATGGGTGGTGTTGTTGCCTTCATGGGGCGCTACGCCCGGCTTGATCTCACGCGAGATTCCGGCTTTCTGCGGGTCGATGGCCGCCCGCAGCTTGGCCGCGTATTCCTTGTCCAGCAGGTGCGCGACCGGGTTCTTGACGAAGTCCGGGTCGCCCAGGTAGCTGTTGCGGTCCACGTAAGCGTGGCGCATGGCTTCGATCTGATACTGCATGCCCTGGGCCGAGCGGTAACCCAGGCTTGGCATCGGATAGCCTTCGAGGATGTTCATGATCTCGCAGATCACCACGCCGCCGGAACTCGGTGGTGGTGCCGAAACCACGTGATAACCACGGTAGTCACACTCGATGGGTGCCAGTTCCCGCGTCTGGTACTTGTCCAGGTCCGCCTGGGTGATCAGGCCTTTGCCAGCCTGGCTGGAATCGACGATGGCCTTGGCCACCCAGCCTTTGTAGAAACCGTCCGTGCCCTTGTCCGAGATTTCCTTGAGGGTTTTGGCCAGGTCTTTCTGCACCAGTTTTTCACCGACTTTCATCGGCTCGCCCTTGTTCAGGAAGATGGCACCCGAGTCATGGATGTCTTTCTTGAACTCGGCGGTGGCGGTTTCCAGCAGGTCGACATCACCCTGTTGCAGCACGAAGCCGTCGCGGGCCAGTTTGATGGCCGGAGCGATGACCTGGTCGCGTTTCATCGTGCCGTATTTCTTCAGCGCCATTTCCATGCCGGACACGGTGCCCGGTACGGCCACGGCCAGATGGCCCTTGGAACTCAGGTCCGGGATGACGTTGCCATCCTTGTCCAGGTACATGTCGGCGGTAGCGGCCAGGGGCGCTTTTTCGCGGAAGTCGAGGAAGGTCTTGCGGCCATCGGCAAGTTGCACGGTCATGAAACCGCCACCGCCCAGGTTGCCTGCAGCGGGGTAGACCACTGCCAGCGCGTAGCCGACTGCCACGGCAGCATCGATGGCGTTGCCGCCATCCTTGAGGACATCCACACCCACATGGGTTGCCAGGTGTTGTGCGGTAACCACCATGCCGTTTTCAGCGGCGACGGGGGCCTGGGATGCAGCGTAGGAACAGGTATAGGTAAGGACGAGCGCCGTCGCGATCAGCGACCTGGCAAAGGGTTCAAACTTCATGGCATCAATGCTCTTTTTTTGGCAGGGATAAAACAGGGGTTTATGTATATACGAATCAAGGACAGGAAGTTTTGCCAGTAACGACAACTGTTACCTGTTTACGTCAGAAGCGTGCGCATAACCTGTGGGAGATTCTATGTCTGGGGACAACCTGTGGGAGATTCTATGGTTGTAATCAAGCCATAACCCGCCCTTTGGTTTGATATTCGCTCTGATTTTTCATCAGGGCGAAGGCCACCCGGGCGAGTTTTCGAGCCAGCATGACCAGTACCTGGGT